>Ga0097621_100000001_pt1 | contig 632268 bp, 656 predicted proteins | sample KBSMisM72_FD_73165 | JGI IMG/M metagenome (GOLD analysis project Ga0097621, IMG submission 73165) | Miscanthus rhizosphere microbial communities from Kellogg Biological Station, Michigan, USA - KBS Miscanthus M7-2 (version 2) (version 2) | ecosystem: Host-associated > Plants > Roots >... | reverse complement strand
TACGCCCCAAATTTGGTCATCTTGCACAACCACTGCTGAGCGTTTTGGTTCGTACGGAGCGGTTAGTTGTCTGCCCCACTCGTCTTTGGCTAGATCGAAGTCTGCAAGCAGCATAAGCTTAGCAGCATTAAGATCAACAATTTGCTCAAGATATTTGCGCGCTTGGTAGTAGGCAGAATCTTGTGGCGCCTGGCGATCATCGTAAGCTAAGACCAGCGCTACATGATCGTCCTCGTTTGGCACGGCTGGGTCCTCGGCATCCATTTCACCTTTGTAGTGAACTTTATTGATTTCAAACAAGGCAAAACTGTCGAAGCCCGCCTTTATATTGGCGTGCACTCTATCAAGCAAGCTTGGCGTTAGACCGGTGCGGAAATATTGCAGGTCAGGGCTTAAGGCATTGCTCAGACTAAAGGCGTGAGCCGAATCTTGCCCAGATTTTTTGAACAGATCACCGTGCACAAACGTGTAAGTCAGCAGTTCGTTGGCACCTGCCGCGCTTAATACATTACGCAGGCGAGATTTTAATACAATTCGCGGGTCTTTTAGCGCTGGCGATAGATCGCGTTTGGGCAGATCAAGCGGTAATTTGTCGTAGCCATTTAGGCGGCCGACTTCTTCGACTACATCTTCGGGAATTTCGATATCAGTGCGCCAAAATGGTGCGGTCACGCTTATATCGTGGCCGGTTAAGGTTACGTCGAATTCAACGTTAGTTAAAAGTTCGGCTATTTCGGCTTTTTTAAGGTTTAGACCCAGGCGTTCGTTAATAAAATCGGCTGTTATGCGTACAGGTGGATGCAGGCTGCGGCGTTCGCGCACAGCTTTTGGCAAATGATTTAAGTCAATCACCGGACCGGCGACTTTGCCATGGGCATATTTGCACACCGAATCGGTCATTTTTCCTAGCGCCGCTAAGTTTTGCAGCGGGCTTTGGCCTTTGGTGAAGCGAGTTACTGCGTCGGTGAACAAACCTAATGCCATAGATGTACGGCGAACCGAATACATATCAAAGGTTGCAGCCTCGATAATTATATTGCGTGTGTCGTCGCTAACTTCGGTGTCGCTACCGCCCATCACGCCACCCACGCCGATTATGTCGTTTTTAGTGGCAATCATTATGGTCTCAGACGTGGGCTCAACCGTTTTACCGTTAAGTAGGGCAATTTTTTCGCCCTTGTTTGGATGGCGTGCAATTAGTGTGGCGTACTTTGCGCCAGGGTCTTTAGCTAAAACCTTATCGTAGTCGTAGGCGTGCAGAGGCTGGCCGGTCAAAATCATATACCAGTTAGTGAAGTCGACGATGTTGTTAACACTGCGCATGCCAGCGCGGGCAAGATCCACCTTAAGCCATAGCGGACTCGGGCCCACTTGCACGTCACGCATAGTTATAGCCGTAAAGCGCGGCACTAGGTTTGGCAGCTCGTTAATAACCTCGAGCTTAAGCGGCTCGGCTTCGATGCCCGAAAACTTAGGGTTAACACAATACCACTTAGGACTTTTGTAACGCCGGCCATAAATACCTTCGATTTCGCGCGCAATCCCTAGCCAACCAAAACAATCTGGGCGGTGGGTGAACATTTTGTTTTCTATGTCTAAAACTATGTCACCGGTCATGTGGCTGGTTTCGCCAAATGGAGTGCCGGGTTTGAAGGGTTCGTCGATTTCTAAGATTCCGTCGTGGTCATTACTTAGGCCCAGTTCGCGCTCACTGGCCAACATTCCGTTACTTATTTGGCCGCGCACCGGGCGGGCGTCTAGAATCATTGGTTCTTTGTCGATTGTTTCGGGTACGGCAACACCCGGTTTTAGCCATACGGCCAGCATGCCGACTTTAACATTGTTGGCTCCGCAAACTACTTGGACTAGCCCGGATTCGTCGCGGTCTACACCCTTGGCTTTGCCGCCGTCGTCGATCATGCAAATTTTTAAGTGATCAGAATTAGGATGCGGCTGGGCACTTACTACTTTCACAACCAACGCATCTTTAAAACGGTCACCGAAGGCTATAACTTCTTCGATTGCACCAAGTTGCGCGCCAATTTTATTGATTAGGTCTTTAATACCCTTGGCAGCCGGGTCGCCCGCAGAGCCTTCATGTTCGTTGATATGTTTGATTGCATTAATGCTTACTTTCATTTGAATTGCCTCAAAAAGTCTAGTTTGCCACTTTCGAAATAGCGAACGTCCTCGATATCGTTTTTAACCATTACTAGTCGTTCAACACCGCTTCCCCAGGCAAAGCCAGTGTACACAGTTGGGTCAATGCCGGCCATTTTAAGAACGTTAGGGTGAATCATGCCGCAGCCCAAAAGCTCAATCCAACCAGTATAGCTGCAAATGCTGCAGCCTTGTTTTTTACAAAACGGGCAGCTTAGCGCAAATTCGAAAGAAGGTTCAGTAAACGGAAAATAGAACGGCTGAGTTTTAACTTCTAGTTCTTGTTGGAAATATTCTTGCAAAAAGGTCTTAAGCGTAGCCATTAGATGCCCGGCGTTGGCGCCTTTATCAACATAAATACCTTCGAACTGGTAAAAAGTGTGCTCGTGGCGCGCGTCTAGGTCTTCGTTGCGGAACACGCGGTCAGGCACTAATACGGCAATCGGCTTGCCGGCAGCAAGATTGGATTTATATTTTTTAAGCAAGCGGTTTTGCATGGTGCTGGTGTGGGCCGGGGCGATGAATTTTTTGCCGTGCTTGTCGGTTTCGACCGTCATGAATGTATCGTAATCGTCACGCGCAGGATGGCCTTCGGGGAAGTTTAGACTTGTGAACATATGGTAGTCATCGTCTAACTGCCGGCTTTCGGCCACAGTAAAGCCCATGCGGTAAAAGATATCAGATATTTTTTCAAGCTCGGACATTAGCGGATGCTTACTGCCAAGATCAGCCGTAAGCAACTGTGGCCAGCTTTTGGCGTTGGTGTCGAATGGAGCGGTCACATCAAGAACCTTAACACTGTCGCTGGCAGCCTGCGCCTCGTGGGTTTCGATAATTGTTTCTAGCTCTTGCTTTAGCGCGTTAACTGCTTGGCCATAAGCGCGCTTTTGGTCGGCAGGTATGTCCTTAATCTTTGAATATAAATCACGAAGTTCAGGCGACCTTAAAATGGCTCGCTTGTCTTTTAAGACGGCAAGCTGGCTTTTTAACTTTTTGGCAACTTCAGCAATGTTATCTGTCATTTGCCTAAAGTATAACCCACGCCTTACTAACTTTACAGATATTAGCTGGTGTTTTTGTGACAATACTGCTATAAACAATCGCACAATGAGCACACCAGATCAGCACACAGGTCCAGAAGAGCCCGAAGTGGAAGTGACCGAACCCGAACCTATCGATTTAACCAAAGTAGAAATTGGCCACGAAATTACACTACTACTCCAGGCCGAAGATGGAACAGGCCATTGGTACAGAGTTGATGAGTTTGACGCCAGCGGCCGCGTTATACTTAGACAATCTGGTTTTGCATATTTCTTGCAAGGGGTGTCAACAGGCAACCGTGCGCAGGATATCGGGATGTCGCATCTACTGCCACTAGCTGAATTCTCGCGGGCGTCTAGCGTAGGCCCCGTAACCCTTCGCTACAGAGCCATACCTGTTCCCAAACCGCCAACCGTGCAATAAAATGACATGTTCCAATTATGGGTGTTAAAATATGCCAAATAAATTATGACAGACACCCTACCCGCACAAACCGGTCTTAATTCAAAACCAGAAGCCGACTACAAACCAGTCATGTCTGGTAGCTTAACCTGGTCAGAACTTGTCCTGGGCACGGTAGTTGTTGCCATACACCACACACCGGGCGAGCTGGGATGGGTACCGACCTATTACGACCGCGACGACTCCGAGCCCCGCGGCGTATTCCACGACCCGGCCGCTCTAATGATCGGCAAGCTAGTGGGCCTTTTGCCGCCCGACGGTAAGTGGTCTTACGCTAGAGTTGTAATGGAAACGGACACCGGCACAGTAACGCTGCCCTATAGCGCCGAACTAGCTGTTTGGACCGATGACCAATCTAGCGACGACACAACCACCAGTCTTTTAAACGCGGCCGAAGGTGACGGCATAGGCCGTGAGGCGTATCTGTTTAAAGTAGCTACCGAAAATGATGTAACCAATCGTCGCCGCTGGCTTGGACAAATCGCTAATCAAAAAAACGCTAAATAGCTTCTGACACAAATAATACAAACACCACCAAGGCGATCACCATCATAGTTATAACGCCAATCCAAAATAGTGAGCGTCCTGTTGCAGCTTGTTGTTCTTCGGGCATTTTAATTCCTCCTTGTGCTGATCCAACACCACCCTGGCTAGGCTGAACGCGATTCGCCAAATCGGCCGCAATCTTGCTTTGCAGTTGTGAGCGCTGGTCTGTTTGTTTTAAAAATAATGACATAACGATCCAAGTTTATCATGCTTAAGTCGGGGTGTATGTTGCATTTTACACGCTAACTGCCATTGCCAAAAGCACAATGCTTTTATTATACTTCGGTCATAACTGAAATCCATAGGAGGGTTCATGGCTAATTCTAAAACTAAATCGCCGGCGGCGCTTTTGCGCACCGAGCTAATGCCCGGCGCACTTTCGGCCGAGCTAGTAGGCACGTTCATTCTAACTGGGGCTGTAATTGTAACTAACGGCAACGTATTGGTAACAGCAATTGCCATTATTGCCTTGGTGTTAATGCTCAGTAAAGTTTCTGGCGCACACGTTAACCCAGTGGTTACTGTTAGCCTTTGGGCAACCAAACAGATTTCATGGGTTAAGGCACTGGGCTATATTGTTGCCCAAGTTCTTGGCGCAATGCTTGCCTTAATTGTAGTTAGCCAGTTCTTGGCCGGCAACACACAGGCCGCAGCATCTGGCGTAACAGCATATAAAGTTCCAGCGCTCACAGGCACTTGGGTGCCGGTTATGGCAGAAGCACTAGGTGGCTTGGTGTTTGGACTAGGTATAGCAGCTAGCTTTTTGAACAAAAAAGAAGGTCTAGAATCTGCCTTTTTGATTGGTACAGCGCTACTTGTTGGCATTGTGCTTGCAACACTTGGATCAGCCGGCGTGGTAAACCCAGCTGTAGCGGTCGGTGTTAGCGGCTACACTTCGAACAACATGTGGACATACAGCGTTTACGCTATTGCTCCAATTGTTGGTGGAGCAGCCGGCGCATGGCTTTACAAGCTGATGCAATGGGATGTAATGAACATGGCTAAAAAGAAGTAATTCAAGCTTTAGCTATAAAAAAGGCCGGTATAAACCCGGCCTTTTTCTTTGAAAATTAATCTTCGATTTGCGGCCGGTCAACCTGAATAGGCTCAATAACACCCGTTGTACCGGCAATTTTAATTACGTCTTTGTCGACTTTTTTAAGCTCTTTATGTGCGGCGTTAAAGTGGCCTACTGTTGTGCCCAAACTGTTGCCCAGCTTTTGCATAAACAAGTCATAGGCACTTAAGTGTTGGCCAAGTTGCACTACCCTGGCTTGAATTTCTTTGGCTTGGTGTTCAATTTGTAAACTACGCAGTCCTTGCATAACGGTCTGCAAGTAGGCCATGAACGACGTGGGCGACACTATAATCACCCGCTTGTCGCGAAAAGCGTATTCAATCAGGTCACGCGCCGTGGTGTTAGTGGTGCCGACCTTGTTGATAAGCAGGTCGTAATAAATTGCTTCGCTAGGTATAAACATAAAGGCAAAGTCCATAGTGCCTTCTAATTCGCGTACATATTTTGATGTTTCGTCTATACGATTTTTAAGATCCGATTTGAACAGTTTGACTAGTTCATCGCGTTTGTCTTTGTTAGTTTCTTCAACCAATCGGTTGTAATTTTCAAGGCTAAACTTGCTGTCGATTGGTAAAATTTTACCTTTTTCCAGGTAGATTACCGCATCGACAACTTCGCCGTCTTTAAATTTGTACTGCAGGCTAAAGCGTTCGGGCGGAAGTACATTTTGCAGCACAGTCTGAAGATAGTATTCGCCCAGTACACCACGTTGTTTTGGGTTTTGCAGTACATTTTGCAAAAGTTTAAGCTCGTCCGCCACATCAACCACGCGCCTGTTGGTTTCGTCTAGTTTGGCCAGGCGCGCCGTTACATCTGTTATTAGCTTAGAGCTTTCGCTAAACTGCTTGGTTAAAGATTCGCGCATAAGCGCTTGGTTTTTATCGAGACGGTCGGTCAGTTGGTTTTGCAACCCGTCTTTTAATGCGCCAATGCTTTCGGATAGCGCTGTCATGTCTTGTTTAATAAGGCCGGCCGCGGTGTCATTTTTTAAATCACGCAACCTGGCATTAAGCATGTAGGTTACAAAAACGAACCCACCCAACATAAGCACCACAACCGCTATAAAAATGTAGTCCATTTGTTTAGGCTACGTTACTAAGGCCCATCTTACAATTAGAATCACCAGTAGCGACACGACTATCCCTAAGCCAAAGTTGCGCAGACGCATTAGCCAGTAAAACAGTAAATATGCTAGGCCGAATAAGGCTGCCGAAAACAAACCATATTCCAACCAACTGCCACCCGACAAGGCCGAAACATAGCCCTGCAGACCCCACAGCGCCACACCAGCACTAACTGCCACTAAAAGACCGCGAAACACACCCCAGCTAGCCAAGACAGGCACAGCGATTGCTGTTACCAAAACAGTTGCAATGTAATAGGCGGCCATGCCGCTAGTGCCACATGCCGCGCTAGAAGAATCTTGGCAAAAAATCGGCCGAAGTATTAACTGGCCTATTGCCCAGCCCACTAAAGGAATAATCACGCCAACAGCAACGCCAGCTATCGCTACACGAGCAGCTTCGGTGCGTTGGGCTTCATGGAAAAACAGTACTTGTTTAACATCTGCGGCACTTGCCATATGTCCCCTCCTGAATTGTTCTAATCAAATTATACCATTGGCGCATTTACTTAAAAGTGTAAAGTTTTCTACCATACACCAACACCGCCGCCACGACCACACAGGCGATCGAGCCCAAAACATCTAGAGGCGTATGCACTAAGGCAAGAACTCGCCCAAAAGCTACCACTATGCTCATAACTAAAAGGGTTGCGCTAAGCGCAATGTTTTTTGTGCTGGCCCAAACCACAAAGGTTATAGCAAAAACTAGCAGCGCATGGTCCGAAGGAAAGCCGGGGTTGTTTAAAAACGCCGCCTTTGGCGCCATACCCAAAAGTTCAAACGGTCTTTGGCCTTGGTAAAACAAACTGGCTATTTTAGCCAGCAACAAAGCTACAAGGCACATAAATATGGCACGAGTGTAAATCTGGTACTTATCTTTTTTAACCAGAGCCAAAAAACCAATGCCACCTACCAACACAGCTGCTATAACCATGTAGTCGGCCATAATTCTTATCAGCAAATCGCTCATGCCTTTAGCATACACCCCTACTTAAAACGCGCAAAAAAGGTTATACTATACTTCAATGTCTCATCTGTTACTGCCGCTAAAACGGCTGCTGGTCTTGCTGCTTGGGCTGATACTTGTATGGTTCTCAGCTTTTACCTTTTTTCCGTGGGCAAATGGCCGCCTGCCGCAAATTATTGCGCTACTTGTAACCTATTGTTTTTTGGCTTATATCGGACTGCCAGCACTGGTACGATTCTGGCATCTTTTGCAAAAGCCAACACATGTACCAACCCGCAGTTTATCGCGCGATGGTTGGGCACTGGACCCTATGAACATTGTGGTACTAGCTAAAAACGAGCAAGAATTTATCACCGCCATGAAAAAAGCCGGTTGGTACACAGCCGACAAGCCAACACTCAAGAATAATCTGCGTTTTGTGTTTTCGATGTTATTCATTCGGCCATACCCAACTGCACCATTTGGTACACATTTTGTTTTTGGGCGCAGGCAAGATCTTGGTTTCCAGATACCAGTTGGCCCGAGTCCCCGCAAAAGACACCATGTTAGATTTTGGAATCTAGGCATCACGCTGCTTGAAGGCGACCACGAACATCATGGCTTTTGGCGTAAACTGCTAAAAAAATTCTTGCGAAAAAAGAAGCAAGTATGGGTTGGTGCAGCGTCGCTAGACTGGGGAATAAACATTCTTGTGCGCAACCTGCAGTTCGACCACGGAATTAATGGCGACACCGACGCTGAACGCGACTACATTGTTGCCACCCTAAAAGAAAGTGGAGTCCTAAAAGACTCCATTGGAATAAAAGCTGGCGAACCGCTACGCACCCGCCACCAAGGGTTTATGGAAACTATAATTGCTGACGGCTACGTTGAATTATGCGAACTTAAGCGGCAACTTGTACCGCTTAAGCGCAAATCTTAAAAGCTATTCAGCTTCGGCAATAACGTCTAGGACTTTTCGGTATGTCGCTAGATCGCCAGCGTTAATTTTTTCGCCCAGCCACTTTTCGATATGACCGTAAAGGTCTTTTTCGATTGCAGAAACCTTAGACTTAAAGCTGTCGGTAATGCGCACTAACTTGGCGCGACTGTCGCGCTCGTGGCTAGTTTTTTGCACCATGCCCTTAGCTTCTAGCATGTTGACAGTTGTAGTCACAAAAGCCATGGATGTGTCTAGCTCTTGCGCTAAGTCTGATATGCGCAGTCCGGCTTTGCCGCCGTCATGCACAAGACCGATTATGGTCCATTGCATCATTGTTAGGTTGTGTTGGCGTAGCAATTGAGCCATTTTGAGCTTGAAAGCTCTGTTGGCGCGAGATTGCGTAACGGCCATGCGGTATGTCGGGGAATCTGAGTGTCCCATAAAGCCATCCCCTTCTCGGCGAGAAGTATATTAAGATTTAGTCGTTTGCCTAGTAGTCAGATACAATACTAAATAGAGGTAAATTATGCAACTACAAAGTCCAGAATTTTCCCACCAACAGATGATACCAATCGCCTACACTTGTAAAGGCGACAACATTAATCCACCACTACATATAATAGACGTACCTGCAGGTGTCGTAAGCCTAGTTTTGACCCTTTTTGACCCCGACTCGCCCAGCGGCAAGTTTGTGCACTGGCTTTTATGGAACATACCGCCAAACACCAAAGAAATACTACCAGGTACTGCGCCTATTGAATCGGTCATGAGTATTAACGACTTCGGTGAAGCTTGCTACGGCGGACCTTGCCCGCACCAGGGAACGCACCGATATGTGTTTGATCTGTACGCGCTAGATATTAAATTAGAAACTTCACCTCAAACCAGCCATGCAGAACTGCTAGCTAAAATTAAGGACCACACACTCGCCCACGCCACTCTAACGGGCATATTTAGCGCTAATTAGTCCTTATGCTATAGTAATTATCATGAGGGGGTCAGGTACGGAACAGCACTCGGCGACCGTAAGATATCCGCGTCGCAATGTTCTTGCTGTTGGCCTACTAGTTATTTTTACCATTCTTGCCCTTTGGGCCTTGGTAAATCTTGTTATGCTAGCCCCCACCGACTCACAAACTAGTTCTTTCGTAACTATTACCGGCACACCAACTTGCCTGCCACACAAAGACACCACAAAGCCTGTGACACTGGAATGCGCCTTGGGTCTAAAGGGCGACGACGGCCGCTACTATGAATTAAGCAACGCACCAATTAACACACTTCAGGGCAACATGGATAGTCGCGTAAAAGTCCGCGGAATTTTAGCCGAACCAGATTCTAGCAGCCAATATGATACATCAGGCAGTATTGCCGTTTCATCACTAACTACGCAATAATTAAAAGCTAAACAGGTCGACTAGTTTTTGGGGTTTACCGTAGTGGAACGTAGCTTGTTCGATCACGTGCGCCAATGGATAGTCGGTTAGCTTTAGCTTATGGCCAAGTTCACTTAAAGTTACCAGGCCTTCGCTTTTAACGTGTTCGTTTACAATGCCTTCAGCCAGCGATTTGCCAATACGATAATTAAACGAATCACTACCAAAGCTACTGCTCATAAGATCGCCCAAGCCAGCAACCGTATCAACAATTCGCGCATCGCCGCCCAGTTCGGCAACCATACGTCGCATCTCGGCCATAGCCGTTACGCTTAGCCAGCCCTTGGCATTAAAACCTAGGCGTAAGCCATCGCTCATTCCAAGTGCAATTGAGTAAACATTTTTGATCGCCGCGCATAATGCCACGCCCTTAGGGTCCGATACCACCTGCATATACAGTTTGGCTTCGGCAAGCTGCGTACGTAGTGTTTCTACATAGCTCATATCCGTTAAACCCAGCACGCCGTTGGCCGGGCGTTGCTGGTTGATTTCTTCGGCGATCATAGCGCCGCCCAACACTCCAATGGCGTAATGTTTTGGCAAATTATCGGCCAGTAAGTGGTCCATGGTCACAAAACCCTTGGCTACACCCTTTGACGTAGCGACAACCAAAACCGATTTAGTGGGATGAGCCACTTTATTTATGGCCTTGGCGACTTCTTCGACCTCCCATGATGGCACACAAAGCAGCAACACTTCGCAAGTGCTTACTAAGTCTTCAATGCTGGCCGTTGTGGTGCGTGCCGGGTCTTTGTCGTAATACAAAACCTGCGTTTGCGCGCGAATTAAAGCTTGGCCAATGGCCGTGCCGAAAGCACCCGCGCCTATGATTCCAATTTGTGTATAGCTTGTTTGTTGCATGAAAACGGTTATGTTATTGACTCATTGTAACAAATTAATAGTAGTGAATCGCAAGAACCACAAAGCCCCACCCGAACAACTATTCGGTTACTTCAACGCTGCCTTGCATAAACGGATGTGCCGAACAGTGGTAGGCAAACGTACCAACCGTGTTATAGGTAAAACTAAACGTACCGCCATTGCCAAACAGTGCGGCCGATTTTGGTGGACCACCAGCAGGAGCATCACTATCCGACACCACATCGTGGCCTACATCGTCCTTATTGGTCCAAGTAACGGTAGTGCCCTTTTTAACGGTTATTTTAGATGGGCTAAACGCCATATTTTCTATGGTTACGCTACTACTTGTGCTGGTTGCGCCTGAGCTCACAGGCACATTGTCTGAATTCGTACCGCTTGGCATGTTCGTATTGCTTGACGTGTTAGATGGGCTTTCCGTAGTAACCGTTGCCGGCTTGTTGCTAGTAACAACCAGCCAAGTAACAATTCCCCCAACCGCTAGGGCCAAAACTAAACCAATTGTAACTATTGCTGTTTTGTTCATACTAAACTCCTTTGGCAGCAGCCTTCACAACAGCCGCTTTGTTACGTAATGAGTACAGTAAACTGCCTGATCCAAATGTCACAGCCAGTAAACCGGCTAACCCGCCAATTACGGGTATCAAAAATGCTATAGAAATTATGAATAGACCCAGCGCCAGACTAGCAAAGCGCAGCTTACCATCAGATAGCTTGGCGCCACTCTGCTTAAGCACAGCCCAGCCTAGAGCGTAGCCACTAAATACGGTCGAAAGCAATAGCACCAAAGCCCAAGCCACCAAACCTATCAGCATTAACGGTATACCAATTACAGTAATGGCCACAATAACTCCAAGCATAGGAGTCAGGAACACACTTACTACACCCCAGCCCAACACTGTCCATGGTTGAGCCTTCGTGCGCTGTGCGCTAGTGTCTAACAGTTTAGGACAGACAAACAATAGCACCACACCAACTAACAGCATTGCTATAAACCAGTAAAAACTTAGTGCAGCACGCGAAGCAGCTGTCCATTGGAATTTGTCCATTTGTTGGGGCGGATAGTGACGAACAGTCGTGCCACCAATTTTAGATCCTGTTTGCTCGCTAACGTCATTATTGCTGGTGTAGGTAAGGCTGCCGTCAATAACCGAGCTTTTGTTAAGCGCAAGCGTGTCAACATTAGCCATCACGCTGCCACCAACAGACCCGTTCAGATTGGAATCTTTGGCGTTCAAAACCAAATCACGGGCGATTTTACCTTCGAATGTAGCTGTCTGTGCTGTAACGGTTGCATCGCGGCCAATGCTTGCGCCAGAGGCAAGATCATAAGTCTGTGCGAACGCAGTTAAGCTACCGGATACCATACCCGTCATGTCTAGCACTTGCGCAGCCACGCGCACGTCACCATTTACTTTGCCCGTTATATGCAACTGTTGCGCTGCACATATAACATCACCGTTAACCGTGCCTGTAATCTCTACGGTTTGGCCAGCACAAAAAACATCGCCGTTTACAGTCGCGGCGAGATTAACTGTTGAGCCAGCAATATAAAGTGTGCCGTCTACAATTTGATCAGAGCCCAGGCTAGCATTTTTGCCACCAATAAAGTCGGAAGCATGGGCAGTCCCCACGGCCCAGAACAAACTCACCCCAAGTAATAATCCTAACAGTAGTAATGATTTTTTTAGCATACTACCCCCTTCTTGAACCTATTATATACGCCAATGCCATGTAGCGACATGTTAAAAAACCCGCACTTCGTAAAAAGTGCGGGTTAGTTTTTAGCAGAAGTATATTACCAGCTGCGTTCGCGGTTGAAGTTACCACCACCGCCGCCGTTTGGTCGTGGGCCACGGTTTTCCTGTGGGCGAGCCTCGCTAACGGTAATAGTGCGGCCATCAACTTCTTTACCATTCATGGTATCGATAGCTTTCTTAGCCCCTTCGTCGTCGCTCATTTCTACAAAGCCGAAGCCTTTAGAGCGATTGTTTTGGTCGCGGTCAAGGATAACCTTAGCCGAAACAACAGTACCGCAGCTTGCGAACAAGTCAGCTAGCTGTGCGTCGTCCACACTGTATGGTAGTGAACCAACGAATAATTTAGTTGCCATTTAGCACTTTCCTCTTTCGTATCTGTTGAGGTTAGTCTCGTGGCAACGAGCCTAGCTGCTCCTCAAAGAACATTTACTTATTAACTTTCTAGAATATACCGCAGCACCTTCTAGTGGCCTCAGTATAACACACGCCCACTCTGGTACAATCAGATTTGTGCAAATAGACGACACACAATTCGAAGCCATTGTTGGCGCCGCATTAGACGAGCTGCCACAAAAATATACTAGCAACATGCAAAACGTAGCCATAGTGTACGCCGACGAGCCTACGCCCGCGCAACGAATAGAGCTAAAACTGCGCTGTGATCAGTCTCTTTACGGGCTGTATCAAGGTGTTCCGTTAACCAAACGTGGCAGCGGCTACAACTTAGTCTTACCCGACAAAATTACGATTTTCAAGAACCCGTTGGTTGCAAGCAGCCACGACCTGCCCGACCTTAAAGCCAAGGTTAAACACACACTTTGGCACGAAATTGCGCATCACTTTGGCCTGGGCCACGACCGAATACACATGCTTGAGCGCAACAATAGTCAAACTCACTGATAAAAATTCAATAGTTATAACCAACTAGGTGTTTAACTATTGGCTTGTCACGCCCACGTAAGGGTACGTGACGCACTCCACAAAACGCAAAGCATGCTTTGCAAACACCCCGGCAGTTCGGCAGTAGCATACTACCCTTGCTGCTGCCGGCTGCCATCCATAACCTTAAGAAATCAACCGAAAGGACTAAGAGTTATGTCACCAATAAACCGATTAGTCGTGCCGCGGCGACATATTTTTTTGGTAGCAGTCGCTGCTTTTGGCGGAATGATTACCGCCATGCTGGCAACCCTGGCCATAACCGTGCCCGTAATGAGGGCTCAGGCAAGTTCACAGCTGGACCAACAAGCAAAACAGTTTGCCCAAGTTATGTCTAACCAGCAAACTGGCGCAGCCCAAAAAACTGACCCGGCCACAGCACCAAGCGGCCTGCCCGCAAAAGAACAAAGTGCCGTGAACACCCCGCCAACGGCCAGCACTAAAGTTGGCTTTGCGATAGTCGCGACCGCCACCATTAGCCCACAAGCAAAACTACCACTTGTTAAGATGACTTCGGCCGCCGTACCCGTGCGCCACACAGCGCAAAAAAGTGTAGCCATAGGCAACGTTAATCACAGCATGGCAGCGAACAACACCAGCACCGCTATCGCCGCCACCGCCAGTATTAGCCGCGATGTTAGTTTAGCTGTAAGCAATTCGTCCAATCTAAAATCGAACCATCACCGACAAACGCAAAGCGATCATGGTCACAAAGATGGTAGCCAGCACGACGGCCATCACAGTAACCACAAAACCGATTGCAAAACAAATGACAAGCACAATCACTTGTCTGCACGTTAAACGCTTTTTTACTTCAAACAAAAGGTAGCCGCGGCTGGCTTTAGGCGGGTCGTGGCCAAGCCTTAATACAAAGGAGATATCAATGGCTGATTACAACCAACAAACAACTGGCTGGACAGGCTGGGTAATGTTTGCGTCACTTCTAATGATTTTGTCGGGATTCGTGCATATTTTATATGGCATAGGCAGTTTGTTTACTCAAAACTGGTTTTTATACGCCAACCAAAGCATTTACTTAATCGACGCCAAAAGCGGCGGCTGGGCATTGATACTTGTTGGCATATTGCTGCTTGTGTCGGGCACACTTTTGCTATCGGGCAACGCTTTTGGCCGCGCTATGGGTATGGTGCTTGCGACTGTTGGAATTATCGCCAACCTAGCCTATGTTGGCATTGCACCAATTTGGTCGATACTGGCCGTAATTGTAAACGCGCTAATTCTTTATGCAATTGGCGCGCACGGCGGCGAAATGAAGAAGCTGACCTAGCCCCTTTTGGTATAGTGTATTCATGACAAAAAAGACCATACTCGTAACTGGTGGCGCAGGCCACATTGGCTCGCACGTTATTGAAATGCTGGTTGCCGACAAGAATAACCGGGTAATATCGCTCGATAATTATTTTAACGGCAGCATCAAAAACCACATTAAAGGCGCCGAATACCGCCGCGGCCACACCAAAAACATAGATAAGCTTGTGCCAGAGACGCCGGATATTGTTTACCACTTGGGTGAATATGCGCGCATCACGCCGTCGTTCGAGGACGTCAAAGAAGTCTACGACATGAACATTACCGGCACCTTCGCAGTAGTAGAATTCTGCCGCCAACGCAAGGTTGGCAAGCTAGTGTACGCTGCATCTAGCACGCGTTTTGCCATAGAAGGCAATGGCCGCCATCAAAACCCCTACTCGTTCACCAAAGCCACCAACGTAGACCTTATAGTCGACTATGGCAACTGGTACAACCTGCCCTACGCCATCTGTTACTTTTATAACGCCTATGGTCCGCGCGAACGCGGCGACAGTAAGCGCGGCACGGCAATCGCTATGTTCGAACAAGCTTACCTAAAAGGCGAACCAATCAAGGTTGTAGAACCTGGCACCCAAAAACGCAATTTTACCCACGTTAGCGACCTGGCGCGAGGAATAATATTGGTGGGCCAAAAAGGTATGGGCGATGGTTATGCCCTAAACAACACCAAAGGCTTTTCGATTATTGAAGTCGCACGCGCCTTTGGCGGGCCAATAGAATACGTCCAAGGCTACCCCGGCCGCCTAGAAACCGGCGACATGCCCAGCCGTGCCCGCGACGAACTAGGCTGGGACACCACCATAGACGTTCTAGACTACATAAAAGATTTTGTTGCGGCGCACCCACGTAAAACCGCCAAGTCTAGTTCAAAAGTTTTAGCAAAAAACATTTAGTTTAATAAATACACACCTGTTATGTGTTGTTGCGCCTAGACGTGCATGTTAACTTATAAAAAGTTAATTTATAAACGGGGGCAAAAACAAAAAATGATTGATCGTGACGGCAATACGTCTGATGGCTTTGAGGCACCATTCGTCGATAACTTGGACGCCACCGCTGAAGTTCCCGAACCTGGAACCGTTCCGATACCCATAGAAGTATTTTATGACTTGGCTTTCTTAGAAGCAGCGGCGGCTAGGGACATATCCGGTGTATACAGGGCTCTCCAAAAAGCCAAAGTTTCACAGCGTCATATTGCAAGCTTGACCGGCCAGAGCCAATCAGAAGTTAGCGAAATACTGTCGGGCAGGATAGTGCATAGATATGACGTTTTAGCCAGGATCGCCGACGGACTTGGCATACCCAGGGAATGGATGGGTCTGGGCCAACGCTTACCAAAACTACTGGGCGCTTTTGCGGCAGAGTACGCGGCAATTGAAGAAGAGCTATTTAAGCGCAGCCAAAGCAAATGCAGCAGAAGTCCTGGCAAGAAAAATTGCTGAGATAGCCGAGGCTGCCGAAAAAGCCTTGATTAAGACCGAGATTGTCTACACCACTAAAGTTGTTTGGATACCAAGCGATACAGAAGCCGACCAACTTGTGGCCCACTTGACCGATGGCAAATGGGGGCGTAATGAAGTTAAAGCCCTGCGCGCTGCCATGCAATTGTCGGTCAGAGAGTTTGCGCAACATTTAGGTGTGACAGATCGTGCAGTCTCAAAGTGGGAATCTGCTACGGAATCTGATCCTGGAACCAACAACCAAAATCTCTTATCGCTTTGTCTGCGTCTTGCAAGTAGGGAGGCGCAAATACGTTTTGCCCTTACGCTTGACTCCAGCGCAAGAATTCCGGGCGCACAAAACTAAAAGTCACGAAGCCTCTTAATAAAGCTTCCTGTCTTTTACGTAACTTAGCACCAGCGGGTGCATTAATCGACTCGCATTTGCGCCTGCCCTTAACGCCGCTCTGGCGTGGGTAGACGATATGTCGCTCAACCTTTTTGGTAATTTTAAATGCTTTATGCGCGTACCGTCGGCCAAGGTCGGTTTTTGGTCGCTAAAAATAATCATGTTTAGCTCACCGCGCAGGCGCATACCTTGGGGCCAATTAGGCATGTCGCGATAAGCGTCGCCGCCAAACGCAAACCAAAAGTCGGTGTGCGGGTATCTTTGCCGTAGCGCACCGTATGTTTGGTTTAAGCTAGCAGGTTTTGGCAGGTTAAATTCAATGCTGCAAATTTTAAGCCGTGGGTCGCTGGCAAAAACTTGGTCGCGGATAATCTGCAGCATAGCCAGACGGTCTAGCTGGCTCGCGCTCATAGACTTATCGGCGCGATCAGCCGATGGCAACAACCATACCTCGTCAAAACCCGACAGCTGTAAACAAGTAGCGATAATAGCTTCGTGTGCCGACGTGGGCGGACTAAAACTACCGCCAAAAATTAAAACACTTTTAGTAGTCATTCTGGCCTCATACCCAGACTAGCATGACGGCTTTCAAAGTTTAGCGCTTTAAGCTATAATCCATCTGTTAAACGTTGGGGAGTGGCCAAGTGGTAAGGCGCCGCACTCTGGATGCGGAGATCGAAGGTTCGACCCCTTCCTCCCCAGCCAATTTAAAACACTACCCTTTAGCGGTAGTGTTTTAAATTGCTGCGCAGTGAGTCGAACCGTAGGTCATTAATTGCCAGTGGCAGTTAATGTATTCCATGCTTGGCCGAAACAAAACGCCTGTCGTTTTGTGGAGCAGAATGAGTAAACCCCTTCTCCTCCCCGGCCAAAGATATTATTACCTACAAAAAGCCAAGCAATTTGGTTTGGCTTTTTGTTTTTCTAATTGAATTAATTGCGCGTATACTTGTGGTATGAAGACAGACATCGAGCTGTTTGGTGCTATCGACCCTTCGATTCCGCTTATTTTTGCTGACGGTACAGCATTTTACAAAGACCTTGCTAAAGAATTTACAAGGCACGATAAGGGTTTTTTCATTCTTGCCCCTTCGGGCGCCGGCAAAACTCACTACATTAAAGCGCAAAGCCAACCAGACTGGATTGACGGCGACCGGCTTTGGCTAGGCGCACGCGCTCACCCTAACAGCCGTTGGTGGCTTGAAGGCGAAGACACAATTCGCGAAATAGATATGCGCAGCGATGTCATTACTGCCGAAGCCCGAAAACAAGGTTTTTGGATACTAGGCGCTTCAAATCTGTGTCTTAAACCCGACGCCATTGTTGTACCCGACTGGGAAACGCATAAAAAGTGGATAATCGCTCGCGAACAGGGCACCTACGACGGCGGTGCGACATCAAAAGACTTTGATTTAGTGCGCATTCACGTAGAGCGCATATTAAAATGGCAAGAACAAGGCGTACCAAGGTTTAAAACCGTCGCCGACGCAGTAGAACTTCTTATTAAGAATTAATTGGTAACGGGTAGGAACGATTGCCTAGTTTTGCCCGGGCTTGACCCCGAGGGTTAATCTCTACAGTAAAGCCTCCGCCGTATTCGACTGGCAGGTAAGGCTCTAGGCCAATATTCAAAAGATTGAGTTTAACAAATGGGCTAATTGTGTCGTAATGCGACGTAGCCCACATAACCACACGGCTGTCTGGATCGGCCGCATGAAGACTGTCCGCATAGCGCGCTAGTTCGCCTATGCTGCTGCCCAGACGGCCCGCCAATTCGCGTGGCCCTTCTGCCCCATTTTGAATGCGGATATCCGCATGCCTGTCGGCTTCGTAGGCGTCCATCATATCTTTAAAGTCTGGGTAGAGCCTTCTTAAATCAGCTACGAAACCGGGCGAGTCGGTAAATATCTGCGGCTCACGCAGATTTGGGTTAATTTCGGAGTAACCACCTCTTACATTTAGGCCAGCGTTAACAATGGCCGTAGCAGGATCTACACCATATCTTTTAAATACCGCTTCGGCCGCTTGCTGGGCGATAACTGCGGTTTCGTAGCTTCGTTCGCCACCCTCGCCCTTAAAGTCAGAGTCACTTGCCACAAAATAAGCCTTTACCTTTGTGCGTTCATGCGGAGGGGTAGACGCTAATAATTCGTTGAAGTAATTATAGGCCATATTCCACTCTTGCTCCTCGGCTTCGGGGGTAAGACTGCCTAAGCGTTCGTGGCCAGCTTCATTAACGTATCGCTGATGGCGCTGCACAACAATACAAGTACTGCCTGGTTCAAAATTGTGCGGCGGGATGATATTGCCGGCTTCAATGCTGGCTGGGTGGTCACGACGAGCTTCTGGAGAGTCACCACCGCCACCGGGCAAAGTGTTAGTCATGGCGATAGTATAGCAAGCGCCGACTACTAAGGTAAGCTACCCAGCAAAATCAATTCTAGCTTTGGTTACCAGTTAGTAGCTACAGTTGTATCAGAAAGCCACTGGCGTGTGGTCGTCGTCCCACACATTGCCTGTTGTTTGAGTAGCGTTGTCGCAGTGTATCCACGGACCAAAGCCGCCGCCGTTGGGGCTGATCTGCCGGCTAAAGTGGTTGTCGGTTACTATATAGTTAGCACCCGGACTGATGGCGCAATATAGCGAGTAGCCACCACCACCAAGTAGGTTTTGGGTAATCAGCACATCCGAAAATGACCCGGTGTCACCGATAATCGCCGATGTGCCCGCTGGGTCACTGTTTAAGATGGTGTTGTGCCGATAGGTAATGTTCGACCCGCCCCCCATTTGAATGCCGTCGGTGTGGGCGCTGCCATCGTTGAACAAGTCGTGAATATACGAATCTTCCACCACTACGTCGTTATCGACAGCAAAACCATTTTCGCAGCCATGAGCATTAACTCTTTGGGCCGTGAAACCGTAGCCAGCAATGCCGGTAATGCTAGTGTTATTACAGTCGATCTCTACGTCTTGTATTAGCAACCCGCCACCGGTGTAATTGCCAGATGTCGCATGAATAGCAAAAGCAAAACCGCACTTAATTTTTGTATTGCGTATGGTGATATTTGGCGCTTCCACAAATACACAGCCCAAAACGTCCTTGCCTTCATAAACTTCTCCAGCAATAGTAAGGTGTACGTCACCCGAAACTGCCTGAAGCGACGTACCGGCCGGCACACCAGTACAGGTGGCGTTTGGGTAATTTGGTAGCGCGCACGAAGGCGGAGTAGTCGTACCGCCACCCGAAGAACTACTGCTTGAGCTGGAGCTACTGCTAGTGCTCTTGGGAGTCGCTTTAGCTGCCGGCTTTTGGGCGGCTACAGGCGCGGGAGCGGGAGCAGCTTCGGCCGGTGGCGCTGCTGCCGGAGGTGTCACCTGTGTAGTTGGTTGTGGAGGGGTCGCAGGAGGCGTGACGGGTTCTTGCTTGGGAGATATATTCATGAAAAGTATAATCGCGCCGATTATCAAAAGAATAATAATTATAAGTGCAGCAACTAAAATAACTTTGTATCTGGTGCTGGCGTTGGGGCGCCAAATTTTATGCCACAAACGCTTCCACCAACTTTCGGGGGGAGTTGAGCCGGCACCAGCACCGTTAAATGACTGCGGCTTAGGAATTTGGGATTGTGAGGCACCTTCGAACATACTACTCTTTTTTCACTGATAAGTTTTTGTTACTAATACACTGGTTATTATCGCGTTATGCTCATGCTTTTGCAAACTTTTTAGCATAAACATCTTGCCGATGTATGTTGCGCGGCTTTAATATAGACATAAGCTTTTTTAAAATCAGCAGAAAAGGGGGCAATATGCTAAAAAATATTAAAAAAATTGCTAGCGGTACACTAGCGGTAATAAGCGCACTTTCGATTGCGGTAATGGCAATCGCACCGGCTCATGCAACATCGAACGGGATAACCATAGTAGATGGCAAAGGATGGTGCGCAACGCTTAAATTGCCGGTTGCACCTGCACCAGGTCAGCCACATAGTTGGCAGGTGTCTACAACCTACTGCCAGCCCTTCAGATGGGCCAGCGGTCCGCACCAAGTGGATGTTTTGACACATGGTGCCACCTACACCAACGCCTATTGGGACTGGCATCAAAACCCAGACTTATACTCTTACGTTCATAAAACTTTAAAAGATGGGCGCGCCACCCTTAATTATGACCGCATCGGTAACGGCGACAGCACTCGCCCCACACTAAGCCACGACATAACAATGGCAAGCGACGCCTATGTACTGCACCAATTGATAGGCGGGATGCATTTTATCGGGTTTGAAAAAGTAAATTCAATTTCGCACTCGTACGGTGCCGGTGTGGCATTAGCCGAAGCCGCAACCTACGCTGATGTTAGTAAACTCGCTCTTACCGGTTACCTACACCGCTTAAGTAACCCAGCCGTAACCGCTGGAAACTACCCCGCCAATCAAGACCCGATGTTTGCCGGCCTCGGACTTGACGACGGCTACCTAACAACCCGCCCGAACGTGCGTGGCACATCGTTCCACTCCCCAACTACCGACCCAAACCTAGTCGCTTACGACGAGAAACACAAAGACCTTGTATCACTCACGGGCCTGCTAGACTTCTTGGGCCAGCGAGGTGTGCCAGCTGCAAGCAACATTTCGAACAAAGTACACGTGCCAGTGCTGGTCATGGTCGGCCAACAAGACGCCATTTTCTGCTACAACCCTGCTGCGTTCGACTGCTCTAACCTTGCAACCGTTACCGCCAACGAAACGCCATTCTACACTGCAGCAAGCAGCCTAAAAGTAGTCACCGTACCAGGCTCGGGCCACGACGTTACCTTAGATCTACCTTTTGACCCAACCGTAAACGACCCTTACGCACAGATAAACGACTGGATTAACCACAACTAGCACATCGCCTAGCGTCGTCCGATTAAAAACGGGTGTATCATAACTACATGAAGCGAAACTATTTAGTTTGGTGGTTAACAGTTGCCGGAATAATCGGAATCGTGTTTGGTGTTTTTTACTCAATCTTTGGACTCGAAGGCCTGCCGATTTATCAAAAGTTCGTGCCGGCAGGCTCTTTCGCAGGCTGGAGCCGAGGCTTATATGGCGCGGCGTTCATCGGTTTTAGCGTTTTACTTCTTCTTTTAGGACGCCGGGCAGTCCAGCACAAAGACAAAGAGCTTGGAAAAATCCTATTTTACGGAATTGCCGCCTGGCTTGTATACGAGGCCTTTATGTCTTTAATCTACGGCGTTTATATAAATGTTTTAGTAGACACAGCGCTAGTACTATTTTTGGGCTACCCTTTGCTAAAAGGAACGCGTAAATAGCGCGTCGGTTGCGTCTTACGAAAATGATGCCCTGCGCCTACTTTTGGGTATACACAAGGCCGAGCAGCTTATAAGATTCTATTTCGTCGGCAGTGGGCAAACCATCTTCGTCGCCAAAGAGTAGGGACAGCGCTTTAGCGGCATAAATCATAGCTGCAAGTTCCCCCAAATAATAACCATTGGGGTGCGTAGCGGCAAATCTACCAATCAGTTCGCTCGCTTGCCAGGCAGCAGTAGCGGGTGTAGTAGCGGTTCGCACAACCGCCCAAAATGCCTCAAAGCTTAAATCCGCAGGTAAAGAGGTATCTGTGTCCAAGATAATGTCACTCACCTCATAAGCCGATTTTTCGCCCGCCACTAGCTGCGAGTCATCAAGCGTCAATTCAATACCCCATTTGTTCAGTCCCCTGTGCGTACGTATGTGATCAAATTCATGCGCAATAACAGCCGCAGTGTACACACCCGAGACTCTTTGCAGGCTCGGTAATGTAGTTACAAGGTTTCTATGAGTTATTGGGCTTTGGAGTACTCTAGCATACACATTGTCATTGCGATCAAGCAACCTGGGGTACAGACCAAAGACTGCATCGAACGCCTTATGCCACACTCGATCGCGGACCGGCGGTTGATCGGCACCAAACGGTGTATCAATAAATCTTGTATGATTCGGGATGGTCAGATCTCGCTCAAGCACAGGGTGTATGCCTACGTAATCCCGCGCCACCTCTTCAGGTGGCATGACCAAACGTCCCATGCGACGCTGCACTGTAAACGCTGTTTCTATCAGCCCAACAAGTTCGGCATGGCGTTCACCTAAGCGATCAGCAACTTCTGTTGCACTCAAAACCTCGAGAGTATCCTGCCTATAACGCTCAACGAGCGTATGGCGTTCAAGATTGGCGGCACGGGTCATATTAACTATATAATGACATATATATCTAGTTGCCGCAATAGCTAAGAAGTAGTGTCTGCCAACAATATACTTTCAGCTACAACTAAAGCCCTGTATTGGCCGAAATGTTGCCCCACCCTGTTATTATTGACCCTGTGAAATCCCACTTAGTTCACAACGGCGGCAATATTAGCTACCAAGTCACTGGCCAAGGCGAGCCAGTTGTTTTTGTGCATGGTTTTACGCTAGATCATCGTATGTGGCGGCCGCAAGTCGAAGCTTTTGATGGCGACTACAAGGTAGTGACATACGACGTGCGCGGTTACGGTCAGTCTTCGCCGCCAACTCAGCCATACAGTCATTCTGACGACCTTAAGGTGCTATTAGAGCACCTGAATATACCTAGCGCCCATATCATTGGCCTATCCATGGGTGGCCGAATTGCTATTAACTTTGCGCTGCAAAACCCCGATGCCGTTTCGAGCTTAACAGTCATCAGCAGTTCGCTAGATGGATACAACGACAATCTAAACCGGGACTGGGGCGCCACAGAACACGGCTTAGATCATGCTAAGAAGAAGTGGCTTAACAGCGAATTGTTTGCAGCCACCCGCAGGCACGCCGGCGCCACAGCCATGCTGCGAAAAATTGTTGCCGACTACCCTGGTTGGCATTGGCTAAATACCGACGTGTTCAGATCGCCCAGCACTAATGCCAGGTCGCGCCTTGGCGAAATTAGCGTGCCCACGCTGGTTGTTACTGGCGAGCAAGACCTGCCCGACTTTCAGAATATTGCCAACATTGTCGCCTCTGCCGTAAATGGATCGCAAAAAGTAGTGGTCCCAAACGCTGGACACATGGTCAATCTAGAAGCTAGCGCTCAAGTTAACCAGATACTAGCCGACTTTCTACAAAAAAACAGCCAGGCTACTTAAGCTTAAATTTAAATGCGCGTTCGCCACCCAAGATATTGAAGCTGGCTATAGCCAGCAAGCCCATGATTGCGCCTACGGCCAGTTCTAATGGCGTGACTGGCGCGCTGGTTTGGTCGCGAATAAAGATTGCGTTGCTCAAAAATAATAAGGGCGTGGCTAACGACAGTAGCGCACTGCAGGCTCGTGCCAACGGGCTAAGCCACATGCGTAGCAAAAACGGAATAGAAAATATAGCGATAGCAGAAATTATTATTATGCTGGCAGCCGTACCTTGGGTTTGAAAGTTTACACCGGCAAAGTCGAACCCGCCAAAACCAACAAGCTGTAATGTGGCTAGTATGCCTAAGCTAACTGCGTAAACATACGGAACAATCATCCAATCCGGTTCGTCGGCTTTAGGCGGCTTGGTCGCTTTTATCACTGCGCTTTCCCCCCATTACTACCCCAGTTATTGTGCTCACCGGCAGCCAGCCATATTGGCGGCTATCAGTGCTTTCAACTGGGTTGTCGCCAAGTAAGTAAGCTAGCTCGCCTTGGATTTCGTGTACCCGTTTTAGTACTTCAACTTTGTGGTGTTTAACAATAACCACATCACCCACCTTTGGTTTTTTGTGGCGCCAAGCAAAGATCAGCTTGCCATGCGGCAAGGTTGGATGCATGCTAGCCCCTTTTACCCGACGGACCATAAACATTAGGCTTTTGACTCCTCGAACATTTTTGCTATTGCAGCTACCATTTCGACCAACTTTTTAGCTTCGTCCATACTTAGTGTTTGCTTTACTTTACTGCATTGTTTGGCCGCTTGCCAGATTGTATTGTGTAAATCGGGCAGTTTTTGCAAATGTTCTGGCTTAAAGTAATCGCTCCATAACAGATAGATTTGGTCTTTGCACACCTGGGCGTGGTGTTCTTTGTTGGTGACCATTCTAATAAAGTTTGCGTGGTCATCAGACTTTTCGCCCGAGCTGTCGGGCAAGGCCTGAATTTTTTCTAACATTCGCACGCATGTGTCGGCCGCATGGCGCATGGTATCTGTTTCGTAAATGCCGCAAGGCACATCACAGTGGGCGTAAACTGGTTTGATAAATTTAAGTAGCATTGATTATTCCCCTTATGTATAAATTCTATTACAAACTGTCAAATAATGCTTGCGCTTTGTGATTTCAAAGGGTAATATTAACTCAAGCGAATAAAACGGCAAAATAAAAACACCAAAAACAAAAGTCGTATTCATCGCTTTGTTCCACCACAACAACTCTTCTCTATGCCGTGGTAGGCTTAAGGCAACTTTAGGTTGCACATTTATCCAAAACTTAGCTGCCACGGCCCTTAACGGCAATTTCAGCACTCCCTATACTGGGAGTGTTTTTTTAGTAGGATACAAAGTTTTAAGCTTGCTTGGAGTTGTCTTTGCGCCAGGTTTCTATTTGCGCATGGTTGCCGTTTAGCAAAACGTCGGGCACTTTTTGACCGCGAAATTCGGCAGGGCGGGTGTATTGAGGAAACTCTAACGTTTGGCCGTCGCTAAAGCTTTCGATTTCGGCAGACTTTTCGCCGCCTAAAACGCCTGGCAGCAAACGCACAATACTGTCTATTACCACCATGGCAGGTAGTTCACCGCCGGTTAGAACGTAGTCGCCAATAGATATTTGTTTGTCTACTAGGCTTAAAATGCGTTCGTCGTAGCCTTCGTAGCGCGCACAAACAAATATTAAGCCGTGGTCGCGCTCAGCGGCAGCTTTGGCCATGGCCTGGCTCCAGCGGTCTCCGCGCGGAGTTAGCAGTACTACGTGTGCAGTTGGGTCATTGCTCTTAGCCAGTTCAATGGCTGCCGTTAAGGGCTCGACCATTAACAACATGCCATCGCCGCCGCCGTAAGGGGTATCATCTACCTGCTTTCGTGGCCCCAAGCCAAACTGGCGCAGGTCGATGTGTTTAAACTGAACAACTTTGCGGTCTTGCGCCTTCCACATCATAGACTGGCCTAAAACGGCTTCGAACATGCTGGGGAATAAACTGATCGTTTGAATAAGTCTGGTCGACATTGTCATGTGCAGTATAACATTTTATGGATTCATTATTGCGCCATCTTTAATTAACATAGTATACTGCCCGTAAATGGACAGGTTTCCACCACCCAATGACGGCCCTGATTTTGTTGCGGCAATAATTCCTAATCCCCGGCCTGCTGCTGCCGACGAACTTAAAGACGATGACGTAGCCGCTGCGCTTGTAGCCGGCAACAATGTGCTCGACCTAATTAGTGCCGAGCCGTTCCCCACAAGCGCCCGAATTAGACGCGTAGAACTACCGCGCCACGAAATGACCTTAGTCTGCGTCAGAGACCACACGGCCGTCCTGCCGCCCGACGAAAGACCAACCGTAACCGTGGATGGCCACGAATACACTGTTACAAGCCAAACCTTAGCTGCAGTGTTTCGCGACCGAACGCTGGTAGGTGTTGTGGGCAGCTACTGTTACGGCGACCCCTTGAACCCAGAACACTGGGTAACCGCTCAATGCGATGTATCTACAACTCCCGAAACCACATTTGCCGACGCACTTGCCGGCATGGCTGAAAACAAGCGAGGCGAAATCGTTACAATCCTCGACGACATCGGCGCCGAAATCGAACACGCAGCTGAACGATCACGCAGATAAACCAAAACCACCCGTTTTACCGGGTGGTTTTGTCACATAGGGTTCGCGAGTTTCAATAGTCAAGCATGTTTGTCGTGTTTGGTTTAAATGCTTTGGTATAGCTTGACCTTTTAACCCTGGGTAGGGACTGAGTTTTTGATTTGGAATGTGCAAATGCTAATGCTAATGAGATATAGCACTTATTGTTGACCGCCAATGGAGTACAGACCCTACCAGTCCTCCTTGGGGTCAACAATTTCTGGGTGCCTTTCAAAATAGTAATCTCTTAATAGGATTGCTCCGGCGCGCAAAATTTGACTTAAATCTTTTCCGTGCTCAAATGCATATTTCTCAATCGGTTTAAACGGCTGGTAGGTTGTTAGTTCGTCCATCAGCGCACGAGCTTTTTCTTGTGTCTCATACTGGCTGCTAGGGTTTTTGGACTCCAGCATCTCAACAAGGTTATCTTTTACCTGTTCAAATATCTCTTCAAAGCCACTCTCTTTAACTAGTTTTTTGCCAAAATCGGTGAGTGATAGCGGACTTTGCTCTTTGTAGATGCTTTTATCGATGAATTTTTGTGCTTGAGTCTTGAATTCGAGCAACTGATCTACGTTAGTCTTTAGGGTTTCGTTCTTGTCTTTTAGATTCTTGATGTCCTCTTTAGCGGTATCAACTATCTGTCGATACTTGGAAAGCAAAGCCCACACACTCAATAACGCAACAATTAAAGAAATTAGCGCTGGAACACCAACCTGTATTAGCAATCCGAAGCCTTGGTCTGGGACGGTAGTTGCCGTGGTGTTGGTCTGTTGTTGAGCTACTTGTGCAAATAGATTAAACATATAAGCCTATAGTATAACGGATTGAGCCCAGTCAACAAGTGTGTCTATTCGCAAGAGTCGTTTGACAGAACTAGACTATTGTTTCAAAATATTGATAAGTTGTTGACAATAGTGTATACTTGCAGTTAGTGCTTGTTGAGCGAAAGCTCGTGTCTCTGCTAAAGAATTTCTCACGCAGGAAACGCAGGCACTACCAAAATAGACCCGTACGGGTCTATTTTATTTTCTTGTTTGTATATCTCACGCTGTAGTAATGAAGCCGACCATTGCCGACTCTGCGCAATATGACCGACACGGTTTTTTTTGAGTTAAACTTGTGCGAAAGCTCGTACTCAACAACTTCCTTACCCGTCTTATTCTCCGGATCACCTTTTGGGCGAACACGAGGAGGTGAGCCAAAATGTCTACTTCGACTAATGACATCTTTTACGGTCAACAGCAGGTTTAGGCGCATTCGCGCGTCTAGTGGGTTACGAATACGGCCACGACCATCATGCGTAGCATGATAGAATCCCTTATTATTAAAGTATGCAACCTCTTTGAGCAAAGGGCAGTATATGTTCTTAGTGGCTTCATACTGTGCTCTACGCTCGATAATTAGGCTTCTTAACTCCTCTTCCGACATAGGTAAATTATAACTCCGTTTTAGTTAAGAAACAGAAAGCGTCATATTCCACAGCCAACCTAAACCTCATAAACCAAAACCACCCGTTTTACTGGGTGGTTTTGTCACATAAAGCTCTCAACTTTGTGGTTGCTCGCTGAGCTTTTGGTCTTTTTGTTTTTGGCGTTCGACTTTCCGAACTTGTTGTAATTATATATCTAGATCGTCTAGATCTGCAAGCTCTTTACGGGTGCGGCTTGCAACTGACTCTTTTTCATCCACAGTTACAGCTGTGGGTTCTTCCACAGGCTTGTCGTCGACAGGCTTTTGCTGTGTAGTATCGTCGCCGGTGTCATCGGTACTGGCGTCGTCTTGTGGTGCTTGCTGGGCGAAGTCGTCGCGTCTTGGGGCTGGCATGCCTTCGGGGCGATCGACGTCGACAATCTTTAAGTTGTAGCGAGCGTCGTTTTTGGTGCCAAGGGCACGTAGTAGCGTGCGGATGCTTTGTGCAGTTGCACCACGCTTACCTATTACCCTACCCAAATCCTCTGCGTCTACACTAAGTTCTAACAAAACGCCTTTTTCGTCTATGCGGCGTTCGATTTTAACGGCGTCAGGCTTGCTGACGAGTGATTTTACTATGAACTCTACGAATTGTTGATCAATACTAGTGGCCATAGGACTCCCTTACTCACGTTTACTGGCTAGGATGTATTGTAGCTTAGGCAATGTGGTTATGGCAAATACGTAGCTTATGTATATAAATAGTCGCCCCGTAGGGCGCTATTTTATTGCTCGGTTTTTGGTTCTTCGCTAGCTTCGGCTTTATCGGCTTCGGCCGGTGCTTCTGCAGCTGGTTCAGCTTCTTCGGCGGGTTGCTCGTCGGCCTTAGGCTCTTCTGGGCGGTTCTTGCGCAATTTTTCTGGCTTGCGAGTTGTCGCTTTGTAATCGGTTCGTGGTTTTACAACCCAACCCGGAAGTTCGATTTTATCGGCGATAAGCAAGCGCACAACGCGCGGAGTTGGCTGAGCACCGTTTTTAAGGTAGTAGCCAATCTTTTCGGCGTCGAGCTTAACTTCTTTGGTGTGTGGGTTGTATGAACCAACATAAGCCACTACGCGGCCGCTGCTTGGGTGGCGCTGTGATTCTTGAACAGCCAGTCGATAAACTGGCATTGCCTTGCGGCCCAGGCGTTGTAGACGAATTGCGAGCATTAACTAAATATCCCTGCGTTACATTATTACTTTAAACTGCTGGTATTTTACAGGTTAGCTGATCTGATGTCAATCTATTCTTTGCCAGCTACTTGGTCAGTGCTGCAAGCGCGGCCTGCGCCGCTTGTTGCTGGGCAATCTGCTTAGACGGGCCACTGCCCTTGCCCATTATTTTTCCACCTACGAACGCGCCTAGAGTAAACATTTTATCGTGGTCCGGACCAGTTTCTTCGAGTACTTTATAAACCGGAGTTTGACTAAATTTGCTTTGAGCAACTTCTTGCAAACGGCTTTTGGCGTCGCGCCAGCTGCCTTCGTCTAAAATGCCCTGCAGCTTGCTTAGAATATGTTTTTCGACAAACTGAGCAGCCGCATCGAAGCCTTGGTCTAGGTAAATAGCACCAATAACAGCTTCGAAAGCGTTAGCCATAATTTGTTCTTTGGCGCGCTCACTACCGTGCTTTTCGCCGCGGCTTAGTCGCATAAAGTCGTATAGGCCAAGTTTGGCACCAGCTGCCCCAATAGATTCTGTGCGCACCAGCGCGGCGCGCCAATTGGTCAAAATGCCTTCAGGTTCGTTGTAATTCGAATACAGATATCTAGTTACGGCCAACTCTAAAACAGCATCGCCCAAAAATTCTAGGCGTTCGTTATGTTCGAAGGCGCTCTTTTTGTGCTCGTTCATATATGAACGGTGAGTTAGAGCAGTAATTAATAGCTGTACGTCGTTAAACGTTAGACCAAGTACAGTTTGGGAAAATTGTTGGTATTTATTAGTATCCTGCATTGCGAATCTTCTTTAACGCAATTAGTAGCAACTTAGAAATATCTTCGTATTCAATCATATCAAGTGCATCGTGTACTTTGAACCAGCCAATGCCGTTCATCCAATCTTCTTTTACTAGCGCATCGGTGTCGCCAAGACCGCGCATTAAGTAAATTTGAGTGGTCATTAACACCAGGCTTTGCTGGCGGCGGTATCTAAAATGAATTTTGCCCAGCCAGCTCATGACTTCCATGCGCTGCAGACCAGTTTCTTCGCGGACTTCGCGTTCGGCGCATTCTTTGGCGGTTTCGCCTTCTTCGATGTGGCCTTTGGGAATTGTCCAACGGTCTTTGGCGTCTTGAGCCAGCAAAACCTCAATTTCGTTATTTTTACCGCGCCTAAAAACCACACCGCCAGCTGTTTGCTCGCGGACTACTTCTTGAATTACGGGTTTGCGCTGACGCTGAAAATACTTTCGAAAGCGATCAAACCGCGGGACTTGGGGTATTTGCATTGGCTTTCCCTTCCACCAACGTACGATAGGCAGTGCCTAGTACGCCGTTGACAAACTTCGAGGAGTTATCGGATCCAAATGCCTTTGCCAACTCCACCGCTTCGTTGATAGCCACCTTGGGTGGTACTTCATCTTGCATGTGAGTTAGTTCATAAACGGCCATGCGTAAGATCGTACGGTCAATGCGGGCAATTTGATCTAGCGGCCATTCTGGGGCAATTGGTTGAATTAGAGCATCGAGCTTGGCAGCAAGTCCGTAAACGCCCTTTACAAGGTGTTCTACGAACTTTTTGTCTTCTATGGTTTCGCTGTAGCGCTGTAGATTACGTACTAAAACTTCATCAATATCGGCCGTGGTATCGGCGCTATCTTGACGAAATTCAAACTCATAAAGAGTTTGCAGTGCAATTATGCGACCCAAATGTCGGTTCGATGCCATAGTCTAAAGTTTGTTAAATTACCTTAAATAAAATCAAAGCTATTTAGCTTTGCTGCCGCTTTCGCGGCGAGTTACGTACGCTTTTACTTTTGATCCTGCGCGCGACAAGGCGCCATTAACAGCACGGGCCAGCTTAACCACATGGTGGCTGCGCCTGTAACCCGTCTTACGAGAACTTGTGTGCTTTTTACTGCCACCTCCGGCCATAGCGAAAAGCCTCCTTCTTGCTTAAATCTGATATAACTTGGGGCTGATTATAGGGTAAAACTGTCGATAATTCAAGGGCGTACAGGAGTTACTTAACTTTCATAACATTGACTAACAGCAAAATTAATTATAGAATATCGAACCAACACAGCACCAACCTTGAAAGGCAACACATGGCCGAGCAGCGCAAATACATGGGCATGAGCCCGTCGGCAATCTCCGAAGTCAAACGTGGCATATGGCGCGAGAGACGCGAGCGCTTAAGAAAAATCGGTAAAATCTGGGTCGGCATTGCTACGGTAGGTGCTGTAACGTTTGTGGGCGCCGCCATCGCTGGCACACATGGCGGACCAAGAGTAGGCTGCATAGTAACGGCAAATCCTGGCGATACCGAACGCGAACTTGCTCGTCGAAGCGACACCAGCATCCTTGACGTAGGCGGCCTAAACCCACACAAAGATCTTGGCCACTTAGCCGCTGGTGACCAAATTAATCTAAGCAAATGCGGCGACTTAGGCACCGACCACCAAGTAACGCCCAAGGAATAACATGGCAGAATTTGATGTTTTTGATGAACGCGGCAACCTAGTGCCACCCCAAGACGATGAGGCCTTAAAACCAACCACCACACCAGAAGTGCTTGGCGCATTTATTGGCCATGTGGCAGCAAGAGTAAGAGACCGCCTACCTACAATAGGACTAGTTACCGCCATTGCGGCAACCAGCGTAGCCTTAGCTGCCGGCGCGCAGCCACAAGAGCAACCCAACTCAGCCGGCAGCCCCGGCTCAACTAGTTCTAAATAACAATACTCAGCAACTTACCGGGCACATAAATCATTTTGGCCGGTTTTTTGTCGCCCAAATGTTGTTTTACGCGTTCGTCGGCAAGTGCCGCACTCTCCACATCTTTTTGGCTAGCGTTGGCTGCAATTTGCACAGTGGCGCGCACCTTGCCACTTATTTGTACGGCAATGTTTACTACATCGGACGCCAATTGGCTTTCGTCAACCTTTGGCCAATGACCCTTATGAACACTGTCGGTGTGTCCAAGATCGTGCCATAACTGCTCAGCAATGTGTGGCGCAAACGGTGCAACTAATTGAGCTGCGCTTTCTAGGGTAGACTGCCAAACCTCGCGGTTGCCAAAACCTTGTGTCTTAAGCTTATACAGCTCGTTTATACACTGCATTTGTGCGGCAATGGCGGTGTTGTAATGCAAGTCTTCTAGGTCACGGGTGACTTTTTTAATAGCCTGGTTGATGCTTTGCAGCACTTTGGCGCCGTCGGCTTTAGGGCTATCCTGCGGTGCTTCTAAGAATTCTTGGACTAGGTTCCAAAGTCGCGACAAGAATCGGTATGCACCTGGCACGCCCTGAGGATCCCAGCGGGTCCAGAGTTCTAGGGGTGCAGCAAACATTAGGTAGGTGCGAAGCGCATCAGCCCCGTAGCCATCGTTAATGATCTCTACTGGGTTGATTACCACGCCTTTACTTTTGCTAAACATGCGACCGTCGCTGTTGACAACCTTACCGTTAAACAAGAATCGTTTAAATGGTTCTGGATTTTCAACTAAACCTTTTTTGTGAAAGAAGCGGGTCACAAAACGGGCATAGATCATATGCGCCGTGGCGTGATCGGCACCATTATAAAAATCGATCGGCATCCATTTGTTGACAATGTTGCTGTCGAAGATTTTTTCTTCGTTAGTTGGGTCAAAGTAGCGCATCATGTACCAGCTACTGCAAATATAGGTGTCTAGCGTGTCGGTTTCGCGCTCGCCCATTTTTCCACATTGTGGGCAGGGCACTTTTAGCCAATCAGTGGCGCGGGCAAGTGCACTGCGGCCATCGCCACTTGGTTGAAAGTCTTTTAATTCAGGAATTACTACTGGTAAGTCGCTGTCAGGAACCAAAACTGCTCCGTGGTCTGGGCAGTAAATAATTGGGATTGGCGCACCCCAGTATCGCTGGCGGCTAACGCTCCAGTCGCGCAGACGGTAATTAACAATTCGTTTGCCCCAACCTTTAGCTTCGAAGTAATCCATGGTTTTTTCCATGGCCTGATCAAACGGTAGGCCGTCAAATTGTCCGGAATTAACCATTTTGCGAGTAATACCATGGCCAGCCTTTACCTGTTCGACACCCTGTTTGGTAGGGTCTATTATTTTTTCGGTCTCGCCGTTTGGACCTTCGACAACACGGTAGATTGGCAGGCCAAACTTGGCAGCGAATTCAAAGTCTCGTTCGTCGTGCGCCGGGCAACCCTGCACCACGCCAGTACCAAAATTCGCCAGCACAAAGTCGGCAACCCAGATTGGTACGTTTTCGCCAGTAAGCTGGTTTTTGGCGTAAGATCCGGTAAATACACCGGTTTTTTCTTTGCCTTCTTGCTGACGTTCCACGTCGCTTTTTTTGATGACTTTCTTAACATAGGCTTCGACTGAAGCTTTTTGCTCGGCCGTAGTTAGCTCTGGAACCATTTCGTGCTCGGGCGCAATAACAATGAATGTCATGCCGTAATTTACGGGGGTGGTTGTAAAGCAAGTCACTTTTTTGTCCGTGCCCACAACTTCGTAGTCAATATTTATGCCCTCAGAGCGACCAATCCAGTTCTTTTGGGCGAGCTTGACGCTTTCGGTCCAGTCCAGACTATCTGTGGCTTCTAATAACTCATCAGCATAGTCGGTGATTTTAAAGAACCACTGTTTGACTTCGCGCTTTTCAACTAATGGGTCGTCCGGACCATCATGGCGCCAACATTTGCCATCGATAACTTGTTCGTTAGCTAGCACGCTGTTATCGATTGCGCACCACCACTGCATGCGCACATCTTGGTAGGCAAGGCCGGCGCGGAACATTTCGCTGAAGATCCACTGCGTCCACTTGTAGTACTTAGGGTCATCTGTAGTAATTTCTTTTGACCAGTCGTTACTCCAACCCATAGCGCGGTATTGTTTATGGTAGTTGGTAACGGTCAGAGCGGTACTTTCTTGCGGCGACACGCCGGCTTTAATAGCGTAATTTTCGGCAGGCAGACCAAAAGAGTCCCAGCCAACCGGATGATAGCTTTCAAATCCTTGCTGGCGTTTAAAACGCGCTAAAACATCACTTATGGTGTAATTCATGGCATGGCCAACGTGAATGCCTGCACCACTGGGGTAGTTGAACATGCTCATGGCGATATATTTTGGTTTATCGCTTTTTAGGTCGGCAACATAGGTTTTATTATCATCCCACCATTTTTGCCACTGCGGCTCGATTTCTTTTGGGTTATAGCGTTTCATAGTTAGTTCCTATCTTATCAGTTAATGCCCTCAACAGAGTAGCCGACTTTAGCGACACCCTTTTTGACTTTTATGCCGGTGATTTTTACCACGCCAATTTCTTTTAAAGTTTTAACGTGCGTGCCACCACAGGGAATGCCAAAGCTATCGCTGTAAAGCACTATACGGCTTGGCTTATTTTTGGGCATGTTGGTTGGCACGTGCCGGCAATATTTAGTCATTTCTTCGGGCGGCATGAACATAACCTTGTTTTGGTAGTCACTTTGCAATAATTCGTCTATGCGTTTTTGCAGCTTATCTTGAAGAGCTGGGTCGAGTGTAATTTCACCAACAGTATATTCAACTGCGCACCAATCTGGGTAATGTGAACCCTTGCTGGGTATCCAGGTCGGTTCGAACTCTTGCAGCGCCATGTCTACCAGGTGGCCCGCAGAATGCAGGCGAGTGTTTATGTTGCGCCGCTCTGCGTCAACCTTACAGTCAACTTGCGCGCCCTCTGACCAATTAACTGCTGGGGCGCCAATGTGCCAAACAGTGCCGGTTTCGTCAAGCCTAACTTCTTGAACGTCAAACTTGCTGTCACCATAGCTAATAACCCCCATGTCCCAGTCCTGGCCGCCGCCGCGAGGGTAAAAACAGGTTTGGTCCAACACGACAACCGTACGGCCATCTTCGCTCGCACGTACCTCAACCACGCTGGCCGAGCAAGTTATTACGTTAAAATCTTCTAAGTATAGTAGTTTTGTAGCCATTTTTTAGGCTCCTAGGTTATTTTGATATACGTCTTAAAAATGCAAATATTCCCCCTAGGGGAGAAAGCGCATCTGGTCAAAACGAATAACCTGGGTCATCTTGCCCCAAATTATAACAGATTAGCCTGTCTTGTTAACTACTTTGGTCGAACTGTTTTTGCTTTATAGCCATCCAGTCAGGAGTTTGGCGAGCAAGCTGTGATTCTTCTTCGGTGGAATGAAGTAGCATTTTTACAGCCTCTTCGCAGAAAACGCCATTTTGCGAGCCTTTAGCAAGAATTACCGCGCCGGCCTGCATAATTTTATGCACATAAGCGCCAGCCTTATATGGGTTATCAAAGCTTTCCACACGTACGCCGCGTTTTTGCAACACTGGCACCATATATTTTTTGGCCTCAGCACCGACGACTATTACCCAATCCAGCAGGCCCGGGTCGCAAGCCATTGCAACTTCTTCGTGAGCAGTTTTAGAAAAGTCGCCCATTTCGTTCATGCTGCCTAAAATAGCTATCCGCTGCGGCGCTTTAAACTGATACAAAGTTTGCAGTGCAGCCACCGCAGCCAGCGGGCTAGAGTTGTAGGTGTCGTCTATTATTGTTGTTTGCTCTAGGCCTTTTAGTAGGTTCATGCGACCGGCTACAGGGCGGATTTTTTTAAGTCCCGCCAGAATTTGCTGTCGTGCAAGACCAAGCTTTGCGCCGACCGCGCCTGCGGCAACGGTCGCACGAATGTTGTGCTCGCCCACTACGTTTAGAGTTAACGGTTGTTCGCCAAATTCGGGCGATACAAATTTACCCGTAAAGCCTTTGCCGGGTTCAAAACTATCTAGCATAAAACGATATTCGGCCACACCACTTGTGCCATAGGTGCTAAGATTCGTGCCATCGGCAACGTCGTTCGCAAAAACACCACTGACATCGTCGCGGTTAATCAAGGTTAGTTTTGAATATTCAGCAATGGTTAGCTCTTCTTTGGCGACCGCCTCGATAGTGCCAAAACCAGCCATGTGCTCGGGCGACACGGCCGTAACCACTGATATGTCGGGTTTTAGGTAGCGCCTAAAGTAGCCGATTTCACCGGGGTGATCGGTGCCAAGCTCTAATACCAAAACCTGGTAAGGATAATCGCCGCTTTTTAAAATGCGGTCCATTTCGCGCAGCACTTTTATCCACGAAAAAGGATTACGAATGCTAAGCGGAATTTGCAAATCAAACATAGCCATCGGCACAGCAACCGGCACATTATAACTACCCTGATGAGCCAAGACTTTATAGCGTTCGTTAAGTACCGTAGCAATCGCCAACTTAGTGCTAGTTTTGCCGACGCTGCCTACCACGGCAACAATTTTTGGTTTGTATTTAGCGATTAGTTTTTTGGCACGAGACTCAAGTATGCCGGTTATTAGTGGCCTAAAAGTATTGTTTAGAACTTTCTTAAACATTCTAGGTTTTAGTATAACTTAAGCCGCAGGTTGTATAAGATTAAATTTATGGCAAATGATCCGCTAAACTTGTTTTTCCCACCAAAATGGAAGCTACCGTTAACGCTTTAGGTTCGCGGACGATCAGATGTAGATGGAGCATCCAGGCCAGCTTTTTGGCAAGCTGCGGCGCCCAAACATTGCTTGTGACCTGCGGTTTCGGCTGCGACTTCAACTCGCCTGAAGGCAATGTCACCCCTTTGTCGCGTCTGAACTGCTTCGGCGCTGCTACCTTTTACAGCCTGCCAAGCAATTGCTCTAACATATATGTTGCGAGCGTTGCTGCAGCTATATCCACGATCTCGTTCACTCATTTGATGCTCCCTAAGTAGGTGTTACTGCCGTATATTATACCACTTATTTACAGGCAAAACAAATAAGCACTACGCTTAACAACGGAGATTAGCTTGTGTTCAGCTACTCTGCCTGTTCGGATCGACTGCGGCCGTATCTAGAAGCTTGTATGACCTGCTGGCAAGCAGTTTCGCCCATACAAGTCGTGTGGTGGTTTAAACGTGCTTCTATGCTCAAGATAAGTAAGGCTTGCTCCGCCTCCCTACGCATCCTGCGGGCTGGGCGTGAATCTTGTTCTGGGCCACGAATGGAATCACCCATACTTTTTTTGGCTAGCGCCCTGCTGAACGCTGAGCGGGCCCTATCACAGTTAAATTTCGATTCGCTCATACAACTCCTAGTTAGTTAATAAGTGCAGCTAAGTATAAATATGGTGGAGCATAGGAGATTCGAACTCCTCACCTCTTCCATGCCATGGAAGCGCTCTACCAAATGAGCTAATGCCCCGAGTATTGCCAGTGGCAATACGAGTTTTCCTTGCTTGGCCTCGAGTGGAGGGCTTTGCCCGAACGAGAGCACAGACGATTGTCTTGCCATAACAGTGGTAAAACTTGCAGCACTGAACAGAGGCAAATTATATCAGCCGACAGATGCTTTTGCTAGTCCTGGTCGAGTGCCGGGTGCCAGTAATAAGCTTTTGGCATTCGTCCGTCGGCTAATTGCTGTTTATGCAGATGTGGTACTCGCTTGGTAAGACTGTTGCTTATGTAATCGTCGCCATCTAACACAAAACCAATATGGTCATGGCCTTGGTATTCTGGCCAGACGGCAACTGCCCCCGGTTTTGGCGCATCAATTTGTTGCCAACCGGCTTCGAGCATACGCTGAACCGTTGTTTCTACAACCGAATGGGCGCGGTCGATTAAGCCGCCAATCGCCAGCATTCCCGATACATAAAATGCGCACGATAACTCGCCGCCCGCCATAGTATCCAGCTCTTGCCCGTCGGTTTTACGTCGCACATAAAAGTGCTGAAAAATGGTTGTCCCTGCCGATGCCCGCAGCATGATCAGCAGGTTACGGCGCATGAGTTTTATAAGGCTGTTATCCGGCATTAAAGCGGTTCCGGGTTATCGATTGGTGGCGCGTCGGCGCGTGTACCAAACTCCCAATGCGGTAAGCGGTAAATACGGGCAATATCTACCCACTTGTGACTTTGGTTTTCGTCGTGAATGACCGGTGCGCCGCTGGCGTCAGACGTGCTTATCGCTTTGCCGTCGCCAATATGAAACCCAATGTGCGAATATTCGCCAGTCTCGCGTTCCTGGGCTTCCCACACAATTACGTCACCCGGCTTAAGGTCGCTTACCTCTTGCCAGCCGGATTTTTGCATATCTTTTACAGTCGAATAAACCGTATTGTGGAACGAACCAATCTTTTTAAAAATGACTAAAACCGAACTTACAAAAAAGGCGCACGAGCGGCTACCATCTTTTAGGGCGTCAAAAATTTCACCATTTTGCAGCACATAAAAATTACGGAACATATGCGAGCCAACAGAGTTTTTTATAACTTGCAGGTAGCTTTTAAATTCTGTTTCGGGAGTAGCTTGGACAACGATTTTAGGTACGGGAACAATAATTTTATTCATGTGGTGATATTCTAGCAGCTAATTTTCAATGGCTCAACTTATCGCAAACTATACAAAACGCCCCCATTAAGAAGGCGTTTCTGATGCGCGCCCACCCCTAGGGTTCTTTTTGTTTATGCCGTTTTTGTTTTACCCTTTACGCCAAGAACCCTTGGCGCATCAGCATGTTATTACTATTGCACAATAGTGCTTATGGTGCAACATTCATTGCTGAAATATGGTCGACACGGTCCATGGCGAACACACACCGGTGTTAATATTTGCCGCTGGGTCATTAGTATCGCCATAGGACCAGCTACCCGCCAAAAAGTCGTGACTTATCGACGCAATATATATAACACCAGCCGCAAAACTGCCGTCTTTGGCATACCAACGGCCACTCAAAAACGGCGTGCCAACTTCGGGGCGCAGAGTAAACGAGTTTCGAGCACCCGCCAGCGGCCATTCTTGAGCAACATAATCAGTGCCGTGTAAAAGTTTGACCACAAAAAAGCCAAAAATCGTTGTGCGCTCGTTGTTGGGGTACTCGTGTCGGCGTACGCGCCAACATCCCTCTAAACTAACATTCTCTGACGGAACAGGCATAAAAATTCTTTCTTGTTAGCTAATTGGTTTTTCGCAGTTTATATATTGTGGCTTTTTGGCCTGAGACCAAAACCGGATACTGCTTTTCAATAGTAAAGCCTATCTGCTCGGCAACTTCTGTTAAAAATTCGGCGGCAGTTAGTATGACGGCGCAACCTTTTGCGCGCAACACACGGTGCATTTGAACCACAGCCGCGTGATACAGTTTTTTAAGATTTTCGGGACTGTGTTTTTCAAACTGACCCCAAGGCGGATCGGTTACAACACGGTCAATGCTGCGTGTTTCTATGTGCGACAGTTGCCCAGCATCGCCATGAATTGCCACCAAATGCGGGATAGATTTTAAGTGTGGCACCAGGTGCTCGTTAAATTCGACGCCAATCACGTTTTGGCACTGAAACCCTGCCAGCATTTCGCGCACAATAGCGCCGTAGCCGGCAAATGGGTCAATTACCGAATCTTTTGCATCTACACTAGCGACTAAGCCCAAAATATGCGCAAGCATCGAGCTAATTTCGCCGGCTTCAAGCCTACGGGTTTTAAAGCCAGGCCGCGGTAACATTTGACCCCACAAAACTTGCCCATCGCTGCGGTGCCAGTAAAGTAGTTCAACTTGTGGTCTGTGCGCAATTAGTTCGTAACCTGCCTTGGTAATTTGGTCGACAATTTGCGCTGGCAGCTCGGCCGGCTGGCTACCCTGTCGTGACCGCAATTGAACTTTTGTGCCACTAGGTAAGTTTGGTATTTCGCCCTGGTTTAGCTGTTGGTAAACATTGTTGAAAAACCTAAGTTCGCTTAATTGGTTTGGCGACATCGACGATTCAAAAAGAACTAAGCCATCGGCTAAACTAATAACTCTAAGATCGGAGTTGGGATATTTTTGTAACCGGGCAGTAATAATTTCTTCTGCCCCAGTTACGAATGTTGCAAAGTATTGGTTCATTTATTTTGGCCAACTTTCGGCATAATTAGGACCACTAGAATCACCGCCATTATAACCGCAAATCCGCACATTATAGATGGAATTCCGGCAATTGTATCTGTCGCCAAAATGTTGGCGGTAGTGGTTGGTATTAAAAACGCAGCATAGCCAATCGCCAGCAAGTTAAGCGACTTGCGGCGTTTAGAATCTGCGTGCTTTGCTAGCTTAGCACACAGCATAAGCGCGCCGGCTACAAAGCCGTAATAATACAGCGCGTATAACCACCACGATCCTGGAGCCATGTTAAAAATTACGTAATTACCTAAGCACACTTGGCCTTGAATTGACTGGCCTACAAATGCAAAGAAAGCAACAAATGCCCCAGACAAAATGTATGCGGGCAATAAAAGCGGCCGCTTTTTTGCAGCAGCGATTTCGTAAGCCAAATGTATACCTAGTGGCGGCAGAGCGGTTATAGCAATGTAGCCAATGCGCGACCAAGTTAGGGGGTTTAGGCCACTTAACTGACAAACCATGTATTCCGAAAGCTGAAAAACAGCCAACAGTACTAGCATTACAACCACCAAACGACTTACCCTGTTTAGTTTGTAGCGCCACAGCGTGTAGGCCGCCAATGACAGCTCAACAATAAACGTGCCGATCATAACTGGCGGCGAAAAACAAAAAATTCCAGTTCTATATTTTTGCACTAAAGCGCCCAGTTTTGTTTAAAATTGGGCGGCAAGTCCGGCGATCATGCATTTTTGCCCCCGATCAACTTTATGAATTCGGCTTCGTCAATAACTTTTGTGCCTAGCTTTTCTGCCTTTGTAATCTTGCTTTGACCGGGGTTTTCGCCAACTACCAAGTAGGCAGTATTTTTGCCAACGCTACTTTGAAATAAGCCGCCTAAGGCGCGTATTTTGTCTCCGGCCTCTTCGCGTTCCAAACTACTTAAAGTGCCGGTTACCACAAAGCCCTTGCCTGCAAGTGCACCACCAGTTCTAACTACTTTTTGGGGCGTTACGCCCAGGTTTGCGAATTTCGACAGCAGCTGCTGGTGCTGGTCGTCGGCGAACCAGGCTACTATACTTTCGGCCACAACCACACCTACGCCCTCTACCTTCTGAAGATCGTCAATCGTCGCCTGGCGCAGGTTATCGAGCGTCTCAAAGCTACTTGCAAGATCGACCGCTGTTTGAGCCCCAACATGTCTAATGCCAAGACCGTAAATAAAATGGCTTAAAGACGGATTTTTCTTCTCGGCAATAGATTTGATTAGTTTGCTGGCCGAAATCTCGGCAAAGCGGTCTAGCGTGAGTAGCTGATCTTTGGTTAGAGCGTACAGGTCGGCTGTGTCGCGAATTAACTTAGCATCAAGCAGCGCGAGCACGTTCTTTTCGCCTAAGCCTTCAATATCAAGCGCCGCTTTACTGGCATAGTGGCCAATCTGGTTGTGTACACGTGCAGGACAATGGTTATTGGGACAGCGCCAGACGGCGTCGGTATCTGCCTTGACCAGTTTTGTATTACATTCGGGGCAATTTGTGGGCATTTTGAATGGTTTTTCGCGGCCGCTTCGCAGGCTTTTTAGCACCTCGACAACTTCGGGAATGATATCGCCGGCCTTATGCACAATAATAGTGTCGCCAATGCGCACATCCTTGCGTTGCACTTCGCCCTCGTTATGTAACGTTGCCATTTGCACAGTCGTGCCAGCGACAACCACCGGTTCAAGTACGGCCACGGGTGTTGCTGCACCTGTTCGGCCAATGCTTATAAAAATATCTTTGACCTTGGTTGTGGCTTGCTCGGCAGCATATTTTAAAGCCACGGCGCCACGCGGCGCTTTGCCAACCACGCCCAGGCGGTCATAAAGCCTGCGGTCGTTAACTTTTATTACCAAACCGTCGTTGTTGAAAGGCAGTGTTTTGCGTTTTTCTTCCCATTTTTTTGCAAACTTTTCGATTTCTTTTAGATTTTGCTTAACTTCGGCGTCGTTAACCAAAAAACCCATTTCGCGCAGGGCGTCGTAAGCAAAACGGTTGGTTGGAACTTCGGCCAGGTTGTCGCGCTGCAAATCCCAAACTCTAAAATGCAGTGGCCGGGCCACAACCAGCTTTGGGTCTAGCTGACGTACCGTGCCTGCAGCCAGGTTGCGCGGATTAGCAAACAGCGGCAACCCCTTTGCCGCGCGGGCTTTGTTAAGTGCAGCAAAGTCTTTTTTGTACATTACAATTTCGCCGCGAACCTCGGTGCGGCCATGCAAAAACGGCTCGGTCAGCTTGGTTTTGTTTAGGCGCAGCGGCACAGATTCTAGCGTGCGTATATTGGTGGTAATATCTTCACCCACTGTGCCGTTGCCGCGAGTTAGGCCCTGCACAAGCACGCCATCTTGGTAGGTTAGTGCGCAGGCCAGGCCGTCCATTTTAATATCTACAAAATATTCTAGCTTGGCGTTTGGTTCTAATTTTTGAATGCGTTTTTGCCAGGCTTCGATTTCGGCTTGGTCAAAAACATCGTTAAGGCTAAGCATGGGTCGTATGTGTGGCACGCTCACAAATTGTGGCAATGGTTCGCCGGCTACACGCTGTGTTGGCGAATCGGGTGTTATTAGGTCGGGGTAGTGCGCTTCTAGTTCGCTAAGTTCGTGTTTTAGGCCGTCGGCAGCAGATTCACTCATGATTGAGTGATTTTTTACGTGGTACTCGTAACGGTACTGGTTTATGAGATCGCGTAGTTTTGCAATACGGTCAGTGGCCTGGGCTTTGTTCATAACAAACTTCTATACAGTTTATAAATGTATACCGAACTATAAATAAGAGTTAGTGCGCCTAGAATTTGCACTACAATCGGCACAATTGGCAGCCAGTCGGCTTGCAGCCAGCCATCTAGTAGCAACGAAGGTATGAGTATAAGCGCCCACAGCAGGCAAATTATTAACGCTAATACACCAATACGCAGAGCAATCGCCCAGCGCTGGCCAATTACCAATTCACTGGCGGATGATAGCGCCTTCCACGGATACATGCCAGGCAGTGTTACGACCACTAGGCCAAGCAGCGAGGCGCTAAGCCAATAGGCCGATAGCAAGAACAGCAAGGCCGCCCCCAGGCTAAACATCATAACCTCCACCCCGCCCTGCAAAACGCCCTGTGTTTGCAGCAAGGCAAATAAGAACACCGCCACGGCCGCCGGCACAAGCTGGGCTAAGATTATGGTAAGCAACAAGGCAGTAGATATCATGGGCGCGCAGGCGTTATATAACGCATCACGTACTTTTACTGCGTTACCGGCAAATCGCATGCGTAGCGCCCACACGGTAGCCAGCCAAAAAATAAAAGCAATGAACCACACCAAAAATTGCTGCAGTTCGTTTAATGGGATCGACAGGCTGCCAGTAACGGCTGATGCAAACAGAGCAGCTGCATTGCCAAAAGCGCCAACATCGCCACCTAACAGTTGTTGTGTAGAGTCGCGCAGCCCTAAAAAGTCAGTCTGTGAAACAGCGCCAACAAACAAATAACTAGCGAGCATGTATAAAAAACCGAGTTTTATAAGTAGCCACTTTTCTTGGCGCAGTGTCTTGCCGGTTTCGCGCAGTTGACGCCAAATACCCGGCAACTTTTTGCCACCAATCTTTAGGCGTGGAGTTTTAGTCCGCCTAAAGCTGCGGTGAGGTCTGCGTGCTAAGTAAGTCTGGGCCTTCAGGCGAGCTTTTTGGACGATTACAGCAAACCAAGCCAAGGGCTTAAAAGCCTTTTTAGTCATATGCAACTATTATAACTTGGTCTCCATGGCGCGCAAACGGGCAATGCGATCTTCGATAGGCGGATGCGTGCTAAATAACTTGGCAAAACCGCCAGCTTTTAGTGGATTAGCAAAAAACAGATGAGCAGTCGACGTGTTTTGGTGTTTTAAGCGTGAGCCATGTTGTTCAATCTTTTCGAGCGCACTAACTAGGCCTTCGGGGTTGCGGGTGGTCATGGCGCTGCTGCCATCGGCCAAATATTCGCGGCTACGCGATACAGCCAGCTGAATCAACAGGGCGACTATTGGCGCAAGAACGGCCGCGATTAATCCTAAAACTATAAATATTGGCGAGCTGTTGTTTCGATTGTCGCGGTCACTAAACCACATCATGCGCAACATAATGTCGGCTAGCAGTCCAATTACGCTAACCAAGCCAAAAACAATAATCGCCACTCGAATATCATAATTTTGCACATGGCCGAGCTCGTGGGCCATAACGCTTTCTAATTCGGTTTTGTTCAGTTCTGCCAAAGCACCAGTGGTAACGCAGACTGCCGCGCGGCTTGGATCGCGGCCAGTCGCAAAAGCGTTTATGGCCGCATCTTCCATTACATAAACCTTGGGCATTGGCATGCCGGTGGTAATGGCTAGGTTTTCGACTACCCGGTAAAGAACCGGCTGATCTTTTTTGCTAACCTCACGCGCGCCGTTAACGGCTAGCGCCAAGCTAGATGCAGCGTAGTACTGAATTATTGTGTAAATACTACTAGCAATTAGCACCCAGTAAAAAATACTTGGCCGTGCGTAAATGCCGCTAGCAATCCAGCCAAGAACGCCAATAATTACCACAAAAAGTAGCATTAAAAGAATGGTTTTGCGCTTGTTACGGGCAATTTCGGTGTACATACGGGTTTAATTAAAACTTGACTTCGACTGGCTTTTCGACCGCAGCTTGATCTTCAACTTCGTAGAATTCGCGTGCTTTTATGGCAAACATTCCGGCAATAATGTTGCTGGGGAAGGTTGCGGTTTTAACGTTTAGGTCACGGGCAGCACCGTTGTAAAAGCGGCGGGATGCCATAATTTTATCTTCGGTGTCGGTTAGTTCGGCCTGCAACTGCTGAAAGTTTTCGCTAGCACGTAGTTGTGGGTAAGCTTCAGCAACAGCGAATACACTTTTTAGGGCTTGCTCGAACTGGTTTTCGGCTTGGGCGGTTTGTTTAACGCTTTTGGCACTTAGAACTTCGGCACGGGCTTTGGTGACATTTTCGAATACTTCTTTTTCGTGCGTAGCATAGCCTTTTACGGTGTTGACTAGATTCGGAATAAGATCCATGCGCCGCTTAAGCTGTACAGTAATATCACTCCAGGCTTCGTCGACCCTGACCTTAGTGCGCACTAAGCCGTTATACATGGCGACGATTATTAGCGCCAGTACAACCACCACTCCTATTAAAATCCACATTAACTCCATCACTGAACTCCTTTGCTTATACCTAAAGTATACACCTGTTTACAGTGAAGAAATTACCTAAAACATAGAATATATGGCAGCCCCGCCGGCAATCGCCATAAGGCCCGTAATCATCCAGCCCAGCACAGTTACCGCACGCCGGTTAACCCACTGGCCCATCACCTTTTTGTTGCTACTTATTAGCACAATTAACGCAAGAACTACTGGCGCCACAATGCCATTGCCGACCGCCGAGTAAATTAGCGCTTTGATTGGGTCGAGTCCAACAAAGTTTAGGCCTAGGCCAAGTAACATCGAAATAATTATTATGCCGTAAAATGCTTTCGCCTGCCCAAGATTTCGGTACAAGCCTTCGCGCCAACCGAACGCCTCGGACAATGCATAAGAACTAGATCCCGCCAGCACCGGGATTGCTAAAAGGCCCGTGCCAATTATGCCAATCGCAAACAAAAAGTAAGTGGCATCACCGGCAAACGGCCGCAATGCTTCTGCGGCTTGCGCGGCGGATGTTATGTCTGTAACACCGTGCGAAAATAGCAACGCGCCGCAAGACGCAATAATAAAGAACATCACTATGTTCGAAAGCAACATGCCAGACCAAACGTCTACACGCATACTCTTTACAGCTTCTTTTGTGGTGCCTTTGCGCATAGCTACAGTAGACTCGCCATGTAAAATTTGTTCCTCCACTTCTTGCGAGGTTTGCCAGAAAAACAGGTATGGCGAAATGGTTGTGCCCAAGATAGCGCAGATAAGTAAAATTTGGTCTTTGCTAAACTCTAGACTTGGAAAAACTGTGCGGCTAAGCACTTCACCCCAGTTAAGGTTGGCCAGAATAGCAGATGCCACGTAGGCTAAAAGTATAAGCGCCAGCCACTTAAGGTATTTGGCGTATTTGGCGTACGGAGTGAAGATTTGCATGCAAAGGCTCAAAACGCCAAAACCAATTACCAGCAATGCGGTGTTCCAACCCGGCTGTAATAGCTGGGTTGCTTTGGCCATGGCGCCTAGATCTGCGCCGATGTTAAAGGTATTGGCTGCTAGTAAAAGCAGCGCCGAAATATATACCACTTTGCGCGAAAAGTTCCTACGAATATTGCTTGCCAAACCTCGGCCAGTAACTAGCCCAATTCGAGCGCACATTTCTTGCACAACCGCCATTAGCGGAAAAGTGACTGGAGCTAACCACAATAATTTGAATCCAAACTGCGCACCTGTTTGCGAATAAGTGGCAATGCCTGATGGATCGTCGTCGGACGCCCCGGTAGTTAGGCCCGGCCCAAGTGTGTGCCAGAATTCGCGCCCCTTGCGGGCAAGCCGTATTGTGGGTGAGTCTTTACCTAAATGCTCGCCAAACTCTATGCTTTTTTCTAGAACCTGTGCGGGAACTTCGACTGCCTTGCGGAAAAGATCGTTTTTGCTCATGTTTTTGCTGAGTAACCCTTAGTGCTAATGCTAGCACATTGGGATATGGTTGGATACAAGAATAAGCTTTGCACTGTTAGCCCATAAAAATAAAAACCACCCACACATGTTGGGTAATTTTTATTGGTGGGCGAGGTGGGATTCGCCCTTCGGGGCCGGGGCGTGCTCCCAGCACTCCCGTTCGAATCCTATCAACATCACATATAAAAAGACCTACTAAGGCAGGTCTTTTTATATGGTGGGCGAGGTGGGATTCGAACCCACAAGCCTTTTACGGCAAGGGATTTTAAGTCCCTCGTGTATACCATTCCACCACTCGCCCATTGGAGGCGCGTACCGGAGTCGCACCGGTGTACAGGGTTTTGCAGACCCTTGCCTAACTCCTCGGCCAACGCGCCATGTAGGACAGGATTGATACAGATGGATTATACCTTTACAGAGGTTTTAGCGCTAGTATATGTCCATGAGCGAGGTGATTCTAAACGAACTTACGGCTGCCTGCCACGAACAACCAGAATGGTCGGCGCTACTGCCACAAATAAACGACATGAACTGCGGTGTGCACCTGGCCATTCTGCAACAGCCTTATTTAGATTATGTTTTGAACGGAACCAAAACGGTTGAATCGCGCTTTGCAGTAAGTAAGGCCCAGCCATTTGGCCGGGTAGCTGTTGGCGACTTGATTTTTCTAAAGCATGGTCCGGTCGTAGGAGCATTTACTGCTGCCAGCGCTGAGTTTATTAACCTGACAGATCCGTCATCAATTCTGCAAATATACGAGCATCACGCCGCCGCCATATGCGCGCCCCACGAATTTTGGTTTGACCAAATGCACAAAAGGTACGCAACTTTAATTGGTGTAAGTAACGTCATAAGCCTGCCGCCCGTTAAGGTGACTAAGCGCGACATGCGCGGCTGGGTTGTTTTGCGCAACTCGCAACAGCCGCAGCTACCGGTCTCTTAACCGCCGCAAGTACTGTCTTGAAGTGGCACCAGCATGTTAAAGCGGGCTTTGATTTGTTGGTCGGTTGGCGGGTTAGGTTGCGCAAATATAACTACGTTGCCAAGCAGGTCGTTTATGCGGCTCAGTTCTTCCTCGGTTGGTTGGCCGGGAATCGCTGCATGGACTTCGCCACCATGTGCGTAGGCCTTGGCGTACATAAAGTCGCTAAGTCTTAAAGGTAACGCGGAAGATTTTCCAAAATTGCTCTGCACTCCAAAGAAGTCAGTCAGACTTTTATGCAAAAAGTCGTCTAGGCTCTTTTGCTGATAGCCAGTTTCGTCGCCTACATACACGTACAGGTTTGCGCCTGTTGGCGCGTCAGGCAAAACATGGCCATGAATTGGCACCTTGCTTGGAATTGCGCCAGTGTCAAAACGATAACCCAGAACTTCGTTTGAACCGCCAATGTAGTTCCAGCCGTAATATTTAAGGACTTCGCCACCAGTTATGCCACGCCAGTGGATATGTACGAACTGGTCCAGGCCGTCATGAAAATGTATAGGCGTTTCGGGTATAGTTTCGGTGCAAATGTCGGGCTTAGACTCTTGGAACTTTGCTTCACCAAAATTCACTGCCTGGCCGTTTACCAAAACTTGCATGCGCATATGAGGGTGGTCAACTTGTGGATTACGAATATGCGGCGGGCTTATGGCATACGGGAAGCCATAAATCATAGCCAGCGACAGCACAATAATTGCCGCAATCGCCGACCCGAATGTAATAAAAAATTGTTTGCGCATAGAGCCTCCGCTTAAATGCAGTTGCTACAAATATAGCACGTGCAGCTTAGGCGCGCACTTGGCGGCGAATGGTTATTGCCCCAAGTAGCAACGCCAAAACCGTAAAGCCCAAAACTATTAGCAGATCTTGAGTATGAGTGCTTGTCCAGTCGGCATACATTGTCACCTGTTTCATTGCATCTACGCTGTAAGTTAGCGGCATAATGTTAGCAAACCACTGCAGTGGTTGCGCCATTTGGTCACGCGCCACAAACAATCCGCAGACTAAAAGTTGCGGGAATATTATTGCAGGCATAAACTGCACCGCCTGAAATTCACTGGTGGCAAAAGCGCTCGAAAACAATCCCAGGGCCGTGCCTAGCAACGCCGACGAAACCGCGCCAACGATTGTTGCAACCGTGCCGCCCAAAACCGTTACGCCAAGCAGGCCAATTAACACTAAGCACGTAATGGTCGCTTGCAGAAACGCCACTAGCGAAAACGCCAGCGCATAGCCCAAAATAAAGTCTAGCTTCGAGACTGGCATGGTCATTAGTCGGTCTAGGGTGCCGCTGCGGCGTTCGCGCAAAGTTGCGATAGATGTTATTAAAAACATCATGGTCATCGGAAATATACCAAGCAGCATAGGCGCCATGCCGTCAAACACCTTTGGCTGGCCATCAAAAACATATTTTAAAAGCGTAATCAAAACCGATGGCACTATAAAAAGCAGCGCTAGCGTGCGGGGATCGTGCCTAAGTTGTTTTAACACGCGTTTGGCGGTCGATAGTGTTTTTACCGGACTCATTCGTCGCCTCCAACCAGTTTTAAGAAAGCTTGCTCAACGTTTTTAGTGCCGGTGCTTTTAAGCAACTGTGCGGGTGCACCGTGGGCAATTACACGGCCGCTTCTTATTAAGACTAGGTCGTCGCAGCGCTCGGCTTCGTCCATAGAATGGCTAGACACAATAAGCGTTGTGCCCTGTTTTACCAAGTTATTAAACAACTGCCACAGCTTATCGCGCAGCACCGGGTCGAGCCCAACCGTTGGTTCGTCCAGCACCATTAACTGAGGCGACCCTATTAGGGCCACGGCTAAAGATGCGCGTTGTTTTTGACCGCCAGACAAGTTGCTAACCAGCGTATTGGCCTTTTCGGTAAGCTCTACCGCCCGCAAAATGTCGGCAATGTTTGCCTTGGCGTCGGCGCGGCGCTGACCAGCCATAGTAGCAAAATAAGCTAGATTTTCTTTAACGGTAAGGTCGGCGTAAACCGATAGCTCTTGGGTCATGTAAGTCACAATGCTGCGCAGTGCAGGCGAACCTGCTGGTTGGCCAAAAACGTGAATCGCCCCATCGGCTGTTTTAAGCCTTCCGACAATACTGCGCACCAGGGTTGTCTTGCCGGCGCCCGACGGCCCAATAAAACCAATGCTTTTACCCACCGGCAACTCAAGACTAACGTTTTTTAAAGCCTGAACCCGCCCGCCAAGTGTTACTGATAATTTTTTTATTTTAACCGAAACGCTCATGCATGAATCATACCACCAACATTACATTACTGCTTAAGCTATTGACCTTTTGGTAGGAATATTGTATTATACAGAAGTTATAAAACCTGTGAGTTTTTAAAGGAGTTTACGGTGAAGAAACTACTTATCTCGATCGGTGCATCGTTAGTTCTGGCCGGCGCAATAGCCGCCCCAGCGCTTGCTTGGCACCCCAAAATTCAGATAGTCAAAAAAGTCCAAGACTTGACCAGCAACAGCGCACTTGTTGATGCGAACGACGCCACAAGCGCTTTAGCCGTTAAGCCTGGCGACACAATTAAGTACGTCATTGAAGTAAGCAACATCGCCCCTGCCGCCCAAAATGGCGACAACGACCTTGCGTTTACCGTTATGACCGACAGCCTACCAACTGGCGTTGAACTTGCTAGCAACCCAAGCTTGCGCAAGATTACCGAAAACCTAGGCACAATTAAACCCGGTAAAAGCGTGGTTAAAGAATACACGCTAAAAGTAACCGCCAGCACCGACGGCACAGTTGTGACTAACGAAGCCTGCGCCAATGGCGACAGTATAGTCAAAGACAACCCGCAGCATGGCTGCGACAAAGCTGTCGTAAAAGTTAGCGTGCCACCAGTCGTTGACCAACCAAAACAAGTTTTAGCCGCCGAAACTATAATTCCTAGAACCGGTCCTGAATCTGTTTTGGCAAGCACAATAGGCATTGGTAGCTTAGGCTACGGTATAAGCACCTACCTACGTTCTAAAAAAGCAGTTCGCGGCGCCTACAAGCAATAACGAAACCTGCCACTTAAAAACAGCCTGGAAACGGGCTGTTTTTATTTTAGTTGTGCTCGGGATGCTTCGTGCTACTATTGCCGTATATGAAAGAGTTCCTTGGCATCGTGGCCGTGGTGTTAACTTTTGCGGCCTATATACCTTATTTTCGGGATATTTTAAAAGGCAAAACTCACCCGCATATTACAGCTGGTCGCTTTGGGGGTTGCTAACAATCCTGCTTATCGCCCTGCAAATAAAAGGCGGCGCCGGACCAGCCACTTGGGTTACGGCCGCTGCAGGTTTGATGTGCCTTGGCGTTATTTTGCTCAGCCTTAAGCATGGCAAAAGATATATCACTGTGTCTGACACTGTTACGGCAATCTTGTCGCTAGCCGCCATGGCGTTTTGGCTTTTGGCCGACCAGCCGGTGGTGTCGATGTTTTTGGTAATTGCTGCCGACTTGCTGGCTTTTATACCAACGGTCCGAAAATCTTGGAACAAACCCTACACCGAAACGTTGTCGCTTTACGTAACCAACGCCTTGCGGTTTAGCTTGGCGGTTTTAGCCGTGCAAGAATATACCCTTCTTTCAACGCTTTGGCTGGTAGTTTGGGCAGCAGCAAACGGTTCGTTTTCGATCATGCTAATTGTGCGGCGCAAGCAAGTTAAAGCTAGCTGTTAAAGCACCTTTGCGTCTTTAATATAGAATTTTTGTATAAACTACCTTGACTGTCATAGTAATATGATATACACTGCAATCATGATAGATAAAAAGTTGTCATCCGACCTGCTACGCGGCCACACCGATACGATTATCCTGCGGTTTTTGCTGGATAGCGATAAGTACGGCTACGAAATAACAAAGCTGGTCGCACAACATTCAGACAATACATACGAGCTAAAAGAAGCGACTATGTATTCAAGCTTAAAGCGCCTCGAACACGACGGGCACATTACCTCTTACTGGGGCGACGAATCGCAAGGAGGCAGGCGCAAATATTATCGAATTACTCAAACTGGCCGCGAATTGTACGCAAACAACAAGCAAAGCTGGGACCAAGCAAAAGTAATTTTAGGCAAACTATTATAAGAAGGAACTACCATGGAAGATAAATTCAAAAAATTTTTAGACGACACATTTAAGCCTTACGGCAACTTTCCGGCACGCAAAGATGTCGAGCAAGAACTACTTGCAAACATGCTAGCAAAATACCAGGACTTACAGGAACAAGGCAAAAGCCAAGACGAAGCTTATAAGGCAACCGTTGATTCATTCGGTGACGTTTCCGAAATTATGGAGCAAGTCGAGCACGCACCAAGCACGCCCGAAGAAAGCGAGAAGCCCAAGTCTATAGGCCGAACCATAAAAGACGCTATCGCACTTGCAAAGCAAAGCCGTTCAAAATTTGCATCAACAGAATTAAAACAAAGCGATTTAACCGAAACTAATTTGGTTGAAGCCGACTTTAGCTTTAGTTCGCTTGGCGGATCGAAGTTTGACGGGTCTAAGTTAGCTCGCGCAAAGTTCAGGGCTTCAGAACTTAGAGGCGCAACATTCAACGGCGCCGACCTGGTTGATGCAACTTTTGCCGGCAGCGACATTAGCAATGTAAGCTTCGATAAAGCCGACTTAACCAACGCCAAGTTCAAAGCAGCTGCTTTAAAAGGCGCGACGTTTAAAGACGCAGTTCTAACCAACACCAACTTTAGCCATTCAGACTTAAGGGATGTGTCGTTCGAAGGCCAGACCCTAACCGGTACAAACTTCGACAGTACATCACTTAAAAATGCTTCGTTTAAAAAAGCAGTGTTCCAAGACGCGTCGTTTCATCATTCCGAAGTTAAACATGCCATATTCGACGGCGCAAAAATGGACAAAATAACCTACGCATTATTGAAAGGTGCGAAGGCTAAGCTTGATAATGTAGAAATTGTGTAACAAGCCGGGAGTACACTTAACTTACTCCTTACGCAAAATCTTTTCCATAGCCTTGCCACCAGCAAGCTCATCGATTAGCTTATCCATGTAGCGAATTTCACGCATGGTTGGTTCTATTTGATCGCTGAGGATGTTGACTCAACCACCTATGTGCGGTTAGTTTTAGCAACACATAGTCTACTTGGCTTTACTATTTGATCCTTGGGCAAAATATAGATTCAACGCCGCGAGCAACAATGCGTGATTAAACTTTCCGGCTGCAATCATTTCTCTGAGCTTCGCAATAGACAGCCAATATGTTTCAATAAATTCCTCAACGTCTCGCTTGCCAGCTCTTGGTTTTAGCTCTGTGCACAATACAACAAATTGCTTTGCATCGGAGCGTCGGCTATTCGTATAGTAGAATCCCAATTCCTCACAAACACTGCCCGCGAAACCTGATTCTTCGCTTAACTCGCGGTTTGCTGCTTCAATAACGCCTTCACCTTCAAGTATCTCTCCGCCCGGCAGCTGCCACATGACCTCGTCTGGAGGATAGCTATACTCTTTTTGTAGCAATACCTCATGTTTTTCATTAACAGCAATGATGGCAACCGAATGCAATTTAGTCGGCGCGTGTCGAAGATAGCTTGATGTTTTACCATCTGGCAGCTCTACCACATCTTCGATCAGGTGCATACGAGGATGACGCAGTACCTCTGAGGAGCTAACTGTTTTCCAATGCTTGGCCTTCATAATAAGAAGTATAGCAAACGCCAGTCTGACCAATGCGGCAGGTATAGAATGCCCTCAACAAAGAAGGTCTGACCTTGAACGACACTCCGGCATCCCAAAGCAACCTACCTAATACCGCTATCAATAGTAAGGTTAAATTCCTTGGGGGTGTATGTAACATCAACCTCGTCGTTGCCTGGCATTGAAGACCCTACCTGCGGAACAAGCTTTAGGGTGTAATGCCCAGGTTTAAGGTTCATGCTGTATTTGCCTGTATCACTGGTTAAGGTTGTGGCGACGACATTGCCGTTAGAATCTAGCGCTTGAATAGTGTGATTGGCCACCTGGCTATAACATGGCTGATTATCATTACAGGTAGGCGTTATCGGACCGCGAGTTACCGTACCGCTCAGAATAACTGTCGCTGTTTGGCCGTTTGCACTCGATGACGGCTGGGGTGGTTGTTTATAAATAAGCGCAACGCCGGCAGCCCCCGCAAGAATTACTAAGACAACGATAACTACCGCAAGTGATTTAGTCTTCTTAATCATAGTCGCATTTTACTACACAACCCTATAGCAGTATTACGCATTACCGAAAGTTGGCCAAAACCTCACGAACCGCCGTAGCTGGCAGTGAGTATTGCATTATGCTTTTGTTAGCTAGTGAATACGCTTTTGCAGGTTGCATAAGCAACTGTAAAAGCACGAACAAAAGAGGCAATAAGCTGAGTGGGTCGCGCAGTGGCGTTAAATCTTCTAAGCTGCGCCTAAACGATCCTGTATGTGTTATTGCCTGGCCTAAAGTACGACACAACTGAAGCCGGCTCTTTGTTCGATCAGCCACACCCAGCAAAGTGGCAAGCAAGCTTGAGCTAACAACACCAATCTTACTAGCCGGCTGCGCAGAAAGCTTGCCGTCTAACGACAGCTTAACCGTGAGCGCCGCCATATTAACGCTACATAACACACCGTTCATTGGCTCGACTAAACGCGGGTTTACTTCGATATACTGCAGCCCAACATCTTCGCCGTACATATAATCTACGGCCAGCGGACCGTGCCACTTAACCGCCCGGCCAAGCTTTTGTAAATGAGTTTTTACCATTGGGTGATCAACGCTCATGCGTGCACTTTGGCTGTTGCCTATGCCAATTGCCTGTTGACTGGTACAGTGCAACGCGACCAACACGCCTTTGCTAAAAACCGCCTGCGCCTGGCAAAGAAGTTTTGCCGATGCTTCGGCTTGTAGCAAAAGCTTATTCGGCTCTTCCCATTTGAGGCGTGCCAGTAAATGTCGCAACTCCTCGACGTTTTCTACCTTCCACACATTTTGCCCTGCCGTGCCGTAGGCTAGCTTGGCATATGCCGGAAACTTATTCCAAGCAACCTGTTTTATAGGCTTATCTATGATTATAAAATCAGGTTGAGGCAACCCTAGTTTTTTAAAAAGTTGGGCAGTGGCGGTTTTATCTTGGAGCTGTAAAAAAGAGCTAAACGGCGCCAAAGCAATGTGCGTATACTGCTTAATTTTTTCTTAATGAGCCGCAAACAAGAAAGCCTGCTCATGCGTCGGCAGCAACACATCGTAGGCACCAGTCTTTAACAGCTGGTAAATATTATCCATGTATACCTGAGGGTTATCTGCAGCTGACGGAAACACGTGGACCTTGTTTACGTACCTAGAAAAAGCACCAATGCAAAATCTGTCTGAAGAACAAATATCCACACTGTACCCGGCCATGCCTAAGGCAGTAATAGTTTGGCGGGCCGATAGGCTAGAGCCTTCGGACAAAAGAATTTTTGTTTTAGCCATAGCTAATCAGTTTGACTCGAACTCTACTGTCCATTCAATGCCATACTTATCTCGGAACATGGCAAAATAAGTGCCCCACGGACTCTGCGACATAGGCATTTCAACTGTGCCACCTTCTGAAAGACCTTTGAATAATTTATCGGCTTCTTCTTTGGTTTGTGCGCTAATTGCAATTTTGGACCGGTTTTCGTTTTCGTTAATCCGGTCCATGCTCTCGGGAACATCATTGGCTATTAAAATGTTGCCGCCAATTGGCAATACAATACGTATGATTTTATTTACTTCTTTTTCTGCTACAGGAAACTCGGCGCTTTCTAAATCTTTAAAGCGCACAACGCTAGCAAACTCGCCACCAAAAACAGACTTGTAAAAATTAAAAGCTTCTTCGGCATTGCCGTTGAAGTTAATATAAGGATTAATTGTTGCCATTTGGCTTTATTCCCCTCGGTAAGATTGGTTTGTTTATATTTTAGCAAACATCGCCGATCTGCTGCCCACTACGGTCTGCCTTTTACAGATAAATCAAGTTGATCCGTCTTATTAGTGTTGCCGTTTTCCATATTTTGGAACATCTTCATTGCTTGCATACTCACGACCGATAAATCTATACCCATTAGCAAAGTGTGCATTACAAGTGGACTCTCCGGCTCTCCGGGTCGGCTAAATCGTTTCGATGATCCCCCGGCAGAACCATTGCTTAGAAAAGTCGCCTGGCACCATGGACTGACAAGTTTATCTGTTCTTGCCGCCCTGCGATTTACTGCGGCGAGTAGCCCTAAATGATCTTCCCATTTTGCGGGCTTTACTTTTATTTGTTCGCTCAGCAATAGCCAGTCCGCCTTGTTTATATGAACCCTACCGCTACCCCCTACAAAAACTTGCGGACTAGTTACTTCTAGAACTACATATTTAAATTCCGTCTGCACAGCAGTTTTATTTGGCGCGATGTTATGTATCTCAAAGTAGAATTTCTTTTCTGTCTCAAAAATACCGCCTGTAATGATAAGTGGGTATTTCCATAGGTTGGATTTACCCAGGTCTCTAGTTAGCCGCTCTTTCAAGTGATCTAGGGTTTCCATGATTGTGCGAGTATCGCCGCGCAATGTTTCTTCAATCCATTTCAAGGTCGGCGTCCCGTCGGGCATAACTGCTATGCCCGTAAACCCCAACAGCATCTGCGGTCCTCCTGGAAGCGGAGGACACACTATATGAAGTTGCTTAGGGGCGTTATCGTTTACGATTTTACCGCCCATACTCACACGATTATCAGCCGACTGCCAAATACCTTCGGGGCGTATAAGCGTAATGATGAGTGTCATCTATCAATGCTTACTCTATATTTAAGGCTTTGGCCAGAGCCTGAAAGTCTACAAGGTTGGCAAGCGTGGCAGTTGCACCGGCATCTTTTAATGTTTGTAAGTCGTACGAACCTGTCGCTACCCCAATGGTTGTTACACCAGCCATATTGCCTGCCTTAATATCAGCAGGAGTGTCGCCAATTAAGTAAACCGACTCGCCATCAAATCCTTGTTCTTTGCGTGCACGGTCTATGGCGTTCTTAACTAGATCGACTCTTTCGTATGATTCATTGCCAAAACCGCCTAGCTTAAAGTAGCTGCCAATACCTGCAACATCTAGTTTTGCGCGAGCGATTCTTTCTAGATTACCGGTTACAATACCCAAAACATTATCGCTATATTTACTTAATCTGTTTAAACTGTCTTGAACACCCGGCAATAGTTTTAGTTTTATATAAGGTTTCAGCGCTTCGTAGTACTCGCTCATTACTTGCATGAATTCTGGCATTTTGGCTTCAATTTCAGATTGTTCAACACCTAGCTTTGTTAATACTTCTTTAGTAATTCTATAATCAGTCTTGCCATCGTAGTCGATCATGTATATGGAACCGTATAGGCCAAATACTTTTTGATAAGCTACAGCATGGGCTTCGATATGCCCGACAGGATGTGTTGTAAGTGTACCGTCAATATCAAAAAGAATGAGTTTGCTCATTTATCTCTCTCAATCTATCAACTATTTTCTGAAGTAACTGTGGTGTGCTTGCCGCCATAAAGTACCTATTCCAACCACTATCCGGCTTGGTGTAATCAAGCTCATTGCCATCTACATCGCACATAACGCCGCCGGCTTCGGTCAGTATGGTGTGAGCGGCCAAAGTATCCCACTTACCAGCCTTAAGGTTGGTGTGTATAAAAGCATCTGCGTCTCCCGATGCGATTAAACCAATCTTAGCGCCCACACATCCCTCGGGTATAGTGCTTTTAAAACCAAGCTGAGTGACGGCTTCATCAATAGCGCGAACGTCGCCTTGCACAGCATTACGCCCAACTAATATTGAGCTAGAGATATCTGTAGCGGGGCGCACATGCAGTTGTTGCGTTACGCCATCTTCTACCCTAAAAGCACCCTTGCCTGCTTCGCCGTAATACCACACATTCCGAAATGGCAGGTACACGACCCCCACGGTCGGCTTTCCTTTTTCGGCCAGCCCTAACATTACCCCTGGTGTATCGCGTCCGGCTACATAGCCTTTGGTGTCATCGAGTGGATCTACCATCCAGACCCGGCCTTCATAGGAGCTTGGCTGCAAGGGGTTTTCTTCACTCAAAATTGCATCGTTCGGGAATGCCTTTAAAATACCACTGCGTAAAAGCTCATCGGATTCTCTATCGGCTACTGTTACTGGGTCGAACTTGTCTTTTTTGTAGTCAACATGAAGGTTGGTGCCATGATATTTTTTAAGTATCTCGCCGGCTTGTACTGCTAGTTGCATTGCCTGAGCCAGCTCAGGTGATTTGGTGGTTTGCGGCGTATTCATCGTATGTGATGGTATTATACGCTATTAATCTCTACTTAACTGTCGCTAGAATTAACGGCCTAGGCCTCGCATATCTTCATAGAACCCTCTTGTAATAGCTAAGCCCTCTACTGTTTGGCAACTAACTATAGCTACGCCACCCATTCTCCTAAGTATTTCGCCAAAAACGTCCCTAAGCATATCTTTTTCATTGTCACCGAGTGCCATACCCGGCTCTAGACCTAGGCTGTCTCGCATAGCCGTTTGGCTCGGCGTAGGATTAGGGCCCAGCATTTCATCAATTTCCATCTCTGCAATTGCCGGGGCCGATGTCCCATCCAAAACTTCAGCCATCATAAAGTCATTAGGATCACTGCCAAAGTCAATCCTCAACGGTTTAGGCGTACTTAACCACAGCTGATCCACCCGGGGGTCATGGCCTAGGGCTGCGGCATGGTCTACAGACACAAAGAGGTGTCGCAAGTCTTCTACAGCTTGTTCGCCACCACCTAATTTTAGTAAACCTCTGGGTCGTTCAATGTCAGACATAAATTATATACCTCTAGTAAAAACTGGCTATATTATAACATTAGTTTGTATATAATTCAACTAATCTGTGCCCTCTGCTGACGCAAGGCTAGGCAGCAAAATAAAGCTTGGCGTCTGGCCCGTGGGCTTGCAGCATTTCTTCGATGTTAGATATACCTATTGGGTCAGCGCTACCTAGGCGGTGCATACATTCTGGTTGAGCACCTTCGGCGGGTTCGCCCATGCCAACAATGCTATGCCCAATAACTACTAGGCCATTGACTTCACGTCCTACGAGCGCTTGCTTACCGAGTGGTACCGAAGCGCCTTTGGGCAATGCCACTGGCTCTGCGACAGGTGGGGCAAGCACGTCGCATGCAATTTGTTTTGTGAGTCTTCCGGCGGTAACATGGCAGTTCATAGCCAGCCAGCACGGAGGACTGTTAATCATGCCATCAAAACCACTTACCATTAAAGGTGTTAGGTTCATTCGACGCTGCGAAGTAGGCAGATCGTAAACTAGCGGCTGAGCAACTTCTACGCCTGCCGCGCGCAAAAGGCGAATTGGCCTAAAGTCGTAGCCAATAGGGTAAAAGCCAGCCAGCTCCACCGTCGCTTCAACCACATCTCCGCCAAGCACAACTTGAGTCATTGCACATATTATAAAATAAGTAGTTAGGCGTGTAAATTGTTGCCTACCCTGCACCGGGAAGGGGACTCTACCTCTGTCCTCTCGTTCGGGCAAGCCCTCCACTCGAGCGTAAAGTAGGATTACATTAACTGCCACCGGCAGTTAATGCCCGTCGGGTTAGCGTCTCTTGCTCAGACCATATTTAAAGCCCCAGCGCGGAGCTGGGGCTTTAAATATGGTGCAGCACTGTTCGTGAAAGTGTAACTGTAATTATCAGTGGTCAAATGGCTGATATCTAATCGTGGTTAGAACGTCACTTTGCTATAAGGTTATAACCAAAATTTGAAATTTAGGTGATAATAGTTCTAATGAGTACTATTAAGCGCACAGAGTTTAGCAAGTCATTACCCCGCTACTATTACCCGCGAACAATGACGCTCCTAAAAAAATGTTACTTATGCGGTACTGAAGAGCATTTGACCAAAGAGCACGTGTTTAGCCGTAATCTATTTAAGCCTGACGATATTGAAAAACCAGTAATATTAAGTGCTTGCTCCAAATGCAACTCCGCCAAAGAGAAAATTGAGGACTACGTTTTTACGCACATGATTTGGACCTCAGAGACACCTGAAGCTGAGAGGCAAAGGAAGCGCTTCGGTGAAGCATACAAGGCGCGCCAAAGCAGCATTCTCTTACCGGGTAGCCCAGGAGTTCCGAAAGGTAATAGGCTTTTCAGCAGCATTATTAGCGGAATGAAGGATATACCCGTATATAGCAAGAGTGGAATATACCTCGGCAGCGGCGGACAGATCAAAATTGACCCAAAGAAATTTACAGATTTTTATGTAAACATCTGCAAGGGCCTTTATACTTCGGCCTCAAACGAAATTCATGATTGGAATAATTATGAAATCAATTCTCAGTACGACAGTTTTACCTATGGAAAGCACTGGAATAAAGATCTATTTATGTTTCCGATCAACCACGCGCAGTTTTACGAGGGCTGGGACGCTTATCTAATTTTCTCTGGTTTTACATATACTATGACCGATGGTAAGAAGACTAGCATGTGGTCTCTTGCAATCTATAATGAACAGTTAGCGTACGTCTTATTCAAGGAGAAGTGATCATGGATTGGGTTATATTTGGTTACATGTCTGAGGCAGATAAAAGTTTTTGGGGCAGCGTGGTAGGTGCAATCATCGGCACTCTAGGCGCTTTTTTAATCGCACTTTTTGCTGTTTACATTGATAGGAGAAAAAATAAGAAAGAAAGCGACAAGAAACAGCTTCGGGCATATAATCAGAGCCTTATTACTGCTGAAAAAGCTTTAATTGAATATATACCTGCGATGTTAAAAGCATCCAGGTTGCTTGGAAAAATTTCCCAGGACGCCCAGCCCGCCTCTTATATGATGACATTGCCGAGAGTATTTACGTTGCCTAGTAAAGATAGTGAGAACTTTCGAAACGCAGAGCTAGTTGATAACTGGTTAACTACCGTACTTAGGTCTAATATCGTCAATCAAATAATTGAGGACTTCACGGATTATTACAAGAATGTGCGAGACACTATTTTTACGATTTTAGCAGAAGGTAATCAACCTAACGCTAAACTAGTAACAACCGAACAACATACATTAATGGGTTTTGCGAAAAGTACAAATAATGCCGTTGAGGGTGCTATTGAGGATGCCATAAGAATGCTAGCTATGCTTCAACTTCATGGTGAAAAAGGGAAAGACAAGTTACAAAAATTTAAGCATCCGGGTGAATTAGATACTTTCAGGTTGTCCAAATCAAAAATCAACAACCGTATAAAGAAGCTCCATAAGGAATATGACCCCCAGATAATCTTTACGGACGTCTAGAAGTAACGCAAAGGTTGTAACCGTCATTTATATCTGTAAAAGGGCACCTATTGTCTCGTGAGGTCTACTTAACCGGACAAAAGTTGAAACCGACCCGCCGATCAAGAAGTAAAAAGCTCCCGAACAAGGGAGCTTTTTTAGGTGTCATCTTGGTGCGGGTAAAGGGACTCTAACCCTTGGCCTCGTCCTTGGCAAGGACGCGCTCTAAACAACTGAGCTACACCCGCATGACGAACGAATTATACACATTTTCATCTGTTCGCACAATAACCAGAGCAGGCTACTACTGTCTGGTTGGGTCGGTGAAGCCCAGGCCAGTTTGGCTAACTGTGCCTGGGTGTAGGGCCTTTTTGACTTTTGGCCAAGCCAGTGCGCCAGTAAAACCAGCCGCTCCCATTAGCCCCACTAGTGCAATTACGTTCAATACCGGACTACTGGAATTTATGGCAAGTTCCCCTAGCCTAGCCCAGTTATGCGCTTTTAGAACTTTTACGGCTTCAGCAAAATTAACCCTTGCTTCCTCGTATGCGATTAACCCGAAGGTCACAGCACATACGGCAAGGCCGAACAACTTTAATTCAAAATTGGTAGATGCAGATTCTGGGCTGCCGCTTAGATTAGCTGAGCGGCCAGAATCAGGTGGGGTCGTAAAATCGACCTGCGGAGTTTCACCGGGTTCGACTGTTACAGGTTTATAGCCTTCAAAGTCTGTCATAAGGTCTAATATTATACAACTATAACCTTGCTTAGTCAATACATTGGCCGGTCACAGTATGGTTGAGATGCGGTGCGCGTCTTGCGCTAAATCTGTTATTTCTGTAGAATACATCTGTTATGGCGCTTTAGCTCAGCGGTAGAGCAGGGGCCTGAAGAGCCCTGTGTCCCCAGTTCGATCCTGGGAGGCGCCACCAACAAATAACCCTGCGGCTGCAGGGTTATTTGTTTTTATGGCACTTGCCGCGCTGGTTAGCCTTGTTTTGTAAAGTGCTTAGCCAAATCTATAAGTTCGGCGGGCAGTACAAACACAGTTTTTTGCGATGGTTCTACCGCGATTTTTTCGAGCGTCTGTAGGGTGCGAATGCTCATGCCGCCAGGCGCTTTAGATAGCATTACGGCAGCATCGGCGACTTCTTGCGCAGCAGCTTTTTCGGCGGCGGCGCTAATTATTACGGCTCGACGCTCGCGTTCGGCTTCGGCCTGTTTAGCCATGGCGCGTTTCATGTCGGTGGGCAGTTCGATGTTTTGAATTTTGACGTTTTCGACATCAATGCCCCACTTTTCGGTTTCGCTGTCGACAATTTGCTTAATTTCTTGGCTGATCTGCTCGCGTTGGCTTAACAGGCTGTCTAGTTCTACCTGGCCCACAACATCACGCAAGGCGGCCTGCGAAAACTGGGCAGTGGCGTAAATGTAGTTGTTGGTTTCTAGCACTGCTTTGGCGGAATCGACCACTCTAAAGTAAACGACGGCGTCTACATTTATGGTCACGTTATCTTTGGTTATTACCTCTTGGCGCGGCACGTCGACAGGAGTTGAGCGCACATCTACTTTTATTATGCGTTGCACCAGTGGAATAACCACGCGCAGGCCTGGTTCGCGAATACCGGTAAAGCGGCCCAGTGTTAATACCACGCCACGCTCGTATTGGTTGATGATTTTTATGCCGCTTATAATCACGGCGGCGGCAATAATTAGTAGTACTACTCCAAGTTCCATAGTGTCTCCTTAAACTAAGGACAGTATATACCAGGGGTGGTAGCTTTTACTATTGGCTTGGAATGTCGGCCGGATTTGGAGCGCTTACCGGCGTGTCGGTACCAGGAATCAAGTACTGGTTTGCGGGCAAATCTTTGGTGGGCGATGGTGCGCTAACGCTGATGCCATCGTAGCTAAAGGTAAAGTCGCTGCTATCGGTGCTGGTGGTGCTATTCATGCGGCGCAGCTGGTAGTCTTTGGTGTCGAACCAAATATATTGAGTTGTATCCGCCATGCTAGGGTCAACAATTTGGTATTTAAAGCAAGTTAGGTTGCCGCAAGCTTCGGTGGCGATTTTTTTGTAGTCTACCTTTGCGCCGTCAGCTGCCGTACCATTGGGGTCTGTGAAGTTGGGTTGGGCTTCTTTGGTCACGGAGTTGTCGCTATTTTGAGTAGTAGCGGCTACGGTTTGCTTCCACCATTTGTTGTCGCTGTGATCTTTGGTGTAGGTGGTGTTGCCAATCATTATGGTTTCGTATGGCGCACCGTTTATGTTCATGGTTTGGTGCGTGTTCTTGCCTTGATTAGCGCTTACAAGTGTAAAGGTTGTGGTTTGACCACTAGCTACAATGGTCGATACAACCCTATAGTCCACGCCAACCTTCCAGCCGGTCATGAACTTACAAAGGTCTTTGTCGGTGTAACTACAAGCGGCGTCGGCAATGGCTTTTTGCAAAGCATTTTGCGCAGAGTTGCTTTGGCTAACACTGTTTTGGGAGCCGACAACACGCCACCAAATAAAGGCTGCCACGCCAACTACAATTACGGCGATTATGACAATTTCAATAACGTGACCTATGCCGCGCTGATCCTTACGTAAGTTCATGCCCATCCTTTTGTAATGATTGTTGTAATAATTTTAGCACAAGCGATTAGTGCCGCAGATGTTGACTGATAAGCACTTTGGTTATATAAACACTACACCATGACTCGTCGCCGCGTAATTCCAGAATTATGCCAACAGCTACCACCACACCCGCTTATGCCCAGTGGACACCGGTTTGCGGGCAGCGACCGACCAGCAGTTACTGGCTGGAGCGAGGTTTTGCCGCCTATAAGTTTTAGCCGAGCACGGCTGCTGGAGCTTGGAGCATTCGCCACCGCTCCCCCACTCGATATTAGTGACGATGTAATAACATTGGGCATCTACCTAGCACCGAAGCTCAAATTTTTAAGACCTCTTGGCTGTTGGACTCTGCCGCTAAAGGCCGAACACGACCTAGACCCAGCGGGCAGAAAGCGCGCGCGGTACCCAACCGTAACCGTAAGCGCCCTGGGCTACCAGGGCCAATTAGCTCACAGAGCAACCGTAGAAACCTTTGCCGGCGCCAAGCTAGAAGGCCGAAGCACGCATGTCGACCACCGCTGTCGCAACCACGCCTGCTGCAATCCGTACCATCTAGAACCTGTTACGGCTTCAGTCAATAACTTTCGCGGCGTAGACGCACGGCATCACGCCACGCAGCGGCCACTAATAGAGTTGCCCCCAGGCAGTCAGCTTACATACGACCAACTTGCGACCATAATATCTGGCGTAGCGTAACCTAAAGACTTGGCTTACAGATGTAACCGTGCTATAATTTTGTGGATTTATGGTCAAGGGCGATTAGCTCAGCTGGCTAGAGCGCCTCGTTTACACCGAGGATGTCGGGGGTTCGAATCCCTCATCGCCCACCAAAGTAAAACCACCGGCTAGTCTGGTGGTTTTACTTTGTGGCGCTATGTACATGTCTAATGGTGCTATTATCAAAATATGACAACATTCACCGCACAAACAAGCATTGTAATCAACCGGCCTGCCGCCAAAGTATGGACCGCTTTGACAAACCCAAAAATGATAAAGCAGTACCTGCACGGCGCTCAGACCATTACCGACTGGAACGTTGGCAGCCCAATTATTTGGAAGGGTAAATGGCAGGGCAAGCCCTACGAAGACAAGGGCACTGTTTTAGCGTTCGAGCCCAATAAGCTTTTGGAATACACTCACTGGAGCCCAATGTCTGGGGCAGCCGACAAACCCGAGAACTATCACCACATAACTTACGAACTATCCGAAGAAAACGGCCAAACGACAATCAAATTTACACAAGGCAACAGCCCAACTCAACGTGATGCCGATACCATGGTTAAAACTTTTTGGTCACCCGCACTAAAAATTATCAGGGATATAAGCTAGTTCTAAGCAGTCTGCGCTAAGGCCCAAACCAACGCAATAAATGCGGCAACTTGAAACACTGTCCGAATTCCATGCCAGAAAGCGAAGCTATCAAGTTTTTGTTGCAGTATCGCGGGTTTGTCGGGAGTCTTGGCGAGGCTTAGCATAATTGGAGCAGCTTTTACGCCCGTACAAACCGAATGCAAAACCGTAAACAAAGTGGCCGTAAATAAAGGCATCATTACCGCAGCAGGCTGACTCCCTGCCCACGCAACACCTGTCACAACAAAAACCAACAGCAGCGTTAAGATGCCAAGAATCGGGTACACCACCTTGCCGTTGCCTAAGTCGTTACCCCTTGCAAATTGAGCATAGGCCACCGGGCCAATACGCTTACGCGTTGGAAGTTTTACAAGCGCTACGTCAAAACTGACACCAGCGATAATACCACCATCGATTACCGCCAGAACCAACAGCCACATAAATACACTCATATAACTTTCCTTTGTGTCTACTTAGGTGTAACTACAATCGTGCTAGCCAAGGTATCCAGTGTACTCAACGTGGCGGTATCTACTTTGCCCGACTTATCGGCACACACACGGTTAACAATTGCCCTGTCGCCATTCTTAAGCACAACTCCGCTGTAATGCGATATTAGTCTGCCGCCAGTCTTGGCTATGGTTATGTCGTAGCTTAAAGTCGGCATGCTATATTGAATTTTTGAATCGCTAGAATCTTTTAAAAGCAGTGCGGAAGACACTTGCGGGCCAACTATTGTGTCACCCTCTTGTCTGTAGGGTTCTAGCGATTTAGCAACAATGTCGCCAATGTCCGTGCCAGGAACCTGAGCGGCGGTTGCTGTACCAAATATAAACTCGCAACCCGATGTGCCATTTGCAGTGGTTTGCGAATAATCTGTAAAGGTGGCAATGCCAGTGTCGTTTTTGGTGTAACCGGTTGGTGCAGCAGGACCGATTAGACTAACCGAATTAAGTTCACTTAGTGGCTTAGCAGTGCTTGCCGCAGAAGACTTTGAGTTGGCGTCGTTAGTTGCGTTACGGTCACTAGGCTTAAGCCAAAAATATGCACCCACTCCAAGCGCAATTAAGACTACTACTATAATTACCACGATTAACCACGGTTTTCGCGAATGCGGAGCCGGCGCAGGCGCCTGTTGTGTTGGCATAGCTTGCGGCTGCATTGTTGATGGCTGCTGCGGCATTACTGGCATAGCTGGCTGGGGCGGATAAGGCGCGGGCTGAGCCGGTTCAGCCGGAACCTGATTGTTGTTTGAATTGTTTTGGTCTGGGTTCATTATTTAATGATAGCATGAGCAAGTTACATACCTTGCCTTTAATCTGTTAAGAGGCTAAAATATGCTCACTGCACGAGTGGTGAAATGGTAGACACGCAGCCTTGAGGTGGCTGTGCCCGCAAGGGCGTGGAGGTTCAAGTCCTCTCTCGTGCACCAATTTGAATCTACGGATAGAAGAAGAGTAATGCCAGGCTCGCATATTGCCAGCCCGGCATCACCTGCCGTTTTATTTATGTATTTGGTTGTACCAATCTAATGGCATAATATGATTGTCTTCATAGAAGCCTTTCTTACTGGCACCTGGCGCTTCACTGGTATCATATTGTGTTCTGAAGATACTTTGCACTTCGTCGACCAATGATAATGGATCTGTTCCTTCTTGAATGTAGGCCTGGGCACTAGTGACAAAGACCACTTTATCGCCTACATGTAAATCTTGTACCTGGGTTGTTGTCCCCTGAGCGTAGATTGTAGCGCCTGAAGCTAATGTAAGGGTCTTTTGGTTGACTTTCCCGCCCCAATTATATTCAAATGTTACGCCACTGTTGCCATCAATAGACTTGATACTACCCGTATGGAGAGAAGCATATTTGGTCACTGGATTCTGGCGGTAGAAATCCACGATCGCGTCATACTCACATTGAGCTAGCAGCTGATGTTGTAATTGCTCGGCCGAAATGTGCGGATCGCTCAAAATCTTAAATTGTACCTTGCTGCGATCGGCGCTGCTCACGCCAGGAGGCAAAGACCCTTTGCATTGGCTTAGATCTACTGAGAAAACAGACGACTGTTGGCCGACACGAACATCGCCATTAAACCAGTTACTAAGTGCGTAGGCGCCAGCACCCCCAGTAGCAATGACTACAAGAGCCATAGCCGCACCCGGTACGGTGCGTAAAAGTCTTAGTGAATTCATAGAAAATGGTTCCTTCAAAAACGTTATAAATTGTTGTTTTGCGCTCGCTCGTCGTTTTGCAACGGCGGCATGACGAATAGTGTATGCAGTAAAATCTGCGCGTAATGACCGGCGAGGCTCCGAAGGCAACGCCGCACGTGTTTGATTGTGACTCATGAGAGTACCTCCTTTAATTGTTTCTTGGCGCGACTCATCCAGCTTTTCACCGTACCAAGTGACGCTCCAGTGTGGGAGGCTATTTCGGCGTAGCTCTTGCCCTGCCAATAATGCATCGAAATAGCGGTGCGGTAATGAGTGGGAAGCGCATCCACTGCCTCATGAAGCTCGCAGAAATACGCCAAGTCTTCAGCTCCTGGCAGCTCGCTTATTACTCGGTCTAGTTCGTCTTCGCTCATGCGGACGTCCCGGCGCTTGCGCAAGCGTGCTAACGCCAGATTGGTGGCGATTTTATATAGCCAAGTACTAAAGCGAAACCGTGGGTCGAAACGATCTAGATGCAAGAATGCTTCGATGAATGCGCCGTGAGCAATATCTTCGGCGTCATCTTCATCTCGCACAAATCGGAAGCAGTGGCGATATAATCTTTCTTTGTAACGGTCGATGAGAATGCCGTAGGCTTCTTCATCACCATCCAATATCTGAGCAATAAGCTCTTGTTCGTTCTGCTTCATACTTAGGTATATGCAGCGTAGCACTTAAAGGTTGCAGCCGGCTATTAACTAACTGCGTTCGTACCGTTTAAAAGCCCTTGGATTTCTTCGATATCGTTATCAATGTCATCCGGCAAAGTTATCTTAACGTCTGCAATGACGCACCAAGGCCTGATACAGTTTAGTCCAGACTGAAGAGAGGTGAGCTTATTATTTGTTTGCTTAGTATAAGCACGATATAATCCACCTAAGTCTATGAACCATTACTTAATGTTGGGTATGTTTCGCCGATTGGTAGTAGGCGGATTATTTGTACTGCTGCTGTGTATTGCTACGGTGGGTTCGCCGGCTTCTGTTGCGCGGGCTGCGTGCGTCGCCCTGCCATCCAATAACGGCTCCGTGACCTTTACAGTAGACATCCCCAGCACCGGCGCTTACCGGTTTTGGGCGCGTATGTATTCACCCTCAGTTGGCAGCAATGCGGTTAAGCTTCAGGTAGATACCGCCTACTGTAATATTACTATTGGTAATAGCAGCGGCATGCCAGCTCGCCAATTTACTTGGGTCGATTATCAAAATGGCGACACCACAAGCAAAATCGACATGACACTTTCCTCTGGCAATCACGCCATAACACTAGCGGGATTAGATGCTGGAGTTGGAGTAGATAAAATTTTACTCACCAGCGACACTGGTTGTGTTCCTGTGGATGACGGTGCCAATTGCGCCGCTGCAGTGACATCATCACCCGCCGCATCAACTCCGGTCTCTGGCGCCGCTGTGCCGTCTCCCCCCAGTTATTCGTCCAAAACTACCGCCAAAAACTCCCAAATCAATGGCATTCTAGCTTGGCTTGAACAGCCGCTTAATGCTATCGGTATAGCCAGTGTGGTGGCGCTCGTTTCCGCGGGCATCTGGTTACTTTGGCGCAGGCCAGCCCTATGGCATCGCTTTTTGCATAGTGCCGCTCCTCCGGCACCACCACCTCTAACCGGCCCGGAATCACCCGTAGCATATCCAGACCAAAAACGACCTAAGTTGTAAGGATAAAGAAGAATACAGTTTATGATCAAAGTGAAAACATTTCAGTCCTGGATCTGGATAATCATGCTGATACTGCTAGCAGTAGGTGTCGTGAGCTATAACGTTGTCAGCGTAATGGCCGCTGGGTCTGCCGTTGTTTATTTACCGGTCAACGGTAAAATTAGTGGCAACGCCGGCATCCGGACGCAGGCTGGAGCTGTGGGCGGCACTATGGTTGTGTTTGGCATATCTTCAGCTTCTACCTCTACTTCCAGCCCTATCACCGCGGCAGCCCCTACGCCTACGCCTACGCCACCTGCTGCAGCGTCCGACCCAGGCACCTGTCCTCTACCGGCCTATCCCAACGCCTCTTGCACTGGTATTCCAGCTGCCACAGTATTGACCTTTGGACACCCCGCCCATGTCACGGTGACCACGTCCGACACCGTCATCGACGGCTGGGACATTGCAGGCGGAGTTGAGATTCGGGCCAACAACGTAACTATCCGCAACTCACGAGTCCGGTGTGCGGGCGAGGGCGAGTGTATTCATGTTGATGGCGGCCTAACTGGAGTGGTGGTTTCCCATAACGACATCGGATTGGACTCGGGCTTTGGGATCGACCCACAGGGCATGAACGTCTTCGGTAAGGGCGCGGCTACCTCAGTGGCGATTACCGCTAATAACATCCATAACGTTGGCGACGGCATCCGTCTAAACGGTGCGGCTACTGTCCAAGACAATTACATCCATGGTCTCGACCCAAACAGTGGCCATGGGGACGGCATGCAAGCCGAAGAAGGCCCCAACGTCATTATTCGGCACAACACGATCGGGGCGGGCAATACTTCGTCTATCTTGGTCAACAATGGAACTGATGAGAACAACTGGGTTATTGATAGCAACCTGTTCATCTGGGCTGACCCAGAAACCGGTGTCATTTCGGACAATAATTACTTCATTCACTTCCGCTCGGCATCTTGCCCTGCGCTGGACTGCTACTTTACCAACAATGTAATCACGCATCCATTCCCTGCGGGCACCCGGTTTGTAGCCAACGCCTGGCCAACATCGGACGACGCACATTGGTACGGCAACGTGTTCTCGGATGGTGGAATCGTCCCACTTCCGTAGGCTCATTGAGCCCGTGTAGCTGCCAACTGCTGCATCTCGCTCCAAATGGAGCTCTTGTTCCTGATCGCCTTGTCAAGGTGTCGCACTGCCAGGTCGTACATGTGTTGAAAATTTGTACTCGTGCACCAAAAAAGCAGCCAGCCATGGCCGCTTTTCTAATTAGGTTCGCGGCAAGTGATCCGATAAGTGTGCCAGCGAATATTCATGCCTAAGTATTGGCACTAGATCTTTTAGCTGTACGTCTATTTTTACGCCTGGGTTCAAAATATTGTATGGGTCGAAGATTTTTTTGACATCTTGGAAGACCTGGTACATTTCTGGACCGTAAACTTTGGGCAAGAACGGCGCGCGCAGGCGACCGTCGTTATGTTCACCACTAGTGCTGCCGCCCAGTTTTAGCACCATACCATAATATTCATCCATTATTTTAAAGACTTTTTGACGGTCACCTACTATGTTTAAGTCTAGGAATGGCTGTGTGTGCAAGTTGGCGTCACCAGCATGACCCCAAATAGCAGCGTCTAGATTGTATTTTTTAAACAGTTCGTAAATGTTATCTACGTATTGACCAAATTTATCGTGCGGCACTACGCCGTCTTCGATTATTGGCAATGCTTTTTTGGTGCCGTCGACGTGCCAAATTACTGCGGCCGCAGAGTGGCGAATCGCCCACAACTTTTGTTGTTCATCGAAATCTTGCGTGGCAGTATATGGAATTTGCTGCTGCTTTAGCCACTTTTCCATTTTTTTGCCTTTTTTAACTTCGGCCGACTGACTAAATTCATCAAACTCGGCTAGTAACACAAAGGGTGGATACGGTGGTTCAATAACACCTTTTAGTTGGTTTGGGCTAACCTTATTCACAAAGTTTAGCAAGTGTTGGTCGACAATTTCGAGCGCGCTGGGTTTTTGCTGCATGAAAGCTTTAACCACTACAGCAAGTTGATCTAGATCAGTAATATCAATCTTAAATAGCACGGCACTTGGTGAATATGGCTCTAGGCGAATAATGGCTTCAGCCACAATACCCAGCGTACCCTGCGAACCAACAAACAAAGGCGTTAAGTCCATAGAACCGTCTTTGCCCTTAACCTCGCCAATGGCGTAACCAGCAGCATTTTTACTAACATCAATAGCGCCCGCATGTTTTTGGATTGTCGCCCAGCTGTCTGTAATAAGGCCATCTAGCTGGCGATAAACTTCACCCTCGAAGTTAGTTAAGCCCTTGCGGCGCTCCACTTCTTTTTTGCTAATACGGCCAGTTTGAATAACTTCACCGTTTGCCAAAACAACTTCTAGATTTTGCACGTACTGGCGCATTGCGCCGTATCTAACCGTTTTTTCACCTGCCGAATTGTTGGCGATAGCACCACCCAAAGTAGCAAAGTCGATAGAGCTTGGATACGGTGGCAAAAATAATCCATGGCTGTGCACAGTGTCTTGGAAAGATCTAAAGTTCATGCCGGGCTGAATTCGCGCCAGTCGTTTTTTGGCATCTAGTTCAAGCAAACGATGCATGTGAGTCGGAAAAACCATAATCATACCCGGCCCAATAGCGGCGCCGCCTTGGTCGCTACCGCGGCCACGAGCGGTTATTGGCAAGCGATGCCCTTTTTCGGCTAGCTGCCAAGAAAACCTAGTAACCTTACGTATGTCTTGAGTGTTTTTTGGGTAAACCACCAGGCTTGGCGTTATTTGAAACACACCGCCGTCGGTCGAAAAATATCGTCTGGCATCAGCCGTAGCTAACACCTCGCCGTTAATATGCTCTCTTAGATAATCAGCAACCTTATTCACCTAACCCTCGCTTTAAGCGTTGTCGTTTATGCTTAAGATTATAGTACCACGGCATGCTTCTTGCCACACAGTGCTACTATAGATATATAGGAGGTCACCATGCAGGTAAATGACTTTTCTGGCATTTGGCAAAGCCATTATAAATACCACAGCGATTCGCGCGAGAGCGATTTCGAAGACAAACACTTCGTACGAATCTACCAACACAACAACAAGCTTGTAGTAGAAAGCTTGCCGGACGTTAACGATTCATATTTAATTATGAATCTTAAAATTAACGACAACCTTGCCACAGGTACTTGGCAAGAAACTACCAATCCAAACGGTTATTACAAAGGAACGACTTACCATGGTGCCATGCAGCTGGTAATTGACCCTAGTGGTAAAAGCATGCAAGGTAAATGGTTAGGGTCTGGCAAAAAAGGCCAAATGAACGTCGGACCGCTTGATATTAAATACGTCGGCAAAAGCTTACCAAAAAGTTAGCGGCGTTGAATTTTATCTGTTAAAGAAGTAGAATCAACCTGTTAACTTGCGCGAGTGGCGGAATGGTAGACGCGCTAGCTTCAGGTGCTAGTGTTCGCAAGAGCGTGGAGGTTCGAGTCCTCTTTCGCGCACCAAGTTAAAGACCCGGGCTTGTCCTGGGTTTTTAACTTGGTACATTTTAAAGTGTCTCAAACCGTGGGTCGAGTGCGCCTGTGGCGCGCGAGCAATCTAGCACAATCAAGCTGCTGTATACTTAAGGCGTGAAACATAAGAAGTTCATCTTTGCAACTATTGTTGCGGTAGCTACGGTAGTAGTCGGCCTAGCCGTCTGGCTATATGTAAATACATGGACGCCACAAATTATTAGCGGTCGAGTGACTAGCGTTAGTAATGAATGCCAATCCGATGGCACTTGTTTCGTCACGCTTGACGGTTCAAAGTCAATCGTGACTGGTTGCGGACTAATGGCGAATGGCAAAACTTGCAAATCATATGACCAATCAAAGTTGCATGCTGGCCAGCAAGTGGAAGCCACCGTTATGAAAAGTCAAACAGGGTGGTACGATCTTGAATGTGATTCGTGTACTATCCGTGTTATTGGTGAATAGTTCCATGATTTGAGTCCGGTTCTGCGATGCGCCATCTTGCAATATAAAGCCAAGGCCTAGTGGGTTAACTGACACTACGTGATAAGCTGACGTCATGCACTTTATTATGCAACGCGTTAATCTTTTTACAGCACGTCACACGTTAGTAGGACCTGTTGTGTGGCTTACGAGCATTCAGTTCTTTATTGTGCAGGTTGTCGTTGCATCTGGCTGGAAGACACCTCTGTACAGCTGGCAGCTCAATGCTATCAGCGACCTTGGCGCAGCTGGCTGTGGGCTGTTTGATGCCGACCGTTTCGTGTGCTCACCATTGCACAACCTAATGAACATCTCACTGATTCTGCTGGGTATTGCGATGATTATCGGGTCTGCGCTTTTGTATTCAAAACTGCGTAGAAGCCGGGTAGGGTTTAGCCTTATGGCGTTAGCAGGTATTGGCGCAATACTGGTTGGTATTTTTCCTGAAGACACAGTCTTCTGGGCTCATATTGCAGGCCAGGACCTAGCTTTTGTTTTAGGCAATATTGCGCTGATTGTCTTTGGTTTAACGCTGCGATTTCCGCGCTGGTTCCGCTGGTATAGCATTGTCTCTGGCGTGGTGGCGCTTGTAGCACTTATTTTGTTTTTGTCTCATAATCGTTTTTTCTTAGGGCTTGGTGGTATGGAACGAGTAGTAGCATATCCGCTAATAATCTGGCTTATAGTGGCGGGCTTGTACATAGCTGTGCGGCGACCTAAGCCGAACCTAAGGTAGCCTTAAACACCTACACCTTACTGGCATCTACAGCTTTTAGAATATCTAATAACTTTACTGTGGTGCCCCAGCTTCGGATAGTCATCGACTTGTACAGTGGCGACGACATGGCCTGGTTTAGGCGGCTTTTGGTACGCAAGGCACTTAGGCGCTGCGAATAGATTACTCCGTTGCCTGGCCAGATTTTATCGACACCCTCGCGCGGCTTAAATACCGCCATAGCCTTGGATGTATCAACGCCCATTAAAAAAATTGCATCGCTATGATATTTGTCGGGCTGGTCACCGAAACCCTTAGGTTTATTATCAACGACGTCCTGAAGCTGGCTGCAAGATAGCACCAACACTTTGATAAGTTCACTATCCAGCTTAAAAGTCTTAGGCAAAACAGCTTCTATCTGCGTTTGTATGTCATTTGCCTGTTTGTCGGACTGTAAAATTACATTACCACTGGCAATATAGGTTGATACATTGGAATGTCCTAAGTCTTGCAGGCACTTTTTTAATTCCGCCATTGAGACCTTATTTTTGCCACCAACATTAACACCGCGAAGCAATAGTAAATAGGTAGTCATTGTCATTATTTTACCTTAGCTAAGCGAAACTGGCTAAAGTTCTATGCCGTTTACGCTACGTTATATTAGAACCAGTTTTATATTGTTAGACAGAAATTGAATATTTATAATGGACACATGAACAAGCCCACCACCACATCTACCCCATGGAACGGATTCCACCACCTGGCTGTTGGTACGCGCGATATCGAAGGCACAGTTAGCTTTTATCGCTCTGTGTTGCAAATGCCAGTTAGTGACCCCGTTACTAGTCCGCACGGCCGCCATTTTGTGGCTTCGGTGCAACCTGACGATCCAAACGTATTAGGACTGCACTTTTGGGAACGAACCGCAGCTCCTACCGCCACCGAGCAGCCCGAGCCCCAAGCTCAGTTATTGCTGCATATTGCCTTGCGGCTACCAAGCGCTCAGGCGGCCCAAGACTTACATCAGCGCCTAGAGCAACACGGCATCAAAGTTACCGATATTCCCGAACTTGGCTCGTATATGTTTCCGGATAATAACGGGTTAATGCTCGAAATCACCTGGCCAGCTAACTAATTACAAAGAGTTAACGAGTTGGCCGGTCGTCGGACTTGCCGGCGGCCCAGTATCGCACGTTGAAGTAACGGTCGGCTTGGCTTACTAGCGGCTGCGAATTGAACGATACAACATTTTTATTCTGCACGTATGCCAAAGTTGTGCGGTACAGCGCAATAGCCGGCGCGTCGTTTATCCATTGTTGGGCAAAAACGCGGTATTTAGCGTCACGCTGGCCCGGGTCCAGGCGAGTACGTGCGGTATCCAAAACTTCGTCTACCTTAGACGATTTGTACTGCGATAGGTTAAGCCCGCGTTCGTTGGCCTGGCTGGAATGCCAATATGCAAACACGTCGGGGTCGCGATCTAGCGCAATTTCGTAAAGCAAAATGTCATAACTGCGTGGCACGATTACGTTTTGCTGAATGTCTTCGGCCTTAACAAGTTCTGAATCAAAACTAACGCCAACTTTTTGCCACTGGTTCATAAGCGCCTCGGCAATTGCCGGAAAATCACCAGTGCTTGTAGTGGCCAGTCTTAGCAGCAACTTGTGGCCGTCTTTTTGACGCACACCATCAGGGCCGACTACCCAGCCGGCTTGGTCTAGCAAAGCTTTTGCCTTGTTCAAATCAAGTGCTGGCTGCTGGACATCTTGCCTATAACCCAGCTGACCAGGCAGCAACGGGCCATTTAGGGCCCGCACTCTGGTGCCGTACGGTTTTAATAGCCCGGGCAAGTCGGTTGCGTATTGCAATGCTTGGCGCACTTTTACGTTCCCCAATGCTTCGCTAGAGTTGTTCAAAAAGGCGTAAACACCGTTAAACAACGGCGAGTCCGTTTCGATATAGCTGCCACTTGGTAAATCGCGAAGTTGGTCACTGGTTACGTCGCTCAGACTTGCGACTTCTTGCGAACGATACCCACGCACCATGTCTTCGCTGTCTTTATAGGCATGCAAGTGAAACCCGTCTAACTTGGGGCGGCCAAGCAAATACAGCGAATTGGCCTTCAGCCGCAGTAGTTCGTGCGACTGCGGAACAATAGTGTTTAGTTCTTCAAAAACAAATGGGCCGCTGGCGACGCTCGGTCTTAAGTTGTAGTCTGACGTGCGTAGTTCGGCCGGCTTAATATCTTTAAGCGTGTGTTTTGGCAGCATGCCAAGTGCTAACGAGTTTGGAAAGGCAGAATACGGCGAGGGCAGCGTAAACCTAACGCTGTTATCGCTAACCTTTTCGACAACTATATTGCGCCAGCTGTTATAAAGTGGCGATCGCGTATCGGCATTTTTAATTAAGTCGAACGTAAACACCACGTCGTCGGCGTTTATGGGCTGGCCATCTTGCCACTTGGCACCTTGGCGCAAGGTTATAACGTAGGCCTTGCCGTCTTGTTCTGGCCGCCAACTGTCGGCTAACTCACCTACTAGGTCGCCCTTGTCGTCGTAGCGCAGTAATTGCGCAAATAATAGTCGCGAAGCTGAGCGTTCGGCTGGTGAACTTGCCAGGATCGGGTTGATGTTATCAAGATTACCCAATGCACCTTCGGTATAAATGCCACCTTCAGCCGGGATTTGGGCGGTATAAAATTTAGACGAAAAATCACCCTGCCAAAGCGAAAGCCCCACTAGCGCCGCCACCAAAAAAAGCCAGCCAATGGCGTGCCTGCGACTTGCACGTAAGCTAGAAATGCGCTGAATTATAAACTTATGAGCATGGCGCAAAGCAGTTTTTTCGACGTGCCGCAAATGCGCACGAAGGCTGCGTTTAGTTGGTGCCATCTCTTGCAATTGACTAAGCGGCGATTTCATAAATAGCTGCTAACCTAGCAACAAGCTTGTCATCAGCGAACCCACAAACGCTACAGCCAAAACAACAGTTGTGTCGAACAAACTTTTGTCTACACCACGACGGGTGGTAAACATTTCGCCAGAAGAACCAAAACCAGCGCCCAGCGTTGCACCGCGTTGTTGTAGCAGAATGGTTATGATCATTAGTGCGGCCGATATGATTGTTGCGTAGTTTAGAATGACTTTCATTTAGCTTTCACTCCCAGATTGTCAGTTTCAATCAGCATAGTAAACACGAAGTTGCAGACGCTTACGATTATACCCACAATAACGGCAGTCCAAAAGCTCATTTTTAGCCCTGGAACAATAACGCTAACTAGCCAAACAATAAAGCCGTTAACTATTAGCATGAACAATCCAAGCGTCAAAAGAATAGCAGGCAACGACAATATTAAGGCGATTGGCTTTAATATGACATTCATAATAGATAGCACAAAGCCGGCCAGTAAGAATGTGGTGAAGGCTTCTGTAGCGTCGTACTGAATACCGCTAAGCAGCATTGCGGCTACCCACAACGCAAAGCCGTTGACTAACCATCTAAGCAAGAATAATAAGAACTGCCTTTGCATATTTGGTCTAAGTATAGCAAAGCAATGGCAGGTTGGCCATTGCCAGCTACTAGTGCAGCTTTTGGCCTTTAGCCATCATATCGAGCAAAGCCGCCATGCGCTTTTGCCTGGTTTCGGGCTTTTTAGCAGTTTGCAAACGCCAGCATATGGCATACACGTTTGTCTTGTTTAAAGTTGCGAAAAACTCCTCAGCTTTTTTGTTCTTAGCCAGCTCTTTCAAAAAATCGGGCGGAACTTCCATTGTAGACGGCGCGTCGTAAGCTTGATCCCAACGCCCATCGGCCTTAGCGGCTTCGACCTGGTTAAGGCCTGGCTGTGTCATTTTGCCGGCTTTAGTAAGACGTTCAACATGTTCGATATTGCGTTTAGACCACACGCTTTTTGGGCGGCGCGGCGTAAATTTACGCACAAATGATTGATCGTCGTAGGTCATAAGCTGGCCGTCAATCCAGCCGTAGCACAAAGCTTCGTCGAGCGCCTGGTCATAATCAACTGCCCGTACGCCCGAGGCTTTTTTATAAAACCTCAGCCAAATTCCCTTAGACTTATCGTGGTTTTGCGCCAGCCAATGACGCCATTCACTCGGCGTATCGAACGAACTTACTTCAAGCCCATCACCTTTCATTACAAGTCAGTCGGTATACCGTATTGGTCAATTAATGCTTGAGTTGGGCTATCTTGGCCACCAAACAGTACAGTCCAGTTGTCGCCAACTTTTTTAACCCATAATTCGTATCCGCCGCCTTCCGGCACGCCAACACTTACGGTTGCGAACTTGCCGGTATTCTTTGTAATCGTGTATTTAAAATCACCTTTGGCGTTAACATCGGCTCTAACATGTGCATCGACTGCCGCCAGAATTTTGGTAGAATCGGCGTCGGTCGCACCCGTGCCGCCAGTAGCGCTGTTACCCTTAAGCGCGTCTAGTTGCGACTGCAACGAAGCGCTGTTGGACTCGGCGTCGGTTTTTGCTTTTTGGGCGCTGCTAAGTTGGCCGTTCTGGCTATTCAGTTGCCAAACTGCCCAAGCCCCGAAGCCGCCGGCAGCTACAAAAAGTAGTGCAAAAATTATTGTCCACATCTTAAATGGATCACGCGACTTGCCAGTTTGGGCTGGTGTCGGTTGTGTGTTGATTGTCTGTTCCATAATTACCTCTTTATAAACATAAGCATATCACTATTTGCCAAGTCGGGTGGCAGCAATGTGCGGCCACAGGGCCTTGGTTTTAGATTCGCCAATTACGGCCGCAATTTGCGCACGGTCGGCTTGCTTAACAGCGCGCAGGCTACCAAAAGATTGAATCAGTCTTTTGCGCGTGACCGGACCAATACCCGCAATGTCGTCTAGTTCGCTACTGGTTTGCCGCTGGCGTTTGAGTACGGTGTGGTAACTAACCGCAAAACGATGCGATTCGTCGCGAATCCGCTGCAATAGTTTTACAATGTGCGAATCTTTGGGTAGTAAAACAATATAAAAATCTTCGTTTTCAGTTACGAACGCGTTTTTGAAACTTTTTGGGTTTAGCTTTACGCCCGAATTGTCTTTATGTATAACGATTTCTTCTAGCCGTTTAGCCAGACCGATTGCCGGAATCTGCACGCCGCGCTCTTTTAGGGCCTGTAAGGCAGCTGTTAGCTGGCCTTTGCCGCCATCTATTAAAAGCAGGTCAGGCTTTGGCCAATCCAAATGCTTACCACTAAACCGGCGGCTTATAACTTCGTGCATGTGACCAAAATCGTTGTTGCCTGGCAGGCGCATTTTGAACTTGCGATATTCGGCTTTATCGGCCAAACCATTGCTAGCAACAACCATGCTGGCCACGTTGTTTGTGCCTTGCATGTGGCTAATATCGTAGCCTTCTATACGGCGCGGGATCGCTATAGTAAGCAGATCGCTTAGGCCAGCCAGAGCCTGGTCTTTGCTAATATCCATAAATTCGCGGTCGCTAAAAATAATCTGTTTTTGCAACTCTTTTAAGCTATTAATTTGATTTCGGCGCTTAGCCGCCAGCTCGAAGCTTTGATTTTTGGCTGCTTGCTTCATTTCGGCTTCTAGCTGTTTGACCAGCCGGACGCGCTCGCCTTTTAAATACATAGTTAGTTTGGCTAAAATCTTTTTGTATTCTACGCTGCTCATTTTTTGTTCTTCGACGCCTGGGCATAGTCCCAAGTGATACTGCAAGCAAACACGTTTAGGCATTACTTCGTGGGTGGAATACGGAAAAATCCGCCGCAGGTAGCGTAGGGCTTTTTTAACCGCCCAACCGTTATAATACGGGCCATAATATTCAGCGCCGTCGTCCATTGGCATGCGGGTAAAGCTGATGTGCGGATAAGCGTCGCGCGATGTTATGCGCACAAAAAGCTGCGACCTGTCGTCTTGCAGCAAAATGTTGTACCGCGGCTTATAGCGCTTGACCATTTCGCTTTCTAAAAATAGGGCGTCGATTTCGCTTTCGGTCACAATCCAATCAGTGTCGGCGATTTCACTAACCAACACCAAGGTTTTGGCATCCATATTGCGCGAACTCTGAAAATACTGCCGAACCCGATTTTTTAAAACCGCCGCTTTGCCAACATAAATAATTTGACCTTGGGCATTTTTATGAAAATAAACCCCAGGTGCATTGGGCAAGGTCTTAAGTTTATCGCGTAATTTGTCGGTCATGTACTATAATTGTACCTTATGAACACCTTAGACTACGCCAATCAGCTAGCCGACAAAGCCGGCACCGAAATGAACCAAGGTAAGCCGCTGCAGGCCATTAAAACCTACCAGGAAGCCAAAGAACTTTTTATAAAGTTTAACGACCTAAAAAAAGCCGCCGGTATGCAGCAAATGATTGGCGTTTGCCATAACATCAACAATGACCTAGACGCCGCCACACAGGCCTTTAAACTCGCAATAAATGATTATCAAAAAGCCGGCGACCCCATGGGTTCTGCCCGAGTTGCCCGTGACATTGGCCTAATGTTTATTAACCGCGACAAGCTTAAAGAGGCAGAACAATCGCTAAAGCAAAGCCAGCAGGAACTTACCGCACTGCCGTCTGGAGAAATGCGCGATGCCGAACTGGGCGTAACACTCGCCAAACTTGGCTATTTATACACTCTGCTAAAACAACTAGACAAAGCCGAAAAATACCTAACAGACGGCTTAGCGTTAATCCGCAAAACGGGTCACGCCTTTTACGAACTAACAGCCCTAATGCACCTATCGGCGCTTTATTTTAAGACTGAAAACTACGACCGTATGCTTACTAAGGCCCAAGCTGCTTTGGGTATAATTTATGAGTTCGATATGTACGACAAGCAAACCCGCCGCCTGGCAGAAATTTACGCCTTAGTGGCCGAGGGCTACATTAGAAACGGAGGCAAAGACTTTGCCCAACACTTCGCCCAAAAAAGCTTAGACATGCTTAAACAGCTAGAACCACAGGCTCAAAAGCTCGTGCGCAAATATATTGAATCCGAAGATTTACAGGCTTTTAGCGGTCTTAGCTAAGCCGCTTACTTTTTGCGCACAATCCTTAGAACAAGTATCGGTGTTAGATTTGCAGGTTTCGCAGATTAAAACCAAGTTGTTACACGCTAAGTTAGCGCAGTTTTCAAAGTTGCTGGTGCGCGCATCACAATGCACGCAGTGGCCAATGTCTTTGGCTTTTTCGCTAAAAGCCGTAACTAAACGCCGGTCAAACACGTACAATTTACCTTCCCAAAATCCATCGTCTTTAAACTTTTCGCCGTATTTAACAATGCCGCCGTCTATTTGGTAAACTTCTTTAAAGCCACGGTTTTTCATTAGCGCGCTGAGTGGTTCGCAGCGTATACCACCAGTGCAATAGGTTACGACAGGCTTATCTTTAATGTGGTTGTATTTATCGCTTTCAAGCTCGCTTAAAAAGTCATGGGTGGTGCGAGTGTCGGGTATTACTGCGTTCTTAAACTTGCCAACTTTGGCTTCGTAGGCGTTGCGGCCGTCAAAAAATATTACGTCGCCGCGTTCCTGGACAAGCTTGTGAACTTCTTCTGGTTTTAAATGCTGGCCAGCGCCAATCACGCCATTTTCGTTCACCTTTATTTCGTCGGGTGCACCAAACGCCACAAGTTCAGGGCGTACTTTAACGCTTAGACGTGGAAAGTCTTCTGATCCACCATCGGACCACTTAAAAACCATCCCCTTAAACGCAGTAAAGGCCTTGGTTTCTTTGGCGTAGGCCTTAAGATTGTCTATATCGCCACCAACTGTACCGTTAATGCCGTGCTGGCTAATAATTATACGGCCCTTAAGATTTAGCTTTTCGCAAAGAGCACGTTGCCAAAGTTTAACAACTTCTGGGTCGCTAACTGGCGCAAACTTGTAGTACAACAAAATCTTTTGCATATCAGTCAACTATTATAACAAGTCTGGCCAGATTTTCCGACCTGCTACTTTTCGTCTTTTTTGGTCTCGTCGTTGTCGGCTTTGGCTTTAGAACCAGATTCTTCGCCTTCGGTCGCAGGTGCAGCACCGTTTTCAGCTGCTACGTCTTCGACACTGGCTTCTTCGCTACCGGCAGCTTCAGCGTTTTGGGCTTCAAGTGCAGCCGGACTGTAAACGCTAGCAACAATTATGTCGGCTTCGTTCAATATTTCGACACCTTCGATTGGTGTAATGTCGGCCACAGTAACCGTGTCGCCTTCGGCAACTAGTTTGTCACTTGGCACTACCACTGCTTCGGGTAGGTCGCCCGGAAAAGCTGAAATCTGGGCGTTTTCGAGCGCCTGCAATACAACCAGTCCGTGCTGTTCGGCAACGGTTTCGCCTTCGCCCAAAATGCGAATTGGCACTTCGGTTTCGACTTTTTCGTTTTGCTTAACAACGTGGAAACTCATGTGGCGAAGTTTTCGCTTAACGGGTTCGAAATCGGCAGATTTAATCATGGCCAACAGCTTTTTATTTTCGTCACCAATAGTTAAGTGCACTGGCTGGCGGCCACCAACTTCGCGCCAAACTTTATTTAAAACACCTTCTGGTGCCATAACGGCGATAGCTTCAATATCGTGGCCATAAACTACACCCGGCACTAAACCTTGCTTGCGCAGCTGCGATACTTTTTTACCCAGAATTTTACGTTCTTCAACAGTTAAATTGACTTTGTCACCCATACTGCTCCTTAATTTCCACCGGTTGCTGTGCTGTAATACCTATAATTATAGCAGATACCGACCGCTTAAATGCTGTAGAATAGGTTTATATGTTTGGTATAGAAATTGAACCCTTAATCAGGGCCATTGGCGTTTTGGGCATTGCAAGCATTATTTTTGCCGAAAGTGGCCTGCTAGCCGGGTTCTTTTTACCCGGCGATACGCTGCTATTTGCAGCCGGGCTAATGGCCAGCCAAAATGTAATTGGTCTAAATGTTAATCTGTTAGTTTTGGTGTTACTGGTAGCGGCGATCGCCGGCAACACCGTAGCCTACGCGTTCGGTAAAAAAGTTGGCCGCCGCATATTCAAAAAACCAGATGCACTGTTTTTTAATCACGCAAACTTGCAACGGGCTGAAAAGTTTTACGAAAAATACGGCCCCGCGACCGTTTTATTTGCCCGCTTCGTACCAGTTGTGCGCACATTTGCGCCCGTAGTTGCCGGTGTTGGCAACATGAGGCACGCAGTATTTCAGACCTACAACGTAATTGGTGGTTTTTTGTGGATCGCCAGCGTTACCTATTTAGGCTATTTTGGCGGTACGTGGCTTGAAGCCAGAGGCATAAGTGTAGACACATTGGTTTTGCCGGTAATACTGCTTGCGGTAATAATTTCTACCCTGTCGCCGATTGTGCACATACTGCGCACCAAAGACGGGCGCGCAATGTTTATGCGAAAGCTTAGAATTAAACGTTAGGTTTTGGGAGTATCGCGGTCTATTTCGCGTATTACTAAGTCACGCAAAATTTCGGCTTTTGTTTTGCCGGTCTTGTGTGATGTCCAACGCAAGTAGTTGTAAATTGGTCGGTCGATAAAGAAGTTAAAGCGCATGTCTTTGGTTTGAATGTCGTTTTCTTTTAGAAATTCACCAATAATGCTTTTCAGGTTGGTGTCATTGTAGCCCTTGTAAGTAATGCCCGCTTCAATTCCACTGGCAAATGGTGAGTCGGTCACTCCTTCTTTATTCAAAACCAAAATCGGTTTCTTCATTTGCATGGCCATGGCCACCTGGTAACCCACACTAAAGCTTGGGATTGTAGAATCGGCAATAATCAAATCGGCCTTATTTATAGCTTCAAGGCTCTCTTTGTACACAAAAACCCAATCGGCTACACGATTGCCGGCTTTAGCATTTTCGTAGGCTGGCTCTATCCAGTCCCGGACAACTTTGTGACCATCTTGTTGAACACATTTAGCAATTTGACGAAGGTGGTCAACATTGGTTACGATTTGGTACCTAGAGCCTACAATATGTACAAGCATTTTGTTCCTAATTGTTATTGTATCAGATCATTTATACTATAAATCGACTGTTTTAGCAACTTACAGTCCAAGCTCGCGCTTAGAAAGTTTGTAAAAGTCGTCATAGTCAGCTTGGCATAACTCACGTACACGCGCTGCGGTGTCATCGGGCAATTTAATGGCGTTTTTACTATAAACAAACTTGTCACGGTCTAGAGTAGCTTTAATATCGGCATCAAAGTACTTTTTATCGGTCGCTTGGCCATATGCCATCTTTTCATTGATTGCATCGTGATCGAACATGATACTAATGTTCTTAAAGTGTGTTAGTTTTGCTTTCTTTAGTAAGGCTTTTAGCACTTTTTCTTCGCCAAGCTCCAGTAGGTCGTAGGCAAATGGCGTAATGTTAATGCCCAGCTGACGATATTTGTAAAACAGTTTTAATGCATAGGCCTGGGCATCCCTGTAATTCTCGGGAATAGTCGAGTTCCATATATGTGATGCCCACGAGGCATAGTTCTGAACAGGGTCACGTAAAAGCATGAGCCATGTTATCTTTTCGGGCGGTACACCAGCTCGCAGAAGCATTCCAATTGGATCGTGATCATTATGGGAGCAGCAGCCCCTGAATACCTCTTTGAAACACACTAGTTTATTATCGGCACTCAGTACAAAGTCAGGACCACCTTTACGTAATATTGTTTTTAATGGCTGAAAAGCAACTCTCTCCACTTCTGGCTGGCTGGCAAAAAAGAAAAGCAAACTCGTGGTGCCAGACCTTGCTGGTCCAGCCCAACCGATTATCTGCGGAATTTTGCTCTTATCCTTGGGCAGCTTAATATGCTGCACTACATGGTCAGTATCAAATGCCGTGCTGGTTGTTGCCTCTACCGTATAGTCTATCTTTTGGGCTTTAGTAGCCCCTAAAACATGCTTTAATGCGTTTGTGCTCAAGATACTACCTGCCTAGTAATAACCTTAATTTTAGTTGATATAAGCTGTTGTGAAAAATTTGAATTTGCATCAACTCTTAATTCAAGCTCTAAAGATAGTACTTGTTGCATAAAAAGGCAAGTTTCTACACCTTTTTAGGATATTGCAACAGATACTTTACAAATCATCATACACATGGTATATGTATATACAGAACTAAAAGAGGTTCAGGTGGAATAAATGCCCATTACAACGCAGCTTATTGGTAAAACCAGCGCCATAAAAGGCGGACTGTTTCGAATTAAGCAGCGTCTGCAGTTTTTAGGGTTTAAGGTTAACCATCCGCTTGGCGAAGGTGTTACGCGCACCAGAGATGGCCGCAACCATGTTTATAACCCGGCTGTGTGGTCGGAATACGAGGTAACACTCGATATGGCCGAATCCATCCGCGACAGCGATCTGCACATTGTTAGCAACGACATTGGCGGAATTGTGGGCAAACAAGCAGCACTAAGTATTGTTTATGCAATGCTGCACGGTAAACCGGTAGTTATTACTCACAAACCGTACTTTAGGCCCAATGTTGACCCCAGTTTGGTAAACGTGGTTAACCGCAATACCAAGCACTTGAACTTTCAAAATTTGTTAAAGCTTAGCAACAGCGATCTTAAGCCCTACATCGAACTGGTTGCAGAGCAAAAACCTATGTACAAGCTAACGCGCGAAGAACGTATTTGCATTAAGCGTTCGGTGCGCGATTTACTGCGCGAACTACTAAAAAACACTAGCGGCGACGTCACATACTAATTTCGAGGCCTTCATGCCTAGTACGAAGGCCTCGTAACTAGTTTGGGACTACAATATTCGCGCTAAATACTGGCCGGTATAAGAGTTTTTATTTTTAGCCACCACTTCGGGTGAGCCTTCGGCGATTACCCTGCCGCCATTGTCACCGCCATCTGGGCCCATGTCTATTAGGTAGTCGGCGCATTTTATAACGTCTAGATTGTGTTCGATTATAACCATGCTGTTGCCGGCGCTAACCAATGCCTGCAACACATGCAACAGTTTTTTGACATCGGCAGCATGCAGGCCAGTCGTGGGCTCGTCTAGCACATAAAGTGTGCGGCCTGTTGCGCGGCGGCTAAGTTCACTGGCAAGTTTTATACGCTGCGCTTCACCACCACTCAGAGTTGTTGCTGGTTGGCCCAACTTTATATAGCCCAAACCCACTTCGTTTAAGGTTTGCATTTTGCGGGCAATACTTGGAATGTTTTCGAAGAAGTCTACAGCTTGTTCGACGGTCATTTCTAGTACATCGGCAACGGTTTTGCCTTTGTAGTGAATTTCTAGTGCTTCGCGGTTGTAGCGCTTGCCTTTGCAAACTTCGCAGGTTACGTAAACATCTGGCAAGAAGTGCATTTCGATCTTTATTACACCGTCGCCTTGGCAGTTTTCGCAGCGGCCGCCTTTTACGTTAAAGCTAAAACGACCAGCTTTGTAACCACGAATGTTGGCTTCTGGCGTGCTGGCAAAAAGTTCGCGCACAGGCGTAAACACACCAGTGTAGGTTGCGGGGTTGCTGCGCGGCGTACGGCCGATTGGCGATTGGTCTATGACAATAATTTTATCTAGGTGTTCGATTCCCTCTATTGATTCGTGCTTACCAGCTACGGTGCTGGCGTGGTGCAAGCGCTGGGCCAGTTCCTTAGACAAAATGTCATTTACCAAAGTTGACTTGCCGCTGCCTGATACGCCGCTAACTACTGTCAGCAAGCCCATTGGGAATGTTACATCGATGTTTTTAAGGTTATGTTCAGTTGCACCGCGCACTACCAGTGATTTTCCGTTGCCCGAGCGACGCTTTTTTGGCGTGTCAATTTTATCTTTACCGCTTAAGTAGCGGCCGGTTATGCTGGCGTCATCTTTGGCGACTTCCGCTGGGCTGCCCTGGGCAACAATATGGCCGCCGTGAATGCCGGCACCCGGACCAATGTCTATCAGGTGGTCGGCGGCGCGAATTGTGTCTTCGTCGTGTTCGACCACAATCACGCTGTTGCCTAGGTCGCGCAGGTGTTTAAGTGTAGCGATTAGGCGATCGTTATCGCGTTGATGCAAACCAATGCTGGGTTCGTCTAGCACGTACAAAACGCCTTGCAGGCCTGAACCAATCTGCGTAGCCAAACGAATGCGTTGGGCTTCGCCGCCGCTTAGAGTGTTAGCCGCGCGTCCAAGTTCAATGTAACCCAGGCCCACGTCGTTCAAAAAAGTTAGGCGCGCGGTAATTTCGCGCAATATTTGCTTAGCAATAAACAAGTCTTGCTCTGTAAACTTTAGGCCCTTGGTAAACAGTTCGAGCGCATCAGAAACACTTAGTCCACAAACATCAGTGATGTTTAGGTTTTGAATAGTTACACCCAGCACTTCTGGCTTTAAGCGGGCGCCTTTGCAGGCATGGCAGTCGCGTTCGCGCATAAAGCGTTCAATGTCGCGGCGAATAAAGTCACTTTCGGTTTCGCGATGACGTCGTTCTAGGTTTGGAATAATACCTTCAAAGGTGGTTTCGAACGAGCGGCCACCGCTTAAGGGCACGCGGTAGCGCTGGCTGCCAGTGCCGTAAAGCACTTTATGCATTTGTTCTTCACTTAAATCTTTTAGCGGCTGGTGAATGCTAAACCCATTGGCCTCGGCCATCGCCGCCACTTGTTTGACATACCAAGTGTCAATACGCACCCGGTTCCAAGGGCGAATGCCACCTTCGGCTATGGTAAGGTTCATATTTAAAATTAGATCGGGGTCGACTTCAAGCCGGCTGCCAAGACCAGTGCAGACCGGGCAAGCACCGTGTGGGCTGTTAAAGCTAAATAAGCGCGGTGTTAGTTCAGGAATTTCAACTTCTGGGTGGTCAACACAGGCGTAGCGCTGGCTGTAAATGCGCTCAGCGTTGCTATCGGCGTCTACAACCTTAACCACTCCTTCGGCGACTTCTAGGGCTTGTTCGGTAGATTGGGCAATGCGGCCGCGATTTTCGGCATTGTTTACTACCCTATCGACCACAACTTCAATGGTGTGCTTTTTCTTTTTATCGAGCGCCGGAAACTCGTCGAGAGCGTAAACAATACCGTCTACCCGCGCTCTAGCAAAACCAGCACGAGTATATTGTTCGGGAACATGGGCGAATTCACCTTTTTTGTCGACTACGATTGGCGCCAAAATCATAAGACGAGCGCCTTCGGGCGTATCGATAACTTCGTCGACTATCTGCTGAGGCGCGCGGCGCGTGACCTCTTTGCCACAAATTGGACAATGCGGCACACCAATGCGGGCGTAAAGTAAGCGCAGGTAATCATAAAGTTCGGTTACGGTAGCCACTGTTGAACGTGGGTTACGGCTGGTCGATTTTTGGTCAATGCTGATAGCCGGGCTTAGGCCATCTATTTGATCCACGTCTGGCTTTTCCATTAAACCTAAGAACTGGCGGGCGTAACTACTTAACGACTCAACATAGCGGCGTTGTCCTTCGGCGTAAATTGTGTCAAAAGCAAGGCTAGACTTACCGCTGCCCGATAAGCCCGTAATTACCACCAATTTGTCACGCGGAATTGTAACGTCAATGTCTTTAAGGTTATGTTCCCGCGCGCCTCGCACCACAATTGCGTCTGCCATAACCCGAATAGTATAGCTCATTTACTACAGTTAATGGAAGAGTGGCGACGCTATTTAAACAAGCCGGGAACGATAAGCACAGCCAATGACACATAAACTCCAGGCTTCATAGCTAAACTTAGTTCAGATAATAGCCGCGCTGCTGTTTGCTTTTTGTTGCCAATTAGTTTTATGCCCGAATGCGCAAGTGGCGGTTCACCAACAATGACTACGCCAAGCTTTTTTATGTCGTATAAATTAGCAAAAAAACGCCTAATCCTGTCGGCAGAATATTGCGGGTCACTTGGCTCATAAATATCAAGTTGGCCGATATCTAGTTCGGTAGACACTCGTTTTACCCGCGCGGTTTCTTTATAAGTAAAGCTGCCTTCGCAAAGCGCGACCAAATTAGGGGCAATCGCAAGTACCGAATTTTCAGCCAAAATCGGCAGGCAGTCCAGCAGTACTTCTTCGATTGTAAGTTGTTCGTAGTAACGGATCGGCTGGGTCTCTAAGGGCGCTAGTATCATAGAGTCTCGCTTTATGTCGAGTTAGTTGTAACATATAATACAAGTAAATATGGACCATTTCAAACACCATTGGCGCCGCACTCCTAGTTCGCTTCGTAAAGTTATTGTTTTTGTGGTTGGCTGGCTGATTGTAGTTGCCGGACTTATTATGCTGGTCACCCCCGGACCAGGTTGGGCTGCAATATTTTTGGGCTTTGCAATTTTAGCGACTGAATACACTTCAGCCATGCACACCAAAAACTTCATGGTCAAAAAGTTGAAAGCCATAATCTCTTACTTAAAGAAGATTTTTAAGATCAAGTAACTAATCGGGCAAGGGTGCAATGCTCTCGGCCCAAAGCTGCATTTCTTGCAACAAAAAGTGCGAATTTGTAGTTTTGGCTTGCGAAGCCAGTAAAGTGAGTGTTTGCGAGTATCTTGGCAAGTCGCGGGCAAGTCGTTCGGCGCGATATTGATCCCACAGTTTTTGCTCGGCTTCGTTTAAACTTTGCGGGTAGTTACGAGCTTTGTAGCGCAACAGTAGCTGAGCCAGGCGTTCATCACTAAAGTTTGGGTTGAAGTCAGCTAAGTCCTTAGCGCTGGCGTTGCGTACGGCGTTCATTTTTGGTTTGTCGGAGTCGGCCACAAAACCATCGTAAAGTTGAGCGTCTACATCTGTAGTTTTGGCAAATTCGCTACCTGCGAATACTTCGGCCAGTTTGCTGGCCAGGGCGGACCGGCGCAGTTTGGCTAAGTTTTGCGCCACAAGTTTAAGGTCGATTTTTATTCGGGCTTGAGCGGCGGAATCTAGCACACCCATGGGCGCCACCGCTGGACATTTATTGTAAGCTAGTTCTTTGGCTGGAAGCGGCACAAAGCCTTCCATTTGGCGAGTTTCGTAGTTGGCGTATTTTATTTCTTTTAGTTCGGCCACGCTCATATCTTGCCAGTCATCAGGATTATGACGTAAGTCATAAACAATTACCGACCCAGGTTTGCCGCCAGGCGCTAGCGGATAAGCCACTGTTGTATGGTCTAGTCCTATCGGATAGCGACCCGAGGAGTAAATAAATGGCTGCGGGTCGTCCAAGTTTACAAGCTTAGCGACCTCTTTTTTGTCGCGCATTTTCAGCAAATAGTCGAACAATTTTGGTTGCTTAGACTTTAGCAGCTGGGCCACAGCAATTAGCGCTTGAACATCACTTAAAGCGTCGTGAGCGTTAGCGTGGTCTAGGCCATTTTCACTCGATATAAGCTCTAGGCGGTTAATTGGTGCACCGTCGGGTTTAACCGGCCATTTTATACCTTCGGGCCTTAAGGCGCGGGTCATACGGACAACGTCCAGTAAGTCCCAGCGGCTGCGGCCATCTTTCCAGGTCCACTCGTATGGGTCATAGAAGTTACGATACAGCGTATAGCGCATAAACTCGTCGTCAAAGCGTACACTGTTAAACCCAACCATTATGGTGTCTGGCAGTAGAACTTGCTCGTTTAGCAGTTTTAGAAAATCGGCTTCGTTGTAGCCTTCGTCCTGAGTCTTTTGCGGCGTAATGCCAGTTATTAAGATTGCTTGCGGCTCAGGCAAAACATCTTCGGTTAAAGCCACTAGCAAGTTAACCGGATCGCCTATTGGCTTTAAGTCCATGTCGGTGCGCTGGCCCGCAAACTGCATAATGCGCTGGGTTTTGGGATCGGTGCCCGACGTTTCTAGGTCGTAAAAGAATAATGTAGTTGCCACCGTTTCAGTGTAGCCCAAGTAGGCCGCGCCGGCTACCTAGTACGTAAAACGCTGGCCGCCGTGCTTACCAATTGTTATGGTATCGCCAGGTTGAACGTGTTGGCGTTCAAGTTCATGAGTTATGCCCATTTTGTGCATGATGTCTTTTAGGCGTCTAATACCGGGTTCACTTGTGAAGTTGGTTCGGGCGGCAAACTTTTCGATTTTTGCACCGCTAACAATAAAGTGACCTTCGTGCTTTTGGACTTTCCAGGCCAAGGCGGTTTGATCGGCATTAAGTGTAATCACCGGTATGTCAGCTTCGGCTTCGCCGGCGGCGACTTTTTTGCGAGCCGATTCTACCTTTTTGGCAGCCTGACGCAGCACTTCTTTAATCCCAATGTGTGCTTGCGACGAAATGGCGAACATTGGCGTGTTCTTAGGCAAAACTGCCTTAAGCTGGTTCAGTTTTTGCTGCACGCCGTCTTCGGGTAAACCATCTATTTTAGTAAGCGCCACAATTTGCGGGCTTTTAGCTAGTTTTTTACTGTAGCTAGAAAGTTCATTGTTAATGACTTCGTAAGACTTTGCTACGTCGTCGTCGTAAATATCAATTAAGTGAATCAACACCTGCGTGCGTTCAACATGGCGCAAAAAGGCATCACCCAAACCCTTGCCTTGGCTAGCACCTTCGATTAAACCGGGGATGTCGGCAATAAGCAGACTGGTTTCGTCGATGTCTGCGACACCTAAGTTAGGAGTTAGTGTAGTAAAGGGGTAATCGCCAATTTCGGGTTTGGCGTTGCTGACCACCGACAAAAAGGTGGATTTACCGGCATTTGGCAAGCCCACTAGCCCTACATCGGCTAGCAGTTTTAGTTCGAATGTGAGGTCTTTGCGCTCACCTTTTTCACCAACTTCGGCGACTTTTGGCGCTTGGCGTGTAGACGATTTAAAGTGGGCGTTGCCAAAACCGCCATCGCCACCGCGTGCAATTAACGCCTGTTGGCCAGATTCAACAAGATCGGCAATTAAAACATCGCCCTCGTAAACCTGAGTGCCGACCGGCACCTCTACCAAAAGGTCTTCGCCGTTCTTGCCGTGGCGTTGGCGCTTGCTGCCAGGAGTAGCGCTTTCGGCGGCTAGTTCTTGCTTGTAGCGAAACTTAACCAAGGTGTTGTGGTTGGGGTCGGCCACTAAAATTACGTCGCCGCCCTTGCCACCATCACCCCCATCTGGACCGCCGCGATCAACGTAAATTTCGTGTCTAAAACTAACGGCGCCATCGCCGCCGTTGCCTGCTTTTACCTGAACTAAAACTTTATCTACAAACATTAATATCTACATTATAGTCTACAGAGGTAGATTAGTGAATGTAGTTATACTGGCCGACTTCGCTGGCACTTACCGTTCGGCTAGTTATGCGGTTCCAACCGCCATAGTTCATTTCGCTAGTCACAAAGCTGCCGTCTCCGTTAACGTGCTCCACAATGCCCACGTGTCCGGCGCGAGAAATACCGAATGATGTTTGGAACACCGCACCAGCCTCGGGTGTATTATCCACTCTAAAGCCTGCTGCACGCGCGTAGGCGGCCCAAGACGACGCGTTTCCCCAGTTGCTACCAATAGGACGACCCAGTTCAGCACGACGGTTGTAGGCGTACCACGTACAGTAACCGTATGCATAGCCATTGCCTGCATAAACAGTTGGGCGTAAAGATAGGAATGTCGAACTTGAACGAGTGGTGGCGTGGAATCCAGGGCGCTCGTTTTCAGGCAGAACACCATCGGGTATAACTATTTGTTTACCCGCAACCAAACCGGTTAGCTCTAGGTTGTTATAGGTGATAATACGGTCTTTGTCGGCCTTATATTTGTCGGCAAGAGCAGCGGGATCGTCGCCATTTTTAACAGTGTAGACAACACCAGTAGTGCCGGCAATCGTAAGGTTGCGGCCAGCTTGAATTGCATCGCTGGTCAGACCGTTACCCCAACGCACCGTGTCTTCGGATATACCAAACTTGGCAGCTACCGACTGAACGGTGTCGCCACTTTGGGCGGCGTAGCTACTAATAGCCGGACGGCCAGTGTTTTCTTGTACGATTTGCGGCTTAGTCAAAAAATTGTCGTTGGTCTGCGACAGTTCAGCCTTGGCAGATAAAGATATAGACAGGCTTTCGACATTAGTCTGTACTGGCAGCTGGGCCAGTTGAGCAACATTGGTAGCGACGTTGGCAGCTACAATCTGGTCAACCGATGGCGCGCTATCTTGGTCAAGCACACTCAGGTTGGACTGCTGCTGGTTAGCCGCCACAGGCGGCCTATAGCTAACAACGATAATACCAATAATTACGGCTACTACAGCAATCTGCGAACCGAATAAAGCCAAATTCAAACGCTTGTGCCGAGTGCGGTTTTTACCCGCTTGCACAGCATCTGCATCAGCCAAAAACAATGAGTTTTCGGCTTTTTTTGGGAGCATGTCCGAGGCTTTGCCTCGAGCAAATATGGTACGAATACTGTTCTCCAGACGCACCCGTTACCAGGTGGCCTTGCTTTTCCGACGTGCCTTACCCTGACTTAACAGGGAGAGATGTGTCGACCGTTATGCTTATTAGTTGGCTTATAAAAGTTACTTATTAGCACCCCTGTGCGACACGCTACGGAATACACCTGACGACGGTAAACCTACCTCAGGTGCTACGTATATTGTAGTTACACTTGACTGTAGTGTCAATATGTTGCGCTCTAGTTAGAAAAACAAGAACGCTGGCAATATTTGCTAACATTTGTCTGATGTTCGTCGTAGGTATAGGCGTAATGCGTAACACCGTCGTCGCCCGCCACGAAGAACAGGTAGGTTGTATTGGCCGGATTAGCCACCGCATCGAGCACACTTAGATTAAAGTTACCTACCGCTCCTGGCGGCAAGCCCGTTACCTTGCGTGTGTTGTAGGGCGAATCTAAGTCCGGCGAAGGCTTAACACCCAGCTGTTTGGCCGCGTAAATGTATGTAACGTCGCTTCCTAGCATCATACCCTTGCTCAGTCGTGTTTGGAGCACCTGCGACACTTTGCGCTGGTCTTCAGCGGTGGATGTTTCGGCATTAATAATTGACGCCAAGGTTATGCCCTGGTGCAAGTTAAAGCCACGGGCCGCCAAACTTTTACGTAAGTCTTTGGCCTCTACCTGTTTTTCGAACTCATCAAAACTGCGCAGGACCAGGTCTTCGGGAGTAGAATCGGCCTTCATAAAATATGTTTCGGGGTAAATGTAGCCTTCTAGATTAACTCCGGCTGGTTTGTCGGCCAGTATGGGGTGATCCCATTTTTTATTAAACGCCGCTTCTATATCGGCTTGTTTGTATCCGTATTGTTCAAAGTCGTTTTCTAAATCTTTTAGCGTGCGGCCAGGCAGTATGGTAACGCGCAAGGTATCTATGTGACCAGAATTCAGCCAGCTAGCTATTTCGGACACGCTTTGGCTAGAAGACAACACGTAGTTACCAGCCTTAACACTAGTTTGGTGGTTAAGACGCATGTATATTTGCGTGGCTAAGCTGCTGCGCACCAAATTAGCTGCCTGCAAGCCATCGGCTATTTGCTGCACGCTAGCGCCTTGATCGACGCTAAAAGTTTGGTTGTGCATGGTGGTTGCTACAGGCTTTAGGGCGTTGGTGTACCATAAGTAGCCGGTGATAGCTGTGGCTATGACACCGAGAAGTAACACGCCAAGCACACCTAAAACCCATCGAAGCCAGATGCGTTTAGGTTTGGATGTCGCTAATTGCACTGGCGGTTTGGTTACGTCTTCGCCCGGTACAACGCCTGGCGTTAGGCCAAGCGGCGTTGGCGCTGAATCGGCGCTGGCGGGTGGGTCTTGTTTGGGAGTTTGTGGTACGGGTCGGATTATGTCGTTCATAGTGCCTCCAAAAAATCTTGCAAAATTATAGCTGCAGCCTGGGCGTCAATATCTTCTTTTTTATATGGCTTGCCTGTGGCGCGCAGCCGCTCTTCGGCCATAACAGATGTAACTGATTCGTCTTGCCAATAAATTGGCAGTTTTAGCGGATCAAGCGCTTTGTGTACAAAGTCTTCGGTAAGTTTAGTTTGGTCGGTGGGCTCACCACTTTGGTTGCGTGGCCGGCCAACTACGATATCTGTAATCTGCTGGTCATTTAAAAGCGCGTGTAACTTAGTTAGCTCTGTGCCATCGACTATAACTGTGGTTAGCGCCCAGGCGGTTCGCAGCTGCGAATCACCAACCGCCACACCAATGCGCCGTTCACCAACGTCTAGGCACAGGTATTTTTTAGGACCCATTCGCAATACTAAACTTTATATCGATCTTACTTGCAGCCGGTGCTTGGCTGACCCAGAATGGCGAGAAGTCAATTGTTACGTTTTGAACGCCCGGTATGTCGTTTACTAAGGCCTGAATTTCGCCGTAACGCTTGCCGCTCAGCTGATTAGCCAACTGGTCAACATTAATTTTAGGACCAATGAAACCGGTTGTCACTAGGCTGGTAGTAGTTACTTTGTCGTTGGTGCGTTGGTAATCCTGGAAAGTTATCTTATCGTCGCCGTAGCTGTAAGCTTGTTGGTCGGGTTGCGAATTTAGCGAATCACCAATGGCGGCTTTTAGAATAGCGCTAATATCGTTTCGGCTAAGACCGGTTATTGTGTAGACCGTGTTTTGAGTTAATTTGGCTTTGGTGGCTTGCTCACCCACATTTGGCGCGGCAACTATGTCGCCGGTTTTAACTTCAAAGCTTTCGTCTATAACAATTTGATCAGTACCAAACAGCTTTTTAAGTTCAGCTTTAGCGGCGTCGTTATCTGGTAGCGGCAGTTGAGTTTTGGCTTTATCGACATCATCTTGCGAAACCACCGTTACAACATTGCTTGTACCGCCCGCCATAGCCGTGCCTGCACCAGTAACACCGCTGGTGTAGCCGCTAACGGTGTAGGTTTGAGCCGCAAGGTTGTAGTCTGGTCCGGATGCCGCAGCTTCTACGGCCACATCTACCTTGCCCGATGTTGGGCCACTCGGCGTGCAGGTTGCAGCCGAACCGCTAAACTGTGGTACCACAGCCGCTTTGGTAGTAACAAAAACTTTGCCTCCCGCGCCAGTAAACTTAGTACCGGCGGGCATAGTGAAGTTATCGGAATAGTCGCAGTTACGTACGGTCATTGTGCCGGTCGCTTTGGCGCCAATATCTTTAGTGCCAGTAGCCGTAAATTCTGTGGCTTCAGCTTTGGTAACTTGCTGGATATTAGGCTTCATCAAAAACTTACCAGTGTCGGTTGCCGCAACGCTCGAGTCCATAGTCAACTTCTTTTCGATATTAACCGGTGATGTTTTGGCAGTTATTGTAACCGTGGCATGAGGCGCAAAAAAGATTGCCCAAACCAAAAAGCCAACCAGCAGCACACCGCCGCCACCAAACAAGAACAACCGCTTACGGAACTTGGTAAAGTTTGGTATGCGCGATTTAACCTTAGCGGCAACTTTAGCAACTGGGTTTTCGACTTTTGCAGCATTAAGTACAGCATCGCCCACCTCTAGTGTTTCGGGGTCCGGCTTTGTGACCTCAGGTTTTTTACCCAGCGAATCATGCAAATCGCCAACCGGTATGTTCTGGCCGTCTATAACTTCTTCGGCATCAGTCTGCGGAGCTTCCATGGTCGGAACTTCAGGCCGGCTTTGCAGGTTTTTAGCAATCGGCATTTTTACGCCGGCAGCCAGTGCGGTTAGCGAATGGTCGTTGGTGACCAAAACCACATTTTTTTGTGCAGATCCGGCGGCTTTTTGCAGCAGTTTTAGATTAACCGCACTCTGCAAAACACCGGCGCGTTTGGGCGGAACAAGGGCTACAACTTTATTACCGGCAGCCTTAACCTTACCGATAATGGCCGTAATATCGTCTTCGATATCTATGTAAATAACATCTTTAGAATTCATTTTTATACCCGCAAAATCCGGTTGAAAGCGTCGCGAGCACCTTCGGACGCAGTGCTGCCTATAATCGTATCATAGCCAACCCGCAGCAAGCCCATAGCGGTTATGAATGTGTGGTCAATTACCAGGCCAGTCTGGTCAGTTATGCCCGAAACGTCGGCAGGTTTTATGTGCTGAACGGTTGGTTTGCGCGTAAACGGCAAGTCTTTGTGCCAATCTTTTTGCTCTAGTTCTTGAACCAGTTTTTCTAGGCTAGCACCACCGCCACACAACAGTATACGGTTAGGCAAATGGTCTAGTTCGTCGAATTCGCTTAGGGCAAGTTCCACGCCGTTTAGCCAAACTTCTAGGGTTTTATCTAGCGCGCCCTCTACTTTTTTCCGAATATCGGGCTTTAGATTGGGCTCGTCTATGTGTAACTTGAGTTTTTCGGCGTCCTCGAACGACACGGCTAGGTCGGTGGCGATTGTGCGCGTAAAGCTGCGGCCGCCAATGCCGAACATTTTAGTGCCTTCTACACCGCCGTCGTTAACTACCGCGATGTCGGTTGTGCCACCACCCACGTCGGCTAAAATGGCCGTCAGCGTGCTGCTAGCATCTGTTCCCAAAACACTTCGGCTAACGGCAAACGGTTCGGCAGCTACTGCCAGCAAATCTAGGTCAAGTTCTTGGGCTGTGCGTTCCAACGCGCCAATATGTACCATGGGCGCAAAAGCAGTATAAATCTGGATAGCTACGTCTTTACCCTGAAAACCAATTGGGTTGCTAACCTTGTAACCATCGATATGGATGCTAACAATAGCGCTGTTAACTAACTTGATTTCGACATCATTATTGCCGGTTTCCCAGGCAATTTGTTTTTGAGCCTTAACCTGGGCGCGTTCTTGCACCTTTTCGATAATGTATTCCATTTCGCGCATATCCAGCGGCGAATCTGGCGCGGGACGCTTGTAACGAATAGTGCTGGTCATGCCCTTAACTAGTTCGCCGGCAATACCAATTACCACACGTCTGGTTTGCAGGCCAGCTTGCTGTTCGGCATCACTTAAGGCCTTTTCGCAGTTGCGGACAACCGCGCCGATATCGGCAATTGCACCGCTGTGCATATCGCTTAAACCCTGGTGCTGGCGCCCAACGCCCACAATTTTAAGCTCGTCGCCTTCAACTTTGGCAACTAATGCCTTAACGTATTCGGTACCAATATCAAGCGCTACCAGGTGTTCGTTAGACCCGCTCTTACCGGGCATAGCCTTTTTAAATCGATCGAAAATCATCTGGAGATATTATACAGCATAAGTATAAAGCGAGCCCGAAGGCCCGCTTTATTATTCGTGTACTTTTATTATACCCAGCAACGCATCTTGCTTGTTTGTAGGATCTTTAAACACAAAGCCATCGCTAGTTGCATGATGTTCGTACAAGTTCATCACCATATCCAGCTTGCCAAAGTCGTAAACCAGAACTAAGTCTACGTGCACACCATAACCACGGTCGCCAATGGCGCTATGGTGCATTTCGTAGATAGCCTCGGTCATTATTTTTGTTTTTTCGTTAATTACTACGTCTTCACCATAAAAGTCGATGTGCTTACCTTTTTTTATGAAGTCTTCGTAGCCGACGCCCATTCGGGCATTGTCGTACTTATCGGTACCAGTTTTAACTACAATATTAGTTAATTCGTCTAACGATAAGCTAGGGTGGTCTTGGCTACCAACACAACGAACTACCACCTTTTTGCCCATAAAGTTTTGTTTTAAAACATTCTCTAATATTTTGCCCACAGCCACATTATCCGGGGTGTTGCCTGGTTTGTGGCCAGGAATTACTACTTCAAAAGTTTTAGTTGCCATAATTTTCCTTCTTATATTCGATATTAATTCGGAATTTTAAGGCAACTGGTGGCGGCCGCACTTGTTGTTTTGTATTTCATATTCAGTAGAACATAAAATATATCATGACAGATTATATTACTATTGTAAAACGGCTTTTATGCGCCGCACGCCGGAACTACTAGATTCTTCTTTGGTGATCTTGAAGGTTTTACCGCCTTCAGCTAACGCACCAGTGTGTTCAACATGTGGACCGCCGCAGATTTCAAAACTAAATTTATCGTCGCCTTCGCCAGCTTGGTACACCTTAACTTTGTCGCCATACTTGTCGCCAAATGCGCCCAGTGCGCCCTTTTTGAAAGCTTCTTTGGTTGTGTATTCGCGCCAAAAAACCTTAAGGTCTTTTTTGATCTGCTCGTTTACAATGTCTTCGACTTTTTTGATCTGCTCGGGGGTCATTTTTTCGGAATGACTAAAGTCAAAGCGAATGCGCTCTTCGGTTATATTGCTGCCGCGCTGCACAACGTGGTCACCCAAAACCATGCGCAAGGCTTGGTACATTAAGTGAGTTGCGGTGTGGTATTTGGTGGTGATTTCGCTATGATCGGCTAAACCGCCCTTAAACACACCTTTGCTGGCGGTTTGCGAACGCTCACGCTGTTCTTTCATTAAGCCGTCGAAGCTAGCGCGCCAGTCTTCGGCAACGTTATAACCCTTGCTAAAAGCTTCTTCTAAGCTTAGCTCGGTTGGGAATCCGTAAGTATCGTAAAGTCTAAATATAAGCTCACCGGTTAGCTCAAAAATATTGCCCGGCGCTACGCCACTTAAGACTGTGACTGCCTCGGCACCCACGGCTTTAGTGAACTCACGTAGGCCCTGGCGCAGGGTTTGGCGGAAGACTTTTTCTTCTTTAACCAGTACATCAATAATCAGTTCGCGGTTTTTAGCGACTTCTGGGTAGTCCTTATGGTAAAGTTCGACTATTACCGGCACTATCTGTTCACAAAAGTTTTGTTCAACGCCAAGGTCGAATGCAAAACGAATGGCCCGGCGCATTAAGCGGCGCATTACATAGCCCTGTTCTTTGTTGCTAGGTACTATACCGTCTACGGCCAAGAACGCTGCGCCGCGCAAGTGGTCAGCGATAACACGCATGCTTTGGGTGTGGCTATCGTATTTTTTGCCGCTGAGTTGTTCCAGTTTTTCGATTATCGGCCAAAGCAAGCTTATCTTGAACATGTCTGGGCTATTAATCGCCGCTTGAGCGATGCGCTCAAGGCCGCCGCCAAAGTCAATGTTTTTAGACGGTAATAGTTCCAGACCTTTTTCGGTACGAATGTATTCCATTAACACATTGTTGCCGATTTCTACAAAACGACCGCAGTCACAGTTTGGATGGCATTTTTCGCCGTATTCGGGATTGTGCTCTACAAAGTCGAATTCGTAGAACATTTCGGTCGACGGTCCGCCAGGTTCCCCGACAGACATATTTTTGATTAAGCTGCCGCGCCACCACCAGTTCTTTTTGTCATCGTAATAAAGTATACGAGCACCTTCTGGCATGCCGCGCCTCGCAGCTTCGGCTTCGCTTCCAAGATCGGCCTCGGCCGCATCAATGCCTTTGTTTTTGAATAGTTTTTTCCAGATTTCTGCCGATACGGTATCTTTGGGAATATTAAATTCTTTGTCGCCAATAAATGCAGTTATGTAAATGTGTTTTGGGTCCAGACCCACAACGTCCACCATAAATTCGAAAATCCAAGGCAACTGTTCTTGTTTAAAATAGTCGCCCAGACTCCAGTTGCCCAGCATTTCGAAAAAGGTTGTGTGACGTGGATCGCCAGTCTCTTCTATGTCTTGCACTCGCAAGCAAGTTTGGCTATCGGCAATTCGTTTGCCGTCGGGATGTTCTTCGCCAAGTAAATACGGAATCATTGGCTGCATGCCGCTACCGGTGAACAACGTAGTTGGGTCGTTCTGCGGCACCAAAAGCGCGCGCGGAACTATAACGTGGCCGCGCTTTTTATAAAAATCTAAATAAGCTTTGCGAATATCTTGAGCGTTCATATTGGTGGTCATTATAACAGATTAGGTTTTGTAGTCAGTGACACGCTAGCCGAGCCGCCGGCTTTTCTGGCTTGAGAGGGTCCGGCGAAGTGCAGCCGGGTTAGTCCCTGGTTGAGCCCAAGGGCTAACCCGCGCGAAACGCCCACGAAAGTCGGAAAAGCCGGTGGCCCGGTGCGCTTGGTCCAGCCAAACAAAAAACCGGCCATTCAGCCGGTCTTTGTGTAAGCAAAAAAGCTTATTGAGGCATACCGCCGGCTGGTGGCATACCATTTTGTCCATCCGCTGGAGCAGCGCTTGGAGCTGGAGTACCGTCCGTTGGTGCGCCATCTGTAGGTGCTGGTGCTGCTGGAGCGCCCATACCTGGGTCTGCTGGTGGCATAGATGGTGTCTCGCCCATTGGTGCGCCGCCGTCCACAGGAGCAGAACCGCCCATTGGAGGTTGTGCACCTGCGTCACCACCTGCTGGTGGCATAGCTGGTGCGCCTGCTGCTGGAGCGTCCGCTGGTTTGTCGTCGTGACCGCCGAATAATCCCATAGTGTTTTCCCTTTTTTATTATGTTAATGGTTTGTGAGCTCAATATAACACATTAGCCCTTGCCACCAAACAAAAAGCTTGTACGCCTAGTTTGGCGTAATACGGATGATCTTGTCGTTGCCGCCATTATCGGTGCTAATGTACAAATCGCCATCTGGCCCTTGAACAGCTGTGCGCAAGCGGCCGAACGTACCTTCGAACACCTTTTGCTCTTTAACAACCTTGTTGTTCTGTAAAATTAGGACTTTTAGGTGCGCCGCTTTAAGAACCGATATAGCGAGCGCGCCATCCCAGGCTTTCCACTGCCGTCCCTTCATAAATGTTGCGCCAGACGTTGCTTGGGTGGGGTTGCCTGAACTCCAAATTGCATCAATGGCATCCGGAAAACGAGTTTTATCGGTCATTGGCACGCCATCTTCAACGTAACCACCGGGCGCTGGCGCCCAACCAAAGTTGCCTTTGACTAGCGGATTGACTTCGTCGTCTACATTGCTACCGTGTTCGACATTTACGCCAACCACACCATTAACTGGCGTCTTGTAAAAGGCTAGGCCCTGAATATTGCGGTGTCCGTAAGAATATATGCGCGCATCAAATTCACCGCCTAAGTTACCTGGGGCAGCTTTGCCGTCACGGTCGATTCTAAGCACCTTACCACCCAGGCTTTTAGGTTGAATAGAGGTGTCGCCTATGCCAGTATCGCCGGTGCCTACCCATAAATAACCGTCCGGCCCAAACTGCAATCGACACCCCGAATGCCTGCCCGAACCATTGGCTGGAATATCGGTAACAATATCTGCACGTCCATCTACACCGCTAAGATCGGCCTTTAGCGCAAGCCTAGCCACACGGATGCTGGGGCTAGGAGTACCTAGCTTGCTGTCTAGGCAGGCGTACACGTAGTGATTGCTGCCAAAATTTGGATCAACTACTAAACCAAGTAAGCCAGCTTCGCCAAACGAATAAACATCGTCAAACTTATTGACCACGCTAACGTTGCCATCTTTTAGCATGCTTAGGGTGCCCGAGCGTTCGGTGAACAGCATTTCTTTAGTGGGCAAAAAGGCTATTTCCCAGACATGATCGCGGCCGCTCAGCACAACCTCGGCGTCAAGTTTTGGTGTTTCGATAGATTTCTTTTGGCCCGCATAGCTAGGTAGGTTTTGTTGTGTTTGAGTGTTCTGCTGGTCTGCCGCTAAAGCGAACCACCAGACCAATCCAAAAACCGCGCTGGCGGCTAAAATAACGAGTAATAAATAAAGCCACGACATTTTAGTTGGTGGCTTAGGGTTTGAACCATGTTGAGGTGTTTGATTATGTACAGGCGCTTCAGTGTGCGCCAGATTTGTTGGCTGTTCCATGCCACCAATTGTAAACCAAAAAGCTTAAGTTGCTATAATTCCGCCGCCGACTACCCGCTGGCCATCGTACAAAACCACCGACTGGCCAACAGCAATGGCGCGTTCGGGCTGGTCTAGTTTAATAACCGCACTGTCGCCTAACAGTTTAACTACACAGTCGACCAATGGTGCGCGGTAGCGAGTACGAGCCTTGTATTTAACGCCGTCGGCCGGTGGGTCGTTAATCCAATGTAACTGGTTAATTGTAATTTCGTGTTGCCATAAAGTTTCGTCGTTAAGGTCGGTAGTAACATACAAAGCGTTTTTAGACATATCCTTACCAACCACATAAAGCGGCAAGCCGCCGCCCACGCCAAGCCCATGGCGCTGTCCAATAGTGTAGAAGATTGCACCTTCGTGCTGCCCAATAACTTTACCGGTTTTTTTATCGATAATATCGCCAGGCTCGCCGGTTACATATTGGCTCAAAAAATCTTTAATGCCTACTTCGCCCACAAAACAAATACCTTGCGAATCTTTTTTGTCGGCGGTCACCAAACCAAAACTGGTGGCAAGTTTGCGGATTTCGGGCTTGGTAAAGTCACCGATTGGGAACAATGTTTTTTCGAGCGCGGCTTCGTTAACCCGGTACAAAAAGTAAGTTTGGTCTTTGGCGTTATCGGCCGCCGTTAGCAGACTTGTTTGTTTAGCTTTAGCAGCAGAGTTTGTGCTGCCCACGCGTGCGTAGTGTCCGGTGGCAATCAAGTCTGCACCATCATCAAGCGCGGCTTGCAAAAATAACTTAAACTTAATTTCTTGGTTGCACATAATATCTGGGTTAGGCGTGCGGCCCGCCTTATACTCGTCAATCATGTAATCGACGACTTTTTGCTTATACTCTGCCTGGAAATCAAAAACCTTAAAATCAATGCTCAGTTGGACCGCCACCCGTTTAGCGTCGGCTAGGTCGTCGGCCCAGGGGCATTTCATACCTGGCAAATCTTGGGTCCAGTTCTTCATATAAACACCGGTCACATCAAAACCGCGCTGCTTTAAAAGTGCAGCCGTTACCGAACTGTCCACCCCACCGCTCATTCCTACATAAACCTTGCTCATTGGCCAAACCACATTACAAATAAAGTTTTAACTGATTCGCTAGCCGCTAAAGTCCAACCGCTAGTTGTTGACCACCAGTAATTTTGCCATTGCCGGTCGTAAGGAGTGGGATGATCCACTACCTGAACCTCATTGCCAAAAAAGTGTTGGAATTCTAGCCCAGCCCGGCGCTGGTGATACGGCGAAGTAACCACGATTATTCGTTTAACACCGCCAACCAGAACGCTGGTACGAAAAGCGTTATCGGCCGTGTTAAGCGAATCACCTTCAGTTATGATATCGCTTGGCGGCACACCAACATCTAACGCCTGCTTGCGCATAACCTCGGCATTAGATGGCCCGCTACTGTCGAGCGCTGCACCCGAAAACACCAATTTTTTAGCCCAACCTTGGTTGTACAGCTTAATAGCCTCGGCAACTCGGGCAGATGTATCGCCGCCGCTTATGGCCACAATCGCATCAGCCTGGGCACATTTTGGGTCGACCAGACTAGGGCCGCTGCAACGCGCCAAATCATCAACACTAAGCAGGTTGTTTATGCCAACTACTGCGCCCCAAAGCGCTAGCACCAACAGACCAATGAAAAGCAAAAGCCTCATTGTTTTATTATCCCAGAGATTGCACTGCTTTAGCTATAATTGCGGCGGCTTTTTTAACTTCGGCTTGAGTTGTTTGGCGGCCGACCGTTAAGCGTAGGCTGCCGGCAATAGCGTCCGAATCCAAACCTATCGCCGTTAAAACTTGTGAGGCTGTTTGTTTGTTGGCGGCACAAGCCGAACCAGTACTTGCCATTACGCCCAGTTCGTCCAAAAGCATTACCAACCGTTCGCCGTCTAAACCGGGCCAGCTAAGATGCAATAAATTCGGCAGTCGGCGCTTTTGGCTACCGTTAACAAATGTGTTTGGTAACTTTTGAAGCTCACGCTGCAATTCGTCGCGCAAGGCGGATGCCTTTGCTACGGCTTCTTTTCGTTCAGATTGCGCAATATCAAGCGCCGCGGCCAGGCCAATAATACTTGGTACGTTTTCGGTGCCACTGCGCAAGTTCATTTCTTGCCCGCCGCCGGCAATTAGCGGTGCTAGCTCGATGCCACCAGCTACAAACAACACGCCACTTTGCTTTGGACCATACATTTTACCGCCGTTAAGCGTTATTAAATCGGCGCCCAGCCGGCTGGCATGTAAATCTAGGTAGCAGGCCGCTTGGCTGGCGTCGGTGTGCAAATAAAGTGGCAGGTTATTGTTTTGCAGGCGGCGCAGGCGGCGAACCTCGCGCACCAACTCGGCCACTTCATTCATGGGTTGAATTGTGCCGACTTCGTTATTTGCATACCCAATGCTTATTAAAACCGTATGGTCGTCGATTGATTTTTTAAGCTCATCCACATCAACGCTGGCATCGACTTTCACCGGTAAAAGTCTGTGGGCAAAAGCTTTGGCGGTGGCAATAACTGCTTCGTGCTCGACGCTACTGACCAAAATGTTGGCGCCATCGTGCTTTTGCATGATGCCGTTAATAGCCATATTTATGGATTCGGTTGCGCCGGCCGTAAAAATAACTTCGGCAGGCTTGGCGCCTAACCAGTGAGCAACCCGCACGCGGGCATCGTTTACTGCTTGCCTTACAGCTTTTGCCGATTGGTACGCGCTAGACGGGTTATAAAATTGGTCACTAAAAAAGGGCTGCATAGCAGCCATAACTCGTTTGTCTAGCGGTGTGGCGGCCGCATAGTCCAAATAAATCTGCTTCATGACTATTTATTAACTATAGCAGGATGGCTTGGCAATGGATGCCCAGTGTGAGGGTTGTAATGATAAATGCTGCGAGCAACTTGTTCATAATAAAGCTGCATGGCAAAAACCAGGTTTTTAAGTTCTTCGCCTTCGACGCGCTGGTAAGGCTGGGTGTCCTGGACTTTTACAATGCTGTCACCCCTAATTTCGTAGCGGGTGGTGATCATCATTTTTTGGCGGGTTTTGGCGTTAGTCCACTCTTCGTGCCAGATCCAGGTGTGCTCGTCTAGGCAAAAAAACTCACGCCTGTGGCCTTTTGCGACTGGGCCAAAAAGCTTAGAGCCAATTTCTGATTCTAAGCGAATAAGTTCACGGGTAGTTAACTGATGTGGGTTAACTTTAACTGACTGGTCATCGCCAGTAATCATTTTGCCAAGTTTTGCAAAGAAAGCCTTCATGGCGTTTAGTTTTCTGGCGCCGCCTGCAGCGTAACGCGTAACTTATTGATATTCCCGCCAAGAGTTCGGGCAACTTCAACGTAGCCTGGTCTGACCACATCTACTTCATTAGCATCGGTTACCGGTTGGTCGATGGCTTCGTATGCTGCATCGACTTCTGGTCTAACCGTATCCACAGACAGGTCAACAAACCGCTCAGTACCCGGCGCATTATCTATAGCTGCGGTACGTGCTTCGGCGGCATTAACTGAGTCGGGGGATTCTTCTGGTTCGTGTGACTGGGTTTTTCTATCTAGAGTCTGCATATCAATACCCTGCTGTTTACATGGTTAAATTTAGGAGTTTTTGGTGTTAATTAATGCTGAAAAGTCTGCGCGTATTAAGCGTGGTTGCTTCGGCTAAATCGGTCAATGATTCACCACGAAGCGCGGCCAGGAACTCGGCCACCAAGCTTACGTTCGCTGGCACGTTCACTCTACCACGTAGTGGCGCAGGCGTCAAGAACGGCGCATCTGTTTCTAGCACTAAATTTTGCAAAGGAATGCTTTTGTAAACTTCTAGTTGGCCGGCATTTTTGGTAAACGTGGCAATGCCATTTACGCCCACACTTAAGCCACGCTGCAAAATTTTGTCCAGGTTGGCTTTGCTATCAGTAAAACTGTGCACCACGCCGCGAATACCTTGGTAGCTATCAAAAATTGGCCAAAAATCATCGAATGCTTCGCGAACATGAAATATTAGCGGTAAATCGTGTTTAAGCGCCAGTTCAATCTGGAACTTTAAAGTTTTTAGCTGTTGTTCTTTTGGCGAATGCTCGTAAAAATAATCTAGGCCGCATTCACCTATGGCAACTACCTTGTTCTGCTTAACATCAGTGTTGTTAGCTGTTAGCAACGACGCCAACTCCTCAAGACTTGCCCCTTTGGCATCGTGTGGGTGCAATCCAACCGCCGCCCAGCAATTTGACCTGGTCTTAACGAATTCCACGGCCAAACGGCTGCTACGCACAGTTGTGCCAACGCATAAAAGGTACTCTACGCCAGCTTTGGCGGCGTCAGCAATTTGCGTGTCTGGAGCTGGCACATCACTACTTTGCCAACGCGTATCGTTGGCGCCATGAAACGCCGAAATTTCTTCTTGAATATGGCAATGTGTATCAAAAAGTTGCATTACTGTTCGGGCTGAGGCTGAGTAGTTGGTGCTTCGGGTTTTGCAACCTTGGGATCGGGTGTGTGCTTGTAGATTTTAGGGAACAACACACCATCGTACTGCGCCACGCGGCCATCTGCGAAAATCTTTTTAATAGCCTCGGCCGTGGTTGGTAAAAACGGCCACAACAGATCGGCAATTTGCAGCAAACTACCAGCCGAATAGGCCAAGACTTCTTGCAGGTGCTCGGCTTCTTCTTGTTTTTTGGCAAGTTCCCACGGCTTAACCTTTTCTAGGTAGGCATTTAGGTTGCGAATCTTCACCCAGACATAATCTAGCGCTCGATCAAGCCTAAACTGAGCGATTTCTTCGTGGTATGGACCGCTATCGTGGTTGGCTGTTGGCATGTCGCCGATTACACCATTTTGGTAACGAGTGATCATGCTGGTTATGCGTTGCACAACGTTGCCAAGCTCGTTGCCAAGCTCGTTGTTGTAAGAGGTTTCGAACTTTTCCCAAGTAAAGTCGCCGTCGTCTATGGTAGGAATGTGTCGCAAAAAGTAGTACCTAAAGGCATCAACACCATAGCCATCGATAACTTCTATCGGGCTAATGACATTGCCAATGCTTTTGCTCATTTTGGTGCCACCACTTGATATGTGCCCGTGCACCAGCAAAGTTTTAACCAGCGGTTGTTCAATGCCAATCAAAATCGCCGGAAATATTGCAGCATGGAATCTAAGTATGTCTTTGCCGCCAACCCATACGTCGGAAGGCCAAAACTTTTTATAATTAGGACCGTCGGGGTAACCAAGAATTGAAATGTAGTTTAGGAGCGCTTCGAACCATACGTACATAACCTGCTGGTCATCGCCCGGAACAGGCACACCCCATTTAAGCTGTGTGATCGGGCGCGAAATACTAATGTCTTTAAGACCGTCTTTTAGTAGCGATTCAATTTCGTTACGCCTAAATTCGGGCACAACCTTAAGCTCGCCAGCAATTAAGGCTTGTTTAATCTGTTCGTTAAATGCACTTAGTTTAAAGTAGTAGTTTTCTTCACTAAGGTGCTGGTAAGGCTTTTTGTGATCTGGGCATACACCGTTGTTGGCGGTCGCCTCGGCCGGAGTAACAAAACTTTCGCAGCCAACACAGTACCAACCCTCATACTTGCCTTTGTATACGTAGCCCTTGGCCGCCAGTTGCTGCCATACGTATTGGGCAGTTTTTTCGTGGGCTGGGTCGGTAGTGCGAACAAAAGCGGTAGGCTGCACATTTAGCTTTTCAAGAAACGCCTTCCAGGTAGGCACTATGGCATCTACAAATTCTTGAGGCTGCTTACCGTTTTCTTCGGCTTTTTGGGCGACTTTTGTGCCGTGTTCGTCGGCCCCAACTTCGTAAAACACGTCTTCGCCCAGCTGTTTGTGATAACGCGCTAAAACATCGGCCAATGTAAAGTCTAGGCCGTTGCCAATATGCGGCACGTCGTTAACGTATGGAATGGCTGTGGTTATATAAAACTTCTTCATGAAACTTCCTTAGAGTTAATTGTAACAGATATGGTTTAAAGGTAATTTAGCCCGCCTGGGGCATACCAATCATCACAACTTGACCGGCAAGATTTTTTTGGAAGTAACTATCGTGCGATACATACAAAATCGCTCCCTGGTAACGGCCTAGCGCAAGCTCTAGTTCTTCGATAGATGGCAGGTCCAAGTGGTTAGTAGGTTCGTCGAGCACCAGCAAATTAGGGTCGCTCGCGAACATGCGTATTAGCTGCAAACGGGCTTTTTGACCGCCGGATAGCTGCGCCACAACTTTGCTGCGGTCTAACTGCGGGTCAAACAAATAGTCGCCTAGCGTGCGCATAATGTCTTGGTCGGTAATAGTTAGGTTTTGAGCACGGTAAATTCGCTCTACAGCTTCGCCCAATGTACCGCTTAGGTATTCGTCGCCTATTTCTTGTTCATAACGACCTATTACACACTTTTTGTCTACAGCTATTTCACCACCTTGCACAGTTTTTGCCACTTCGCCTGCAGCGGCTTGCACAATGGCGTTGATCAATGTGGATTTACCGGCGCCATTGCGTCCGCGCAGCTCAATGCGGTCGCCTGGATCTATTTGGAAGGTTAGATCGTTAAAAAGCGGCGTGTCATAACCTAGGCTGAGGTTTTCGACCGACACCAAGTGCGCACCGCGATGCGCCTGTGGATCTTTGACGTTTAACCTAATGTTTTTGGCTTTGTACTTGTGGTATTTTTCGGTCACTTTACCGTCGAGTTTTTGCAGCGACTCGCGGTCGACCCAAAAGTTGGGTTTTTGCAATGTGTCTAAAATTGCCTGCTTTTCGCGTAAGGCTTTTTCTTCCATAACAACCATGGCGTTTTTTTTGCCGCCGCCAGCCGCAGCGCGGGCTTTGCGAGCTCTGGCCCAAGCAATACGCTGGTCTAGGTTTTCAACAGTTTTTAGGGCGTTTTCGTAATCGCCGATTTGACTAACCGTATTAACGCTGTTTTGCTGCAGATAGGCATCGTAATTACCCGTAAATGAGCGTGCTTCGCCATCTGTTATTTCGACAATGCGGTCAACGTGTTTTAATACGTCGCGGTCGTGGGTAATAACCACAATCGCCTGCGAAGCTTGCCTGAACCACTTAATAAAGCGCTCTTTGGCCACAAAGTCCATGTGGTTAGTAGGCTCGTCAATCAACAGTAGGTCGGCATGTGAATGTTCAAGTTTAACTAGTTCGACAAACCGGCGCTCGCCGCCAGACAAGCTGCTTAGTTGGCTATCGGCTTTGTCGCCAATTTGATAGTTATAAAGCGTGGTACGAACCTCGTCTTCGATATGGTAAAAGCCAAGGTCCGAAAACCGCTCAACAGATTCGGTGTATTTAACCAGTTTTTGGTTGTCGCTGCCCATGTGTTCTGGGTAGGTTTCTAGTATGTGTTTAAGTTGGGCGTATTCAGGCAGTTCTTGCAGAATGTATTCGACGGCCGTTTGGTTTTCGACGCCATGATGTTCCTGGCGTGTGCTAGCGACCACCGTACCGCGGCGCAAGATTACTTCGCCCACAAAATCAGTGTCTTCGCTGGTCAATAGCTTAAAAAGCGTGGTTTTACCAACGCCGTTACGGCCAATTAAGGCAAGTTTTTCGCCTTTTTGAATGTTGAGCTGTAAGTTCTTGTATAAGGTTGTGGGGCCGAATGACTTTTCGGTTACCCTAATGCTTGCGATCATGTGTTACTCCAAAGTTTATGTATGCAAAGAAATGTGGCTAGCTAGCCATTGGCATTTTCATTTGGCACATGATCAATAACATAATGCTTGAAGTTTACCACTGTTAGACCTGTTGTACAACAGTGGTGCATACTTAACTAAGTTGTTGCACATAATGCAAACAAGTTTTACTGTGTGAGTATTATGGCTGTAAATGTATTTGCACGAATGGGCGGGAACATCGTAGGTTATGGTGGACCATTGGCAGCGGGAGTGTATTACTTTGGCTGGATGCGCGAAACGCTGTCGCAACTTCTCACCACAGAACTAGACCCGATTGTTGTCGGCGCGCTTGCAGGCGAGCTTGGCGCGGTTGCGGTGGGTGCAACGCTTGAACAAACGGCATCGCGTTTGCCAGACCCCGTTCAAAGAGCCTTAGGGCGCACTGCAGGAACCGTAATTGGCGCAGCAGCAGGATTAGTAGCCGCAAGCAGAACTCCCGACGCTCGTATTATAAGCGGTGCCTTTTCTGGTGGCGCAGCAGGTTACCTAGCATCAGATGTTACTAGCCGTGCAGCTCCTTACTGGGGAAATCTTGCACGCGAACGGCAAGAAGAAAAAGCCCGAACTTCAAGACCCTAGGTTATAGCTTTCTGAACTTGCAAATAAAGGTTGCGCCAGTCATTTAGCGTTAGTTCTTGCGCGCGTTGCTCGGGTTTAAGACTGGCCGCCTTAATAACTTCTTCGACTTTATCTTTCGAAAGCCCAAGTCCACCACTTAAACTATTGCGCAGTGTTTTGCGCTTTTCGCCAAAACCCGCTTTTACAACCTTAAAAAACTGCTTTGTGTCGACATTAAACAGCGGCTGGCCGCGATGTTTTAAAATTACCACCTGTGAATCAACTTTTGGCGGCGGATCAAACTTATCAGCAGTTACCACCACGCCCAGGCTGGGTTCGGCGTAAAACTGGGCCATAACAGCAAGAATACTCATCGCACCAGGTTTAGCCGCCATGCGCTCGGCGACTTCTTTTTGCACCAACATCACAGCCAAACTTGGCGGATTGGGCGATTCCAACAATGTGCGTACAAGATTGCTGGTTAGGTAATATGGCACATTTGCCACCACCTTGTAGCCAGTGGGCAACTGGGATAGGTCGTACTTTAAAATGTCACCATAAATCACTTTTAAATTGGCAGCTGGTACACGCGCAGGTAGTTCGCGGGCTAATTTTGGATCGAACTCTACTGCCACAACTTGTTTGGCGCGCATAGTAAGTTCGACGGTTAGCGGACCAAGACCTGGGCCAATTTCTAAAACAGTGTCAGTCGGCTTAACTTGTGCGGCATCGCAAATTGCGCCAAGGCTATGGCTGTCGAACAGCCAATGCTGGCCGAGCGATTTTTTTGCAACTACCATATGCCTACCAGTTGTGGTTAGCTAGCCAGTAATTATAGGCGGCTTGCCAGCTTTTAAATTTGCTAAGCGCGTATGAGTTGCACCATTTTAGCTGAGTAACTGGGTTATATTGCCAGTCGTCGCCAGCGGATGCCATTTTTTGGGGCGGCGTGCTTTGGCATAGACCATAGCCACCACTGGACGGTACGCCGTGGTACGCAGGGCACGATCCCCACTGGCCTTGCCACTTGGTCGCGCACCAGCCGCTTTCGCGGGTAATAATGTAGTCAACATAAGTCCAATCGCCCTGAGGTATACCAACTTGGGCCATTAGCTCTGACTTGTAACTGTCAATGTTTGCTGGTGGTTTAGAACCAATAACCTCTACTTGCTGCCGCGGCTGGCTTATAACCACGCTCTGAATTTCTTTACGCGCAACTTCTATGCCGTTTTGCATTTCAAGCTCGTAAGTAATAGTTCTTTTACCTTGAACACCAGCGGTCTGCACGGCTTTGTAGCCAATCGGTTGATCAGAGTCAAAAATTTGCCGACTAGTAAAGTCTATAGGATGTTCTTCGGTTACTGTTTGTACGCCATTGCGCCAAACTTTAAGGTTCATATCGGCGGTAATTGGCGTATCGAGCGGTACGTTGGTGCCATCTTGGCCACCCAGTACAATGTTCTTTTCTTTCATAAGGTCGCCAACGGTTTTGGCTTGGGTGCGAATTTGCTGCGAAGCACCATAAAGCACGGCATTAACCGGTTTGGCGCGGATAACCGTTAGTTTTAAGCCCACACCGTCTTCGGCCAAGAAGTTGTCTATGCGCGATAGTTCAGTTGTGTCTTCGGGGTAAAGCGCAATACCGGCCGATTCGGCAATTTTATCGGCGCTGGTTTGCGGAGTGATTACGGTTATGCGCTGGCTGCCATCTACCACAGTGACCGGGCGGGCACGGTAAATATTGATATCGTAGCTTGGAGCGCTAAGTAGCGTATCTAGACCAGGTTCAACCAAGTCATTATTACTAAAGCTGACTTTGGCGCGATTTAAAACGTCACGTACGGTCGGCGCATCAGTAACAACCGTTTGTTCTTTGCCATCAAAGTAAATAGTTATAACGCGTTCGTAGTTTTGGGCATGCAGGCTGGCAAATGGCAGCAACGCAAAAACCAGCACTAAAAGCGCTGATAGAATTAGCCCAAACCTTCCCAAGGTTCGACTTTGCATTATCGAATATTGTCTCTCATATAATGCTGCAAGTAATTATAGCACGCACGAAGTTTTGCGTACGCCACGTACCACTAGTTTACTTGAGTAGCGACAAAGCTATATCTACTGTTGCGCTGTGCTCTGCAGGTAGATTTGCTATAGGGAACCAAGCTACATCGAGCACTTCAACTCGCCGGTGCTTAGCAAGATGTGGTTCGCGTTTTGGCACTACCACTTTAAAACAAGCAATTGTAAAAGGTTTTTTGGGCTCAGAGTTGTTAAATGTGCCAAGTTCGTGCAAGTCATCTACCCCTATTCGAATACCTGTTTCTTCAAAAGTTTCGCGCACGGCAGCTTCGACTGGCTTTTCGACGCTTTGAATGCCGCCGCCGGGTAGGCTCCACTTTTGATGACCAAACCAACTGCGCACCAACAGCACTTCATTTTCTTCGTTGGTTATTAGCACGCGGACGCGGACGTGTTTTTCGTTTAAGTAAGCTTTTTGCAGGGGGCGGGTGGCTTTATCTGCTACACGGCCCGCTGTTTCGAACGCAGCTTTGGCGCTAGCCTTTGCCTTTTCGATATCTATGCGCTTTTTACGTCCAAACATCTAGCTACATTTAAGCACGTTCTAACGGCGCAAAGTCCAAATTCAGTTTTTTTACACCACGGCTAGCAAAACTAATAGATACGCTGCGGCCATCAATTCCAACTATTCGGCCTTGGCCAAAGACTTTGTGGCGGACCATGTCGCCTACTTCTAGTTCTAGATCTTCGGGCACATATTGCGGTTCAAACGGGTCGCCAGGCATGTTGGTTGGCGCAAAGCCGTAGGCCGGGGCTTGGACTAAATCGGCTTTACCGTCAATATCGGCCAAAAAACGCGAGGGCGGATTGTGCTGATAGCTGCCATAAATCATACGGCTAGCGGCGCTGGTTAAAACCAGCTCTTCGCGGGCACGAGTCATGCCTACGTAGCAAAGCCGGCGCTCTTCTTCCATGTCGTTTTGGTCATATAGCGAACGGCTGCTAGGGAAAATGCTTTCTTCCATGCCAATCATAAATACCACCGGAAACTCCAAACCTTTGGCGGCATGCATGGTCATTAAAAGCACGGCGTCTTGATTGGCTTGAACTTCGTCTAGGTCGCTGACTAGAGCAACTTCTTCCAAGAATCCGGCCAAGCCCAAATCGGCGTATTCGCGCGCTACACTTACAAGTTCTTTAACATTTTCGGCGCGATCTTCGGCCTGCAAGCTGCCATCGTCTAAGTGACTTAGGTAGCCAATGCGCTTAATCACCGCCTCTATAAGGTCGGGCAGGCTCATGGCTTCAGACGCCTCCTTCAGCCTAGCTAACATTTCGCCAAGATCAGCAAAGGATTTTCGGGCTTTAGGTGTTAATACCGCTGCTGTTTCGGCGCGCTCTAGCGCCTCCACCAAACTAAGCTGGCTAGCTTCTTGCCAATCCAAAAACTTTTGGACTGACACACCGCCTAACCCGCGGGTTGGCACATTAACAATCCGCAAAAAACTGGCCCGGTCGCTTGGCTGGTACAAAAGCCGCAGGTAGGCTACAAGGTCTTTAATTTCTTTACGATCGTAAAAGCGTACACCGCCAACAATACGATATGGAATTCCGTAGCGAATAAACGATTCTTCCATGGCGCGGCTTTGGGCATTGGTACGGTACAGTACGGCAAAGTCTTTATAGCGACGCAGCTTTAGGTCGACCATGTTTTTTATACGACTAACTACCAATTCGCCTTCGTGACTTTCGCTGCTAACGTACTGAATTTGCACTGGCGCGCCACTACTGCTTTTAGTCCATAGCGCCTTGTCGCTTCGCTGGACGTTTTTAGTAATCACGTTGTGCGCCGCGTCTAGAATGTTTTTGGTGCTGCGATAGTTTTGCTCTAGCTTTACTACCAAAGTTTTTGGATAATCGCGTTCGAAATTCAAGATATTTTTAAAATCAGCACCGCGCCAACTGTAAATACTTTGCCAGTCGTCGCCCACCACACATAAGTTCTGATGGTCGCCGGTTAGCAGCTTTACCAGGTTGTACTGGGCGGCGTTGGTGTCTTGGTACTCGTCGATCAAAATATATTTGAACTGGTTTTGCCATTTAGCGCGCACTTCGGGCACGGTTTTTAGCAGTCGTACTGTTTCGCCTATCAGGTCGTCGAAATCTAGTGCGGCAGCTTCGCGGCGAATTCGTTCGTAAATGCTGTACGCATCGGCAGCTACTTTTTGCAGCGGCATTTTAGCAAGCCCCGCGTATTCGGCTGGGCTAACAAGGTCGTTTTTAGCATTGCTTATTAGGTTTGCGATAGAGCTTGGGCTGTATTGCTTTTCACTAACGCCAAGTTTTCGCAGTGCTTGTTTTACAGCCGACTGGCGGTCGCTTTCGTCGAAAATTACGTAGTTTTTAGGTATCTGAATATGCTCACCATCGAACCTTAAAAGTCGCACACAAATACTATGGAAGGTGCCCATAAATGGCATGAACGCTCGGTCTTCGCTGCGTTCGCGCAACAAGGCTGCTAGCCGCTCACGCATTTCGCGGGCCGCTTTATTGGTAAAGGTCACAGCCAAAATTTGATTGGGCCTAGCTTTGCCGCTGCCAATAATATAGGCGATGCGGTGCATCAAGGTTTTGGTTTTACCGCTGCCTGCACCCGCCAAAATTAGTACTGGGCCTTCGGTGGTTTCAGCCGCTTTACGCTGTTCAGGGTTTAAGTCGGTTAGTAAGTAGTCGGGGTCCACTGCGCTATTGTATCCTTGTGTATGCAATTTTTAGTGCAGCAAAATATGAATTGCTTGCTGCGTCCCTTAATTGTAGCAAGCATGGGAGTCCTAGTTTGTTGTCATAAAGTATAAGCTAAAACAGGCTGCTGAAATCTAGACCGCCCGTAATAAAGTAGTACGCCGCCCCAAGCAAAGCTATTAAAACAATCAACAAAATTATAGCCATCACCCACGATCCTGCGGCGCTATGTTTGTGTGAGCCAGCATGGGCTTCGATTGCTGGGTGGTATTCTTTGGTGTCAAACACGGGGCGCTGTTTGTCTTCGTCGGCTTTATCTGGGTCGTCTCTGTACTGACTGGGTATAGACATGGAACGCAGGTCTGCGCTTTGAGTTACATCATCTTCGGATATGCCTTCGGGGCTAAATTCGGGTTCAGAACTTTCAACAGCTACAACTTCTGGGCTTAGCTCTTCGGGCTGAGCTTGCTGCGACAAGGGATTTGGCGCATCTTTGTCGGGCTGAGGCGGCACAGAGTTTCCGGCGTTTGGCTCAGCTGGTTCGGTTTGCGGATCAACCTGGCTGCTGTCTTGTTCGGCAGGAGCGTCAGAGTACGCACCAAGCGGTCGTTTTTCTACCTTGGTGGTCAAAAATGGACTAGATGTTTCAGGTACGTCCGGTTCGGCCTCATCTTTTTGCATAGTTGGTGATTCGTCTTTGGCCGGCTCGGTTGGCTGCGTTGGTTCAGGCGCAACAGATTCTTCAGCCGGTTCGGGCTTAGCCGCATCATCATGCATATCCAAAGGATCAGGCCATTCATTTTTTTGGTGCGTCATTGTTGGAGCGTTGTCAGTTTTCAGGGTTGGCGCGTCTTCCATGTCTAGCGAGGCAAGAGCTTCGTTTAGATCGGGCGAGCCTGGCTGCTTGGGTGACAACACATCGCGCTGTTCAGCAGCTACTGGGGCGGCTGGTTCGGGCTTAATGTCGCGCGTGGTCGGTTGCAATGTTGGAGCTTCGCGCTTGGCGCTAATCGATGGTGGCGCAATTTCAGGCCGGCTGCTACGTGGGCTAATTACATCCATGGCGCGGCCATGCGACCCACCGTGCAGGGTAACATTTGGTAGCGGCCGCTTAACCGTGACTTTTACATTGTTGTCTTCGGGCAACTCACGTTCGACTTTGGGTTCGTCTTTTGGTTTGTCTAGAACCACGGGCACGTCAGTGTCGACTACGGCCGGTTGAGTAGCGGGCTTAGAGGCCTTGGACTTACCGCCTTTTTGAGCTTTATCCATTAAGGCGTTTACCGCTTTATGCAGTTCGTCGAAATCTAGGTCTTTTGTGGTTTTATCTGCCATGTCCGCCTTTAATGTTACTTGGTTTCCAGTTCATAAGCACGATTGACTATACCCGCAAAAATGGCCGCGTTAAGACTTGCGCCACCTATTAGTAAGCCGTCAATACCTTCAGCTACCAGATAGCTACCAGCATCCTGGCCTTCTACGCTACCGCCGTACAAAATGCGCATAGCCTCGGCTGCTTTTTTGCCAAACATGGCTTCTACCTGTTTGCGGATTTGGCGAATACAGACCACAGCATCGTCTGCGCGGTCAATGTCGCCAGTGCCGATTGCCCAAACTGGTTCGTATGCAATCACAACGTTAGCGATTTCTTGGCTGGTTACATTAGCAAGGCCAGTAGTTACTTGGTCGTGCAGAGTATGCATAGTTTCATTAGCAGCGCGCTCTTGTGCGGTTTCGCCTACACACAGTATTGGTTTTAGGTCGTTGCGCAAAACAGCTTGCACCTTGCGAGCGATCAGCCGGTCGTCTTCGCCAAAAATATGACGGCGTTCAGAATGACCCACAATTACATAGCTGGCAATACCGCGCAGCATTGTGGCCGAAACCTCGCCCGTATAGGCGCCTTCGTCTTGGAAATAACAATTTTGCGCACCCAGCTTAAATTTGCGTCGGTCAATTTGCAACGACAACGATTGCAAGGTCAAAGTGTTCGGACATAAAACAACTTCGGTAGTGCGCTGGGCGGGAATTTTTTGCTGTAGCTTGTTAAGATACAAACTCGCCTCACCTACGGTGAAGTGCATTTTCCAGTTAGCAACAATCAGCTTTTTGCCCATCCGTTTTATACGCGCTTATCTTTTTTATAGCTTAGCACAAGCGACTTGTAGGTGCTACTACAATGGACGCGCCTTGACACTGCACGCCACTGGTTTTATAATATATTTAAATGACAATTCAGAGTGCCGACCATTACAGCTCGCACAGTGCGCCTTTCTGTGGAGAGCCAGTGCGAATGGATCAACAAACTACAGCCCAGTTAGAACGACTGGTCTTTCCCCTAGGCTACAATGCGGCTTTGTTGGCCTTGCGTGCAATTTTCGTGACCGCTTTTAATTATTCAGATGGTACGCCGGCCCACAGAGTTACGGCATTACTACAGTCCCAGACCGCTGATAGCACAACTGGACTACCAAATGACCGCTACCTGGCGCCAAGCTTTTTGCTTATAAACGAAGGTGAAACAATCGCACCAACCGCTATAAGCACCGGCAATGAACCGGATACCGTTCGATTAAGTAAAGAATTGTCCACGACCATAGGAGCAGCACTTGTGCAATCTATGCAAGCTGCCCGTGCACTAGCCGCAACCAACACACCAGGCAACGCCTTACAGTAAACCCCAGGTCGCTTAAAGCAGCGCCTCGACTCCCGGCAACTTATCACCCGCCATTAGTTCTAGGCTAGCGCCACCACCAGTGCTTACAAGACCAAAACTAGCGCCTTTATGTGTGTCCCAATGTAAAACAAAGTCAGCTGTATCTCCGCCACCGATCAAACTGTAGGTGTGTGGCTTTTGCTTAGCCAAAACTGCAGCTAGCCGGGCAGAGCTGTAGGCGAACGCCGAGTATTCGGCCATGCCCAATGTGCCGTTCCAAATTACTGAACCAGCGGTTTTTACGGCGGCTTCGATCGCATCGGTGCTGTCTGGACCAAGATCTAAAATATACTCGTCGGCCGGCACTGCATTGCGGCTAACAATTGTGCGCCGGGGTTGATTTGCTACCGCTGGCGCCACAGCAAAGTCAGTCGGCATTAGCAAAAACTTGGCCACGTTGCCGCCAATTTTTTTACGGGCCAGGCGATAAATACGCTCGACTTCTTTTTCTTGGCCAGGTTCGAATTTGCTTTTACCAATAGCAACGTCTTGTGCTGCCAAAAATGTGTTGGCCATAGCGCCGCCAATAATTATTTGGTCGGCTGTTTCTACAAAACGTTCTAACAGCTTTATTTTGTCGCTAACTTTAGCGCCACCCAACACCACCACCAGCGGGCGCTTTGGCTTTTGCATAATTTGCTCGATAGCAACTACTTCTTTTTCTAAAAGCAGACCAGCCACACTAGGCAGATAGTGCGTTACAGCGTCGGTACTGGCATGAGCCCGATGCACCACACCAAAACCATCTTGCACAAAATACTGGGCAGTACTGCTTTCGGCCAAGTTTTTGGCGAAAGTTTTGTCGTTAGCTTCTTCTTGGGGGTAAAAACGTAGGTTTTCAAGCAGCACAATACCGCCAGGTGCTAAGTTTTTGGCAGCCACTTTAACCTTGTCGCCCACACAGTCTGGCACAAAGTCGACCGGGCGTTTTAGTAGTTCGCTTAGGCGTTTGGCGACTGGTTCTAGGCTAAGCTTAGGATCGCGCTTACCATCAGGTCGGCCCAGGTGCGAACAAATAACTAACTTGCACTTGGCTTTGATTAAAAACTTCAGCGTCGGCAGCGACTGCTGCAGCCGGTAATCGTCGTTAATTTCGCCTTTGTCGTTAATCGGTACGTTGTAGTCGGCACGCAACAATATGGTTTTGTGCTCGATCGGTACATCTTTGATTGTTTTTTTGTTGAACATTACTAGCACCAGTGTATCGTTTTGAGGCAAAAAGTACACTAAGCGCTTATGGTAAATTGTTTAGCGATAAATTTATTAGTTCGTGCCACTTGCGAACAACGCTCACGCGTATACGGCGGTCTTCCATAAGCACTCTGACACCCCATCTTGCGCAGGATGTAACATAAGATTCCACAAACGCCGAGTCTAACGCAAGGCCCTGTCTGACAGCTAGCCCCAGTAATTGGTCTAGACTGTTAAAGTTAAGAATTAACACCGCGAACTGGCTTGTTTCTTGCCCGCGCGGCCTTAAACGCGGGCCATTTAAAGCCACCTCTAGCGTGCACACCGGTGCGCTAGTTTGCATAAGTTCACCCAAAATTGCGTGGCCGCTAGTAGTTAGGGTGGTGACTCTGACCGCTTCGATTATGCCATCGCTGCGCGGAATTTGTGTGTGATACTGCCTGCCAATTTCGGTGCCAGGACTATACAAACGCTGGTTGGGACCAAGACCACCAAAACCAGGATGTTCGCTTAGTGTTAGCGGTAGCGAATCTGGCCCACTTGTGATGCGCTCAAACCTAGCCACTAAAGGCTCTTCACCACCCCTATCGTGATTGACCATTGGTGCTGCTCCTTATTAACTTTCGGGGTTTTAACAAAGTCTTATTAGCCTACACTAAATCGCGTTATTCTGTGTCGAGTGTTCGCACGCGGATAGTGTCGGTACCGCCGGTAATACCAGACTGCCGCCCGCTAACCAGCACAACCGGCCTGTCTGACACCAAAACTCCATTTGCTGCAAGATTCTTCGCGACCTCAAGATTGGCTTTTTCGCCATCTGGCATAATGTAACTTTTGTTGCCATACATTAGACACAGCTGTTGCGCCACGCGTGGCACCGAAGTTACCGAAATAATAGGCAGGCTAGGCCGGTGTGAGGCAATGCTAAGCGCGGTTGCACCCGATTTTGTGCCGCAAATAATAGCCTGTGCCTTAATTTGCTGAGCCAATGTAACAGCCGCCGAGCTGATGGCATCTTGCATAGTTGTATTTTGTTCACTGTAGAGCAAGGGGGTAACCGGCGCATGTTCTTGGGTGTAAATTATAACGCGCTTCATGGTGGCCACAGCCTCTACGGGATAGTTGCCCATCGCGGTTTCTTCGCTAAGCATTACACAGTCGGTGCCGCTTATAACTGCGCCGGCAATGTCACTGACTTCAGCCCGGGTTGGTTCGGGGTTAATTTGCATGCTGGCTAGCATTTGGGTTGCTACAATGCTAATCTTGCCGTGTTTTTGGGCTAGTTCTAAAATTTGGCGCTGCACAATAGGTACTATTTCGGGGCTGGTTTCTACCGCAAGGTCGCCGCGGGCAACCATAACTGCGTCCGACTCCATAACTATTGCTTCTAGATTTTCTGCGCGAATAGCGGCTGGCGTTTCTATTTTGGCAATGATTTTAGCATTATAGTTGTGCTTTTTAAGCAAAGCTCGCAGTTTTTTAACGTCATCGGCAGTTTGGACAAAACTCATTGCCACATAATCAAAGTCTAGGCCGGCGCCAAAAGCTATGTCGTCTAGGTCTTTTTGAGGCAAAACGTCGCCTTTAAAGTCGGTGTCCGGCAGGTTTATGCCTTTGCGCTGCAGTAAAATACCATCGTTTTCAATACTAACCGTTACGCGATTAGGTTTGACCGATACAATCTGACTTTTTACCTTGCCGTCGAACATGTAAAGACGTTCACCCACCTTAACTTTGGCGCTTAGATCGTATTGCACCGGCAATTCGTGGCTGTCTTTTATAGACTTACCGTGAATTAAGGTCCACTGCTCGCCACGCCTAACAGCAACGGTGCCTTCGAAATCACCCAGGCGAATCTTTGGACCCTGCAAGTCTTGCAAAACAGCCACAGGCTTACCCACGGCTTTACTGGCTTGGCGAATGGTTTTAAGGTCGATTGCGTGCTGCTCTTGAGTGTTATGGCTAAAATTCAAGCGCAGGCCGTTGGCACCAGCTTTGATCATTTCGGTAAGTGTTTCAATGCTGTTGCTGGCTGGCCCCACGGTCGCAAGAATTTTGGCGCGTTTAAAAGTTATTTGGCTGCTCATATTAAACATAAGTGTAGCAGTGTTTAACTACAGTAAAAAGTCCTGGCTTAAGTTTGCGCGGTAGCTAAGCGGCCAGTATGGCTGATTGTTGATGCGCAGCGTACAATTGTTCGCAGTATGGCAAAACAGATATTAATGTCACCAGCTGACTATTTTGGACTGCAGTACGACATTAATGCCTGGATGCACCAGCACGAGGACGTAAATCTTGCCACTGCCAAAGCGCAGTGGCAAAAAGTGTACAACATTTACACCGAACAAATGGGGTGGGAAGTGCAGCTTTGCCCGCCTGTTAAAAACTTGCCCGACATGGTTTTTGCCACCGACTGCGGCTTAATGATCGACGGCAAAATACTGCTAAGCAGTTTTAAGTACCCTGAACGCCAACCCGAATCGGCGCACTACGAACAATGGTTTCGCAGCCATGGCTTTACCAAAATTAGGCAAGCAAAAAACTTGTTTGAAGGTGGCGGGGACTTTATGTTATGCGGTAACAAAATTTTAGCCGGACACGGTTTTAGGTCTAGCCCCAAAGCAGCCGACGAAGTGCGCGAGTATTTTGGGCTCGAGGTTGTACCGCTAAAAATTATCGACCCATACTTTTACCACCTGGATACATCAGTTGCAGTGCTTAGCGACGACACTGTGGCGTTTTATCCGGGTGCTATAGACGCAGCCAGCCAAAAACGGCTTAGAGCGGCCGTTCCAAACGTAATCGAGGCAACCCTAGAAGAAGCGCAGGGTTTTGGTCTAAACGCAGTTAGCGACGGCCAAACGGTGATCACCAGCGACGAATCACCCACTTTACTTAAAAAGTTCGAGGCCGCCGGGTTTAAGGTGATTGGTACTCCAATCTTAGAATTCCGCAAATCTGGTGGCGGCGTGAAGTGCATGACATTCAAGATTCGTTAGGCGCGCTACCACTTAAGCTCTCAGTCTGTTCTCAGCCAATATCAATAGTATTTGGACACGCATAATTGGGGCCTAAGGATATGTTTAAAAAAATCGCATTGTCTGCACTGGTTGTCGCTACGTTCGTTGCCTACAGCATTCATGCGCGGCTTGACCAAAATAAAACGGTCGCCACGCCCACTTCATTGCAGACACCTTCTGCCACTAGCAATACGCCGGCCCAAACCGCGGCCATTCCGCCAAGCCAAAACATGCCTATGCAAATGCCGATGGGCCAATATAAAGACGGCAGCTACACCGGAAGCGTAGCCGACGCGTTTTACGGCAACATTCAGGTTGTGGCAACCATCAGCGGCGGCAAGCTAACCGACATAGTATTTTTGCAGTACCCTAACGACCGCGATACATCAGTAATGATCAACCGCCAAGCCATGCCGTTCTTAAAGCAAGAGGCCATACAAGCCCAAAGCGCCCAAGTAGACGGTGTCAGCGGCGCCACCGACTCAAGCCAGGCCTTCGTGCAATCGCTGTCGGCCGCGCTGTCCCAGGCCAAAAACACATGATCATCCATACCCGCCAAATAATGGGTATGCCGGTCATTATAAAAACTGTTGGCTCGGAATCAGACGCCGCCCAGAAAGCTTTCGACTATTTTACCCGTATCGACGCCCGCTACAGCACCTACAAACCAAGCAGCGAAATATCGCGCATTAACGCTGGCTTGCCAAAAAGCAAATGGAGCGACGAAATGCGCCAGGTTCTGAAGCTTTGCGAACAGACAAAGCGCCAAACCAACGGCTATTTTGATATCGCCCACAACGGCCAACTAGACCCATCCGGCCTAGTAAAAGGCTGGGCTATTAAAAACGCGGCCGATATTTTACTGGGTTTAGGTTTAAAAAACTTTTACGTCGAAGCTGGGGGCGATATTCAAACCCACGGTCTAAACAGCAAGGGCGAACCATGGCGAATAGGTATCCGTAACCCGTTTGACCGCCGCCAAGTCGTTAAAGTTGTCGCCGTAAGTGGCCTAGGCGTGGCAACCAGCGGCACTTATATTCGCGGCCAGCACATTTATAACCCGCTAAAACCCAATCAGCCGCTAACAGGTGTTGCCAGCCTGACCGTAATAGGCCCAAACATTTACGAAGCCGACCGCTTTGCAACTGCCGCTTTTGCCATGGGCAAAACAGGTATAAGTTTTATCGATTCAATAAATGGGCTCGAAGGTTATATGATAGATACGAATGGTGTAGCCACTTTAACCACAGGTTTTAACAAGTACGTTATATGAAATGGCTCGACGAATTACTGAATAAAATCACCATGTACAGACTTTTGCTGTACTACCTTATTGCTCTGCTTTTGGTGGCGTTAGTTCTTGGCTTAACGGGCGGGCTTCACTACGACCCACTTAGCATTGTTGCCAGCAGCTTATTTTTGGTTGCTGTTTGCCGGCTAGCCAACCACCTGTTTGCTTATGTGTTTAAAGCACCTACCAATGTTGAATCGGTATATATAACGGCACTTATTTTGGCTTTAATTATCACACCCGCCAGAACCTTTGATGATCTAGTTTTCTTGGCCGCTGCCGGTGGTTTGGCCGTAGCCAGCAAATACATTCTGGCCATAAAGACTCGCCACATTTTTAACCCGGCCGCAATTGCCGTTGTTTTGACCAGCGTAGGCGCCGCACAATCGGCCAGCTGGTGGGTGGGCAGCGCCGTTATGCTGCCGTATGTCATAGTGGGCGGCTTATTACTTATTCGCAAACTGCGCCGTTTTACAATGGTAGGCATCGCCATTGGCGTCACACTAGTGGCAACTTCGGTATACACGCTGCTTAATGGTGGCGACGTTTTAATTGACGCGCAGAACGAACTTATGAACTCGCCAATGTTCTTTGCCATGATAGTTATGTTGACCGAGCCCTTCACATCGCCCACCAACAATACAAACCGCGCTTGGTACGCCGCGCTGGTTGGCGCATTGTTCCCGCCGCAGGTGCATATTGGTAGCGTGTATTCCACGCCCGAATTGGCGCTGGTGATGGGCAATATTTTTAGTTACATTGTTGGCCCGCGCGCCAAAACCATGCTGCATTTAAAGCAGCGCACCAAACTTACGCCCGACACTATGGATTTTGCTTTTACACCCGTTCAAAAGTTCAACTATAAACCCGGTCAATATATGGAATTCACCTTGCAGCACCCCAAGACCGATTCACGCGGCGCGCGCCGTTACTTTACAATCGCCAGTTCACCGACCGAACCCGAACTTCACCTGGGACTAAAGTTTTACCCCAAAAGCAGTAGTTACAAGCGTGCCTTTATAAACCTAGCCGACTCCGACATGTTTATGGCCGCCCAACTAAGCGGCGACTTTGTTCTGCCCAAAGACTCCACACGCAAACTGGCTTTTATTGCCGGCGGCATAGGCATAACGCCGTACCGCAGCATGGTTAAATATTTGCTCGATACAAACCAAAGGCGCGACATAGCCATGCTATACAGCGCCCGCACGGCGAGCGACTTTGCCTACCGCGAAATATTCGACCAAGCCAAAGACCAACTTGGCCTACAAGTAAATTACCTAACCGGCAGCACACCAGCCCAACCGGGCGATCGGCCCTTAAGCACCGAGCTAATTAAGCAGCTTGTGCCTGACTTTGCCGAGCGCCTATTCTACATTTCTGGTCCACACGGTATGGTTGTGGCCACCGAAAAAATGCTTCGCCAGCTTGGCGTGCGTGGCCACAATATTAAAAAGGATTTCTTTTCGGGCTATGCCTAAAGCTATACTAAGAACTTAAACCAAGGAGTTATTATGTCCGTAACACTAAACGCATACATTAGGTTTGACGGCACCGCCCGCCAGGCTATGGAATTTTATAAAAGCGTTCTGGGTGGCGAACTCAGAATGAGCACCTTTAAAGAAGGTATGGGCTCGCAAGACCCAAGCGACGAAAATAAAATAATGCACGCCCAGTTAGATTCTGAGGGTATGACATTAATGGGGTCAGACGTCCCTACTGGCATGAACATAAAACCTGGCAATAACATTGGGTTATCGCTAAGCGGCGAAGACGAAACAAAGCTAAAAGATTACTTCGAAAAACTATCGGCCGGCGGCAATGTAACCGTTAAACTCGAAAAAGCCCCGTGGGGCGACACATTCGGCATGTTTATAGATAAGTTCGGCATTGATTGGATGGTCAACATCAGATCAGCCGAAAACGCCAAGCAAAACTAATTACTGAGGCAACGAGTAGTCTTGCTTAATATCGGCTACTGTATTGCGAGATAGCGGTGCTCTAGGTGATCCGCAGCGCGTAGCCGGGCCAAAACCAAGGGCAACAAATCCAATTAAGGGCAACGTAAAACCGCGTCGTGGGCCCGGGCACCAGTCGCCTAGTTGCGCAAGGTGTTCGTCAATAGACGCTATACGGCTTGGACCGCCGCTAAGAAGAAAGGATGTTCTTTCGCGGTAGTGAGCCAATTCTAATTCACTGTGAGCAGCAGTCACACCTTCGGCCGCAGTGGCAATTTGCTCAGCTAGCGAAGCTGCAGCATCAGGGTCGGTGTTTCCGTTTTGACCAGACATATCCATCAGCTCTTGGTCTTCTAAAAGACCATCTCGATCGTATTGAGCAACTGTAACACCAAACTCCGCCTGAGTAACAGGCGATCCCATCGCATCAAGAGCAGTGGTTAGCTTTGCTTTTGTGTCGGTTAAGTCGCAGCGCAGTTCGCAACTTCCGCAACCAGGGTTTGAAATCTGTGTCATAATAGAGCTACTATAGCATAAATAGGTCATATTAGCAATACAGGGAGTCTAGCGCTTGCTCTTCGCGCCGTATGGCACTACGCTAAAAAAGTACTTATCAATATTGGGAACTTAGGAGGGACATATGAGTTTTGACTCTAAAAAAGACGCAAAAACAGTAAATAAGGTTATCGAAGCGTTAAAAGCAAACGGTATATCGGCAGAGTTAGCCAGCCGCGAAGACGCTAAAGACGCAGCACTAAAGCAAGTGCCGAAAGATGCCGAGGTTTTTACCATGACCTCGATTACACTAGAAACTTTAGGTATTGCCAAAGAAATCAACGAAAGCGGCAATTATAAGTCCGCGCGCAATATATTTTACAGCCAAGATAGTTCGCTCGACCCATCGCAAAAACGCAAACTAGGCGCTGGGCCAGACGTTGCGATGGGCAGCGTACATGCCGTGACAGAAGACGGCAAAGTTATGATCGCCTCTAACACAGGCAGTCAGCTGGCCGCCTATGCTTACGGCGCCGGCAAAGTAGTTTGGGTGGTTGGCACACAAAAAATTGTCAAAGATATAGACGAAGGTTTAAAGCGCATTAACGAACATGCTGTGCCGCTTGAAGACGCGCGCGCACTAAAAGCCTACGGCATACACACCAACCTAAGTAAGCTATTAATTATCAACAAAGAGACCAATCCCGAGCGACTGCATATTATATTCGTGGATGATGTAATTGGGTTTTAAAGCTTTTCGCGTTTATGAAAAACAACCAGCAGGCCAACCAGCGCGCATAACGAACCTACTATGTAATACTCGGCAGTGGTTGACAGTGTCGGTGTTAAAATCCAAAAACGTTCTTGCAGCGGCGAGAAACGAAAACCAGTCGCGGCGCTAAATAGCAAAAAAGCAGCCGCTACAAAAAGCGGAATGGCAAAATATAGCCTTGTTGAGCGCGAGTCGGACGGCACGATGGCAGTTTAGCACGCTCGACGCTAGTATCGACAAATTAGTATCGGCTTACGCATTATTCGGCGGACGGACGGTCGAGGTTCAGAAGCTTTACGATTCCCCAACCAATCAGAGCGTATACCGCTCCTGCAACGATAATAGATGGTTCAAACACCGAACTAACGTTTCCTGCTGCTTGCTGGACCACGCCAAATATACTGTCAAATGGCACCGTCAGCACGCCGGTTACGCTGTAAACCAAATCAACAAAGCTGTTTGCTGGATTGGCGCCTAAGAGTTTTAACACAAAACGTAATATCAAAATTATCTCGATAAATCCTACCAGGTACCAAATGCCATTCGCGACCATGCTTTTGCCATTGCCAGTGACTTCGGTCCCAACTTTACGGACTTCTTGATTTACTTGCGCTCCTGTTTCGCTTACACCTTGATTCTGACTAGTAGTAACCGTTTTTTTAATCTCTGTCATGATGCCCCTTTAACGCTATTAACTATTTATACTATAGCACTGATCGCCAAACCGTTACTAACCTACCGAGGCACGACAGGCTAGCATGCGCCACTCTTACCGGGCACTCGGGAACCCTACGGGTTCTGGGCTCGCAAGCAAGCAACTCATAGAAATTAAAGCCACCCACAAGGCTTGAATTTCTATGGTGACCCCACCGGGAGGTTTACTTCTTGCGGCGTGCTCGGAGTAAACTCCTGTGCGCGTCCTCGAAGATCGAACCCTCCGGGTTCGGTTCGCGAGCGAACCCTACCAAAGTAAAAGCCTCAGCGCAAGGCTGAGGCTTTTACTTTGGTGACCCCACCGGGAGTCGAACCCGGGTTGCCAGGATGAAAACCTGGTGTCCTAACCATTAGACGATGGGGCCATGTTGGCAAGCGCGTGGTCATACGCGCCCAGCTAACAGGGGTATATTGTAGCAGAAATAACAGTTTTTACAACCGCTCTCAGCGTTCTATTTGTCTTGGGCGGCCGGGGTTAGCAATGTGTGTTGATGGCGGCGTCCACAGTGACACCTCAATAAATGCCGGCTGCACTTTACTACCCGATACAACGCGTATGAAAGGCGGCGGCGTTACACTAGGCCCAAGGCTATAACCCTCGGGGTATGGCAGGCGGTCCAATGGATCAATACGAACAAACTGGCCGCGGTCCGGGCCAGTAATAGCAACATCGCTCGTATGTCCTGATATAGCGCGAGAAAATATTAAGCGCCGCATTGCCGTGCCAGCTACATCTAGTCGCGTGGCAAAGAGCAGCTCGGGCACAGTTGGCCTTGGGCGACGCATAGGATTATTTGCCCAGCCAATAAAGTCTTGTGCCACTAGCACCGCCAGTCTTGCCATACCACCCACTCTAACGGCGCGCAAAACTAAGCGCTTTTCGTCTGCGTGCGATTCAAGACCAGCCCGTCGTAATTCCCCCGCCTTTTGTGCAATAAACGCTTGAGCCTCTTCGGCCATGCCGTTCACCTCTGATTCCGATAACTTTGCCATGGCAATATCCCTTCCTATTCAATTTCAGCACTTACACGTAATTGCCACCCTGTGTTTTGGCCACCAATAACGCACAGCTCTTGGTCGGTGGCGTGCTCGATATCTGCGACACCATCACCGCCAAATAGAGCTGCTTCTATTTCGTCCCAGCTTGTATCGCCCAGCAAAGCCCACGCATTGTTGGGTAATTGTTGCCCGCTTATAGAAGGCCATACATCGGCATAAAACCTAAGAGTGTAGCCAGTCCAGCCAATAAGACTGTCCCTGGTCGCGCCAGCTACGACTATTGCCGGGTTATAGCCAATACGCTCTAACCTGGCAATAAATCGAATAAAACTCTGGACCTCATGGGCTCTCGAAGCCACAAAAGCCTCACCTGCGTTAGTTTCTTCTGGCGCCAGTACAGTCTCAGCCATGGCGTTCGGCCCTACGCACTATGTTGCCTCCAGCGCGTGCCGCGCCATCCGCGCAGGACCACGCGAAGATAGCACTTTCAAAAAGTAGAACGCGCCGTTATCGGAACGCTGTAGCTCAACAAAGCCTCTGCTTACTTCGCCCAGGCTAGACACACCCAGTTCGGGCTGACCCCCAAGTGCGGCAAGCATTAAGGCGCGGCACGACGGCCAGTCGCGGCCATTTAAGTGCGCATGAAGGTCGCCCATAAAGATTTGCCACTCTTCACTCAAAAGGTCAGATTCGTTTTGACCGACCCAGCCTATAAGATTAATTACTTCTGCTATAACTCGTTCTCGGCTAGCACCGGCGGCAATAGTGTCGTGACCACGTACACTGGCGCACATAGCTATCGCCATTATGCCGTCGACAACCGTATCAACTTCGAGTTTATTATATTGTGCCTCTGGCGTTACACTTATCTCTTGTAGCTCGGCCATACTAACTCCCGTAAATTTACGCTTAAAATTACTACGGCGTTATTGCCGCACCTAATACTTGACGTACAGTTGAGGTTGATTATCTTCTACGTAGGCCTTACATACAAGTAGTTTTATATACAACGCTACTGGCGCTTGGCAGTTTTACAGATAGGGCGGGTTATATCGGCTATTTAACCTTTGGTAGCTCTTGCCAACGCGTGGTATATGCCGGGCTGCGCAACTGCTTGCGGCTAAACCAATGCGTGTTTTCTAGGTGTTCACTGGCTTGGCGCACTAAGCGAGTGCCATAGCGGGCATTAAGCTCGTCAACCGTTTTACTTAGTTGTTTTTGGCGGTCAATCTGCGCTGGATCGCTGTGAAACGCCAGTTGCCAAGCGGTTGTTGGGCGCAGGTCAGCCAATACTACGCCCGCTTTTTTGTAACCAAAATCGGGGTCGTATACCTGTTTTAAGGCTTCTAGCGCAGCGGCCACAATACTGCCAGTTTCGTTGGTGGGCGGAACTAGGGTTGTCACAAACGATCCGCCGTGGCGAACCTCGCTGTGTTTTGATCCATACAAAAACGTCATTACCCCGCCAGCCAGCTCACCCTGCTGACGCAACTTTACGGCAGTTTGTGCAGCAAATGTAGCCACCGCTCCTTCTAGTTCGTAGTAATCGCGAATGGTATGCCCAAAACTGCGGCTGCGCAAAATAGATTTTTGCGGCTCGTCTGATACATCTAACCCATAACAGCTTTGACCCTTTAGTTCGCGTACCATTTTTACACCCCTGATACTTAAGCGGCTTTGAGCCCAGGCGTCGCTAACATGGCTTAGGTCACTCGCGTTCTTCATGCCGATTTCGCGTAGTTTTGGCGCCGTGCGACGACCAACGCCCCAAATAGCTTCGATCGGCAACCAATCTAATAGCTGCTGGCGGCAAGCGTCGTCCACGGCGCAAAACGCTCCTTGGGCGGCTGGGTTCTTTTTAGCAAAGTCGGCCGCGCCTTTGGCTAAAGTTTTACTGGTGGCAATTCCAACCGAAACCGGAATTCCCACCTGCTGCAATATTTTAGCCCGCAAGTTGCGTCCCCAAGCGGTGTAGTCTTGTATGCCCATGCGCGAAATTTCTAGGAACGACTCATCTACCGAATAAACTTCTATGTCTGGGCATTCGTTTTGCAGTATTTGCACAACGCGCTGACTAAAATCACCATAAAGTGCAAAATTAGCCGAAAAAAGTGTAACCCGATTATCTGTTAAAAGCTGGCGCACTTGAAAGTATGGGACAGCCATTGGCACACCCATGGCTTTGACTTCGTTGCTGCGCGCCACAATGCAGCCGTCGTTATTACTGAGCACCGCCACCGGCTTGTGCCACAGGTCGGGCCTAAAAGCACGCTCGCAACTCACAAAAAAGTTATTGCAGTCTATTAAGGCAAAAATTGGCGTACGATTCATATTTATATGTTACTACCGCTTAGGCCGGACGCTAATTTAATGCCTACGAACGAACTTTATGAATCACAAATGTCACCACACCCCATATAACTGCATCGGTAGCTTCGTGCAGCGCAATTGGCTGATAATCGGGGTTGGCGGGTACTAACCAGGCTTTGTCACCGTCACGTTTAAGGTGTTTTAGGGTAAAGTCCCCTTCTACCGCCGCTACAACTATGTCGCCCGTACGCGGTGTTAACGACTTATCCACAGCCACAATGTCGCCATGCACAATGCCTGCGCCTACCATACTGTCACCCTCAACGCTCAAATAAAACGTGCTAACCGGATGTTTTACTACCAGTTCATTTAGGTCTAGAGCTATGCCACGAGCATCTTCGGCTGGGTTTGGAAAGCCGGCTTTAACGGGTATACTCATTAACTGGACTAAGTTTTTGCTTTTCTTTTTCATAACCTCTTTCATTATTGCACAACTAGGGGTAATATGGGGAAAAGTAGTCACTTAGCACAGTTACTATTTGACAGCAGAGTTATATAATGGTAATGTATAGCAAACATAACGAGGTGAGAATTGTGAAAAGTTTTACTAACCTGTTCCGACCAAAAATGCTTATAGCTGGCGTACTGCTAGCTGTTGTTAGCGTATTTGGCGCTAACCTACTTACCCATAATAGTGTATCGGCCGCTTGCGGTAACGATATAATTTGCGGCGGCGTTACCAGCCCATCGCAACTTGTAAACGTATACAACAGTCGTAGCGAGCTACAAACTCTATACAACAGCGACATGTTTGGTAAAATCGCTCCCGACAATGGCGTATCACGCTTTGCTGCCGGCCAAGTACATTCTGCTACTGCCTACAAAAATGGCAAGCTTATCTTAGACGACGGCCGAGTTGTTCTAACCAACGCCTTTAGCCCTGGCTACCACGGTGGCAACCCAGGCGACAGCAACCCCAACACAGTTGTGATTGGCGGCGTTACTTACCACTGGGGCTACAACAGCACAGCGTTTCTAAGCGATGGCTTAAAAGCCTTGGTACTTATGGACAAAGATGATAAGTACATGCAGTTTGCCGTTCTAACCAGCTGTGGCAACCCAATGCAAGGTGAAAAGCCAGCATTCCAGTGCGACATGCTTAACAAAAAGCAAGTTAACGACACCGACTTTAAGTTTTGGACCAACGCAACTGCTAAGCAGGGTGCAACAGTCAAGAGTCTTCACTACGACTTTGGCGATGGAACAACCGCAGACGACAACGGCACAAGCATAGACGAAGCCCACGCTGTTAGTCACACCTACGCTCAAACCGACCAAGAAAAGTCTTACCACATTACAGTTACCGTTACCTACGATGTTAACGGCGTAACCACTCAAGAAAAATTGCAGATACACTGCCAAACTGACATCACCGTTAAACCTAAGGTTAAGCCAGTTAGTGAATTTGCTTGCACACTATTGCAACCAATCGACGAAGGCAGCCTAAAGTTCAAGTTCAATGGCAGCGCCAGCTTTAAGAACACCGACATTACTGCCGCTACATTCAACTTTGGCGATGACCAAAGCGGTGCAGGTACAATCAGCAACAAAACCAGCACTACTGCTGACATTACTGCTGAACACACCTACGCTGACTTCATTGGCACCAAGACAATTACGCTAAGCGTAGACTTCAAAAGCGGCAGCGACACACACAACGCAAAATGCCAAACCAGCATTAAGCACGAAATATTGCCAGCTGCAATTGTACGCACCGGTCCAGAGCAAGTGCTGGGCGGAGCCCTAGGCTTCGGTAGCCTAGCCGGCGCAGGTATGTACTACCGCGCTAGCCGCAAGAACATCTCTAGCCTGCTAGACAAGTTCAAGCGATAATAGCAAAGACTGACCGTTCCATAAAACCGCCCTTTTACCAGGGCGGTTTTATATTTAACTAGTTTATTGTATAGTATGCGCAATGACAGAACTGGCAATAGAACACCGCCCGCTCCCAACCAGCGAGTCCCTTAAGCCAGGCGCTCGCATTGGCGAAGTAAATATAGATATCTGCGGCACAATAACCGTTAATCTTGGTGGTGCGCAAGACGAGCACCTCACACCATACGACACTGCCACCTTGCGCAACGGTGCGGTTCACGTTGACATGTATACAATAAATGGCCGCACCGACGCAGACTATGCGGTAATTACCATGACCTGCGCCACAACCAACATATCCGGCACCGAAAGAGCAATCGCTCTACGCACGGGCAGTACCAAACCTAAAGACCTTATAGAACGTACGCCCGTGCAACAGTTTATATGCCGTCGCAACATAGTCGACATCCCTCTTTCGGGCAAAGCCAAGTGGCTGGCGCTCAGCCCAGACGGCGAATTTTTAACCGGCCAGTTCGATGACACCCAGCCAGAATCCTACAACTCTGTAGCCATGTTCGGCGAAGGCTGGACATTCGCCTGGATAATGGAAGGTTCGCGCCCGTTCGTCTTTGGCGAATTATGCACCCCACGCTACATAGACTCCTTAGCCGACTGCCCCACAGGTGAAATGGGAGTACAAGAAGATGACTTTGAACGCTTGCCGCCAGACTTTAGAGCCTTGCTTACCTACTACCAAACTGGCGAGCAGCTACGCGTAAGTTAGCTATTTAGCATTACTCACGTTGTAAAAACAACCTTGAAACCAATCTGCCAAAAACATTAACTTAAGCCTATGAAGATCACGAGCATTCTACTGTGGGTTGCCGAAAATACTTTAAGCGAAAAGTTTTACAAAAAGCTTGGCTTTACCACTAAGCTTAGCAACGACAGGCTTAGTGTGGTTAGTTTGGCAGGGTTTGATTTGCAACTGGTTAACATGCGCGATGATGATATGTTCAATAAAGACTCGCTGGCCGGTGATAAGGGTAAGGGAATGTATATTTACCTGCAAGTGCCTAGCGTCGACGCGCAGTACGCCAAGTTAGTTAAAGACGGAATTAAGCCAGCTACCGAACCACGCGACTGGGACTGGGGTAACCGCGAATTTATCGTTAAAGATCCCGACGGTTATAAGATTTGTTTTTGGCAAAAACTTGGCTAGTAAAGCGCTGTTACGCAAGCGTTTGGGTCTTCTTTAGTCTTTGGGGCGTAACGCACACTGGCATGTGGTTTAGATTTTGGCCGCGGTGCGGCACCAAGTACGTCGTCTAGCAGCATGGCCAGGACCAATTGCACATTAGGGTCGCGCAGATCCAGCTTGTCTTTAGCGACAAATTGGTTCCAGCCGTTGTTTGGCGCCACTTCATAGACATTACCCCGCAAGACAACATAACCTGTTACGACGGGACTTTCACTGGTAGCAGGTTCCGGTTCCCTTAAAATAACGCCAGTCTGCGGTATTCCAAGACCAACACGCAGCCACACGCGATTATGGGAATCATTGGCATCTTCGCCAAGTCTGCCCAGTTCGGCACTAAGAGGCACCGGCTGACCAAGGCCGGGGTTAGTCTGACGTTCCGATGAGTTTAGGTTGGTCATTGGTCTTATACAGTACAACCGTTAGCGATCAGCGTCAATGTTTGGCTGGGGGTCAGGTTGTTGGCGCTGGGTAGGTATTTCGACTGCCGGTTCGCCCTTGCGCGACATTAACAGGCCACTTACAGCCAAACCTACCAGAATTACCGTTGGCCAGTGACCTTGCGCGACTTCTAGCGCTTTTTGAGCAGCCTGCGGGTTACGGCCTTCAGCTAGCTTCATGCCTGTGCCCGCCGCTAAGCCTAAGCCCCCGTTAAATGTAGCTAGGCGCAGCGCCGCTAGTGTGCTGTGACGTCTTAGATGATGGTGGCTAGATTCTGGATCGCCAGCCAACACCCGGCCAACCGTTCCGGCAGCGCCAAGCGTAACTGCTAGTGTAGCCCTGCCAATACCGTGGCCAATTTTTTGGCGCAGTTTTAGTGGTTCATGACTGGCAGCTTCTTGATCGTACATATCTTTTTTAGCTTGCATTTTGCCCAGCACTGTACGCAAACGCTTAAAATGGTTGGCCGCGCTGTGGCCCATGTAACGCTCAATACCAAAGCTTAGTGCAAACAATGTGGCGCCAGGCGCAACCGGGTTGTTGCCACTTTCGGCATAAGACTTAGATGCCGCCCAAAAATAAAGTGAACTTAAACCACCTAGGGTGTGCGCCATGATACAGGCTGCCAAAAATGCAGCGCCAACCTTGCGGCGAACGCCTTCGACCTGCTTAATATCGTTTTTGACATCTACTAAAAACTCTTTCGAGCCGTTTAAAGCGTCCTTGAACTTAGCAACTTTGCCTGCCATATACATATCACCTGTGTAACTATGTATATATTACAATCTAAAACGGTCTTAGTCAACGCTGACTATCACCAGTAGGTGCAGTTGACTGTTCACTTCTTTGCTGTGGCAAATGTCTTGTCGCCGCCTGGTCTACAGGGCTGCTTACAATAGCTAGGGCATGACTTATGAGTCTTTTGTTTAGCACATACCGGCCATGACCAATTGGCCTTAATATACCTGGCAATTGATCGAGAATTCTCATAAATTCACTTAGCTGGTTTTCGGCTAGCAGATGACCTTGCTCGCGCGTCATAACTCCAAGAATAGCCATACCGTTGGTCACCATATTTTTGCTAGTTTCTACGTTTTGTAAGGCGCGCAACACCGCCTCGACCAGGTTATCTATTTGCGGCTCAGGTTCTATCGTATGTACGTTGCCCTTGAACACGCTTTTTATTACAAACCTGCCATCCGGAAGCAACTCCACTTGGCCACCCGCCCCGCGCGAAAAGTGTTCACGCATTGCTGCTATTTCGCTTCGTGAAGTTATACCGCAGTCTTGCAGTATCTTGCCTATATTATATGGGGTCAACACTCCGTCACTGTTTAGGCATAAGACATCAAATAATTGTTGCACTCGGACCGCCGCAGCAGCATATTGTTCTGCGGTAGCATGAGCAGTGCCACAAATGTAGGCTTTTAATCTTGGCTCAACCCTGGAACCAGGAGTTAGAACTGGATCAAACTGGTAATACTGCTCATAGTCATGGTAAAGGTGTCTGGGATCGGCGTCTAGTGCACGACCAAAATCTTGTCTGACCCTATACGAGGCTTTACCCCATATAGTATTCAGGGCAACCGCTCCCAACGACGATACGTGAACAGCCGGATGCTGGGTTTCACCATTGACCACAACTAAATCCAGCTTGCCATCTACGACAAACTGGTCAATCACCCAAGTGGCTTCAGCCTCAAATCTTACAGAGTCAGTCATAACAACAAAAATAAACCCGCGCCTATGCGCTTACCTTGTTAACGCCCATTGCAAAAGAATATACAGCTGGCGGCTAATTTAGTACAGACATCAGCCACCAACCTTACCCTCACAGGGCCATTTGAGTTAAAATAAATTCATAGTTAAGCAAGGAGCAAAATGTCTCGCAAGAAAAAACGCTACAATAAAGTTTCTTCCGAAAAGCAAGCTCCTACTAAACCCCAGGTTAGCCCGCCCGAACCCATAGAAGTAGACGAAAACATTACGCGCTACAAAGCTGTTGTGCGCTCGCCCGCTGGCGAATGGTGGTTCGAAAACAAACGCCGCGTACGGATAATTGCTATCGTGCTAGGTGTTGGCCTGATCGTGGGCTGGTTGCTGTTCGAGCTGTTCAGCATGATTTTCTAACTTGGGCATAGCTTTAAGCGGTATTTTAAAGCCAAACGTGCTGCCTTTGCCCATTTGGCTTTCGAAAATTATGCTACCGCCGTGCGATGTAACCACTTTTTTGGCCATAAATAGTCCTACACCAGTGCCATCCGGCCTAACCTGGCGGGCATTAGCAGCACGATAAAACTTGGTAAATAAGTGGTGGCGCTCGTTTTCGGGCACACCAATACCAGTGTCCTTAACTCGCAATTGCACATCTGTTGCCGTAGCTATAAGTTCGATCTTTACTATGCTTTGGGGTTTGGAATAGTAAATAGCGTTGTCGGTGAAGTTCATGACTACCTGGCGCATTTTATCTTCATCTAGACTCATTGGTGGGAAGTGCTCGGGCTTGTGATATTCAAGCGTTATGTTGCGGCGATCAGCCGTGGTTCGCAGCTGGTCGACTTCTTCTTTGACAAGTTCGGCCAGGTTGATTGGCCTAAGTTCTAGCACAAACTTTCCGGTTTGAATGCGCGATACGTTCAAAAAGTCGCCAATTAAATAGACCATGCGCTGGGCACTCATAAAGGCCTCTTCGAGTAACTTCTTTTGCTGGTCGTTAAGTTTACCAGCGTCGCCTTCGAGCGCCATAGACAGGTAGCCTTTTACACCGGTCAGCGGCGTGCGTAACTGGTGACTGGCCATACTAATGAATTCGTCTTTGGCTTCGTCTAGTTTACGCAGCTTGTTGTTGCTACTGCGAAGCTCGCTAGTCGCCTCTTTGACTTCTTGTCGCAAAGTAATGTTAAAACCTTCAATTTCTTCAAAACGCATGGCGTTTTGCAGGGCCACCGCCAGTTCGTCGCCGGCCGTTCTAATAAGATCGACGTCTTGGTTGGTCAAAATATCACCACGTACCTTGCGGCCAACCACAATGTGCCCCACAAGTTCGTGGCTGGTACGCAGGCGCGAAACCATCGACACACCCACTTCAGTCAAAAGCTCAGCCACGTGGCTGTTTTGGTCTAGGTTATCGGTGACTACCGGCCAATCACGCACGTGCGCTAGACCAGCAATTAGGTTGCTGTACTTGTGAACTTTTTTGGCTAGAACAATTTCGAAGAACTCTACCTTAACCGCATCGTTTAATATGTGTTGGGCGTGTTCCACAATAGTCTTAAGTTCGACCGCACCAACCAGCGACGTTGTAAGTTTATCGAACACCTCGCTAGTGTCGTAGGTGTCGCGAAAGAAAATACGGCGTGTTAAGCGATTAATAAGCCGGCGCAGCGGCTGAAATGTGACTGCCAAAAACAGCGAAGCCACAACGTAATAAGAACTGCTAGCAAGCCCCTGCGTCTGCCCGCCAAACAATACGCCAGCGGCACCGACTACTGCCACAGCGTAAAATATGGCAATAATCGCCAGCGTCAAAGAGTATCCAAGTGACCGCGCGATTGCCGTGCGAATATCGAAGAACCGCTCGCGCACAATGGCGTAAGTAAACGCAGCCATCACCGCAAAAGCCGCTAGGAACGAAAAGTTAGCCGGCGCCGAACTATTAAGGACTATTGGCAAAATCACGCCCAGCAATATTCCTACTATAAGCATTACGGCTAGCCCGGCAAATATAACCGTCAGCTGCGCCTTAAACCGCCCACGGCTTTTCCGACTTTGGTAGAACACGTACGCCACAAGTCCACCACCCGTCAGCAACAAGGAAAGCAGATAAGCAATGTAGCCAGGGCCATGAACAGCGTTTAGACCCTCGACAACTCCTTGTGTATTTACCCTTAAGGTAACGTCTGGCACAACGAAAGGCGTAAATACAATTACCGAGCCCCAAACGGCAAGCGCGGCGCCAATCAACACCACATACTTACCCATTTTGTTTGATAGCGAAGATATCAAAAGATAGCCCGCATAGGCCATCAGCAACGCGCCTACAAACACAAGACGGTTCCAGGCTAGGCCGTAATCGCCAACTTGGTCGGCGAGTATATTAGCTGCCAGCCAAAGACAAATTGTTGCGTTAAATATAAGCAACAACCACCTGTTACGGTCGCGCGGGTTACGTATAACTACGGCCAAACCTATCAAAAGCGCTACGGCAATAGACACGAGCTGCAGAATTGGCATGCTCCACCTTATTGGTTATGCTATGCCAGAATTATATCACTCGGCGATCTTCTTACGAACCTTGTTCCGCACAGCAGTAATCGCATTTACGGCCAGCAGCAAAACCAATACGCCAAGTCCTATGGTTATGCTAGGCGAAAATTCCCGGCTAGCCAAAAATATGTACGCGTAAGGCGCCATAAAAGTCACCGTAGCAAGCGCTGTCCAGGCAATAATTGCCCTTAGCGGTGACTTTTGTTTGCGAATAATATTGGCTATTAAACGCTCAACGGCAACAACATAAACAGTGCCGGCAATAGCATCAAGCACAAGGAACAACCAGGGGTTAACGCCATAATCTTGGAGTGTTAGCTTAACTATGAAGAACCTAACTACGGTGTAAATTAACGACGCGGCAATCGCTACGGCCAAGACCTTAAATCTTGTACTTAGAACGGTGTAACTTTCGTTGGCCTTGCCGCTAAAGCCAACTATCGCCCTTAAGTCTTCGTAGGAATGTTTTTCGGACGCGTTTAACGAATCAACCGGCAAGCCATTAAGCATGAATCTAATAACGGCCGACCGCAAAGGGCGCTGCACGACGCTCGCCTTTCTTAAAGAATCTTTTAGCCCGTCAAGCGATGCCTGCACATTTAATATTGCCGGCACAACGTCACCACCATAATACGGAGTAACCTTACCGGCACGTTGAATAGTTGGACCAAAGAGCAACTTAAGCCTCACAAAAAGCTTAGTATCAATAGCCAGCAGCCAAAGCCGGTGCCCGCTACGTAACGAGCGGTGCCACATTGCCCTATAAAGCAGAAGTGGCGCCAGCTTGCTTATGCCGCGCCACTTAGCTAGACCAGAAATTTCGACTGAATGTTCTGGCAACTGCGATTTTATCCGCTTTAGAGCGCTCGGGTACAAGTGGGCCTGCCCCACAATGGCAAAAGATTCGTGTTTTTTGCTTTTGGTCGATTCAATTTGGCGCGAGGTCGCTATTACCCGGCCGCCACGCTTATCAACGACCACAAAGTACTTGGAATGCAGCTGGTGCGGATCTGCTTTAAGGCTAAGCATGCCTTCGTCGACGTCGGTTTCTTGAACAAAACCCCGGCCCAAGTACACGCTGGCGTGTAGCTTTTTGGCGGCAATTAGGTAGGCGTCGTCGTCCACCTCTTTAACGTACATGTCAGTATGTTCGCGGCGACTAAAGGCACGCGAGTAATCGATAAGGTCGCGTATGTGGTATGGTAATTTCAGCAGTTTTCGGAAAAACATAACTAATATACTTGCAACTTTCTTGGAATATATTATACTACAAAATGAAGAATATGGCAATACACACCAGATACACACTAAGGCGAATATGCCAGTACTTTTTCCAAATTTTAATTTTGACTATCGGCAAAATTATCTTTTTGCCAGTCACCAAACGCGATGTCAGCTTAATCAAGGTTGGCCTAAAGCACAAGGCCTATATTGTGGTTGCAAACCACAGCCGAGCGCTTGATCCTTTTATAACAATTTGTGGCTTGCCCTACGCCCAGGCCTTAAAACTGCTGCCGATTGCTTTTATGACCAGTAACTTTTTTTACGATTCGTTTATTCGCCCACTTTGCTGGTTAGCCGGTTGTTTCCCGGCGCGAGATCCTAAAGGTAAACATAAAGTATTTGGCGTAGAAGGCAGCATTGAACTATTAAACAGTGGTTTTTGCGTTTTTGTGTTTCCCGAAGGTAAACGCATGCGGGACGGTTCGCGTGGGCCCGCCCACCACGGCGTAACGCGCATTCACCAAGCTCTGCCCGATATTCCGCTTTTGCTGTGCCACATGAAGTACAACAACGGCATTCGAGCATTATTTACCGGCAAGCGTTTTGAAATTGTGTATAGCTTTGGTAAAAAAACAAAATACGATAATCCAGAATCTATCATGGATGAACTTTTTGCGCTGTAGCAGTTTTGTAAACAAGCTTTATTTGAAAAATTCAATATGCGCTATAATTCAAAAGTAAGATGACTCAATCCCAATCTGCCAAAATTGCCATCGTAGAGGATGACATGGTTATCTCTCAGATGTATCGAATGAAGTTCGAATCTGAAGGGTTCGAAGTTCAAACTGCCGAAAACGGTAAGATCGGTGTAGAACTTTGTGAAAAAATGCATCCCGACATTCTTTTGTTGGACCTGCGAATGCCCGAAATGAACGGCGAAGAAGCCCTGCGCAAAATTCGCGCCAACGATTGGGGCAAACGTCTGCCTGTTATTATTCTGACTAACCTAGGCGAAGAAGAAGCTCCAGACAGCTTAAAAGCGCTAGGTATTCATTCGTACATTGTTAAAGCCGAACTTACACCAAGCCAGGTAGTACTGCGCGTAAAGCAAGCGCTAGCCGGCAAACAAGCACCAGCCGCCGCTTAAGTTAATTTTTGCCGCGCATAAACCATATTGGGTCAACGCCTGTTTTTTGATGTATGAATTCACCAAGCAGACCCAAGGCAATAGCGCCCGATACCGCAAGTGCGCCAAAACCGATTGTCCTTAGCACAGATTCCGGTTTTTTAGTTTCGGGTACAGACACGATTTCGGTTGTAACCATAGGCGTCGGAACCAGCGTGTCTTTATTTTCAGTTAACATTTATGGTATTGGTGGCCGCTCTAATTACATTGTCGAACAAAGCACAAACCGTTAGCGGGCCGACGCCGCCTTTTTCGGGGGTAATGGTTAGGTCGTGGCGCACGCGGGCGGCCGGGTCGACATCGCCCACCAACTTGCCTTTTTCGGCAGCTGTTCCGGCATCTACCACCACCGCGCCCGGTTTTATAAGTGCGCTTTTTATTAACCCGGGCACACCAACACCAGTTATCAAAATGTCTGCCTGGCGCACTATTTGCTCCATATTGTCGGTTTTGTCGTCGACAGGTGTAACTTTATAGCCCTGGCTTACAAGGGTTTTGGTTAGCGGCCCACCGACCAGCCTACCCTGCCCCACCACTACAATATTTTTGCCAACTAAATCTATATTGTAGCCAGCGAGCAACCACATAATTGCCATGGGCGTGGCGGGTTCTAAAACGGCATTTTTGCCAAGGCCGTCAACATCTTTTTGTGGCGCCACAGAATCTAAAAGCTCTTGCACATTGGTTTGATCTGCCATGGGTAGCTGCAAAATTATACCGTGAACGCCCGTGTCGGCATTAAGTTTTTTAATTAAGCTTGGCACTTCGGATTGTGCCACGTTGTATTCGGTTACGTCTATTAAAATATCGGCACCATAAGTTTTTTTAAGCCTAACGTACGTCGCACTGGCCGGGTCTTGGTTGGCTCTAATAACCGCCAGGTGCGGAAAAACTTTATGCGCCTGCCTTAAGCCACGCACTTGCTTGGCTTGGCGCTCTTTAATAAAACCGGCTAGTTCTGATCCGTCTAGGATTCGCATAATAGAGGTATTGTAGCACTTTAGCTGGTTTGTGCCGCTTTAGAGTGCTTGAACATTTCGTGATAGGAGTCGAGCAAGCTAGCGCATTCTTTTTCTAGCACGCCACCAACAACCTGCATTTGGTCTTGTTCGCGCAGGTTCATTCGAGCAGCTTCTTGTTCGTCGCTAAAGTCGCCTTTTATATCAAACAGCGTTGGGTCTACATCTTTGCGGTAAGCACCAAAAAACACCTTGGTAATCCTTGCCCAGGCGGCGGCGCTAAGACACATGTGGCAAGGTTCGAGCGTGCTATATAGTGTGTAGCCATACAGATCATCAGCCCCAAGTTGTTTGCAGGCCTGTCTTATGCAGTTGACCTCGGCGTGCGAAGTTGGGTCGTGCGTCACCCCCACATTACTGCCCGCAGCCGACACAACTTTACCCGTAGCGTTTTCTACTAAAACCGCGCCAATAGCCACTCCGCCACTGGCTTTAGCTTGCTGGGCAGCCCGTACCGCCATGTGCATGTATTTTTGTTGCATTGGTTTGATTGTAGCAGAGGATTGTCTTACCAAATAAAATACCCGTCTACTAAGGACGGGTATTTTATTTGGAGGGCCCAGTGGGACTCGCCTTGCCAGCCGAGCGCAAATAGCGCTGGCTATGGCAACCCCTACGCTCACGCTTCGGGGCTTCGGGCCCGGGGTTTGCCACTGGCAAACCCGTTCAAGCCCACTAGCCGCCTTGGCCACGAAAGAAGACCTGCCTTTCGACAAGTCTTCTTTCGTGGAGGGCCCAGTGGGACTCGAACCCACGACACGAGGCTTAAAAGGCCTCTGCTCTAACCAGCTGAGCTATGGGCCCGCGTCAGAATATCCTATCGGCTTTTGCAATGTGCTTGATGCCACATCGCTTCAGCCTCACGGCATTCTTCCTTTCGACAAAACAAACAGCCTAAGGCTTCGGATTGTTTTGTCGGTGGCGCTAGGCGCCACAGGCTGCAAGCAGGAGTGCTTTAACCGAAGTAATAATACATTTCTTATCTGTTACTGTCAATGCTTGGACGTATATGCAAGCTGCGACTTATATGTTATAAATAAAGTACATGAACAGAAATCTTGTTGGGGGAATACCGCTCGACGCATTTAAAGAACCTTTGCCGGAAGCGCTGCGGGCTTACGGCCAAAATGGTGGTTTTCGTGTCGACATAGACCAAGCGCTTGATATTCGGCAAGTAGAAGGTAAACCTAACTGGGGTAGAAGCCGGACCGTGATTGAAATAGGCGACTTGGCAGTAGAAATGTTTGTAATAGTTATGGCGCGAGGCGATGGTACTGGTGACGAATCTGGCCGAGCCCTAGACACAATCGTCGATACAGGTATGTACCCTAGCGAGACTAAGGTTGTACCCAGGGACAAAAACGTCGCCGGCGAAGTACACCTAGCACTTGCTACAGTCGACGAATCAGGCAACGCCACGCCATTTGCGGGTTGCCTTGACCTAGTTGGCTTCAAGCCAAACACTAATAACTCCCGGCTAGTAACCTTAGGTTGGCTAGGCCAAAGCCCAGGAATATTTTGGAGGGTCGTAAGGGGTGAGGCTGCCGGCAGCTTTGGACCAACCGCAACTTACACCGTTCTGCGTGGCGCTAACGGTGATTTTGGTGACCCACACGCAGTTTACAACCCAAGGTTAGCGCAAGTTTGTGCCTTCGTGACCGTGCCAAAGGGCGCCGACCCAGAGTCCTTAAACGCTTTAAACGCTCGCCTACCGCAAGGCGCGTAGTTACTTCTTTTTGTCTTTATCTTTGGGTGGTCTATAAAGCATTACATCTAATACCGCCGCAATCAGTCCAACTACAATAATTACACTTTGCCACTGTCGCAAAGTAGCAACCAGTTGTTCAGAGTTGCCCTGCAACAATAGGCCCTGGCCAATCGGCCCTACTAAAAAGGCAAGTGCTAATACAGTAAAGGCGGCCGAACCAATTATGCGCGACCAAAAGTCCGAATACTTTGGGCCATTAAACAGCAGCGCTATCGGCGGCAGCAATGTAAGTAGCGTGGCAACCACGCTGGCTAGCGGCGGTGAAACCAACACTACACCCTGTTGTTCGATAAACGGTGTAACTGTGCCGGTCCAATTGGTGCTAATTAAGTAACCCGCGCCCAGCGCCAAAGCTAAAATACCAAAGCGTCGCTTAGTTAAAAAAGGCAGAATAAACAGCAAAACAGCAAACCCAATTACAAATATAAGCGCTGTCATAAACCTATATTAGCACTTATGGTTTTATGTTAAAGATGGCAGTTTGGCCAACCTGAATGTCACCAGCTGCTGCCGCACCAGCCGGTATCTCTAGCACGTATCGTGCCGGGCTGTCAGGCACAAAAACTTCGGGATACGTACTGGGGGCAACATTACTTTTTATGGTTATAACTTGCTTGTCGCTGTTTAGCCACAAAATATCTAGCGAATAACGCATGTCTTTCATCCAAATTGGCCAGGCGTAGTCTTGGTCAAACGTAAATAACATGCCGGTGTTTGGTGCTAGGCTATTAGTATTGCTTAGGCCATTGATGCGCTTTTGGTCGGTACTCGCAACCTGTACTTTAAATTTAGCGTTGCCAATATAAACCATGTCCGGGTCGCCGAGCAAGCCGCTAAAGGCGGCAAATATTAGACCAGCAACTAGCAGCAGGTGAAAAACCCGCCAAAAACCATTAAAACCTTTCGGCCTAAACCGCGGCAGCCCAAAAGCATTAGCCCCAGGTTCCGTGCCAGGAAGTGGTCCTGGTTTTACAACTGCAGTACTATGCTCCCACGCGGTCTTTTTTGTGGGTGCGCTTAGCATTTAATTCGACGTATTCAATTATTTTTTCGGCCACATTGCGGTCGGTCATTAGTTCGGGGGTTTTAATGCTACCAGACGAGTTTACCTCTATAACCAGCGGACCTTTTTCGGATCGAAGCATATCAACGGCGCAAACCTGTAAGCCCATGGCTTTGGCGGCCTTGATTGCTGCGTGGCGCTCTTCGTCGGTTAGTTTAACTGGTTTGCCAATACCACCTTGGTGGGTGTTAGACCTAAAGTCTTCGTCTAAACTTTGGCGCATTATGCTGGCCACAACTTTGTTGCCAACCACTAAAGCACGAAAGTCTGAACCGGCTGATTCTTTAACAAACTCTTGCACCAAGAAGTTCACGCCCTCAACATAAAAAGCCTGCATTACCGCTTTTGCTGCTTTAGGAGTTTCGGCCAAAACCACACCATTGCCGTGAGTACCACGCGCAACCTTAATAATTAGCGGTGTGCCGCCAGCAAGTTCAATAACGTCATCAAAGTCGGCAGTTTCGCGGGCAAATACTGTTTTTGGTACTGCTACCCCGTACTTAGCAAGTAGCTGGTACGAGCGAAGTTTATCCCGGCTGCGGTTAATCGCAATTGATGTAGCGGTGGTAAACACTCCTTGCATTTCAAACTGACGCACAATAGCCGTGGCATAACGGGTGTATGACTGGGCAATGCGCGGAATAATAGCATCAAAACCTTCTAGAACCCGGCCTTTGTACCGAACTACCGGATTATTTTTTTCAACCGTAACGTAGCATTTTACATAGTTCACGACTCTTACTTCGTGGCCACGTTTAATAGCCTCTTCTTTTAGCCGTTTTGTGGTGTAGTTGGCTGCACCTTTAGATAAAATCGCAATTTTCATAAGCTCCCCTTAATGCCAGTAGCAACTGACCCCTAATGTATATCATCTTATGCCACGAGCAGCAATGCGTGTCTTGTTAACTAAACTGCTTGCTAACGTCTACGACGTAGCCAGTTTTTAAGAAGGTTCTGCCAAGCAACACCGGACAAGCCATGTTTGTGCGGTCGCTAAGCGTGAATGTATGCATAGCCTGGTTACCGCCTGTGCTGGCCAGAAGTTTTACCACATAGCGTTCTTCTAACTTGCCGGATGTGTTTTTGACGGGCCGCTTCTTAAACGAATCTACGTGTACACGTACACCCGAAATACTGTCGTGGTAATCGCCCAGTAGCGTAAAGCTTAGCGAGCCATCTGCCTGCTCTTGAATGTCTTTGGCATGAACCGAACTAAAGAACGCACCACTATCAACGCGGGCTTTTACACCTAACACTCCTTGGTCAGGAAAGTCGATTTCGGCCATTCTGCCAATCAGCATCGGCTCGTCAACAGGTTTATCGGCAGTTTGTTTTTGAGCCTTTTGGTACGGCAGCGAGGCCATCAAAAACAACACTCCCCTATGTTCGGCTTGATTTAACTTATTCTTAAGCAGCGACTCTTTGCCTTTGTTGTGAGTGTCGATTAAAAAGTTTCCTACTGGCGAAAGCGAGTGGGCTGCTTCGTTTAAAATGACTTCTTGCAGCTGCGTGCTGTAGCCGACAAGCTTGCATACCACCAACAGCTCAAGCTTGCAGTCGAGCGGCAGTTCGAAGTAATTTTCTTTTACAATTTTTTCGGCATGAAGAGCCAAGCGGGTATAGGCTGGGTTGTTTATGCGCCTGGCATAAAACTTAGATTCACCCAAAATCGCATGTGTTAGCAGATACAGCTGTAGGCGCAGTTTTTGTCGCTGTGTTATTTCGCCCCGCTGTTGGTGCGTATCATATTCGCTCATAAGGTCTTCGAACAATTGCGGGTTAACCAACACCAAGTTGGCGCGTTTTAGGTCGTCTTCGAAATAAGCTTTTGTAAGGTAAAAGAAATTAACCGCGAAGGTAGAAAGCACACGTATTGCATCGTGGTCTTTGCTTAAAGCGGTAAAAAGCTGCACTAGTTCGTCATCGCTTATTTGTTCTTTAATATGTGCGTTTATATCTGTGCGGCCGTAAAGTGTTTTAGCAAACAGCGATTTATATAAAAGCCTGTTTGCGGACCTTAGCAAAGGATATTTATTGTAGTAATCGTGCCTGGCAGTTATGCCAAACTGGCCTTCGTCTAGGCCGTCGCCGCTAAATAGCTTTTGCATGCGCTCTTTGGTAGCTTGTTCGGTTTTGCCCAAGTAATCAGCTTCGGCCTCGTCGAGCATGGCGCGGTACTTACTATCGCCCGTCCACAAATACATTCGTGACGCGTAATGCAGCGCTTTGTGCTGCGATTCGCCAATATGTTTGTCTAGGTTTTGCTTTACAAGTTCGTGGGCGGGCACCTGTTTTCGTGAGCCAAGGCCAATTGCCAAGTCGATAATTTCGGCAGCCACGTCTACGCCGGTTATAGACGCGAAGCCAAACTCGCCGTCCCATTGCGGCACCGTGTTGACTTCGAGAAAGTGCAGTTCTTTAGTGTTTTTGTCTTGAATAATGTCTACGCCGCAGTAAGCCAAGCCAAACATCGATGCCACGTTAAGCGCAAGGTCGATAACTTTTTGCCTGGTTTTTGGACGAGTTTCGTTTACGGCTGTTGCGCCCTTAGAAATATTGTTTAAGTAACTGCCGGGTTTAGCAATTCGTCGCATAACACCAAGTGCACGGCCACCGACTACAATAACTCGCCAGTCGCCATCGTTCTGTATAAAATTTTGAAAAACCATTTTGCGGAACTTATCAATTTGCGCCAAATCGTCTGCCTGTTTGACCATGACAATGCCATTGCCCTTTGAGCCTAGGTTAGGCTTGGCGATAAACGGATATTTTAGTTTACCTTCATCGATAAGCTGCAATACGTGTTTTTTATCTAGCGCCTTATAGGTAGTTATGCCTTTTAGATGCTTGGCTTTTTTAGAGACTTTGGCTATTGTTGCCTGCTGATAATATTTATATGTGGTAAACGGGTGCTCAAAAATCGCCTTGTTCATTACCGGTTTGTCATCAAAAAACAATCTTACCGAGGTACGCTCAGACAAAGTGTCCAGACCCGTTGCGGCTCGCCAAATAATAACATCACCAAACTTTTCGGCTTTAGTTGGCAGTTCGTTAGAGTCTTTAATATCTATAACTTCAATCTGTTCGCCGCGTTCGTTGGCAGCGCGTATAAGATCTTGCTGATGCCAGCCCTTGTCTGATTGGGCAATAATAGTAATCTTCATATGCGTTGTCCTTTACGTATTGTCTCGTTTTACTTATTATATGGTGCTTTCGCCAGTCGCGCCAACAGCCTGCCAAACCCATTACCGTGTTGTCGGTTGGCGACCGCGCCCATTTGCTGTTGTTCGCTAGCCGTTAGCAATTGTGCACCTCTGGCCAACCAGCTACCCATGCCGGGGTCTCTTACATTCCATTCGCGCATTTTATAACGACCGTCTTTCGATTTGTAAACATCGACGGCCACGTGAGCTCCTTTGTAGCCAGTTGCTGCCAAAAGAGTGCGTGCTGCTTGCTCGGCAAGCTGTATTGCTTCGGACTCTACACTGTCGATATCAACCGGTATCCACGTGTTATCTGCTCCGCCAGCACAATAACGAAACATTGGTACGATCCGAACCATAGGCTCACCGTCAATTATGTCTATAAACGAGAACATTCGTATTTCGTGGTTTGCATCTGTAGATGCGGTATTAATAAAGCGCTGTAGTTCAGGCACGGTTGCTCGTAAATGCGGCAGGGGCAGGCCTGAGTCGTGCTCTTCTATTACCCAGCCTGGGTCTTCTGAACCAGGTCTACGCTCGGCGCGCAGTTCGGCCAGTGTTCTTTGCGCGTCCGCCTTGGTTGCAGAGCGACTGCCTTTGCCGCTTAGGCCGTTAGAGGCTTTAACCCAGATTTTATCTGGTAGAGCAGCCAGCGCGTCGACGTCTATTGTGCCATTCGGCGGTACAGATATACCGTTTGCCATATAATCGCCAAATAACCGGCGTTGTTCAAGTTTGTTGTCGAGCTTTATGGCCTCTGGCCCATTTACCATGGGTACAATGCGATCAATGCCGGGTGGTAGGCGCAACGCCGTACGGGAGCGCATTGCGGTCACACCACCTAGTTCGCCTACAGCTAACTTAGTCGATTCATCAACTAGTCTGGCAACGCCCACTTCAGCGCTGGATACCGCCAGGCTTGCCGTAACCACCCATAAACCCGCTTCGTTCTTTGTGTATGCACCCTCAGCACCAGCCGCCACAAATACCGCCGCAACTCCGCGTTCGCCAAGTGCTCGCACTACATACCCGCCAGCTGCATCATTCACGCGGATATCAGCGACTCGTTCTACTCGTGTATGCACTGCAACAATAGCGTCAGCTTCTATGTCATCTGTGCGGCTCATAATCAGTTTATTATGACATAATAGAGTGGCTTTTACAACTAACCCTAGCTGATTCTATGCTTTCGCCTGAGTGTCTTTATTCAGCACCATTTTGTAACGCTTTGCGCCATAAAAGGTCGTGTCTGATACAGAATCTACAGCAAAGCCCTGTTTTATATAAAACTCAACCGATGCTTGGTTATCTGCAAGTACATGCAGCGTTGCTTGTTGGTAATTATTTGCGCCAAGCCCGTCTTTTAAAAGCCGGCTGCCGATACCTTGGCCTTGGTGCTGTGGATCTACATACAGATTAGTTATATGCAGCGTGTCACCTTTTACCGACGCGCCATAAAACCCCACCACCGCTCCATTAACAGTTGCCACGTTGGCGATGCGCTTTGCGGAGTCCGCGACAGATTTTTGTATTTTTGCGCGCCACCAGTCGATATTTGCGTCGCTCATCGCAGTGGTAGCCTTAAAGTCGGCGTAGCGGCTGTCTGGTATAAGCCCTGCGTAGGCTTTTAACCTAGCTTTGGAGCAAAGGCTTAACACTGCCCTTGCGTCATCTATATTTGCCGGCCGGATAATAACATTACTAAAAGCCATAACCCGCTTATAGCACAGAAAATAGTTGGTCGGCAAGCAAGCTGGCTCTGGCCCGCTGAACTTCGGGACTTTTCGAGGCTGGCCTTACTATTACCGGATCGCTAGCATTATATTCGCGCATCCAAAGGTTTTTGTGGCCCTGGCGCCTGAATACGTCTACCGCAATTTGTGCAGCAGGCACGTTTGCTTCCGTTAAGATAGCCCTTGCTACTCTGGTAGCAAGATTTATTGCCGACTTCGGAAGCGAGTCTTGTTCCAAAGCCACAAAAATACCTTCTTCTAGCCCGGCGTTTACTCGGTAAAGCCCATATGGCCGCAGCTTAAAATTGCCCAGGCGGTCGTAACTTGCAAAACAAAGCAGTCGCAGTTCGTAGTTAGCGTTAAAATCAGGGCTATCTACTAGTACCTGTTGGGTCGGGTCCTGTGTGCGCAAGCCAAAAATTGGCTCGCCCTTTGCCTGTTCTTGGGCTACAAAATCTTGAGTAGCGGCCTTGCCGGAATCTAGCCCGGCGCGTAGTTCGGCAAGCGCGGCATTGGCTTCTGATTTTAAAACGCCAACTTTTACATGATGCCCGCCACCGCCGTGATCTGGTTTTAGCACCACCATGTCACCCATCAATGAGTCTAGGTCGCCATCATTAACCACGCTACCGGCGGGAATAAGCACCGTGTTTGGCACAATGTCTTTAAAGCGAATGGCCTGCCCAAACTTACTTGTGTCCATTGCCCTTACCGTAAGACCGTTTAGTACGGGGACTATAGCCTCTAGCCCTGCAGGTGTTTGAGAGCGCGTTCGTATTGCGCCAATACCGCCGACGCCCAGCGGCGTATCTTTGCTGCATGCATCTACCGTAAGTTGCATTGTGTCACTGTTTAGAGTAACTGCGTAAGACTGAACGGTCGGCGCATTACCATCAAGTAGATATGTATCCGTTATAAAAACCGACGGCACGCCCATAAGCGCTAAGGCTTGAACCGCATACGCCACACCTCCACGGTTTGGATTCATAAGGCTTGGGTCTTTATGCCGAGAGTGAAACGCTACTAACAGCGGCCCGCCCTCAGCTGGCGTACTGGTATCACTCATAGTTAAGTAATATTATAGCACCAATGTCAAAGCACGGCAACCGGCACAAAAAGTTAAAAGAAGCTGCTCTTACTTTGCGATCGAAATTCTTCTAGTAGTTCTTTTTGGCGTTTGGTTAGTTTGGTCGGAGTTTCGACACGCACAGTTACAATGTGGTCACCACGGCTAGCGCCACGCAAGCTTGGTACACCATGGCCACTAAGCTTAAAGTCGGTGCCACTTTGCGTGCCCGCTGGAATTTTTATAGTTAGTTCGCCGTCGACTGTTTGCACATCTATTTCGCCACCTAGGGCTGCGGTTACCATGTCGACATTTTCGTCAGATAACACCAAGTTACCTTCGCGGGTAAACTTTTTGTGTGGACGCACCCGCACATTTACGTATAGGTCGCCGCGTTCGCCACCCTGCACGGCTTCGCCCTTGCCGCTTAAACGGATAGTAGAGCCATCGTCTATGCCGGCTGGTATTTTAATTTTAAAGTCCTGCCGGCGGCGCTCGGTGCCGCGGCCATGACAAACACTACAGTTCATTTCGGGAATCTTGCCACGCCCTTGGCAGGTGTCACAGGTGACTGTTTGCTGGATTTGGCCAAACATTGTGTTCATAACACGGTTAATTTGACCGCTGCCTTTGCAGGTTGGGCAGTCTTTTAGACCGTGGCCAGGTTCGGCACCGCTACCCTTACAGTGGCTGCATTCAACCTCTAGATTGAGGGCGATTTCTTTCTCGGTTCCGAACACGGCTTGTTCGAAAGTTAGCACAATTTCTACAGCGACATCTTGACCGCGGCGCGTGCGCTGACGATTCTGCCCACCGCCACCGCCGAAAAAACTACCAAAGATATCCCCCAATCCCAAGTCGCCAAAGTCAAAGTTTACATTTTGGCCCTGGCCACCAAAGCCAGCAAATGGGTTGCCGCCAGCTGCGCCACCGTTACCACCAACACCAGCATGGCCAAACTGATCATAGCGTTGACGCTTGTCGGTGTGTCCCAAAACTTCGTAGGCTTCGTTGATTTCTTTAAACTTTGCTTCGTCGCCACCTTGCTTATCTGGGTGATACTGCACAGCCAACTTGCGAAAGGCTTTTTTAATTTCGTCGGCACTGGCCGATTTGTTAATTCCTAAAACTTCGTAATAGTCGCGTTTAGTTGCCATGATTATTCACACTCATCGTCCCGGCGAGGATCAACAAATGAAGCCCGGGCAAGTTTAATTTTTCGGTGTCGTCGGCGAATGTGGTCTTCGCGGTTACTCAAAAGCACAGCCAGATTAGCGGCACGCTCGTGACCATTTATTCCAAAACGGTCATCGGCATAAAACGATGCAGTCGGCACAAGGCCAAACCGGTTAATTTCGTAAGAGGCAACAACTTCACCACATTCCACTACTTCAAACCTAACATAGCCGCGCGGGGTGGGGCGTGTGTCGTCTAGATCTACGGTGTAGCCACGGCTTAGCCTATAGGAACAACCATCTATGCGGCTATACCATTCACTATTTACGGTATCCCGGCTGGCGCGGCCACCCATGTTAAGAAGCCGCTCGGCAGAATCAACACAGACAGATGCGTCCGGGTGGATATCCGATTGCACTTCTATGCTTGGCTGTTTGGTTTCAGTTATGGCCATTGGTATTCCTGATTTTAACTGGTATGCCGTAGTTTATTCAATCTGCAGTTTTGTTTTGCAGCGACCAGTAGTAAGAGCTAAAAACCCTATCTACTACACGAGTGCTGGGTGGTGTGCTAAGATCTACCGGCCTAAAGCCCATACTATCAAGTGCAAACTTACCGTTTACACCGTCGCGGGCGCCAGTTTGGACTTCTACAAACCTTGGCAAAAAACTTCCATCGCTACACACCGTACCATACTCAACGGTGTTAAACCACCTACCCTGTCGGTCATCGACTGTCACATTGTAACGCGAATGCGTTACAGCGCGGCTAGCTGGATGCCTTGCTCTGCTCAAGCCATAATGGTACTGATCTAGCCGTGACTGAGCGAGAGCAAGCGCATCTCTATACACATTACCGGGTTCAGCCTGCTCGGCCCTTTCGGCGCGAATTCTTGCCCAGTAGGCGTAACTCGTGTCTACAGTCACGCTTGCGGCGACAAACCCAGTTCCTGACCTTGCGAGCATCTCGCGTTGGTGCTGTAGCCGTGCATTTTTTATTCTTTCCCAGTAACCGTCTGGCGTAGGCACTTCATACCTTGGAGCAGATGCGGCTGCCAGCCTTGCGGCCTCTGCCTCGGCATCGGCGGCACTTTTAGCGCTCCTAACTCTTTCCCAATAAGCAGCCTCAGACTCTTGCGGCCTGCCCCCAAATAGCCTGGAAATCACTATTTTTTATCCTGATCGTCTACAACTTCACCTTCTACAGTGTCGTCGGGTTTTTTGTCGCTGTCGCTAGTTTCGGCCTCTTTGGCATCGGCGGCTGGTGCTTCGTAAAGTTTGGCGCCAATGGCCATAACTTTTTCGTTTAGGTCTTTGGTGGCTTTTTCTAGCACATCTTTATCGTCGCTGTTTTCGTGTTTTTTAGCTTCGCTAACGGCTTCTTCGATTGTCTTTTTATCATCATCGCTGATTTTGTCTTTAAACTCTACAGGCGTGCGCTCTGCATTGTGAAGTGCTTGTGACAGAGCATTTTTCGCCTCGGCAACTTCACGCTTTTTCTTGTCTTCTTCGGCGTGAACTTCGGCATCTTTTTGAGCTTTTTCTATATCATCTTTGCTAAGATTACCGCTGTTTTTAATAGTTACCGATTGCTCTTTGCCGGTGCCTTTGTCTTTGGCGGTAACATTCAAAATACCATTGGCATCGATATTAAATGTAACTTCAATCTGTGGACGGCCCCGTGGTGCTGGAGCAATGCCGTCTAGCGTGAATATATCTAGTTCGTTGTTGTCGGCGGCCATTTCGCGCTCGCCTTGCAACACTCTTATTTCTACTTGAGGCTGGTTGTCGGCGGCGGTACTGAACACTTCCGACTTGCTAGTTGGAATGGTGGTGTTGCGCTCGATCAGCTTGGTCATAACGCCGCCCATGGTTTCTATGCCAAGGCTTAGCGGAGTTACGTCTAGCAGCAGCACATCCTTAACATCACCAGATAGCACACCACCCTGAATTGCAGCACCAATCGCTACTACTTCGTCGGGGTTAACGCCCTTAAGTGGGTCTTTGCCGAAGATTTTTTTAACTTTTTCGACCACGGCAGGCATGCGAGTCATGCCGCCCACAAGTACAACTTCGTCTATATCTTTGGCGGTTAGTCCAGCATCTTTTAGGGCTTTTTCGCATGGCGTGGCAGTTTTTTCGATCAGTTCAGCAACAATTTCTTCTAGCTTAGCGCGAGTTAGCTTTAGTTCGAAGTGCTTAGGTCCTTCGGCGTCGGCAGTTAAGAACGGCAAGTTAATGTCGTATTCGGTAGTGCTAGATAGCTCTTTTTTGGCTTTTTCGGCTTCGTCTTTTAGTCGCTGCATGGCGGCGTTGTCGCCCTTAAGTTCAACACCGTGTTCTTTTTTGAATTCATCCATTAAGTAGCTAACTATACGGTTGTCAAAGTCTTCGCCGCCCAAGTGCGTGTCGCCGTTGGTGCTTTTAACTTCGAATACGCCATCACCAAGTTCCAGAATAGAAACGTCGAATGTGCCGCCACCAAGGTCGAACACAGCGATCTTTTCTTCTTTCTTTTTTTCTAGACCATAGGCTAGGGCAGCAGCGGTTGGCTCGTTGATAATGCGTTTAACTTCTAGACCGGCAATTTTACCGGCGTCTTTGGTGGCTTGGCGCTGGCTATCATCGAAGTAGGCCGGAACGGTAATAACAGCTTCGGTAACCGGTTCGCCCAAAAAAGCTTCGGCGTCGGCTTTAAGCTTGCTTAGAATCATGGCTGAAATTTCTTCAGGGCTGTATTCTTTGTCGCCCATTTTTACCTTAACGCCACCACCTGCTTTTACAATTTTGTAGGGCATTAGATGCAAGTCTTTTTGGACTTCGCTGTCTTCGTACTTACGGCCAATCAGTCGTTTTACCCCGTAAATAGTGTTTGCAGGGTTAGTTACGCGTTGGCGCTGAGCAGCTTGGCCAACAATACGTTCACCATTTTTACCAATTGCTACCACGCTTGGGGTAGTGCGGTTGCCTTCGGCGTTAGCAATAACTTCGGGTTTGCCGGCCAAAAGATACGCTACGGCGCTGTTGGTTGTGCCTAGGTCGATTCCGATAATTTTACCCATATTATTTCTCCTCCTTTTTAGATATCATTTTAGCTACTTCAATAGTTTCTTCAAACATAATAATAGCCTGTTCGGCACCATATTTTTCGATAAGCTGGTTGAACAGTTTATTCAAGTGCAGCATGACTTCTTCGTGTTGCATTTTATGCTCCTTATTAGTTCAAGTTTAGCACTTCCTCGCAGTGAGTGCTAACATGCTTAAAGTATAAAAAACTAGCACTCACAATGCAAGAGTGCTAGTTAACTAAGCCACGGGCGGCCGTTCGCTCAACCACTCTTCGGCAGCAAAAAGTATGCCAGCTTCGCTGTTTATTTCGGCTTCTAGCCTGCTAAGTTCGTCCCACATCTGCTCTTCAGACATTGGATCCATTTGTCCATCGGCTATTCTCTCGCGCAGGCGTTGTTCGTGTTCGGTTAGACGAACCTGCATTTCTTGGGCAAGCCATTCGTGGCGGCTAAGAGTATCCACTGCTTGTATTAGTTCGTTGCCATGGCCAATTCTAAAGAATATAGGCTCGCCTTCTTCGGGATAGCCCCAGTTTATATATTCGCCGACTTCAGCCATTGGCCGACCCGCGGTAAAGTGGTGTGTTGCTAAGAACTACTAAGCCAAATAGTCTAAACGCGCGCGTGTCATATTGCTCGCTAAACGCTGCTTCTGCAGCGGCTACATGGTCATTGTATGCATTCCACACGACTTGATCGTTGTGATCGGTGTTGTATGTATACAACGCAAGCAATTCGGCGACGATCTGGTCGCGCTCTTCAGTAGTTAAGCCAAGGTCGGCTTCTATACGCGCTAGAGCGTGGCGAATAAATTCGTAAGTTTCGTGGTCGAAATCGTCGGTGTCTGGCTCGGCTTGGTCGTGAAGCCCCGCCTGTTTAGCGGCGATGCCGTATCTGTCTATAAGCGAGGCATCGCTGGCCGCTTCGTGTAGCCGAACAAGCGTAGCATCGAAAGCTTCGGATGACGGCATGCTACTTGCGCGTCACTCTGACCATGCTTGGTCTTATAACTTGATCACCAACCATGTAGCCAGGGCGCAGTTCTTCGGCAATCACTTCTTGGTCGCCATCTGCATCATCAACGCTAACTGCCTCGTGCAAATTGTGATCAAACACTACACCTGGCGCAGCATTAATTTTGGTTACGCCTAGTTCGGCTAGTTGTTTGTCTAGGTTCTTGGCAAGCGCCGCTACGCCTTGCGCCCATTTGTTATCGGCCAAATCAGCCGGTGTGTGGGCGGTAGCACGTTCAATATTGTCGATAACTGGTAACAGTTTTAAGATTGTCGCCACTTTGGTGAGTTCAGAAAGGTTCTGTTTTTCTAAATCTACACGTTTGCGATAGTTTTCAAAATCGGCCCGCACACGCTGCAGATCGTTAATAAGTTCTTGTTCGTGATTAGTTAGTTTTTTTGCCATCGTCGTTGCCTTTTTTAGGAGTATATTTATCGAACCCTAAGGTTGCATACCAGGTTAAAAAGCGCGCACTCATATCTAATATTTTCCTAAACACCACGTTCATAACTATTTTTTGCGGCCTTTAGCCGAATATTTCATGCCTTCAATAATAACTTTAATAGCGTGGTTGAAGCGTTTAAAAAGTTCTTTAAAATCTTTCACTGCAATGTCTCCTCTAACATACTACCAGCGTGACGCACCAAACCCATAACGCGGCCGTAACTTTGCCTAGTTGGTCCCAGTACACCAATGTAACTGTGGTCCGAAAATGGCGAGCGAAAACGGCTTATTATTAAACTGCAACCGCTGGCTTTACCGATTGGGTTTTCGGCACCAATGTACACGTTTAGCGGCTTGTTGGGTGCAGCTTCGCGTAGCCAAGGTTCTAGATTATCTAGCAACATGGCTACCTGACGAGCGGCGGTTCCCTGAGCAAATTCAGGCTGACTAAATAAGTTGCCCATGCCGCTCATGTAAAGCTGGTCACCAACCGTAGCTAAGCCCAAATTATGCGTTAAGTCGACCAACGAATCTACCGCGCCGCGAATTGCTCTACCGGCGTGAGCAGAATTATTGCCAACCCGCGCTTCAATGGCGCGCAGTCCACGGTCGGTTTGGGCGCTTTCTGCACCACTAATTTGGTTAACGTAAAAACGATAGCCGCGATCAGTTGGCACACGGCCAGCGCTAGTGTGTGGCTGGGCAATAAAACCGGCGTCTTCTAGCTTTGCCATTTCGGCACGGATGGTTGCTGGGCTAACGGCAAAAAGCTTGGCCAAGGTTACTGAACCAACTGGTACGGCAACTTCGGCATATTGTTCAATTATTGTGGCTAGAATCTGCGCCTGGCGGTCAGTCATGACTTAACTTTACGGCTGTTGGCACTCATGCGTCAAGAGTGCTAAACGCGGCGTAGGGCTGTTTAGCTTTTGGAGCTACCGTTATAATGGACTTCTATGGTTGCATGCAGTACTGGCGCTAAAATACTATGCTTTGGAGCTAAATCAGCGCGGTCGCTCACCATCTGACCAACTTCGCGTCGAAATCCGTCACGCCTTAAGCCAAGTTCAAACGGATAAGCGGCAACATGGCCATCTTGTCTGACTTGTAATTCACCTAAGCCATATGGTGCTAGTCACGCTTTAGTAGTACTGTAAACGCGTCGCTCGGAATATCCACCTTGCCAAAGCGTTTCATGCGCTCTTTGCCGCGTTTTTGCTTGGCTAAAACCTTCTTTTTACGAGTTACGTCACCGCCGTATAGGCCAGTGGTAACATCTTTACGAAAGGCACTGATATCTTCGCGGGCTATAAACTTGCCGCCGATTGCAGCCTGCAAGCTTACCGCAAACTGCTGGCGCGGAATGACATCTTTGAGCCTTGCGACAATGTCGCGGCCAACCGCCTGCGCTTCTGAGCGGTGGCACATTAAACCCAGCGCATCAATTTTTTCGCCGGCCACATAAAAATCTACACGCACTAGATCTTCGGCACGATAATCGGCTAGTTCGTAATTGAACGACCCATAACCGCTAGTAATGCTTTTTAGCTGATCGTAAAAGTCGGTAAGAAGGTTGGCGAGTGGTGCTTCAAAGCTAACCACAGCACGTTCGTCTATATAATTTAAGTTTTTGTGAATGCCACGCTTGCCAGTGATTAGCTGGATTATTTGGCCGACATAGGCGTGCGGCGCCACAATTTCGCCCTTAATCCAGGGTTCGCGAATTTCCTTAATTTGCGCCGGGTCGGGCAGATCGGCGGCGCTTTTGATGTCCACTTCGTTCCCGTTTAGCAGTGTAATTTGGTAGTCGGTGCTAGGATTAGTGACTACAAGTTCTAGGTTATATTCGCGAACCAACCGTTCGCGCACAATGTCCATGTGCAGCAGGCCCAAAAAGCCAACGCGAATGCCAAAGCCTAAAACAGGCGAGTTTTCTAAGTCGTATTGCAGGGCCGAATCACTTAAGCTGAGCTTTTCGATTGCATCTTTAAGTTCTTGATATTGTTCGTTGCTCTCAGGAAAGAACCCAGCGTAAACGAACGGTTTTACATCTTTGTAGCCTGGCAATGGGTTATCGGAAATATTGGCTTGCAGGCTAACCGTGTCACCCACTCGCGCTTCGCGGGTGCTGCGCAAATTGGTAACAATATAGCCAATTTCGCCAGTTTTTAAAGCACTAAGCGGCGACATATCGGGCTTAAGAGCGCCGACCTCTAGCGCAATACCTTGTTTTTTGGTGGCCAACATAGCGATGGGCGAATTTTTGTTGATTTGGCCATCAACCACTCTTACATATAAAACCACGCCGCGATAATCATCGTAATAACTATCAAAAATTAAGGCGCGGGTTGGCTTACTGACGTCGCCACTGGGCGCGGGCACATCGGCAATTACTCGTTCCAAAACTTGGTCTACGCCCTGCCCGGTTTTAGCGCTAATTTGCAAAATATCTTCGAACTTGCAGCCGAGCAAGCTTACAATTTCGGCACCCACGCGCTGCACATCGCTAGCTGGTAGGTCAATTTTATTCATGACCGGAACAATTGTAAGATCGGCCGCGATTGCCAGGTAAACGTTAGCCAGGGTCTGGGCTTGCATGCCTTGGGTGGCATCAACTACCAATATCGCGCCTTCGCAAGCTTCTAGGCTGCGCGAAACTTCGTAGCTAAAATCAACATGACCAGGTGTATCAATTAGATTTAACTGGTAGCCCTGATGATCCATGCGCACCGGCTGCAATTTAATAGTTATGCCACGTTCGCGTTCTAGATCCATGCGATCCAGCAGCTGCTCTTTCATTTCGCGCTTGTCTACAGTACCGGTAAGCTCCAAAAGCCTATCGGCTAAGGTAGATTTACCGTGGTCAATATGCGCAATAATGCAGAAGTTTCGAATATGGTCTTGGTTCATTACCAAGGCATTATATCAGAGGTAGCGCAACTAACTTATTTTGCGCTTGTAAAACACCAGGCTTTTGATTTTGCTTAGCACCGGGTCGACTTCGGGTATTTTGAACAATTTGCTAAACACTAGATACGAGCCAAGACTAACGCTAACGATTATGGTAAACGATGGCAGTAGGGCCAAAAAGCCAACATCAACAGTAGTAAGGTTAAAAATACGAGCCATTATATAAGTAACCACAAAGGTAAGACCGGTGGCCGAAACCATGCGCAAAACTGCCTCAATAAAGTTAGCCGAAAACAGTCGCGGTATGCGGTGCGACATAATCACAAACAACGTTAGCACTTCTACAAAGGCGGTAATTGCGGCCGCCGCAGCTAGGCCATAAATATCTAGGCCTGCGTTCAAAACAAAAACTATACATAAAATAACGTTCAGGCTGATCGAGCCAATAGATATGTAAAGCGGGGTGCGGGTGTCTTGTTGAGCATAAAAACTGCGGCTGGCTAGGTGATAAACCGACCTAAACAAAATTGCCAGCGCCAAAATGCCTAAAACGTCGGCAATTTTAGGATCGCCACCTACCCTCACAAAGGCCACAATAAAGGCGCGGCACAAAAACACAATGGCGGCTATTGGTAACGATAGCCAAATAATTACGCGCAGCACCGACTGAAGTTCTTTTTTAAACAAGTCGGTTTGATGGGCGGCAATGCGCTGAGTCATTTTAGGAAAAGCCGCCGTCGAAATAGCCACTCCAATTAGGTTAATCGGCATTAAATACAAAGTGGTTGCTACCTGGTAGGCGGTGATTGCGCCATGGCCCAGGCGCGACGCCAGGTTGATTTCGACCAGGTTGTTAAAGTAATCAATACCTTGGTCGAACGAACGTGGCGGCAATAATCGCAAAACTTGCCGAAGCCCTAAGTTACGCCAGAAGATTCTAAAGTTATATTGAAAGCCCATACCAATCATGCCAATACTGCTAACTAACAGCTGCAAGATCGACCCCAGCACAACCCCCAGCGCCACACCCATAATGCCGCCCTCGAACACCTGATGGCCGAATACAGATATACCGTTGGTAAAAAACAAAATGCCAAAAATTATGCCTAAGTTGTAAATAGCTGGCGCCAAGGCGTAAAAAAAGAATCGCCCTACGGCTTGTTGCATGCTGCTTAGTACGCTGGCAATCGAGAACAAAAACGGGTTAACAGCAATCACGCGCATCATCGATACGGCCAGACCCCTGGTACTTTCATCAAAACCAGGCGCCAAAACATACTGCACTAGCGGCTCAGCGAAAATAATTATTAAAATGCTAGCTATAAAAGTGGCTATGGCTAGCAGATTAAGCAGGCTCGATGACAGTTCCCACGCCGACTTTTTATTACCATGAATCAAGCGTTCGTTAAATACCGGTATGAACGTAACGCTCAGCGCGCCCGACACTAATATAAAGAACATGAAGTCGGGTATTGTAAATGCTACTTTGTAGGCATCAATCGCCTGCGGGTATGTGCCGTAGTAGTAGGTTAGTAAAAGTTTTTCCCGGTACAAGCCAAGCAGGCCCGCTATAAGAGTCGAGCCTGCTAAAAATGATGCGGCCAAGCCTACGCTCAAACGGCCATTTGCACGGGTTAATAGGTTTTTTACCATTCAAAAGTTGCCAGGTTACTGCCTGTTACAGCAATTATAACAGGGTTAGTACAAGGCGGCTTCTTTTGGTAGCTTGGCGTCTTTTAACAACTTTTTAATATCGTCTTCGTCGACGGTTTCTTTTACTAGCAGCTCTTCGGCCAGCTTTTTGAGCGGACCAGGGTTGGCGCGCACGACAGCCTCTGCACGTTTAGCGGCTTCGCGAATTAGCGCTTCGACTTCTTGGTCGATCAGCTTTGCGGTGTCTTCGGAGTAGGGGCGTTCGTGAACCATGCGGTCAAACATCATACCGCCGGCATCTTCGTGGAACACTTGGTCACGCAGAACTTTACCCATGCCTTGTTCTATTACCATGTCACGAGCGATTTCGGTCGCTTTTTGCAAGTCATTGCCGGCACCGGTGGTTACGCGCTCAGCACCGTACTTCACTTTTTCGGCAACACGGCCGCCTAGGGCTCGGGCCAACACATCTTTAAATTCGATGATAGACGTGTAATTACGGTCCTCGGGCGGCAAGAACCAGGTTACGCCACCGGTGCCACCGCGCGGAATTATGGTCACCTTGTGCACCGGGTCGCTGTCTGGCAAAACATGGCCGACTAAGGCGTGGCCCGCTTCGTGGTAAGCCGTCATTTCTTTTTCGGCGTCGTTCATTACCTTGGTCTTGCGTTCGGGACCAATGGCAACTTTTTCAAAAGCTTCGGTTACGTCTTTGTTGTTAATAGTCTTGCGGTTGTGTTTGGCGGCAATAATGGCCGATTCGTTGGCAATGTTGGCAAGGTCGGCACCAGACGATCCGGCAGTTTTGGCAGCCAGTGCGTCTAAGTTTACGTCGCTTTCTAGCGGTTTGGAGGCGTAGTGGACTTTAAGAATTGCTTCGCGGTCTTTGCGCTCGGGCAGCTGTATCATTACGCGACGGTCAAAGCGGCCGGGCCTAAGCAGGGCAGGGTCGAGCACGTCAGCGCGGTTGGTAGCGGCTAGCACAATAACGTTTGTGTCTTGTTCAAAGCCGTCCATCTCTACCAGAATCTGGTTGAGCGTTTGCTCGCGCTCATCGTGTCCGCCACCCATGCCGCTGCCGCGTCTACGACCCACAGCGTCAATTTCGTCTATGAATATAATGCAAGGCGCATTCTTTTTGGCTTTTGCGAATAAGTCGCGAACACGACTTGCGCCTACGCCCACAAACATTTCTACGAATTCTGAACCACTAATGCTAAAGAACGGCACATTCGCCTCTCCCGCTACCGCACGCGCCAGCATAGTTTTACCGGTACCGGGCGGGCCAACCAGCAAAACACCTTTGGGTATTTTTGCACCAACATCTTTAAACTTCTTGGGGTGTTTCAGAAAGTCTACAACTTCGACCAAATCTTCTTTGGCTTCGCTGTTTCCGGCCACATCTTTAAACATGGACTTTTCTTTTTCATTACCGTAAAGACGAGCCTTTGAGCGACCAAATCCTAAAGCCTGGTTACTTTGACCCTGTGCCTGGCGGAATATAAAGAAGAAGAACGCAGCAATCAGCAGGGTAGGAATAACTACAGCGGCCACGTTCCAAAACGTACCACTTACATCTGACGGTTCTTTAACGACCACTTCAGCTTTGCTGTCGTGGCTTAACCCCTGTTCGTAAATACTGCTGCCACCTTCTTTAAATGACTTTTCGGTTGGTTTGCCGCCAGCTTTTTGGTCCATTGGTGTAATTAACAGGTTATTGCCTTCTATTTCTATTTTGGCAATCTGTCCGGCATTAGCTTGCTTTATAACTTCGCTAAACGCTACGTCTTGCAACTGCTGCTGAGGGCTGTACAGCATAAATAAAGCGCCCACAATGCCAACTACGATTACCCAAAAGATGACTAGGCGAATCACCTTCGACGGTTTTTGCTTTGGTTTCATTAAAAGTTCCTTTACTTCAGTGAGTTAGCAGCGGCAAGTTAACAGGTGTCAGACCGCCAAATATTTACGGTATTAGCTTAGCACGGTGGGCCTTAGCTCTACAATTAGCTGTTTAGGGGTTGCACGCGCACGCCAGCTAGCATCGAGCGACATAGTTTTACCCGGTTTAGCTGTTTTTGCGAATAAAAGTGTGGCTTCGGCCAGATCGCGAACTAGGCTAGTACCCATTGTGCGACGCAAGAATTGCTGCAAAAGTTCGTAGGCAAGTTGTGGGCTGAGCATAATTAAGATGTGGCGGTCAATGGCAGTACCCGGCGCTAACATATCGTCAAGCTGGCTTTCTATTGTGCGACGCAAAAGCTGTTGTTTGCGAACTAATCGCAAAAGCTTAATGTTAAACTGCGGCACGGCTACCTGCAGTCTGGGAATCAAGCTTTGGCGCACATAGTTGCGCAGATACCTTTGGTCTTGATTAGTCGAATCTTCGCGCCATGGCACGTTATTGGTTTTGGCATAGTCAATAATTGCAGATTTACCGTAGTTTATTAGCGGCCTAAGCACGTCGTTTGTGTTTGTAAACGGCGCCAACCCACGCCAACCAGTGCCGCGGAGTAGGTTAATTACCACCGTTTCAAGTAAGTCATCCTTATGCTGCGCTGTCACTATAAAATCTGCGTTAAATCGTTTGCGACACTGTCGCAGAAATGCATAGCGAGCATTGCGGGCAGCCCCTTCGCTTACATTCGCGCCCAGTTTTACAGATTTGCTTACAAATTCTATATTGTGCGACATAGCGTAGTGGTGGACCAGTTTTTCATCTTGCCCCGCGTCCGGCCGAACACCATGATTAAAATGCGCGACCACCAGTGTTAAATCTGGCACGCGCCTTAAGATATCTAGAAGCACCATCGAGTCGACTCCCCCACTCACCGCCACCACATACCGGCCCTTGGGCAATTTGACACTTAGCATACGTTCTTATCTTACTATAACTATACGACCTCTGGTATAATGCCTTTGAAACACAGTTAGTTTTGAGTTTCAAACACGCACCCGTAGCTCAGTGGATTAGAGCACCTGTCTTCGGAACAGGGGGTCGTAGGTTCGAATCCTACCGGGTGTACCAAATTATAGGCCCACTATGTCAGCACAATTTCCAGATAAGGCAGGGCCAGAAGGCGTGGGCAGCCCTGAACTTGCACAACAAGAATTTACAACGGCATTCAATGCCACCTGCAGTCAAATAGGAAAATGGCTAGCTCTTGCCGCCTACGCGTCGAGGCCGGATACTAGCCAAAGTTTTTGGCGCATTTCGCAATCGCTAAACGAAGCACAAGGACGTCACGCTACATTCTATTTTGATGCACAAACAAGCCTCGCAATACGTTCATACTGCGAGTACGGTTTTACAAGCGCCCATTTGGTTACAAGCGAGCTCGAACCCTTAGACGACGGCAGAGTCACCAGGCGTCACCGACTAACTAGTCGCGGCATGCTGGCCGCGGCAGTAGCTGGAACCTTAATAAGACGGCAGCTTGAGTTTATAAATTTATCTATACCCGATCTTTTTGGCCGCAGTAGCGGCGCGGCAGAACAGAATAGGCAAAGCCTGGATTTACTCGAATCAATCGCATCGATAAGTTTAACCGACTTTGTACCCGCAAGACTTCTACTAAATGGCGCTGGAAGCAAGCTCATAGACAGGCTTGTTGACTCAGCAGTTTTAGAAAAGGTATCCAAGCAGGACCATGACCAAAGGTTCTTCAGATTGGTTCGGCCGAAGATAAAATACAACGTAGAAGACATGAAGCCCGAAACCATGCAGCTATATATGTCTGCTATGGCCCTATTGGACGGCCAACACGAAACGATAACTGGCGCGCAGCTTTTGGAAATGACATCGCAGCTTTTTCCTGGCGCCGACCTTGAAGCTCTTTGGCGTCGTGTGTCCAATAGCGCACCACCTGTCTTCTTGGTCCCAGAACTAAACCCGGCCTTTAGCCGGCCTTCCGACAAAGTTGCAGTACGCATTAGCCCGGCGTATCGTGATCTGGTTGAAAAACTTCTTGCCGACCTAAAAACACTTGCGCAAAGCAAAACCGCTGCGGATTCCGCCGTAAAGTACGCGGTAAGCATACTGGAAGACGACTGGGCGGTAGCACAATTAATGGACATAGCATTCAATGAGCTCAACCCTAACTACGGGGTAGTGCCCGACCCAGATTACGAAGGCTGGCGGGCCGATCGGAAGCCGCACGAAAAGTGGCGCCCACAGCTACCAGCACCTCCAACACCAAATCTTCACATAGCAGAACTAGCCATTACTAGCGCGCGCGAACATCCTAGCGGTCAGCGTCCGCTAACAAACATCGCGTTGTCTAGATTGTTAGAAGGTATCGCCGTAGGCATGCGAAACAGTGGTGCCGGCAAGTAAACCATGCAAACAGTGCGATTCTATCATTTGGCACTCAATTTTTTGAGCCCGTCTTGCAAAAACAGGGGTAAAAAAGTATAATACCCCTGTTATTTGTTTATCGCCCGCAAGATACGGGCCAGTAGCTCAGCTGGTTAGAGCGTCTGCCTCTTAAGCAGAATGTCGAGGGTTCGAGTCCCTCCTGGCCCTCCAAACATAAGTACTATAAAAGCCTTCTCAATCGAGAAGGCTTTTTTGTTTGCTATGATTAAGCTATAGAAAACGACCACCGTAACAATGCGACAAGTATTGTCGGCCTACTTTGCGGCTTGGGAAAATATATTTACAAATCATGAAGGCGTACGCAAAACCACACGGGAGGTGCTACTACTCATATTTCGAGAGGGGCTTATACAGGAACTGCGTGAGCATTATCTAACAATGGAACATGTCTAGACTATGAGCGAATGTGCAGTGATTTTTGATATGGACGGCGTACTTATTGATTCGGTAAGCCTAAACTGGCAAGCCATGAACATCGTCCTCGGACACTATGATGTGCAAGTCGATAATCAAGCCATTGCCAAGTATGTTGGCAAAAGCCTGCGTGACCAGGTTAGGGAGTTAAGTAGTGATTACGGCTTGACCTTGGAATATGAGCCATTTGAATCAGAAACCAGTGCTATAAAAAAGGAGCTCTTTGCGGATGTCCAACCTAAAGAAGGCGTGCTTCATTTACTGCAAGAATTGCAGACCAACAAGGTGCCTTTGGCCGTAGCCACCACTTCACCACGTGCCTTGACTATTGAACGGTTAACGGCTGCTCGCATCCTGGATTACTTCGATGCACTCATTACCGAAAACGATGTCACCAAACATAAACCAGACCCCGAAGTGTATATCGCTGCCGCGACAGCGCTAACAATGCCAGCCAAAAGTTGTATAGTAATCGAGGATGCTCCGTCTGGCATACGAGCGGCAAAGGCGGCAGGTATGCTGTGCATTGCCATCAAAACCGACATAGTACCTAACGAGCAACTACGAGCCGCTGACTTGGCAGTCAATTCCCTCGCAACCCTTACATTTGCGCAAATTCGTTCCTTACTTCATTCGCGATAGCGATTACCGTGGCCTCCAATACCGATCATATTTATACTCCTCGTTCAGAGGAGTTTTTAGTTAGTGAGGCTGACTAGCTTTTGCGACAGCCGACTTTTCGCCAACTCAACAAATTGATTGACTTGTTCGTCTAGGTCGTCACGAGACGTATCAAACACGAAGTCGAACTTTCTTGTCACGTCTCGGGCATGAAGATCTTTGCGAGCAAAGTAATTAGCAATGGCTTGATTGGCATCCTCGAATAGCCAATCATGTTTGTAATTCTGTAGTTTATGAATAATAAACTCCTCGGGCGGATTAATATGTATCCAGAACTCTGTAATACCAAGTTCGCGATCGATCTTTTCTACCGCTTTTTGGACAGCAAAAGGCGCTAGGTCATTGTCCTGGGCTATACTATAGCCTTGATGCTTCAGCTCTATATTCATGCGCGCGCCTAAGCTTGGCGCAATCTTAGGATCCAAGCCTTCATCTATGAGCAGGCGGCGCAACTCGTCGCTTGATATACGAACTAGCGGCAAGTTCTTGCATATTTTTCTTAGCACGGTGGACTTGCCTGCCCCAACTAAACCAATGGGGCAGATGTCAAACTGAGGCTTGTTCTTGCAACCGTCAGGATACTCTAGGGAGTCACGATACGAGAGGTACACCTTTTCAATATGATCATTAGTAAGCACGTTGAAATGTTCCTCAAATTAATTCTTATGTAATGTGTCATAATACTTATTTATAAGCAAGTACTCTAGCGCACTTCTGAACACCCCGTTTACATCCGTAGATTGGCTGTTTTTTAGTGTTTCAAAACTTTATTTGCAATCAAATTGGCGCACCCAGTATACTGAAAAGCATTGCATCAAATGAGCTATAAACAACAACCACAACAAGTAGCCGCAGCGCAGACCAGCAACAATTCTAACGGTGCGACTAAACCCCCATCTAAAAAAGGGCTGTGGTTTGGCTTGATATTCTTTGGCTTGACTACTGTGCTTATACCCGACTGGCGAGACCCAATGTCTGCATATGGAGCATCCATAAGTGTTGTTTTGGTTGCAGTGTTAGTGGCGTTTGTTGCGCACTACTGGAATAGACGGATTTCCAAAAATGAGCTGCAGCGAAGGCGCATGTCGGCAGCGACTGTTGTGCCACTGTTCTTAGCGCCACTGCTCATTGTAGTGGTGTTCATCGACGTTTTTATACTTCCACAACAGTCCGGCTCTGTCCAAAACCTAGTATATGCCGCTGCTACTGTATTGATGACACTGGGTACAGTTGTGGCACTTGTAATCGCGTATAGTCGCAAAGGCTTATATCAGACGCCGAATCCACATAGATAGATCAATAAAACGCGCTTTGGCAGAAAGCCTGCGGCAATGAGACATTACAAATTACCGACGACAAGTACGCCCCGAAAGCAGCTCAATAGATGAAGCAAATCTTTAGGAATGCACACCGCTAATTCAGCAAGAAAGAATCTGATTACTTTTTAATTTCTGACTTACGAACGCAGTCGCAAAACTTCCTCAAGAACCTTATTTAATGTTTCATTTGTGACATGTTTCTTGGCATTAACCATGAATTCTTCAAGTACAATTTGATGGTCTTGTTCGTACTGATGTGCTTGAAACGCCATCTCTAATTTATCTAATTGGTGCACAAATTGCGCTTCAGCTGTTTTTCTTTCTAGATATTCATCGAAAAGACTTATATCATCGCCATTGCCAGTACTTTTAAGAATCGAATGAAGTGCCTCGCGCTCAACTCGATTCTTCTCGCTTTCATCGGTTGTCACTATTTTCCCGCGCTGGGTGATAACATCGCCAATAATCGCTTCGCCCACGTCGTGAAGAAGTGCCATGCGCAAAACTTTATCTGCATCGACGTTAAAGTACTTAGCCATAAACATTGCGAGAAGTCCAACACCAAATGAGTGGTCGGCCACACTTTCAGGCAGGGCAATGTCGTAATTAGTCCAACCAGTTCGCTTTAACTTTTTTAATTTTCCGAGTGTTTGCGCGAGAGTTATCGCGCTTTGTACATCATCAAAAGATGAATCTGATTTAAGCATGGCCTAATTATATTGTATTCGATTCATTTTGGTCGCAATGAAAACTATGACAGAGCTAAATACGGATCTCATTAAGTAGCTAAGGCGAACCTCAGTACGCAGCTAAACAAATTAGTAAAGTTCTTATGCTTGTGATACGATGTAGGAGCATACTTATATAAATAAACCAAAATAAGAAAGTTGGCTATGAAATTATTTATTAAAGCAAGCTTTGCCCTTCTGGCAATCGCCCTATTCGTAGCCTTTCCGGTTTATGCGGCTCAGCCGCCGGTAGACCTTGGCACTGCCAAACCGTTTGCAATCCTTGCCGGAACGGGTATTACCGATACTCCTACTTCTGTAATAACTGGCAATGTCGGTTTAAGCCCAGCCGCAGGATCTAATATTACTGGTTTAACATGCGCAGAAGTGACCGGAACTATCTATGATGTCAACGGCACTTTTCCTGGTTCGTGCGAGGTTACTGACCCGGGGCTGCTAACCACTGCTAAGAATGATCTGACGACCGCCTTTGTAAACGCAGCTGGCCGGACCCCAGTCACAACCGTACCAACCGAGCTTGGTGGTACAACCTTAACAGCGGGCACCTACGATTCCGCCTCTACCACCTTTGGCATTACCGCTGGTGCAGGCCCCCTAGTGTTAGATGGACAGAACAACTACGACTCTGTCTTTATTTTCAAAATGGGTGCGGCCGGAACAGGACTTACTGTTGGGCCAGGCAGTACTGTATCTCTGATTAACGGCGCTCAAGCCTGTAACATTTTTTGGGAACTAGATACTGCCAGCATCGACACGACTGCCGTGTTTAAGGGCACAATTATGGCCCTAAATTCTATCACTGTTAATAACGGTGCGAATATAGAAGGACGATTATTAGCTCGTAACGCAAACGTCACCCTCGTAGCTGACACCATTACCGCACCAACAACATGCGCAAGCGGACTCACTCCTGGCTTCCCGAACACCGGTGCTGACGCGGCTTCGTGGAAAACTACAACTTGGTCCTTAGCCGACTTCCGCCTCTAGCGGTCCGTGAAGAGCATAAAGGGGTCTATAGCCTATAAGAAGATAGTACTTATTGGCGCAAGTTGTCTGCTACTATCTTTGGTGCTAATTATTGCTTTTGCCAAAAACAAGCCTGTTCAAAGTGGCCCTCAAAAATTGGAGGCAAGCACCATTAAACAAGAGCCTGTGGTGGTCTATGGAATACCGGTTAGACTTAAAATACCAATAATAGCCGTTGATGCAGCGGTTAGTTTTGTGGGTCTTGGGACCGACGGTTATATGGAAGCACCTAAAGGCGGTGTGGATGTTGGCTGGTATAAGACGGGTGCACGGCCAGGCAATAACGGCACTGCGGTTATTGATGGCCATTACGGCCAGTGGAAAAATGGCGAGGGCTCGGTCTTTGATAATTTGAACAAGCTCAAAAAGGGCGACAGCATATATGTCGAAGATGACCACGGCGAGACCGCTACTTTTGTGGTGCGTGAACTAAAGTTGTATAAACGCAGCGAAAAAGATTCAACTGTTTTCAATTATTTAAGTGACGGAAAAGCCTATTTAAGCCTTATCACATGCCAAGGCAATAAGTCCCAAGGCAGCTACCCTGACCGCCTTGTAGTTTTTAGCGACAAGCAAACCACATCACAGAATATACCCTGATATAAAAGACAAACTTATAGGTATAGCTCGCGGCATAGACTCCAACCAAACCTGATTAGCAATAATCAGCACGATTGCTTTCCACACCCCAAAGGCTTCGCGATATGCGAAGTCATTTGTTTGCTATACTCAAACTCATGAAGATTTTTGGTGACGCTGAAAAAGTTGAAGAATACGGCACGCCAAACGCAAAAGCGACAGATGTGCAGGGCGTAGTTATCGTTGGGTATGACCCCGCAATAAAAAAGTGGCTCGCGCTTGAGTGGAGTAAGCAAGGCACTATTTGGCTGGTGGGCGGAGGCAAAGAAGGCGCTGAGTCGTACGAGCAGGCCGCACGCCGAGAACTTAAAGAAGAAACAGGATACTCAGACTTTAAAGAGCAAGTTCAACTTGGCGGCCCTATTATTTCTCATTACTACAATGATAGAAAAGCCGTATTTAGGCGATCAAATTCATTTGCCTTTCTTTTCGTGTTAGACAGCACTTCAAAAGGCAATCAGGAATTAGAAGCACATGAGCAGTTTGAAGTAAAATGGCTAGATTACGAGTCATTACGCAAAGCACTTGAGCAAACAGGCGGTGGCGTAGAGCATTGGTTGGCGGTTCTATCTAAGGCGCATGATTATCTTGTTGAAAGCAGCGCGAATTAGTTGCGACGGCAAGGTCGAGTCGCTCTTGGCCAAGTCTGCTATATTTAAATCATGAAATTTATCGGGGTGGACATTCCCCACTATCAAGGACAGTGGCTTTGCTTTAAAGACCGCTCTAACAAGTCGGCTGCCTTGCTTGGGATCATCAAAGATAACATAAGTCGCAACTAGGCTCGATTGCGATTATTCCATCAACCATAGAGGCATTTGGTTTGTTATAATTCACTCATGAATAATCAGACATTTGAAGAGGCAATTAACGACATACGGAAATCTGTAAGCCGGTTTCAGAAAATTGAAGGCAAGCCTTGGAGAGTCGAGGGAGCTGTAATTGAGCTTGCCAAACAAGTCGGCCAACTATCCGCCTTAGTGATGAACCGAGAGGGCTACTATTACGCCGAAAGAGATAAAGAAAGCGACAACTATAAGTCATCCAATAACAATATTGCGGATGAACTTGCAGATATTATGTTCGCGGTTGTTCGCATCGCTGACCATTATGGGATAGACCTTGTGTCAACAAATGTCAAAACACGCAAACTTGAAGACGATTTTCTAAAAACAAAAAACGTTTAAATCTAGATCTCGGCCGAGAGAGTTAGTTTAGGCGTGTTAGAATAAAACTATGCCAAGTTTAACAAAACTTGATCGTTACTCGGCGTCGCTTGTTGGTTTTTTGCAGGCCATAAGCGCTTCGCTCTATATAATCCTGTTTGCCTGGCTGGCCACGTCGATACCGCAACCAATGCCTAAGGTATCGCCAGTTCTGTTTTTGGTTTTTGTACTTACAGCTTTTGTATTATCGGCGCTGGTATGCGGCTCGTTGGTTTTGGGTTACCCAGCCATACTTGCGCTGCGCGGCAAAATAAGGCGCGCTGTGATGGTTCTTATCTGGAGCGGTTTATTCTTTGCGCTTATTCTGGCTGTGGTTTTAGTAAAAATAGTGGTGCTGCACTAGATCATGAAGTGGTTTAACAAGACCAAATTTATCCATCTGCCTAGCTCGCCTGTGGGTTTTGTAATTTACGTGCTTGCGATTTTGTTTTTGATTACAGTGTTTGTAGCGGTTGACCGTAATTCACACTCAGTTAGCGACACTCTTTACGGTATATTCCCCTACTTTGTGAGCACATTCTTGTTAGTAGAATGGCTAGCCGACAAAACTAGCTAGAACTAAAAACATAAGGAGGCACCGGTGATTAAAGGCAAAATGAGCAACCATATGGCAGGACCAATTTACGGCCTAGGTATTTTTGGGGCACTGGTGTACTTTATTGTGCACGCCGACGGTTTTTGGTCGGTGATATTCGCGTTTTTTAAAGCCCTTGTGTGGCCAGCGTTCGTGGTTTACGGCCTTCTTGGCTTTCTGCACATGTAGCAGGGTGTCTGCCTCTTTGATTGACACAAAAAACAGTTTATGTTTAAATGAATGCATTGTTTAATGAATTCGCGTTGTTTTAAGTTTTTACTCGATTTCATTCAGCAAGATCGACGTAATAACTAAACAAAAGGATTCTTTTTTAATGTCTTATAGTTTTAGAAGCAGACGCCCATCGCAAGGTGGAGGTCGCAACACACGCGCACCATACGCTAAATATTCACGTAGTAGCGGTGGCCGCGGTAACAAACAATCAATCGACCCTGCCCGCTTTGTGCGCGCAGCCAAATCGGTACAAGCCGTAGAATACAAACCACTGCACAACTTTGCAGATTTTAAAGTAAACCAAATAATCAAAGATAACTTAGCCGCTAAAGGCTACGTTACGCCATCGCCAATTCAAGACCAAACCATTCCGCTTGGTGTTGAAGGTTGCGACGTTGTTGGCATTGCCAACACCGGTACAGGCAAGACTGCCGCTTTTGCAGTGCCAGTCTTGAACCAGCTAATGCTGTTCCCTGAATCGCACGCACTTATAATGGCGCCAACCCGCGAACTTGCACAGCAAATCGAAGCCGAATGCCGTGCTATCGGTAAGGGTACCCGCTTAAGCGGCGCAATACTAATCGGTGGCGCCCCTATGGGTCCACAGCTACGCGACTTGCGTACTAACCCGCGTATCGTAATTGGAACGCCTGGACGCATTAAGGATCACCTAGAACGCGGTACTCTTATGCTGAACAACTTCAACATTGTGGTGCTAGACGAAGTCGACCGCATGCTAGACATGGGCTTTATTAACGACATGCGCACAATTCTTGCCCGTTTGGGCGAGCAACGCCAGTCTTTCTTCTTTTCAGCCACAATGGACCAAAAGGTTAAAACACTAATTGACACTTTCGCTAACCAGCCAATCACCATTTCGGTTAAGACTGGCGAGACCAGCGAGACCATTGAGCAAAACGTTGTTCACTACAGCGGCAAAGAAGACCAAATCGAAAAACTGCACGACCTGCTAAACAGCGCCGACGTTACAAAAGCGTTAGTGTTCCACGAAACTAAATTTGGCGCTGAACGCCTAAGCAATGCATTGATCGAGCGCGGTTTTAACGCCGATGCCATTCACGGCGGCAAAAGCCAAGGTGCCCGCCAACGCGCATTGCGCCGCTTTAAGAACAACGAAATAAACGTACTTGTCGCCACAGACGTTGCCGCACGCGGCATTGATGTAGCCGATATTACCCACGTTGTAAACTTCAGCATACCAAACACCTACGACGACTACGTTCACCGTATTGGTCGTGCTGGCCGTGCTGGCCGTAAGGGCTTTGCCCTAACCTTTGTTGAAAAATCTAGGTTCTAACCAGTTACAAAAATATTTAGCAAATTTGGGTAGTGAGCGTGTATTAACGCCATAAACAGCACCAAGTCAAATGTTAGATGTATGGTTATGGCGTATAAAAGCGACTTAGTTTTGTGAAAGATATACCCCTGAATTAGCGCAAACATAGCCGTTGGTATTATTACCCAACTTCTAAAGCCAAGCTCATACAAAAACGATACAAATATAGTCGCTTGTGCAATATTTGCCCACCAAAATGACAAATGCTTTTTGAATATACCAAGCACGCTGGCGATAAAAAATATTTCGTCCCACAGACCAACCATTAGCAGACCGCCAAGTAGCGTAGCAATACCAGGAACGCTAAGCTGCACCTGCCAGTTGCTATATTGGCCGGTCGAGCTAAAGTAAAGCGGCAGCACAAAGTAGCCTACTGCTGCGGTAAACGCAATGTAGAGTATTTCGGTTTTGTACCATCGGCGACCGTGATGAAAGCTAAACTTTACTACACCCTCGTGGTGGAACTTTTCTAGATATATATAAGGCAAAGCGGCCACGATCCAGATTCCAAGCGTACCCGCTGCCACGTGCAGTGGCTGAATGTTGGACGCATCGACTGGGGTAATTCCCAACACTGCAAGCGAGGCCACCAACGCCGCAAGGTGACGCCGCAATGGAGGTGGTTGCATCCAAACCACAATTGCCGACACCAGCAAAAGCAGCCAACCAGCAGTCTCCAGCCTTAGCGCAATCAGCACTACGGCCGACAAGCACAGCAACACAATTGGGAAAGCTGGCTTAAAAAATAGTTTTAATAGCACGGTCATGCCGATCCACTTGTTGATATAGTCGGACCAGGCACACCAACCTACTGCAACGCGACTTCAGATTTTAACGTCACCTGTTTACTGCCGCCAGTACCGCCAATTCTTTGATACGTGTCGTCGGTGGCTAGCGAAACAGCTTCGCCCTTATCTACCTGGAATATTATCGCGCCGCTGGTTTGCTTACCGGGTGCGACATCTTGGCCGTCTAGTATGTCCGGAGTGTCATCTTTACTTGCCAGTTCACTATCTTGGTATCCGCCGGCTGAATTCAAAAGTTTGAACAAGCTATCACTAACATACTGCGAACCGCTTTTGGCCTTGTTACCAACAACCACTGTTACTTTTATTAGTTCTTTATTGGCATCGGCCTTTAAGTAGCTGCCGGCAGCTGGCGTCCAGTTACGGTCAACTTTTGTAACCATATAACTAAGGCCGCTGCTTAAGTTAACCTGCTGGTTTATTTTGGCTTTTAGGTCTTGGTCTTTAATTGTGCTGCTGGTATCGATAAGTCCAGACAAATCAAGCTTGCCATCGCTACGATTAACAACATCGCTGCTACCACCCACGACTGCCGATAAAGGATTATTTGAGCTTTTACCCAGGTTAGCAAACAAGTAGTAGCCCAAAGCGCCTATAGCCAAAACAACCACTGCCGCAATCACAAGCATGGTGGTTTTTTTATCGCCGGCGGTATGCGCAGCTGTGCCCGGATATGCCTGATGCCCGTAGTTCGGTGCAGGTTGAGACTGTGGCATAGGCTGTTGGTAGCTTGGCTGCGGAGCGGCGTATGGGCTATAAGCCTGCGGCGACGCAGGTTGTGGCGCCTGAGGTGCAGGTTGGCCATATTGCATTGGCTGATTGCCAGTGGCAAACGAACCGGCGGTTGGTTGCGGTGACACAGGCTGCGGTGCAGGTTGTGGCGGCAACTGGTTAGGACTATCGTTTGGCTGGTCGGGATACATTTTAATCTTTCTTTTACTTAGTCTAAAAATATTCTAGCACGCAGCGACTGTAGTCAACCAGCTGTCAGTTTGGGCTTGAATATCTTTATTAGTCCAAACGCCACGAACGACCCTAAGGTGTTTGCGGTTAAATCCCACCACGTATCGCCACCTACCACACCTGGCCAACCAATACCGCTTAAAAAGAATTCGAACAATTCATTCAAAACGCCAACAGCGCTCACAAACAAAAACAGGCCAATCCACGACTGCCACCATTCATCAAATTTAATTTGGTAGCATTTTATAGCGTAAATATATAAAACTGCGGCCAGCACTCCGCCAACAGTGTGCATGGTAAAAGTATCCGTTTGGTTAGATATGGGCACTTCGGGTAAAACTTGCGACAGCACCCATAGCCCTGCCGCCAGCCATAAATATCCTGCGTTTTGGGTATATGGCAGTTTGCGTGTTTTATTGGTTACAAACACATAGCGCGCCATAATCCAGGGCGCGAACAATATTAGCACTGGTATTACAAATTGGTAAATTATCATTCTGTATCACCCGGCAACGGATAGCTTTTGGAAAAATCGATAATTTGAGCGCGAATCGACTCTAGTTTACTCGTGTTGCCATTTGCTGTAATTGCTTGGTCAATCCATGCGGCAACCTGCTTCATTTCAGGTTCTTTCATGCCGCGGGTTGTTAGTGCTGGTGTGCCCAGGCGAATGCCGCTTGGGTCGAATGGTGACCGCGGATCGAATGGCACAGTGTTTTTATTAACCGTTATGCCAGCCATGCCCAAAGCAGTCTCGGCGTCAGCACCTTTAACGTTTTTGTTGGTCAGATCAATCAACAACATATGGTTGTCCGTGCCGCCCGTAACTAGTTGGTAGCCTTTGGCTAGTAGCTCGTCGGCCAAAACCTTGGCGTTTTTAACCGTTTGGCGACCATATTGTTTAAAGCTGGGCTGCGCCGCTTCGTGCAGCGCCACTGCAATAGCAGCCGTTTGGTGGTTGTGCGGACCCCCCTGCAAACCAGGAATTATAGCGCGGTCGATCAGTGTGGGTAGGTTTTCGCGGCTTCGTTCGGCGGGTCTTAGCGGATTCGACGGGTTGCCGTTGCACAAAATTAATGCACCGCGTGGGCCACGCAGAGTTTTGTGAGTTGTTGTGGTGATTACATCTGCAAAACCAACTGGCGATGGGTGCACCCCCGCTACAACCAGACCGGCGATGTGCGAAATGTCAGCCACCAAAAAAGCATCGGCAAGATCGGCTATCTGGCGTAATTTTTGCCAGTCAAAAATGCGCGGATATGCCGTTGCGCCCACAAAAATTAATTTTGGCTTGGTTTTTTGGACTTGTTCGGCCATGGCTTCGTAGTCCAAAAAGCCGTCTCTGCCCGTTTGGTACTGTACCGAATTAAACCACTTGCCCGAATAGTTTACCTTTAGACCATGTGACATGTGGCCACCAAAATAAAGCTGCATGCCCATTACTGTGTCACCCGGATCAGCTAGCGCAAAGTAAACTGCCATGTTGGCTGGACTACCCGAATACGGCTGCACGTTAGCGTGGTTAACGCCAAACAGCGCCTTGGCGCGGTCGCGAGCAATGTTTTCAATCTGGTCTACAACCTCGCAACCGCCATAATAGCGTTTGCCAGGATAGCCTTCGGAATATTTGTCGGTTAGGCGCGAACCCAAGGCTTTTAGCACTTCGGCCGAAGTGTGGTTTTCGCTTGGGATCATTTCGAGCCCTTGGCTTTGGCGTTTTACCTCGGCCTTTATAAGATCAAAGATTTTTTTATCGTTCATTACAAAGTCTCCACTTCTAAGGGTGTTTAGGTCAAAAGTGGGTTAAGAGCTAGATCATATCCACATTGTATATCACCTGTCGCCAAGATACAGCCAAAGTTAATAATAAGCCTTGGATGTGTATGCTATTTGTCATAGAATTATGTAGCACATGACAGAACCAGAAAACGGCAACTTTACACCACCCTGGGGTTCGCACCTAGTTGATAGCGGCCTTTTCGAAACGGACTCTGCAGCCAAAGCCGCGCCTTCTGAACTTACACCCGGGGCGCAACACATACTGCGAACCAGAACCGGCCCCTTTGTTACAGACATGCTGGTGACCTTGGTTCATATCGATCAGAGCGGCTACCAAGCTGCGGCAGTTGGCGTAACCTACTGCCATACAGAACTCGACTCTGTTGATACAATTGGCGTAGACACTGACGGGTTCGTAAAATCACTGAACGCATACGACGATTCAACTCCAACAGGTTACTTCTTGCCTGTTCGTTCGCAAGACCACACCCCCGACCCAGCCACAGATACAATCGGCGCTGAAGACGGTATATCGAACCACCCTAACTAATATCGCATATATGGTATTATCTTAAGTTATGACCGATGGCGACTATAAAAGCAAAATTGGCAAACTAATACAGCAAAGCCGTAGCGCACGCGGTTTAACACAGACCGACCTTGCACGCATTCTTAAGACAAGCCAAAGTGCAGTTAATCGCATAGAAAACGGCGGCCAAAATCTAAGCATGAAAATGCTAGCGCGAATTTCAGATGCCCTGCACAGCGAAATTGTGTCATTGAGCAAACCCGGTTCGCTTAACTTTAGGGTCGAGGGCGGCCACAAACTTAAAGGCGAAATTACAATCAACACCAGCAAAAACGCAGCCGTTGGTTTAATTTGCGCCGCCCTACTTAACCGCGGCACCACTACCTTGCGCCGAATGCCACGCATCGAAGAAGTAAACCGCCTGCTAGAAGTTATGGTCAGCATGGGCGTAAAAGTTAAGTGGTTAAACGAGCAAAACGACCTAGAAATTAAACCGCCGGGCAAACTAAAATTAGACAGCATAGACGCCGAAGCCGGCCGCAAAACCCGCAGCGTAATCATGTTTATGGGCCCATTGATGCACTTGGCTGGCAGCTTTAAGCTACCCTACGCCGGCGGATGCAAACTGGGTGAACGCACAGTTAAGCCTCATTTATATGCACTCGAAGATTTTGGCCTAAAGGTCGAAACCAAATCTGGTTGGTACCATTGCATCAGCCGCCCGGTTAAACCAGGTAAGGTTGTTATGTACGAAAACGGCAACACTCCGACCGAAAATGCCATAATGGCCGCCGCCCGTACGCCCGGAATTACGGTCATTCGCCGCGCCGCAGGCAACTACATGGTGCAAGACGTGTGCTACTTTTTGGAAAAACTGGGCATTAAAGTCGAGGGCATCGGCACGCACACCCTTACAATACATGGTCAAAAAAATATCAATCGTGATGTTGAATATTGCCCAAGCGAAGACCCAATAGAAGCCATGACTTTTTTATGCGCGGCGATTACTACCAATTCGTCGATCACATTAAAACGCGTACCCATAGACTTTTTAGACCTTGAACTTCTAAAGCTAGAAAAGATGGGCCTTAAATACGAAACCAGCAAAACTTATAAAGCCCGCAACGGCCACACCAACCTGGTTGACCTAACATGCAAAACTTATAAAAAACTTACCGCCCCCGAAGACAAACTAGAAGCTCACGACGACCCGGGCATGAACATGGACAACTTGCCCTATTTTGTACCAATTGTCGCAAGTGCACACGGCAAAACCCTAATCCACGACTGGACTTACGAAAACCGGGCCATATATTTTACCGAGCTCAATAAGCTAAACGCCGACGTTGCCCTGGCCGATGTGCATCGGGTTTACGTGACCGGACCCACCAAGTGGCGCGCCGCCGAAGTTATATGTCCACCGGCACTGCGTCCGGCGGTTGTGATTTTAATCGCCATGCTTGCCGCACCCGGCACATCAGTTTTGCGTAATGTGTATTCGATTAACCGTGGCTACGAAGACCTAGCCGAGCGGTTAAAAAGCCTGGGCGCACACATAGAAGTTATTCGCGAAATTTAGTAGGGCTTGTAGCCGCCACTCATAAACAAAAGATAGATCAGGCCGTAAACAATCGCGCCTACAACTACATACAAAGCTATCCACTGCCACAGCGGACGTTTTCCGTAGCCACCAGGCTTGCTTGTAGTTTGATTTGCCATTAAATGCCTCCCTTTTTTGTAATTTCTGGTACCCCCGGTAGGAATCCTTCCACCTGCGCCTGTGCGAAAAATTTGCCAAGGCAAATTGCGCAAGGCGGCCAAGCTTGGATTGCTCGCGCGCCACCGGCGCACTCGACCCACGGTTCGATTATTAACTAATATGCAAGTTTGCTCAACACCTAAAGGTGTAGATCAAACTTGGTACCCCCGGTAGGAATCGAACCTACGACCTTGACGTTAGAACCGTCTTGCTCTATCCGCTGAGCTACGGGGGCTTATGTGCACATTCTAACAGATGTGCAGATGATAATGAATATGAACATATTGCCTTATACTTATTTATATTGTATAGTATGTTTTAATGACCGAGCACGAGCATAGAGAACCACCTACCCATCAAGAGGTAATGCAAATCGAAGCTGATAACGCAGCCGCGCTAGCCCAAGGCATTGAAGACGGTACTCTAACGCTTACGATCAGTCCAGACGGCACAACAGTGCTAACCAACAACTTAACTGGTGACAAGCGAATTGAAGGCCCCGGCGGCGTAGTAGTGGAAGCAAGACGTTACAACGGAAGGTTAGGGTTCTCGTACTACGAATTATCCGACCATAAAAAAGACGAGCAATAAACCATGGAAAGACCCAATGACCCTCAGGGTGACGATCAAGAACCAGATCTTAGCGAAAGCGATGAACGGATACTAGGCGGTGATCTTAGCCAAGTACATGACGCAATCAAGCTGCGCGAAATGTTCGAGTTTGTTGGAATAGTCCTTAATCCTAAGAACCCCGACGCCGAAGAGGAAGAAGTCGAAGAAGACGAAGAGGACTAGGCGCCCAGGCATCTGTTATTCCCTTTCGTTTTCTGATACAATACCCCCGTTAGCGTGGCGGACGTAGCTCAGTTGGCAGAGCGCCAGGTTGTGGTCTTGGATGTCGTGGGTTCGAGCCCCATCGTTCGCCCCAAGTTAAAAGGCTGGCCTTTACGGTCGGCCTTTTAACTTGTAATTACACTTAAAGCTAAAACTGGTACGTGCCATCTTTAAAGACCCGTCGCCCCATTTGACACTTGCCCCATACTTTGAAATCATAAACATATCTATGGCACAAACAGCATCTCGAATAGAATTCACAGGCGAAGTACCGGGGCCGGGTTCTGAAATATTGGTGGCCGATGACAACCAAGTAGTAATAGAGGCAGACGAGACAGACAAACCGACAGCCGTAGGTTCAAGGGTAATAGCCAGAGTTGCTATCGACAGCTACAATACACCCGATCACCGTGAAGACGGATTTAGGGGCGTATGGGTAGACCTTAGACAAGAGGGCATCCCGCCGATTAGAGTTAGCTTATTTGCTGCACCCGACAGAACGTTACGCATCACGGCCGACCCCTCGGAACCTGACGCCGCCGCAAATGACAAGCTGGTTAAGACCAGGCACAGTCATCGCTTTTACTTATTACCAGCTACAAATCACGAAGAAACACGCGAGTAGTATATGGCCGAGGAGCAGAACCCCGACAAATCAGGCGATAAGCCCAGGCCCATCGGACCCGTAGTGGAGCGGAAGGATCTAGCCGCCGACATGGGCCGGCTTGTAAGTAAAGAAGCCGACGCTATGCCAGCCATTCTTTACCTAGAAACCGCCACAATGGCCGGCGAAACCCCTGCCTTGCGAGACAGGTATTCTGAGCTGCGAGACAGGGTTATAGAGGCTGGCAATGAGGGGGTTCTGAGCTTAGACGAATACTGTCTTTTTTCAGCTCTAGGGGAACTATTGAGCAGGGGGCGTATTACAACCTCGCTTGTTGGTAAAGGCGTACCAAAACGGTACTTGCCAAAAAGAGAAGCAGGAGAAAGCAAGGCTGCATTTGTTGAACGCCAGGCAGCTGCTAGAGAACAAGTGCATGAATCCTACAGTTCTGCGTTGCGTTTTATAATGAGACCCGGCGTAACCGAGGAAGGCATAGAGGCCATGCAGGCGGAAGTCTTAAGACGCATGGATCCCCTTGAAAGGGATATACGCGCCGCCGAAGAGGCCGCAGGGCAGAAAGTAGAGCCAAACGACTCTGGCGCCGAACAATCCTAACCTACTTCAACCACCCCTTGCCCTTAAGCCGGGCGAGGAATGCGGTGACGATTAGCTAGTCGACAAAAGCCCTAAACAATGTTAAAGTAAGTTACTATGCCTTACTATTCAGAAGGTGAGCAAATAGCTCATACCGGACTGCTTGTACCCGGCTATAGCGTCGGCGTCTTTGACGAAAATAGGCAGTTGCTTGCAGAAATGCTGGTGCTGCAAATTCACCGCACCGGCGACGCCCGCAGAAGCGACGCAGCCAAAGCGGCAGCTCCCCTGGAGACTCATTGGCATACATTGCAGACAGTTACGCAAGTTGGCAAATTAGCAGTACCTACCCCCACTGAAACCGGCCTTGTAGTTCCGGGTGGTATCTTTGTCGGCACCGGTGATTTAGCGTTGCCTTTTGGCCACGTAGCTGTGCCCCATGCGCGTGCCCAAGAACGTGGTGAAGCGCAAGTACCAACTGAGCTATTGCCAAGCTGGCGACGGCTTTGGCGGCCAGACTGGACCCTACGCTATATGGGCCACCAAGCGCTAGAGTGTCTAGATAGCGCGGCCTAAGACCCAATAGTTACTACAACCTTGCCCTTAACTTCCCCACTTTCGTAAGCAGCAAACGCATCGCCAACTTGGTCAAGGCTAAAAACCTTGTTAACTTGCGGCGTAACAACTTTGTCTTCAACCAATTTGGCGAGCTTGGCTAGTCGCTCGGTATTTACTTTTGTGCTTTGAGTTATAGCCGTGACGCCTAGCTCTTTGGCTTTTGCCTCGTCGGCTTTGGCAGTCATAGAAACACCAATGCCACCGCCTTTAAGTACAGCTAGGGCTTTCATAAAATCGTCGCCGACAGTATCGAACACTGCATCGTAACCTTTTATAACTTCTGCGTAGTCACGAGACTTATAATCCACAACTTCATCGGCGCCAAGTTTTTTGACAAAATCTATGCCATCACCGGTTGCCGTTGTGGCTACATAGGCGCCAATGTGCTTGGCTATTTGAATAGCAATGCTGCCAATGCCGCCAGCTCCGCCATGTATGAACAGTTTTTGCCCGGACTTTAAATCTATGTGCTCGGTTAAAACTTGTAATGCACTTACGCCCACCAAAGGCAGCGATGCCGCCTGCTTAAAATATACGCTAATGGGCATTTTGGCAACTTGTTCTGCGCTTGTTGCGGCAAATTCGGCCATGGCGCCGCTATTACCCGCAACGCCTGCCGCTTGGCCATAAACTTTATCACCTACCATAAGTCCACTTACACCCGCGCCCAGTTCTTCAACTTCGCCAGCAAGATCGCCACCAATTACAAAAGGAAACTTTAACGGAATCATTTCTTTCATGTTGCCCAGCGTTAGTTTTACGTCAAATGGGTTAACACTGGATGCATAAACTTTTATTAAAACTTGGCCTTCGCCAGGCTTTGGTTTATCTACTTCGTCTACTTTAATTACCGACGCGTCACCGTAATCGTTGATAAATGCAGCCTTCATGGAGCCCCCCTTTTTAATTTAGATAAGTTCAGCTCTTATTATACGCGCGAAAAATTTGCCAGGGGCAAATTGCGCAGGACGGCTAGGCTACCCTCGAAATTCTTTACCTAATAGAAAAGTTAAAGACCTGCCGAAGTGACAGGTCTTTAACTTTGGTGCGGGTGGAGAGAATCGAACTCTCGTCGCAAGTTTGGAAAACTCGAATATTAACCACTATACGACACCCGCGTCGCTAAACAATTATAACATTAACAGAGGTGCTTATCTAGCGCCTAACGCACCGCCAAGCAAATCGCCAAAGCCAAACGCTACTAAAGCGGCTACGCTGCCAAGCAAAAACGTTTCAACTGCAGCCCTAATACGGTTCGTCTTTGTAACGTTCGCCTTTAGCAACCCCACCGCAATAAATGTAATACCGGTAAGCGCTGCGCTAGTGATAAACAGTTCTTTGCTGCCAATGCCCAGTTTAAATACCGCATCAATCAAATAAGACAGCAGCGGGATTGTGCCTACCGCCACAAAAGAAGTAAAGGTTATTATGCCGTCTTTAAGCGGAGTTTCGCCGTGTTCTAGCTGGCCTTTAGCGCCACTTTCGGTGTGCTGGCGCAGCTTTAAGTCACGTTCGGATTTAGCCGACAAGTACGCGCTGGCGCCCATAGAAAATCCATCGCCAAATTGGTTGGCAACACCCAAAATAATTATGACTGTCGAACTTAAGTTTGCGCCTGCTGCAGCAGCTACAACCGCAAAAGTAGTTACGGTGCCATCAATAGCGCCATAAACAAACTCGCCTAAGTATTTTTCGAACCTATTTTTCATTTAACGCCTGTTCTACTTCGCCTAATAATATTTCAACTACCTGCCCTGGCGCAACCTGTCCGCTTAACAAATGTTTCGCGACGATGTTTTCGACTGTGCGTTGTACCACGCGGCGCAGCGGCCGGGCACCAAGCCGTGGGTCGTTGCCAACTTGTACGAGCTTTTGTTTGGCATCGTCGGCTACTTTGACGCTGACATTTTGCTGGGCTAACACTTTGTTTACATCGGCCAGCATTAAGTCTACCACCTGAAGCAATTCGGCGGTGGTTAGCGGTCTAAACACAATGGTTTCGTCAAACCGGTTTAAGAACTCAGCCTTGAACTGATTGCTGTCGATTAATTCGTTTACAAATTGCTCTTCGAATTCTTCGGGTTGTTTGCCTTCACTAATGTAGCTGCGGATTTTGTCGGCGCCGGCGTTACTAGTGGCAATTACAATAGCGTCGCGGAACGACACCTCGCGGTTGTTAACATCGCGCAGCACGCCTTCGTCTAATAATTGTAGCAAGGCGTTTTGAACTGTGGAGTGAGCTTTTTCGACTTCGTCCAGCAGCACCACGCTGTATGGTTGCTTAGCTATACGTGACGTCAGGCCGTCGGTATCCTGGGTGGCGTCAGACATTAAGCGGCTGGCGTCGCTAGCCTGCCCGTACTCGTTAAGGTCGACCCGCACAATGCGGTCTTCGCCGCCAAAATAAACAGCTGCTAAAGCCTTGGCCAGTTCGGTTTTGCCAACACCAGTGGGGCCCAAAAATAAAAAGCTACCGATTGGTCGGTTTTGGTTGCGCACACCACTGCGAGCACGGCGCAAAGCATTAGACACCACACCCACGGCGCGGGTTTGGTTAACCATGCGCTGATGAATTAACTGTTCCAGTTTTAGAAGCACCTGGCGTTCGTCACCTGAATGCGCGTTCGAAACTTTAACGCCAAAAGTATTTTCGACAGCTTTTTCAACACTAGCAGCCGTAACTAAGCCGTGTTCGGCAAACTGCGCCGCTGCCTCTAGCACTTTAAGCGCTTGGCCGGGCATGGCTTGGTCGGGCACATACCGCTGGCCTAGGCGATAAGCCACTTTGAACGACTGGTACATGTACGAAACATTAAAACGCGCCTCGAACGATGCTACTTGTTCTTCGCAAACTAGCAAGGTATCGATTTCGTTCGATGGTGGCACGGTTATGCGATTAAAACGTTGCGCTAAGTTTGGCGTAGCACGACTAATGGTTAAGAATTGCTGTTCGTTCATGCCCAGTATTAGCCGTAAACCTCCGCCCTCTATGGCTGGCTGCAAAATATTACGTAGGTCAACCGCACCTGTCGCGTCGCTAAAGAATAGTTCGGCGTTGTCTAAAAACAATATGACATTTTTGGCTAGATACGCTTCGTTTAGCAGGCTGTTAACCAGCGATTCTAGCTCGCCACGACCACGGGCGCTGCCTATCAAAACCGATGGGTCAAGCGCCATAACCTGACAGTAACGCAGGCCTTTAGGCACACTACTATCGCCGCGCATTAGTCGTTCGGCCATTGCCCAAACTAGTGTGGTTTTGCCAACGCCTGTGGGACCGACCAAAACTGCATTACGGTGACCAGGCGTAGCCAGCTGGTTCATTAGTTGGCTTAAAACGAGCTTGTGACCCTCGATCTCGCGAGCCAAGGTACCGCGCGCCGCGCTTAGGCTAACGTTGGCGGCGAACCGGTCGAGCATGGGCGTGTAGCCAAAGCTTAGATCGCGACCAATACCACCGTTGGACCGACGTTCGTACGTAGCCTGAACAGCGGTACTTAGGTGTTCGTACCATAGCACGCCCGAAAGTACATCTTCGCTGGTTAGCTGAAGCTGGGCCAAAAGCTGGTCACGGTTTGGAATCATTCGAACCAAAGCAGCCACTACCAGTGGTACAGAGATTTTGTTTAAATGCAGGTCACGCCTAAGCTGCAGCACAGTTTGCCATAAAACTGCGGTATCAGCAGCGTTTTCGCTGCTCAGCCGTCCAACAAAACCCGGGCCTATGCCTAATCGAATGGCAAAGAACGTGCCACCACCGCATAACATTGTTAGTTCGGCAATTTGTTTAGGCGATGCGTTTGGTGGAATTGCACCAAGTAGCTGGGCATCTAGTAGGTCGTCGACAGTCTTACCGTTTTTGGCCGTGGGCAAATCAGATAACCACCAAGCCTGCCAGACCAAGGGCATGAGCGGCCAAGCTGCAAGCAGCATTAGCAGCCAGCCGGCTGAGTTTTTGGCAAGTAACAGCCCCGCGCCTCCAAACAGCAAACTTAGAACCAACAAAACTAGCAAGGCGCGCAATCCGGCACTGCTTAGTGCTTGGCCGTAGCGCGCTTCGTGGACTCGGCGGCTTGTGGGGTTAAAATCGGCCTGCATCAGCCCACCCCCACTTGCAGCATAAATATGCCAACCAAAGGTAATGCTGGCAGCAACGGCCACGCCAAAATTAACAGTAAGCCAAGCACGCCGGCCAAACCGGCGCTAACTAACCCTGCAAAAATCAGCATTATCCTTATAACTGCACCAACTGCCCGTGACAGAATCTGGTCGCCAAAACCAACCTTGGTGTCGCCAGATGAAATCTGCCTATACGGCGCAAACAAACTGCCAGCAAGCAACCCGACCGAAAAAAAGTCCAGCACCTGCGCCAGCCGCCCGCGCACCTTTTGCGTAAGCTGCGCCCAACCCAATCCATACCACCACGACAAAATAGAGGCAAAAAGCATATGCATTTATGGTATCACGCTCGGGGCTAACTGTTCAGCTTATACAGAACACCTCCATAGTTATATGGCGTGTAACCGTCGCCTATGAATATGGGATAAGCCGGGTTCTTTAAGCCAAGCTTGGCCGCAAGTTGCGGTTCTAGCGGTTCAAAAGCTCGTAGTTTTTTAGATGGCAAGTCGTACTTAGCCTTATCTTCAAGCGTTAGCCTGTACACGAAGCGGTAAAGCTCAAGCTTTGGCGAGGCCTTAAAACCGTTGGTTCTGGCAAGTTCAGCAATTCGTTCGTACCACACGTTGGCGTCGTTCTGTTTGCTGGACAAGCTAATTTCTACCGATAAGCAGTTTGGTGCGTACTTGTTTATGCACTCGTAGTCGGCCACAATAACGCGCCTTAAACCCAAAACCCACGCGGCTTGATATAAAAACGGGCTAGCGGTTTGGCCAACAAACCCACAATCATTGCCTGGGCAGTGTGTATTGTGAAAGTCCAGCACTAAGTCATAGCCCTTGCACATTTCAAGCAGTTCGAGCGCACGCTTTTCTTCGGCTAGGCCATCTTTTTTGCCAGGAAACGACCGGTTTAAGTCTTGGCCAATAAACCGGCAGTCATTTTTAACCGCCTGTTTGTTGGCAATTACAAAGTCCACACCGGACTGCGGCTTAGTTTTGAACAATTTGACCACGGCCAGGCCCAAAGGCTCGTTGCCGTGCATTCCACCAATTACTAAAATCTTCATATTTGCTCCTTGTTAAACATTAATTACTACAAAATCGCGTCTGTCTGGTACCTGCGATTTTTCGGAACTGTATATTACGGCGCCGGCTTTTTGAGCAGCCCGGCGCATAGCTGGGCTTATGGTGCGAAATGCAACTTGCTCCACCGGGCCCAAACTTTTGCCAAATCCTTGGTACATTTCGGTAAAGTCAGCCAAATTGCCCGAAGCCCGTACACGCTTGTTGGCAAAAACTTCGTCTAGCCAAACGAGGGGTCCTTCGCCCAAAGTCCCGGCTAACCAACCCGCCATTTCTGGCACGTCGGGGTACTTTTCGGCCGCAACTATGCTAGCCTGAGCTCGCCAAGCCATCGCCGACAGCGCCACCCGGTCTTCAACTTCCTCTATATACCAAGCTGTAAAATACTTTTGGGCTATTTCACCAAACTGAACTTTTAGTTTGTCGGGTGGATAGGCTTCTTCTGTGGGCCTTAAGTTACAACGGCCACACAGCTCGCCAACTTGCACGCTCGATAAACCGCCAACGCAGGCAATAGCACCGACAGCCGGGCATTTGCTAACTTCGCACCAGGGTTCATCGGCAAAGGCTATTGGATAGGCTCGTAGCACTTGGTCGTATAGGCGGCCTTCAAACTTACTATCTGAAGGGTCGTAAATATTCCCCCTTCCAACTTTTATTGACATAAAAAACTCCTTAAAAATTACTTTAATAATCAAAAACGCCAGTGGTGTGCTGGCGTTAAACTTGTATAAAGCAAAATTTAAGCAGCACTCACTGGCGGAGCATGGTCGGCATGACTGATTACACTTAGGGCAACTCCGTAACCACCCGCGCCTGTTTTTAACCAATCGCTAATCCGGGCAACCGTGCGGCTGCTTAGTTTTGTGGCGTTGGTAACTTGATCGTAGGTTGCGCCGTTTTGCAACATTTTAGCGGCTTCTAGGCGGGCGCTAATTTCGATAATTTCTTTTGGTGTTAGAACATCGTTAAGAAAGGCTTGCATAGCCGCCTTGTCTTTTATGCCCGATAAAACGCCAGCTAGCTGAGCGGTTTGGGCCGATTGCCAAATTGTTTGGTCGATGTTTACCATGCTGCGTACTTTACCTTAGTAAAGCACATTTGTCAACGCGATTGCATTATAATGAGCGTATGAAACGCTTCTTGGGCACCGCCCTAGGTAAAACCGTACTTAGTTTGACCAAACTCAGGGGTACTGGTGGCCACGCTTTACCGGGGCTAGTTATTGAACGGCTGATTCCAAAATATTTGGCTAGTATGTTGACGCAACTACCCGAAGGCGTAGTTATTATCACCGGCACAAACGGCAAGACTACCACTACTAAAATGGTGGTTGAGTTACTTAAATTTAACGGCAAACGCGTTTTGACTAATCCAACAGGCAGCAATTATACGCGCGGCATTATTTCGAGCATGGCCAGACAAGCCCGCGTTACTGGCCGGCTGCCATTCGACATTGGCGTGTTTGAACTTGACGAAGCCTATGCCAAGCAGTTCGTGGCCTTAGTTAAGCCGCGCTGGGTGCTAGCGCTAAACGTTATGCGCGACCAGTTAGATAGATTTGGTGAACTAGATACCGCCGCCAAGCTAATAGCTCAAACCATGAGTGAAGCAACCGAAGGCGTAATTGTTAACGACAACGACTGGCGGCTGGTGCAATACGCCCAAAAGTCCGGCAAAGACACCATGTATTTTGGTGTAGCCGATAAATTGCGCCACTACTTTCCGGGCGATGACGAGCTAGTGTCGGTAGGCGCAAAGCCTACCCCAAAACCACGCGCCCATCAGCGAGTGGTCGAACTAGCCGACTTCGACGGGCAAAAAGTCACCTACGCAATGGGTGGTCAAAAACATAAAGTTGAACTTAGAATAACCGGACAGCATAACTTTCAAAACGCCGCTGCCGCACTGGCTCTTGCGTACACATTGTTGCCGCAGGCACAGTCGCGCAACCTAGTACAACAACTAGCCAGTATTTCACCTGCTTTCGGTCGTGGCCAAAGTTTTAAGTTTAAAGACGGCAGTAAGTTAGAACTTATTTTGGTCAAAAACCCGGCTGGCTTTAGGCAGGCATTGGTTAGCTACCCAGTTACCCGCAAGCTTGTTATGTTTGCTATTAACGATAACTACGCCGATAGCCGCGATACGTCTTGGCTGTGGGACGTTGATTTTTCGATGCTAAAAGGCCAAAGCGTGCCGCTAACCAGCGGGGCTCGCGCCGCCGACATGGCCTTACGACTAAGTTACGACGGTGTAAAAGTTAAGCAGGTCGAGCCAAATCTAACTGCTGCACTGCACGGATTCGCCAACTTGCACGGCGACAAACTGTTGATCACTACCTATACGGCCATGCTAAAGTTGCACAAAATGTTGGTCAAGCAAGCTGGCAAAACACTATGAATAAACTACACATCTTGCACCTGTACCCCAACGAAATGAACATCTACGGCGATCGCGGCAACTTACTGACGTTGATGCGCCGTATTGAATGGCAAGGGTTAGAGCCGGTAGTGCATTTTCATCACGCCGGTGCCGCGCTACCTGGCAAAGTTGATATTGTGCTTGGCGGCGGCGGGCAAGATTCAGCCCAAGGTGATATTCAAAGCGACGTTCTGCGGATTGGTCCCCAGCTACACAAACTAGCAGATGCAGGTGTGCCAATGCTGATGGTCTGTGGTATGTACCAACTATTTTGTCACCGTTTTATAACCAACGACGGTAAAAAAATTAAGGGCATAGGTATTTTTGACGCCGAAACGGTCGCCAGCGCCGGGCGCATGGTCGGCAACCTAAAAGTCAAAAGTGACTTTGGTATTTTATATGGATTCGAAAACCACAGTGGTCGAACGGTCTTAAACAAAGACCAAGCGCCTTTGGGCAAAGTTTTACGTGGCAACGGCAACAATGGCCGCGATAAAACCGAAGGCGCGCGAACCAATAATGTTTTTGGCACCTACCTGCACGGCCCCATGTTGCCCAATAATCCACACTTTGCCGATGCCTTAATCGAAATTGCCGCCAAAAACGCCTTTGGAAAGTTTAAGCCTAAAAAAATCAACGACGGCCTAGCCGACCTAGCCCGTGTTGGCGCCGCAAAGCGCGACTACTGATATATAATTAGCAAACGATGATTCTGCCAGAAGCCCTACACCCGGCAATGACCAGAGGCGGCTTTGCCCCATACGAACGCGGTGTGCTACTGAGCCAAGCAAATCCGCGCGACTTTCCCCAAACCGCTCGCGGTGTTTGGCTGCCCCAACTTGATGTTTCAATAAATACCTTTTACGAGGCCAGGCACAGTTTTGAAAGACGCCTTGCAGCACTTGGCGGTAAAGCGCACGAAGCCACACTGCAAGCTGGCCAGGCGTTAAATAACGGTGAGTTCGACTACCAAACTGGTTGCTGGCGAGCAAGTGAACAACGCCACACCGAAAACCTATGGACCATCGCCACGCACGAAATGGGCCGCGTATTAAATCCGCCTACCCAAAAAAACGATCTAGAAATATGCGGCACGTCTGGCTGCCTAAACACTAGGCACTACGACTTCACTTTCGGCATAACCACGCGCCAAGCACTATACGAACCAGTGCCGACTTTTTACAAGACTAGGCCAGATGGCACCGTTGAAACTATTTGGGGTGATATTTTGCCAAGTGTAGCCCACTCTATTGCCAGTTTTCGACTGTTGCAAGCTAAGTGTCCACCCTATGCTAGCGAATCTAGAAGTCCGCTAACGGCTAATGGCATTTCTAAAATAACCATCCACCCTGTTAGTGGTTGCTGGATGGTGCGCAGCTACTACACTAACCAGCGCGGCACCGACAGTTACGCTCGTCTAACCATGCCCCATCATTTGGGTAAAAAAGGTGAACGCACGGGCGCACAAATGCTCGCCCACCGCGTTTTGTGGCTTATAACCGGCCACACTTCTAACATCGATAAAGACTTAAACCACCTATGCGGCTACCGCGCTTGTGGTAATACCGACCACCTGCAAGAAACTACCCGGTCAGAAAACAATCAACATTCGCGACGCATGCAAGCTGCAATCAGCCGGTTGAATAACCGTAGCTAGCTACTTGCCCGCCTGCAAAACCTGCAAATCTTTAATTATTTGAGTAGCGTGCTCGGCAGGCGTAACTTTGGGGTATTCTTTGGCGATTTGCCCTTTGGGATCGATGATAAATGTCTTGCGCTGTGTACCAATGTGCCCCATAAAACCCTTGCCCCAGGCACCGTAGGCTTGAATCACCTTCTTTTCTGGGTCGCTTAGCAAGGTAAACGGCAACTTGTGATGAGCGGCAAACTTAGCGTGGCTTTCAACCGAATCTTTAGAAACGCCCAAAACTACCGCGTCACTAGCCAAAAGTATTTCGTGCGAGTCTCGAAAGGCACAAGCCTCGGCCGTGCAACCCGTAGTTTCGTCGCGTGGATAAAAATAAAGCACCACCCACTTGCCCAGGTAGTCGGCAAGGCTGTGTGGCGTACCGGTTTGGTCGGGTAGTGTAAAGTCAGGAGCTTGTTTCATATATTTAAGTATATCAGACGACACTACTCCACGTGGTCGGAGTGCGCGGATTCGAACCGCGGACCTCGGCGTCCCGAACGCCGCGCGCTACCAGGCTGCGCCACACTCCGTTAAACTAGCCCTACTATGCTACCGCATGCCTTCAGTAGTCAACTGCCGCAAACCCTTGTCAGCCACCAGATAAAACTTGTGGTATAGTAGATTTAAGCTAAAGCGTGTTTATAATCATGGCACCAAAAATAAAAAGTTCTACACAACAACCACACACAGCAAAACCCAACAAAAAGCATCATTACATAATGATCGCCACAATGGTTGTCAGTTTTTTGGTGCTTGGATTTGTAGTTGCGGCCATTGGTTGGTACTACCGCGACCGTGCCCTACCCAATGTTTCGCTTGGCAATATTGACGTTAGCGGCAAAACAAAAGACCAAATAAAACAGATCGCTCAAAAAGAGCTAGCCGACATGTCCATAACCTTTCAAAACGGCGACCAAAAAGTGCAAGCCAGCCTAGCCGATGTTGGTGTAAATGTTGATATAGACGCCAGCGTAAACCAAGCCGCGTCCGCACGGCGCGACTGGCTTGATCTTGTGTTGGCATGGGAACACCATAATGTGCCGCTGGTGTATACCACAGACCTAGGTGTGGCTAAAACCTTTGCCAAAGCCAAGTTCCCCAACCAAGTTACCGACGCAGTAGACGCACAGTTGGTTTTCAACACCAACAGCAAGTCTTACGATATCCAGCCCGGCACCCCAGGCGTTGGCTTTGACACAATTGGTTTTGTAAAAGCCGTTCAAAACCTAGCGGATTCGCCACAAGCCGTTACTCTGCCGCTTTCGACCATGCCAGTTCAACCTGTAGTACAAACGGCCAAACTAGAACCGGTCCAACAGCAAGCCAACAAGGTAAAAGACCTTAAGCTCGCCTTTAACTACCAGGGCAAAACCAGATACACAGCTGACCCTGCCGACATTGCCGGTTGGACGCACTTTAGCCCAAACACCGCTAACAATTCAGTTACCGTTAGCTACGACCAAGGCGCTATAGAGCAGTTTTTGCGCGACAAAGTTGGCGCCAGTATTGCAGCCAAAGCCCAAGATCGTAAAGTTGTGCAAGACGCCAAAACAGGCAAAGAAATAGTCATAGTATCTGGTCAGCAAGGACAGCAACTAGCCGACATGGATAAGCTGGCGCAAGATGTTATAAATGCCCTGCAAAATAACCAGTCGCTAACTAAAGATGTATCTGTCACGACTTCGCCGTTTAAAACTATTACGCTCGCCGACAGCGACCGCTGGATAGAAGTAGACCTAAGTGAACAAAAGACCACCCTGTGGCTTGGCGCTACACCCGTGCAATCGTTCTTAATTTCATCTGGCATTTGGAAACACCCAACCGTGACTGGTGAATTTGCTATACACTACAAAACCGTCAACCAGGTTATGACCGGCGGCAGCAAGGCGAGCGGTGATTATTATTACCTACCAAACGTCACCTGGGTAAGTTACTTCTATCAAGACTACGCTTTCCATACCGCTTACTGGCACAATAACTTCGGACATCCGATGAGCCACGGCTGCATTAACATGCGCGCCGCCGATGCCAAAGTTTTGTATGACTTCGCACCGCTTGGTACGCGAGTAGTGGTACACGACTAAACTTAGCTCACAGTACGCTGCGGACAATTTCTAAGGGGTGTGTTACCCGCCACCAAACGCTTGGAGCTGGCAGCGACTGGTTTTGCAGTAACAGATCACTTTTGCCGTCAAACACCGCTACGCCAGCCTGTCCGGCTTGAGCGCTGGGCTCCATGCTTAGGGCTAGCGACATATCATCACCACCCCAAACAACTTCGGCTAGCGAATCTTGGGCGGTAATTTTTACGGCTTTAGCCCAAGGCACATAAACCGTGCCGACTTCTTGACCGGCATCTAGCGCAGTTACTTGATTAAAACCAGAATAGGCAGCGTCAATCAGCTTTGGTGCCGATGCGCGCGCAGTGTCGATGCTTGGAGCGCCCATAATTACGCCAATGATTTTAACTTTGGCCCCCGATACATCACGCGTAGCCGAAAATAAAAAGCAACCGCCAGACGCGTTAGTGTGGCCAGTTTTTATACCGTCTATGCCCGACTGCCCCATAACATTGTTAGTGGTTACAATCTTGCCGGCCACCGGCACAGTCGCCTCGGTTTGCGACACAATTTGGGCAATCACCGGCGTGGCCAGCGCTTGTTCGCCTATTTTTACTAAGTCTTTGGCAGTGCTTACGGTGCTCGCCGAAATGCCGCTGGCATCTGCCACATGAGTATTTTTTAAACCCATATCGGCAACCATTTGGTTGGCGTAATCGTTATACGCACTTTCTGATCCAAAAGCCCAAATGGCCATGGTTTTAGCCATGTTGTCAGCCGAAGGTATAAGCATTTCTTGCAACGCCTGGTATTCAGAAATCTGCTCGCCGGCGCTAACTTTGGCCACCGAGCCGCCCATAGCCACGTAGTCTTGGTAAATTGCCACGTCGCTGGCGGTCAAAGTTATGGTTGGGCCCGATTCACCCAGCTCAAGTGGATGTTTTTTTAGAATCGCTAGACTGGCAATGACCTTAGCAATACTGGCTGTTGGCGCGGGCGTATCACTGCCATTGCTCGCCAAAACATCAAAGCCAATCGCGCCTACAGCAGCTTGCTGGCCAGCCGGCCAATCTATTTTAGGTGGTGTACCGGTATCTAACTTACCCGAAAAAACTACCTGGTTAAGAATAGGTGCGGGCGCGGGCAAAAAAATCATAGCCGCAAGGTAAAGACCGGTCATTACAACGCTTGCAAGCAAAACCCACAGCCAAGGCCGGCGCGCTTTGGGCGCTGACTTGGCAGCGATAGTCATACGCATGTTTGTATTATAACCCTGAACAAGCGACTTTTACTGCTCGGCACTTTTGGTTAGAGCTTTACGCTCTGCCAAAAATTTAGCCACAACAACCGAAAAGTTAGCAAAAAATATGTAAAAAGGATATGCCAGCAGCGTTATATTGAAAGCTCCGACTGATATCATAGCCAAAATACTGGCGATACTAGCCAACAGCCACATAGTGTAGGTTTCAGTTGATGGCTGTTCGTAAGTTTTTATTACCGTTAAAGCAGAGCCGATGGCGTCGATCGCCATAGTGATTAATAACGCGTAAATAGCATCACGCGTGGCATACCATAAAATGAGCCCAATACCAGCGGCGACCAAAGCCTTAATGTCCCGCTTGGTAAAGCCGCCCATGCCGTACTTAATAGATAACAAAAAGATAACTATTGCGCCGACGCTATCAAATACAGTCAGCCACAGCGAATCAGTAGCGCCCTTCGATATTTGCGATAATAAGGCAATTGCCGCCAGCGCAGCGTAAATAAGCCACGTTGCGCGCTCTGGCTTAGCCCTTTGTTTAACGACATCAAACGTATATGGAATATAACTTACCGAGACAAGAATACCTGCAGATAGACCAATAAATTCGAGCATCTGATTAATCATAACAAAAAGCCCATCACAAGGACGGACTTTTTGTATGGTCGGGGTGATCCGGTTCGAACGGACGACCTCGCGGTCCCAAACCGCGCGCGCTACCAACTGCGCCACACCCCGTAAACTGCCAGTGACAATTTACGCACTCTTTGCTTGGCCGAGGCTAGAGGGCTTTGCCCCAAGCCGAGCATGACAGTAAATTGTCAAAACACTTGGCTGCAAGAATACGTTGCCGCTGAACAAACGAAATTATACCCTATTCACCCCAGTTTCTCAACTGTTAGGTTGATCGGCTTTATTGCTTTTGCCAGGCCAGTTTTGGTATCGCAGTCTACGACTACAGCGTTAAGTTGGTATGGTCCGTGCTCGTCGATTTCATTTTTGTTTTTTATGCCGTCGCGCCAACGACTAATAATTGCATCTAGCGACACGCCTAAGCTGGAATGCAACGTGCCGCACATGCCAACATCAGTTATGTGCGCCGTGCCGCGCGGCAGCACCATTGCATCGGCGGTGGGCACATGCCAATGGTCACCAATTACTGCACTCACCCGGCCATCTAGGTAGTAGCCGGCTACCCGCTTTTCGCTCGATAAATCGCCATGAAAGTTCACAATTATTGCTGCATAAGACGCGACTGTAGCATCCTTGAGCGCCGCGTCTACTGCCTTGAGCGGGTTATCGATATCTTTCGGCATACCTGGAAAAGTCGTACCAAGCACGCTAATAGCCAACACGTCGCCTTTTGGCGTTGCAAAGGTTTTTAGACCCCAAGACGGTTCGCCGCCAGGTTGGTTTATTGGGGCGAGTACAGATTGGTTTGGGTCTTGCAGCAGGGTTACTAGCTGTTTTTGCTCAATGCTGTGGTTGCCGCCGGTAAAAATATCTACGCCAACCGCTTGTAGTTCGCGCATGTGGTGGGGCGCCATGCCTTTACCGTGCGTAACGTTTTCGGCCTGGGCCAATACCAAATCTACTTTGTATTTCTTTTTTAATTTTGGCAAAAGATGGGCAACCACTCGCCTACCCGGCGAACCCATAACATCACCAAGATACAGAAAGCGTAAAGTCTGTGACATTAAGGCTATTGTAGCTTACTTAGCGTATTCTACAGCGCGGGTTTCGCGTATAACGTTAACCTTAATTGTGCCCGGATATTGCATAGTGCTTTCAATTTTAGTCGCAATGTCTCGGGCTAGTTTTATAGCTGTTAGGTCGTCAATTTCTTTGGCTCTGACCATTACCCGCACTTCGCGGCCAGCACTTATGGCATAGGCTTTTTCGATTCCGTCAAAGCTGTTGGCCACGTTTTCAAGCTCGCGCATACGTTCGGCAAAGTTTTCGGCCGATATGTTTCGGGCACCTGGACGGGCAGCGCTCAGAGCATCTACAACACGCACAATCAATGCTTCGGGCGTGGTTGCTTCTATGTCGTCGTGGTGAGCTTCAATGGCGTGCACAATGTTATCGGGCATGCCATATTTGCGAGCCATTTCGGCGCTAATGTGGTGATGCTTGCCTTCAATCTTGTGAGTTAGCGCTTTGCCTACATCGTGCAGAAGTGCTGCAACCTTAACAGTTCGCACGTCGGCGCCGATTTCTTCGGCAATAAGGCCAGCAATGTGAGCCATTTCGGTAGAGTGCTTAAGTACGTTCTGGCCGTAACTTGTGCGGAACTTAAGTTCGCCAAGTAACCTTTGCATTTCTTTTGGCACTAGGCCGACAACACCAATTTCGCGTACGGCGTCTTCGCCGGCTTGGTCGATTTCTTTGTCGATCTGTTTTTGAGCCTTAGCCACAACTTCTTCAATGCGACCTGGGTGAATGCGGCCATCTTTCATTAACATTTCAAGCGCCACGCGGGCAACTTGGCGGCGAATTGGGTCAAAGCTGCTTAAAATAACCATGCCCGGGGTGTCGTCGACTAGAATGTCCACGCCAGTTTCGCGCTGCAAGGCTTGAATGTTTCGGCCTTCTTTGCCGATTATGCGGCCCTTCATTTCTTCGTCTTCAAGTTTTACGGCAGTTACGGTTTTTTCGGCGGTGACTTCGCTAGCCATGCGTTCCATGGCAGTAACTAGCACAACCTGGGCTTTTTCTTCGGCATCTTTTACTGCGTCTGCCTGCATTTTGTTAACCAAGCCTACTAGGTCTTGGCTAACGTCCTTTTCGGTCATTTGCATAAGTTTTTCGCCGGCATCTTTTTTGCTGAGGCCAGCGATTTTTTCAAGCTTTTCTAGCTGTTTGGTGCGAATGTCGCGGATTTCGTTTTTAAGACTTTCGACTTCGTTTTCGGCACTGCGCAGTTTTTCGCTGCGAATGTCTAGGTCTTCTAGCTTTCTATCAAGACTGTTTTCGCGGTCAGCCAAGCGATTTTCGGTAGCAGACAGATCGCCTTGGCGTTTTTTAAGTTCTTTAGTAGCCTCGTCGGTGACTTGCAAGGCCTTGTCTTTGGCCTCAAGTTCTATGGTTTTAGCTTTGTCACGCGCTTCGGCCAGTAGTTTTTCGGCCTTTAGCGAGGCGTCAGCCCCTTTGCGTTGATTTACAACGAATACGCCGCCAGCACCGGCGCCTGCGCCAATGACAGCGGCTAAGATAATTCCTAGCTCCATGTTTGTTCCTTCCCTCGTGTACCGCCTAAGCGGGGGGTAGCAGCGCTAATCCGAGCACTGACGGTATCTGAGATAACTGAAATATAAGTTGTTGAAAGCGGTCAATTGGTTTATCAAAAAATTAGAAAACCTACTGGTATTGTACGCTTGGCGTATTTATTACGTCAATGTGACTTTTTGCACCGCACGGCAGACAATTGTATGCTAAGGCAAATGCACATCTTGTATTTCAACGGCCTGGGCGAAGGCCGCATGCGAAAGCGCGAAGAGCTGGCGATTAGTTTTTTGAAGCATCGTGACCACGAAGTTACGCACGGCCACATAGATTGGTACAGCAAACGCCCGCTAGATAGCCTGGTGCGCGAAAAAGAACTGCAAGCCCGCAAACTAGTAACAACGCACGACAGACTGGCCATTGTTGGCTCTAGCGCCGGAGCAAGCCTTGCCTTTAATACACTTGCCGCTCTGCCTAACGCCCAGAATGTCTACGCCGTAAGTTTGTGTGGACGCATTAAACCCGGCAAAATGCCGTTTTGGGACTGGCGTACCTTGGAAGTAATGTCATATATCGGCGATGTAGACGAAAGCCGGCTTTTTTACGATTCTGTTGTGCAGTGCGATAAAAACTTAGATAGCATGGACCCTAGCCGTCTGGTGCGCCTTCGAATTGCCGAGCAGATGGCCGATTTTGTTGTTCCAAAATCTACAATGCACGATGAACGAATCGCCACAACCAAGATTTACGGCATCGGCCACGGAATGGGAATTGCCATGGCCGTACTAGCGCTACCTAAAATTATCGACAGCCTTACCGAGCCAAACTAATGTTCTTGCGCACTGCGCGACGAAACCACCACACTACCTATTATAAGTACCGCGCCCAGCGCTACATACCAGCCAAACGTTTCGGCGTACATAAAGTAGCCAATTAAAGGCGCAAAAGCATTTTCGAGCAACAACAGCTGGCTGCCAACTACTGCGCCAATATGTTGAAAAGCAAAGTTTTCGAAAAGCGACGCCACAATGTTAAAGCCAATGCCAATAGCCAACCCCAGTAAAACAACCGGGTTAAGAAACGCCGCCCAGTTTATTGGCTCGCCCACAATCAGCGCTATTAACATAGAACTAGCTGCTGCGATCGCCATTGTGAGTACTGAAATTTCATAATTATTAAGTCGTTTCGACAACATTTTGCGTCCAACGCTGTACCAACCGAACGCCGCAGCCGAAAGCAATACAAAAATATCGCCAAGACCAATGTTATTAAGAATGGGTGGAAAGCTTTTAGTGGCCACCATCGCCGCACCCACAAACGAAGTTACTAGCAGTATAAGTAAATGATTGGCCGTTCTTTTCTTTAATACAACGTAAACATATATGGCCACAAAGAACGGGATCATAGAGGTCAGTACAGATACATTAACCAGCTCAGTTTTAAGAGCACCAAGCGTCACAAACATAACACCAACGCTGTATCCAACCACACCCATAAGTGAAAGCACTAGCCAGTCACGCACCGAGGTAGTTTTTATGACCTTAGGGCGAATGTGCTTACGAAAAATAAAATAGCCCAGCACCGCGCCTAAAAGTATGCGCAGATAGGTCTGCGTAAATGGCCCGAAGCCGTGGTCCATTAACCTTATGGACACATTTAAAAGAGCATAGCCGACAGCCACAGCAACTAATGCCCAAACGGCTAGCTTTTGTATTCGTGTCATTTACAACGATTGTAGCAAACTACTAGTGTTTTTGAGTACTAATGTTGGGCTCGAGGCCGTAGTGCGGTAGGACTATTCGGTCAGATTCGTTTTTGGTAATGCGCAGTACACCAACTTGTAACCAATCATCCCCCAGCGCGCCAACTACGGGAATGCTTTGGGCATAGGCAATGGTGTTGGCTACTGTTATACCAATGCGCAGGCCAGTAAAAGAGCCGGGGCCTTGGTAGACTACTACGCCGGTTAGCGCAGCAAAATCAGTCTTTGCCTCTTTTAGCTGCTGCGTCAAAACACTAAGCAGATCACGGGCAAGCTTGCGGTCGGCTTGCCATGAATATTTGTGTAATTGCTTTCCGGCTTTATCTAGCAAATAAATTTCAGCCACCGGACTATCTGTTCGCATAGCAAGAATCATGCCAAGCCCCTTTGTTGTTTATAGTTGGCAAGAACTTTAGCGATATAGTCGTAGGTTTCGGGAAGTTCCACGGTTATAACTCTGGTTTCGTCGACTGGCACGCTTAGGCTGATTGTTGCGCGGTTGCTCGGCAAAACATTGTGCACAATTTCACCCCACTCTACTACCACCACGGCGTTTTTCTGGTGTAGTGATTCGGTAAGTTCCGCGCTCATAATGCCTGGTTCATTTAAGCGGTAAAAATCAAAGTGGTGCAGCTCTAGTCCGTTACGTGCATGGTGCAGCGAACTAATAATAAAGGTTGGACTTTGCACAATGTCGGTCACACCCATTCCGCGCGCCAGGCCCTTAACAAAGGCGGTTTTACCGCCACCAAGATCGCTTTTAAATTCTACTACCTCGCCCCCTTTTAAGACGGCACCAATGGCCGCACCCAGAGCTTGAGTGTCTTGAACGCTAGGGCAGCTAAATTTATAAGTCATTAACAGCTAATTTTATACAAGCCTTGGCCTATTCGGCAAATGGATTTGTGCGGGCGCCGGGTTGCAAGGCTGGTGGCGCCGCGCTATTTTCATTGCTTTTTTGTAGGTTTTCGATCTTTTTGATCGTCGCTTGATCGAACGACGAACTAAGAGACTGGCTTAGTTGTTCATCGTGATAAGCCTGGTCAATCGGCGCCGAAAGTGTAATATCCACCAAATAAACCGCAGCCGTTAGGCCACACAGCAGTAACACCGAAAATATAAAGTAATGGTGCTTGCCCAAACTTTTAACTCTGGCGATTATTTTGATTAATTGTGGGGGTAGTTTTATTGGCTTCATATTATTTTTTTAGATATACCACTAAACTTATGCTTGGATTACTGACCATTTTGGTGTCGGCAGACGACGGCGTTAAAGACAAACTGCTAACCTGCAACTTGGTCAGGTTGTTTTCGATATCGCGCAAGAAGTCCATAAACGTGTTGTACGACAGCGGTCCCTTTAGCGACACAGTGAACGGCGTGCGGGTTGTACCAGCGGGTGAACCCGTGGCGCTACCTTGAGCGGCCGAATTTGAAAAATCGAAGTTAGATATGGTAATTCCGTGTCGGTTGGCATAGTTTTGCAAATCCTGCACTACTTGGTCTTGATATTTGTAGTTATCAGCTGTGGCGGCAATTTGGCTAGCGCGGTCAACAATGTCTTTTTGGCTATCTAGTTGGGTTTGCAGGCGGCGCAGTTTTTCAAGGTCGAGCTCGGCAATGTCGGCATCTGTATGTGCATGGTCGGTTTGTGCAACCTGTGTAGCTAGCTGGCCCTGCAGCCACCATACACCACCGCCAAGCGCACCAATAAGTAGCAGCAGTCCAATGAATAATACAATTCTTAGTCTAAGCGCGTTCATTTACTCACCTTGCCCACAAACTTAGCATTAATGCTGACACTAACCGGGTAGCTTGCAGCAGCGCCTTCGGTATCACCTGTGCCTACTCCGGCATTAAGCAGGCTAACATTCGTAAATATATGCGATGCGTCCAGGCTGTTCTTTAACTTAACGGCGTCATCGTAGGTTTTGGCGCGCGCGTTTATAGTTAGCGGGGCGTTGGTAGATGTTTGAGTGTTAAGCGAGAGGTTACTTAAAATTACGCCCGAGGGAATAACGCTGGCAATCTCAGTTATAAGGTCGCTAAAACGTACGTCACTTGCCAATATAGTTTTGTCAGTTTGCAAGTTTTTACTAAAATCTTGTGCCGCTTTGCGCACAGCAGCAAACCCGGCGGCGTCAGATTCGCTTTGGACTTTCATTTGCTGGTAACTAGCTTGTTGGTCTAGCGTAACTTTAAAACCAACTGCAAAAACTGCGCCCAGCAAAGCCGCCGAAAGCAGCAAAAGCAGATAATAACGGCGCAAAACGGCGTTGTTACGTGCTGCGCGCAGTTGTTTTTTGCCATCGCTTGGTAGTAGGTTGATCATTTCCAGATCTCCTTGGGGTCGACAATCGCCAACCCCGCGGCGGTAATGTAGCGTGGCTTAAACTGCTTGCTTGGTGGCTGTAAATTGCCAAAGTCCAGCGAGTCCCAGGGGCTAGCGACGCGAGCTGGCATCATCATGGCGTCGGTTATAGCTTCGCCAATACCGGGTGTATTTGACCCGCCGCCAACAATAATAATTTGCTCGATCTTAGTGCTAACGCCTATGCGCTCATTGTAGTAACGGATTATTTTGCGCATTTCGGACACTATTTGGTTAAGCGAACTTTCGAGTGCGGCCTTTAACTTAAGCTGGTGGGGCCCAGGGCTTAATCCGCTATGCACCTTAAGTTGATGCGCTTCCTCCAGCGAGACTTTTAGGCTTTCTGATATGCGCAGCGTAAATGTGTGCCCGCCAACTGCTACGCTGCCGGTTAGGCGCACGGCGCTGTTGTCCAAAAGGGCAACATCGGTAGTTGCCGCACCTATATCGATTATTATGCTGGGCAAATGACCTTCTTCGGTGGCTCGAATAAGCCGAGCGGCGGCGTTAATGCCAGGTTCAACCATGGTTACGACCAACCCCGCTTTTTGGCAGGCGCTAGTAATGCTATCGACAATCTTTTTAGGTACAGCCGAAACCAATACGTTAAGTTCTTTAGGGCTGCGCTCGATAACCTGGTAGTCAACGTAAAGTTCGCTGGCAGTTATTGGTATGTATTGTTCGACTTCAAGTTGAACAGCATCGGCCAGATTTTTTTCGGCATCTGTTGGCACAACCATCATGCGGCTGTAAGTACGGCTGGTTGGCACACTGGCAACTACTTGGTCGCTGGGTAAGTGGCCTCTTAGTTTTTCTTTAAGGAGTTTTTTAAGACCCTCCGCCAAAAAATCGTCACCCTTGTTGATGCTTTCTTGTGTTTTGGCCGGATCTAAATCTATCGAGCCATAACCAATAACCGTCATCCGTTTAGGGTTGATCGCCATTACCTTAATGCCGGTTGTACTTATGTCTAAACCGGCAATTGGTTTGTCTTTGTGGAAAAGCCTACCCGCCATAAGCACTTTCACTAATCATAGTCGAAATCACCACCGTCCACAACCGCTAGAAGCCCGGTATTGGCAGCGTTGGGCACGCAATTATGTTTGTATCGCCTGAATCGCCAAACCATTTGTTGCGCAGGTATTTTTGAATTGATTGAACTTGCTGGCAACTTAGCTGTTTGTTATAGATTATTAGCTCACCAATTTGGCCATCGAAGTTTCGGTCGCCGCGGCCGTTAGCAACCGATATGGTTAAGCCTGATTTAAACGATTTAGGATAGCTGGTGTTACCCGGGCAGTTAACGGTTGTAAACCGGTCGTGCGCAATGTCGACTGATGCTTTAGAAAGGCTGGGGTTACAGCTGTCGATCGCGTACGCCACTCCGCCAGTTAGCATAGCCGCTTGACTATTAAATATGCTGGTTGCCGCAGCCGATAGCGTAGACGTGCCGCCCGCACCGCTGCGATCAATGTAAAAGCCCGCGTCACTGCCCGACCCGTTACGTGCCAGTTCGTAAGTACGGCTGGTGCATGACTGTCCGCCGACACAGTTAGGTTCAGCCGGAATTGTACCTTGCAGCCTGGCAAACGATGCGCCGCTACCCGCTGACGGGTCACCTTTTGCTACCACAAACATTGTTCCAGCATTAGCGGTGCTGGCTAGGTTAAAACTAGCGCTGTTCATGTACTTGCCGTTTGTACCACCGCTGTACGGAAAGTCCAGCATTGGCAGGTTATTTTGCTGGCTAGTCAAGTAAGTTGGCTCGCGACCGGAAGGCGCCACCAAATGATGGCCATTACCCGATATATCGTCCCAAGTTGCCACACTTGCGCCACTGGCTATTGGCGTATTAGCGCCGGCAGAATAATTTACAATTAAGCTAGATGCCGATTTATTAACCCGGTGCGTCGCCGACCCGGCTGTTCTGTTAAATCTGAACGCTACGTGTTCGCTTGCCTGGTTGAATCCCGACTGATTAATAACTGCCTGAACAATATCCTTAACATCCGGGCTCTGCTTAGCCTGACTACCCACTGGCCAGTCGGTTAGCACCCACGACACCGTCGGACCAACTGTTGTTTTGCCGCGCAGCTGGTTGCTGGCAGACGGCGCACTAAAGTGGTTAGTGGCCGGCGACTGCCCATCGGCCAAAGCTTGTATGGCAATCGTGCTGGTGCCAGATGTTGTGCCCTGTGTCACCACTTGAATGTAGGCGCTGTTAATAACCGATCCGTCCGGTATGCCAGAAAGGTCGAATATCATTCCGCCATATACGTTGCCAAGCTGCGAACTATAGCCTAGCCCCATCCAGCTAGCGTTCCAGCTGCCGTTGGTTTGGCTGCCATCGCTAGTACGTTCGTCGAGGTAATCTTGTGAATCGGTATTAAGCGTGGTCCAGTTCGAAGCTGGCGGCGCCGGACTATGCAGCGAACTGTTAACCGACGAATCGTACCACGCCATCGGCGACAGCTGATCCGGGGTAATAGCCGTGGCGCTGGTGCGTATGATGTCGCTACGAATAGTGCGCACAGCGAACTGAGTGTTACTGATCTCTGGCAGGTAAAGCTTGCCCACCGACTGCACTTCTTTTTTAAGGCCATCGGCCGATGTGCTTAAAACAGTAACCGTAAATGTAACACGGTACTTACCATTTTGGATTATGGTGGTTTCGCTCGTGCCGGCGTAAGTGCCAGTGGCTACAAACTGCTCTTTAGCGTAATCTATGCCTGCTTTGGCGGCCGTTTGCGAAATCTGCGAATACATCGACCGCGTTAAAGCCGTGTAATTATTAACCACCAGCTGCGCCAATGCCACAGCAATTATTAATATTGCCGTGGCCATAATAACGACGCTCGGCAGCATAAAACCCTGGCTCTGCTTATTCAATGTTTGGATCACCACCATTTATCTTTGTGATTGTTAATTGGCTAGTATGGTCGACTTCGATCGCATTAATAATCTTCGATAATGTAAGCTTAACAGTTATTCGCTCGGCTTGCAGCGGTGAGCCGCCATTCGCCAGGTCTATCAGGTTGTTGTCGGCGTCATAATAATCAACGCTAAAGTTTTTTATATCGCTGGCTAGAGTTGAGTCGGCCGCGCAAGCTACGCTAACTGGTCCGCCAGCTGTTTGTTGTATGCGGGTTTTATCGGTCGAACAAGTTTGTTTTCTGAAAGGCGTAGCACAACGACTTTGCGTAGGATCGGGCACCAACACCCGGCGACGCAGGTTTGTGCCGCTAACGTAATAAATAAGATTGTTTAGTACGGGTGGGTTGAGTTCTATGCTGGCCGGATCGCAACTATTACCCGATGCGGCGGTTTTTTGGTAAACAACAGCGCGAGTTGGGTCTTCGCGTACTTTATCTAGTGCCATTTCATAAACAATTAAAGTGTCGTTAGGCGATGTGTTGTATGTCCAACCACTAGCGTGTCCGCCCGGCCCGTCGGCATCAACCATAATGCTAGAAGTGCCTTCGGCAAAATTACGCGCAAAAAATAAGTCGTCTTGAACAGTGCTTAAAACCTGCTGGCCTTCAAGTGCCATTTCGGACTCCGCGTCTTTTTGCAGCAAGGCCGTATACAGAGTTATCAAAAAGCCTATCAAAACCGCAATGCTGATTATAAAAATTGGCACAGTCACCAAAAGCTCTACCAGCGTAAAGCCCGATTGTTTTTTAGCCCTAATCACCTGCCTACTCCACTTTCTTGAATGTAGGTAGTGAACTCTATAATTTGTTGGCCTCCACCCGATCCATAGGTGGCTTTTACGTCTACGGCCTTTAGTGTTGGTGTTAGTTGGGCGGTGCTTACAGAGGCCGTTACCGGTTTAGGCAAGTCGCCAGGCATAGAGGCAGAAAAATCCTCAACCTGAGTCGGCGTAGTTCCGCCGGGTGTGGTTATAAGCAAAAAATTCTTGTTTTCGTACTCTTGCAGTTTGCCATAAGTCACTGCGTTGGCCGACGACAAATGGCCTGAGCGCGTTGCTACTCCATCGGCCGTAACATATACCTGATAAAAAATAGCCAAAAACATGGCGGCAATAAGCAGGGTAGATAGCAGCTCTACGGTCGAAAAACCTGCCTGCTTGGTCGAATCTAAAAACGGCCTACTGGCGATCATGTTATTAGTATAACGCTTAAGTTTAAAACACCCCCTAAAGTTAGGGGGTGTTTTGTTTGCCAAAACCTATTTATTGGTTAAGGCTGGACTTCTTTTGTGCAGCACCGCTGGCATCTTCTTTAGCCCAGTAAAGGGTGAAGCCAGTACAGTTACCGTTAGCACCGTTGTCGCAGTTAGCAGGTGCAGGTACGTAGCCATACTTGTTAATGGCTGGCGTTGCGCTATTCACCATGCTGTTGGCGTTTGCAGCTGGAGTGTCCCCTGGCGCAATCATTGCGTTAGGATCGATCCCCTTCAGGTTAACAACAACCCAACCGGTAGTTGGAGTAGCGTCTTGAAGGTTAGCTAGTGTTGGGTATGTACCGTGGTCGTTGTAGTAGACCTCTAGCTGTGTAGAAAGCGAGTTAACGTCGGTTTGTCGTTCTGTGTCGCGTGCGCGCCTTTGCACACCAGAGAACGTGTTAAGGACCAACGCGGCTAATATACCGATGACCACAATGACGATCAAAAGTTCGACGATTGTGAAGCCCTTTTCTTTTTTTATTGCTCGAAGCATCTTGCCCCCTAATTATTTATAGTATTTAGCCGCGAACCTAAAACTTTAATCGCGTCTTGATCATAAGTATAGCCATAAGCTCGATGCCGTCAAGGGGTCAGACGCGATATTTAGCCTTTTATATTTTGCGATAAGCTAGCAATTGGGCCCATCACGCTCGCGGCGATAAGGCCCACCATGCTACCCATGAACACAATCATGACCGGCTCAATAATAGAACTTATGCTGGCAATCGCAGTGTCGACTTCTTCTTCATAAAAGTCGGCAACTTTTATTAGCACCTCGGCGGTTTCGCCGGTTTCTTCGCCCACCGCCAACATCTGCGGAATAATATCTGGGAATAATTTATTACCCATGAGCGTCTCGGACAACTGTTTGCCATTTTTTACACCCTCGGCAGCTTTTACAAGTGCCTCTTCGTACGCCTTGTTGCCGATTGCCCGGCTAGTTACATCTAGCGCTTCGAGCACGCTAACACCAGCACCAAGCAGCGACGCGAAAGTGCGCGAAAACCTAGCCACTGCCAGTTTGCGAATAATGCCACCCACGGCCGGAACTTTTATAACAAAGTGATGAAACTGCGACTTGCCCTTAGGCGAATGCAACCAGCGCTGTATAAGAATTGTGCCGACCACTGCCACACCCAAAACCACATACCATCTGTCGCGCATAAAACTACTAATCGATAGCATTATTTGAGTAATTTCGGGCAGCTGGGCATTTGGCCCGCCAAGGTCTTTTAATATGCCGCCGATCATAGGAATAACAAAAAACATCAGTCCAAAAAACGCCAGCACCGTAATAACCATCAGCACAATCGGGTAGGTCATGGCGCCTTTAACTTTTTTGCGAATACTATCGTTCTTTTCTTGCTGAACTGCTAAGCGTTTTAAAATTTCGTCTAAAATACCACCCGCTTCACCGGCGCGCACCATGTTTACAAACACATCGCTAAAGACCGACGGATGCTTGGCAAAAGCGTCACCCAAGCTAGCGCCGCCCTGCACATCTCTGTTTACAATTTCTAAAACCGTTTTGAATTTCTTATTTTCAGTTTGCGACTGCAGAGTTGTTAAAGCTCTAAGTAGCGGCACGCCAGCGCTAACCATGGTGCTAAGTTGACGTGTAAAAATAACCAAGTCTTTGGTTTTAACTTTGCCACCGAATTTTAGATTTAGCAGTCTGCCTTTTTTGATGGCGATTTCTTTAATGCTAACCGGCTTAAGGCCTTGCTTGCCAAGATGAGCAATTACACCAGCACGGTCCGCCGCCTCGACTGTTCCGTTAACAGTTTTGCCTTCTTTGTTGGTTGCTTGGTAAGTGTAGCTGGCCATTTTATTCTCGCGTCACGCGCAGAATTTCTTCTACGCTGGTTTGGCCGCGCAAGGCTTTTACTAGGCCGTCTGTTTGCATAGTTATCATGCCTTCTTTTATGGCTTCTTCTTGAAGGCTGGCACTGGTAGCGTTGCTGGTAATTAGCTGCTGAATACTTTCGCTAACTGGTAATACCTCGTAAATTCCCATCCGGCCTTTGTAGCCAGTGTGCCCGCAAGTTTCGCAGCCGTCTTTTTTGGCACGGAATAAACGAGCTATGGAACTTCCGCCCAGTGAACTTTTATCGCCAATGTCTTGGCCAATACCGGCCTTTATAGCCTCGGCCTCTAGTTGCGATGTGTGTTCTAGATTTTCTTTAGTCTTTAACCCGAACAGCTCGATTATGGTGGTTAGTTCGCCATCTTCGGGTTTGTATTCTTGCTTGCAATCAGGGCATAGGCGTCGCACCAAGCGCTGGCCTACTACCACGCGCACAGTGCTTGCAATTAAGAACGGCTCAATACCCATGTCCAGCAGGCGAGGCAGACAGGTTGCAGCGTTGTTGGTGTGCAGCGTGCTAAATACTAAGTGGCCGGTTAGGGCGGCCTGGACAGCCAGGTCGGCAGTTTCGCCATCGCGAATTTCGCCCACCATAATAATGTTGGGGTCTTGGCGCAGTAATGCACGCAGACCATTCACAAATGTCATTCCAGCTTTGGGGTTAACCTGGGTTTGGTTAGTGCCCAGAATGCGGTATTCTACCGGGTCTTCAACGGTCGATATGTTAACCGTTGGGTTGTTTAGCAAACTTAGAACGCTATAAAGACTGGTGGATTTGCCCGAGCCGGTTGGACCAGTCACCAAAACCATGCCGTGCGGTTGTTTAATGGCTTCGTTAATGGTGTTTAGGCTGAAGCCCCAGTAGCCAAGTTCTTCAAGCGTTAAAGCTTTGTTAGATTCGTCTAGCACGCGCATTACAACTTTTTCTCCATCAGTAATTGGCAGTGTTGAAACACGCAAAGCATATAGTTTGCCGCCAACTACCACCTTAAAGCGGCCGTCTTGTGGCACGCGGCGTTCGTCGATCTTTAGGTTGCTTAAAATTTTAATACGCGATACCAGCGCCGAAAGCACATTTCGCGGCAGCTTGTTGGCTTCGCGCAAAACGCCATCTATGCGGTAGCGCACCTGCACAAAGTCTTCGCGTGGTTCTATGTGCACGTCGGATGCACCGGCACGAATGCCGTATTCAAGCAGTAGGTTCACGGTTTGAGCAATTGGTGAATCTTCGGCAATGTCGGCTTCGCTAACTTCGGCATCTTCTTCTTTTTTGTCTTCCTGCACCTGAACGTCAATAACTTTGCCAAGCTCAGTACTCATGCCTTCGCGGTATTGGTCCAGCGCGTCTAGAATGTTTTGCTTGGTCGCAATATAAAGCTTAAAATTGGCACCAATATATTTTTGAATAAAGTCTATGCCCTGAACATCATCAGGGTCGTCCATAGCTAATTGTTTTACCGTGCCTTTTACGTCAAAAACTATGGCGTTGTACTGCCGGGCAATGCGTTCGGGCAAAAGCATGATGGTTTTGCGGCTAATGCTTTTTGGATCTAGCTTAATAAAAGGTACGCCAACTTCTTTGGCGTAAAGCTGAGTAAGTTCGTCGTCTTTAACAATACCCTGTTTAACGGCTAGGTCCTGAAGTGGCTTACCGGTTTTTTTGGCTTCGGCGTCTAGCTTGGCCAGGGTTTCGTCGGTAAGTTTGCCAGCCTTCTTTAAAATGGCAGCTAGGGTTGCATCGGATACGCGCATACTTACCCAATATTGTACCCATTTTTAAAGCAATGTGCTAATGCTTGATTGGTTAAAGCTAGGTGCCAATTGCCTTATTGTTCGGGCAATTAACGCAGTAACCGGGATACGTTGCAGGTTCGTTGGAATGCGCGCGGCAAAGCCCGCTTATGCAGTAGTAAAGGGCACTATCTACCCCAAAGTTTTTAGCCCACGTCTCTTTAGGAAAATTACATGCCGTTAACGGACCGCCTGCCGGGCAAAAACGAATGCTTATTTGATAAGTGGGCACTATGTTGCCGTGACCATCGTCGATTGCCCAGTTTTCGTAGTCGTACACCGAATTTGGGTATGGCGCGTTTGGCCAGTTATTACCCTGTGCATCTTTAGCCAAAAATTCGTTTAAAGCCGCAGGGATACTGCGCGAAACATCGTCGGGATAAGTGTTGTATTTAGCAACATAAAGTTTTAAGGCACCGGCTATGGTGTTAAATTCGGCATTTGAGCGAGTAAAGTAACTACGGTTTTGGCTACCCGAAATATAGTTGACAACCAGCAAAGCCAGAATGGCCAGAACAAAAATTACAATTACAAGTTCGACAAGCGAAAAACCCGTTTTAATTTTTAAGGCCGAAGCCTCGTGCCTACCCATGTTTACATGGTACTTAATCTGCGGCGTTTTTACCACGCGCCACATGCCAAACTTTGCGCAGACCCTGGCCAATACCCTGGCGGTATTCGTATAAGCCATAACCTAGAACCAGCGAACCAACGCCGCCGAGCAACCAATAATTGGTAGGGGCATCCGCAGAATCAGGCTGCACTTGGTCGGTGCTTGTGGCGGCAACCGTTTTGCTAATACCCGCTACTTTGGGTTTGCTGGTCGACGCTGCTTTGCCGGTAGTTTTCTTAACCGTTGATGCAGTTGAGGCTTTAGCTGTCGCTTTAGGCGCAGGAGCCGTAACTACATTGGCTTGGCCGGGCGTTAAACTGGTTGACCACTGCCAATCGCCGTTATCGGTCTTAGACCAGCTTTGGCCTTCAACAGCCGTTCCATAATTACCGGTTTCGTCGACTGTTTGGCTGCTTGGGTCTAACACTCGAACACTCGTGCCACTATTACTAAGCACCAACCCAGACTCTTCAGAAGTGATAGCCAAATACTGCAAAGGTCCAATTGTTATATCAGGCAAACTGTACTTGTAGTGGTAGTTGGTTCCGCTTTGTAACTGATAGTCTTTTAGGTTTACAGTGGTGTTATTAGGGTTGTACAGTTCCACGAATTCGTCAGTCGCATCCAGCGCCGGTGCGGCTGGGTCGGGCAAAAGTTCGTTAACTAAAACTGGCAAATACGGCCCACCGCCCATGCCACCAACAGGATCTGGTGTTGGTGGTGAATCGACCGGAGGCGTGCTGCCTGGGTCTGGAGCTGGCGGGTCGGGCGTTTCGTCTGGTGGCGGCGGTGCTTGCGAATCAGGGCAACTGGCGGGCGTAGTAGACAGCGGCTCGGCTTGGTCGCCAGGCGTGGGTGGGTCGCACCCCACAATAAAATCTGCCGCGTTTACGTTGGTATCTATAAAATAGCCATCTTCACTAACAAGTCGTTTTAGACTTTTGCCAGCTGGAGGTTTGGGTGCCGGAGCAGAGCCTTCGGCCACAGTAGCCGTGCCATAACCGACCATGTCGCTAACTACATCGTCGGTGGCAGCGGCGGTTGAGCCAGGGTTTAGCAACTGAACTTGGCCACCAGCATCTGCCATGCCACTGGTTAAAGGTTGAGCACCGGTCAAACCAGTAATGGCATAGCTAGCCAAGACAAGTCGACTATGCGCAGACATTACAACTGCACAACCTACCACTTGCGGTTCGCAAGCAATTGTACGCTTGGTAGTCCAGCTGCCAGTAGAACTTGCCGAACGATACTGAAGCTGCCAACCAGTCACATCTACATCTGCCGCACCAGGATTGTACAGTTCGACAAATTCTTCGGTTCCCGAGTTGAGTGTGCCGGTCTGTATTTCGACAATAATTATGTTGGGCGTACCGGCTACCGCCCAAGCACGGTACGGTGCAGCCAAACCCAAACCAATAACAGCAGCCATAATAAAAAGCTTAAGCACAATTTTCACACCGCCGACTATGCAGCAGGGAGGCTATTTTTGTAAAGTCTGTTTTATAAAACTTTTCCACAAGGCCAAAAGAGCATCAGGCATTATACTGTATCTATGCTAATGCTTAGTCAGCGCCTATTATCACTGCCCATAGTCAGCATTCAGACTGGCGGACGCCTAGCCACTATTGCTAGCGCTATTATCGACCCCCGTCAGTTGCGCGTTGTGGCTTTTTACTGCGAAGGACCAATGGTTGGCGTGCATCCGGCGATTTTGCACAGCGAAGATGTGCGCGAAGTCAGCAGCATGGGCTTAATTATAGATAGCGCCGACGAAATAATGTCGACTGATGACCTGGTCCGTCTAAAAGAAATACTAGACTTTAACTTTAAGCTAGAAGATAAACAAGTTGTCGAAGAAAACGGCCGCAAGGTCGGCAAAGTAATTGCCTACAGCCTAGAAGCCAACAGCTTTTACATTATGAAACTACACGTTCGGCCAGGACTGCTTAGCGCTTTCGGGACAACTGAACGCATAATTGACCGCTCACAAATTGTGGAAATATCGCCACAAAAAATTATTGTAAAGTCAGCCACGGTCAAAGAAGAAAAGGCCGAAAAAGCCAAAGCCACACCAGCCATCGAAAACCCTTTCCGGCAGGCTAGCCCACAGCCGGACATGTCGACCACCCAGCAAGACTAGTCCATAGCCGACTTAATGTCATCGTAGCTAAAACCATTACGTGCCAAGTACTGCATTAGTTTTTGCGGGTCGTTTGCATAGCGGGATAGTTTGAGTTTTTTGGCCACTAAAGCCTTTAGTGCAGATTGTTCGTCGTACTGGTCTTCGGCTAAAACTTCGGAAATAATGTCGTCGGTAATGCCTTTTTGCTTTAACTCTAGGCGTAATTTTCTGGTGCTGTAGTTTTTAGTCAGCTTGCGGCTTTCGACCCAGGCTTTGGCGAAACTGGCGTCATTTAAATAGTTACGGGCAGTAAGCTTGTCGATAATTACCTGCGTGTCTTCGGGCGCCCATTTTTTGCGGCGGGCGTATTGCTGAATTTCGCGCAAACTGCGTGGGCGGATCATTACATAATTTAACGCCCGTTCGTAAGCTTTACCCTGTTCGCTTACATGTTTTAATTCGGCTAGCTGCGCATCGGTAAGTTCTAGCCCGCTACGCAATTTTTGTTCGAGCAGCTGTGCATGGTTGAGCGAAAAAGCATATTTTTCGTCTACGTAAATGCTAACGCGTTCGGGGTTTTTAACTTGGGCTTTTATAGCTGTTATTTTCATGGACTTGCTCGTTTTACTTTAAGCTTACGCGCCAGCATTGCATAAAACACTTCCGGATCACCGGCAGGTTCGTAGGCCAAGTTCATTTTTACACCGCCATAACCTACATGACCGTAATTGCCGAGCTCTAAACGGCGCCTAGAAGTCGGCAGTTTTAGGCAATATTGCAAGGCTGCGGCAATGGCGGCATCTTCTAGCCTTACGGGGCCGCGCTCCCCGTTAACAAAAGCGACTAAGTTGTTTAGATCGTTGCCGTTTAAGGCCAGGGAGGGTAGAGCTTGGCCTTTTAAAAAATCCAGAAGGTCGGCGTTGGTACAGCCCTTAGCGGCGTGATATTCGCGGAATCGATGCAAAAGTTCGTCGTCAGGTACAACAAGTGTATGAAGCGGCACTACGGCACGGTCACGGCCAAAGGCGCGTTCTTGCCGATCATATGCCCCTTTAACCGACCCCCTGATGCCCGTGAGCACTAGCATTGCCACAGGTTCGCGTTTTCTGGGGCTACGAATATTTATAAGATATTTAGGCCCAGGAATTTCGTTGCTTTCTGCTAAGTTGCGGGCGTAATCGACTAACTTAGATAGTTCGTTTTGGCGCGGCCATCCATGAATCACTGTTATCCGGGCGTTTCGCCCAATTTGGGTAATAGGCCTATGGCTAGGCTCGGACCCAAGCCAATGCAGGACTAGGTTTGCGATTGTTTGGCGACTTTCACCGTAACCACCTAGACTGTGGTTACCGGCTTCATCTAAATATTCGCCGACCGTGTCATTGGCGCCAACAACTTCTACCGGCCAAGATAGTTCCCTGGCATGTTTAAGTGCTCGCCACTGACTAGTCGGCTTAACTCCGCTACCATATTCTGAAGGTTCTAACGCTATGGCACGCGGCGCAAAAAGTACGGCCGAAACGCCAAGCTCGAACGCACGAGTGTTGTGCCAGGTGGAAACACCCTCGCCGCCACGCACTCGGCGCTGACGCCAGCTCCCCTGCACCGTAATAGTCCCTAGCGAATCCACTCCAACTTGTGCGGCGGTCGCTACTCGCAGTAACTCTGGCGAAGCCCCGTCCGTTGCCCAAATGCCATCCAGCTGTTCCGGAAGGGACGAGCGTTTAGCCATTGCGCCCCGTCCACAACTGTTCAACAATCGCCTTGCTGTTAAGCTTGCCCATTGGCGGCGTGAATTTAAGACTGCAAGTTAGCAGGCCATAGGTTTGGGGCGGATCATTAATCGGCTCTAGCGGACCATGCAAGCGGTCCCATAGCGCAGCGGCTACCATTCCTAGGCTGCGCCGGAAAGCAATTCGTCCACTGCACCTATCACGGTCTTGGCTAGTTAGCTTTTCGGCTATGGCAGCGGCATTATCGACGCCCCACAATGCGCGCGGTGAACTACTAGTAAGCACGGGCAGCGGGTTACCGTCGTAACCCCACTGCACGACAGCTTGGCGCAGTACCGCCAGGGTACGCACTTCGAAGCTGGTCGATTCTTTAGGCAGCCCAGAAGGGTCGGCGCCACTTCTAGCACTTGGTACCCAAATATTAACTTGCACTGTACCTAAGGAGTGCTGACTATCGCTTATAAAAAGCCAGTCAGCGCCAACTCGCTCTACGCCAGCCATAGGCTACACTTCTTCGGCTGTAACTTTAGCGCGTACGGCTTTATCGATTTCGGCCATTAACTTGGCGTTTTCTTTTAAGTTGGCTTTAGCTGCTTCGCGGCCTTGACCAATCTTTTCGCCGCCATAGGCAAACCATGCGCCAGATTTTTCGACTATGCCATGTTGTACTGCAAGATCTAACACGTCGCCGGTAGCGCTAATTCCTTCGCCGTACATAATGTCGAATTCGGCGTTTTTAAATGGTGGCGCGATTTTATTTTTGACTACTTTAACTTTGGTGCGGTTACCAATAACTTCTTCGCCCATTTTAATTTGACCCGTGCGGCGAATGTCCAAACGAACACTGGCATAGAACTTAAGAGCGTTACCACCAGTAGTGGTTTCTGGGTTGCCGAACATCACGCCAATCTTCATACGAATTTGGTTAAGGAATATAACCGTGGCCTTACTTTTGCTAATGATGCCCGTAAGTTTACGCAGGGCTTGGCTCATTAAGCGAGCCTGCAGACCCATGTGGCTGTCGCCCATTTCGCCTTCGATTTCGGCCTGTGGCACAAGTGCCGCTACCGAGTCTACAACAATTAGATCGACAGCATTGCTGTGAACCAAAGTATCGACAATTTCGAGCGCTTGCTCGCCGCTGTCTGGCTGGCTAATTAACAGGTTATCGGTGTCAACGCCAAGCCTGCGAGCGTAAGCTGGATCAAGCGCGTGCTCTGCGTCAATAAAAGCCGCCGTGCCACCCTGCATTTGGCATTGGGCAATTGCGTGCAAGGTTAAAGTAGTTTTACCAGAACTTTCTGGACCGTAAATTTCGACTACGCGGCCCTTAGGGTAACCGCCGCCCAGGGCAATGTCTAGGCTTAGTGCGCCCGATGGAATAAATTCAATATTAGTCCGGTGCTGTTCACCCATGCGCATAATAGCGCCGGCACCAAACTGCTTTTCGATATGCTCCATGGCCAGACCCAAGGCTTTTAGTTTGCCTTCGTTGACCGTTTTTTTAGTATCATCAGTTTTTTTAGACGTGTCAGTCGCCTTTGCTTTATCGGCCATAATGGTTCCCCTCGCTTATTTGCCTATTCATTATACCTGTTGTTGCGACTATTAGACCACACCTTGGTGTACAATGTTAGTCAAATAGGAGTTTTTATGCGCCGTCAAAATGGTTTTACAGTACTAGAACTTATTATCACCATCGCTCTTTTAGTAGTTGCTGGTACAGTTTTCTACATTCAAAAGCGCGACCTAGAAGTCGCCAAGCGCGATAGCGACCGCAAAACATCAATAAACGCCGTGTACTACAACCTTGAAGATGTATTTTACCCAGCCAACAAAGCCTACCCGCAAACCTTAACTGCTGACCAGCTTAAGGGCGTTGACCCTGCTCAGCTTAAAGATCCAAACGGTATTGCGGTTGGTGACTACGGCAGCAATTATCGCTACGAACCAAAAGACTGCGCCAACAACTTGTGCAAAAGTTACACTCTTACAGCCGACTTAGAGCACGAAGCCGACTACATTAAAACCAGTCGTAACCAGTAATTAGCCTAGAACTCGCCGGCCGGGAAACCTTCGAGTCTGCGAACAGCGCGTTCTGACGCGTCGTTTATAAGATTGACCAAATGGTCTGGGCTAGTCAGGTAGTAAAAATGGTAGGTGGTTTCTTGACCCTGGGTTGAAAGTCGCAGTGTGCCGTAGTTAAACAAGTTCTGCATAACACCGTTTTGCTCTTTGCTGGTGTCTTCTATGTTGATCAGGTTAATTATTTGGGTCTTTTGCTGTAAAATTCCGGTGCGCACAAACTGAAATATACTCTCGTTGGTTAGATATAAGCGGTTGTCTATGTAAACATAGCTAGCAATCAGACCGCCCAAAACTACTAAGGCAAGTAAAATCAACGCCAGCGGGGCAAGACTTACAGCCGAGGGCATGTCGCCTGAAATCGAAAACATTTTGGCAATTACATCGCCGCTCATGCTATACCAAACCAGCGCGGCAGATATTATGGCACCGATTAGCAAAACAAAAGCCCAAATAGCTATCAGGCCTACCGAGTTGCGCCTAGCAACCGTAATTACATATTCGTTAGGCGATAAGCTAAGTTCAGGATACTTTTTTACAGATTCGTCGTGTTTTTCGGGCGCACCTGGGTCGGTTACATCAATTGGCGGCTTGGGCGGGCGCGAACCAGTACCCGGCAATGCCGGTGCGGCCTTGAACTTATTACCAGTTTGCTGATCCATGGCTATATTCTATAACAGTTCGGGCTGGCGGTCATCTGTTTTTGGCACAAGCTTGCCCATATGCTTGTATGCGCTGGGCGTGGCTTTGCGGCCGCGGGGCGTGCGCTCTAGCAAACCAATCTGCATGAGGTAGGGTTCATAAAAGTCTTCAATGGTTGTTCGTTCATCGCCAGTGATAGCCGCCAGTGTTTCAACACCCACAGGTCCGCCGTTAAAATGGTCGATTATTTTAGCTAGCAACAGGCGATCAGCTGGGTCCAACCCCAACCCGTCAATTTCGAGCAAGTCGAGCGCGCTGTGAGCAATTTTGGTATCGATTATGCCGTCGCCGTTAACATCGGCGTAGTCGCGCACCCGTTTTAACAAGCGGTTGGCAATGCGTGGTGTTAGCCGGGCGCGTTTAGCCAGTTCATCGGCTGCAAGGGCGTCTATTTTAACCTTTAGTATATCGGCTGAGCGTCTAATGATTTTAGAAATTTCGCTAGGCGCATAAAATTCTAACCGGTGAATCATACCAAACCGATCCCTAAGTGGTGCCGATAAATTACCGGTGCGAGTGGTCGCGCCAATAATCGTAAACTTGGGTAAATCTAACCGTAAACTGCGCGCGCTTGGGCCTTTGCCAAGCATAATGTCTAGCTTAAAGTCTTCCATGGCGCTGTATAAAACTTCTTCAACCGTGCGATTTAAACGGTGTATTTCGTCTATAAACAAAATGTCGCCGTTTTGAAGATTAGTTAGCAAGCTTGCCAGGTCGCCGGCGCGTTCGACCGCCGGACCGCTAGTTACGCGAATGCTGGCGCCCATTTCGTTGGCAATAACCGTTGCCATGGTGGTTTTGCCAAGGCCGGGCGGTCCATACAAAAGTACGTGGTCAATTGGTTCACCGCGTTTTTTGGCGGCGTCGATCGCCAGCTTTAGATTGGTTTTTAGTCGTGTTTGGCCAATATAGCTTCTGAAGTCTTTGGGGCGCAGCGTGATTTCAAGCTGCTCCTCTTCATCGGTGGGGTCGTCGCCAACAGTAGTATTAACAATGCGCTCAATTGCCATATGAACTTATTATGTCATGATGCCTATCAAGGCGCTAATCTTCAGATATACCAAGTGCCCGACGTATGCGCCCGGCGGCGTAAGCGCTGAATCTATTGCCATTGGGGTGAATTGCTGGGTCATCGTTGGCCACAGCTTGTACTTGGGCAGCAGTAACAGTTTGGCCGGGCCGCAGGCTGGTTAACCATTCAGCGATTTCTTCGGCTGTCCGCAGACTTGCGACCGCACCCATAGTTTCTACTACAGCGACTTGAGACATTCTCACCACCGGAGCATCATCTGTTTTTTTGTCAGTGGGGCCATCGGTTGCGGCGCCCTCCGCCGCAGATTTGTCTCTCTCTACTTTCTCTGCGACAGCGCGAGCCGCCGCGCCCACTAGCGGCTTTCTGTAGTGAACTCTACCTACAAGATCTAGGATACGATTTCCAATCTGCTGCAACCGCGATAGGTCGAGCGGAACCTGTTCCGCGACCGCCGCCAGCTCTTGGCTAAGCGCTACAACCTCTTCGCGTTCGGCAGCATTGGCATTGTCTGCCCCCACGCCTGATTCAGAATTAGTTTCTTGGACTGCCATCGGTACAATAATGCCACCGCGCCAAATGACCTGCAAGCTTAAATACTTTTAAGTGCTTGTTTTATTCGGGTTTGCACATCGGCTTCCGGGTCTGTTTGGGCTAGCGCCAGATTAGCCTGTTGTAGGTCGTAACCAAGTGCTAGCAGAGCGTCGAGTGCATCATCGGGCGCATGAGCATGCATAATCTTACCAGTTACTGGGTCGGTTATTGCCTCGGTGCCAGGCGCGCCAACCTTGTCTTTTAAGTCAACAATAACTCGCTCGGCTAAACGCTTACCCACACCGCTTGCACGCTGAATAAAAGCATGGTCGCCACTAGCTATAGCCGACCGCGTGGTCTCGGCGTCGCCCAAACTTAAAATTGCTAACGCCATTTTAGGACCAACGCCCGAAACCGAGGTGAGCAGTTCGAACAATCGTTTAGCGTTAAGCTGCGAAAAGCCAAATAATTCGTGAGCATTTTCGCGCAGATGATCATGGGTGTACAACTTGATTTTTTCGCCAAGCCGGGCCGCTTCGAAGTCGCTAGCCGCGACCTGCACTTCGTAGCCAATGCCGCCGACATCAATAATTAAAGCAACTTGAGTTTTTTCTACAACTTCACCAGATACGTGCGCAATCATGTGGCCATTATTACACATGCGCGCGGTATACTGTAGCCATGCAACCCAAGCAACCAGCCGAAAATAGTTTACAAATTTTGCCCAGCGGCATTGTTGAACTTAAGCAAACCGGTTTTCAGACCAAAGACAGTATTGTTCTATTCCAGGCGAAAATAGACGACCTTACCGCCGACATGGTTAAACAGGGTAAAAAAATGCTAATTTTGGTTGACGTTACTGGCGTGACCGGCCAAGAACCCGAAGTTTTAGGCATGGCGCGCGAACGGCTAAAGGGCGACTTCACGGCTATGGCGTTGGTTGGTACATCGCCTGCTATAAAGATGATCATTAATTGGCTGTTGCACGCTACTGGCGACGATAAGCGCATTAAATCTTTCGGCACCCGCGACGAAGCAACTGCTTGGCTGCTTAGTCGCTAAGCTTGAGTGCTGTGTGTTAACGCGGCGGCCAGCGCATCGGCGCAGTCATCTGGCTTGGGAATATCTTTTAGCTTTAGCAGCAAGCGCACCATTTCTTGCACTTGCTTTTTGTCAGCTTTGCCATAGCCAGTTAGGGCCATTTTTATCTGTTGCGGCGTGTATTCTGCAATCGGTAACCCATGCTGTTGCGCCACCAACAGCACTATTCCCCTAGCCTGCGACACACTCATGGCGGTGGTCACATTGCGCGAAAAAAACAGCTTTTCGACCGATACAACCTGCGGTTTGGTGTCTTTAACAATTTCTTGCAGGGCATTGTAAATAATTAACAGGCGCTCGCTTTCCGCCTGGTGCACTCTGGTGCGAATCACGCCCGCATCTACCAGCTTTGGCTGCCGGCCGGCGTCGATGACCCCAAATCCAAGTATCCCAGTACCCGGATCTATGCCTAAAATTCGCATGTATTACGCGCCGTTATACGGCTAATCCTTTATATCGGCGTTGGTGTAAACATTTGTAACGTCGTCTAGGTCGTCGAGCGCATCTAGCAAGTTGCCGATTTTGCGGGCAGTTTCGGGATCGGTTATCTCGACCATGTTGTTCGGCATGTAGACCAGCTCGGCCTCTTTTACAACTAAGCCAGCGGCTTGCAGGGCATCACGCACTTTGGCTAGTTCTTTGGAGTCGGTATAAACCATAAGTTCGTCGTCTTCGACTTCGGCGTCTTCGGCGCCAGCATCGATCGCCATAAGCATGGCTTCGTCGGCGTCACCGCTAAAGCTGGTACGAACCACACCTTTGCGAGTGAACTGAAATGCTACAGAACCACTTTCGGCCATGCTGCCACCGTTTTTGCTAAACGCCAGTTTGACTTCGGGCAAAGTGCGATTTTTGTTATCGGTTGCGCATTCGATAATCACGCCAACACCACCTGGCCCATAGCCTTCGTAAGTTACTTCTTCTATAATCGCGCCGCCAAGTTTGCCGCTGCCGCGATCGATTGAACGCTGAATATTAGCTAGTGGCATATTAGCTGCCCGCGCTTTATCGACTGCTAGGCGCAGTGCAAAGTTAGTGTCTAAGTCGGCACCTGCTCGCGCCGCCACAGAAATGTTGTTGCCCAATTTTGTAAACACGGCGCCTTTTTGAGCGTCTTTTAGGCCTTTTTGCCGTTTAATTGTGGACCATTTAGAGTGACCAGACATCGTAAAACCTGATTAATTCATCTGTTATTATACAATGTTTGCCGTTATTCCACCACACTTGTGCGCGAAAAACTGAACTTGGTGCGGGTATATATTAGCCAGCCAACAGCCGCTACCGCACCATAAAACCCAAGCATGATCGGCGGCGTAATAGTAACGGGTAGCGAAGCCCAGGGAATTTGCGCCAAACTTTGCACAACCTCGGTTATAAAGCTAAGCAGAATGGTAGCAGGCAGAGCGATAACTGGCGCAACACCAGGCAGCAGCACTCCAGCTATTCCGCCCACAAAAGTTAGCAACATAGCAAGCGGCACTAGCGGCACCACCAAAACATTAGCTAGCAGCGACAGCACCGAAAAATTACCAAACACAAACATAATCAGCGGCATAGCGAGCAGTTGGGCGCTGATGGTTTCGAGCACAATTTGCCCAAACAGCTTAGGTTTTTTATCGCCGAATATGCGTTTTTGCAGCAACGGGGCCAAAATCAACACACCACCAAAGGCCAAAAACGATAGCCACCAACCTAAATCACCCCATAAAAATAATGGATTTACAGCCGCGGTTACTGCAGCCGCAAAAAGTAGCAGCGTAATTGGGTGAATGCGCCGTCCGTAGTACCACGCCGTTAGGGCAAGACCAGTCACCAGCGCAGCGCGACTCATGCTGGCGCTAAAACCAGTCACGGCCACAAAACCCGCCATTAATACTGTGCTGACCGCCGCGGTTTGAAACTTCGAAATCCGTTCGAACAAACGCCGCGCCAGGCGCACCAAAATAGTTAGGTTATAACCCGATGCCACCACAATGTGAGTAAGGCCCAAAAGTTTCATTTGATCATTCAAGGTATTTGATATGCCAGTTTTTATGCCCAATAAAAAACCTAGGCCCAAACTAGCCTGAGGTTCAGGCATGTTGCTTAAAACGCTGGCGGCAAAATGACGCCGCAGATTATCGATAGGACTTTTAGCCTTTTCGGTTAAATTAACAGTGGCGTAATAAACCGATGCTTGGTATCCGCCAAAGCCATCGGTTAGCTTGCCGCTGGCCTGCACCGTATCGTCGCGTTTAACATCGGCAATAGTGAAAGCTTTTACCCGTACTTGGCCGGGCAACTGCCGGCCGTTTACGGTGACGTTTTGTAGTTTGAAGTCCGTCATTCCTTTATCGTCGAATACCGGGTCTTCGACCACATCGCCGCTAACCACTACTTTTTGGTTTAAGTAGTTTTGATAGCCATCTAATAAGGTAAGCTCGCCAGTACCCCGCCAAATTCCTAAAATCAAACCAATGACTACCGCCACGGGTGCAGCAACCACTAACTGTTTTCTAAAACAAAACGGCAATAACGCCAACGCTAACAGCGGCCAAAGCCAGCCATTTAGACCACCGCCAAGCTGAACTGAGGCAAGTCCAATCAAAAAACTAGCAGCCGCCACGGCAATTAGGGTGACGCGCCGCACCGGCGCATACTTAATTCCACCAAGTAAATAATTTGGCACGAGCGAATTATAACTTAACCAGGCTTAGGCGCTATACTTTAAATCGATGCACATATATATAATGCGGCACGGCCAAAGTGTGGCCAACAGCCAAAAAATTGTTAGCGGCAAACAAGAAACACCGCTTAGCCAACTGGGACAGCACCAGGTACAAATAGAAGCCCAAAAGCTAACTCACTTAGGTATTGATTTGATTGTTTGTTCGCCCTTACACCGTGCGCTTAGCTCGGCCCAGATTGTAGCCGACGCTCTGCAATACCCACATTCCGAAATAAAAATCATGCCCCAACTGAGCGAACGCGGCTTGGGCGAACTAGAAGGCAAAAGTTACGCCAGCGACGAGCAAGACACCGGCAACACAATATATGCCGAAAGCGTTAAAGGCGTCGAGCCAATCGACCAGTTTCATAGCAGAGTTTATGCTGCTTTTCGCGAAATCGCAGATACGCGCCGCCACCAGAATATTTTGGTAGTTTGCCATATGAACGTTGGCCGCATGCTAAAGGTCATTGTAAAAAACCAGCAGCCTCTGGCTATGTACGACACTCCCCGGCTAGAAAATGCTCATGCCGAGCGACTTATTTAGGCCCGAAAAACAGTAAGCCCAAAGCCACCGCACCAGCACCCGCCAGCAGAGCCCAGTAAACCCAGGTGGATGATTTATTAATATTTTTGCTTGGCACTTGCTGTGGCTGAAAGACATTAGACTGTTGCGGTTGCGCGACATGCGTTTGCTCGGTTGAATTAACTGGCGGCTGCCAATCGCGGCTGCTGGTTTCGCTGCCCCGGTTATCGTGGTGTTCACCCGAGTGCTCGTGAAGTTGCTCAAACCTTTCGCCAGCTTCGGTTTCAGCAACCTTAACTTCGGCAGTGGGCTTTTGAAGTTCAGGTATTTTAAAGGTTTTTTCGGATTCGGCAGCTTGCATGGCGGCGGCGCGTACTTGCTCGACAGTTGTCTGAGTTAATTCAGTCTGTTTTTCGACAAGATCGCCAGCTTGTTTAACGTACTCTTTTTGAATAGGACCTTCGGGCTTAGCGGCGCGCAATTTTTGGAGTTCGGCCTCTTGTGCGGCTAGTTTAAGTTCTTGGTCTTCAACGCTTGGCGCTGGTTTGGACTCGGGCTTAGGAGCAGGTTTACCATGCTCTTTTTTATTGCCCTCGCCGCCAACAAGCGCACCCAAACCGCCACCAATTAATGTAGCAATCACCAACCTGGCCATAGCCATAACTTCAGAATGGTCTTTTTTGGGTTTTTCAACTTTATGTTCGGCTGGTTCGCTGCGTTCAGGGGCGACACTAGCTACGTCGGTTGATGTTTCAGGGCCAAGGGTGCTGTCTAGACTATCAAGTTCTTCGTCTAGCTCTTCAGCGGCATCTTGCAGTTCACCACTGGCAGTTTGCAGGCGGTCGGCTTCTGGTTTTACAACTTCACGGCTGGCCGGCGGCAAGTCATTAACGCTACCGGTTAGCGATTCGGCCAACCCGTAAACTTCGTGAGTCTGACTAAGCACATTACGACCCAAGCGCTGCAAGCGCGGTGTGGCTGGGTCGTGATCTTCGGCGGCTTCTTGCGAGTCGGCGCGGTTTTCTTGGCCTAGTTCGAACGGCGACACAACGGCAGTGATCATATCTGCTGCTACATCTGCTACCCCCGGTACGGCCTCGTGGCTACCAAGCCCCCTGAAACGTCTTAAAAAGCGGCGTCGGCGCGTACGCTCGGCGGGCATCTGGGGTTCTTCGGGCATGCCGGGTCTTGGTGCTTGATCCATAAAATCGTTTAAAAAGTCGACTAAATTATGGCATAACAGGGGTAGAATAGCAACCATATTTACTAACTCGCCACGAACAATGGCAAGGCCAGCAAGTTTACTGGTTAAGGTTATTGCGCTATATTTATAGGTAGTATAAAGGTGGAGCAATAGCTTGGCAGACGACCTACAGTTAACACTGATCATCGCCCTTATAGTCATGGCGCTTATTAACGCGTCTTCAATTATTTGGGCGCTTTATTTAGGCCGGCAACTACGCGGCCGCAGTACACCCAAGGTATACGAGGTAAACATACAGGGTACCAAAGTATTTTCCGAAATTGACCTAGCCGAAGTCGAAAAACAGGCCCGCATCGAACTACGACAAGCTGCTCACGACGCCGCAGGTCAACTGCGCGACGCCGTTAAGCGCACAGTCGAACAAGTAGCCATGCACGTGGACGAAACTACTCAAAACACCATTAACCAAGAGCTAGAAAAATACCACATCAGCCTAGAAGCCTTACGCGAACAAAGTATTACCGAATTCAGCAAAATGCAAAAAGAACTCGACCAAAAACGTGTTGGCATGCAAGAAGCGCTTGAACGCGTAGCCAAGGCCGAACTTGGCCGCCGGGTGGATCAGTTTAATGCCCGGCTTAACGACGTCGTGTCTAGTTATATTGTCGATAGCCTTGGCAGCCAGGTTGACCTTGGCGCCCAGCTACCGCACATTCTGCAAAACCTGCAAAAGCACAAAGACGATATTAAACGGGATGTTTTGAATCAATGAAACCGCTAAGCCTGCCCGACGATATTTGTTCGCCCGACGAAATTAGCGAGGTGATTATTAATTTAAACGACTACCAAAGCGCCTTACGCGACCAAGCGGCGCGCGCAAAAGTTAAATCCAAACTGGCAGCCACCCCGCCGCAGCCCAGCGCCCAACTGCAGACCATGCTTGATACGCTCAGCAAAGACCACACCAACCCCGAAGAACTAGACCAACTACGCAAACAACTTGAATTTACCTTAAACAAAGCGCCCATAGCCCACCTGACTCTGGCCGCACTACCTAACCTGCTCATTAAAAAGAAGTTGGTTGCTTGGTTTCGCCGCGAAATATCACCCGATATGCTGATAACCTTTGCTGTCCGTAGCGACATTGGCGGCGGAGCAATTATGCTAGCTGGATCGCATATCTACGATTTTTCGTTCCGTAACTTACTTGTAGCCAACAAAGCCCGACTAGCGGAGATTGCCGCACGTGTTTGATAACGCCCAGTTTCAAAGCTTAGTCGACGGCGGCAGGCCAACCGGCGAAGTCGTAGCCTGCGACCGCTTTTTGGTCAGCGTTAAAGGGTTAGACGGTGTTGGCGTGCAAGCACTTGTGATATTCGAAAACGGCCAGCGCGGCATGGTGCACGAAGTTGGCGAAGAAGTAGTTTTAGTAATGAACCTAGAAACCGAAAACACACCGCTGGGCAGCTTGGTGGCACTTGGCGGCGACCAACTAACTGCTGCGGTTGGTGAAGGATTAGTAGGCCGCGTAATTACGCCGCTAGGCAGGCCGCTCGACAATCTTGGGCCAGTAAAAGTCTCGGACGAACGGCCACTGTACTTTATGGCTCCCAGCATTATGGAACGGCAGTTGCTTAGCCAGCCACTGCCTAGCGGCGTGACCATAATCGACAGTCTGTTCACCATAGTTATGGGTCAGCGCATTGCTATTTTGGGCGACACCAAATCGGGTAAAAGTAGCTTTTTGCAGCAACTTGGAATTAACCAGGCCGGGACTGACCGCATAGTGATTTACGTTTTAATTGGCAAGCGCCGCGTCGAAATTGACCAGCTAGTGCGCAACCTTAACGAAACCGGCGCAATTAAAAGTAGCATTGTGGTTGTCGCAAATATTTTCGATTCACTGGCCCAGTCTTACATTGCACCATATGTTGGCTGTGCTATCGCCGAACACTTATGGTACGGCGGCCACGACGTAGTAATAATTTATGACGACCTTACGTCGCACGCTAAAATTTACCGCGAAGTTTCGCTACTGAGTGGCGCTAACCCTGGGCGCGATTCTTACCCTGGTGACATGTTCTTTGCTCATTCCAGCTTGCTAGAACGTGCCGGCAAACTGGCTACAAATGGCAAAACTCTAACTGCGCTGCCCGTAGTTTCAACCCCAAACGACGACATAACCGCGTTTTTGCCAACTAGCATAATGTCTATAACCGATGGTCAGATTATTTTTGACCTTGTTAGCTTTAGGCAAAACATTCGCCCGGCCGTAAACGCCGGTCTGTCGGTATCGCGTGTTGGTGGCCGCGCGCAAACTACTCGCCAAAAGCAACTTGCACTAAACTTATTTAAAAAGTTGGCCGACTACCGCCAAGCCGCCGAATTCGCCCACTTTGGTAGCGAAATGGCACCTGAAACCAAAATGTCGCTGCAACTTGGCGAATTGCTGCAAGAAGCCTTTCGCCAGCCGCCCAGCGACCTTTACAATCCAGTCGAGCAACAACTAATACTAGAAACCGTTCTGGCTAGCGCTGGCCAGCGCAAACTAAACGTGGGACTGTTAAAGCTCGAGGCCCGCAAGCTAGCGCCCAGTCTTAAGACCGATGCCGACTTCGATAAACTAGTACCCCAGCTGCTGCAGCTTTCGACCATGGAGAACCAAAAATGAGACGCGCCAATGCTATTCAAAGTGAGCTTCGCCAAACTCAAATCATAGAAGATTTAACAGAGGTGTTTGAAAGCATCGCCAGCATGCATATAGCCAAAATTCACAGCCGAGTAGTAACCAGCAAGGAATTTTTTGCCGAGCTATGGCAAACCTACATCGGGCTTAGGGTTGACCCATCAGAACGCTTGCAACGCCGGCACGTCACAAAAGGCCGCAACGTTTTGGTGGCAGTTACTGCCGAAGGCAAACTAAGTGGCGACACCGACGAACGGGTTATCCAAGCCTTGCTAGAGGCCCACGGCAACAACAATCAAGAAGACATTATTGCAGTGGGTGCACGTGGCGCCGGGCTTTTGCAAGCTGCTGGTGTTCCAGTAGTCGCGGCCTTGCCACTACCTGTTAGCGACGTAAGCGTAAATGTAAGCGATCTTATTAACGCACTGACCGATTACGATCAAATTTCTGTCTTTTATCAAACCTACGAATCATTGCGCATACAACGCGTGGCACGTATCGAACTAATTTCGGCAGTGCGCTCGCTGGGTGAAGATGTAAAAGAAGATGTCGAAACCGTTAGTAGCCAGGACTATATTTTTGAACCGGGAATTAATGAAATCGCCGACTACATGGAGTCGGTTATGATGGGTGTGGCAGTTATTCAGATCATAATGGAATCTAAACTATCGCACTACGCAAATCGCTTTAACACTATGAGCGCAGCAAAAAAACGAGCCGGTGATTTGGTGGACGGTTTTAAATTAAACTATTTTCGCGCCAAACGCAGTGAAAACGACGAACGCGCCAAAGAAGTGTTGCGTATTAACCACAAAGCATTAGAAGGCATAGCATGAGCAATACAGTTGGCAAAATAAAAAGCATCCGCGGTTTGGTGTGCGAAGTGCACCTAATTGGCGACCGCCCACTACCAAAAGAACTGCTAGTGCTAGATGACGACCCCACTGTAACGCTTGAGGTTGCAACATACCCCAATAACTACACCGCCAGGTGTATTAACCTAACTGGCAGTCCTAAAGTTAAGCGCGGCGCGTCGGTTGTGTCAGCCAAAGGCACAATTACTGTGCCCGTCGGACCGGCAGTTTTGGGACGCATGCTTAATGCCTTCGGCGAACCGCTGGATGGCGGCGAACCCGTGAAAAGTGATAAAAGAGTCAGCATATACGAAGGCACTCCCGTAACCGAAACTATGGGCGCCAAGCCAGAGCTGCTAGAGACCGGCATTAAAGCTATCGACTTCTTTACCCCGTTTGTAAAAGGCCGCAAAATCGGCATTATTGGTGGCGCTGGTGTAGGTAAAACCGTGCTCACCATGGAGCTTATTCACAACATTGCTAAGGGTGAAAATAAAACCGCAATGTTCGTAGGTATTGGCGAACGCGTACGCGAAGGCCATGAACTTTACCAAACCCTAAAAGACCGCGGAATTCTAGAAAAAACAGTAATTCTAATGGGTCAAATGCAAGAAACGCCAGCCGTGCGTTCGTTGGTTGGATATTCAGCCGCCACAATTGCCGAATACTTGCGCGACGAACAAAAACGCGACGTGTTGGTGTTCATAGACAACATTTACCGTTACGTGCAAGCCGCGGGCGAATTAGCTACAACGCTCGGGACCATGCCCAGCGAAGGCGGTTACCAAGCTACGCTATTTTCGGATCTGCGACGCCTGCAAGACCGGCTAAGTTCTAACCAAAACGGCTCAATTACCGCTGTAGAGGCCATTTACATTCCCGCCGATGACCTTAGCGACCCGGCTGTGCAAGAAATCGCCGCGCAGCTAGATTCGACCGTTGTACTATCGCGCGAAGTTGCCGAAAGCGGTGTACGACCAGCCGTAGACCTAGTGCGCACCGTGTCTTCGCTGCTTACACCAGATATTGTCGGCGACCGCCACTACGTGCTCGCCACGCAGGTACAAGCCATTATGCAAAAGTATGAATCGCTTAAAAACATCATTGCCATTATTGGCCAGAGCGAACTTAGTCTAGAAGAACGCCGCGACTACGAACGCGCCCAAAAGATAATCGCCTTCTTTAGCCAGTCATTCTTTGTAACCGAAGAACTAACGGGCAAAAAGGGCGAGGCATTCACACGCGAACAAACCCTAAGCGCCATCGAGGAAATTCTAATTTAGAGCCATGGCAGACGAGGCGTCGCTAAAAGTAAAAGTTCTATCCCCCACCCAAGCCTTTTACGATGGCCCGGCGGTTTCGGTAAGCGCTGCCAACAAGGTGGGGCCGTTTGATGTGCTGGTGAATCACGCCAACTTTTTTTCGCTGCTGACTAAAAGCGACATAGTGGTAAACACCGGCACACAGTCGCTGACCTTTCCAATTACGCACGGAATTATAAAAGTCCACAACAACGCTGTCACTCTGTTTGTTTACCTGCCTGGCGACTAAACACCGGCGTATTGTCGTATCGCCTTCAACCAACTTGGTCTATAATCATAACCATTAACTTAATTAGGGGGCATGAGCAAGCTTAAAACCAAGCATAGTTTGCGCAAATCATTATCCGCCAGCATAGTCTTAGTATTGCTGTTATTGCTGTTTTTGGCACCTAATTCTACCAACGCCGAACTTCAGGCCGCCGCGATCGCCCAAGGCTTTACAACCGATGAATCAAAAGTTGTAGAAGGCGCTTTAGTAAGTCTGCAGCCGGGTAAACCGGGTGCTGTTGAGCTGGCAAGTGCAAGTAACGCGCAACAATTAGTGGGGGTAGTCGGAAAAGACCCTCTTATTCAACTTGGCGGTACAGGGGGCGGTAACGTACAAGTTATTACTAATGGCGTTACTGTAGCATTGGTTAGTGATATGGACGGCGAAATTAAAACCGGCGACAAAATAACTGCGTCGGCTGTTCTTGGCATTGGCACTAAAGCCACTAGCGGGGTCATGGTGTTGGGCACGGCGCAAGCCGACTTAAGCTCCGCCAAGACCACCGAGCACTTTATAACCGATGTTGATGGTCAGGTGCACACAGTGCACATTGGACTAATCCCAACTCAGGTTGGTGTATCGTTTTACACCGATTCTAGCGATAAAACCTTTGTGCCCACATTCTTGCAAGAGTTCGCGAATTCGATTGCCGGTAAGCAGGTTAGTGCCGTTAGGGTGCTGATTGCGGTAATGATTTTATTGCTGTCGTTCATTAGTGTGGCCGTTCTGCTGTACGCAGCCGTTAAGTCCAGCATTATATCGATCGGCCGCAACCCGCTGTCGGCGTCTTCGGTGCGCAAAAGTTTGTGGCAGGCGGGTTTTGCTGCAGTGGGCATTTTGGGTGGTACAACCACAATTGTTTTGCTCATACTAAAAACGTAGCAAAAACAACATTTTTACACCCAAATTCTGAGTCTTTTTGCACTGTTTTTGTTGTGTTTTTTATAACTAGTTGAATAACAGATGAGTTCGTCATCCCACCTATCTGTCGAAAATTTGCTCCTACAAGCATTAGCGCTGTAGAATATACGCAGGAGAGTTCGCCGTGGGAGGCGACAAATAAAAAACGGTGGTTAATGAATAACGATCAAAAGCAAAGCTCTGCTCGTGTTGGAGGGGACATTGTCAACGCACAGCCTATTGCGGCAGCGCCTCAAGCGCAGCCTGTTTCAAGGCCTTACGTCGCCACCTACCCGGGTTCATCGCTGACCAACAATTCTGCTGTCGCTAGTCCCTCAGTCCCAGTTGCACATCCGTTTAGCGGTACGCCTAGCCAAGCCCCTAAAGCTACTGGCAACTCTGGCCGCGGTTGGCGCAGTAAGAAGTTACGCTTTGTAGTTTTAGCACTGGTTGTACTAATGCTGGTTATAGTAGGTGGCTACGCTGCCAACACTTACTTGTTTGCAAAAAAACAGGGTACGGGCAGTGTTGCTAGCAAGTTCACCAATATTGAACTGCCTCTTGACCAAGTTGTAAACCAAGACGGACTGTCGTTACTTGGCACACGCAGCCTGGTGATTAACGGTGAACTACGGGCTAACAGCGGCTTTATAATCTCGCCTTCTGGCCAACCAAGCAACGCTGCGCCTGGCCAGATTTACTTCGACCAAGGCAGCGGCCAGCTATCGTACTACGACGGCGGTAAGTTCATAGTATTGGGCAGTAACCTAGACATTGGTACCGGTCTTTCAAACAATAGTGGCACAGTTAGCAACGCTGGTGTGTTGTCGCTGCAAGGCCAAACTGGCAACGTAAGCTTAACTGCCGGTCCAGGCATTGGTCTAACCGGCACAACCATAACTAACGATGGCGTCTTAACAGTTACTTCAGGTAATGCAGGTATAGCCGTAACTGATGACGGCGCAGGTAACGTGACTATTAGCAGCACGAACAGTGGTTCTGTAACTACAGTTGGCGGCACCACTGGCAAGATAGCTAAATTCACCGGCGTTGACACTATAGCTGATTCGCTAATTTCTGAAAGTGGCCCAACAGTTACCGTTAACGGCGATCTTAACGTTACGGGCGCACTATCGCTAGGTTCGGCCTTAGAAGTTGGCAACGGCGGCACTGGCGCCACCAGCCTAGCCGCCAACGGCGTGCTAATTGGCAACGGCACTGGCGTTATAGGCTCGGTAACCGCTGGTGGCCCAGGGCAATGTTTACTTTCGACCGGAGGTGCTCCAGCCTTTGGATCTTGTAGTGGCTCTAGTTCGGTTACTTCTGTAGATACACTAAGCGGCGCATTGACAGTAGCCAACACCACAGGCGTAGGCAGCACAATAACCATAGACGACGCCAGCACGACACAAAAAGGTATAGCCCAGTTCAACAACACTAACTTCAGTACAACTGGCGGCAACGTAAACACCATCCAAAACATCAATACTGGCGCTTCGCCCACCTTTGCAAATCAAACACTTACGGGCGATATTGCCGTAAACGGGGGCGATATAACTAGCAGCGGCGCGCTAAACATCACCCCTGGTGGCACGCTTACAGTTGGCGCAACTGGCCAAATTCTTGCGCTTCAAGGCAATGCTAGCACCAGCCTTTCGGCCACCAACGCCGGTAATACCACCACTCTGGATTTCCAAAGCCCAACCGCCAATGTAACTTACCGCCTGGCAACTGCTACAGCAGGTACTTACGATATCTGTACAACAGTTGGCAACTGTTCGGGCGCAGCCAGCACTTTGCAGACAGCTTACGACGCCGGGAACGCAATACTTACTACAGACGCGCGCAATATTGCTTTTACCTTAGCCGACACCACGACCGATCCTAACTTCACAATCACTACAGCTACTGATTCAACTGGCTTCACCAGTGTAGTTCGTGCAGACGGTGCCGGAAGTGCCGATCCAGCACAGCTATTCTTGGTTAAGAACAACGATATCGACCGCGTACTGCCAGTAGCCGTTTCAGTACAAAGTGCCGGTGGGGGCGTTACCACCGCTTTCGACGCAAGCGGCAGCAACATAACCAATGCTCTGGCAATCGGCGCGCATGCAATCACGGGTACTAACTTTAGCGTAACTGGTGGTGGCGCTGTAACTGCCATTGGTGTGAACTCAGGTACTGGCCTGTTGCAAGGCACAGGCGGACTAACTATTAGCGGCGCTACTGCCAGCCTAAACGCTAGCAGCAACTTCGCGACTAACATTAATACTGGTTCGAGCACTGGCACCGTGACTATCGGCGGCGGCAGTGCACCTTTGGTTATTGATAGCACCAACTTCGATGTATCTAGCGCCGGTGCGGTTAGCGGAGTCACGACATTAAACACAAGTGGCAATATAACTGACGGCGGCGACTTAGCGGTCAATGGCGGCGATATCACCAGCAGCGGTGCTTTGAACATAACACCGGGTGGCGCACTAGTAGTTGGTGCAACTGGCCAAACCACAGCCCTGCAAGGATCTACCACAAGCATCACCAGTAGTGGCGCCGGTAACGACATAACACTTACTTCAGCTGACCAAATAATTCTAAATGCCGGCACAACCATAGAACTTCAAGACGCAACAAACGTAACTGGCGACTTTGCAACCACCGGCACAGTCCATGTTGGCACGTTTGCCGCAGCCAGCAGTACGGCTGTTTGTTCGAACGCTGGCGTGCTTTCTACTTGTAATAGCAACCCGGCTAGCGTCACCTTGCAACAAGCTTACGACGCCGGAAACACCATAAGCGCAACCGACGGTCGCGACATTGCCTTTACCCTGGCCAATACAACGACTGATCCGAACTTCACCATAACAACGGCCACTGGTGGCGCAGGTTTCACCAGTATTTTGCGCGCCGATGGCGCCGGTACGGCTGACCCAGCCCAACTATTATTAGTTAAGAACAACGACACTGACCGCGTCCAACCGCTAGGCATATCTGTTCAAGCGGCAGCTGGTGGAGTTACCACCGCTTTTGACGCCAGTGGCAGCAACATTACAAATGCCTTGGCAATTGGCGCACACGCCATAACCGGCACTAACTTTAGCGTAACAAGTGGTGGTGCGGTAACGGCGGTTGGAGTTAACGCAGGCACAGGATTACTGCAAGGCACGGGCGGCTTAACCGTAAGTGGCGCAACTGCTTCTATTAACGCAAACAGCAACTTTGCTACCAACGTTAATACCGGAAGTTCAACCGGCACAGTTACGATTGGTGGTGGCAGCGCACCATTAATTATAGACAGTACGGCTTTTGACGTAACATCGGCTGGCGCAGTTACTGGAGTTACTACTCTTAACACCAGCGGCAACATTACCGACGGCGGCGACATAGCCGTAAACGGTGGTGATATAACCAGCAGTGGCAATTTAAACATCACCCCGACCGGCACACTCACGGCCGGATCTACCGGCCAAACGCTAACCCTTCAAGGTAATGCCAGCACCAGCCTGAGCGCCACCAATGGCGGCAACAGCACAACCGTTAACTTCCAAAGTCCAACCGCTGCTGTTACCTACCGCTTTGCTACAGCAGCGGCCGGTGCTTATGATATCTGCACAACTGTGGGTAACTGTAGCGGTGCAGCCGCCACACTGCAGACAGCCTACGACGCCGGCAACAGTATATTGACCACCGACGGTCGCGACGTATCGTTAACCTTGGCGAATACTACAACTGACCCAAACTTCACGATTACCACTGCAACCGGTGCGACTGGCTTTACTAGCATTGTGCGTGCTGATGGCGCAGGCACGGCTGATCCGGCTCAATTATTATTAGTAAAGAATAACGATACCGACCGCGTGCTGCCCGTAGGCGTTTCGGTACAAAGCGCGGGCGGGGGCATAACCACTGCCTTTGACGCAAGTGGCAGCAACATCACTAACGCCCTGGCCATCGGCGCACACGCAATAACTGGTACCAACTTTAGTGTAACTGGTGGCGGTGCCGTCACTGCTGTAGGAGTAAATTCTGGCACAGGACTTATACAGGGTACTGGCGGCTTAACAGTTAATGGTGCAGCAGTTAGCCTGAACACAAGCAGCAACTTTAATACCAGCATAAATACCGGCACATCAACCGGCACGGTTACGATTGGTGGCGGTAGTGCACCGCTCGTAATAGACAGCACTAACTTTGATGTATCTAGCGCAGGTGCCGTAAGTGGTGTGACCACACTTAATACAAGCGGTGTAATAACTGTTGGAGCGCTCGGCGCTAGCACTAGCGCAACCAGCATATGTCGTAACGGTAGCAACCAAATTTCCAGCTGTTCTGGCGCTGGCGGCACTGACGCAGCTGTTACTTTGCAGAACGCCTACGCTAACGGCAACACGATAAGCACCACCGACGCACGCGACATCAATCTAACCTTGGCCGACACCACAACAGACGGCAACTTTACAATCACAACTGCAACCGGTAGCACCGGATTTAGCTCGTTCCTACGTGCCGATGGCGCTGGCACTAACGACCCCGCTCAACTGGTATTAGTTAAAAACAACGACATTGACCGAGTACAGCCACTAGGCATATCAGTGCAAGCAGCAGCTGGCGGTATCACCACAGCGTTTGATGCAAGTGGCAGCAACATTACTAACGCATTGGCTATTGGTGCTCATGCGATTACGGGCACAAACTTCAGCGTAACGGGTGGTGGTGCGGTAACTGCGGTTGGCGTAAACGCTGGCGCAGGCTTGCTGCAAGGTGCTTTAGGCTTAACCATTAGCGGCGCAACTGCTTCTATTAATAACAACAGTAACTTCTCGACCAACATTAATACCGGCACCAGCACTGGCACCGTAACGATTGGCGGCGGTTCTTCGCCATTGGTAATTGATAGCACCAACTTCGACGTGTCTAGCGCTGGCGCTGTAAGTGGCGTCACAACGCTTATCACAAGCGGCAATATTACAGATGGTGGCGATATAGCTGTAAACGGTGGCGATATAACTAGCAGCGGTGCACTTAACATTACTCCTGGAGGCAGTCTAGTAGTTGGCGCAGCCGCAAAATCGCTAACCTTGCAAGGTAACGCCAGTACCACAATAACTGCCACTGATTCTGGCAACACAACAAGTTTGGTGTTTGAAACACCAACCGCAAATGTTAACTATCACTTTAGAACCGTTGCGGCTGGCGACTACGACGTTTGTACGACCATTGGTAACTGTTCGGGCAGCGGATCTAGCAACAACCTACAGGCCGCCTATGACGCCGGTAACACAATACTTACTACCGATGGTCGCGACATAGCCTTTACTCTAGCCAACACCACAACCGACCCAAACCTTACCGTCACAACCGCAACTGGAAGCACCGGATCTACTTCGTTCCTGCGCGCAGATGGTGCTGGCACCGCCGATCCATCGCAGCTTGTGCTTGTTAAAAATAACGACCTAGACAGAGTCTTGCCCGTAGGCATATCCGTGCAAAGCGCAGCTGGCGGCATAACGACCGCCTACGATGCTAGCGGCAGCAACATTACCAACGCATTAGCGATTGGCGCTCATGCCATAACGGGTACGAATTTTAGTGTAACTGGTAGTGGTGCAGTGACTGCCGTTGGAGTTAACTCCGGCACAGGACTTATACAAGGTACTGGTGGCTTAACCGTAAGCGGCGCAGCGATTAGCCTGAACAACAGCAGCAACTTTAATACCAGCATTAACACAGGCACGTCGACCGGAACTGTAACTATAGGTGGTGGCAGCGCACCGTTAGTTATAGACAGCACTAACTTCGATGTAAGTAGCGCTGGTGCGGTTAGCGGCGTAACTACCCTCAACACCAGTGGTAACATTACTGATGGTGGTGACATTGCCGTAAACGGTGGCGATATAACTAGTAGCGGCGCTTTAAACATAACCCCTGGTGGCACGTTGACTGCTGGCTCGGCCGGTCAAACATTCACATTGCAGGGTGACGCTGGCAGCACCATAAAGTCTAGCGATAGCGGTAACACAACTACTGTTAGCTTTGCCGTTCCAACCGCTAATGTAACTTACCGATTTGCTACAGCCGCCTCTAACACTTACGACATTTGTACAACCGCCGGCAACTGTTTTGGATCTGGCACCGGCAGCACCCTGCAGGCTGCATATGACGCCGGCAGCACCATATCTACCACCGACGCGCGCAACATAGCCTTTACTCTTGCCGACAGCACCACAGATTCTAACTTCTCTATAAGCACCGCTACTGGAAGCACCGGATTCACCAGTATTACTCGTGCTGATGGTGCAGGCACTGCTGACCCAGCGCAATTATTACTAGTAAAGAACAACGACACTGACCGCGTGCTGCCCGTTGGTATATCGGTACAAGCGGCGGCTGGTGGCGTAACCACCGCCATTGATGCATCAGGTTCTAACATCACCAACGCTTTGGCAATTGGCACACATGCTATAACCGGCACTAACTTCAGTGTTACCGGTGGTGGTGCGGTTACGGCAGTTGGAGTAAACTCTGGTACCGGTTTGATACAAGGCACAGGCGGCGCAACCTTAAGCGGCGCAACGATTAGCTTAAATGCCAGTAGCAACTTTGCGACCAACATTAATACCGGCACCAGCACTGGCACAATCACACTGGGTGGTGGCTCTTCCCCACTAGTTATAGACAGCACTAACTTTGATGTAAGCAGCGCGGGCGCTGTGAGCGGTGTCACAACGCTTAACACCAGTGGTGTTATTACGGTCGGTGCGTTAGGCGCAAATACAAGTTCTACTAGCATTTGCCGCAACGGTAGCAACCAGATATCTACATGTTCGGGCTCGGGTGGAACAGATGCGGCTGTTACCCTGCAAAATGCCTACGCGAATGGCAACAGCATAGCCACCACAGATGGCCGTGACGTTACACTAACCTTAGCCGACACTACGACTGATCCTAACTTTACAATCACCACCGCAACAGGTTCCACCGGCTTTACATCATTCCTAAGGGCAGATGGTGCCGGCACGGCCGACCCAGCACAGCTGGTGTTGGTTAAAAACAACGATACTGACCGCGTTCAACCACTGGGTGTTTCAGTCCAGGCGGCGGCAGGTGGCATCACTACTGCTTTCGATGCAAGTGGCTCGAACATCACCAACGCCCTAGCTATAGGCGCTCACGCAATAACTGGCACCAACTTTAGCGTGACCGGCGGCGGCGCCGTAACAGCAGTTGGCGTGAATGCTGGCGCAGGATTGCTGCAAGGCGCCCTGGGCTTAACCATAACTGGCGCCACAACAAGTCTTAACGCCAGCAGTAACTTTGCCACTAACATAAACACCGGCACGTCTACCGGCACCGTAACTATAGGTGGTGGCAGTGCGCCACTGGTTATAGATTCAACACACTTTGATGTTTCTAGCGCAGGCGCGGTTAGCGGTGCAACAACAATTAACGCTAGTAGCACGATAACTGGTGTTGGCGTAGACGCCGGAGCCGGTCTACTGCAAGGTGCGGCCGGCCTAACGGTAACTGGTGCAGCAGTCAGTCTTAACGCCAGCAGTAACTTTGCCACTAGCATAAATACTGGTACTAGCACTGGCACAATCACGCTGGGTGGCGGCAGTGCGCCGTTAGTTATAGACAGCACTAACTTCGATGTATCTAGCGCAGGTGCCGTAGGTGGCGTAACCACACTGGCAACCAGTGGCATTATTACTGTCGGCGCTTTAGGCGCTAACACTAGCGCAACAAGTATCTGTAGAAATGGCAGCAACCAGATATCCACCTGTTCTGGTTCTGGCGGTACTGATGCAGCCGTTACTTTGCAGAACGCCTACGCCAACGGCAACAGTATCGCCACAACTGACGGACGTGATTTTACCTTAACCCTAGCCGACACCACGACTGACCCCAACTTTACTGTTACGACCGCTACCGGCTCAACAGGATTTACTTCGTTCCTACGCGCAGATGGTGCTGGCACAAGTGATCCATCACAGCTGGTGTTAGTTAAAAACAACGACACTGACCGAGTACAGCCATTGGGCGTTTCAGTCCAGGCCGCAGCTGGCGGTATCACTACAGCCTTTGACGCTAGCGGCAGCAATATTACCAACGCTTTGGCGATTGGGGCACACGCAATTACAGGCACTAACTTCAGCGTAACCGGCGGTGGTGCGGTCACTGCGGTTGGAGTTAACTCCGGCACTGGCCTAATCCAGGGTACAGGTGGCGCAACGCTTAGCGGCGCGACTATCAGCTTAAATGCTGGCAGCAACTTTGCGACTAACATAAACACGGGTAGTAGTACGGGAACAGTGACAATCGGTGGCGGTAGTGCACCATTAGTTATCGATAGTACAAACTTCGATGTTTCGAGTGCCGGTGCCGTTAGCGGAGTAACTACGCTTAGCACCAGCGGTATTATCACAGACGGCACATTGGGCGCAAGTACTGGTGCCGTGGGTATCTGCCGCAACAGTAGCAACCAGATATCTAGTTGTTCGGGCTCAGGTGGCACTGACGCCGCAGTCACCTTGCAGAACGCCTACGCCAATGGCAACACAATCAGCACAAGCAGTAACGATATTGCCTTTACTCTTAACAGTAGCCAGGGCTTCACCACCACTACAGCGGCTGGCGGAACTGGCTTTACAACCTTTGCCCTAGCCGATGGCGCCAATGCCACTCCACCGGCTCAACTGGTACTTGTTAAAAACAATGATACAAACCAAGCCGTAGCTGCAGGTGTTTCAGTCCAAGCAGCCGCCGGAACCATTACCACTGCATTCGATGCTTCGGGAGCAAACATAACTAACGCCCTGGCAATCGGCGCTCACGCTATAACAGGCACAAACTTTAGCGTGACTGGTGGCGGGGCGGTTACTGCGGTTGGCGTAAATTCGGGTGCCGGCCTATTGCAAGGTGCACTTGGCTTAACGGTGACGGGTGCAGCAGTTAGTCTAAACGCTAGTAGTAACTTTGCGACTAATATTAATACCGGCTCGAGCACCGGCACCGTAACGATCGGCGGCGGTTCTTCGCCGCTAGCTATTGATAGCACCAACTTTGACGTATCTAGTGCTGGCGCAGTCAGCGGCGTAACAACCTTAAGTACTAGCGGTATTATCACAGTCGGCGCACTTGGCGCTAACACCAGTGCGACAAGTATTTGTAGGAATGGCAGTAATCAGATATCCAGTTGTTCGGGCTCAGGTGGCACTGACGCCGCAGTCACCTTGCAAAATGCCTATGCCAATGGCAACAGCATTGCAACTACCGACGGTCGCGACGTTACCTTAACCCTAGCCGACACCACAACCGATCCAAACTTCACCATAACTACAGCTACGGGCAGTACCGGATTCACTAGTATTTTACGTGCTGACGGCGCTGGAACTTCTGACCCAGCACAATTGTTACTGGTTAAAAACAATGATACTGACCGCGTTCAACCACTAGGTATTTCTGTTCAAGCCGCAGCCGGCGGTATCACTACGGCGTTTGATGCAAGTGGTAGCAATATCACCAACGCACTGGCCATCGGCGCACACGCAATTACCGGCACGAACTTTAGTGTGACGGGTGGCGGCGCAGTAACTGCCGTTGGCGTGAACTCCGGCGCCGGTTTGCTGCAAGGTGCTTTAGGTCTGACTATAACCGGCGCTGCAACAAGTCTTAACGCTAGCAGTAACTTTGCGACTAATATTAATACAGGCACATCCACCGGTACGGTCACGATCGGTGGCGGCAGTGCTCCATTAGTTATAGACAGCACGAACTTTGACGTAAGCAGCGCTGGTGCACTTTCAGGAATAACAACCATTAATACATCTGGTGCAATAACTGTGGGGGCGCTTGGCGCCAATACCAGCTCTACAAGCATCTGCCGCAACGGTAGCAATCAAATTTCTAGCTGTTCTGGCGCTGGCGGAATAGATGCAGCCGTCACTTTGCAAAATGTTTATAACAACTCGGCTAGCACCGCTGGCATAGTTCTTTCTACTACTAACGATGGGCTGCTAATACAAAACCCAGCATCTAGCGGCACCGATAGTGGCTATGCGCTAAAAGTTGACCAAGTTGCAACAGGGGCTGTGGACGGCCTGCAGATTAACAACGTTGGTACTGGTGTAGGCGCCTCGATCGTTAGCGCAAACACCGGCGTTACGGGCAATGTGCTGCTTGTTCAATCTAACACCACGGGCGTAGTCACCAACGGTCTAGCAAGATTCAACTTTACTGGCGCGCACACTGGTAACGGTGTTCAAGTAGATGATGCCACCGCCAGCGGCAACGGAGTAGCCGTAACAACCAACAGTTTGACCACTGGCAAGGCCGTAACTGTGACCTCGACCAACACTGGCCTCACTAGCGGCTCATTATTATATGTATCATCAGCTACTACTGGTGCAGTCGCCACCAACGGCATTGTTTCGCTTAACGCAACCGGCAACTACACATCAACATCTAACGCCGGCTTACTGAGTGTGTTGGCCAATTCTACCGCCGCCGGCACTATCGTAAACATCTCAGGCACTAGCTTAACAAGCGGCACAGCCCTCAATATTGCCGCTAATACGGGCACAGCGATCAATGTATCTAGTGGTTTGACTTCGCTTACGGCGCCAAGCAGTGGAAGTGGTGCGGCATTAACTGTTAGCAACTCGACCAGCACCGGCAGCATACTACTGCTCAAGGACAACACTACGGCCGTTATGTCAATTGCCGATGGCGGTGCAGCGATCTTCCAAAACAGCGCCGATTCTACAGCCGCTTTCGTGGTTCAGGCTTCGGGTGCTGGTGGAAACGTATTTACCGTGGACACATCCAACAGCCGCGCTGGCATCAACGTCGCTGGTGCACCCAGCCTAGCAACGACTGGGCTGGAAATAAACGGTGCATTGAAACTAAGCGGCACCGGCACCGACCACTATGTAACCCCACTAGGAGTTCCTGTACCCACCAAGATCAATATTCCTAACTTCGACCCGGGCGCATTTGGCCAACTGTTAGCACTTGGTTTGCCCGTAACAGCCCAGGACTCGGCACGAGCAATTACAGTGCTAGACGCACGCACAACTGACCACCGTCCAACAATTTCGGTCCTATCGCCCAACGAAAACAACGAATTTGGCCTTACCTGGGCTGGCAGCAACACCGAAGCGTTTCTTAAGACCGCAACCGTATCTGGCAACTCAATCGATATAGCCGTAAAGACCGGCGACAGCACTAACAGCTCAACAACTACAGGTACTGTATTTATCATAAGTGGTGACGGCTTGGGCACAGGTGCGTCTTCGGGTAACGTTACTATAGACACCGGCGCAAAGAACGGTGCCGGCACTAGCGGCACAATCAACATCGGTGCAACCAACTCGCCAATAGTTAATATCGGCCGGATTGGCAGCACTAGCACAAATATCCAGGCTGGTGGCACAGTTACATTGCGCTCTAATGACACGGCAACAGGTGTTATACAGATCGGCGACGGCGGCGTGGGCAGCGCTACACCAGACTACCTGGCGCTTGATATTAAATCGACCACTGGCGACCCAAGTGGCGGCGTTGAAGGCGAAATGTACTACAACACCTTCGACAACAAGTTCCGCTGCTTCCAAGGAGCAGGCTGGACCGACTGCATAGGATCGGGTGGCTCAACTGACCTGCAAACGGCCTACAACAACTCGACCAGCACGGCAAGCATAGTACTTTCTAGCACCGACGATGGCTTGCTGGTGCAAAACCCAGCATCTAGCGGCACAGACAGTGGTTACACATTTAAGATCGACCAGGTGGCTACTGGCGCAGTAGATGGTTTGCAGATCAACAACGTCGGTACTGGCGTTGGCGCAAGCATAGTCAGCGCCAACACTGGCGTTACCGGCAACGTTTTGCTTGCTCAGTCCAACAGCACCGGCGTAGTTACCAACGGCCTAGCCAGATTTAACTTTACCGGCGCGCACACCGGTAACGGTGTGCAAGTTGACGATGCTACCGCCAGCGGTAACGCCGTTGCCATAACGACCAACAGCCTAACCACCGGCAATGCAGTAACGGTCACTTCTACCAACACAGGGCTAACCAGCGGCTCGTTGCTCAACGTCAGCTCGGCCACCACTGGCGCAGTCGCAACCAACGGCATTGTTTCGCTAAACGCAACCGGCAACTATACATCGACCAGCAACATTGGTTTGCTGAGTGTGCTTGCTAACAGTACGGCAGCCGGTACAGTTCAGAACATTCAGGCTAACGCACTCACTACCGGCAATGCACTGCGCATTTCTTCTACGGGCGCCGGTCTTACAACTGGCTCACTGGTTTACGTAACATCTGCTACAACCGGCGCAGTAAACACCAACGGCATTGTTTCGCTAAACGCAACCGGCAACTATACATCTACTAGCAACAACGGCTTACTGAACGTACTCGCTAACAGTACCGCTGCTGGCACAATCGTAAACATATCTGGCACCAGCTTGACTAGTGGTACAGCCCTTAATATTGCGGCTAATACCGGCACCGCAATTAACGTATCTAGTGGCTTGACTTCACTTACGGCGCCGTCGAGCGGAAGTGGTGTGGCGTTTACGGTTGGCAACAGCACCAGCACTGGCAGCATTGCAGTATTTAAAGATAACTCGACCACTGTCGCCACGATTGCCGATGGCGGTGCAGCGACCTTCCAAAACAGTACCGACTCAACCGCCGGCTTTAACGTTAAAACATCTAGTGGCGCAAACGTACTAAGCGCTGACACAACTAACAACATCGTGACCACAAACACGCTAAACACCGGTACCCTTTCTGGCGCACGCTTGTTTACAGACGGCTTTGAAGGTGGCACTTTCGGCCTATGGAACATCGGCTCGAATATAAGCGGCACTTCAACTGCAAGCATAGACAGCACCGTCAAGCGCAATGGTGCATACAGCGCCAAATTTACCGTAGGCACCGGCAATGATTACTACCGCGCGACCATACCCACGACAGCCGGCCGCGCATACTCCCGCTTTTACGTAAACATCAGCGCCGCATCTGCCAGCGTTGACCTTAATATATTCGACTTCCGCACAGGTGTTACCGGTCAATTCTCCATACTCCGCATGCACACAAATGGCCACATAGCTGTTTACGATAACGTAAATGTAACCCACGACACAGGCACTGTGCTTACCACAGGCTCGTGGCACAAAGTAGAGCTCATCACCAGCCCCGTCGTAAGCCAACCCTTGCAAGTCTACCTAGACGACACACTAGTGGGTAACTACACCACCGGCACCAACCTTGCCTCCTTCGACAACGTAGCCATCGGCGACGACAATAACTCGAGCGGCAGTACCATGTACATAGACGACTTGTCGGTAGATGCCGCCCAAACCCCAGGCACTAATGACGGCTCGCTAATGGTGCAAGATAGTCTGCACGTCAGCGGTACAAGCACAGTTGGTCAATTGTTTATAACGGCTACTGCTGACGCTACAGCACTAAAAGTACTTAACGCGGCCGCTAACGCAACAGACTTTGCCGTAGATACAGCCGCTAACACGGTTAAGATCGGCGACAACACCGGTACAGGCACTTCCACAACCACCTTTGTACTAGATACCGCCGCCAGTGGCACTCCAACCGCCGTAGCCGGTGGAATGTATTATCTGACTGGCACTGGTTTCAGGTGTAGCGATGGCGCTACCTGGAGTTCTTGCGGTGGTGCAGGAACATGGGACACCATAGGCGACCCCGCCGGCAATGGCGCTATAGCTTTCGGTAGCACAGTTCAGACCATGGACTGGGCCACTATGAACGGCAACAACTCGCTCTTTAGCTTTAACTTCACCAACACTGGCGGTAGCGCGGGTACTGACAACGGCGTGGTTATAAACAACGCAGTTTCAAGCACCAGCACCGGCGACCAAAACACCGAAGCATTATTGCTGCTACAACAACTAGATACCACCACTTCGGGCACAACGGTAGTAGACGCTGCCCTAAAGATAGACGCTGCCGCAAGCTCTGGCATAACCGATGGCATAAACGTTACCAACAGCGCCGGTAACATAACAAACGGCATCGACCTAGTCGACACCGCTGGCGGCACGTTTGCTCAAGGCGTAAACCTATCCGGTACCTTCACTAACGGCATAGACTTCAACTCATCGACCACTACTGCCGACATTCGCAAAGACACCACTGGCTTCATACTAGACATGGATAACGCCTCTAACTCAACCTTTACCGTGACCAACGCTGGTGCGGGCATATCGAGCATCTCCATAGATGCCGGTGGTTCTTACACCAGTGCTGGTGCCGTAACCCTTAGCTCAACCTCGGCCGACTTAACAGTTACCACGTCGACATCAGGCAACATAGTTCTGCAGCCTTCAGGCAGCGGCACAACCGCAAACGTGCTGATTGGTGCAGGCGCTGGTGGTGCTGGCTCGACCACTCCTGACCTATTCGCCCTAGATATTAAATCGACAACCGGCAACCCGACTGGCTTTGACGGCGCAATGTACTACAACAAGGCTGACGGCAAGTTCCGCTGCTACCAAGGTGGCTGGTCTGACTGTTTGACGGCTGGTGGCGCGGGCACCACAGCCCTTAGCGGAATTACAGCCGCGACCGGTACAAATACTATCGCCAACGGCAGCAACAACCAAAGCTGGAACTGGGGCAGCCTAACCACCCAAACTGGAATGACATTCGGTGGCGGCACAGCCATGACTACCGGCAGCGTGTTCGCTGTGAGTAACGACACCTTCAACCACGGCAACACCAACGAAACTGGCCAGGGCTTAAGCGTAGTGTTCACCGACGCCACAAACGGCACTGCTACCAGCAACACTTACGGGATACGCTCTGTCGGTACGCTAAACGTCACTACTGGCGCATCGGGCACTAAGACTTTGGCCGAAGTTTCTACTGGCGCACCAATTCTTACAGCCTGCACCGGTGGTAGCACCTGTAATGTTAAGGGACTCGAAGTCAACACGGCAACAACAGGCTTCGCGTCAGCCATAAACAACTACGGCATAGATATAATTGGCACCGGTATTTCAGCCGGCACATTAACCGGCGTTAACATCGGCAATATAACCGGTGGCGCAGGTACAGAAACCGCCATAAACATTGGCACAGGCTGGGACACAGGCATCAACGTTCAATCGGGCCAGATAATAACATCTAACCAAGGTGTAGAATTTACCGAATCGGACACCAACCCAACATGCGCTGCCGGTAACTACAATATTTACGCTGACCTATCTGAAACCAAGCTTAAGAAATGTGTTAACGGCGTTGTATCAGACCTAGACGCCGGTACTAAATACGAAACGTTCACCTCTAACGGCACATACACCAAGCCAAGCGACGCCATAATGGTAATCGTTGAAGCCTGGGGCGCCGGTGGTGGTGGCGGTGGTGGCGCAGGCGGTTCAACCGCCGCAGCCCGCACCGGTGGTGGTGGCGGTGGTGGTGGCGCATTTGTCACTGGCGACTTCTCGGCTGCAGACCTAGGCTCTAGCGTGCCCGTAACAGTAGGTACCGCAGGCACGGCTGGTACCGCCGGAAGCGGCGCAGCTGGCGGTAACGGTGGTGCCGGTGGTGATAGCTGTTTCAGCACAACTACAGCCTGTTCAGGCACAATGATTCTACGCGCCTTTGGTGGTGGTTTCGGCGCAGGCACCGGTACAGCCGGCAACGGTGGCGGTGGTGGTGGCGGTTCGCAAAGCGCCGGCGGTAACGCATCTACCGTAAACTTCGGTAGTGGTGGTGGTCCGTTGGGCGGCGCAGCCACTACTTCGGTTGGAAATGATGGTAACGGTGGTGGCAATGGCACAACCTCTATTGCCTCACCGGCAGCTGGTGGTGCTGGTAACTTCGGTGGTGGTGGCGGTGGTGCATCAAGTACTACAGGCGCAAGCGCAGGTAGTAATGGTGGCGCCAGTACCCGCGGTGGTGGTGCCGGTGGTGCTGGCGGAAGCTGCGCTATTACTACCTGTACTCCACGTGCCGGTGGTGCCGGTGGTGCAACTGGCGGTGGCATTGTAGCTGGTGGTACGGCCGGTTCTAGTGCCGGTGGTGCCGGTGGTGCTGGCAACAACGGTACGACCATCTACGGCGGTAGTGGTGGCGGTGGTGGCGGAACTAACGCATCGGGCACCGGCGGTGCCGGTAACAACGGTGGCGCACCTGCTGGCGGTGGCGGCGGTGGTGGTGCCGGTGAAACAACAACTGGTGGTGCCGGTGGTGCTGGTGGCCGCGGTGAAGTCCGAATATGGTCTGTTAAGGGTAATGGTGCTGACCTTGCCGAAATTTATGGCTCGCGCGACACTCTGCAGCCGGGCGACGTAGTTTGCCTCGACACCAATATGCGTGCAGGCGTCAAGAAATGTAGCAATCCGTACGACAGCGGCGCAATGGGCATAATTACAACCACACCAGGCTTGGTGATTGGTAACATCGAGGACGCCGGCGCTAACGTTGCCCCCGTTGTTCTTACTGGCCGAACGCCAGTTAAGGTATCGAGCGAAAATGGCCCCATACTAGCTGGCGACCTACTGACCGCCTCTAGCACCCCAGGTGTAGCCATGAAAGCCACCAAGGCTGGGCAAGTAATCGGCCAGGCCATGGCTCCATTTAGTGGAAGCGGCACCGGCATGACCGTGGTATTTGTTAAGACTAACTTCTCGCATGGATCAAGCATAGCTGGCGTAGATAACGCCGACGGCAAAGCCGTACTCGCCTACCTTACCAACGAACAAAACACCCTTAGCGCTACCACTTCCCAGGATCTATCGGCAATTACTACCGACCGCTTGGTAGCTGGCCTTTCAGTAACAACTCCACAACTTACAGCTAGCAAGGTAGCAACTGATTCACTAGAAGGTTCAACTAGTTCGGACATAACCGTAAAACTGGGTTCTGACGGGAAAGTTAATATGACCAATACCGACGGGAAAGTAGTAAGTAGCTTCGACGCTACCGGCAATGCAAGCATCGGCCTAGATCTTAACGTTGGCGGCAGCATAAGTGTTGACGGCCCAGCTAAGTTCCATGGCAGCGCCTTCTTCTACAACATGGTTACTTTCGTTGAAAAAACGGTGTTTAATAACGACCTAAGCCTAAACGGTCACCTTTTGACCGATGGCGAAACACCAACTGCTAACACTGAACCAGCCGCAGGCCCAACAACCTCAACAGACCCGACCGCAGCACTTGCCAGCACAAACATTCATGGTAACGACAACAGTGGACAGTTAGGGGTAACAATTGGCCAAGACGCCACCGCCGGTAAAGTCGTGACGGTTAAGTTCCATCGCTCATTCGACAAAGCGCCACAGGTACTGTTGACGCCAGGCAACGACCATGCCGCCACAGCTGGATATTACGTCGAGACCACCAAAGACGGCTTTACAATTACCACAACCAGTGCTCAACCAGTATCGACGCTTCAATTCAACTACTGGGTTGTGGGCAGTAATTAGTTAGCGGTTACGCTGTTGTCCGCTATAATCAAGCTATGCTTCACAAAAGACACTCCGATTCGTATGGACTAGGCATAAATGGAGACGACTGGCGCTCAAAGCTTATGGACTTCGCCAAACGAAAATGGTGGCTTGTAATAATAGCTGGCGTACTCTTGGTTGCGGTACTCTATTTCGGCTACAACTACATAGCAACGCGTAATGAGCTAGCCCAGATTAACTCCAGCCAAGATGAAGCGCAAAAACTAACCGGCCAAATCGGCAAGTATATTGACCTGCCCAAAGACACTCCCACTCTGGCAACGGTGGATGACGCCTCTAAGCTAAGCAGTCAGGAGTTCTTTAAGAATGCCCAAAATGGCGACAAGGTCTTAATATTTAGTACTTCTGGGCGGGCTTTACTTTATAGGCCATCTACCCAAAAGGTAATTGAATATTCCAAGGTTAGCCTTGGCGCAAGCCAACAAAAACCTTGACGCCTACAGGTGATCAATGCAGGTGTTATCATGATCGTTACTGTTTGTGCCATCTGGACAAATCGTGTTATCCCAGGTAACGCTACTCAGGTTGGCGCCACTGAATGTGGAACTTGTGAGTTCACTATTTTCAAAGGTTGAACCGCTAAAGTCTACGTTATTAAAATTATCGCTAAGAAAGTGAACAGCGCTGTATGTATGTCCACTCATATTTAAGTTAGCAAAATTTGAACCATCAAACCTGGTCATTCTAAATTCTGTGCCGCTAGAAATTGTAGCGCCCGTAAAAATGGCACCTGACCCCTGCGCATAAGTAAAATTGGTATTGGTTAAATTGGCATTAGTAAGGTCTGTGCCCGTTAAAACTACCGAATCTAAGTCTGCGCCCGTAAAGTCACGGCCACGCAAATTGTTATATCGCAAATCTGCACCGGCCAGATAAGCACCGGCAAGATTAGGTAGGAGTACTCCCGATTGTGCCCAGTCAACTTCGGTTTCTTGTGGCGAACAACTTGCACTAGAACTGTCAATTATGCGCACCGCGCCCGTCGTGTTAAGTGTGCACGCATGAATCATCCCGTAGCTATCGGGTATCGACGCAAAGACAACCGTCGCTCCAAAGCCACTGGCGACCGCAGTAACGGCTATCGCTATAAGCACCTTTGCCTGAGATTTGACCCATAGCAAGATCGAACTTATTTTTGCATTCATAGCACCCCCTTAACTTTATAATCTAAGTATTAAAAATTTATCTTTACTTAGCAAGTTTTTACATCGGGCAGACATCTATATAAGCTATTGCGCAAACACTCATAAGCGTTATAAAATAGACACGAGGATCGTAAAAAAGAGAAGACAAAAAGGTGGAAAACAAAAATGTCCTCGGTATTGCCTATTCGGGTGGCACTAATGTCACATCCGTAGACGGTATACCGCAGCCAGTTCCGGCTAGCGAAATTCCATCGCTACAGCCAGTACCCAAACGGCCGCGTCGCACGCTGTTGGTCGTATTTGTTGCGGCAACAATGTTGCTGGCGGCAGCTACGGCAGTTTGGCTGGCAACTACTATACGCCCACAGGGCACGACCAACAGGCAGTTTAATAATTCCGAAATCGACCTTACTAATATCGCCCAAAGCGACTTTAAAGATAACTCACCTTTATCGATTGTTGGGCAACTAAACATAGAAGGCGGCTTTGCGATTACGCCTTCGGCTCAGCCAACCGGAGCGAAAGCCGGCCAAATTTATTACGACCAAACAGGCAATTTTCTTAGTTACTTCAACGGCACCAATTACGTAAAACTTACCGGCGACCTGAATGTTGGAGCCGGCCTTACTAGTAGTGGCGGAGTGATCGCCAACAACGGCGTTCTAAGCCTGCAAGGCGCGACCGGCGACGTTACCTTAACAGCCGGTAACGGTATTACGATCAGCGGCACTACAATAAGCGCCAGCAACGGCAGTGGCCTTGGCGGCACAGGCACCGCAGGCAACATTGCCAAGTTTACCGGCGCATCGACCCTAGCTGATTCATTGCTAACCGACAACGGCACTACCGTAAGTGTCGGTGGCAACCTGTCGGTAACCGGGGGTATAAGCTTTACTACCGCGCTGAGTGTTGCCAACGGAGGCACAGGGACTAATTCGCTAGCGGCCAACGGCGTGCTAATTGGTAATGGCACCGGTGCGATAACTTCAGCTGTGGCCGCAGGCGCTGGCCTTTGCCTGCAATCAACCGCGGGCGCACCAGCCTTTTCGGCTTGTCCAGGCGGAGTGGGTGCGGCTTTTGTACAAAACGGAAACAGCTTTGCTGCTACAGCTGTGCTAGGTACTAACGACAACAACGGCCTTAACTTCGAAGTTAACAACACCACCGTTGAAACCATTTCGACCACAGGCGCGATTAATTTTATAAACTCGGCCAACTCGACCCAAGCGTTCAATATTGAAACTAGCAGCGGCGGCAACCTGTTTACAGTTGACACAATCCATAGCCAAGTTGGCATAAACTTGGGCGGCAACAATTTGCCAAGTTTGGGCAACACCTCTACAGGGCTGCAAGTTAACGGCGCGCTATCAGTTATTGGCAACGGCAGCAGCGGCTGGACAACATTTATTACACCCCAGGGTGGTCCCATAAACACTAAGGTGGGGGTCGACGTTCAAACCCTTGGAGCTTTCGACCAAGTATTGTCTTTAGGCGTCGACTCTACTAGCGACATCTCATCTCGTGCCATATCACTGCTAGATGCGCGCACCACAGCCCACGTCCCCACGCTTGCGGTTTTTAGCCCAAACGAAGTTAGCGCTGCCGGAATAACCTGGAACGGATCAAATACTGTGGCGAATGTGGAAACACAGGACACGGTCAACAATTCTAGCCGCTCTATAAGGCTTAAGTCAGGCGACACCACTGCTAGCGGTAGTTCGGGTGATGTATTTGCCGGTTCGGGCGACACCGCCGGTGGTTCGGGTGAAACGACCGGTGCTTTGTTCTTGGTAACAGGCAGCGGTAGTGGCACAAACAACTCGAGTGGTCGTGTAGTTATAGATTCTGGATCAAAAACTGGTAGCGGCACGACAGGTGTAATTAACATTGGTGTAATTAATGCCAGCGCCATAAATATCGGACGTGGCGGCTTAACCACCACTAACAACGGCAGCTTGTTGGTCGGTGACCTAGGCGCAACCAACACGGCAACCTATCTTTGCTACAACGCATCTGGCATATTGGCGCGTTGCAACACATCTGGTAGCGGCGCGGCATTTGTGCAGGGCGGCAACAGCTTTGGCGCTACGGCCAACTTAGGCACAACTGATCTCAATGGCATTAATATATTAGTTAACGGCACTTCGGCAGAATCTATAACTTCGGCTGGCGCAGTGGTCTTTAGGAACTTATCCGACTCCACAACCGCATTCCAGATACAAAACTCGGCCGGCTCGGGCAGCGCCCTAACCGCCGATGTCGTCAACGGGCGGGTCGGCATAAACATAGCATCTGACACCACACCATCGCTATTCCAAGCCGGATTAGAAGTAGGTGGTGCACTGCGCCTAGATGGTAACAGTGTGGACCACTACATAACACCCCTGGGCTCTGTTGTTGTATCCAAAGTTAACATAGTCAACTTCGACCCAGGCGCATTCGGACAGGTGTTAGCCTTGGGACTGGCAAACAGCGCCAACAGTGCATCTAGAGTCATAACCATATTAGATGCGCGCTCACCCGGCCACCAAGCGACTTTGGCAATATTAAGCCCCGACGAGAACCAAATAGGCGGCCTAAGCTGGGACGGCACAAACAGCGACTTTAAAGTGACTACAACCACCAATTCCTTAACCCTTAGCGTAAATGGCACGTCGCGCCTAACAGCTACCAACACCGGTGTGAGTATCAATGGGGTAACAGTGCTATCTGCGCTAGGCTCAGCCAGTAATGCTAGCTACCTCTGCTATAACGGCACAAACCAAATTGCCGGGTGTAGCACCACCGCTACTGGCTCGGCCTTTACGCAAGGCGGCAACAGCCTTGGGGCAACTGCTACTCTTGGTACAAGCGACTCAAACACTCTAAATGTAGTTACAAATGGTGGCACACGCTTAAGCATCACTAGTGGCGGCGCGGCTACGTTCCAAAACGGCAGTGACTCAACAACCGGCTTCCGCATACTAAATGCAGGCGGTACGCCACAGTTCATAGTAGACACCGTCAACTCACGCATATACATAGGCGACTCTAGCGCAGACGGCACAGGCGCGCTGCTGGTACTAGACACCAAAAATACCGCCGGCGATCCAACCGGAACGGATGGCGCCATGTACTATAACAGCGCACTTGGCGTGTCGCGCTGCTACATTGACGGCTACTGGCGTGACTGCGTGCAAAACACACGCACTGCCTACGACTACACTAACGACTTCGTAAAGGTGCCGGCCGGCAGCACGTTGGATGACACGCTGACTATCAGTGGAGAATACTTTGCAATAACCTCGGGCACCCTCGAGGCTGGCCACCCAGGCATACTAAACCTAGCCGCCTCGACCAATGGCAACAAGTCACTTCTTACATCGGGCAGCAGCTTTGATGACTCTATTGTCTTTGGTAACAGTACGTCTTGGCGTTATGAACAGCTGGTGCAGGTAGACGCAACACTTTCGGACGGTACAAACAGGTACGTGTATACTACGGGCTTCAACAACGCAACCGATACCATCGCCAGCATAACTAACGGCTGCTTCTTCAAGTACAGCGACAATGTTAACAGCGGTAACTGGCAAGGCACATGTCGAAGTGCGAGCACCGAAAGTACTTGCGACACCACAACAGCGGTCGCGGCTAGTACTTGGTATCGCTTAACAGTAGTCGTTAATGACGCCGCAAACTCAGTTAACTTCTTGATTAACGGTGTTAGCAAATGCACAATAACCACCAACATACCAAGCACGTCTACGACAATGTCATTCGAAAGTCTTATGAACAAGACTCTTGGCAACAACATCCGCAGCGTAAACATAGATTATCTATCGGTACGCGGCCAGTTCACCGCTAGCGGTCGTTAATCAAGCCACACCGCGCCAAACCCTTGCCTACAAGCGGACTTACAGATAAAATGCTTGTAGCATAAGTATTTAGCGAGGGTTATATGGATTTAAATCGCTCTTCAACAGGGCAATCACAAACGCACTCTAATGGAGGTTCTAAAGATATGGGTCCAAAAAGCAAAAAAATGTGGGTTTCAACAGCTTTAGTTGTTGTGGCTTTAGTAGTTCTTGGTCTAGGTGTCAGCGCATACAACATGATGATGTCGAACGCTGGCGTAAAAACCAGTCAGTACCAAGCACTATTCCTAACCAATGGCCAGGTATACTTTGGCAAACTGGCTGATATCGACGGTCAGTACGTAACATTAACCGACATCTACTATTTGCAGGTTCAGCAAGCAGTTCAGCCTGCTGACAAAAATAGCACCGACCAACCAAAGGTCAGTCTAGCTAAGCTGGGCAGCGAACTTCATGGCCCAGAAGACCAGATGCACGTCAACAAAAGCCAAGTGTTGTTCTGGGAAAACCTGAAAGACTCAAGCAAGGTTGTAACAGCAATCAAAGACAACCAGAAGAAATAGTATAAAACTACTAGACAAGCAAAAAACTCCCAGGTTCGCCTGGGAGTTTTGTTGTAGAATCGGTTAGCCGTCAACCACGAGCTACCGACGCGTGCTATATTAACTGAGTGAAACAGACTTTAGCCCTGGGAATAATGCTGTCCGGCCATAGCGTTTTGCTAACTGGTCAAGCCGGTTCTGGCAAAACCCACACCTTAAACGAATTTATTAGACTGGCCAAAAAAGACGGCAAAAGCATAGCCGTCACGGCCACTACCGGACTAGCCGCTACTCACCTGGGCGGTAACACTATTCATAGTTGGAGCGGCATGGGGGTACACGACGTACTACCAACCAGTTTTTACCGCGACTTACCGAAAGGCCGTCGTGACCAAATTCAAAAAGCAGACGTGTTAATAATCGACGAAATATCCATGATGCACGACTTTAGGTTGGACATGCTCGATTCTATTACCCGCACTGTACGAGAAGTTGATGCGCCGTTTGGCGGCTTGCAGGTAATTTTGTGTGGCGACTTTTTTCAGCTGCCACCGATCAACCGCGAAGACTCACAACAAGGCGGCTTTGTGATTCATTCCGCCGCTTGGCGCGATCTATCCCCTACTATCTGTTATCTAAGCGAACAACACCGCCAAAATGACGACGGCTACCTAGAAGTTCTGACCGCCCTGCGCGCCGGCGACCTGCGGCAGCGGCACGCCAAAGCCTTGCTTAGCCGCATAGATGCCCCGCTGGCCGGCGATCAAGTCGTAACCGAACTGCACACCACAAACGTAAACGTCGACGCCATGAACCACGCCGCGCTGTTAATGCTAGAGGGCGAAGAGCATTCTTACCCCATGCTGACCACCGGCAAGCAAAACTACGTAGACAGCCTAAAGCGCGCCTGCTTGGCTATGGAAAACTTGGTGCTTAAAAAAGGCGCACTGGTCATGTTTGTAAAAAACAGCAACGACAAAAAATATGTGAATGGCACATTAGGCGTGGTCGAAGACTTTGAAGAGCTAACAGGCTACCCAGAAGTTCGCCTGCACAACGGCAAGCTAGTAGTCGCCAGCCCAGAAACCTGGGAACTGCGCGATGGCGATAAAAAACGCGCCAGCCTAACCCAAATTCCCTTGCGCCTAGCCTGGGCCATAACAGTCCACAAAAGCCAGGGCATGACGCTCGATGCTGCCCGAATTGATCTGCGGCGGGCATTTGTAGAAGGCATGGGCTACGTGGCACTCAGTCGCGTGCGCAGTCTAGACACCTTAAGCCTGGCCGGCATAAATCGCATGGCGCTTAAAATTAGCGACGATGCTCTACAAATAGACCAGCAGCTTCAGACTGCCAGCGCGCAAGCCGAAAAAATCTACGCCAAACTAGAAAAACTAGCCACCAAAGCCCTAAAAGCCAAACCTAAAGCAGCCGAAGGCAAAAAGCCCTGGACCGAACGAATCGAGGAAATGCGCAAAACCTACCCCAACGCCTTTCGTCCGTGGCCCGACGCCGAAGACAAAAAACTACTCAAACTACACAAAAGCGGCAGCGGCCTAAAAGAACTAAGCCAAGTTTTTGGCCGTCACCCCGGGTCTATTCGCGCCCGGCTTAAAAAGCATTTGGGCGAGGAAGTTCCAATCGCGCCTTAACTAAGCCGCCTGCCTGCAGTCAACAGGTAAAACCCGCTAATAAAACATAGGCTGGCCATTAAAACAAACATCCACGTAAAGCCAAAGTTAGCCACAATAGCCGCACCGGCGGCTGATCCAATCGCTATCGAAAAGTAATTACCAGCTTCCCATAAACTCCAGCGCGAGCTAGCTTTTTTTGTACTGCCAATAAATTTAGTGTAAAGCCCATCGAACACGGGTTCGTAGCTAGCCTGGACCAAACCAATAAATACCTGCACCGCAAACAACTGCCAAACCGACGAAACAAAAATGTAACCAATAAAACCAAGGCCAGTCAAAATGTAGCTTAAGCCAACAAGCCGGTACTTTTTCTTAACCCTGTCGGCCACCACTCCGGCAACCAGGGCGGTCGTACCAGCAGCCAGGGCAAACAACGCCGCCGCAATACCCACATCTAGTAAATCACCGCCAATCCTGTCGACATAAACCGCATAAATCGGCGCTAGCATTGCCGCTGCCACCAGCACTAGAACATTGGTAAAAAGAATTACTTTAAGCGCACGGTTTACCTTAGCCATAAACCCACAATTGCAGCCAAAGCAATAAGGCCCCAGACCACATTCAAAACTACAGACTGAACCAGTTTTTTGTTAACAGCAATTACAATAATTCCAATCGAGCCCACAAGGTTGAGCAGCGCATACCAAAAACCGTTAGCCGAAATTACGCCAAACAGCGCCATTACATACGCCAGCAAAACAGCAACCGTACCTACCCAACCCAGAGTCTCGGCAACAGGGTGCCCCTTTTTACGCCCACCGTGGTGCATGCCTATCATTTGCTATTAGTTTAGCAGAAGCGTTGTGGCCCAGGCTACAAATCTGGTTATTTTAACGCGTCCCTTAAACTATAGAAAGCGGGTTTTGGCGAGTACTGCTTGTCGAACAAAAGCGGTCTAGAATCTGGCGTTCCTGGCAAGTAATTATACCAAGTCTCTTTATCGGTTATACCAAGCATCGCAAAACTTGGGCAGACTTCGGACTCTATACACGCACGCATCATTTCGTAATAAATATTTGCCTGGATTTGGTCGCGATCTTTATCATCGGCCTTAACATCGTTCATATTTACATCTAACTCGGTAACATAAACTTTTACACCCAACGCGCCAAAGCGCTTCATGTTAGACACGACTTCGTCTTTTGTTGTTGGATGTGTGCCATCTATATGCATTTGCATGCCAATACCGTCTATAGGCACGCCACGCGCCTTCGCGGCTTTAACGTAGTTAAACATTGCGTTAGATATGTCATTAATGCCTTCGTTGCCAAAGTCGTTAAGAATTAGTTTAGAGTTTGGATCGGCTTGCCTAGCCCATATAAAAGCTTGGTCAATATAGCTTTGATCGCCAATGTGGTCAGCCCACCAGTCACGCAGGCCATAAACATGTTGTCCGCGCGAAAACGCTTCGTTAACTACCGACCATTCCCGCACTTTACCGGCATATCGCTGCCCGACGGTACTTATATGATTATGCATAAGGTCTAGCAATTGCTGTTTATTGTAACCGCCGCTTAATAGCCACTGCGGGAGCCACTTTTCTTCACCCCAAATATAATGATGCATTTGGATAGCCATGTGGTTATCTTCGGCAAATTTAACCACTTGGTCTATGCGACTAAAATTAAATGCTGTGGGCGACGGCCTTAAATCGACGTCGGTAAAGTGCCAGTTAGGTTGGTTGTCGACCAGTGCAAATTCGAACTGCGAAGTTAGTATGTTGACGTAAGGTTTTTCGCCAAGCAGCTTTGGCATCGCGAAATTACCAAGTTTTATGCCCTTAGCCGCGGCTAGTGATTTTAGCGGTGGCTGGGGTAAATTGGGTGTAGCCGGCGCAAACATAGTACCCATTCCTATTATCAAAACCACGGCAGCAACAATTACTGCGCTCCCCACCACAATGCCTACAAATATAAATGGCTTAGAAAATAATTTTGTAATACTTGTCACTATTACAGTATAGCTTATGTACGTAGGCCGACCCGGAGTATTTGCTACGGACTATTGGGCGAGCCGATTAAGCTCAAAATAAAACACCCAGCTTTACTGGGTGTTTTATTGGTAGCAGCGACTGGAATTGAACCAGTGACCTGAGGCTTATGAGTCCTCCGCTCTAACCAACTGAGCTACGCTGCCTTACAGATGGCCATTGTAGCAAATTCATCTGTTATTTGCCAGTGGCCAGCCCTTGGCTATTGCCGCCTAGCGTGCCCAGTGATGCCGGCGAGGGCGTCGGGCGCAATGTATTCTCTATACGGCATTGCATTCACCTGGCCCTCTGTCACTTTGCGCGCGGCGCTGCTAGCATGAATTACTACATCATCCGCCGCCACAATTCCCATATGCAACATTCCACGCTGACCACGTGGTCGTTCATACATTAATTCAATGTCGCCGATGTCTGCGTTGTCTTTAACAACCACTTTTTGGGCAATCTGCACTAAGTGTCTAAAACCAGGTGGCCAGCGCGATGTAGACATGCCCAAAACGTCACACATGCAAGCTATCACGAAGCCGCTGCAGTCATAGCCGGATGCATTCATACCACGACGCATACATTCAGGGCGGCTAAGACTACCGCCACATAAGGTTGGCTGTTCGTAATGATTACGAAAAGGCGAACCTATCCTCGAGCGCGCGGCCACCAAAAGTTCATTAGGTAAGTCTGCCATAGTTAGCTAACAAAATATAACCTATTGATTTATACACCTTAAATGCGTATTATGCCAAGCACATGACAGACCAGGCACATGAGGGTTCAGGTGATAACGCCGCAACACATGTTGATGGCGCCCGGCTAGACTTTAGCCTAAACCCGCACGCCGACGCCGCAGTAATTCTAGCAAGGGTACGCGCCGGTTATGCCGAACGTGTCGGCCAACCTAGCGATTCACCGTGGCCAGCTATTTTAAATGCCGAAAGGCAGCGGCGCGCCGAGTCGTTAGGCCTACCGTCAGATGCTACCTGGACAGACATACTCGACCGTAGGGGCCAGCTAGTCACAACACAACACGCGGTTCGAATGGGCATAATACAACCCGGCCAACAAATTACCGCCGACGAACTTGCCTGGCACTTAGGCAAGCGCACCAGAATTACTGCCGCAAAGTATCGGCCACAACGACTAGTTCGGAAAATAAGTTATGCCGTGCTTAGCAAAACGCGCACTCACCGTTCTTTTCTTTAGCCCGCATTTTTTTAGCAATTTCAGCAGCATCACTTTGTGCTGACTTTTTGGCTTTTTTGACTGGTTTCTTTTTGGCTGCGGCCATGGTGGCATTCCTTTTTTGTGTTATTAATTTGCTTTTATTATAGCGCGCTTTGGCAGCGGTCCATCGGGTATTCGATCGAGCAGAGGATTAATTAAACGCATGACCAAGAACAACCCAATCCCGCCACCCGCAATGAACAACAGTTCTTGCGGCCCAAGTGGCGACGTTTTAAATATATCTGCCAGCGGCGGCCAGTAAATTATCACAGCCTGAATAGCCAGCGAGATCAAAATACTGCCCAGCAACAGTGGATTCGACAGCAACTTGGTACGATAATCGGTCCGAATACCCATAACCCGCACAAACTCGTAAACCACCATGCCTAGGAACATGGCCGATGTCGCCAAAGCTGCGCCTTGATACTGCAAATTAATCGAGTACTGCCACAAAAGTAGCCCGCTCATCAGCACGCCAAAAGTACCAATTTTAACCCACACGCGTTTTGTAATAATCTGTTGCTGATAATATCGAGGCCCGAGGCTCATAACCTTTGGGCTGGCTGGATCAGAGCCCAAGGCTACTGCGGGCAACCCGTCGGTCACAATATTTATAAACAGCAGCTGAGCCGCAGTTAGCACCAAGTTGCCGTACAGTAAAATTCCGAATAAAACCGTTATGACCTCGGCTATGTTGCAAGATAGCAAAAAGTTGACCGACTTGCGTACGTTATCGAATATTCCCCTACCCTCTTCGATTGCCGCAACTATAGTTATAAACCTATCATCAAGCAAAATTAGATCGCTGGCTTCTTTTGCTGCGTCGGTTCCTGTTATGCCCATGGCAATACCAACATCGGCAGCTTTTATGGCGGGCGCGTCGTTCACGCCATCGCCAGTCATGGCCACTTGATGGCCTTTAGCTTTTAGCGCCTGTACTATACGAATTTTGTGTTCGGGATTAACGCGAGCGTAAACGCCAATCTGGTCTATGCGGCTTTTAAGTTCGTCAGCGTTTAGTTTATCTAACTGAGCGCCGGTTATGGCATCGCCCGCTATGCCAATTTCGCGCGCCACAGCTTTAGCGGTTTCAATATTGTCGCCAGTTATCATGACCACGCGAATTCCGGCCTGGGATTGAACACGATTAATGGTTTGTTTAACCTCGATTCGCGGTGGATCCATCATGGCTTGCAGGCCAACAAATGTTAATCCCCTTTCCATTTGGTATTCGCCAGGGTCGCTAGCAAAATCACGATATGCAAAGCCCAAAACGCGCAATGCGCGTGATGCCATCAGATTGTCCTGAGCTATTATGTGTTTTTTATGTTCGGCCGTTATTGGTATAGTTTTGCCATTCTGCAAAATGTGCGTGCAGCGCCCAAGCACGGCCGTTGGCGCGCCTTTTACTGCGCTGATTACGCCAGATTTTGCCTGGTGTAGGGTACTCATCATTTTGCGATCGGCGCTAAATGGGATTTCGCGCAAACGCTGGCTGTTCTTATTTATGCGCTCGGCATTTAAGCCAATCTTGGTGGCGGACACAATTAAACAGCCCTCAGTTGGATCGCCCAAAACTTTACCGTGACGCAGGCTAGCGTTGTTGCACAGCAAGCCTATCTCGCACATTTTTAGGACCTCAATACTTGGCACAGCCTTAGAATTATTTAGTCTAAGTTCGCCTGACACTCCATAGCCACTGCCAGTTAGTTCGTAAAGATCGTTGCCTGCAAACAAATGCCTAACCGTCATTTCGCCTTTGGTGAGCGTGCCGGTTTTGTCGCAACAAATGATATCGGTCGAACCAAGTGACTCTACCGCTGAAAGTTTGCGCACTAGCGCGTTTTTATTTGCCATGCGCCGTGCGCCCAAAGCTAAACTTATGCGCACAACAAACGCCAAGCCTTCAGGAATCGCCGCCACAGCCAAAGCCACTGCGGCCGTAAAGGCTAGCAACAAACGCTGCAGTAGATCTACCTTTTGCAGATCGCTATCGCCAAGCAAAATAATTATAAACACCACCACGCAAATAACCGTAATGACCAGTCCTATCCTGCGGCCAAGATCGTTGAGCTTTCTTTGCATCGGCGTATCTTCGGTTTTTACTTGGCTAACCAGGGTAGCTATGTGGCCAATCATTGTATTGGCGCCGGTCGCAACCACCACCCCTTCAGCCGTTCCAGCTGCTACAATTGTGCCCGAAAATAGCATGTTGCGCTGATCAGCCAGTGGTAAGCCCGCTTTAAGCGGTTGTGCGTGCTTGCTAACTGCTGTTGATTCACCGGTTAGGCTAGCCTCGTTAATTTGCAAGTGGCTGGCAGTAATTATGCGAATATCGGCTGGAACTTTTTTGCCTTCATCCAGCAAAACAATATCGCCTGGCACCAGCAACTTAGTTGAAATCTGCATAACTTCGCCGTCGCGTCGCACCTGGCAGGTTTGTGAAACCAACTTTTTAAGTGCCGCTACAGTTTTTTCGGCCTTATATTCGTTTAAAAAACCGACCACGGCTATAGCTAGCACAATGCCATAAATTAGCAGAGCCTCGGTCGGCAATCCTTCGTTTTGCACGTAACTTACACCCAGCGAAACAGTAGCCGCGATAATTAACACAATAATAAGCGCATCTTTAAACTGACCAAAAAACAACTTGGCAGCCGACAGCCTAGAACCTGTAGGCAATGTATTAGCGCCGCGGTCTAACCGGCTTTTAGCAACTTGCGAATCTAGCCCGCCCGGTTCGCTGGCAAGCTCGGCTAAAACATCGGTAACTTTTTGTGTGTAATAAGTTTCTCTTTTTGACATAGGTGACCCACTCTGCTATACACTATAGTAAGCGTAAGCGATAAAAACACAAAAGCAACACCTAAAAAACATGAACCCGTTATTGTTAGTCGCAGCAGGCGATCTTGAAGAGTTTATTAACCGACTATCTATTGTATCCGTACTAATAGCCTCGGCACTGCTTGTAATTTTGGTGTTGCTAGCCGTTTGGGTTACCAAACATAAAAAGAAACATCTTAAAACTCCCCTGTTCTTTGCCATTATTATAGTTGTAGTGGGCACAACGCTCACCATTAGCGGCTCGACCATTTACCTAAATTTAGCTTCGGCCACAGGCGGCCCGGTACACTGGCATGCCGATTACGAAATCTGGGCCTGCGGTAACGAACTTAACCTGCGCGATCCAATTGGCGCCCTAAGTAACAAAATTGGCACACCAAGTTTGCACGAACACAACGACAAGCGCATTCACGTCGAGGGCGTACCGGTTACGCTACCCCAAGATGCATCCCTAGGTAAATTCATGGACGTAGTTGGCGGCGAGCTGACCCAAAACAAACTGGTAGTGCCGCTTAACGACAGTCAATTATTAGAAAATGGCCCCGGCGAACAAGATGGCGATGGCGACGCCGCTCCCTACCCCGAACAGCTTAGCCCATTCATAAACACCACCAAAGACGGCAAGCAAGCCACCTTTATAAACGGCCAAAAATGCGGCGACCAAGCAGCTGAGGTGCAGGTTTTTGTTTACCAGCTCAATGCCCAAGATCACACCTACAGACAAACCAAACTTACTGACCCAGCCAACTACGGCATATCACATCAAAGCGATGTACCACCTGGGGATTGCGTGATATTTGAATTCAGCCCGCCGAAAGACCGCACCAACAAACTATGCAAACAGTATGGTCTGCGTGACAAAATTAAGTGTGACCGTTTTGGGGTTCCAGCAAATGAACGCAGCAACACCTGCGTAAACACGGAGTTACGCTAATGTTCGATCTGCCAACAATTAGCCTAGTGCTCGGTTCGGCCGCCATAGATTCCATAAACCCCTGTGCTATTGGCGTGCTAATTTTAATGATTTCGGTCATTTTAGGGTCGGGCAAATCTATAAAACGCATGCTGTATCTGGGCGGAATGTATATTTTAGCAATTTACGTGACCTACCTGGCAGCCGGCCTGGGCTTAATTTACTTCTTTAGTGCTATACCGATTGTACTTGCCGAGTACTTATCTATTGCCGTCGGTTTACTGGTAGTTTTAGCAGGACTGCTAGAAATCAAAGATTACTTTTGGTACGGCAAAGGTTTTAGCCTGCAAATTCCCCCCTACTTTTCCCGAAAAATCCAAGAATGGTCGGCCAGCAGCACAACCGTACTTGCTGTCATGCTTTTGGGCGCATTCGTAGCCGCCGTAGAATTACCTTGCACCGGTGCGCCATACCTAGCCATTATTACCGTTCTGCGTGTAGATTTTAACTGGCAGGCATTTGTACTCATGCTAATTTACAATGTGGTGTTTATTGCACCACTACTTGCCATTCTGGTACTTGTCGCCACCGGCTCTAAGCTAAGTAGTGTTCAAAAGTGGAAAGAAGAAGGCAAAGGTGCCATGCGCCTAGCTATCGGCTTACTACTTATTGCCCTAGGCTGGATTTTAATATTAATCGCGAATGGGGTGGTTAACTTTGGCTAAGCCACGCATAGTCAAACGAAGCCCGGGTCACAGCGAGCCCTACGATGAGCGCAAACTCTACGCCAGTATTTACGCTGCATGTTTAAGCCTGCGCACGCCAACCGGCGAAGCCGAACTTACCGCCAGCAAAGTTTGCAGCGACATTGCGCCGTGGCTGGCCACAAAAACCGAGCTCACCAGTACCGATATTCGCCACCAGGCGGCCAAACATTTAAAGCTATATAACCCAGATGCAGCGTTTTTATACGTTAGACATCGTACAATTATATAAAGGACTTCGAACATGCGGCTTGGATCAAAAAAACATCATTACGACTACGACCTAATAGTTATTGGATCTGGCGGTGGCGGCAGCGTGGCTGCCATGATCAGCAAAAATCTGGGCAAACGTGTGGCGGTTGTCGAACGAGCCGAAATGGGCGGCGAGTGCCCCAACTGGGGCTGCGTACCCACAAAATCATTGCTGCAAGCCGCTAACGTCTACGATGCAGCGCGACATGGGCAGAAGTTTGGTATCCGCGGCAGCACTCTAGGCTACAATTACCCATCTATTAAGGCCTGGAAAGATCTAGCCGTGCATCGCACCGGTACATTCGAGGGCGAAAAAGTTTACGAAGCCGAAGGTATACATGTGATCAAGGGCGAGGCCAACTTTGTGTCGCCGCACGAAATTACGGTTAACCGCAGACACTACTCGTCTGACAAGTTCTTGCTAGCAACTGGCACGCGTAGTTTTATTCCCCCAATCGAGGGACTCGACAAAGCCGGCTACATAACCTTCCGCGAAGCAATTAATTTAACTCGCCCACCAAAATCGCTGTTTATTGTGGGTTCGGGCGCCATTGGCTGCGAATTTGCCGAATTGTTTAGCGTATTTGGCACCAAAATTTACCTAAGCGACATCGCGCCGAGGGTCATGATGAAAGAAGACCAAGAGGTTGGCGAGCTAATGCAAAAAGTGTTCGAAGAAAAGCGCGGCATGACCATACTAAGCAACACCAAGGTTATGCGCGTTGTAAAAGAGGGTCTAGCCAAACGCGTTTATTACCAGCAAGGCCGCGAAACATTATCGGTAAAAGTCGACGACATTCTACTAGCCAGCGGCAAGCTAGCTAACGTAGACATGGGTCTAGAAAACGCCGAAGTCGAATACACACCCAAGGGTGTTGCCGTAAACGAATTCATGCAAACCACCGCCAAGCATATCTATGCCGCCGGCGATGTATGCGGACCATTTCAGTTCACGCACATGGCCATTTACCAAAGCCGCCTAGCCGCCAACAATATGTGGCGCAGCCAAAAGATTGCCGCCGATTACCGCGCCGTACCGCGCGCCGTGTTTGTAACGCCCGAAGTTGCATCGGTCGGCCTAAGCGAAGATGAATGCATTAAACGTGACTTAAAAATCCGCAAAGCGCTGGCGCCAATATCTATAATTGGCCGCGCCAACACGGCAGATGTCGATGATGGCTTTGTAAAGGTTATAACCACACCAGACGGCACGTTAATAGGGGCTAGCATTGTTAGCCCGCGCGCCGGCGAAATGATACACGAGCTAACCCTGGCGGTTCAAATGGGTCTAACGGCCGAAGAAGTTGCCAGCACAATCCATGCCTTCCCAACTTGGTCCGAAGCCGTACGCGTGGCATGCAATAAAATAAAGCTTAAGTAAAAAGTTGGGTCATTCTACGCTGTCAGCACTCAGCGTGCGAAATGACCCAACTGCCTAGTACTAGTACTTAGTACTGTTAACCATATTACATTATTCTTGCGTCCTGCGCTACACTATATTTATGGAGCATAAGCGGCATAAGCCGCTCGATCTGCGAAACATCGGTCCAGAAACCGAAGACTTACTGCGCTCTGTTGGCATTACCAGCCGCGCCCAGTTTGAACGCCTTGGCGGTGACAAAGCCTACCTATTACTGCTAGAAGCCGGCCATAAACCCAACCAAACTATGCGTTTTATGTTAAAAGGCGCCGAAGAAGATATAGACTGGCACATTTTAGCCGAACGCGAAAAACGTATTATACGATCGCGCGCGGCCGACCAAGACGAGCCGTAGAGCAATCAATCTGTTATTATACCTATCATAATGGATGCATTGATCACCAGTAAACAAAACTCTCGTGTTAAAAACTTGGTAGCTTTGCGCGATCGGCGCGATCGTGACAAAGCTGGGTTATTTTTGGTCGAGGGCTACCGCGAAGTTAGCCGTGCTCTGCAAAAAAACATCCCTATAAAAGAACTTTATTACTGTTCTGGCTGGTTTTTGGGCGAAAACGAACACGACTTAATCGCGCAGGCCAAAGCTGCTGGCGCCGAGGTACAAGAACTATCCAAAGACGTTTACGCCAAATGCTCATACCGCGACCGTCCAGACGGCCTGCTGGCAGTCGCCAAGCAATGGCGCACAAAACTCGAAGATCTAAAACTCAGTGACAAGCCATTTTTGCTGGTTGTAGAGGCTATCGAAAAACCAGGCAACCTGGGCACTATTCTGCGCAGCGCCGATGGCGCTGGCGTTGACGCTCTAATTGTTTGCGACCCAGTGACCGATATTTTTAACCCGAATGTGGTGCGCTCTAGCACTGGTGTACTGTTTTCGGTGCCAGTAGTTATTGCCGATAGTCAAACCGTACACAACTGGTTGGGCAAAAACAAAATCAAAATAATCGCAACCACGCCCGACACCGATAAAATTTATACCAAGGTCGACCTGACTGGACCAATCGCTGTAGTTATGGGCAGTGAACAATACGGCTTAAGCGAATTTTGGCTAAAAAACTGCGACCTGCCAGTGCGCATCCCAATGCATGGTCAAGCCGATTCGTTAAATGTCGCTATGGCTACAGGACTAATGGTTTACGAAGCTGCGCGGCAGCGCGACTAACTACCGGCTTCGGCTTCCATTTTGTTTAGTCGGCTGTAGTAGTCGGGTATTTCTTTTAGATGTGCCAAGGCGATTTTGCCGGTTACGGTAAGATCGTCGTTGGTTACATTGGTCTGCGGATCTTGTGCACCATGTTCTAGTTCGACCGCAAGACCCATGCGAAACTGCTCAGGATCGACTTTGGTCCAGTCAACACCAATACCGTCGCCTATTTGCTTTGCTTGCTCGGGTGTAAATTCCCTTTTCATATATGCTCCTCTGCATTTAATTATATCAAGCAGTGTCTAGCTGGTGCAGCCCAGTATTGACGAATACGGATTAATATTATAGGGTAACAATAATGAGTTTATTTTCGCACGCAGAGCCAGACTACCCCACGCGCATCACCGTTGGTGACCACGTTGCGTTCGCTGCCGATTTGGCGCTAGAAGCAAGCCCTGCTTCAAGATCCATAAGGTTAGGTGGCTACGTCGTAAGGAGGCACACTGGAGACGAGCGAACTTTCGTTCTACGACGCCGTAGCTTAGTGCCCGGCTGGTTGCAAACCCAAGTATTGCTGCAACCCGATGTTGCTGATGGCGGCTACAGATTAGGCACAGTAAGTGCAGCTCACCGCGCATTCAGCAGATCATTTAACCTGCCCGATTCTCCCACTGACATGAAGCCCGAAGCGCAGGCTATGCTCGGCGCACAAATTGCACTTGCCGAGTAAGCCCAACAAAGTAAAAAGCTCACCTAAAAGGTGAGCCTCTTGCTTTGGTAGCGGGGGTTGGATTCGAACCAACGACCTCGTGGTTATGAGCCACGCGAGCTGCCACTGCTCCACCCCGCGATAATCAATAATACTGTATCAATATTTACCACCTCTGTCAATGCTGCCAGGTAGCAGCTTGTCGCCTAGCTTTTATTGCCAAACAAAAAGTACAGCCACTGCTCAAAATTGCTGCGCTGAGTTAGCGGCGTTTCGGCTGAAGCAGATTGGCTTTGGCTAGTGTCGTGGACCGTGTTTGGCGGCAGCACCAACACTTTTTCGCCCGGGCTGGCTTTGTTTAACCGTTCGCGCGCACTAAGTTCTTGAAACTCGGCACTGGCGTAATATTTATTTTGAAAGTCAGCGGTTTTATTTTGCAACTGCAATACGGCAATTTGCTGCCTTAGGTCGTCTACCTGCTGTTGCAGCTTAAAGTTGCGCTGTATTGCGTCTATGGTACTGAACACCCAGCTGAAGGCCACCAGCATGGCCACAATGAGCACGCCGTTGTTCAGGTTTAAGTGCGCTTTGGATTTATTGACCAGCTGGTTGAAATTGAATCTCATTAACCCAAGTTTAACGCGTCTTCATGCAGAAGCGCTAGCATGACGCCGTTAGTCCAGCCAAAGCCGTCTTGCAAGGCGTATTCGCCACCGCCAGCCAGTTCGTCAGGGTTCACTACGTTATATTTTTCAACCAACTTGCCTTGTTTTTTGTAGGTATTTTTTACCGTTAAGATCCAGCGGCGTTTAATGTCGCCGGCTAGGTCGTGCATACCGTAAGCACGCAAACCTTTTACAGCCACCCACTGCATTGGCGCCCAGCCATTAGGTGCATCCCATTGCTGGCCGGTCGTTAGATTGGTGATCATTAACCCACCTTTTTTAAGCAATTCACGACGTGTGGTTGCGCCCGCACGCTTAGCTTGCTCTTTGGAAGCAATTTGAGTATAAAGCGGGAACAATCCGGCGCACGATATAACTGTTGTTTGCTGCGCAAGAACAAAATCAACATCGAAGTAAAAGCCTTTTTTATCGTTCCACATGTACTTGTTAATGGCCTCGGCGCGTTTGGCGGCCATATCGCGGTACTTGGCGGCAAGGCGGTGCCGAAACTTGGTTTCGTAGCCCATAGCTATGGTTTGCTCTAGCAAAACCAGCAGACAATTTAAGTCGACTGGCACAATCGATGTGGTGTGAATAGATTCAAGGCTTTTGTAATCAGATAGCCAGCGAGCGCTAAAATCCCAACCAGACTCGGCAGCTGCTCGCAGGTCTAAATATGTACGGCTCGGCTGCCTGGAATGTGCACCTATGGCGGTAACCACGTCTTCTTTGTAACTTTCGGGACGTGGCGTACATTTGTTGTCGTAGTAGCGGTTTAATATCTCACCGTCTGGCATGCGCACCACGCGCGCGAATGCCTGTTTTCCCCTAGTGAGGTTGCTTGCGCCTTTCATCCAGAACTTGTGTTCATCAACCATTGCCTGTAAGTAGCGAGCGTAGGTTATTTTACCTTCGTGCTGGGCTAGCAATCTGACCATCTGCGTAAAAAACGGTGGCTGCGAGCGGCTAGTAAAGTACGTGCGGTTACCATTTGGCACAAAACCGTACTTGCGAATCAGATAGGCACAGTTCTTGGTCATATTTTCAACCATGCGCCAGTCTTTATTAACGGCCAGACCCAGCATTGTAAAATAGCTGTCCCAATAATATTGAGTGATAAAGCGCCCGCCCGCCACCATATATGGACGCGGCAAACCGATTAGCGAGCCCACGTTTTTGACAACTTCGCGGCGTAAAACCGGCCAAAGCGCGTTTATGTGTTGTTCAACGGTATGATCGGGCGCAGAAAGGTAAGCCGGGACTTTTTCATTGCTGGCGTAGACACTAAAATGCCTTTGAACGAATTTAGCCAGGTCAAAGTCTGAGTCGTGGCGATGCTCTTTGTATAGCCTTAAAATGCTATGCAACTTGTTTGCAGGAATCATGTCGACAAACGTCATTCCGTCGGGGTATATGCGGCGTATTTGAACGTCGTGGAATAGTTCACCCAGTAGTTCGTCTGGCGCTGGCACCTTTGGGCCAATGGCGCTACGCGCTATGTCTAGTCGGGTTTGTATTTGTTTTAGAAAGTCTCGCATAGTTTGCAATTATACACCCAATAGGCGCATGTTGGGATTTTTAAAATGTGATCTGTTATACTAGTGTTCGTTAGCGACCTTCGGCAGCCAAAAAGTAGTCGTAATATGGGGGCATAGCTCAGTGGTCAGAGCAGGCGGCTCATAACCGCTTGGTCGCTGGTTCGAACCCAGCTGCCCCCACCAAAATAAAAATCCCATCGCGTGATGGGGTTTTTATTTTGCTCTAAATGACATGCACCTAGTTATTCGGTTGCCCATGGTGGATCAACGTCAAAACTTAGCACCTCCGTAGACTGACGGTGTCGTGTGCGCTCAAGCGGTGTTCCGTCTTCGGCCGTGGTTGCAAAGGTATAAACTGTTATTTTCATTGGCTCGGCTGGGACCTCTGGCATTAAAGAATCAATCAACTTTATCGCTACTTCAGTGGTATTATCTTGGCCGTCAACCGGAGTACTGGCAACTAAAACATCGCGATCAATAACCCTGCCCGCTCGGCGCGCATAAGCGATTTGAGCCAACCGTAGAATGGTGTATGCGGCTCTGGGTTTTCGCACCGCAAGCTCGTGTAGAGCAAACCCGCTGAGCTCATGAGCTATCGCACTAATATCAAGCAGGGCTTCGGGCTCCATGCGCAGCGGAAATATACGGCGTTCTTGCGACATAGACCCCGAACGCTTAGCCTATTCCCAACGGAATACGCGGAAAGCAACAAAGTACACAACAACTAACCAAATGCCAATCAACCCAAGCTGTGGGCCAAGGTCAATTAAGTGCTTACCCTCGGTGGCAATTAACCTAATTCCGTCGATAACCGGCGTTAAAGGCAAGAAAGCAGATACGTTTTGCAGCCATTCGGGCATCAAGAAACGCGGGAAGAACGTACCACTTAGGAACATCATAGGGAACACCACTAGGTTAGATAACGGTGCCGCTTGACGCGCGTTTTTAGCCCAACCGCCAATCGCTAGGCCAATACCCAGCAGCATAATGATGCTAAGAGTTATAAAGAACGCTAGTTCCAACACATTGCCCACAAGATTTAGGTGGAACAAGAACGTAGCAACTAAAAACTGAACCAGTACCGCGCCCAGGCCGATTACAACCTGGCTAGCAACGTTAGACATAAAGTACTGCCAAACCTTAATCGGCGTGGTACTAATGCGGCGCAATACACCCTGGCGCTTAAGTTCGGGGAACACGTTAACCGGTCCGAATATACAAAGGCCAATCAGCGAAAAACCTAGCAAGCCCGAGAATGTGTAGTCAAATTGCTTTAAAGATTGGTCGTTAGTCTGCTCACCCACCACCGTAAACGGTACGTCAGTCGAAACAAACTTGGCGTTTACACCTTTAAACTCACCGTCTAGCACAGTCACCAAAGTCTGGCCTGCCTGCTGGTTGTTCTGGGTATAAACGACTTGCGCCTGACCGTTTGGATAAGCCTTACCATTGGTCGCACCAAAACCGGCTGGCAGCACTATGGCCGCGTCTAGCTCACTGCGTTTCATTTTTTCTTTGGCACTGTCTAGGTTGTTGATGCCAGAATCTACTTTAAGCACTTTAGAATCTTTAGCTTGCTGCACAAAGTTATTCGCGAAATCCGAATTCGACTGGTTGATCAACGCAACCCTAAATGACACACCACCACCGCTGCCAAACAAGCCACCAAAAATGAACAAGAATATCAGCGGGAACACCACCGTAAAGAACAGGGCCAGTGGGTCGCGTCGGTAACGATTTAAGCTGACTTTAGCAAAAACACCGACTGGGAATAATTTTTTAAACATGCCTTTCATGCTAGTCCCTCAGGGCCTTTCCAGTTAGGTCGATAAACACGTCCTCTAGGCTCGCCTGTTCGACAACTTGCTTCTTTTTAAAGCCTTTGGCAAGCAGTTGTTTGACTAGGTTTTTAGGAGTGTCTAGCGCAATAATCTTACCGTCGTCCATTATGGCCACACGGTCACACAACACCTCGGCTTCTTCTAGATAGTGCGTGGTCAAGATCACTGTTATGCCCTTCTTGCGAATTTCTTCCACCAAATCCCATAGGTTACGGCGAGCTTGTGGATCTAGTCCGGTAGTGGGTTCGTCCATAAAGAATACCTTAGGGCTGTGCACTAGGGCAGCGGCAATACTAAAGCGTTGGCGTTGACCGCCAGACAGGGTTTCAACAAAGCTGTCGGCTTTTTCGGTTAGTCCAACGTCGGCTAAGAATTCGGCGGCGTTTACTTTTTCGCCGTAGGCCGAAGCAAACATTTCGATTAACTCTTTGAGCTTAGTTTTATCTTGGAAAGCCGGTGTTTGAGGTTGTACGCCAATTATGTACTTAATTTTTTGCGGGTTTTTGCTTACGTCGATACCGTTTAGTATCGCCTGGCCGCCGTCGATCGGCCTTATAGTTTCGATCATTTCGAGCGTGGTAGTTTTACCTGCGCCGTTTGGCCCTAAAATGCCAAAGATCTCGCCTTGTTTGACTGAAAATGATATACCTTTAACGACTTGTTTTCCGCCGTACGATTTAGTGAGGTCACTGACCTTTAAGATGTCTTTCATGTTAGAAACATGTTATCACAAAAAAAGCCCGCCATCTTACGATGGCGGGACAATTTTCTACCCTTTTTGTTTGCTTTAAGCTTAGCACTTAAGGCAAAGGTGGGGCAATAACTATTTGGCTTTCTTCTTAAGAGTCAAGAAGCCGTTGCGTGGGTTTTCAACAACCATGTAGCCTTCAGGTAGCATGGCTACGGCGTCAGCTGGTCGTTCTTCTTTAGCAAAGAAGTAAATTGGTTGAACGCGTCCGCCGCGTAGTGTTACTTGCTTAGTGTGCAAGTAGTAGGTTTGCCCCTTTGAGTTTGTATAGCTAAATGCTGCCATTATTAGAAAATCCTCCTTTTACTTGTCGCTCGCCCTTCGCTATCTGTGGAAAGGCCCAGCAACTGCTTACGTGACTTTACGATACGCTGAAGCCTAACTTTTTGTCAACAGATTAGTTCCTGCTTCGTAACTTCAGTACAGCCTTAAGCGCCATATAAAGCACAACTCTAAGCACAAGCAACGCACTAACTAACAGAGTAGCCAGCACCGCTAACCCCGCCCAGTCAAAACTTAAGGCAGGTGAAACAAAATTAAACTTAAACAGTTCAGCCGGCGGTACCTTAACCGAAGCTAGCGGGTCACTGCCAGGTGACAAAGATTTCAGTCCGTCTTGCACGCACTTAATGTAGGCGCTAAATGATCCGCCGCGGGTGTACTGGGCACGGCAGGCGGCTTCGGTGTCTTTATAGGCCTGGCTGTTAGTGCTGACAGACGCCGCAGCTTGTTGCACTTCTTTATCGTAGGCGCGTTGATAGGTGTGATCCAAAAACACACCTTCGCCTAAATCGGTGTTCATGTGGGTCGACACATAGCGCTGTAATTCGGTTAGCGCCGCCTGAGTGTCTCCGGCTGATTCATCGGCTTGCTTAACTGCATTACGGCGCTCTACCATGCCCAAATTATTTTGCCTTAGCAGATAGACCGACAGGCCAACAAGCAGCACTAATACCACAATTAACTGCCAGGTTTTAACCTGTTTTACTACAACCAGCCAGTGATGTGCTTTGCGCTTTTCCACCATATGTTCCTTAAGCATAAGTATATAGCGGTTTGAGCCACCGAGCTACCACCTGTATACTACAGATATGTTCGACTCTGCCCAAAAATGGCTAAACGCTAACTTTTTGCCGATTATTTTAATTATCGTTGGCGCATGGTTGATAACACGATTTGGCGGAATGATAATATCTGGGCTGATTCGCCGTGCACCAATCTTGCGTGCCCACGGCAGTCAAAGTGGCCACGACACCAAAAAGCGCCAAGATACCCTAATAAGCATTTCTTCGGCGGCACTAAAAATAACCGTTTGGGCATTGGCGGTGTTAGAAGTTCTGAGACGCTTTGGAATCGACCCCACACCAATCCTGGCTGGCGCTGGCATTGTGGGCTTTGCGGTAGCTTTTGGCATGCAGTCGCTGATTAAAGATTTTGTGGCCGGACTTTTTGTAATCTTTGAAAACCAATACCGCGTGGGCGATATCGTTACCCTTGGCTCGGCCACTGGTTCGGTTGAAAGAATAACCATTCGCACCACTGTTTTACGTGGCGAGGATGGCAGCGTTTATTACATTCCCAACGGTAGCGTTAACCAGTCGGTTAACAAAACTATGGGATATTCCAAGCTTAACCTTAGCTTTTGGTTCGACCCCAAAACCGATGTCGACCGTTTAGCCGAAATTATTAACCAGGTAGGCGAAAAAATGTACCATGACGAAAAATGGTCCAAAAAACTGCTAGAACGCCCCCACTTTTTGAATATTGGCAGCTTTAGCGATAAATCTGTCGAAGTTAAAGTAACCGGCAAAGCTGCACCTATTTCTAAATGGGGCGTGACCAACGAAGTTAAAAAACGACTGCTAGCAGCATTCGCCAAAGCCGAGGTTACCTTACTGCCAGAACCTAGCAAGAAAGAAGAAAAAACTAACTAGTTGCTGGTGTCGCCAGGAGCAAGTAGCAAGGCCTTGTCGCTAAGTGACGTGCTGTCCTGAAAATCGCCGTAGGCACGCATGCCGTTAACATTGGCGTCGTATTCACCCAAAAAACTGTCGAGCGCCGCCGAATTAACTGGGGTGGTGGTGTCGTAGCTTTTTGGAGTGTCTGTATTTACTACATCTTTACGGACAGATTCAAACCCTGGCCGGCTTAGGTCGAACTTATAAAAACCGGCTGTGTAATAAACCACAACGCTGACCACCGTTAGCGCCAAGGACATGCAAACCGCAATACCAAGCGCCAGAGGTAGGCGTGAGCCCTTTTGGGGTTCTGCGTCGTGGTCGTGGTGCAATACGGCTATCATTGCGCAGCTCCTGTAACCTTGCCGCCCAGGCGGTCGATTTCTTGCTTAAAGTTTGTAACATCTTGCCGATAGCGCGCAAGTTCGGTGTCTGTATCGGCTACAACATTGCCAATTATTTGGCGCAGGCTTCTGGCAACCACTAGCTGCTGCGCAAAGTCTTGCGGCTTGGACTTGCAATCAATGCTAAGCAAGCTGGCCATAGAATCGTCGTAGCGGTCATAGGCTGCGCGGAAGCTGTTTACACCCTCTTGCACAGCAGCTTGCTCGTGGTCAAAGGTGTCAGCGCTAACCTTATTGTTACGGAGTCTAAGCGAAAAGGCGTTTTGCTGGTCAATAATTATTTGATAGGCGCGGCCTTTATTAATGCGCGCCACCAAGTCGCTGCGGCGCTGTTGATCCACTAACTGCTTGGTAGCGTCGCAGCGAGTTCTAACTAAGTCCAAGTAGTCATTGTTACTTTGGGCCATAGCCACGCCACCCGGCACCAGTAAAACTAGCAAAGCAATAATTAAGGCAAATCTTTTTATAAAGCGCATCACTAATAAGGCTAGGGCACGGTGCGGTGATAGTCAAATATCCAAGGGGCTAATTAAAGCTAAAGTAGGTGTTGCTCTGTGGGCTGGTGCTGGCCGTGGCATCGCCAATTTTCTTGGCAGTCTGACCAGAATCAAGCGAGGTAACGTAATCGGCAGTTTGGGTAGAATCCGAAACCCTAAATACTACCAAGTTGCCCGACCACCGGACAGGTTTAGTCAGACCAGCTGCGCCATATAGTTTTTGTTCTTTGCCGTTGGCTACGCTTTTAACGAATAGCGTCGTAATGCCATCTACTTTGTCGACAAACAGGCGGTTTTGGCCGTCGGCGCTATTGGCACCCAAGAACACTCGATTAGCGCTAGCCGGAGCCGATACATTGCTGGAAGCCGATGTATTTACGTTGTATTCGTGCCAAGCGTTATCAGAGCCCTGGTAAACAATCCGGTCATAATCGGTCTGCGTTACCGCGCTGACCTTGTTACCGATATTTTTTTCGGTGCCACCAGCTAACGGTACTATGTTTAGCGTGGGGTCATTGCCGGCATCTGCAGAGCCTGCAGCGTGATTTAAGGTGTAGATAGCGCTGTTTAGACTGACTCGCACCTGGCCGTAGCTAGCGGCCGTACTTAGGTCGGTCTTTTTACCGCTGCTGGCGTCGATGCTAGCTAAGCGCTGAGTGGCTGAATCGGCTGTCGTAGTGTAGGTTAGCGTATCGCCAGACCAGTCAGCAAAGTCGAACCACAACCCTTCGTCTACCGAACTTAGCGAACCGCTTGCTAGGTTTACCACATAAAGTTTTTGCACTAGTTTATTGCTGGCGTTGTGTTTGGCTTCGCGGGTAGACGCCAGCACGGCATATTTGCCACTAGGGCTAACGCTAAAGTCTATGTCGGCGGTTTCGCTTGCCGACGGCGCAACTACTTGCTGTACGTTATTGCCGTCAAGGTCGCTACTGTAAACACCCAGCTGACCGCTGCTCTTACTTATAAAGTAGTCTTTACCGGCGGGCACCAAGGTAATTTGCTGAATTGGATCGGCTTGGATTTTTAGCTGAACCTGCTTATCGGTGTAACCGGCAGCCGTTGCCTCAACGGTTATAGTTTTGGCATCGGTTGGGGCGACGTCTAGGCTAATCATGCCCTGGTCGTCGGATTTAGCGACAACATCGCCTACCTTAAAACTGCCGTCGATTATTGGCTTGCTAGTTAGCCAGCTGACTGCCTTGAATTTAATAGGTATACCAACACTAACTAACTGCAAATCTACTTGTGTTTGGTTATTCGATTTGCCACCGAGCAGGCCAAAGAACGGATCAAAGTCGTAAAACTCACTTGCGGCCGCGTCTTTATAGCCTGCCTTTTGGGCTGAAATGTTGGCTTGGCCATACGGGGCGCTAAATTTAGCTTGGCCTGAATCATCACTGCTAGCTTGCAGGCTGTTTAGCTTGACAGTGGTCTTTTGCAAGACGGCACTCGGCTTACCAACTGCAGCGGCTGTTTTGGTTACAACCGTCACTGGCACTCGCAGGCCTATGGTATTTACAATCCAAACTCGGCTGGGCTGCACAAACCAGGCGCCAATTAAAGCAACAAGCAAAACCAGTAGCGTAAGCCACAGTTTTTTACTTGTGATAAAGCGCTTGAACCAGCTTGGCGGCCGGTTAATATGCATTTCGGGCTCGGGTTTATTAACTCCCGCCTCGGTTATTGGACTTAGGGACGAATCGCCATCGCTAAACGCATCTTCGTGACTTTCAATATTAACAAGACTAGGATTAAATTCTTGATTTGCCGGCATGCTTGGAATGCTGGTTTCGCGCGGGTTTGGTGGCGGCCCAACTGGATCACCAGCATTAGAACCCGGTTGCTTGGGCTGATTAGTCGGCTGTTCTTTAGAATCGTTACTTGGGCTGTCCATCACCACTGACCCTTGATTTAAATAACTTACCAATCCAGTATAGGTTTAATGGTTGACACAATGCAAACCGCCCAGCAGCACTTGTTAAAAAATGATCCAATTCTGCGGCCGGTTATACTGGCTGTCGGTGACTGCCCGCTAAAGTCGCATGATCGTTACTACCAAGAACTAGTCGAATCTATAATTGGCCAGCAACTAAGCATAAAAGCAGCGGCTACCATAGCAGCGCGGTTTGTAGATTTATTTGACGGCAAGTTTCCATCGCCCCAACAAATCTTGGCCGAAAGCCACGAAAGGCTGCGCACAGCCGGACTATCAAACGCCAAAGCTAACTACATACGTGATTTAGCCCAGCACATTGTAGATGGCAAACTGGCAATCGAAAAACTCCCTAGCCTAAGCAATGACCAGGTTACTAGCGAACTTGTGGCCGTTAAAGGCATCGGCGAATGGACTGCACATATGTTTTTAATGTTCAGTCTGGGCCGGCTAGATGTCTTGCCAGTGGGCGACCTAGGCCTTAAGACTGGCATTCAAAAGCTATACAAGCTTAAACAATTACCAACCTCTGTAGATATCACAACAATTGCTAAAAAATATAGCTGGCACCCGTTCGAAAGTGTTGCTAGCTGGTATGTTTGGCAATCTTTAAAGCTTTAGCCGGCCTGAGTTAGAAATGTTACTGAGTTTTTTGCGCGTTTAAGTGAGTCTGGGACTGGTGCGCCCGGAGGGTGATTCTACGACGCCCAATGGTTACCGCACTGTACGAGCAGCACGTTTCGCCTAGTAGATGTGCTGCTCTTTTTTTACTCTAAAATTTGTGCAAGCTTTTTGGTGTTTATATAAAAGTGGCTTTTGTCGTAATCTATAACGCCCTGCTCTTTTAGTTTTTTGAGCTCAAGCGTAGTAGTTTCGCGCGCCAGGCCAACTAGATTGGCAAAATCTTGGTGGGTAAGCGGCACCTCGACATGTTCGACACCTGCTATCTCTTTATGCGAAAAACGCATGGCGATAAACTGCAGTACGTGAATTATTTTGTCGCGTGCCCTGGGTTTTTGGGCCGCTTTTAGGTGGGACATCATGTGCCGGTATTTATCAACGACAAGCTCAACAATCAGCATTAACGCTTCGTTGTTGCCGCTAAGGTTCAGCAAAAGCTCAGCCTTATCTATTAGGTAAGTTTCAACATCAGTAAAAGCGGCGTAAAAATAGGGCGAGGCTTTATCTTGTGTAAAAAGCCATTCCAGCGGCACAACGTCGCGGCGCTTAGCAATCCACACCAGCTGTTCGCTACCGTCACTGGCAATATCGTAGGCTTTAACAAAGCCGCTTTTTATGCCAAACAAAAATTCTGGCTCGTCCCCTTGCCTAATAATTGTTTCACCTTTAGCAAACCGTCTTACTGGCTGGCTTCGGATAAAATCAATAAAACTGTCTCTACCAATCACCAAATCCCCGACCACCAAGTGGTCTTATATTATTGGCCGTTATCGGCTCGAACTAAGATTGAACGCGCAGCCACTCGGTGGACTAATCCAACCAACCGGCAGTTAGGGTGAGTGGCTAAACTACGAACTGGCATAACAAGTATCTGCCTATGCTAGTTAATTATAGCAATGGCTCGCGATAGCTACCAATAATTCTCAGGAACTTTTTTAAACTAGGCGTGCTATGGCGCTAAACGATTTATATCGCGCGGGAATATTGTGGCTTCTTTGACGTTTTGTAGGCCGATAAGCTTTTGGGTTAAGCGCTCTAGCCCCATGCCAAAGCCGCCAAGAGTGGGCATGCCATATTTAAAGGCGCTAAGAAAGTTCTTGAAGCCCGCGTCTTCTGGGTCACCGCCGGTCATTTCTTTAAGCTGTTTTACCAAAACATCGTAACGATGTTCGCGCATGCTGGCGGTCACGATTTCGACTCCCCTAAATATTAGGTCGGTGCGCACTGCACGGTCTTGGTTGTCGTCTTCGAACTTGTGGTAAAACTTGGCACCTTGGCGTGGCCATCCAACGATAAAGATGGCTTCGCTGTCAAAGTGTTCGGCGGAGTATTCGCAGATCCAACGTTCTTCGTCGGGGCGCATGTCTTTTTCGCCTACACTATTTTCGCCGGTGGCCTTCGAGTATAGTTCATGAACTTCTTCCAGCGTAATAGTCGGCAGCTGCTTGGTAAGTTTTGGCTTGACAGCTCCCCAGGTGTTAAGCTCGGGCTCACATTTTGCCCAAATATCGTCGGCAACTGCGTTTAGCAGGCCGCTTAGCAGATGCAGCAAGTCTTTGAATTCTATAAAGCCCATTTCGGCGTCAACGCTAGTGTACTCGGTCATGTGTCGGGTTGTCGCGCTTAGTTCGGCACGATAAACCGGACCAATTTCGTAGACACGTTCGAACACGCCAACCAGCATTTCTTTGTAAAACTGCGGGCTTTGGGCTAGCGTTGCTTCTTTGCCAAAGTAGTCTAGCTTAAAGACTTCGGCACCGCCTTCGGTCGCACCTGGCAACAACTTAGGCGTTTTGACCTCTACGAATTCTTGGTCACGCATATACTGCCTGAACGCCTGTTGCACTTCGGCTTGGATTTTAAAGACCGCTTGTTCGCGGATGTTGCGAAGGCCAATCACACGGTGGTCAAATAACGTGTCTAGGTTTTCAGATTCATGGCTTAGTTGCTTATCTAGTTCAATGGGTGATTCGTGCTCTACTGGCACAACAATGGTCAGACTGGTTTCGTGGATTTCCACGCCACCGGGTGCGCGGTCATCCGCCGCAACCAAGCCTTCGATACTTAAAATAGTGCCAACCTGTAGGCCACGTAGTTTTTCGACTTCATCTTTGTCTTTAACTAAAGCTTGCACCAAGCCGCTGCGGTCGCGCACAACAATAAATGTTAAACCGCCCATTAAGCGCTTTTTATATAGCCAACCAGTAACGGTTACTTTTTTGCCAACGTTTTCTTTTAGTTGTTTGGCTAGAAATCTCATTTTATAGTTCCTTATATAAGCTAATGACTAGCTCGCTGGGTACGGACTAGTTAGCGCGGCGGCCACGAGCAAGCCGGACTGCGCCAGTCCGTGTATCACTGTCGTTATTATTTTGGCCATAGGCTTTCATCTACGCAAAGTATAACAGATGTAATGTGGTTTGCAATCTAAAGATCGTCAGGACTTGCCGACACCTCGGCGTCTTTAGACGGCCGGCTGCCAAGCATGATTTCTAAAGTATCAAGAAGTGTAATTAGGCCAACCGTTTTGCCAGCTTCGGCCACCAAGAAAAGCTGCCGCCCAGTTTTAAGGCTAGCAGCTAGCACCTCGTTAAGTGGTGCATCTGCCGATACCCAATAGACTTTGGGGCGAGTAACATCTTTTACAGTTTGAATTTCGGGATCAAGCGGCACAAGATCACTCATGTAAAGCAAGCCCTTAACACTATCTAGGCTGCGGCCAATCACAACCACAATGTTGTGTCCGGCTTTATGTAGTTTGTCGAGCAGTAGTGGACCAACCGTTTCGGATTGACCGACGGTGGTTATTTTACTAGCAGGAACCATGGCTTGACGCACAGTTTTGCTGTCAAAATGCATAGCAGCGCTTAGCCGTAGCTTTTCGGCCGCCGACAGTACGCCCGTGTCGTGTTCAATCATTTGCTTAAGTTCTTCTTTAGATGCAAAAACCGGCGCGCCAACCGCATTACCGCGTGGAGCAAGCAGCTTAAAAACCGGCGCACCCGTCTTAACTAACTTCCATAAATACGGTTCAATAATTAGCTGCAACCAACGCGTCAGCCATCCCAGCCAATTCATAGCCACAGCCACACCGACTAAAATCAGTAAGCCAAAGCTTATAAGCAGCGCCGTCCACAGCTGGTAAATGCTGGCCACAAGCCCAACCAGAACCAACACTAATAGCGTTACTTTTATTCGTTGCAAGCCGTAATAAAGCGGCAATAATGAGCGCTTTGCAAGTTCGTGCTGGGCGTTGGAGTCGCCACGGCTAGCGCGGCGTTCGACTTCGGCCTGGCTTAGGCTGCTTGGCGCAAATCTAAGGCTTTCAACCAGGGCTATCAAAACAGCCGTTATAACTACCGCTAACCAAATAAGCCATTCCATATTGCTTATTGTAAAGCAATCGGCAGCTGGATTATAGCTACGGGGTTAGCTATGATAAGGTAATGGACAAAATAAAATGGATAGTTTTCGCAGTAGTAGTATTAGGTTTATTGGGTGGAATTGTATGGTTCAGTAAATCTAACCAGCAGGCAGCGTCAACCTTTAAAGGTGACCCCAGTAAAGTCATTAACGACGGCCCAATTGCCGATCATGTATCTGGCAATAAAGATCAAAAAGTAATTTTAGTTGAATACGGCGACTACGAATGCCCGGCCTGCGGTTCGGTTTATTCAAGTGTTAAAGACCTTACCGATAAGTACCAAGACAAGTTAACTTTTGTATTCCGCAACTTCCCACTAACCACCATTCACCCTAATGCTTTGGCCGCAGCAACCGCAGCCGAAGCTGCCGGATTACAAGGTAAATACTGGGAAATGCACGATGCGCTTTACCAAAACCAGACTGCTTGGGCTAATCTTGATTCCAGCCAGCGCGGTTCGGTGTTTGAAAGCTACGCCCAACAGCTTGGTCTAGATGTTAACAAATTTCGCCAAGACTTAAGTAGCGGCGACATTGCCACCAAGATCGCCCGTGACCGCGACAGCGCTCAAACCTACAACGTAGACTCTACTCCAACATTCGTTATAAACGGCAAGAAGTTTACAGAAAGCAGCGCTACCGACATACCAGCTCTGACCAAGTCGGTCGAGGACGCCTTAAAACTTTCGTTCCCCGGATTCCAACCAGCTCCAGCTGCTAGCTAGTCAAGCTAGTGCCAAGACAAATAAAAATACCCCTTAGGGTTTAACCTAAGGGGTATTTGATTGGCTTTACTGCTCGATATAATCTTGCCACTCAGCCGGAACAATCTCCACCGCAACTTTTTGCGCCCTAGAGGGCAGTTTGCGGATGTCAATTGACATATGCTACTCCTTGTTAATGTGGTTCTCGCATGGGCAACTGACCAACCACACTAGCGCCTAAAACAGTGCTATAACGGTGTGGTGCCCGTGCAAAGCGCACGAGAACAAGGGTATCGTATACACACCCAAAGCGTCAAGCATAAACTTAATAGACAGAAAGCCTAAGGTTATGGTTTTTTGTTCGAAGTATTCGAGTTGGTTGCTGGCGGCGTAGTGTTATTTGTTGTGCCAGTAGAATTTTGGTCGCTGATTGTTACTGGACCAACGTTTATTAACTGATTGTTCTTTTCGCGGTACAAAAGCGCAAGTTTTGCGTTTGTGTAAATTAAAATGTAGTCACCGTTTTCCGACTTAGAAAAGAAAGATTGGTCTTTAAGCTTTTCTTTGTCCTGAACCTGCGCAATTGTTGGGTCTTCGCCACCAGGCAAGGCATAAAGCTTACCGACTTCACCCACAAGACGTTTTGTAGTCTCTTGGGCAGCAGCATTAGGATTATTCTTTAAGCTGTTATATTGCCAAAAGAAATAGCCTGCGGCGCCAGCCAGGCCCAAAATAATAACAGCGCCAATCACCCACGTTAAGATTTTTACGGGCATTCTTCTGCCCTTGATTCCACTTGTCTCCATCATAAACCTTATATTAAGCAAAACCTTTTACATGGTCAATCCATACTTTTGCAAACCGGTCGCAAAGTATAGAATATATGCATGGCAGAAACGGGTTTGGTTAAGCTTAAGCAAACCTTAAAACAGGCTGGCAGCAGTGCCACTAAAAGTCGTGTTGTTGTTTTTTCTTCGATTCAACAAAATGGGCCGCTGGGTGTTGGCAAGCTTATTGCCGAAGTTGGCTCAAGCGTTGACCGTGCAACCGTTTACCGCACAATAGATTTATTTGAAAAACTTGGGGTAGTAAACCGAATTTGGTACGGCGCAGAACCACTGGTAGAGCTGAGCGAGATTTTTACACCCCACCACCATCACGCGCTTTGCCAAAACTGCGGTAACGCCACTGATTTATCTAGCAGCGAGCTTGAATCTGTTCTGGCAGCACTGGCAAAAAAACACCGCTTTTTAGCCTTGAACCATTCCGTAGAGCTAAGCGGCTACTGTAGCAACTGCCAAAAATAATGTTTGATTTATTAAGACGGTGAGTCTAAAATCGGTATGATACGTTATACATTTCATACTTAAAGGGGAAGTAAGTGCACAATAAAACAGATTTTTACGGGCCGGTTACAGTCGGTACGAAGGGCCAAATAGTCATACCGTCTGAAGCCCGCGAAAAACTAGGCATTACTGCCGGCAGCAAACTTGTAGTCTTTGGACTGCACGACGGCAAAATGCTTGGTGTTTGCCCGATCGAAAGTGTAGAATCGCTACTTGGCGAACTAACCAAAAAACTAAACACAATGCGTAAAGTCTTAGACAAAGCCAAGGGGGGCAAATAGTTATGATGCATCATTTGGAAACCAAGCAGAAAGTGATCATTATGATTGCTGTCATGTCGGGGTTATTTTTAGCCGCGCTTGACCAGACAATCGTTGGTACTGCCCTGCCAAAAATCTTAAGCGAATTTAACGCCTTAAAAGAACTCAGCTGGGTGGTTACGGCTTACCTGTTAACCTCGACCATAACCGTACCAATTGCCGGTAAAATGTCTGACCTTTACGGCCGCCGTAAACTGCTGTTAACCGGTATCGTGGTGTTTGTTATTGGTTCGCTGCTTTGTGGAACCGCCCAGAACATTTACGAACTAATCGCCTACCGCGGCCTACAAGGCATCGGTGGTGGTATTTTGTTCTCGACCGCCTTTACGATTATTGGCGACCTGTTCACCCTACGTGAACGTGGCCGCTGGCAGGGAATTATTGGCGCTGTATTCGGTTTGTCTTCGCTGGTTGGACCGCTGCTTGGTGGCTACTTTACCGATGCCCACAGCTTTTTTGGCATCACTACAAGCTGGCGCTGGGCGTTCTTAATTAATGTACCAGTTGGTATCGCCGCCTTTGGGTTAATCGCACGCTACCTGCCCACATTCATCAGCAAAAAGAACGAAGTCGTGGACTACTTGGGCGCGGGATTATTGGCCGTTACACTTGGCAGCTTAGTTATAGCCTGTTCACTGGGCGGCACTGCCGGTTGGGAATGGACATCGTTCAAAATTATCGGCCTGCTACTAACGGCTGTGCTTGGTCTTGTGGCTTTTCTTTGGGCAGAGCTTCGCGCCAAAGACCCAATTATTCCCCTTAGCCTATTTAAAAACCCAGTATTTAGCATAATTTGCACACTAATGTTGCTGTTCGGTGTAGCCTTCTTTGGCGCAATAATTTACGTGCCAACCTTCGCCCAACAGATATTAAACTTTAGCGCTACCAACTCCGGCATAATTTTGCTACCGATGATCTTGGCCCTAACTGCAGGCAGCCTGGTGATGGGCCAGATTGTGCACCGTACGGGTAAGTACAAGGTCATAATCATTGCTGGCCTGGCAGTCGCCACGCTTGGTGTGCTATCACTAGCTAGCCTTACCACAACCAGCAGCTATTGGGACCTAGCCTGGCGCATGGCCGTAACCGGCATTGGCATGGGCATGGCTATGCCAATGTTCAACCTGGCCGCACAAAACACAGTGCCAATGGAGCAATTGGGTGTGGCCACAAGTTCGGTGCAGCTATTCAGAAGTATTGGCGCAACTGTGGGCTTGGCTATTTTGGGTGGCGTTATGAACAACGTGCTGTCGCAAAAACTAGCCGGTATTCAAGACCAGCAGTTTGTGCAAATGGCCAATCAGCAAGGGCAGGGACAGCAGTTTGCAAACTTCGACATTAACTCGATCCAGGGATTTTTGTCACCGCAAGCACAGGCGTCGATTGGACACCAGCTATCGGCCTTGCCTAGCCAAATTCAGCAAACCACAACCAACGCTTTGCACAGTTTTGTTGGCTTCTTGCAATCAGCGCTGGCGAGCTCAATAACTCAGATGTTTATGATTTCGGCGGCCATTATGGCTATAGCTTTTGTGATTAGCTTTTTCCTAAAAGAAACGCCACTTAAGCACCACGACCAGCCAGAATCACCAATAGAGCTGTAGGCTATTTTGGGCGAATAATCGCCAGGCTTTGCTGCACGCGCAAACTTGCGGGGTGTAGCTTTAGCCATTCGTCTACGGCTTTGCGCGTACCCGGCAGGGCATCGTGTTGGTAGTCATCCACTACAATTGTTGCTCCGGGCGATAGGCGCGGCCACACCAGCGCTAAGCTATCTTTAATTGAGTCGTAAAAGTCGCCGTCTAAATAAGCAAAACAAATATTGACGGGTAGGTCAGCTGGCTTTAGTTCGCTAAACCAACCCTTATGCATAACCGGCAAGGGTAGGCGAGCCTTCCTAAAATTAGCAATGAACTGCGCTTTAGTGGCGGCAAGTTCGCCAGCAACATACTGCGTGCCAATTGCACTTTGGTCTGCGGCAGTTTTTGCAGGCAAACCCTGAAAAGAATCGTAAACGTGTAACGTTTTGTTAACACCGTGCAACAACCGCTGCAAAAATAATGACGTTGTGCCAACGTAGCAACCAAGCTCTACGACATCACCGATGGTCCTTGCTTGCAAAACTTTTTGTAGCTCGGCAAGAACCACACCTAGTTCGGCTTTTGTAACTTGGTCAGAAATTATAGGGAATTTGTTTAAAAGGTCCACCCCAGCATTTTGGCATAGAGTGGGCCTTACACGCCACAACCGTGGCACAACCGTTGGTACATATTGGGGGTTATTGCCTAGTACCTAATCATTTTCCCTCCGATCTTAGGACGAGTACCCGGCCCGGGCTGCGTCTTGTGTAAAACATAGCACCGCCTCTTATAACCGTGAAAGTAAAAATTTAACTACTTTATTTATATTGTAAACTATATACACTATGTACATGGAGGATTGGCGACAGTTCCTGGCAAAGTGGCCCCTGAAGACCTACGACAAAGGTCAAATGATCTTGTATCAAGACGCCAATCCAAACTGCTGCTACCTAGTGCGCGACGGTTTTGTTAAAGCTTACCTAATAACGGCCGATGGCAGTGAAAAGCCGATTAGTTTTGAAGGTCGCGGCGATATGTTCCCCATTGACTGGATATTTGGCCACGCCAGCCAAGCGCGCTATTTTTACGATGCTTACACTACCACCCAGGTTTACCAGATTCCGCGCGAGGCCTTGCTAAGCTTGCTCGCTGAACAGCCAAAACAGTTCAATCGTTTGTTCCACTACATGATCCGCCGCACCATAGACTACCATCATCATATTTCTAGCCTTGAACAGGCCAAGGCGGTCGACAAGCTTTTGTTGGCCCTACACCTACTTGTCAGCCGCTTTGGCAAGCAAACCCAAGCCGGTAAAAGCCACATGCTACTACCCTTAACTCAGCAAGACTTGGCGAACTTTTTAGGCCTAACGCGTGAAACAACCGGCGCACAATTAAAGCGGCTCGAAAAACTCGGCGTGCTTAGTTATAAACGCCAGCGCTATATAATTAACCACGAAAAACTCGATAGCCTAATTGCTGAACGCTGATTATTTTTTATCGGCTGGTAGGCTAACGGTGAATGTAGTACCTTTGTTCTGATCGCTAACAAAGCTTATTTTGCCATGGTGCTGGTCAACTATAGTTTTGGCTAAGTAAAGCCCTAGGCCAGTGCCGGATTCACCAGATGCTTTGGCGTTGCTAGCGCGGTAGAAACCGTCGAACACACGCCCTTGCTCGTCTTTTGGAATGCCTATGCCTTGGTCAGTAACAGATATACTGTGGTTCTTGGCATCGCGTTTGTAGCTTAATAATACTGTTGTGCCTTCACGGGTATATTTTACGGCGTTAGACACCACATTATGAAACACTTGTTTAATGCGGGCTGGGTCGCAGCTTAAAAGTAGTGACGTCGGCCATGACTGGTCCATTTTAATAATCACTCGCCTTTGTCCGGCTACAATTCGCTGGGTATTACATATTTCATTGATCAGTACCACAAGGTCGGTCGGCGCCAGTTGCATTTTCGGATTCTTTTGCAGGCGAGTAAGCTGCAATATATCTTCAGTGCCGGCCTGTAAGTTAAGCACGCTGTCGTACATAGCCTGGGCCATGCTTTTAGTCGGGCCTTCAGGCTGAGTGTGCAACAGACTTTCGGCTGCCCAACGCATACCCGTTATAGGCGTACGCAGTTCATGACTGGCAATCGACATAAGTTCGCTGCGCATGCGCAGTTCGCGCTGCTGACGCAGGCGATTCCATTCGTAAATGACCAGTACCACCAAAAAGACTAGTGTAACCAGCAGGGGAACGATGGCCGCCGCAATAATTGTGCGGTTGTATTCGCTAGAATCAACATCAATACCAACCACGCCAACTGCTTGCCCAGTGCGCAAATCCACCACTGGCGCCAAGCCCGATACCCACTGGCCACTGCTGTCGTTAAGCGGACCTTCAACGGTGGGTAATGTTCCCTGAAAAACACTTTTAAATACGTCTGATGCGCCCATTAATTGCTCGCCTGGTGCAAGGTAATAAGCCGAGCCCGGCACTTCAGAATCAACCGCAGAATAAACTTGGTCGTTTTTTAAAACTGCCAAATAAATACTGCGCGCATCCGTATTGTTTTGCTTGAGCAAGCGCAGCTTAGTTTGCAATTCGTGATACGCCGGCACCTTAGCGTCACTAGCGCTGCCCTTTAACTCTGAAACCTTATCACTGTCGAGCGCCGCGGCAACGGTGGCTGCACGATCAGTAAGCGCCGCACGGTATTGGTCGCGAGTCGTTATAACGCCCAAGTAGGCCATTGTGCCGCCGCCAATTAGGGCAACGACAATTAGTATGATCGAGGCAGCTGAATATCGTAATCCACCCTGCCCCATATATGTTTACTTGGCGCCCAGTCGTTGTTTAACCAAGGCAACTATTTGGTCTAGCTGAATATCCGATTTCATAAGGTAATCAATGCCACCAGCTTGTAGCGCCTTATTAACGGCGTCCATGTCATTCACGTTGGTCATGACAATAATTGGCACGGTTGAACCCCAGGAAGTATCTTTGCGAATAGCGGCGATCATTTCTACGCCATTCATGACTGGCATGAAGTTATCGGTGACTATTGCTGCCGGTTGCTGGCTAGTAGCCATTTGTAAGCCGGTTTTACCATCACCAGCCTCTATTACGGTGTAGCCCGCTTGCTGCAACACACCCACAAGCATTTTGCGCATTGCCGGTTCGTCTTCTACCACCAAGACTGTTTGATTTGTCTGTTCATCCATAGCTACATAATACCTCTTTACTGGTGTTGTGGGTAAAGAAATATACCGGCGACAATCGCTACTTCAATTGCAAAGTAAAGTACATTACTAGCGATTATAGGGAACAGTTTGTTGCGCAGAGCATAAATAGACCAAACTATGCTCGATAGCAAAAAGAACCCCCATGTCCACAGCGACACGCCAATCGAATTTTTGGTGGCATAAATATTGTAAAGCTGAGGCAGTTCAAACATTGGCGTGGCGATCATAAAAAAATAAACAATATAATCAAAACCATCTTTTTTATGTTTACGCCTAAAATAATGGTGGCCACGGGTATGGTTTGGCATAAGCATATTGTATCAATAAGCCAGGCCATGGGACATATTGTTGTGCTAGCATTAGAAGGTAAGAGGGTTAATTTTATGCGACCAATTTGGACAGGATCAATCAGCTTTGGCCTAGTAAACATTCCGGTTAATATGTTCAGCGGCACCAACCCGCGACAAGGCATAGACCTAGACATGCTACACAAGGCCGACCATTCGCCCATCCGTTATTCGCGCGTTTGCCGGGCTGATGGCGAAGAAATTGCCTGGAAAGATATTGTAAAAGGTTACGAATACCGCGACGGTGATTACGTAATCCTGACCGATAAAGACCTTGAAGGCGCTGACCCTAAAAAAAGCAAAACAATAGACATAAAACAGTTTTGCTTAGAATCTGAAATAGATATTCGTTATTTCGAAAAACCTTACTACCTAGAACCTGTTAAGGGCGGCGAGAAAGCTTACGCACTGCTACGCGAATCGTTAGAACGATCAACTAAGGTAGCGGTAGCCGAATGGGTTTTCCATGGACGCGAACATCTGGGCGTCATTAAAACGGTAGGTAAAGCCTTAGTGCTAGACCAAATGCGTTTTCCGACCGACCTACGCACAGGTACCGAATTAAACCTACCAAGCGATAAAGATATTACCGAAAAAGAAGTCGAAGTAGCATTGGCGCTAATCCAGCAGCAAACCAAACACTTTGCAGCCGAAGATTATCACGATACATTCACTGAAGAACTCGAAGAGGTGATTGCTCAAAAAACCAAAGGCAAAAAGGTTAAAAAGCCTAGCACCACGCCGCGTGAACATTCAGAAGCTGGTGATTTAATGTCAAAACTTAAGGCAAGTCTTTCTAAGAAATGAGTTTGCGACTATATCGCAATAAGCGCAATTTTGCACAGACCCCCGAGCCAGCGGGTTCTGATACGCGACAAAGTCGCAAAACTCTAAGATTTGTAGTGCAGCAGCATCATGCCCGTCAAATGCACTACGACTTTAGGCTAGAACTTGATGGTGTTCTAAAAAGCTGGGCCGTACCTAAAGGCCCTAGCATGAACCCGCATGAGCACCACCTGGCCATAATGACCGAAGACCATCCACTCGCCTACCAAAAATTCGAAGGTGAAATCCCCGAAGGCAACTACGGCGCAGGCAAGGTTATTATCTGGGACGCCGGCACTTATGAACCCTTGCACTTTGGTGGCGAAGACGAAGTGCGCAAAGGCATTAAAAAAGGTCACCTAACCTTCTTTTTGCACGGCAAAAAACTAAACGGTGAATTCGCCCTAATCAAGTTTGGTGCCGAAAAAGACGCCTGGCTGCTAATTAAAAAGGGTGACTCGGCGGCAACCACGGCCGATATAACCAAAGACGACAAGTCCATAATTAGCGGAGTATCTGTAGAGGATATTGACCATGGGGGGCAATTAAAGGCTGGTAAGGCCAAAATGCCCCAAAATGTCAGCCCTATGCTTTGCACGCTGGTTGAAAAACCTTTCGATAAACCGGATTGGCTGTTCGAGATAAAATGGGATGGTTACCGTGCCATCGGCGCCAAAGACGGCGACAATGTTCAGCTATATTCACGCAATCAGCAGGACTTTTCTGGCAAGTTTTCAGATGTGGTAGACGCTTTGCACAAACTAAAAGACAACGTGGTTCTAGACGGCGAAGTTGTAGTGCTAGATCCACAAGGCACCCCACACTTCGAATGGCTACAAAGTTGGCATCGCCAACCACAAGGAGCACTGTATTATTACGTGTTCGATATTTTATGGCATAACGGCCGCGACGTCAGCAACCTGCCCCTGACTGAACGCAAAAAACTATTGCGTACGCTAATAAATACTCACTCTGCACTGCGTTACAGCGACCATCTGCAAAACACTGGCACGCTTTTGTTTAAACAAGCACAAAAAGATGGGCTCGAGGGCATCGTAGCCAAAAAGGCCGACTCAACTTACCAGCCTGGAGTGCGCGGCAACGACTGGCTAAAAATCAAAACTCACCAGCGGCAAGAAGCAGTGATTGTTGGATTTACCGACCCCAAAGGCAGCCGCCAATACATAGGTTCGCTGGTGCTTGGCGTTTACGAACACGGCAAGTTGGTTTACGTTGGCCATTCTGGCGGCGGCATTCCGCCAAGCCAGTTAAAGTCGCTGCACGCCCGGCTTAAAAAACTCGAGCAAAAAGCCTCTCCCCTGGTCGACCCGCCAAAAACCGGCAGTGACACACATTGGGTTAAGCCCGAACTAGTTTGCGAATCGAACTTTACTGAATGGACTAGCAGCGGGCAGATGCGCCACCCCTCGTTTGTTGGGCTTCGCGAAGATAAAGCGCCACAAAAAGTACATCGCGAATTGCCAAAGCGAAACTTGGAGGGCCCCGGCGCCAAAGCAGCAGCTGGCGATACCGCCGCGCGTGTACGCGGCAGCAAAGTAGACTTCACTCACCTATCTAAGGTTTTTTGGCCAGAGCACGGCTACACCAAGGGCGACTTAATCGCCTACTACCAAACAGTTGGCAAAACCATGCTTCGCTACTTAAAAGACCGGCCCGAATCACTTAACCGGCAGCCACACGGCTACCAAGACGCCGGGTTCTTTCAAAAAGATGTAAACTTTGATTTACCTAAGTTCACAAAGGTTAAGCGCATATATTCTGAAAGTACCAAAGAAAACGTAAATTATCTTGTAGCTAGCAACTTGGATACTCTTTTGTATATGGCGCAGTTGGGGTGTATCGAAATCAACCCGTGGAACTCACGCCTAGCAAAACCGGATAAGCCCGACTGGGCAGTGATAGACCTTGATCCCGAAGCAGTCAGCTTTAGCCAAGTAGTAAAGGTGGCGCAGGTTGTGGGCCAAGTTTGCGACGAATGGCGCGTGCCAGCCTATCCAAAAACCACCGGTAAAACTGGAATCCATATTTTTATTCCTCTTAATGCTAAATACACCTACGAACAAGCCCGCCAGTTTGCTTTGCTGATTGCCACAGAAGTCAACAAGCGGCTACCGAAAATCACCAGCCTAGAACGGTCACCCGAAAAACGCCAAGGCAAGGTTTACCTAGACTACCTACAAAACAGCCGTGGTCAAACACTGGCTGCGGCTTACTCGGCTCGTCCGACCAAAGACGCCACCGTCAGTGCGCCGCTAAAATGGAGCGAGGTTAACGAAAATCTAAAACCCACCGACTTCACAATAAAGAATATGCCTGCCCGACTTAAAAAAGTTGGCGACCTTTGGCGCGGCGTTTTGGGCCGTGGCGTTAATATCGCCGCAGTTATTAAGCGGATCGAAAAAGCCGGTTAGCTCTGTGCCTGTTTTTTAAGCCACTGCAGCAGTATTAAGCCGATGCGTTCTTCTTGCATGTCGCCGTTTAAAATCATCTGCTCGACCTGCGCGTAGTCATAGAACGCTACATCTATGCCCATTCGCTCGTCTTCTTTAAGGTTTTGGCCGTCTTTGTGCGGCTGCCACTGCATGGCTTCAAACACATATAAATCCCACTCAACTGTTGCGCCCAGCATTGATTTTTTAAACAGCTGCAACTGTTGCACTTGAACGCCGGCTTCTTCGGCAGCTTCTTGTTTGGCTTTTTCGGTCGCGGCTTTCAGAATTTCTTGTCCAGTTTTGCGAAATTGTTCGAATTCTTTAACGGTATCAAACACTTTACCGCCAGGCAGCCGGTAGTCGTAGCCACCCAGCTCCCAGCGATGTTCGCGCGTCAGCAAAACCTGTTTTTTAGATTTGTCGGTAATAATTAGCCGCACACCTGGCGCGCGCCTTGCCACTTCGAACACTCTGCCATCGGCTTTAGGGATTTGCACTAACTCGAAAATTCGGCCGGTTGCGTAAATAATCTCTTTTTCGTCTGCCATATCGCAGTAATCATAAGTGGCGGCTTGGTGAATTGTCAAAATAAACAACCTTAAGCGTTATACTTATAGTAATTAAAGGGTAATCTTATGGACGAACTAAACACACAACCGCAACACACAGAACAACCAAAATCGCAAAACGCGCCAAAAAAGAAAATGGCCATGAATATGTGGTGGGTATTAATTTTAGGTATTTTGTTTTTGGCATCACTAGGCTTCTTGGGATGGTACTGGTGGCAAACACAGGCTCAGCTTAAAAGCCTAGGCGACGAAAAAACTCAGTTGCAAACCCAGATAGATGCACTTAAAAAGGCTCAAGCCGATGCTAACGCAGCCCTGTCTTCGGGTACGGCGCCTAAAGTCGCTACCCCGTGCAATAGCACGCCAACCGCAGCGCTTAAAGAAAACATTAAAGCCTCGCTAGACAGCCAAAACACGGCCGCCATTGGCAGCTATGCAGCTAATCCGGTTAAGTTCGTAATCGCCGCCAGTGAAAAAGGAGGCAATGAAACTCCCGACCAAGCCGCTGCCGACATGGACTACACCCACACCGCTACTGGACCTTGGGACTTCGCCCTGCCAGTCACTACAACCAACACTTGGAAGGCTGGCTTTTACAAGGATTACTTTGGCACCAACACATACATAGGCAAAGCAGCAAGTGGCATGGTCGCCAGCTTCGACTTTGACTGCAACGGCAAAATTAAAACTATTTTCTTGGCTGCTGACGCAAGTTTGCTTTAAACCGCATCGCTCTTAGATTACAATTAGCTTAAGTTTTGCTGATAATTCGGCAATAACAAACAAAAATAACAAAGGCAGAACATTCAATACTTTGACCAACTTATGCGCTTAGTGCCGCTCGAGGTCTTTGTGTTTGTTGGCACGTTTCTTGAAGAGTTAATTTCGCCTATTCCATCGTTTATCGTTATGGTGCCTGCCGGATCGGCCGTTCAAGCAAGCGGTGGATCGCTGTTATATTTGCTTTGGCTAGCCACCATTGCCAGCGCTGGCCGTATGATAGCCGGCACAATCTTGTATTTCGCCGCCGACAAACTAGAAGATGTTATTTTTGCCAACGGGCGCAGTTTTTGGGGCATGAATCACAAAAATATCGAGGGTTTTGGCAAAAAACTCAGCAAAAAAACTAAGCACACTTGGTTAATATTATTCGCCGTAAGCGCAGTTCCATTTTTACCAACCGCCACGCTGTCGCTAACTTGTGGCTTTATAAAGGTCCGCTACCGCACCTTTATAACCTCTAACTTCTTGGGCTCTATTGTGAACGGCTTTTGCTACCTGTATATGGGCTACGCTGGATTACAGGCGGCTAGATTGCTGGGCCATCTAGACTTTTGGTCGCAAATTATCACCGGCACAGCAGCAGTCATTGCGATTATTTGGTGGATTATATGGCGACAGGGAAAATCGCGCAGCAGAAAAAATAAATAGTGCGCTTGTATAGATTGGCCGTATCCCCGACTACATTGGGTTAGAAAGTTGAAGGTAGTTACCTTCTGGGTCTGCTACTGTAGCTTGCCAAAATTCTTTGTTGGTTGGGTCGGGGTTGTAGGGTTTGGCTACTTCGGTGGCGCCGGCGGCGATAAGTTTTTCAAACGCGCCTTTAACATCGGCATCGTCAAAAGCAATCATCACCCTTTGTGGCTGGGTTGCCTTACCTTTTACTTCACTATGAGGACCAAAAAACAGATGGCCAGAACCTATATCCCAACCATACCAATCACCCGGCATCGCCCATTTTGGTTCACCGAATGCTTTTGTGTAGAAATCTGCTAATTTTTTAGCATCTTCAGCGCCTATTTGTACACCATTCAAATTCATACTAACTCCTTTTGCTTTTATTATACTTGTTGATTATCAAGAGTTAAATTATCCGCTCAAAAGCATAGACACCCTTTTAGCACGGCACTCGCGTTTGGATCCGAAGGGATTCACCGCCACGGCGGGCCGGGCTTTGCCCCAGGCAAACCCGTTCGAATCCCTCACTATCAATAACAAATAAATTGCCGAAGGCACTAAAGGCCTCCGGCAATTTATTTGGCTCCGGGGGTGGGATTCGAACCCACGACCAATTGATTAACAGTCAACTGCGCTACCGCTGCGCTACCCCGGAATGCTCTGACTATTATAACAGCAATCTAACAGGGGTCAATTGACTACTTTGCAGCAGCACAATAATATTCGACTATTTAGTCGTAGTAAATCGCACACTAGCGTGCTTCAATAAAAAAGCGGGGGCTAGCTGCTGGGCTAGCCCCTTTGCCTTTGTGTTTACGCGTGTCCACCAAATATGTAATTGATGACTATGTTAAACACGTTGTTGTTACCGGTCACATTAAAGTTTAGATCGGTCGCAACATTTGCGGTTATGTTTTGGCTACCGTAACCGCCGTAGCCACCACCCATGTGATGTAAGTGCTTCCAAGCACTTACGCACTGGCCATGGTTTTTAAAGTGATGTTGCTGGCACCACTGTTGCGTAGGCATGTCGGAAGTTGCTCCCGCAACACCGGCAAGTCCCACAAATGCCGTCATGGCTGATACCAAAACACCGACAGCCAATTTACTCGGCCCAAGTTTTTTGGTTAAGCCCGTTCGATGACTTATAGCTAACGCCATGGCTCCCCCTTTTATCGTTTGTACCTGCTAATTTTTGACGGTTTTATTCTGCACGTCACCGTCAGAGTTGGCTTGCGATGCCTTACTTCGCTATTACCTCCTTAGTACTGCGTTCCAGGCGCAAGGCTTTGCTAAAATACCAAAGCTCGCGACCCAGAACAAACATACCGACCAACAGAAGCAGGAACACATACCCGGCAAAAGCGTCGGCAACTTGCAGACGGCCCACAGCTAGCGCACCCGCAACCACACCCAAAGCCACAATGGCCAGCTTAAATACCTGGCGGCTTTCGTGGCGCCAAAAAGCAAGTAGCGCGTAAATACCGATGCTGATTTGACCATAGACAGGGTAGTCAGATAGAACTATCAAAACCATAATCGCCGCGATCATCAGGCCGACGTAGACAAACTTGCTGGAGCGGCCAGCAACTTTTAGGTTACTTTGCATCGTCGGTGTCCTCCCCTTTTACGACCTCGTAAACTTTAAGCGTGGGGGTATCTTGAACCACAAGCAGGTCGGATTGTTTATCAAGGTAGTTGTAACTTTGATAGTCATATTCTTTGGCCAAAATTACATGACTAAATCCTAGCTGATCCAGCTGATTGCCAAGCGTGGTCGAAAGTGACCCCATGGCCAGCACATTTTGTTCAATTAGCCGGTTGTTTGCGTTTGGCACGGTCGGTTTGATGTTTTTAAACTCCGGATTGTCACCAACCACTGTAGGTTTATCAAAAAACTTATTAGCAGGATTGGCGATTATACGACCACTAAAGCTAAAATCAATATATTGGTGCCATGGCAAGAACAGTACTTTTTTGACATTTTTTTCGTTGTTAAGATACTTGTTGGCGGCATACCAATCGTCGGGATAGCTTTTGGGGGTTAACTGACCGTTGAATCCCCAAACCATGGTTGGTGTGCAAACAACTGGCAGCAACATTATCAAGCAAGCGACTATTGTTAAGGTTAGGCGCGAGTGCTTTGCCGCAAACTTTTGCAGAACTACCGACACGCCAACACCCGCCAAAACCGCATAGACCAGCGCCAGCATTGACACAAACTTTTGCGGCTCACGGTAACCCGAAGCAAAGGGCACAAGCGGCGCCAACCAACTTATTAATGGCGTAGCCGCCAGCACCACTGCCGCCAAAGCCACAGAGCCAAGCGCTACTAACCTAGGCCGGTTAGTTCTCCAAAACCAAACCACTCCAAAACCAACCAAGATCCAAAGAAGTATCACAATCAAGCCCCATGCTGGCACGACTTGCTGCGGCTGGGTAAACATATCGCGGCTTTCGGCCCAAAAACCTTGAAGCCGCAAAACACTGCCCACGGCGCCTAAGCCACCAGTGTCACTGGTAGCAAAGGCCTGAGAGTCTACCGCGTTAAAGCTGCTAGTAGCCTGGCTTATGTCGGTCTTGCCCAAAGCAGTCGGTACTAACCAGTAGGCGTTTATGAGGAAAAACGCAGTCACCGCTACTACACCAAAGTTAATGGTATCTTTTATATGCTTGGCTTGTTTGCGGTATCTCCACAAAGTCCCGAGTGCAATCGGCACACCAATAATCAACAACATGCCTGCATGATGCAGCGACACCCCAACCACTAATGCCGACCAAAACGCTAACCAAATGGCGTTCTGAAGGTTTGGGTTTTTGAGAAGCTTAAGCAACTGCAAAACGAAAAATGGTGTAAGTGCATAACCCAGCAAAACCAGGTATTGACCGGCCATAAACCGGTCGTAAATAAATGGATTAATCATGTAGAACAAGCCCGCAAAGTACGCTCCCCAAATTAGGTAACGCCCACCCAGGTTACTGACCAAGCTAAAAAACAGCTTGTGAGCGCCAACGCCAGACAACACCAGTGCCGCCAAAAGTAGAAGCTTTTCAATAATCTGACTGGGTATTATTAAATTGAGTACGTGTAGAATGGCTTCAAATAAATATGTGTTACTAAGGTTCGTAGGCCAACTAATATGAGGCGCAAAAACTAGGTCGAGGGTTAAAATGTAGCCGGGCATAAGCAAAGGAAGCATGACTACCAACCCAAAAGCCGCGTACTGCGACCACAAGTTCTTAACGATTTTTTGCCACATTATTTTATCCCCCCGAACTGCACACTAAGTTCATTAGGGTTGCCGGTGGGACTGATTTTAAACTTACTGGTTTGCGCATTGGTAAAATCTTTGGGAACTTGGTCGGCAGGCATTGGCGTAAGGGTTTCGGCTACCACAGCATTTTGGTCGGTGTTGGTGATTTGTAACTTGTGTTGCCCAGCCACCAATGAAACGTCGGTATAGAAATATGTAAGATCGATGTAATTGGTGGTCGATGTGTCACCTGCCAGTTTTTTAAATTCAACTTGCTGGCCTCCAAGGTTGGCCTGAATTTTGTCGCCACGCGAACCACCATGCAAAAGCAGTCTGTAATTGCCACTGGTTGGCACATTAAACGATATATCTAACGTGCTGTCTCCCTGAGTTAGGCCAACAAATTGTGGCGCTAGCAGGCCGGCCAGACTGGGCACTACTTCGTGCAGGTAATTGTAATCGTCGTCGGCTGCGTAAAGCGTGCTAAGCGACAGTGAATCGTTGGTGAAGTTCGAGCTGGCTACTAGGCGGCTATCGAATGGCAGTAGCACGGAATCTGGCTGGTATTTTTTAACCACACCAGCGCCGACGTACAAGTTGTAAAAACTTCGTTCCGGGTTGTCAGTTACTACAACTCCGTTTTGTTGCGTACTGAAGTCGGTTAGCTGCAAAGGAAAATCAAACTTAAGACCACTTAGCGAACCAGCTTTGGCAAAGTCAACAAATTTATTCCAGCTCAGGTCAATTAAAGACGCATTGTAAGTGAGCGCTTTTTGATCAAGTTCGTAAAGCGTGTAATCACTGCCGTCGTAGACCTTGTGGTAGCGGGTGCTGGCCGCCAGGGCTTTATCGATCGACTGCTCAATTCCTGGCAAATAAGTTATGCCCACTTTGCGTGCTTCGACATGTTTTGGTACCAATATGTGGCTAACCCCCAAATTGTTAGCAAGTACATCTTGCCACCAACTTTCGTGAAACGATATAGACCTATAAACCAAGTACGAAATTATTTTGTTCTGCGTGCTGGCACCCACGCCGTAATACAAGGTTGGCGTATCAAGGTAATAAATAAAGAACTTATCTAGAAAGGTGTAGGTTTTACCGTCTTGGGCGATTTCACGACCGCTTTCCATACTTGGCAAAATAAACAATTTACCGCTGCGGTTTTGGGCCAACATTTGTTTTATTTGCACAAGGTCATTGGGTATACGGTATGGCGAAGCAAATGTGGCCAGGTCGCCGCTAGCCAGCGCCGTGCGGTAGTCCCCGCTGGCGTAAAGCGGCAGCAAAGCAACTAGAATTATTAGGCCGATCGCTACCAGTCTTTTGCCGAAGCGCCGCATAAAAATATCGTGCAGCCAAACAAGTGCCAGCACAAAAAGTAACCCGCCCATGTAAAAGTAGATGAACTGGAATCGGTGCGGAAAACGCAAAATATTTATAAATAATGACAGTCCGTGGTTTATCGAATCGGCAAACCAGTTATTCTGTGTCGAAAAGAACGACGCCATGGCACTAAGCAAACTGTGAAACGAAAATATGCTAGCTTCACCGTAGCCAATAGACATCCACATAGACACCAGCATTAACACGAAAACCGTACTAACCAGCAACCTCCGCACCAAATTAAGGCCAATCCAGTTCTTAAACAAGAACACCGAACCAGCCAAAAAAGTTATTAACATCGACCCAAAACGCGGTAGTGGCGCCAAGTAATTGCCGTAGCGAATTAGGTCCAAGTGACCTGCCGTGTCGAATGAAAATATTGATGGCAAGCCAAGCGACGAATAATAAATCAGCCAGTAGTTAACCGGTATATCGGTAGATACCGACCCAAAGCTGCTCGATGTTGTAATCATAATTAGTGCCACGTACGGAATTAAACTGGCAAGCAGCACCGCAAAAAAGTAAATTAAATGCTTTTTTAAATAGAAACCAAAGAACGGCCGGTTAACCACCAACACAAAGATGCTATGCACAATTAGCATTAATGTAAAAATCAGGTAAAAAATAACATGGTAGTGTACGGCCGGGTTAGCAAGTACCACCAAACTTAGAACTATCATGTTTTTGACGCTAAGGTTGCGCCTAAAAAAGATCTGCTCAATAGCCAAGCTGACCGCCACGGCAAACAAACTAAAGCCGATTATTAAAACGTAAAAGTGTGCCACTTTGGCGTACAGCAAAATACCATGAATGACCGCCGCCGCCAGAATAGATGCCAGTACACCAATATAAGGTCGCTCCTTCGAAAAATACCGCGTCACAATATGGAAGGCAAAGAACAACAAGAAGGCTGATAGAGCGTTCATAACAACCAGTGCAATCGGCAAAACTGGCGCAAACCTAACCCAAGCCGTCCAAAACGAATAGCCAGTGCGCACTTCGTCTGATGATGTTAGGTCTGATGCATCGTCGCCCCAAAATTGCGTGCCAAAATTAAAGAACGGCACAAGCTCTTCGCGCACTATAACCGAATTACCACTCCATATGTTTGGTGTGGCAGCTACGACATCGCGAAAAATAAATACATGCCAAATCAAAAAGCCCGCAAAAATAAGCACGTACAAAGTGCGCAAGTCACTGAGCATACGTTTTAAAAATCTAACTGATCCAGACATTCTTGCCCTCGTTTAAGCTGCTGTGCGGTTATAGATTTAAGCTTGGTTTTGGCCGCAAGCAGGTTGTCTGCCAACGATTGGTAGGTTCGGTCCAGACTCCAAATGGTCAGATCTTCGAGTTTTAAGCCGTACGGATATTTACTATCTTCTAAAAATCGCCAGCACTTGGTGTCATAGGCTAAACCTACAAACGGTGTGTTAGCGGCAGTTGCTAAAAGCAACGAATGAAACCGCATGCCCACAAAAATATCGATTTGTTTAAACACCGACACGGCTTGGTCGATTTCGATTTTTGGCAGAAGCAGGCAATTGTCGGTACTAGCTAGACGCGGAACAATTTCGCGCTTCATAAACGCGTGGTCGTTGTTGTCATTAAAGTCGTGTTGGAACGGCATTAGCACCACAAAGCTGCCAGCACTTAACAGGCCCTCGATAAACTGACACATGCTTTCTATATAAAGTTCGCGGTTTATCCAATCAGGAATATCCGACAGAAGATTTATACCAACAACGCGCTTGCCTTTTGGCAGTTTTAACGCAGCCTTATGCCACTCTTTTTGCCAAACGTTATTTATAAATAAGCCATCAGTCGCCAAGCTAATCTTGTTTTTTGGCAAACTTAATGTTTCGTGAGCAATTTTGTACGATTTTTTATCGCGAAAAACAGTAAGCTTCGACACCACTAGCGCCGTGCGGGTTATAAACCGGCCAATGCCCGTCTTTAAAACACCAATACCAATATGCAGGTTGTAGATTTTTAGACCAAGTAGCCGCGCCAAGATATTAAAGACCATCACTCTAATAATCACCGAGTATTTACCGCGGCCGGTCGTAGAATAAAGTTCTTTAAAAACTGTGCCGCCGCCATAAACCACACAGTCCACATTTTTTAAAATACGCAACCAGCCGGTCAGCGACGTTTCGTAGGTCGGCCTTACCACTAAGCCGGGAAACTCTTTTTTGATTATTGCTGGAATGTTTTTGGTCCGGCTGGCGTTAACAATAATTTTTTTGTATCCGCGTAGCCGCAGCAAACTTAAGTAGTTCCACATTAGCAAATCGTCACCCAAGTTTGTTTGACCATAGCTACCCAATAGCAACGCAGTTTTTTGCTTCATTTAAGCCAGGCCTATCTGCTTGTATAAAGTGGCGGTTTTTAGGCTGGTGCGAGGCCATAGCCTGTCTTGCCTTAAGTTTACTATTTGGCCTTCAAAGTTATCGGGCTTGCCAAAAAAATCGGTCAGTTTATTGGCGAGTGCCGTTGAATTAGAAGCAAAAATCAGTTCTTTGCCAAAAATATTAGCAAAGGCATCGCTAGCCAAAAACGGTCGGCCGTAGCCAATCGCAAACGCCATGGGACCAGAGCTAGACATGGCTGCGGTATACGGATAAACCGAAACGTCGGCGGCACTGTAGTAAAAGCCAACCTTACTTTCAGGTATAAAACCAACCCATTTGTATTGATCTGAGGTTAGCAGTTCTTTAGCCTTTTGTTGGTAACCGGCGTAGATTTTTTTGTAGTTGGGATCGTCTTTAAGCTTGGGGTGTTCGCCTGCGCCGATTATTAAAAATGCCCGTGGGTTGTTTTTGGCGTATTCAGCAAAGCCCTGTATTAGCAGATCGATTCCTTTATAGCCAGCGGCATACCCCATAAATAAGACTACTTGTTTGTCTATGCCTATGCCTAGCATGGTGCGAGCATCGGTTTTGTCCATAGCCGTAAATTCTTCGGCACCGTGTGGTATAACCTCTACCTTATCGGGGTTAGCGCCGTAATCGTGGACCAGTGTGTCTTTAAAAAACTGCTCGTGCACAATAACGCGTCTGGGCCAATGTGCCAGTGGCCAATAAAGTAGTTTTAGGCCAAGCCGCACCGCCCAAACTGGCGCGGGCGAGTAGTTATTGGCTTTAACAAAATCGCTATCAACGTCGGCAGCACCAAGTACGCCGTGTAGTGTTAAGGTGACTTTTTTGTGCCATTTAAAAAGCAAAACGTGCAATAAGTATGCGGTGGCCAGACCGCCAAAAAGTGCTAGTTCGTGCTGAATGTGAACTACGTCAGGGTTAATTTGGCTTAGCCGCTTGTTTAGCTGCGATAAAAAACGCATATCACGGTCGAAGCAGCGGACAATGGTTAGTCCGTCTTCTTCATATTGTTGGTCTTTACTGTCAATGCGATTGGCCAAAACAAAGTGCTGTGTACCCGGCTCTTTTGGCATGTTGGTTAGCAGGTTTTTTTCGTATGCCGCTACGCCACCGTCCGGCACATGTTTTTGGCCGCGCTGAGGATAAATACTTATATGCGCTATTTTCATAACTCACCCCCATCTAGTTCTTTCATTGTGTCGCGCCTTACCACGTAAAGCGGGCGGTTGGTAACCTCTAAATGAATACGTGCAATGTACATAGCTACCAAGCCCATACACATCAGCACTAAGCCGACCAAAAACACAATTAGTGTGGCGAGCATAGCCGTGCCGGTAAACTGTAAATGGTATGGGTCGTTCCAAATGTATTTTGTAAGATACATAAAGAAACCAAGCAGACCCGAAAAGAACAGAATTATACCACCCAAATAACCGGCTACACGCAATGGCAATAAGCTGTGCGATGTAAAGCTATTTATGGCCAGGCTAACTAATTGCTTAAAGCCGTAGCTTGCTTTGCCATTAGCGCGGGGCGGTGCCTTAAACGGCATGAACTGACGCCTAAAACCTAGCCAGTCCAGCAATGCGCGCGTCATTCGGTTTCGTTCGGTCATGTTTTTAAATGCTTCGACTACTTTGCGATCAACTAACCGATAGTCTGTGGCGCGGGGCGTGATTTGCTTAACACCGCAAATACCCATAGTTTTATAGAACGTCCACGAACAAAGTTTTTTGAACCAACTTTCCTTTTGGTCATACGCACGAATGCCAACCACTACGTCGGCACCGTTTTTCCATTTTGCAAGCATTTCGGGTATGTGTTTGGGCGGATGCTGCATATCTGCATCGAGCATAATTACAGCATCGCCCGTCGCAGCGTGAAGGCCGGCGCTTACCGCAGCCTCTTTGCCAAAATTGCGGGCAAATTCAATAAGCCGTACCCTTTTATCACTTTGAGCTAAGGCCTCTAGTACATTCAAAGATCGGTCAGTACTGCCGTCGTCTACAAATATTAGCTCAAAAAGATAAGATACTTGCTCTGCGACCCCGTTAAGTGCTTTGTATAAAAGTGGAATGTTTTCGGCTTCATTGTGCACCGGGATCACGATGGATAGTGCTTGTCGTTTCGTCAATGCTCCCCCTGCTGGTGAGGCGCTCTCTGGTTACCCAGATGGCGATTAGACTCATGCTTACCATACTGCCGACGAACAAGCTTTCAACTATCGCTTGCAGGCTCCCGTGGTGGAAATATATCAGCCCAAACGTGGCAGCAAGACCTATTATAGCAAGCATTGCGCTTATGTTTCGTTTTAGCGCCAAAAAATACGATACTACAACATTTAGTAACGATATTAAGAATGTTGTAACAGATAGCATTGGTAGTAAGTTAGCTACTGGAGCATACTTTGCGCCCATTAAAAATATTGTGACCTGCGTCGGGAATAGAACCATGGCCGCCAAAAAGGGCAGGCTAACCGCCATAAAAAGACCTAGCGATTTTACTAACCTAGCACGATTGCTGCCTGGCGGTGATTCAATTTTTACGGCTGGCAAAAGCGCCATTACAATTGGTGTGGTCAAAAAGAAGATTGTGCGCGCCACAGTTACCACGCCGGCATAAAGTCCGGCAGTATGGGAGTCGAACAAGTGTTTAACTACCAGCGCGTCAATTGTTAGCTGCAACATTAAAGCCAACGATCCGGCCAAAACTACTAGACTGTAGTTGAGTTCGCTGCGGATTTTATCGATATTTGGCAGCGCCCACAAGTTAACGCCACTCGGATGCTTCAGCCCAACTTGGCTCGACTTGCGTGCCGAATACAGCATGGCTACAGCCTGGCCAATTGCCACACCAGCCAGCGCACCTTCGGCACCCAAGCCAAACAAAACCAATGGCAGCGAAAACACAAACCGCCCAGCGGCCGAAACCAAATTAGCAACCGCGCTGGGAATAAACTTATGAACGCCACGCAAAAAAGCCGTCCTAAAAGTTAGAGGCACCGACACTACCAGCAAAATGGCCAGAATTGTAAACGGCACACTGCTGGCAAATTTGAAGTAGCTTTTAAGCCACTCGCCAAAAATCAGCGTCAGTACAACCGTGCTCAACGCCACCCAAACCGAAACACGTTCCAGTTCTAAAACAGTGGTGTTCCGTTGCTTTTTGTCTTTGTAATTAGCCACTACAAAAACCGTGGTAATACTAAGTACCGTCAAAAAAATGGTTAGCTGCAAAAACAGCGAAAAAATCGCCTGCACTTCGCCAAAGGAAGTTGGGTCTAGCAACCGACCAACTACCGGGTAAAACAAGTAATTCAGTAAACCTACTGCAGCTGCACTGATAAACAGAATGGCATTTTGGCGTAAAAATACGCTGCTAGCTATGACCTTGAATAATTTCATGCCGCAGGTACAATCATACAGCAAAAAAGCTAGCGGTTATTTTTTATGCAATGCCAACAGACGGGGTTTGAACGAACGTGCCGCATCTTCTAGACCAAGCACTTGCAGGGCGCCAACCAATACGTACAGATTGTCGATTTGCTTCTGCGATAGCGCAGTGTCGGTTTCGGCTGCGCCAAACTTTTTGCCGACTAGTTCAACAATCCACTTTTGCTGTTCGGGCGTAACGGTTTGGCCTTGTTTAAAGCCGCCAGCACCACGAACGACTTCTAGCGATCTGGCCGAGCGGTCGCGTTTACGCAGGTGCCCTTTTTTGATCAAGTTTTCTATATGTATTGCGACTGTCGAAACTGATTTATAGTTAAGCGCGTGCATAACCTCGCGATAGCTCGGCCCATACCCATGACCGGTAATAAAACCGTCTATGTAGCTAAGAAGCTCGCGCTGCTTTTTAGATGGTCTGGTTGCGGCGGCTTCGTCGGTCATATTTGTATAGGCCCCGTCCTAGTGCCTCTAAATACAAAGTAGTTGTCACCAATGTAGATCCAAAAGAACATAAAGAACCCAACCAAAACCTTGCCAATATATGGCGATATGCCAAACCAAGTCTCGAACGCCCACAACATGGCATAAGTTATTAGCAGGTTAACCCCCAAAAATACTAGGTAACGCCACATGTTGGTAGCCTCGCCTTGTTGGCTGGCTTGGTTGCGAAACACCCAAAAACGGTTCAAGCCGTAGCTTACAACTAAACCAACAATGTAGGCACCAACGGTCGCCCACAGCAGGCCCGAACTGAGCAGCGTAAAAAAGAGACCAAACGAAGCATAGTCCGATAACGACACAAGCGCGCCCGAAAGTGGATAAGCAACTGCTTTAGATTTGTCGACTCGCGACAGGAACGGCCCTTGGTAATAAGTGTGCAGATTCATGACTTACCTTTTATTTTACCGCTACGTGGTGCAAACACATACAGGCCGGCGATCAGCCACCATGTCATAGCCGTTGGGTCGTCGGACCAACCATGCAGGAACAAGTTTATAACACTTATACCCACAAGGCTGGCGAGCAGCAGCTTGGCCCATAGTTCGCTGCGCTGACGCCACAGCTGCATGGCCAGCAAAATGTTGATTGCCAAAAACGTTAACACACCAACAACGCCTGTTTCTTGAGCAATTTGAATGTAGTAATCCTCGGCTATTTTTGGATTGGCAGTGTTATAAAAGGATGCCGGTCCGGCCGTACCCACACCCTGGCCAAGCGGATGGGCCAACGCATCTTTGGCGCCAGCGTAACTTGCTTCCCAATGTTTTTGGCTAGAACCTTCGAACAGGCTAGAGTCGCCCGGGCTAGAATGAAACACCGCCAAACGCACTTGCGGCACAGCTGTTGCCAACCACAAAACAAAACCACCAGCCAGCGCCACCGACACAGCGCCCCACCTAATCCATTTGGCAAGCCTGTGCTTTGGTAGCGCCAATAATCCCAAGACCACCAGTGCTACGCCAGCGCCAAGCCACGCACTGCGCGATCCAGTTAGTCCCAAAGCTACCACGCCCAGGCCCAGCGCTACACCAGCTAAAATGTTACGTTTTTGATCGATCACCAAAGCCAGTGCCAGCATTAGCGGCAGAATTAAGTACGATCCCAGTTCATTTGGCCCGCGCATAGTTGCGAAGGCCCGCAGTGCATTTTTATTTTGATCTACCAAAATGTAGGGTGATATTGTTTGACTACTGTAGCCAAAATGAGCCAAAAAGTCAGCCGGCAAGAACACTACCTGCGCAATCGCCATAACAGAAACCACCACAACCACAATAAGCAGCCAAGGACCGGCGAACTTACGTATTTTGTGGACTATCTGCGCTCCGCCAGCTACTACCAGCTGCGCAAGCATAAACACTGCCAAAAATCGCAAGTTAAAAGCTAAGCCCGCAAAAGTAGCAGCCATGTTGGCGGGCGACAGCACGGCCCAAACAATATTTATAGCCAGGTACAGAATTACCAATCGGTTAATCCACCGCGACCACAAACTTTGCCACACATCGGGCTGTAAAAATAAATAAGCTATAGCCAAAGGCGCTAAGGCGAGCAGTAAAACTTCTGGCCAGCTCTTCCACAAGAATAGCGGGCCAATAGCTGTGCCGCCCCAAGTAGAAATAAAGGCATGAAACGGTAGTAAAACTAAAAACACAACTAGTGCAGCAGCAAACAGGCTAAGCAGGGCATTCGAAAGACGAAGTCGCATGCTAACATAATAACCCACCCTGTACGCTTAGCACCCCTATTGCTACAATATAATCACCATGCCAGCAAGGTTCGCCAGATTATACGGTTTAGCGCTTATAATGGGCGACTTTTTTATTTTGCTACTCGCTTTTACGCTGGCGTACATTGTGCGAGTACAAATAGACAGCCGACCACTTGTAGCCGAAATTTCAGCTATTAGTTTTTTGGGTACTTCCCTATTAATTATTCCTATGTGGCTGGCTACCTTTTGGTTTCTAGACCTATATAATAGTCAAACTTACAACAAACGGCTGACCGAATGGGGAAGGTTAGCGATCGGTAGTGCCATTGGTATTTTAATTGTGCTGGGCTATAGCTATGTAATAGATAAGCCCGTGTTCCCAGCCCGCCTGGTTGCTGTTTACGCACTGATCACCTCTTTTATATTGTTGCTTATCGGACGCGAGCTTATGCGCGCCTTACGAACGCTGTTGTTCAGATTTGGCCGCGGTATTAGCCGGGTGTTAGTAATTGGCAACTCGTCCGCCACCAAAGATATCGCACTGCAACTTAGCGACACACGCCGCTCTGGATACAAAGTTGTAGCCATTGCCGGGCCCAAGTTGGTTATGCCTGATCACTTTAGGGGTGCGCGTTTTCCAACCGTCGAGCATGCCCTAGCGCATTTGACCGACAAACGCATAACAACCATCATTCAAACCGATCTTTACGACAGCAGCGAACGTAACCAGCGCATTTTAGGTGCCGCGCAGTCTAACCACATTGTTTACAGGTTTATTCCGGGCGAGCCCGAATTTTATTCGGGCAAAAACACTGTTGACGTGTTTCTTGGCTATCCCATAATTTCGGTTTATCAAACACCTCTGGTGGGCTGGGGAACAATTGTTAAGCGCGTCTTCGACACCATTGCGACAACTTTAATTGTGCTTCTGCTGTCGCCCGTTTACCTGCTAATAATTTTGCTGCAAATAATCTTTAACCATGGCCCAATTTTTTATACCAGCAAACGGCTGACCCGCTACTCTAAACCGTTCACCCTGCTTAAGTTCCGCACTATGCGCCATAAACGCGGTTACGATAACAAGGATGCCGCTGAAGAATTTGCCGCCATGGGCCGCGCAGATTTGGTCGAAGAATATAACCGTACCCGCAAGGTTGTAAACGACCCACGAGTCACGCTTTTCGGCCGTTTCTTGCGCGCCACATCATTGGACGAACTGCCACAACTATTTAACGTTTTAACCGGCGATCTAAGCCTGGTTGGCCCACGACCAATACTGCCACAAGAACTTGGACTGTACCGTGGCAAAAACTCGCTGCTGCACAGCGTTAAGTCGGGCGTGACGGGTCTGTGGCAAGTATCTGGCCGTAGCGACCTGCCATTCGAAAAGCGGGTTGAGCTTGAGCTTTACTACGCGCAAAACTGGAGCTTTTGGCTAGACCTAAAAATACTGCTTAAGACCATTCCGGCATTATTCAAAAAAGGCGCGCGTTAATGCACAAACTGCGGGTGGCGATTATTTGCGACTGGCTGACCAACACTGGTGGCGCCGAAAAAGTAGTGCTAGCGCTGCACCATGCCTACCCCGAAGCACCGATTTACACATCGGTTTTTGACCCTGCAGGTTGCCCGGAACTTGCCGATGCCGACATTCGCACCACCTACCTGCAAAAATTACCCAAATTCTTGCGTAACTGGCACCAATTACTGCCAGTGTTTCGTGATGGTGCTTTTCGCCGATTAGACCTGTCTGGCTATGACCTAGTTATCAGCTCGGCCAGCGCCGAGGCCAAAGCTGTGATTAGACAACCCGACGCCCTGCATGTTTGCTACTGCCACACACCCACCCGCTATTACTGGAGCCACTATCACGAATACATGCAAAACCCAGGCTTCGGCATTCTTAACCCATTAATCAGGCTAGTAATGCCAAGCTTTGTGGCGATAATGCGCAAGCTAGATCTGCGCGCCGCACGCGGGGTGGACTACTTTATTGCCAACAGCACCGCCGTAGCTGAACGCATTAAAAAGTACTACCAACGAAACGCAACGGTTATTCACCCGCCAATTCAAACCCAGTATTTTACCGAGATCCCATTATCTAAAGAGCGCAGCGGTTTTATTATTGTTGGCCGCCAAGTGCCATACAAACGGTTCGACCTAGCTATTAAAGCCTGTAACCAACTAGGGTTGCCCCTAACCGTGATCAGCAATGGTGGCCCAGAACACGAACGGCTTAAAGACTTGGCCGGCCCCACGATCAATTTTATAAATGCAACCGACCCCGAAAAAGCACTGGCACTTTCTAACGCCGAGGCTTTCTTGTTCCCACAAGAAGAAGACTTTGGGGTAGTGCAAGTAGAGCCACTAGCCGTTGGCACGCCCGTAATCGCCTACGCCAAAGGCGGAGCGTTGGACGTGGTTCAAGATGGCAAAACCGGCGTGTTATTTAAACACCAAACCGTCGAAAGTCTGGTGGACGCTATAAAACGCTTCAAAAAAATGAGCTTCGACCACGCCAAAATTCGCGAATATTCTAAACAGTTCGGCGAAGAACGTTTTATTAAAGAAATACATGATTTTGTGGCTAGCAAACGCACTCGCGCGCACTAAGTAAATTAGTCTAAATAGCTGCGCGGCCGATACTTATATATTTTAGGCCGGCACGTTTCATATCGTCGGGGTCGAACATATTACGGCCATCGTACACAGTTTTATCTTTTAATTCGGCCTTTAGTTTGGCTAAATCTGCGGCGGCGAATTCTTTCCATTCGGTCACAACTATTAACGCATGAGCGTCTTTTAAGGCGTCTTGAGCGGCATTACTGTAGGTTATGGTATCGTCAAGCACCTTGCGAGTATTGTCGGCGGCTTCGGGGTCATAGGCTTGGATTTTAGCACCGCGGCCAACAAGTTCACGGATAATTTCGATTGCTGGTGCTTCACGAATATCGTCGGTGTCGGGCTTAAAAGCTAATCCCCAAACCGCAAAAGTCTTGCCAGCCAGATTTTCACCATACTTAGCCACGATCCGGCCAACCAACACTTGTTTTTGATGGGTATTAACCAGCATTACTGCTTTTAGAATTTTAAAGTCATAGTCACGTTGGTGGGCAATCCGTTCCAAGGCGCTAACATCTTTTGGAAAGCAACTGCCACCATAGCCAATACCGGCGTTTATGTATTTGCTACCAATGCGTGGATCAGGGGCGATGCCGCGCTTGACCTGCTCAACGTCGGCACCGACTAGTTCACAAAGGTTGGCGATCTCGTTCATAAAGCTGATCTTGGTGGCTATAAATGAGTTAGCGGTGTACTTGGTCATTTCGGCCGAAGCTTCGTCCATAATTAACAGCGGTGCACCGGCTGAGGTATAAGGCTTGTAAACTTCTTGCATAACTTTGGCGGCTTTGGCAGAGCCAGTGCCAACCACAATGCGGTCGGGTTTCATAAAGTCGTTTACGGCAAAACCTTCGCGCAAGAATTCTGGGTTAGATATAACATCAAAGCCAACCTTGGTGTGCTTACTAACCAACCCGGCAACTTTTTGTGCCGTTCCAACCGGCACCGTACTTTTGTTGATAAGCACAGTGTAACCCTTTAAAACCTGGGCTACATCTTGGGCAGCTTTTAGCACAAAACTTAGGTCGGCTTCGCCATCGCCATTTGGCGGAGTAGGCAGGGCAAAAAATATAGCGGCCGGTTCACCAATTTCGGCAAGACTAGTTGTAAAGCGCAGATTACCAGCTTTAAAGTTCTTTTTAACAAGGTCGCCCAGGCCAGGTTCGTAAATAGGTATGTCACCTTTTTTGAGCCGGGCAACTTTAGATTCGTCTATGTCTACACAGACAACATCATGCCCCGCCTCCGCAAGACAAGTGCCAGTAACCAGACCAACATAGCCTGTGCCAATAACAGCTAGCTTCATACTAAACACAGTCTAGCTTAGTGGCCCTAGTCGGGCAATCCCTGGGACTTGTTCGGACTATGAGGCGTCTGCTTCCATATATAAAACTTGGTCCAAAAGAAGTTCCAAAATAGGGCAATGGCCGATCCACCAACCAATCCAAAGAAGTAGTGAAGGTGGAACACGCTAACCGCTAGTACCACGATAAGCGTATTAATTAACGCGCCGCTCCAAAAAGACAAATGGAACTGCGCCAGCAAAATACGTTTGCGCTTACCGGCCGACTGGTCTTTAAAAGTCCAAAAATGATGCAGCGCAAAGTTAGATATTAAAGCCGTTTCGGCGCCGATAAGCTGGGAAGCCCAAATTGGCAAGTTGGCAATGTCAAACAGCACAAAAAGCATTCCAAGGTTGACTAAAAAGCCAATCGCACCAACCATGCTAAAGCGTACGAAGTCTATTTTAAGCAACTTACGGCCAGTTTTAATGGCGTAAAAATAGATCCTCTCCGTTTCTTTTTGCAAGTTATGCATACGTTCTAGATCATGATAACATACGGTTAACAAGTAATTATGAGGCACATACTTTAAATGGCTAAGGTCAAAAAACTGTCTATTGTTATACCCTGCTATAACGAAAAAAATACGATTCATCATATTTTAGAAGAAGTTGACGATGTAAACTTGGGTTCAACCGAAAAAGAAATTATCTTGGTTGACGACGGCTCCAAAGACGGCACCCGGGAACTACTTAAAGCGCAGTACGCCAAAAAACCTGGCTACAAAGTTTTGTATCAAGACCCAAACCAGGGTAAGGGCGCTGCTTTAAAACGCGGCATTTTAGAAAGCACTGGAGACGTAGTAGTTATTCAAGACGCCGACCTAGAATACGATCCGCAAGAATACAAGCGCTTACTATACCCAATTGAACGTGGCCACGCCGATGTAGTTTATGGATCTAGGTTTATAGGTGGCGAGCCTCACCGAATTATTTACTACCGTAACCAAGTCGCAAACAAATTTTTGACTACTCTTAGCAACATACTGACCGGCCTAAACCTGACCGACATGGAAACTTGCTACAAAATGTTCCGCGGCGACCTAGTGCGTGGGCTAGCTAAAGACCTAAAAGCACAGCGCTTTGGTTTTGAGCCCGAAATCACTGCTCGCGTGGCTAAAAGCGGTGCCAAGGTTTATGAAATTGGTATCAGTTATTATGGCCGCAGCAAAGAAGAAGGCAAAAAAATTGGCTTCAAAGATGGCTTAAAAGCAATTTGGGAAATTATTTACTTTAACGCGACCGTCAAGCGTAAAAAAGACTAGCAACCGTCGCCGTTTTTAAGATCGTAAATGTATATTGGCGTTTTGTCGTCGCGATAAATTATAGGGAACCCGTCGTTATACAAAACGCGGCTAGCCATGTATCTAATATGGTACAGCGAGCACAATTCGCCGTGCCTGTTTTGCTCTATAGCTGCAAAAATATGAAAGTCTTTGTCGCTTACGCTAGTAGGCGTGCGCGTAGTGTAGCCGAAAGCCATTGGTATTTGGTGCTGAGTTTGACCAAATAGCGCCCAACTAGGCGTCGTAGCCGCGTTATCGATAATTCCACTACCCGCTTTAATGGGCAGGTTTTTTAGCACGCTTACGTACGCCGGCTCGTCGGGAAGAGTAAGCGGCAAGGGCATTGGATACATTTCTACTGTAGTAATCAGCACCAGCCCGACAAAAATCAACCTACCCTTGGTGGTCTTAAGGTTGATCTTTTTAAGTACAAAGCTGGTAATTATTATGCCCGCTATCAAAACGACTATCATCATGCGAACAGGAACACCAGATATTTGTAGCGGCGGGAAGACTTTTTCTAAAAGCAGGTACGGCAGGGGAACAGATTGTAGGTCGGCGCCAAAAGCTCTTGGGTGGCGGCCCAAACTTAGAACCGAAAAAACAATAAACACAATCCACCAAACATTAATCCAACTAGGCATTATCAACTTAAGCTTGGCGCGCGTCTTTTTAAAGAAGGCAACTATAACGCCCACGATTATCACAAGCCCCAGGTAAACGCTGGTTTCGGCCTTATAGCCAGGCAGGTTAGCCCAATGCCAGGCAGTTAAATTCGAAAAATACCACTGGCCACCGGGTATAAAGGGCGAAAGGGCATCGAGACCAAAAATATCTGCCGGGTGAGCGCCCAACAATGGATCACTTTTAGGGTTAGACATAAGTAGCGCATAAACAATTGGCCCTGATGTTAGCAAACACGTGACCACAAAGGCGGCCAACACCTTAAGTATCCTTGCCTGCTTAAGCGAAAACTTTTTAGTAAACAAGAAGTAAAAGAAGATAATTGCAGCAATGGTTACGCAGTAAAAGAAGTAGTAGTAATCACACAAAATTACCAGGAATAACGACAGTGCGGCAGCTACGGCCAGCTTGTACGTCCAGCGCTCAAGTAGCATCCACCATAGCAAAATAAATAGCGGCAGCCACTCCAACGATACCAGCTGCAAGTGGCCCAAAGCGTGCGCAAAATGGTAACTAGAAAAGGTGTACAAAAAGCCGCCAAACAGCGCCACTACATATGAGCGGTTAAGGTGGTATACCAGCCAAAACATCGTTAAGCCGCCAACCACAAACGAGAACGTAACCATAACGTTCGTAGCCTGAACAAGACTTAAGCCAATACCCATAAGCGGAATGGCTACCAGGCCATTAAAAATGTTCATAGTTTGAGTGATCAGCGGAATACCGTGCGGAAAATGCAAAAAAGTAGTGAAGTAAGGGTTTTGATGCAGTTGAGTTATGGATTTATTTACCCACCAGATATTCCAAACATTCTGAAAGCCATCGCCGCTATCCAAAAAGAATCCTTTAGAAAAGCCCGCAAACCAATGCGGGTTAAATATAAAGAAGAACACTAAATATATAAACAGCGGCACAACAAAGAACAGCAGCGCTTTTCTAACAATTGGGTTTGTCATTAAGGTTTTATAAAGTCGCCTAAGTTCACCAATGTCGCTTAGAACGCCGCTCGCCGAACTATGCCGGCTACCCGCTTTCTTTGGTGCTGACTTTTTAACAATCATTACCAATGAGTATACACGTTACCCCGGCTACTCTAGCTAATTTTTATGCACACTTTTTTGGCGATCGCTAAGCAGTTGAGACCATATTTTTGCCGCGCAGCCTGTGCTACCATATACAAGAATGAGAAAGGTTCTAATTGTATTCTGCCTAGCTTGGGTTACGTATAGCCTAGTTATTACTGGCCACATGGTTATACAACTCGGCTGGAAAGATAGGTTGCAATTAAGTCCTTCGGGTGTGCAAGAACGTGCCAGCGGCATATTTAACCAAGGCGCAGTTAAGGCTAGCAAGCTAGCTGGCGTGGCCAGGCCAGAATTTGCAATATTGTTTGTAGAAGACAAAGAAGGCTTGCTAAAAGCTCTGCCACTTACCTATTGGCTATACCCGACCGGAATGGCGCCGGCATCTAGCGACTACTATGCTCCTGACGGAACGGTAACGCCGAACGTCGACAAGTCACTTGCCCAAACAGTAACTCGGCCCGAAGCCAAAGTAATTTACTTCATAGGCAAGGACACCACCCTAAGTTCGAATGCCAAAACACTCGAAAACTACACTCAGCAAACTGTTGCCCAAGAAGGAGATCAAGTGTTCGTAGTATTGGAGCGTAAATCATGAACCCAGAACTATTGTTTTACGTGCTGGTAGTTATGGCACTTGGCATTTTGTCTTACGCGGTAGGAAGAATAATCCTTACTATTTGCCGTATTAAGCAGAACTACCTATACGCTTCGGCAGCGCCTATGCTCGGAATGTTTGCCCTGGCTATGCAACTATGGTTTTACGGTTTCGTACACATACCATGGAACATAGCCACACTATTTTTGCCGTGGGTAGTCGTAGCTTTTGTTATACGTAAAAGCTTGGCCGCCACACTCACACTAGAAAAGCGTCTGCCCAGTAAAATCAAACAGGTTCTTTCGCAAACAGACTGGTTGGGCAGAACACTATTGGTGCTAACAGGCCTATTTATGTTTGCCTGTCTGGTGTCATTAATAGTAGAGCCATTCGTAACATCCGACATCCTGGCAATGTGGGGCTACAAAGCTAAAGAGTTCTTTGTGCATGGTCAGGTGCTTGTGAATTCGTATATAAACTCTTCGCCAGGTTCGGCGCGGTTTTATCATGTAGACTACCCGCCACTATGGCCGTTAATGAGCGACATTGGCTATACCTTTATTGGCCATGTTAGCGAAACACTATTTAAGGCAATCCAGTTTATATTTGTTGTGTCTGGCGTTACTAGCTTGTTTGTTTTTGTAAGATCCAGGATAGCCAACCAAGCAAACACCATCGCAGCAATAGCTGTGTTTATATTCATGGCTGCACCGCAGTTTATACCAATGCTTATGTTCTTTAAATACATGGGCTACGCCGACTACGTAATATGCGTGACCATGTTGTTTACCGGCATATTCGTCGTACGTAGCCTAAATAACCCAGGCGGCCCAGACTGGTGGCTAGCATTAACATTTGCCGTTGCCGCCAGTGTTATTAAAAACGAGGGTATACCGTTCCTAGTTATAATTCTTGTAGTGCTAGGGGCTTTATACGCCGCCAAGCTTTGGCAGAATCGCAAGAATATTAAATGGAAGCCAATTATTATTACCGCCGTGGGCGCATTGCTGTTACTAGTGCCAGTGGCCATGTGGACGGCATACAAAGCGATGCATGGTATTGAATCAGAATTTAGCTTAGGCAGCATAGCTGCATCGGGCATGACAATTCCGGCGCGGCTATATGTGATCTTTAAGCATATTTGGTTATATGTATCGACTAACCCGCCCTTTATCTGGCAGGGTATGGCAATAGCGTTGGCGCTGGTGTGCACAATTCTGCGACGCACCAAGGCCACTATAGTTATTGGCATAATTGTTATAGGGCAGTTGGGCGCATATGTTGTAAGCTACATGCTCTCGCCAAACGACCTAGCCTTTCACATACCTTCATCGATCGACAGAATTACCACACACGTATTGCCGCTTGTAATTTTATGGCTAGCGCTACTAATCGCCGATAGCCAACTAAAGCAAGCTGCTGCCATTAAGAAGACCCGCGCTAAAGCTTAGGCGAGCTATTTTATATAACTACGAAGTATTCGGTTCTTAAAGATACGAGCAAGGTCCATTAGGCTGACCAGTGAGTTCTTAAGCAAACGCTCGGTTGCAAATGGGCCGTCTGGCATAGATACCCAATCGTTAATCCTGTAGGTTTTTAGGCTTAACTTGTTGGCGTGCGCTATAGCCAACACCTCCATGTCAAAACCCCATCTCATTATGGTCAACTTAGAAAAGCAAACGTTAGCGGCTTTCTGGCTAAAGAGCTTGAAGCCGCATTGGGAATCTTCGACAACCACGCCGCCAGCCAGCCTAAATATAAGATTGCCAGTATTAGACAAAAGCCGCCTAGCATAACCAGGATGATGCCGGCGCAGATTTCTGGTCGCAATCACCACATCGTACCCCTGCTTGTAGGCGTTGTAGAACTTAGGCAAATGACGCAGCGGCGTAGCCAGGTCGGCGTCCATAAACATCACCGCCTCGCCCTGAGCCCGAAGCATACCGTGTTGCACATGGCGCCCTTTGCCAGGGCTAAGATCAGATTTTAAAAGTTTAAAATTCGTAAACTTAGCCGCTTTTTTTTGTGCCACTTCGCGGGTCTTATCACTAGAATCAGCCGACACAACTACTATTTCTGTTTTTAAATGTCCCAGCTCTTTTTTAACAAAATCAGACAGTGTATCTAGTGTTTTGCCAATCCGCTTTTCTTCCTTGTAGGCGGGAATAACAATAGTAAGGTCAAAACGCGACATCGGGTTCTTCTTCGGCTACTTGCGTAGCGTGCTTTTTTGAGACTCTAAATACAAACCACTTATAGCCATAATAGTTCCAAAACGCGGCTGCCACTGCGCCAATTACTGTGCTGACATTAATATCAATAAAACTTTCAGGCAAAGTGATGCCAGTTAATAAATGGACAGGCGTCGTGAATAACTGCTCGTTACCTGCAAGTAGCTTAAGCGAGGCCGCATAAATAAGATTTAGCACTAAAAAACTGCCACTGACCGTTACAATCACGAAAGCGGGTAGTTGGTAACGCATTTTTGTTGCTTTATCGGCAAACACAAACCCGCGGTTAAAAACAAAACTAAAGACTAGGGCGCACGCAGTAGCTATTATGCTAGATACAATTTTGGATTGATGAAGCATGTAGTAGGCAAGGTTCAAAACACCAAAACTTATTGCCGCATTACAAACACCAACGGCCACAAACCTTGTAGCACGATGTGACAGTAAAGCTTTGGGTTTCATTTTTAGCGCTCTTTTTTAAGAATTGCTATGACTGATGTACCGGCTGGGAACGAAACATATTTATGCATGCTAGCTTCGCCATACAAAAGTTTCGAAAAGAATGTATTGACCCATTTGGGCACGTCCACATAAGAGGTTTCGGAATCTGTCTTTCGGCCAAGCACTTTATTTAAAAACCTAAAACCAGCAACTAGCGGCAGTGAGAAAACAACTGCGTATGATTTTTTGTTAAGAACTAAACCAGCTTGACGTGCAGCCTGTTTTAAGCGCTTTATGGTGTAGCGGCGCTTATGATGCAAGGATACATCGTGGTCAGTCCACATCCATTGATAAGCCGGCACAGTTAGTACAATAGATCCGTCGTCCTTTATGACCCTTTTCCATTCCCTTAGAGCATCTACCTGCTTGTCTATATGCTCTAAAACATCGAACGCGCCAACCATGTCGTAGGTAGCGTCTTTAAAAGGCAGCTTAATGTCTTTTACTTTTGTAACGCGAGTATGGCCATTCTGCTTCATAAACTTAATGGCGTCTTCGGATATATCAACGTTATCAAGCGTGCCAAAACTTTCTAACATATTAACCGTTCCCCCGGTGCCGCAGCCAACATTTAACAGTTTAGGGCGGCTTTTTTTGCTGCGCGCTCTACCCAAGGCGTGTGCAATATAAGTTTCGATTATTTTCAGGCGTCCAACATGCCACCAATAAGTTCTTTCGCGTTCGGCCATGGTAGCATATTCAATTTTTTTCATATTTATTGCCCTTTTCCAATCATATCATCGTCTACAATTTTTGAACTATTTATCGCGGCATGTCTACTGCTGAGGCACAACTCGCACCATTGTAAAGTAGCTGTTTGGTTCAATTCTTTTAATGCTGAACACTTTCTCGACCGGCCAACCGCCCGGTGGCAAACCTACCGCTGGGCAGGTGGAACATTCACCGGCTCTAAATATAAAGTAGGCCGGCATCTTTTTAGCCGCGTCGGTAACCTGAGATGGCGGTTCGTAGCCCGTTCCGCCAAACGCCTGAATTTCTACATTTTGGTTGCCCCTAAGATAGCTTTCTAGGGCAAATGGCATAAGTCCAAACCCGCCCTGCATGCCGACATATATCTTCTGGTTCTTACTTTGTTCTTTTATAAACTGCACCGCTTCGTTCACCCCCACGCCGCTAAACTGGCCTTCTATGAATGCGCTCCTGTCCTTAATGGGTATGGGTGCGGCGGCAAAATTAGCAACAATCAAGTAATCTGCTACCACCATTGGCAAAAACAAAACTAGCATCAGCGCTACGCCAGCGGCTCTTATCTTTACCTTGCCAATAAGAGCGTTAGCCGCATAGGCAGCTAACGGTATGAGCGGCATCATCATAAACAATATGTAGCGCGGGTAAAGCACCTTGGCTAAACACACAAAAGCCAGGAACGGCAGTGCCATCCATGAAACCAGTAACAGTTTTTCTTTTAGCTGTTTTTTATCTATAAAGAACGCAGTGACGGCTAGTAACAAAAATGGAATCGTAGAGTAGTCCACCATAAAGCCGACTAGTTCGGGTAGATTATTCAAAAAGTAACCAATCGGGCTTTGAAGCCACTGGGCAATCGTTAGTGTGAACTCTTGGTTTTTTGCGTCTATTACTGCGAAGTCGGGCGATATTCGCATAATAGACTGGATCACAAATGCACCAACCACCACAACGACTGCCAGAAGCGCCCACTTAAGCAGCTCTTTTTTCTTGTGTTTTTGCTTTTTGCTAAAGTCAAATAGCAGTAACGAAAATGGCAGAAGCACCAAAAAAAACAGTGCGCCCGACTTAGTAAGCATGCCACCGCCTATTGCCACAGCCGCCGCTAGCGCTATTCCGATTTGGCGGCGTCTAATCAATAGCACCTCTAGGTAGAGCGCCCAAATAGCAAACATGGCCAGCATAGAATCGTAGAGCGCCATACGGTCATAAACCAGGCTAAACGGATAAGCTATATATATTAGACCGGCAATAATGGCTATCTTTTTACTGGCAAACAGCTCCCTAGAAAGTAGGTAAATTCCAATAAGGCTTCCAAGACCCGCAGCAACAGAAACTAAACGTCCTGCAAGCAGGGGATCACTAAACAGGTTAAGGGTTATAGACTCGGCCCATATAAAAGACGGTTGCTTGCCATCACTAAGCGAAATAAATACGTTGTGCCAGCTGTGCCAGTCATCCCTAATTAGCCCCGCCCAGTGAAGGTAAATTGCCTCGTCGTTGAATATTGGTACAGCCAGCAGATTGTATAGTCTGGTCGCCAAAAACAGAGCCAAAACACCGGCTAACGCCCACGCTAGCGGGTGCTTTTTAATATTGCCCACAATAAGCAGCCACTTGCTTTTCATACTCACTTTATTCTATCGCAAAAGCAAGTCGAACTGTGTTTTTATGGCGCAATGCTACCGCTAAGCGATTCCCAGTGGTTCCAAATATTGTCGTACCATTTATGCTGCATTACACCGTCGGTTCCTCTGGCAAAAATGTCTATCCGATTGTCAGCCGAGCTAATAGCACCCAGCATAGAGGTCACCGTTACATTGTCGTTCAATGGAATGGTCTGCCATGGTTGCCAGGCGTTACTTGCGTAGTATTTGTAAGATACGTTGGGACCATTTGTATTACAGTCTTCTACAAAAACATCCAAACGCCCAGGTGACCACGCCGAAACTGCTGGCTGGCCAATAATGCAGCCGCCCTGCGAATCCGCGCCGTGCCATGAACCGTCGTACCAATTGTGAATCAAGTCCGCGCCCTCGCCCCGGGCAAAAATATCTAGGCGGTTTGTCCCCCAGCTAACTACTGATGGCGGAGAGCTAATCCGGGCAGACAAGTTTGGCACAACTTCCCAGCTATGCCACGAGCCGTCATACCACCTGTGATGCATATTTATGCCCGTATCGTTACAGCCTTGAACAAAAATATCCAGCCGCCCACTAACCCAAGACCCTACCGTAGGCGCGCCAATAATACAGCCTCCAAGATCTTCCCAATGGCTCCAGCCTGCACCGTTTATAAACCATTTATGAAGCAAGCTAGCCGATTGTGACCTAGCAAATACATCCAGGCGGCCGGAGCCCCAACTTACGGCAGCCACCTGAGAGGTTAGGGTAACGTTTTCTCCGCCAGGCGGATCTTGCTCGTAAGCATGCCAGCCTGCACCGTCATGCCAGTTATGCCACATATGCGAGTCGGTGCCATTATAAAAAACATCCATTCTATCCGGAGCCCACGAAGCAGCATTGCCGCCACCTTCACCAGCCGGGGGAGAAGGTAGGTCAGGGCCTGGATGGTGGATAACGCCAGTCATGTGATAACCGCTCCAACTAGCAGTTGTAAGCGTTTTATTGTTTAGGCTAATAGCACTGTTAAAAACACTTGTGGTGTTTTGGCTAGCAATCTTGATTGAGCTACCGCTGACAGCGGCAACAATGGCTACATGACCAGCATTGTCAGCACCACCCGTCATGGCTATAACATCTCCAGGAGATACATAAGTTATGTTACCGTCGGCTTCTTTTGAAAGTTTAGTCGGTGCATTATCAAACATTTGTGAACCATCACCCGACCACCTATCACTAATCCAACCCTTTGATATATATAACCTATTTATAAGCTCGACACATTGCCATTCAATTCCAGTTTTTGTCGATACACCGTTAGAGTTATCTATGTAATTATCTTTCTGAGGAGAGTGAACTGCTGCTGAAGATCCATTTGAGTAGATCGACACCCCCGCGCCATCTAACCAAGCAGAGCCGGCCACCTCTTCCGTATTCCAGTCATCACCGCGCGTATTGTCTATACCCCCTCCAGCATCGACTTGTTTTGGAATTGAGAATACTGGCAAAATAATGGTCCCTATAAGCGTCGCAACAAGCACAGCAGCCTTAATCATTGTTGCACTTGGCACACCTCGAAGTAGACGCATACTACCTTACCTCGTATAACTTTAGTGGTTTATTTGATTAGTCTGTGGCCTTTGCTATAGCCTTACCTTTAGACATAAATGCAGCATCACTCGCCTGAAGAGCGGCAAGGGGAGCATTACACGAATCGTTCTTTATCAAGCTTTGATAAGCGTAGTAGTAACCATCGACCGTTACACCGTTTGTATATTCATCCATTAGTAGGTTACCCGTAACTTCATCGGTTTCACCAGGAGTAATGCGCAGGATGGCACCTACAGCAGAATCCTTACCATGATTCGCACCATCAGCCGTACACCCGAAGCTATCAAGTGACTTGAGCCCTAGAAAAACTGCATTAGGCAAGCCATCCTTGCCAACGCTACTAACACTAGCCACATAATAGGCATCGTTGACTTCTTTACTCAAAGGCAACTGAATGCCCCACTCTTTAACCTTAAGATACGCTACATCCGGCTTTTGACCTTGTCCCGCAGAAGAATTATTTTGCGTGCCGCTGCCAGCCGCATCACTGACTTTGGTTCTGTTGTTTTGATAAATCCACCAACCACCAACCACCATTAATCCAATAACTGCTACAATTATTACGACTTCTATAATATTGAAACCTTTTTGGCTCTCGTTTTTCATGCTTTTTATCCTTTCGCCGAAAGTGTAACAGCATTTGGGCAAGTCTGACAATGCTTAAGCTTAAAAAGCTAATCACAGTATAGGCAGACGTAAGCAATAGTCCATCGCAAACACCAGAGTCTATAAGTTGAGCTTACTAAGTCTCAATTTATATCGTGTTTAGCCATTCCTTATTTTGTGTTTATTTGGCACTTAATAGGCCTTGGGTAGCAACCGCAATTGCAGAGTCTATAGAATCCAATTCTGTCCGTGTGGCACAAGTCTTGTTTTCTGTCATCCTGGAATAGCCATAGTAGTAGCCGTTAATTGTTACACCGCTAGGCAGCAATTCTTTGTATAACCTACCTGAAATAGGGTTTTTTCGTTGGGCAGAGCGCGGACTATTTCCGCAAATGAATTGTTGAAACCAGGGCTTTCTGAAGTAACCTCACCGCAGCTAGAATCCAACGAATGTATCCCCAGAATAATCCCGCTAGGTAGACCGTCGGTGTCGAGCGCTATCCCCTGGGGCACTATATAGTAAGCATCTTTGATTTCTTCGCTTAATGGCAATTTGATTCCCCATTCTTTGATCTCCAAGTACGTAACTAAGGGTTTAGCCAGGGGCTGAGTACTAGTGTTAACTGTCACATCACTTACTGCTCTAGATTGATTATGATGATACACCCACCAGATACCGATAGCCACGAGTCCAATGACCACTAAAAGTATCATCGCCTCTACAACAGCAAAACCATTTTGTGCTCTACTTTTTATAATTCTCACCCTTTCACTCGAATCCTAGTGGCACATGCATCATACACATAACAATTACTCTGCTGTGTTTTGTTGAGTATTTTTTATAGCAGTTGCAAATGCAGAATCTACCGACTGAAGGTAATTAGCCGTGCCACAAGTCTTTTTTAACCAAGAAGCATAAACATAATAATGTCCGTCAATTGTTACACCGTTGGGGTATAGTTTCGTATAAGACACGCCCTGTACCGGATCTTCATCAGTAGGCAAAACGCGCAGTATTGAACCTGTGGGCGTAGCCCCTCCAACTGGTCCTGACGCTACATTACATCCCTTACTATCCAGAGATTTGAGACTAAGCCATGCAGTGTTAGGTAATCCGTCGTCACCCTTACCGCTACCTTCAAAAGAATAATATGCATCGATTATCCCCGCACTCAGGGGTAGCCTAACTCCCCATTCCTTAATGTCTAAATAAGTAACGGCAGGTCCTGGATTTGTCGTAATTGACGGATTATTAGCTGATTGGCTAGTGTCTTTTGCCGCGTCACTAACCTTGGTTCGGTTGTTCTGGTATACCCACCAGCCGGCAAAGGCGAGTATGCCTATGACTACTAAAAATATTATGATTTCAATAATGCCGAAGCCGCGTTGATGCTTTTGCTTTTTTGCCATGTACTTAATCCCCTTATGCTATTTCCGCCTGAACGATAACAGCCCTTGGCTGTAACCGTCAACCCACATTTAGCAGCTTATGGAACACGATTTACACCACACCCAACATAATATGCTTGGTTACGGTGCTACACCGCCTGCCAAAGACTCCCAGGGGTTCCAGCCGCCATCGTACCATTGGTGTATAAGCGTGCCATCTTGTGCCCTGGCGAAAATGTCTATGCGGTTGTTGCCCCAGCTAACGGCGCCCAGCATTGTTGTTATTCTGTTGGTCTGTTGTTGCGGAGTACCTTCCCATGACCGCCAAGAATTGTTGTCGTACCATTTGTGCGACACGTTAGGGCCACTGTTATTACAGTCTTGTACAAAAACATCTAGCCGGCCGGGCTTCCATGCCGCAGTCACTGGCTGGCCGATAATACAGCCGCCTTGCGAATCAATGCCGAACCATTGACCGCCGTACCAGTCGTGTATTAGGTCGGCGCCTTCGCCCCGGGCAAAGATATCAATGCGATTTGGCCCCCAACTGACAGCCGATGGGGCAGCAGTGATGCGCGCGTTCATATTTGGTACAAGTTCCCAGTTGTGCCATGATCCGTCGTACCATTTGTGGTATTCGTTTAAGCCGGTGTCGTTGCAACCCTGTACAAAAATGTCTAGTCGCCCTACGCCCCATGATGTAGCCGAAGGAGCGCCGATAATACAGCCACCCAGATCTTCCCAATGACTCCAGCCCATGTACCGCTGATACCATTTATGAAGCAAGGTGCCAGTTTCAGACCGAGCAAAAATATCGATCCGGCCGGGTTCCCAGCTGACCGCTGATACTTGTGACGCAATGCGAGTTGTTTCTTCGCCAGGTGGATCTTGTTGGTAGTCGCTCCAGCCACTGCTACTGTCATACCACTTAAGCCACATGTTTGGACCAGTAGTGTTTGTGCCCTGAATAAACAGATCTAGCCGTCCCACGTTCCATGATGCCGCATTACCGCCGCCCTCACCGGCTTTAGTGGCTGGGCTTTCCTTCAGTTTATCGTCGGCTAGCGTACTGCCGAACCACCGGGTAAAGTCACGCCAGAAGTTACGGTTACCATGAGAACTGCAGGCATCACCAGAACCGTTCAGGTCACTTAGTGCGGCTGCGTTTGGTTGATACGGCGTGTAATCATAAAGACCGGCCGTAGCAGTATTTTCTATGAACACCGTAGAACTTCCACAAGTCGAATTCGGGAACCACTTAATAGTGTTGTTGTGACCCGCAATATAATTGTAGTTATTAGGAAACGTAGCATAGCGCCTAAACTGCCAGGCGGCGCTAGTTACTTGGTTGTAAAAGCCATAATACTGGCTGTCGCACGACCCGCCGTCCGGACAGCTGTAACCGGTAGCCGAGCGAAACTGGATTGTCCATGGCCAGCTATCTAGCACCAAACCCTGTTCTTTTTGCAACAGCACAATTAGAACCTGTGGGTTTATGTTGTACTGCTGGGCGGCGTTCCAAATAATAGTGGCTGCGCTCTGAGCACCGGCAGGCACAGGGTTGCCACTTAGGTTGTTTTCGTGGGTGGTGGGGTTTTCTTTGTAATCCTTAAGGCAGGTATAGGGCGGCGGGTAGCCCTGTGAAGTTGAATACTGGGCGCGCGTTTGGCTACCACTGTAAATTTGCGTGCCATTAGTGTCGCAGGTGGGAACCTTAGAATTCAGGAATTCTTGAATCTGGTCAACCGACATGGACGACTTATTGTAGAAAACTGAATCGTCCATTATCCGGCCGGCCCTCCAGTCCGATCCGCTAAGTGCACCGACCGGCACCACATGCAACAGACTCGCGCCTACTATAAGGGCGATACTAGCGATAAGTATGCTAAAAATGCTTTTGTAGTTCATGCTATTTATCCACGGTAACAGGTAGCTCGGCGGGCTTTGACTGTTTAGAGTCCTTGACCACAACAACCTTTAGTTGCCATTCGCCACCTTGGCTGAAATCCGCGATTGGGATATCAGAATCTTGGCAGCGGCTGCTTGTTGCCTCAAAAACCACCGAAAAAGTTTTACTTATAGTTGGCTGGCCCGATTTTGTAAGCGTTACCTGGCAACTTCCGGTAGTAGTACCGTCAATTTGCACTCTTATATTTACTGGTTGTCCGGCAGTTTCTTGGCTAACTCTGACTATACTTACCGCAATGTCCGATGTAGTAGTGAGCTGGCCGTTAGAGGTATCTGCCGACTTTAATACTTCATTCTTTTTGTCTTGCTGAGATGTCAGATCTTGCTGAGATGGGGGACCATAGTCAACAGTGTTCACGGGCTTGTCGGCTGTTACCGGTGCCGCTTGCTTGTTGAACGGTCTTGCTATAGCTAAATATGCAAAACCGCCTACCGCAACAACGAGCACTGCCGAGACTATTAGAATAATTGGTTTTTTGTTTTTTCGCTGATTAATCGAGCGCATAACACTGACTTACTATAGCATGTTTTTGCGTTTTTGAACGAGCCTATGCTTTATTACAACACCGTAAGGGTTTTACTGATAGAATGGTAATTATGTTGGGACTATCGAATATCGGCAATCGTTTACGAGCAGCTTTTTACAATAAAAAAATCGTCAATGCCGTCCCAGAGCAGCCAGAAGAAAAAGCTAATTTTTACACTAAAGACCTTATCGATAACCCAAACTACAAAATTGGTGACCATACCTACGGCAAACCGACTGTTTACGACTGGGATGAAGGCACGAAGTTAATTATAGGCAAATACACAGCAATAGCCAGCGACGTCACCATATTGCTGGGCGGCAACCACAGAATAGAATGGGCCACGACTTACCCGTTCCCTGCTATTGCAAATAAATGGCCAATGGCCGCCGAAATACAAGGTCACCCTTGGTCTAAAGGCAACGTGACAATCGGCAATGATGTTTGGATTGGCAACAATGTAACCATACTTTCTGGCGTCACTATCGGCGATGGCGCTGTAGTTGCAGCATGTTCGGTCGTCGTTAAAGACGTGCCGCCGTATACCATGGTTGGCGGAAATCCAGCAAAATATATAAAGCAACGCTTTAGCGATACGCAAGTCAAAGGGCTGCTTCAGCTAAAATGGTGGTCTTGGCCCGACAAAAAAGTAGAAAAATATGTCCACACTCTATGCTCGAGCAACATTGATTCGCTTCTTAAGCTTCTGCCCAAGAAGAGCCGCAAGCGCTAGTCTTTGGATTTTCTTTTCTTTATAGCCTGTGCGCGGCGCATTATTCGTTTTATGCCGCCTTTTACTGGGTTGTCGTAGAATTCTTGCATATGGCGGTTATGGGTGAGTGTTATTTTTAGTTTTTCTTTGGTGTCGTTTAGTTCGTTAGTACTTGCTACAAGTGCGTTATGCAGTTCCTCGGGTGGCATTTTGTAAGTTATGGGCCGTTCAATAGACACCTTTTTGGCGCTAGGTACGGCGTAGCCAACAAACTGCCAAATATTGGCCTTGGTTGAATCAAGTATACTCAAGAATTTTTTTTGATCGGCCATGACTAAGCCCAGTTTTTTAAGGCGCGACTCTATATAAGATGCAGGGAATGTCCAAACTTCGGGGCTTACGCCTTGAATATCCAGCTGTGCTTCAGCGAATATGTGCTTAACTTCTATTTCATCGTAGTAATGAAGGTGTGTGCGGTCTAGCACGCCAATGGGCGAATACTCAAGATAGCCTTCTAAAACCTGCAGCCTAACATATAGGTGTGACATATTGGGTATCGAAAAAACAATCCGGCCGTCCTTTTTAAGCTGCGCCTTAGCCTTTTTAAGCGCGTTTATAGGGTTTAACAGGTGTTCGAGTACGTCTGCAAATATGACAACATCGAATTTACCCAAGTCGCCAATATCATCATTTTCAATGTTACGCCGATACGCTGCGGTTAGGCTTTTTTTTGCAAGCTGTACGTCTGGGCCATCAATATCCAAGCCCACAACTTCGCAGTTTTTTTCGGCGATTAGCACCTGCCCTAAGTGCCCACTGCTGCAACCAATGTCCAAAACGCGGCTACCCTCTGGCACAAAGGTAAATAAGTGCACCCATGAGTTATTTTTTTTGTTTGGGTCATACAGGTTGTTGGTGTAGTGGGACATTTATACGTTCCTCCAGCTGTGTTTTACAAAACTTGCGCCCTGCCACGCCACAGGATTATTTACCGAAAACATTGGTCCATCATTTATGAAATGCACTTTGTCGTTACCGGTTTCACCAAAGAAACCTATTCGAGTGTAATAGTGGCCGCCGCCAAAGTTAATTTCAAACTTGTGCTCAAGCTTATTGCCTTTAACTTTTACTTCGTCGCCAATTGTGTTGCTGCCAAACATGTAGTAGTCGTCATCTTTAAAAATTGCCACGCCAACGTTTTTAATGCGCTCGTCTGGGTCCCATTCGACATGCATAATTGCCTTGTCGCCAGTACTAAACAAGCTTTTATGGCGGCCATTTTCGTCTGTTAGTCTAGCACGGACTGGCTGGCGCTTTTTACCGCTGGCATCTAGCACCGTTTCGGGGAAGTTGAGTTTACGGTACTCTAGCACAGCGTTGGCAGGCTTACCTTCGTACACCAAGTTGCCGTCGTGTATAACCACGGCCCGGTCACAAAAACGCTGCACGCTAGCCATGTCATGGCTAACAAATACTACTGTTTTTTGTCCGTCTTTTTTAATCTGCGAAAATACTTTTAAGCACTTGTCTTGGAAACTTTCGTCACCAACAGCCAGTACCTCGTCGATCAGCAAAATAGAGTTGTGCGCCTGAATAGCAATCGCAAAAGCCAGCCGCACCTGCATACCAGATGAATAGTTTTTGAGCTTTTGATCCATAAAGCGCTCAAGTTCAGCAAACGCCACAATTTCGTTATACTTTTGCTTAATTTCTTTTTGGGTTAAGCCAAGTATTGCACCGTTCAAAAATACGTTTTCGCGGCCGGTAAGTTCGGCGTTAAAGCCAACCCCCAGCTCAATAAAAGGCGTTAATGTGCCGTTAACCTGAATCTTACCGTGTGTCGGAGCGTAAATGTCGGCCAGCAACTTAAGAAGCGTGCTTTTGCCGCTACCGTTACGGCCCAATATGCCAAAGAACTCGCCCTGTTTGATATCGAATGATACGTCGCGCAGTACATTAAAACTTTCGTAACGTCGTTTGTGCAGCGTTAAGAATGCTTGCTTAAGCGTGCTGGCGCGTTCGTGCGGCAAACGAAAGGTTTTGCCAACGTTTTTTACTTCTATGACAATTTTTTTATCAGCCATTATAGATTCTCCGCAAAGGTTTTCGAGCTTTTTCTGAAGAATAAGGCAGCAGCTACAACCAACCCCACAACAATTACGGCTGGCAGGCCAATACTAAGCCAAAGCGGCAGTATTTCGTGGCTGGTAATTGTTACTGGGGTTATAAGCATTTCGCGCGAATCTTGTAAAATCTGCGCCAAAGGACTAAGCATTATAAGCTGCCTTAGGTAGGGCGAAGTAACCTTAGTAAGCGGATAAATTATAGGCGTAGCATAAAACAGTACCTGCAAAACCACTTCCCAAATTGGTGCAATATCGCGGTATTTTACATACAAAGCCGACAGGAAGAACGACATAGCCATAGCCAGCGCCACCAGCTCAATCAGTATTATCGGAAAGAAAGCGACCGTAGGCTGAATATCTACCTTGGTGATCGCCATAAAGAACAGCACAATTATCAGGTTAAGCAGCAAGTTTACCGATGCCGAAAGTGTCGAGGCGACCACAATAGCCACCTTAGAAACTTTAACCTTACGCACCATATCAGCACGGCCAACAATAGAGTTCATACCCATGCTGGTGGCCTCTACAAAGAAGCTCCACAAAACTACACCAAGCAAAAGGTATGTGCCATAGTGAGGCACATCTTTTCCAAGCGGCAGAACATAAGTAAACACCCCATACAAAACCCCGAATAGAAGCAACGGCTTAAGTAACGACCACAGGTAACCAAGCAGCGAACCCTGATAGCGCAGTTTAAAGTCAGTTATAACCAATTGCCAAAGCAGGGAACGGTTTTGAGGAGTAAGGAACTTAAACATTATTGGTACTTTTTGACAGCCTTTTTAATGTATTCGCGCTTGGGCTGTGCAGCTATCTCCTTATAAAAGTTGGCTAACCTTACCTCTATTTTAGCCCAACTAAACTCTTTGGCCATCTTAATAGCGTTTTTGCCTAGGCGCTCGCGTAACTTAGGATCGGCAAGAATTTTTTGCATAGCACTTTTTAGAGCAGGTATGTTGTCTTGTTCGACAATCAAGCAGTTTTCGCCATCACGCGCGTAGTCGCGGTTGCCGTGACAGTCGGTCATTATTACTGGGCTGCCAGTAGCCATAGCTTCTAGCGGTGGCATAGCGAAACCTTCGTGATAGCTGGTCAATACAAAGAACGTACTGCGGCGGTGCATGTCGGCCACCTCTTCTTCGGTTGGGCTAACATAATAGGTAATTTTTTTAGGATCGACTTTGGCATATTGCTTATCGCGGCCATAAAGCCACATTCGTGGGCGTTTTTCGCCCATAGCCTTCCACGCATCTAGTGTAAATTTGAAGTTCTTTTGGAAGAACTCGCGGCCCATGCTAAATAAAACATCGGTTTCGCGTTTAACTTTTTTGTCTGGGAAGTATATGGTCGTATCGACGCCAACTGGCACTCTGGCTTCAACCGGTATCTGAATTGACCTTAGCTCATCTTCGTTATAAATAGACGTAGTCACGTTATGGAACTCGTGCCGGTAACAAGCTAGGACTGCGCTTTGAGCCATTAGATCGTTAGGGTAGAACCAAGTTTCGACTTCTTGAATATAGTAAACCGGAATACCTTTGCAGACAGAACCAAGCCAGACTGGCTGGGCGGTTTCCCACCAAGTAGCCACTTTTATAGCTTCTTCTTGTGCTAGGGCAGTGGTCATTTTTTCGTAATCAGTAAATGATCGGTGAGGTACTGGTACTTTCCAGGCTGGACCTTCGTCTAGGCTCCAGATTTCTGGCGCAAAGCCACCCATTTCGTGCAAACGCTTAACGTGTTCTAGCACCACTTTAATTCCGCCGCTAAAGCCAGTGGTCTGTAGTACGTAAATTACGCGGATTCGGCCGTTTTTATCTTTTACATTGCGGTTGTCTAGCCAATCGCCCCAGTTTTTCCAAAAACGGATAAGTGATTTCTTTTCAGGCTCGCGGAAGATCTTATATTTGGCACGCGTGGCCGATTCCATGTGGTAAAGCACCGAATCCGGGAAATACAGTACACGATAACCCGCCTTCCAGGCACGCAGCGTAAAGTCCATTTCTTCGAAGGCCATTGGATAATCTTGGTCGAATATGCCAATCTTTTTTAAAACATCTAGCTTTATGTACATAACAGCGCCGGTAACACCCATGCAATATTGTGGGATATTGGCCGGCCCAAAGTCTTCGGGTTTAAAACGATAATGATGGTCGAACCATTCGGCAGCATGTGTATTGCGGTAAGAACCGGCACTTTGTATACGGTTGTCGGGGTAGAGTAGTTTTGGCCCAACAATACCTACGTCTTTATGGTAGTTGTAAGCTCCAAACTGCAAAGCTTCGTACCAACCCTCTTTTGCGACAACATCGCTATTTATAAGAATAGCGTCTAGTTTGCGTTCTAGCGCAATGCGCAAACCCTCGTTAACTGCGTGTGCAAAGCCACCATTTTTTTTGCGGTAAAACACCGTGACATCCTCGGCTTCTAAGGCTTTTAGTTTGGGTAGGTTTTCGGGCTGGCAGTAATCGTCTACCACAACAATTTCGTACATGCCCTTTGGCGTAAACTTGCGAATACTTGCAATCGCCTCTGTGATTAACGGTATGTCGTTATAGCTTGGAATAATCAGCAACGTCCTCTTGCCCTTTTCTTTAAACCAAGCCTTGATTTCTTTGCGGTCGAAATAACCCTTTATACCGTTAGGAAACTTTATAGCAGCAGTAGGGTCGGTGTTAAGCCCGCCATAAGCCAAGAAACGTTTTGCTTGGCGGTAAAAGCCAAGTGGTCCTTCTTTTGCTAGATATTGAAAGGTTTTAAGGGTTAGGTGGCCTAGACTCTTTCCCCCATAAAAGTTTTTAAAATCACGGTTCTGGATTTTGGCTTTGGCAAAGCGGCCGGCTTTTTTTGACAATGAAACAACGCGTGCGATTTTTCTTCTCATACTTTTGCCATTATACTTTATGCCAGGCCGGGCGTGCCATTATTGACATAATATTACAGTTTTGCACAGCCCACAGCGCTTACTAAAAGGAGTTTTGCTTTGGCAAAAATAGTCATTAACGCCCGTGGAATAAAGTCTAGTACTGGGCGGGTGATCGAGCAGGTTTTAAATAATCTTCAACAACTAGACAGCGTAAACGATTACAAAATACTAGTTTTAGAAAAAGAAAAAGATTACTACAAACCCACCAAGCCTAACTTCGAAGTAGTGGTTGCCGACTATGCTCATTACAGCTTTGGCGAACAGCTAGGTTTTGCCCTTTTCTTATATAGGATGAAGGCCGACCTGGTGTACTTTCATATGCCCCAACAACCACTGTTATACATTAAGCCAACCGTTACTTTTGTGCATGACCTAAACCAGTTGCGTCTAAAAGAAAGTGATATGAGCCAACTAGAGCTAAAGGTCAAAAAAGTAATCTTCGCCTGCCTTTTGTGGATTGTTAGCAAACGTAGCAAACACATAATTGTACCCACAGAATATTCTAAAAACGATCTTATGAAGTTCGCGCACATATCGCCCAGTAAAATTACGGTGTCTTCTGAGGGTGTAATACAAATCGGCAAGTTAGAGCCAATGCCTCAGTTCGATAAAAAACCTTTCATCATTTACTTGGGCCGGGCCGAACCATACAAAAACAATCGGCGGCTTATTAAAGCGCACCAAAGCCTACTGGGACAACACCCAAAGCTGAGCTTGGTTATCGCCGGACCGATCGACGAACTTCGCAGAGCCGATATTGATTGGGTAAAAAGCAACAGCTACAAGAATGTACTATTCGCAGAATGGCCCACCGACGAACAAGCGGCCTGGCTTTATAAAAGGGCAGAGGCGTTTGTGCAGCCATCATTAATGGAAGGTTTTGGCCTACCAGTACTAGAGGCAATGCAGCAAGGTGTCCCTGTAGCCAGCACTAATGCCACTTGCTCGCCCGAAGTATACGGCGACGCAGCCCATTATTTTAACCCTAATGACACCGAGGATATCGCTAGAGCCATTAACGATCTTCTTACAGATCAAAAACTACGCACTAATCTGATTAAAAAAGGCTACCAGCAAGTTAAAAAATATTCGTGGCCCAAAGCATCACAAAAAATATTTGGTGTAATTAAAGACGTTCTTAAACAAAACGATTAACGGATTGACTACTGTTGTTGCTTTTTTTGCTAGGGGATAAGCGTAGGGAAGTGGGGCTAGGTCTTGTACATTTTTTACAACTAATCGCCGCGACGTTTACGTACGCAATTAGAACAACCCGGCGCAAGTTCTAGTAATTCTGTGAAAACACTTCCCCACTTTACTCAATGTGAAATAATTTGCTTTTCTGAAAATACGTGCAGAAATATGTTTTTTACGATTCGAGCTTGCTAATAACCAAGTGCCTGTCCCTACCCTCCCCTTCGGAGTGGCTGGTAAGTTGAGGAAATTCAGCGACCACACGGTGTGCTGTACGGCGATCAGCTGGGCTCATAGGCTTAAGCTGCATTGGCTCACCACTGTCCACCACCTGTTTGCACCATTCCCTCACCTGCTCTTCAACACGCTCAGCACGATGTCGTTTGTAGTTGGCAATATCTATATTTACACGGGTAAGTTCGGCGTCCTTGTTTTTAAGGCCCATGCTTAGTAAAAACTGTAGGCTGCGCAAGGTTTCTCCGCGCTGCCCTATTAAAAAACCGTTTAGGTGTGTCGAGGGAACACTTAGTTCAATAACATCGTCGTCGCAGTGCGCCGCAACTACTGCATTTAAGCCAAAGAAGGAAAGTAAGTCCTCTAGATACTTTTTGGCAAAATCAATCGATGCGTCGCGGTCCATTACTTCCTCCGTTTCTTCTTAGAAGGTTTCTTGACCACCTCTGCCTCTACCGCAAGTTCTGCGCGGTTTTTTGTTTTTTCGCTTATTTTTTCTAGTTCGTCTTGATCTTTTTTAAGCACCAACCACTGCTGTATAACAGCTACTGTACTTTGAGTTAACAGGTAAAGCACCAGTGCGCCAGCCAAGTATATGGCTACCATAAATGTAAGGACTGGGAACAACCAAATCATCTTGCCGGTAACTGCCGCACTAACTTCGGACTGATCAACTTTTTTACCAGAAGCTTGCTCTTTAAGCATGTCCCGCAAGCGTTTCTTATCTTTGGGTTGTGGCATTAACTGTTTAGATTGAATGAACTGTAAAATGGCCGCAGCGATCGCCAGGATCATTAACGGCCAATAGATGCCAGCCGAACCAGGCTGCACGGCGTGCTTGGTTAAATCAATAAGCCCAAGCAGCGTGGCGTGGAACTGGCCAGAAATAGCGTCCTGAACTGCTGGCAACTGTGACACCGCCGGGTAAGTGTATTTTGCAATGTTGCTGACGTTCTGTGTGATTAAGTTCACTACTGCAAACAAGGCAATAAATATCGGCAACTGTACCAGCAACAGACCAATGGAACCAAAGGGGCTGACGCCTTTTTCTTTGTAGAGTTCCATCATTAGCTGGGCCTCTAGCTGGCGGTTGCCTTTGGCGCGCTGCTTAATTTTGCCAAGTTCTGGCTGGATTTCGCGCATTACCCGGGTTTGGCGGAGCTGGCGCTTAACCAGCGGCCACATAGCCAAACGCACAAGCACAGTGAAAATAATTAGGCTGACACCAAAATCATGGCCGGGCAGCAATCCGTAAATCAGCACTAAAATATTAAAAATTGGCTGCACAAGTATAAGATCAAATAAACTCATATGGGTAATAGCATACCAGAGATGCGCCGAGGTATCTACAGATTATTCGGCTGCGGCGTCTACAGGTTCCGGCACTGAAGTCCAAATACCGGCCTGGTGCAGGGCTTTTTCTATTTCTTGCACCAGCTCTTCGTGTGTCATTAATAGAATCGCTGGGTCGTAGACGCCCAGCACTATATCGTGACCAGGCTTGATATTATTCCACTCTTGACGCAACACTTCGTAAACTCGCCTACGCACGCGATTACGCTTAGGCGAGGCTTTAATAACTTTTTTACTAATAACAATAGCTACGCGGCTTGCTTGGCGGCGTGGATTGGCTGCAACACGGACCGACATAAACTTAAACCGGTAAGTTCTGCCGTGTCCAAAGATATATTTAAGCGCAGCATGACCATGAAAACGGTACTTAGCAGACAACATAGACCAATTATAGCCTTAACTAACCAGTTTGTTAGGCGCTAAGAACTACTCGGCCCTTAAGGCGACGATTTTTAAGCACTGCCCTACCGCCTTTAGTGGCCATGCGGGCACGAAAACCAATCTTACGGGCGCGACGAATTGTTTTTGGTTGGTGAGTTCGTTTTGGCATTTTATTACTCCTGATTTACCTGCCTGCCGCGCAGGCGGCATAACTTTTCAAATAACTCCACACATACTGCCAGATTTATCCACAATAATCAAGCGGTTGTCCACATATTAACTGGGGTGATAATTAACTGTGTATAAATGCTACAGTTTAGGTATCGACGATTAATGCGGCTTGCTTATGGTTGTGGAAAACCTGCGCCTGGCGGTATAGTACTAGCAGATATTTCAGGATTTTGGAGGGGTAATTGAAGCACGCTCTATGGCAGTCAGTACTGGGCGAAATAGAACTTAGCGTCTCTCGCGCAAGTTTTATGACGTGGTTTAAAAATACCGAGCTGTTGGATAACGACGACGGCAATATTGTAATTGGCGTGCCAAATATATTTGCCAAACAGCAGCTAGAGGTGAAGTTCAATAATCAAATAACCGAAACTCTGGCTAAAAACGGCGTGATTGTTAAACGAATCAGCTACGCCATAAATACAGCCACCAAAAAACCGGTGCGCGCCGCAGCAACCACACCTACTCTGCCGATTGCTTCCGCCGAACCTACCGAAAGGCCAAGAACACCAGCCAGTACCACCGGCCTTAACCCAAAATATACATTCGAAAGCTTTATTGTGGGCGGTAGTAACGAGCTAGCATACGCTGCCTGCCAAAACGTAGCCAAAACCCCAGGCACCAAATATAATCCACTGTTTTTATATGGCGGAGTGGGCCTGGGCAAAACTCACCTTATACAAGCTGTTGGTAACGAGGTTATCCGTCAGCAACCCGGTGCGCGCGTTCTATATATATCGAGCGAAACTTTTGTTAACGAGTTTTTGGACAGTATTAGGTTTAAAAAGAAAGGTTTTGCCGACCGCTACCGTAACGTAGACGTATTAATAGTCGACGATATGCAGTTTATTGCTGGCAAAGAAAAAACCCAAGAAGAATTCTTTCACACCTTTAACGCCCTACACCAAACCAACAAGCAAATAATTATAAGTTCCGACAAGCCACCAAAGGCCATCCCAACACTCGAAGACCGTCTGCGTTCACGTTTTGAGTGGGGCATGGCGATCGACATACAGTCCCCCGACTTCGAAACACGCTGTGCAATTCTGCAGACCAAAGCCAACCAGTCAAACGTCACCCTAACGCAGGACACCGTTGAATATCTGGCAAACAACATTCAGACCAACATTCGCGAACTAGAAGGCGCGCTTAATCAGCTGCTGGCTTATTGTGAACTACACAACAGTGAACCTGACTTAGCCACTGCCCAGGGCTTACTTGGATCTGCGCGCGCCAGCCGGCCTCACCATATAACGGCACGCCAGGTTATTGAGCGCACGGCCAAACACTTTCAACTAGAACCTACCGACATAACCAGCCCCCGGCGCGACAAGCACATTGTTGTACCGCGGCAGATTGCCATGTATTTGCTGCGCAGCGAGTTGCATTTGAGCTTTCCAAAGATTGCAGTCGAGCTAGGACGAAAAGATCACACCACCGCTATTCACTCTGTCGAGAAGATCGAAAAGGCATTAAAGCTAGACTACATAGTGCGTCAGCAAGTCGCAGATATTAGGGAGAGGTTGTATGTATAGCCTCCCCCCGAGACCCACAATGGCGAGCGCTCCAGGCAAAGCCGCTCAGTTACCCAATATGTCACCAATAAACAAAGTATATCGATATGAAGCGCTCGGCCAACCTTTTTTGCCGGCACCTCGGAAGCTCGATTTGTGTTATTTAAATGCGAATCGAGACCCGCAAGTGCCGCAAAAAACGGTTGCCGAAGAGCGAATAACAACCCCAAAACTCCCCCAAAATCGTGCACAACATGTGCAAAACCAGTGGCAAGGCAGTTGGTCGCTTAGCCACAATACCCACAGCCTGGTTCCAAACTGGTCATGGACGCCCACAGAAACCCACAAGTTCTACCACCCGTTTACTAGCCTGTTCACACAGCCTGTGCACAAAATTAGTGCAATATTAGCAGAGGTCAAAGGCCAGTTTTCCGCAGTATGCACAGGGCCTATTACTACGACTACTACTTTTATATATAAGAAAATAGAAAAGGAGGCTGCTTAAATGAAGCTTACTGTCACCCAAGAAAACCTTTCCCGAGCCTTACAAGTCGTTGGTCGCGTAGCTTCTGGAAAAACCCCCTTGCCTATTCTGAACAACATATTGTTCCGCACCGACAAAAACCGGCTGTTGCTAGCTGCTACCAACCTAGAGCTAGCGGTTACCCAGTATGTGGGCAGCAAAATAGAATCCGAAGGCAGTATTACCGTGCCAGCCCGCTTAATGAGCGAATTTGTTAGTAATCTGCCCAAAGGTAATGTGGAACTTGAGGCAGACGGTGCCAAACTGCACATAAAATGCGGTGCTTACCGCTCAACCATTAACGGCATGCCACCAGATGAGTTTCCGGAGCTGCCAGCCATAACCGAAAAGCAAGCTGTGACTGTACCAGTGACTGAACTTAAGCGAGCAATCCAACAAACAGCGGCTGTTGCCTCGACCGACGATACCCGACCGGTATTAACAGGTATTTACTGCCACAGCTTCGAAGGCCACCTGTACTTAGCGGCAACCGATGGCTACCGCTTAGCTGAACGCAAGCTAATCTCTACCAACCAACAAATCAGCGCCATTATTCCCCTAACAGCCATGAACGATGTGTTGCGCGTAATTCAAGATGACATGGCCGAAGTCAAAATGATGTTCGACGATAACCAGGTAAAAATGCTGCTAGACGAAATTGAAATCACGTCACGGCTCATAGACGGCACGTTTATTGACTATCGCACCCTCATACCAAAACAGACCGAAATCGCCGTCACGCTGGCTAAGGACGAGTTTGCGCGCATAACAAAAGTGGCTAGTCTATTTGCCCGCGAAGCCGGCGGCAGCGTAACGCTAAAGGCCGATAGCAGCACCGGAAAGCTGAGCATACATTCGGTTGCATCACAGCTTGGCGAAAACACATCTGAAGCGGATGCCCAGGTGCAGGCCGATGGCCAAGTTACCCTAAACTCGCGCTATTTGCTAGAGGCGCTTGCTTGTGTGGATAGTAAAGAAGTTAAGTTCGCATTTAGCGGCAAACTAGCTCCATGCGTGCTGACGGGCGCCGAAAAAGAGCCCGATTACCAGCACATCATTATGCCGCTCAAGAGCTAAGCTAATGGGTTTTGCGTCGCTTGCGCTGCATAACTTTCGATCGTACAGCCGCTACGCTCTTAAGCTAGGTGACGGCGTAAATATTGTGGTTGGCCCAAACGGCAGCGGTAAAACCAATTTGCTCGAGGCGATTTATGTTTTGGCTACAGGCAGCACCTTTAGGGGCGCCGAGCGTGACCTTGTGGCTAGCGGCAGTGACTGGTTTAGGCTTGAGGCCGAATGGGACGACCAGCGCCGGGTGCTTACCTATCAACTTCGGCCAGGCCAACAAGCCGATAAGCAATTTAATATAGATGGCACCAAGAAAGTGCGCTTAACCCACACCCAGCGGATTCCGGTGGTTTTGTTCGAACCCGGCCACCTGCGGCTTTTAACTGACTCCCCTTCTACGCGCCGGACTTATTTAGATTCACTGCTGATTGGCCTGCAGCCCGATTTTTCATGGCTAAAACACCAGTTTGAACGCGTGCTTTTGCAACGAAACAATCTGTTAAAAAGTCGGCTGTCACCAGCTGTACTCGACGACAGTTTGTTTGTTTGGGATATAAAATTTGCCGAACTAGCTAGCCAGTTGGTGCAGCGCCGCGTGGAACTGGTAGCTAAAATATCGACCCGGCTGGGCGCATTATATTCAGAGATTGCGCACAAAAAAAGTACAGTCGAAATGCATTATTTACCTAGCGTGCCGCTGGCTAATTATGAGGCTCAAACCCTAAACTTGCTGCGCCATCGCCGGCACGATGACGTTGTGCGCGGTTTTACGACCATTGGCCCGCAGCGCGATGATTTTAAGTTAGTGCTCAATGGCGCACCAGCCGAAAGCACTGCCTCGCGCGGCGAAATTCGCACTCTACTTTTAGCACTTAAAATTATTGAATTCGAACTTCTAGCCGACCAAAGCGGCCACGAACCACTGTTGTTGCTCGATGACGTCTTTTCTGAGTTAGATTCAACCCGGCGCAAGGCGCTTGCAAATCTAACCAAAAAAACTCAGACCATCATTACCACTACCGACGCAGATGCTGCCACCGGGCTGGATAAAAATTCTACGATAATTAGCACTAAAACTAGCTAATATTTAATAAGTAGCTGAGTGCCATTCGTAAGTAGGCCATCTTTTTGCAGGCGATCTTTAATTGGGCTAGCTTGGTTAAGTGTGGCGTTTTGGTCAATACTGGTCGAGCCGTCGTCGTGGGTTGTAAACACGGGCATAAGCGCTATGTAAATTTGCTTGTCGCTGTAATCCATAAATGACATGGTCGGTGTTTCGGCATAGGGTAAAAAGTCCTCTTTGCGTATTTGGTTAGCGGCCATCGGCGTGGTATTAAGTTGGTACACATGGGCAAACGCGCTTCGCGAATCGTCGGCGGACGTGTTTATAAAGGCGTTTATAAGCACTGTGTCGCCGTAGATGCTTAACATAGGTGTTGCTATGTTGTTGGACTGGAAGCGAAGGTGTGAAGTGTGATTGGCTTCGTCGATTTCAATTACTTTGTTGTCGGCACTTATGAATACGTTTTTGCTGGTTATGCCCACTGAACTAACGCTGGTGTACGATAGCCTGACTTGCAGCGAATCGCCCTGTGGCTTGGCGGTATACAGTGAATTGCCGCTGAGCAAATAGATTGTACCGCTAGCGCTTAGGTAGGTCTGGTCGACGGTCCGCAGATCTAACATAGTGTAAACTTTTGCTTGGTCAGGGTTTTTAAGAGGCGTGACTTCTATTGACCCATTTGGGTGCGAGGCGCGGTAGTCGTGGCCATCGCTAGGTTCGTCGTGGGTTGTTGGGCCATAGTAACAAACTAGATTATCGGAATTCATGGCGCAAAAACCGCTGTCAAAATTGCTGTTGGAATTAGCTTTTCTGGTAAACAACCTAGCATTTTTGGCGTCGTCCAGATTAGCCGAGTAGATAGAATTGCCGGTGCTAAAATCGGTTACTACAAACGAGCTGTCTTGGCTGTTGGTTTGATTGGTTAAAACCGCTACTTTATCTTGGCTGCGCTGCACAAAAGTTTTGGGTAGCGATACCCGTTTAGTGGCTCCGCCTGGTATAAAGTAGCTTAGTTGCGGGTCGGCATAGTCAAATGTTAAAAAGCCTTGCTGGTAGCGCGCGAAAATGCCTGTGTTGGGCGATGGTATGGTGTCGGTGGACCAAATTCCATCGACTGGCCGATGTATTTGCGCCATTCCACCCAAAGCCAGACAGTTGTATGTAAATGTACCGTTTGGGTTTACTAGGTTGCAGCCCTGGGTGTCGGACCCTAATTTGCTGACTGTGTGTTGCGGCTGAAGTTCAAGGTTTAGGTTGGGTATGCCAAATAACGGTAGGTCATCGACTGTTAGTCTTGTCTCCATGCTTCCAGACCGCGCTATAAACAACTGAGTGTTGCGCGGTATGGCTGCTAGATCGCCAAACACAAAGCCGACCTTACTTTCGTTAGAATCCGGCCCTACCGCCACCAGCTGCACGTCACCTTTTTGATTTGGGTCGCTGAACGAATAAGACACGCGTACAAGCGAAGTTGTCGCCACCCAAATTAGCAAGGTGATCGCCAGCAGGCCTAAGATTATGGTTACGATCCAAAAAGGAATGCCCTTTCCTAGGATTAGTTCTTTGCCGGTGCGTTGGTCGGTGGTGATTACTTCCATATTCCCCCTAGTGTGTTAATCCGGCGAACAAGCCGTTCATTAAATCTACGAATCCGGGATCGCGACAGCCACTGCACACGGATGGTGGGTAGCCACCGTCTGCGCCCTTGGGATAACCCCTGTCGATGTGCAAGTGGGGATACGAACCGTTACCGGTACATTTGCGCGGGCCAATAGTAGAAATAACATCGCCGGCCTTAACGTGCTGGCCAGACTGCGGTGGCTTACCGTCGGGTTTGGCTCCGGCGTGACCGTACCAATAGTGGTAACCATCGTCGGCGAAAAGCTGCATCTGGTAACAATCGGAATACCCGGCGTATGGGCCGACTTTTTGCAGAACACCGCTGTAGATGGCATATTCGGGTACGCCAATGGATGCGCTATCTAAGCCCTTTCGAACAGTGTCGGTATGGGCAATATCGAAGGCGGGTGTGCCGTCGTGGTGGCAAATTTTGGCGCAAGGCCAACCTAGTGGTGGTCCCCAACCGTTATCAGCAGTGGTCTTGCCTAAGCCCACTGGCCAAGCATAGCCGTTCACGTTAACCTGCGCGCCGTTAAGACACCCGGCGCTAGATGCTGCGCTAGTGGTTGATGCCGACGAAACCGTACCTGGTTTGTCGTTTTCTTGGTCAGCCCAGGCATATATAAGGTCGTCGCCTACTTGGCCATTTTTAGAGCCCTGTATTGCACCAAGAGCTTGTATGGCTTTTGGCGTCAGGCCCGAAACACGGCCCTTGTAACCTGATGAATCGGGTGGCGTGCCGACTTGTGGCTGGCTCCAGCCGAATTTAGGTGTGTTGTTGGAGGTGGTGTCGTTTGTGCCTGTCCACGGTGCTGGGCCGGATTCAAGAATGGCAGTTATTAAACTTTTATGTGTGCGAGGATTAGTTACTTTAACTAGCCTTGGTCCACTTCGCATCCAGCTAAGCTGCGACGGATCTATTATGCCCGTATTGCCGCCGTCCCAGTACCAAGCTGTGAATGTCCAGCGCATGTTAATGGCGTAATCGCGGATTGACTGGCCCCCGTCGCCGTATTTGTTGCTACTAGCTAGACCAGAGAACGCTACGTGTCCCCCACTTCCAATAGTGCCATCGGCGTTAATTGCTTCTTCGTTGCCCGTAAAGCCGTGGCTGGCTGGTAGCGAATACTTATGCCCATCCACGGTTATGGTGTCGCCGTTAGTGGCCGAAACCGAGCAAGAATCTTCGATAACCGGACTGTAATATGGGTAATCGTCACGCACGGCATCTTTTTCGTCGGCGCTTAAGGCCAAGGCTGGTGTGGCAGCAGAAATCAGGCCTACCACTGCGAGCAAAAAAAGACGCTTCAAAGTCGTAATCATATGTTATAAAACCCTAAAGATAACTGGTTGCCCGGTGCTCTGGTAACAATTACGTAAAATAAGCGGTCACCGTTTGAGCCGCGCACCATGAACTGCCATGAGGTGCTGCTAAGCTGCTCAAAGCTAACTGCATCAAGTTCGTAGTGGTCACCGCGGCTGAATGCTTTGCGCGCGTAATCTAGTGTGTTGTCGTTTATGAACATATATTCTTGGCTGGAAAACGTCGTAGTTAGAGTCTCGATGTTTTTTAGGTACATGTCACTAAAGTCGCTACTCTCGGTGGATACAACTGGGTTGGGTGTTTGAGAAACTTCATCGACTGGTGCGGGCTTTGGCCACAGCACATAGGCAAGTCCAGCTATTAAAACTAGCGTCCCTACAACTGCAATAATTATTCGTTGTCTTGTCATGGGGCTGGGCAGTGAGTATTAGTTTGGTAAGCGCCTTTAATTGGAAGAACACGCAGTGGGTTCTGCCGGGTATTTATGCTGCTATACGGTGTTGAGCCTACTTCGAAATGTAAGTGCGCGCCTTGCGATTCGCCCGTATTGCCCATTGTGCCAAGCACTTGTCCCTTACCTACCGATGAACCTACCTTTAAGTTAGGGTCTATAGAGTTCATGTAGGCGTAGCTGGTGTAGGAAGTGTCGGAGTGTTTTATGGTCATAGATACCCCCATACTTAACGATGGGTCACGACTTAGGCTAATTACTAAACCGCCGTCTGCTGCCAATATTTGGCTTTGGCCTTCGCCCGCTTTGCCTACCAAGTCTATGCCGGTGTGAGTGTAGGTTATGCCGTTAGAATCTGTGCGACTTTCGCCGTAACAAGCTGTGTCGCCTTGGTAATCGCTTTCGGCTATTGGCCATATAAACGAACCAGTGGCGGCGGTTGTGCCGCCTGCTACGCCCGACGATACACTGGCGTCTGCGGCGGTTGGATCAAGCGGTTGGCCGCTGTCCCAGGCTGAATAAGTTTCCAAGGCTTCTTGGTCGGCCAGACACCAGTTAACCGATCCAAACTCGGCTTCACCCAATCCGCGGTTAACTGCTTTTGAATCGTTAATGCTGAGCGGCGTGCGGTCGTTGGTGCAGCCGGTGGTGTTTTCGTCCAGCCCGGCTGGCGCGTTAGCTAGTTCGTCCAGCCCAGCGCCATACTGCGGAATATGGAAGAAGTTGGTGGTTGGCGTAATGGCTGCGTGTGCAGCAGGAGTGTTCATAAAGGCAAAGCGCATGCCAGTTGTTGGGCTAAGAATGCTGGCAATAAATTGGAATGGCGTGTTTATGGCAGTGGGCGCGGCAAATGCGAACTGGCTAGTAAAAGACTGGCTGTATTTGGTCGAAAATATTCTATCCCACAAAGGCAAGCTGGCAAATTCATTATTGATATCTTGCTGGGCAGCGATATTTTGCTGGTCAACTTCGGAATCGGTTAATACTCTTCCCCAACCGTATGGCGAACCATCCTGGTTAATGCCACCTTTGACCATTAGGTTTAACTCGCGGTCGGTACCAGCCCATGCGGCGTCTAGTAATTTGGCGCCATGCACGTCTTCGGCACTGTCAAATGGTGGCATTAGAACCTGGTTGGTTACGTCTTTGACCAGTGGCGCTAGTTGCTCGTTCACCTTGTTTAGAACCGCTTTCCCTACATCGTTATTTAGTGCGGCTTCGGTTGCGGCGTCGGATGGCGTGTTGGCTATATCCACAACGTCATTGGCTACGCTAGCTATGTTGTCGAGCGCTCCTTTGCCGGCACCTGGCGGCAGGCCAACCTTTTGGGCCGCCGACAGCACTGGAGGCTTGTAGTCATATTGCCAGTTGGGGCAAACCAAGTGACCTTCGGGTCGCATCAGTCCGTCGTCACTACACTTGTTGGGATACTGGTTGGGATCGGTTGTTTCGGCTTCTGCACGACTTCCGCTGAACAGTGCTTGGTAGTTTTTTAGTCCCTGCACATTACCGTACAGGCTTTGGTAAGGCAAGCTTTGGTCAGAACCGGCAAGCAAAGAAGATACTGCATCTTGGGCGCGCGAGTCATAAACGCTTGGCACGGCGTTTGGTTCATCGGCCGCTACACTCACTACGTCGGCTGCGCCAATAAAGGCTTCGTCTAGCGTTTTGGTGTGCCACATTTGTCCGACCGGTCCACTCAGTGCGTCGTATATGTTGTAGACCATTAATACTATTCCGGCTATAGCAACCGCGTCGAAGATTTGCCCAATTATGGGTACGGGCGAAAGTAGTACGTCCGATGCTGTGCGCCCGGCAATTTTGGTAACTATTTCGCGCACCAGGGTTTCTATTAACCCGCGCCCAGTGTTTTTAGCGATATCGGCCACTTTTAAGGCTTGGTCTATTTTGGCGACTGAATCAACACGGTCGCCGGCTTTTTTAATTTCTTCGGCATACTTTTGTCTAAAGTCGCTATCGCTATCGCTACAGTTATATTGCCGCGATAAAAAGCAGGCCCAAGCCAGTCCTAGACGGTTAGCTCCCACAACTTTTACAGCTACATTGGCGAGCAACCGGTTTTTAAAAACTGCTAAGGTTGACTGGCCTTCCAGTGGCCGTTTATTGCCAAAACAATAGAACATGCAACCATTTAGCCCGAATTGCCGCTTACGGAACAATTTGCCTTCTAGCCTTGCGATTGGGCCGGCATGGCTTACGATGTCTATAGTCTTGGCTATTTCTGAGGTGATCTTGCGTAAGTCGCCGCGAGTCCTGGCTTCGAATTCCAGCCTTTTTACAAGCCCGTCTGGGTCATCAATGCCTACTTCGTACTTAGTGCCATCGGTAATTGATAGAACCCATTTTGCCGGTTTGCCCGCGCTAGGTGGGTCGTAATCAATATTTACTCCAGCCTGTACCATGCGCTTAGCTACGCGTCCGTCCCACCATCCTTGCCAAACACGCCCTAGAATTGTTTTGGGGTATTCTTGGCGATGTCTATAAAAACAATCCTTGGTAATTATGGGTGCTGGGTCGTGATCGTTAGCGCAATCCTGAATCGCTATGTTATTGCCAAATACTGATTTGGATAAGAATTTGTACAGATAAGTTTGTACGCGGGTATTGGCGTATTTACCAATACGTTGGCGCACGACATGTGCGGCTTGTTCAACTAAATCGCGCGGCAGCCCAGTTAGTGCGCCGTAAAATGCAGCCCCGCCGCCAAAAATTCCCAGTATACCCAAAGTGGCTAGCGCCATTTTAAGATTATTTTTTTTCTTACCAGTCTGCGTGCCTTGGCTGTTGTATGGAATTGAGCCTGGGTTGGCTTCGCGTTCTGCTGGTGTGCGCTTATCGTACGGGCGTTCAGTAGACTTTGGTAATTCGCTTTTTTTGGCGCCCGAATCGTCGGTTGCGGCTGGTAGCACTGGCCTGTTTTGTTCTAGCACTGCCCTAGCACGATCGTTTTCGGCATCGCCTGCGGCTACGCTGTTTTCTAGGTCACTTAAGTGTTCTGCCACGCCACTTGGTTGCCGGGTGGGAGTTAACTGTGCGCCACTAGGCCTGGTTGGGCGTGATTCAAATTCGCGGTAATCTCTTCGCGTGCCACGTTGTCTGTTAAGCTGTTGGGCCATTTTGCATCGGGTTATTAATGTCTAAGCCGCTTGCTTGAGTATCGGCGGGTGGAAGATTGTTCGAGTAAATATCGTTGGCCACTAAGTTATCGGGGTTAACCGAGTCGTTGGCCGGTGGTAAAATCTGCCCGGCCTGAGCAGCCTGCGCTTGTTGAACAGCGGCAGTTTGAGCTGGGTTGGTCGAAATAAGCGATGTTTCGGTTGGGCTGGCGATAACCTGAATGTGCACGTGGTTTGGTCCAGCAAAGAATAGCCCCTGCCCTACGGGGAACTGGGCTAAGCGCTTGCGTTCTTCGTCGGTTAGCTTAAATATATCTGCCAAAACGTCTACGGCCGACGGCGACTGCTTTAGTAATAATTGCATGCTGGCGTTTGCCACAATGGCACGGCCCATTTTGCTACCCATAAAGTCTTCGACGTCCTGGGTGATAGTTGTTAGGCCTAAGTAATATTTGCGGGCGCGCTTGGCCAGGCTAAACAAGAAATTAGCCGAGTCGTCGTACTTCATAAGTTGCCAAGCTTCATCGACTATTAGCAGGCGTTTACGCTGCTCGGTGCGGGTTTTGTTCCAGATATAACTAAGCACAATGTACATAGCGACAGGCCTTAGCTCGTCTTCGAGGTCGCGGATGCTGAACACCACCATGTTGCCGTTAATATCCACGTTTGACTGCTGACTAAATATGCCGGCAAATGTACCAGTAGTGTATTTGCGCAGACGCTGTGCTAACTGAGGTCCACTGCCGCCCATGTGCAACAACGTTTCGTACAAGTCGTTAATTGTTGGCGGTGTTGAACCGTGAGTTAGCGGGTCGCTGGTTATGCCGGCGCGAGCATAGGTGTCGATAAGTGCTTGGTCAAGGTCGGCTTCTTCGGTTGGACTTAGAGCGGGCATGGCTATGCCATTGGCGGCCAGCTGGGCGCCACCCATCATTAAGCGCATTAAACCATGCAAGGTTATTAGGTTAGCCCGCAAAGCATCTTGAGCTTCGTCGCTTTCAATAGCCTTTGGTAGGTCGAACGGATTTATACGCGTCGGCGAATTAAGGCTAAGGTTGATATAGCTGCCGCCTACTGCGTCGCATAACTTTTGATATTCGTTTTCAGGGTCAATAATTATGACGTCAGCGCCCATCATCATGCTGCGCAGCGCTTCTAGCTTAACGGCGAACGACTTACCTGCACCAGATTTAGCAAAGACCACCATGTTGGCGTTTTCTAGACTAAAACGGTCGAATATAACCAGTCCGTTGTTGTGCATGTTAATGCCGTACAAAACGCCTTTTTCTTGAGTAAGGTCGGCGCTGGTGAACGGAAAACTAGTGCTTAATGCGCCGGTGTTCATGTTGTGGCGGATTTGCAGCTGGTCGGTCATTTGCGGAATAGTGCTATTTAGCCCCTGTTCCATCTGGGTGCTGGCAACCTTGCTAAACACTAGTTGCTGGCCCAGAATAGTCTCGATTTTGTGCTGAACAAACTGTAGTTCCTCAAGGCTGCTCGCGTAAAGCGTAATGTACAAGCCAAACCTAAAGAACCGTTCAGCACCAACCTGTAGTTGGTTGCGCAGTTCTTCGGCGTCTTGTATGGCCGCCTCGAGTCCTGGGTCGCGCACCTTGCCGCGTTCGCTATTTACGTTAATGCTGGCCTCTAGCTGACCAACTTTTTTGCGCAAGTTATTTAACACTACCTGGCTTTCTACCGGATAGATGTACATGTTTAGATCGATAACTTCGTCCAGGTTGATGATCGGACTTAGCCAGCCAGTGTATACCTGCCGGGGGTAGCCGTAAATGTACATGGTGCGGCCGTAAAGCGTGCCAAGTCTAAAGTAGGCGCTTTGGATTTCGAGCGAACTTGGCGCAATAACGTCGCGAAGCGTGGTTATTCCACGCATTAGCTCTTGCTCAATCTCTTGCTGCTCTCTAATTCGCTGAGCTTCGGCTATTTCAATTGGATCGTTTTTTTTGCTTTTGAACAACGCCATTACATTACCTGCTTATCTAGCTGTGGCTGTGGGGCGTTGCCTGTGCCCTTTGTTACAACTGGTGTGGTTAAGTCCTCGAAGTTACCGAGCGGCTGGCGTACGGCGGTGTCAGGGTTGTAAGAGTTGTAGTAAAGTTCGCCTAATTCTTTGGTATCAAGACGGGTTGAACGAATGCCCATTTGGGATAGGCCGCCAACGATGGCGTTTACGCGGTTATTAAGCTCTTCCTTAATTTTAGTATAAGTTTTTTCGTCGATTTTTACGTGTTGCTGGGTTTGCGAGGCAAACAGGTTGGCTAAGAAGTTTTTGCTGGTATTTACAGCGCTGCCTACATCGCCTGCCGGATAGTATGGCACGACAATAAAAAAGCTTTTGCTCATAATATTGGTCTGTTGCGACAGCTGGTCGATAAAGTCTATATAGTCGCCCATTAGTACCGAAAGCAGCATGTTGTCTTGCTCGTGGCTAATTTTAACTAGGCGGTCCAGGTATGGTTCTAAGTCAACCCGCTGCGATCGAATGCAAATTTGAATTGGAAAATACAGCGAGTTTAGCATTTGTTGGTAGCTAAATTCGGCGGCATCGCGTTCGCGGTCGCTCATTAGGTCGAAGTTAATCGATCGACAGGCGACCACTGCTCTAGCGCTGCCGTCGCTCATAATAACTAAGCTGTCGCGAACCTCTGAAATTAACAGTGCGTTTTGAGTACTGTTAGGATTTTTGCGGCCAGCCGGTGCTTTGGAGTTGTCGGTGCCGGTGGTCGGTGCGGCTGGTGTGGGCTGAGGTGATGGCGGTGCACCACTAACAGGGCCGGGCGCGTACATTGGCTGGTTTGCCCCTGGTTGCTGAAACTGGTTATTAGGTGGCATGAACTGCCAGCCCTCCCTTGTATTTGTGATTATTGAAGCATCAGTGAAGATTTATAACAACTTCTTTTTCTTCTAACCGTTTAGCCTCATGGGCTATGGTGCTGACGCTTAACGAATCGTTGTTTGCAAGGCTTATTATACCAGGCGATACTTGTGGCGGTATAGTGGCCGTCACTGGTTTTGCAATTGGTTTGGGAGCAATTTTAGCTTTTTGCCCTGCCGGTAGTATAACTTTTTGATGCATTGAAGTCGGGTAAGGGTTAAAGGTGGGGTGTAGCGTGCTTATGTCGGTCGCTGTGGCGGCGGCAAAACCTGGAGCAGACTGGCCAGCCGGTTCAGATTGGGCTTGTTGCATGCGCTCTATAGCTGTTTGCCTGCGTTCGGTATCACTTTGTTTTATAAGATTGCTAAACGACTGCGACACGCTGGCGTGTTCATCTAAAACATCTACGGCAGTGCTAGCCTCTGCGGCTACATCGGCGCTAAAGTTTTGGCTGTATGGTGAACCGTCAACCTGTTTGTAGGCCCAGCCCCGGCTGTCCATTATCCGTGCCAAGTAGTCTAAGCGCTCTTGAGCACCTTCGGGACCGTAAGCTTTAGACAGAATACGCTGTTCTTGTGCCGGGGTTACTATTTCGACATAACTTGCCACGCCATCTGGGTCCCAGCGGCGGATTTTAGACTTTAAGTAAAAACGCACCACACCTATTAGATATGTTTCGAGCGGCTGGTCTTTGCGCAGCGGCAAAGTTAAAGTTCCAAATAATAATGCTACGGGTAACGGTAATAATACTAGCGGCGGAAAAATCTGGAACGTAATAAAGCACATAAAACCAGCGGCTACTGCTATGCCAGCGTAAACCAGCTGTCTAAAAGACAGCCAGCCGATCAGTTTGTCTTCTGCTTCAACGTCTTGAGGTACTTTATATTCGCTCATAGATTAGCCTATGGCCTGTAGCGAGGCCAAACTCTTTCTGTGGCGCCAGTGCTCGGGTTGACGCGTGTGCTTCCCCTGAATAAGCTTCCCGACCAAGTACGCCAGTCGCCAGCCCAGCCCAGTACTGCTCTACCCCAACGCTGGTCGTCAGTGCGCCGTCCAGGTGTAAGTGTCGGGTGTTCGCGCCACCAGTCTCCAAGGCGTGCTCCGGATTCGCGTGGAGCTGGAGCACGAGGTATGGGCGGTCCTCCTGCTGGTGCACCGGTCAAAGGATCTATGTTTCCTAGTCCAGAGCCGCCGAACAAGGCGTTATATTGGGCAGTGCTTAAGCGCATGTTGGGCGTCCGCTGGTACATGCGGCGTAGGTCATCAACAGCTCCCTGTGATCGGGCATCACCACCATCAGCCCGGGCAACAAGTGCTGCCAGTGCGCCGGCATCGGCCTTTTCAAGTGCTTCGGGGGTTGTTCTAGCACCAAATCCTCCGGGCCTGTAACGATCGCGTGGCACACCGCGCTCACTGCGGGCCTTACCCCAATCTGCTCCAACTCGTTCCATGCGCGCTCTACCTCCTGGGAAAAATGCCCCTGTTGCTGCACGGGCAAATGTTCGCTTAATAAATCCGCCCCTAGCTCCGGCGTCAGCAATACGGCCGGATATTCCCTGGGCGCCAGCTAGCACTGGTGCTGCTGCGCGTTGCCCTAGCTTCATGGTGGTTTTGGCGACGTTTTGGAGTTTCATCATTTTAACTCCAAGGAAAACAGAAACCGGTATTGTGGCTGCTGCCACGCCGCTGATTGCTAGATCTCGCAGAATCTTCTTTATTGCTTCCATAGTTTTATTGCAGCACCAAACTTATTACATAAGACACTAGTGTGCCAAGGGCTACCATAGCCATAATTATAGGGCCTATCCATAGCAGGTTCAAAAAACCCATCAACAGGCGGCTGGCTGTTCTAGATGTACCGGGCAAAATAAAGCCGATAAATATGATTGGCGAAAGTGCTATAAAGCCCACTATTAATGTAAGACGAATTATCAGTATGAATACGGTTGCAATTATAGATAGCACTATTGGTATGGCTAGGGCTGCGATGGCCGCAATGATTCCACCTTGGGCGGCAACAGCCATTCCAACAAACGTTACGCCCGAGGCCGCACTAAATATGTTAAACACACCGCTACCACTGTCGAAGTCGACGTTTACTGGTTGAAGGTTAGCAAGCGGTGCAGCGATAAGTGCTGTTATGCCGGCGCCCATTATGTTGGCCACATCTACAGCCAATACGCATATGTAGTAAGACAAGTTGGCAAGTATGGCAACGGCAATTAGTTTAGGCAACAGGCTTTTGATGCCGTAATTGCTTATGCCAGCCGATGTTGCCTGCGAAAATATAACTATAAAGAACACGATCACGAACAATATGTTGGCAACAATTAGAACTTGATTCCAAATTTCTTTTAGGCCGTCTATGGTAGTTATGGCGGGTACAGTCAACAGCGGGATTATTATGTTTGTGTACAGAGTTTTCATTAAGCTGTCGAAGCCGTTAAGCAACGGGCATAAAATGTGACCCAAACCACTTACGTTGTCTTCACACACTTCTACTGGCGTGCCAGGTGCACCTCCTCCTGTGGTACCGGTTCCATTGCCGGGCACGGTGCCAGGCGCTACGCCCGGAACGGTGTTATCGGCTTGTGTTCCAATAAATATTATGTAGCTGTCGTCGTTGCGTTGGCCGCTTGTTTGGATTTGCCACGTACCACCATTCTTCGCCCAGCCTGATGCTGTTAAGTCACCTTCACTGCTGTCGCTGTTTACTGACGAGTTGAATGTTATCGGAAATTTGCCGCCAACTTCTACCGAAGGCCCGTTTATTTTACATACGGTGCTATTTGCTACACCTAAACCACCCAAAATCTCCAGTAATGATTCCGAAGTTCTGCCAAGATCGTTACGATTGTCCTCGGCGGCATACAATTGGGCACTTCCTGCTGTCCGACCAGTTCCAAACCAATCGTCGTTGGTTGGGTCGTCGTTAACATCAACGATTGTGTCTTTGCACTGATCGGTGTCGGCGCTTAAATAAGTTGGGCCGACAATGTTGGCGCTCGCTGCCGCAGGCGTAAAGGTTGCGCCGTTAAATATGTTCTGAATGTTGCCGTTTGGCATGTGCACAAAAGTTATGCGCCTGGCGTCGGGGTTGTCGATATGAAACGCACCATTGTCTATGACAGTCTTAATTACGCAGATATTGCTGTTGGCACCGCTTCCGCCCTGCAGGTCGTAATGGTCGTATTCGCCACCTACCGTTGCTTCGGCGTTGGCCTTTTGGTCGTAGAAAAGATCCTTCCACGGTCTGTTGCTGGAGTCATGGAAAATTATGTGGTCGGGCTGGCAGTTATTAGCGCCGGGTTGCTGTGATATGTACTGATATGTAGTATCAAACGGAGTAGAGTCGACAAAATAAAAGCCGTTATAAAAAATTGTGGCGCGGTTAATCCACTTGGCATTGGCGGCGTGGGCCGGAACAAAAAATCCAAGGTTGGCGCTTATGGCTATGACCAAACTTGCTATAAGCAAACCGGTTCTCTTACCCAACGTATTTAACCTCATAATTTTGTGTGATCTCGTTGGCATTACTATAGCACGACACATCTTAAGAATGCCATTTTATAAGCTACTATTTTGGCAAAAAAGCCGGCCCACTGTTGCCTGCTTGCATAAAGAGGCTCGCTTGCCTACACTTTAGGTAGTATGCCAAGCGTAAGCAAACACTTTAAAAGTTATTTACTAGCCGTATTTATGTTTTTGGGTATAGGTGCGGCACTTGTTCCGCAGGTGGCAATGGCAGCGCCGCCGCCACAGTGTCCGGTTGGTTACCAATATATAAGCATAGGTGTGCAAGATCCTAACGACCCCACCGGCAAGACTATTACCCACTGTATAGCCAAAAGCGCCTCTAATCTGCAGACCAATCCGATTATCGGTTTCTTAAGAACGGTTTTGCAGTTTATGGCCGAGGGCATCGGGATCGCGTTGGTGGGCGGAGTAACTGTGGGGGGCGTGACTTACATGACTGCTCGCGGTAGCGCCCAGCAAGTGCAAAAGGCCGAAGAAATTATCCGCAACGCTATTATTGGTATAGCACTTTATGTATTCATGTTTGCGATTCTTAACTTCTTAATTCCAGGGGGAATACTAACTTAATGTTCAAGCGCTTAATTATCTGCACCGCGCTAGTATTAAACCTAACCGCGTTTGCTATGCCAGCTGCGGCTATGACTGTTCCCCACCAGATCACGCAAGTTGCGGCCTGCCAAGGCGGCCTGTCTAGCTTTTTAGGTCTAGAACCTTGGTATTCGTGCCTGCAAAAAAAATACGGCAGCATTCAAATAACCACCCTTAACGACATTTGGCTTATAGTTTTGCCTGTTCTTGAAGACTTTATTCGCGCTGCCGGCTTTATTGCTGCCGGCTTTATACTGTGGGGCGGCATTAAGTATCTTAAAAGCCAAGGTAATTCCAGCGAAACCACTCAAGCCCGCGATATAATTAAGAATGCCGTAATTGGACTTATTTGGGTGCTACTGTCGGTTTCGGTGGTAGAATTTGTAGCCGTAGGTATTCAACAAGGCGTCTAATGAAGATATATTCCATGCTAGCTCAGCTAAAAGTACATATTAACGGACTGCCGACCACCGATGGCAGTCAAAAGACTTTGGGCAACGTATTGTCGGTGGTTTTTACGGTTGTCGGTGCGCTGGCCATGTTATTTTTACTGATTGGCGCCATACGTTATGCCACCAGTGCCGGTGATCCAGGCCAACAAAAACAAGCTCGTGACACAATTTTATACGCTATTATTGGCATAATTGTTTCAAGTAGCGCGTTTTTAATTGTACAATTTGTGTTAGGAAGCATTATCAATCCATGATTTCTAAACTTGTTGCGAGCATTTTAATTATTTTTGGACTAGCTTTGGCGCCTATGATGGCTAGCGCCCAGGTTGATCCTTTTGGCAACTGCGGACAAGGCATAGCCAACAGTTCTACTATTTGCAATGCCGTAAAAGGTGGCACGGGCGGCCTGTTCGGGCCAAACAGTGTTTGGAACCGCATTTTAAACACGCTTACTTTTGTGATTGGCGCCGTAGCGGTGCTCATGGTTATTATTGGCGCCGTTCGCTATGCGTTAAGTGCCGGTGACCAAAGCTCTGTTACGGGTGCAAAAAATACCATAATTTATGCTTTGGTTGCGCTTATTATTGCCGTTATGGCTAATGCCATTGTAAACTTTGTGTTGACGTCCATATGATAAAAGCCATTATTAAAATCATTGCTGGTAGTTTGTTGGTAATCGGCGTTACCCTTGGTATTTCTTTTATGACACTGCAAGATGCCGGTGCACAGTCACCTGCGGCATCAGCTTGTGCTGGTTCTGGGGGCGTATGGAAGGCTAATCCAACTGCAGCTAACCCGCAAGCGGGCCAATGCACTACCCCGGGTAGCACGCGTACAGTAACAGGTTCTATTAGCCAGGTCGGTAACATACTTATTTTCGTAGTGGGTGCCGTGTCGGTGCTTATGGTTATCATTGGCGGTATTCGCTACGCCCTGGCTCAGGGTGACAGTAGCTCGGTAAGCTCGGCCAAGAACACAATTTTATACGCTATTATTGGCGTGGTGCTGTCGCTCGCGGCCTTCGGTATCGTTAATTTTGTGGCTACTCAGTTTAAGTAGTAGATTTGTCGCTAGAAACACAAGATGTTAATGGTACAATAAAAAGCATAAATAGGAGAAAATTTAACATGAAGTCAGCTTTAGTAAGAATTTCGCGGAGCCTGCTGTTACTACCTTTTTTGGTAGCAACAGTATCACTTGTTGCACCGACTGCAGCTAGCGCTGCGACCAACGCCAGCTGTCCGGATCCAAACAACATTAGTACCGGTGTCCAGGGCGGCGCTAACTGTGCCGCACCAACCAGCGCTGGTGCACAAAATAACTTGTTTGGCGCAGACGGTGTATTCGTAACCGTTACTAACATCCTGATCTTCATTATCGGTGCGATTGCCGTGATAATGCTGATTGTAGGTGGTATCCGTTACGCTCTGTCTCAGGGTGACCAAGGTGCAATTACTGCCGCCAAGAACACAATCTTGTACGCCATAATTGGTATTGTGGTGGCTATGCTTGCTTTCGGCGCAGTCAACTTTATAACTACGCAGTTAACTAAGTAGTTTCTAGCTTACGCTAAATAAACCGCCTGGGGTATCTCGGGCGGTTTTTAATTGGTGGTAGTGTAAGTTCTAGCAAAAGCAAAACCGCTCCAAAAGGAGCGGTGTATTGCCAAACGACTAAACCTACAAAATTTCGATCTTACGAGCTTGTTCTTGCTTAACCTTGGTGAAGCTGATTGTAAGCACACCGTCTTTAAGCGAGGCTTCAATGTCTTCTTCTTTTACTGGCGCAGGTAGCGCTAGTGTGCGCGAAAAGTCGCCCCAATAACATTCTTGCAAGTGCCATTGTTCAACTTCGTCTTCGCCACTGGCTAGTGTGCCGGTAATAGTTAGAATGCCTTCAGAAATACTGACATCAAGATCTTGCTTGTTAACGCCTGCTGTACGGGCTTTAACTACAAGCCGTTCCTTGGTCTCGTAAACGTCTAAAGCTAACTGGCCAGGCATATCGCTAGCTTCGTCATCCATTTCCATCATTGCGTCTGTATCGGCAACGACCGCCGCGCTATCATCCCCCACCGGTTGCGTCGTGGTGTCGTCGCTCAAAAACGCTGCTGCTAATTCATCTTCCATTAGCAAGTCGTCGTTTTGCTTTTGCCCTCGTGCCACTTTTGCACCTCCACTTATGTTCCTTTGCTGACTTGAGGTCACTGTAGGCTAATTATAGCCGAAACCCCCAAACTATGGCAATATTATACTCCAGGCAAGTAAAAATGACAGCATTACTCGAGAAGATCATCTCCATAATCGCGCCTCACACATGCATTGTATGTGGTAATGAAGACAACATACTGTGTGATGCCTGCCTTCCGAATGCATTTTTAGTGCCCGAATCGGCCTGCGTAATGTGCGAAAAACCAACCGTAAACTGGCAAATTTGTGCGAAGTGCAAGCGCCGCAGCACGCTAAATAGCGTTTACGTGGCAGCTGAATACGACGGTGTGGCCACCGAATTGTTGAAGCTATACAAGTTTGAGCGCGCTAAAGCAGCTTACTCACCTTTAGCGAAAGCCATGGCAATGACCCTACCTTATGTAGAGCCGGGCAGTCTGGTGGTCCCCTTGCCTACTGCCGCTGTGCGCGTAAGACAGCGAGGCTACGACCAAAGCGTGTTGCTAGCGCGTAAGCTGGCGAGTCTATGCGGTCTAAAGCTAGGGTTTGCGCTTAAGCGTGTGGGCACAGCTAGACAAGTTGGCGCCAACCGTAAGGACCGGCAGGTTCAAGCGCAAACGGCCTACGACTTAATTAACGCTCAAGAAGTCCAGGGCAAAACCGTGTGGCTAGTAGACGACATATGCACTACGGGTGCTAGTCTAAACGCGTCGGCCCGGCTTATGCGCAAGGCTGGCGCCAAAGAAGTTAACGCGGTTGTGGTGGCGTGGCAAAGATTAAAGAGTTAAGGCACTCGCCTAACAGATCAAAATCTGCTACAATAACCCCGACCACAATTTCTGGAGGAGTACCCAAGTGGTTGAAGGGGACGGTTTGCTAAATCGTTAGACTGGGGTAACCTGGTGCGAGAGTTCGAATCTCTCCTCCTCCGCCAAATTAAAACGCTCACCTTTCGCGGTGGGTGTTTTAATTTGGCCGTGATTTGTGGGGATTCGCCGCCTTTGGCGGTCCGGGGTTTGCCCCGGCAAACCGTTCGAAGCCTCACAACAAGCAATTTTAAAACCAGCCAAATAGGCTGGTTTTAAAATTGGCGGAGAGGGTGGGATTCGAACCCACGGTCCGCTTGCGCGGACTCCGGTTTTCAAGACCGGTGCACTCGGCCGCTATGCGACCTCTCCACGAACGTGGTTATTTTATCACATCTGTTAATGACTAGCTATGACTACCGTAAGCGTTAATGGTATACTTTTAAGCAATGGGGCCAACAAGTCAGTGGAGCGATAACGGGGTGCTGGGCGGCGGAAAAACTGCTAACTTTTCTGGTGGTCAGTCTAACGGTAGTCGTAGCGCTGATTCAATCGAGTGGCAAGCGTCCGAATACGTACAGCATGACAAAGGTGCTGGCTGGGTATTTATACTAACTGTAGTGGCTTTGTTGGGTGTTGGCGCAGCTCTTTGGTTTGGGCAGTGGATGTTCGCTTTCTTGCTAGGTGTCATGGCGGTAGCTTTTGGCTACTACGCTGTACGCAAACCACGCATCATGCACTACCAACTAAGCAATGACGGCCTAAAAATTAACGGTAAACCCTTTCCAATCACCGACTTCCGGGCCTTTGGTGTAATAGACGACGGCGCCCTATATTCTATTAGACTAATTCCGGCTAAGCGCCTTGCGCCCGCCATTATGATTTATTTTGCCGAAGACGACGGCGAAACAATCGTGGACATACTGGGTCGACACATGCCAATGGAGCAAATGCACCCCGACATCATGGACGTGATAATGCGTAAACTGCGTTTTTAACCTGACGCAAGCTTTTAATAAACGGATAATACTGGTATAATTCCCCCTGTTCTGCGCACTTTTTATTAAGTGTCTGGAAGGCACCTTTTAGTTCAAGGTGCAGCCCTAAAGACGTAGCAATACGTAGTTAGAGCTGCAACATGCACCCGTAGCTCAGCTGGATAGAGCGTTGGCTTGCGGAGCCAAAGGTCACATGTTCGAATCATGTCGGGTGTACCAGTAAAAGTCGCCAACCCTCGAGGTTGGCTATTTTTATTGGTACAAATACTTTTTGGGCATATCATGTTTGGTATCTGTTGCATGTTCCACGCTCGAGTGTCGCGAACTTGCCGAAAGGTACGCCCTCTACATAAGAAAGCTCCGCGAACGTTACCCAGACGAATTTGAAGAAGACTAGACCGGTAGTCTGTGTCCAAACTCGTTCCAAATAGCCTTTAATGCTGGGGCAATGGTATCTGGCTGGTTTTTTAGGCTGTCGCGTAATTCGGCGGTAGTTGTTACGGCTAGACTGTCTATGTCTAGCACGCTGTAGCTAGGCGGAGGGTCGGCAATAAGGCAGTACGCCGTTATATAGTTGGAGCCTGCGGGTAGTTTGAACATTTTTTCGCCCAGCAACACCACGCTGCCGTCGTCTATAAAAAGTTCGCGGGCAAGCGCGCGGATTGCCGCTTTTTGGGCTGTTTCGCCGGTGCGACGAATAGTGGCTACTGTTGAACTCAAGCGGCGCGAATACAAGTTGGGTAGGTCTTCGCGGGCTGGTATTACGCTTAAAACCAGCTCACCACGTGGCGTTATAAGAAGTACATGTACGCTATGATAAATGTCGCGCAGCTTATCTATAGCGCGGCGCAATTTTTTGCCAACTACCCTGCCCCGCAGGTTTAAGATATCCACGTAGCAGGCGGCGTGTTCCATGAACAAACTATAGCATTTTTACTTTTTGTCGATGATTGCCGCGGGCAACGGTTTTTCAGTAGCCGGTTCGACTTTAGCTGTCGCCACGATAGGTTGAGGCTTGGGTGAATCCAATGGTGGCACGTCGGTCAATGTACTTGCTACGTGGCGCTTACTTAGAATTATTAGCGTCACCCAGGCAACCGCGCTAGCCAGTGCAATTCCGCCCGAAAACACAGTAAGCCAAAAGCCTATACCGGGTAGGACCTGGGCGAATATTGGTTGGACCACGTCTTTAAGCAATGCGGCTTGGCTAGCTTGGTCGCTTACTTGGCTTAGCTGCAGCCCGCCGCCAAAGTACCACAGCGATGCGCCGGCAAGCGTGCCAATGGCCGATCCAAATAACAGATGACCAGCGAGCGCACGTCCGCCAGCAATCCGTCGCTTGCTAAGCAAAACGTAACCTGCGCCGCAAATTACTGCCGCAATTGGCAGCACAATCACCAAAAGCCCAACTTGCTGCACGATTGCAGGCAGCCAAGCCCAGCTTTGTAGGTTTATCGGACCTAATGCATCTTGGGTTAGCGGCTGGCTTAAAAAGTCGGTACCATCAATTGATTGTTTGGCGGTGCTGGCGGCTGCGTCATTGGCATTAGTACCCTGCGGCAAACACTTAACGTCGCTTGATGTCAGTCCGCTAAAGCCCGACGTACAAGCTGGCAAGCCTTTAAGTTCGGGCGCCAGGGCTGTAGCCAGCTGGCTTTGCAGCTCGGCCCGCTTTGCGTCCAGTGGAATACTAAAAGTTATGGTTGCCGTCTTACCCTGTAGCCAGTCGTAACTAGAATCTAAAACCGTTTCGGTTACCTGCCTAATAAAAACGGGCGTTAAGGTGTTGCCAACGGCTTTTTGTAGTGACACTTGGTCAAGTGTGCTGCTGCCTTGGCCAATATTTTGCAGATTCACGACCGAGTCCAATACGTGGTCGTAAGCCCCGCTGCTAGCTAGCCAACCTTTCGCAACATCGCGATTTAAAACTGTTGACTGTGCAGTCATAAGCAACACCCACACACCGACACTAAAAGTAGCTATACCTAAAAGTACTACCCGTGCAAGCCAGGCGAAAAATCTCATGCTTATATTGTAGCGTACGTCGGGTCTAGGGGCTAAAAAATTACCATCTCATCTGTTACAATTAGCTGGTTCAAGTGTGGAGAGGTGTCTGAGTGGTTTAAGGTGCCGCTCTCGAAAAGCGGTGTGGTGTGCAAACATCACCGTGGGTTCAAATCCCACCCTCTCCGCCAAGTGTTAAACGGGTGAGCAAACTGTGCTCTGGGCGATTTGCTACAATAAAATCATGGAACCATCGGTATATACACGGATCATTAAGGGCGAGTTGCCTAGCCAAAAAATTTACGAAGACGAAACAACACTCGCCTTTTTAGATATTTATCCTGCTGTTGCTGGCCATACCGTGGTCGTGCCTAAAAAACAGGTCCAATTTGTGTGGGATCTTGAAGACGCCGACTATCAAGCACTTATGAACACCGTCAAAAAAGTCGCCCGCCGTCTGCGCGAAGTTTTGGACACTAAATATGTTGGCGTAAGAATTGAAGGCATCGACGTGCCACATGCCCACGTTAAGCTTTATCCGTTCAACACCATTGAAGAATACAATGCTCCGCAAGATACATCGGTCGAACCCGACAGGGTTGCTTTGGCTAAACTAGCCGAAAAACTAGCCTTTAGCTAACGGCGGTTGGGAATTTTCAGTGATGCTTTGGCCTGCGCCTTGTTTTTGATGTCGGGCAGTCGCCTTTTGAATGTGCCAGCTGACATATATAGATTTTTTCGGTTTGCAAGCGCGGCCCAGGCAACACCGGCAACGGCTGTTGCTAGCCATCCTAGACGTCCAATGCGTCTACCGCCGATAATTGCCTCTTTAGCGCCGCTCATAGCGTTGCTGGTGAAGTAATAGGCGTTGTCGCCGCGCATAAGCAGTAAGGCTGCCTGACGATAGCTTCTGCGCGCAAGGCTGCGTTGGTTGGTAAAGGTTGCCCAGCGTGCTAGCGCGCCAACTGATGCGCCTAACTCGGCTTTTCTGTGCCTTTCGCTTACATCGCCTCTAACTTCAGTTATAAGACCAATCGAAGCTTCAATGTCTCTGGGGTCAGGATTGCCAGCTCTTAGGCCATTTAGGAACAAGTCGCGCTGTACTCGGCCTTGATGCATTAGTACAAGTGGCGTAAACGGCACAGCTGCTAAAATATCCAACGCCTCTATAAGTGTTCGTTCGGCTTCATTGTAACGCCCCTCTGTCGAGGCTTGAACGGCCTGTTGTTGAATGCCTTCTACTCTGCTGTTATATTCCACTGCCATACAAAAGATATTAGCATATCTCTAAGTTGACACAACCGCAATATTATGCTAATGTTTAAGTAGTTATAAACACTAAAAATAAACATGTTACTTAAAAAAATAGTCACCACATTTTGCCTAGTAATCGCTGCAAGCGTGGTGCTCAGTGTGTCACACGCTAAAGACATTTTTGCGCTTCAGACCCCTGTTGTTGGCATACAGCATGCCGACGACCAGCAAGCTAACAAGGTGGTTGGTGATTTGCATGTACACGTAGACAAGCAAGTCGTTAAAGTTTCTCAAGACTTGCCGCAGCTAGACAATCGTTCGCTTAGACTGCGCGACTATAAGCGCATTCAACTTAGTAGTTTGCGAAATTGGCTACAGGCTTGGCGCAATCAGCTTGGTTTTTTGATCGGCTAGAACTGACGGTTTACTTAGCTTTATCGCCGTTAAGTGAGTCGATTTCTTTTAGTAGGCGAGATTCCAGGGTTTTTTGGCTGTCTAGTTGGTTGCGGGTTTCGGCGACAACTGCGGCCGGTGCATTTGTTACATAACTCTTATTATCTAGTCGGCTTTGTAGGTGTTTGATGTTTTCCTGAGTTTCGGTAAGTCTTGCCTGTAACTTGGTATGGTGTGCCTTTAGCACTTTTGGTTCGACATCTAGCCAAGCTTCGGTGGCGGCTACAGCCAACCGCATTCCCCTACCCTTCTCTACTTTGGTTACAGCTTTTAGGCCGGCTAATTTACTAATTAGTTCGTGATTGGCTTCTAATAAATCATCGCGCACAAACACTAACGATTGCTTACCACTAGCTAAGCCGGCGCTTACAAGCCTGGCTTCGCTGACTAGCTCTTGGATTGCTAAGAATTTTTTAGCTTCGGCGGTGTTGGCGGTGGTAGTTGCGGGCCAGCTACTTGTGATTAGCAGGTTAGTGTCCCAAGCCAAAGTCTGCCAAATAGTTTCGGTTACAAAAGGCGCAAAGGGGTGCGCTAACTTAAGAACAGTTTCGAGTGCATAAGCCAAAACGGGTGCGTTCAGGCTGACTTTGCTGCTTTCGACGTACCAGTCGGCTAGGTCGTCCCAAACGGTGTGGTACATCAGTTCTGTGGCTTCTGAAAAGCGATAACTCTCTATTAATTTACCTATCTTAGCACCGGCTTTGTTTAGTCTGTCTAAAATCCAGTGGTCGGCAATGGTTTTGGGCTGAGGGTTGCGATCTTTAAAGTCGTCGCCCAGTTTGTCTTCGATGAAGCGCGCAATGTTCCAAAGTTTGTTGGCAAAGTTGCGGCCAGCAATAACATTACCAGGGGTGTAGGCCTGGTTTACGGCTGGACTACGGCCCATTAACAGGCCAATACGCAGCGCATCAGAACCATATTGTTTCATTGGCTCTTGGGGGTTTATTACGTTGCCGCGGCTCTTACTCATTTTTTGGCCGTGCTCGTCTAACACCAGGCCGTGCAAGTAAACGTGTTTGAATGGCACTTGTTTGGTGGCAAACAGGCCAAGCATGATCATGCGTGCTACCCAGGCGAACAAAATTTCGCCGGCAGTTTCCATAAGACTTAAAGGGTAAAACTTACTAAGATCGCCGTTTTCTAGGTAGTCGGTAGTAATGAACGGCCATTGGCCACTGCTAAACCAAGTGTCAAAGGTGTCTTCTTCGCGGCGATAGGTTATGCCGTCGACCTCTATGGTTTGTTGGTCGACACGGCTGTCGAATATCCATTTTGAATGGTCTTGGCTGCTTTGGAAGGCTGGAATTGGTATGCCCCAGGCAATCTGTCGGCTAAGGTTCCAGTCCTTTAAGTTCTTGTAGTAATTAACCAGTACTTTAGCCTTACTGGCTGGCGTAAAGGTAACTTCGCCATTTTCTATGGCAGCAATCGCTTTTTCGGCAAGTGGCGCCACTTTTAAGAACCACTGGTCTTTTATGAGCGGTTGGATGATTGTGCCACACTTGTAACAGTGTGCAACAGAATGGCTGTAGTCTTCTTCTTTTCGCAGGCGGTCTTCGGCTACTAAGGCTTTTAATACCTCTTGGCGAGCGTCTAATACATCTAGGCCAACAAACTTAACTGGACATTCGCCGGTCATTTTGCCGTCGGTCCCTATAACCTGAATTATTGGCAGATGGTGGCGCTCCCCTATTTCGAAGTCGGTAGGGTCGTGGGCGGGCGTAACTTTAACGGCGCCTGTACCAAACTTAGGGTCGACGGCCTCATCACCCACAATAACGATTTCGCGATCTGTAAGCGGCACCCAGGCCCGCTTGCCTACTAGGTCTTTGTAACGAGGGTCTTTAGGGTTCACAGCAATGGCAGTGTCACCCAAAAGGGTTTCGGGCCGGGTGGTGGCGACTAATATTTCGCCCACTTTATCTACTAAGGTGTAAGCGATTGTCCATAATTTAGACTTTTCGGTTTTGTGCTCTACCTCTATGTCGGCGAATGATGTTTGATGCTTGGTGCAGTAGTTAACAATGCGCTCACCCCTGTAAACCAGGCCTTGATCCCAAAGCTGCTTAAAGGTTATGTAAGTGCGGTCAACCACCTTTTTGTCGAGTGTAAATACTAAGCTGTCCCAATCAAGGCTGGCGCCCAGTTCGCGTAGTTGGATTTCCATGTTACCGCGTTGTTGTTCCACAAAATCCCAAACCATACCATAAAGTTCATCCCGTGAAAAATCGAACCGTGATTTACCCTGAGTGGCTAGATATTTTTCAAACACAACCCATGTTTCAAAACCAGCATGGTCGGCACCGGGAATGTATAGAGTCGGCTCCCCTTTTAATCTGCGGTAACGAACAATTGTATCTTCTACGGCATTCACTAAAGCGTGACCAATATGCAGATTGCCGTTTGCGTTCGGCGGCGGCAAGGCCATGCTGAAATAACCTTTGTTTGGATCACCTTTTGGTGCAAAGGCTTTTGACTCTTCCCACAGTTTATAAATTCGTGGCTCGTAAGCCTGGGGTTCGTAAGTTTTGGCTAGTTTCATATCTGTTAACTTAAGCACGTGAAACCTGACCAGAAGATCCCACCTCTAGCTACAGAACAAAAATAGAACTGTATTTGGCCTCACATGTTTGTTTTCGTAGCCAGTATAACACGGATTGGCAGGCTGGTATCGAGTGCGGCGGGTGTGATATAAATAAGCATAAGGGGGATTAGCTAAATTATGGCTACCAAAAAGGGCACATCTAAAAATATGGTACGTATGCCGCGCTGGGAACAGTTTATTTTTTCGGCATCAGTGGTTTTAAATATTGCATTTCTAGTGGTATTTATTGCGATTATAGGCACGCATGCACTAGATGTAACACTGATTAAAGAAGGCGTTAATCGTTACTGCGATACTTCTAACGACGCGAAATTCGCAGACAGCTCGGCCAAGGTTAGGGCTTTACGTGATTTTACTTGCGCTAGGGGAGACGCCGCCGACGACTTTCAGGCAGCGTTTAATGCTTACTTAAAATCTAAGGGCATAGAATAGTTACATAGACAAACTGGGTACGGCTTCAAGCGTCAGTGGATCAACTGGCGCTTGTTTTTTTGCACGGTAGTAGGCTAGTGAGGCTATCATAGCCGCATTGTCGGTACACAAGTTGGTTGGTGGGTATTCAATGGCAATTGGCAGACGTTCGCTCAGCTGCCGGCGCAGTTCTTGGCTGGCGGCAGCGCCACCGGCAATAACCACCGAAGCAGGGGAGTAGTCGTGATAAGCGGCAATAGTTTTATCGACTAGCGTTTCGCAGGCCACACGTTGAAAGCTAGCGGCGATATCATTGCGCTGAGCGGCCGTTAGAAGGCCTGCAATCTGCATAGAAGGAAAATCATGGCCCTTGCCACATAAGGCCTGAGCTTGGCGCAGCACGGCCGTTTTAAGGCCCGAAAAACTAAAATCGAATTTGCCCTGCATTTTAGCTTTAGGAAAATTAAAAGCGTTCGGGTTTCCTTGTTCGGCCGCCATGGCTATTTGTGGGCCGCCAGGGTAGGGGAGTCCAAGCAGGCGCGCCACTTTGTCGAAGGCTTCGCCCACAGCGTCATCTTGGGTCTGGCCGAGCATTTGGTAGTCAGCATGGTCTTTAAACAAAACCAGCTGGCTGTGCAGTCCACTAACGATTAGCGCCAAAATAGGGAAGGCCGGTGCTTTTTCCAGCAAGAAATTGGCATACACATGACCCTCGACATGGTGAATGGCGTAAAGCGGCTTATTTTTAAGCAAAGCCAAAGTGCGGGCGGTCAAAACACCGATTAGCAGCGAACCGATCAGTCCAGGAGCATAGGTGACGGCAATAGCATCAATGTCGTCCCAGGTTACATTGGCTTGTTTTAGGGCCCGGTCTAGCACGGGCACCATTACTTCTATGTGGCTGCGCGCCGCAACTTCTGGTACAACGCCGCCAAAAACAGCATGAATATCTATTTGGCTTTGCGTAATATTGCTTAAAAGTTCGTGGCCATCACGAACTAGCGCCACAGATGTTTCGTCACAGCTACTTTCAATTGCTAAAATCAGCATCGGCTATTATTTTGGCATAATCTGTTACTTCGTAAAACCCCGGTTTGCTAGAATAAAACTATTGGCAATTTAAGGAGGAGTCGTGGCTAGCCCAATCACATCCAAACTGAAAGCCCATGCAGCTGCCTTGCGCCATGGCCGTCCGGGTCAGCGAATGCAAGTTATTGTTGTGGCCGGTCGCGATGGCGGCAGTGCTACCATTGCCTTTTTAGCCGAAATTCTTAAAACTGCTGGCGACCGCGTGGGTATAATTGCCCAAGATTATGTCGAAATCGCTGGTGAACGGGCTCCTGGTAGCGACCAAGCTCAGCCACTGGAAGATCCCAACAAACTAAACGGTTTGTTGTCGCAAATGCGCGGCGCACGCTGTAAATACGTATTAATTGAAGTAGTAGGGCAGTCGCCAGCGCACGGTTTTGCGGGTGTTCCGCTGGCCATGTTAGTAGTGCGGCGGATTGCCGATGACCGGCTAGACCAAGTTTCGAACACCGCCGCTGTGGTGCAAATCAAAAAGCTCGCCCGGCACAACAACGGCCAGCTAGTTTTACCGCGTGATGATCCAGCGTTTGAAGATTTGCGCGATGTTAGCACACCAGAACTGACCATAAGTTTTGGCACCAACGAAGCCGCCGATAGCCGTATTAGCCGCGTACAATTGCATCCTAAGGGCAGCGCAATTCACATGGTGATTGACCATCAAACCGAGCTCGATGCAGTCACCCGGCATGTTGGCAAGCAGGCAATCTACAACTTAGCCGCCGCCGTTACCGCCGCCTATGCGCTGCACGTTCCGCTAGAAATTATTGAAGAAGGCGTAGTTAAAGTGCCGGTTTTGCCTGCAGCCTGCGAATATCTGCCGGTTGACCGTCCCTACAAAATAGTTTTAGACAGTTCGGTCACGCCGCAGGGGATTGCCGAAGTGCTTGAATCGCTTAAGCACTTTGCTAAAAACCGCTTAATAACCGTGGTAGCGGCCAACCTAGCGCAGCCCGCAGGCTGGCGACCGACAGTGGGCGAGACGGTGGCTAGTTTAGCTGACCGCGTTGTTGTCACCGATGGTGATTACCAAGAATCCGAAAGTCCACAAACAGTTCGTGCCCAGCTGCTCGAAGGCGTTAGCCATGCTGGCAGCGAAGCCGCCGCAAGCGAAGTCGAAGACCGCCAAGCCGGAATCGAAAAAGCCCTTGCGCTCGCCCGGCGTGGCGATACCATTGTGCTGTGTAGTGTTGCCACCCGCCCTTACCGCCAAATGGGTAGCGAGCGCCAAGAGTGGAACGACCGCGACGTAATTAACGAATTGGTATAAAAATGAACTCACTACTATCCCGCGTAAAAAAATTAGCCCGAAAGACGTTGGGCGAAAACGCCTACAACTACGTAATTGTGCCTCGCCATTATGTTGAATCCACTTTAGCTAACCTGCGATTCGGTTTCCCCGCCACAAGTATGCGCATTGTTGGCGTGACAGGTACTAACGGCAAAACCACCACAGCCAACATGCTGGCTAGCATTTTTACGGCAGCCGGTCACAAAGTGGGCCTGCTTAGCACCGCCACGCTTGGCTTTGGTGGCAATATTCGCGAAAACGACACTCATTTAACAACCGCTGGCGGCTGGACAATTCAAAAACAGCTAGCCGAAATGCGTCGTCGGGGCTGCGACATTGTAGTGCTAGAGGTCAGCAGCCACGCGCTAATACAGGGGAGAGTGTTTGGTATACCGTTCGATGTTGGCATAATGACCAATTTAACCCAAGATCACCTAGACTATCATCACACCATGGAGGCTTATGCTAACGCTAAGGCTAGGCTGTTTAAGCGCGCTAAAAAACTGTCGGTACTAAACATTGACGACGCCTACTTTCACACTTTTCAACAAGCGGCCAAAGCGCCGGTTCTTACCTATGGTCAAGCCGATTTAGCCGACACTAGATTGCTGAAAGCCAGTTTTAAACCAGAGGGCGCTAACTTTTCGGTTGATATTCAAGAACAGCCGCATAACTTTCATATTAATCAAATTGGCCTATTCAATGTTTATAACGCCATGGCCGCTATAACCGTGGCTAAATACTATGGCATTAGCGACGAGACCATTCAAAAAGGACTACTTGACCTTAAAAATGTTCCGGGGCGCATGCAATTTATTAGTGAAGGCCAGCCCTTTACGGTGCTGATTGATATTGCCCATACGCCAGATGCTGTCGAAAAACTTTATGCCGAACTTAAAAAAGTTCAGACCAAACGCATGATAATAGTTATTGGCTGTGATGGTGACCGCGATCCAGGCAAGCGTGAACCAATCGGCAAACTAAGTGCCGAAGCTGCCGATCTGCTAATACTGACTGAGCTCGAAAACTACACCGAAGACTCCGAAAAAATCCGTGCTGCCGTACGCAAAGGCATACAAAGCGCCAAGCACAAACCAGAATTCAAAGAAATAATTGACCGCCGCGAAGCAATCCGCGCTGCATTCAAAGCCGCCAAGCCTGGCGATTTGGTGGTGATTCCTGGTCTAGGCAACCAAGACTACCGCGGCATGGGGGATAGCAAAATTCCTTGGGACGACCGACAAGTTGTGCGCGAAGAGCTAAAAAAACTTTAGTCTAACCGCGCCGGTTGGGCAAGGTTCGAGCAGCAAAAGACAATAAGCCGCGTAGGGGAGCGCACCTACTGCACTGTCTGCTTTAAAAGCCGTCCCGGTAGTGTTTAGAGTGGCTATCTTTGTATGCTTTGCTCATATACTCACTAGCTTGACCAGTTCTTGTGTCTTTTCTTGTGCGAACTCGGTAACTTACATGTTCGTAACCTGCTAGGATTTTGCCTACGAAGCCACCCATACGGCGTGCGTACTCTAGACGACCTGCGTGCTTGCCCTGCTCGAGTCCACGGTCATTTTCTCTGATATCTTGGGCTGTTGGAGCGCGATAAGCATGAACTTGTCGTCGTGGCGCTGGAGCCTTACTTGGGGCGAGGCTAGCCGTTGCTACACGCCCGCGACTTGCTGCACGTGATGCGGGCTTACGGCCTAGGACTTCTGTTGCACTTTCATATAATCTCGCAACATCGCTTTGTCGTGGGTCGCGATCAGAACCTGATGCACGTATAGCGCCACGCAGTTGCATCCACTGTGAGCCGCTGACACCAATTTCTGCGCCTCGGGCTTCGATTACGGAATCCGCTCCGTTATCAATTGCAACTTGTCTTGCGCCTTCTGATTGATATCCGGTTGGTGATGGGTTAGGGCCTACGTGGTGAGCCATTTTGCTTGCTTTCCTATTTTTGTTTTATCTTTTAACTTGTCTAAATCTTAACACAAACTTGCTAGTAAGTCAATATGCTTATGCTAGACACTTAAATAAGGGCGGTAACATAAAAACAGCTCCGAGTGGAGCTGTTTTTATGTGCTTTTATAACCTAAGCAGCAAGGTCGTATCTGCTGCGCTGAGCTTCAGCGGCGTTTAGTTGGTGCTGTTGGTATTCAGCTTCGGCTTGTACATATAGTACTAGTATGGCGCCTTCACGTACTAATGGGTCAAGTGCTAAGAAGTTAGCCCTAGCTTCGTTTTGCATTTGAACGGCTTTTGCTTCGTCGCTGCTGCGCATACGGTAGGCTGCTGCGTTAGCTGCAGTTACGTCGTTAGCTGCGTCAAAAGCTGCAACTACAGTTTCCATAGTTGGAGTCTTGGTTTTAGCGGTAAGCTGTTCTTTTCGCTTTGCGTCGCTAGTTTCAATAGCTTTTAGTAAGTCGTCTAGAAGGCTAGTGATAAAGCCCTTCTTTTCGCCCTTTTTACCTTCAGCTAGGCCTTTTTTGTAGGCTTTAACTTCGTTCGACTCAGGAACACTAAGCCTTTCGGCTGATCGTTCTGGTGCGTAAGTGGTGTTTGACACTGGTTTAATTACCTTTCTTACTGATCTTTATTGCCCTTATACTAACAGATATTTAGCTATATTACAAGTATATTTTCACTCCGATAGACAAAGTTCAGAACCGGCCGAGACGTCTATAGTCTAGTAAAAAGTTCGGCCGCGAAGGCGGTATTCTAAGCTTTGGGCTAGGCGGTCGCCCAGTTTGCGCCAGCGTTTATAGGCGGTGGAATTTATGACTTGATCAACGGTGCCTATAAATTCGGTCAGTTCGTTTGCAAAAGATGTTTTGAATAATCCCAAACCGTAAAAGCGGTGTTGAGTGTTTTCCAGTTCTTCGGCGGGCGGCGTGCCGTGCAGGTCGTAACTGGTCACGCTGCGTGCTTTTAGCCAGCGCATGATTTCCCACTGCAACAGATGCGCCGCACCATTGTTCAGGGCTTCGCGATCAGATGATCCGTCTTTATATAGACCTTTTTGCCCGATGTAGGCCACAAAAGCCGCAGCAATAACTTGGTCGCCGCTGTAGGCAAAAAACAACTGACCTTGGCCAGCCTGAGACCACAAATGCCACAGGCGTTGGTGGTAACTTATGTCGCGTACGTGGAATCCGGCACGCTTGCCGGTGGCGTAGTACATGTCGTACATAATCTTGTAGTTTTGCTGGTTGCCAGACACTGCTTTTATCTGAACGCCCGCAGCTTTGGCTTGGCGGATGGAACGGCGAGCGCGCTGCCTAAATGTGGCCATGATTTCGTCTTCGGTTGGTTTTAGATCGACAATTGCGGTGTGGGCATTGGGCTGAATGTCATGCACTTTTACTAATTCGGCAGGGTAGCCCAGCGACTTCGGAATTTCTGGATCAATTTTAAAGGCAAAGATTTTTTTGCCTTGTGCAAATTCGCGGTTAGCTTTTAGGACTGCATCGAGTTCGGCGCGCGTAGTTATGCCCGGGCCTTTTGGCCCGTACCAAAGCTCGCCAATAAGTGGAATTTTGCGGTTTAAATAAAGCGTGTAAATACGCTGGTCGCCTAAAACATAAACCATATATTGCGGCTGCCAACCTTGTTCTTGCTTAGCTGTGGCAAAGACCTTGCCTTGAAATACGTCGCCGCCAGATGGGTTTTGAACAATAAGTTCGTCCCAGTTAATAATTTCGTCGGGTGTTGCTGGTCTCATGGCAATATTGTTTTAGCTTTGTGTGCTAAGCGGTACGCAGCGTAATGCAGGGTGCGCACAGGCAGTTCCCATGTGCCAAGATATTGTTTTTGATGCCCGCCAAAAGATTGTTTAAAACGGCTAAAACCAGCCCAGCGATGTTTAGGTTGATCGGGCGGAGCGATGCCAAAAAAATCGAACTGTTTTTGCCCGTTAGCCTTGGCGTCGAGAATCATTTTGGTCAGTAGCGGGCTGCCCGGATGCAGCTTACGCGCTTCGTGGTAGTTGGCGGCATGGGCGTAATAGCGTGTGGTCGGACTGTCGTAAACCAGTGCGCTAGCCAGCGGTTTTTTGTTCTGATAGGCAAAGTACAGCTTGCCGGCGTTGCGCGGCAAAAGCGTGCTGGCGATGGTTTCGAATTCTTGGTCGGTGTGAGGACTTATTTTGGTTAATTTGGCGACTTCGTGGATCATGTCTAAAAAGATGCTCAAGTCGCCCACGCTACGGCTTTCGGTAAACACCAGGCCTTTTTTGCTGGCGGTGTTGTGCAGGTTGCGGTTGGTGCTGGTCATTTCGGACAGCAATTTTTCCGGCGACGGTTGTAAATCTTTTACCCAAGTAAAGCGTGGTTGGATATCGCGCGGGGCAGCCTTAAAGCCACGTGCTTTAAGTTGCTTAGTTGATATTTTACCGATTGGCTCAACCCGAATATAGGTCACATTTAGCTGACGGGCCAGCAGTTTAAGTGCGCTAATACACAAGCTAAATGCCGGCAGCGACGAGACAGTTGGACCATAAGGGCAGTATAAGCGGCTTCCCAGTTTGCCTTGTTCTAAGATTGCTAGGCATTGCCAGCCATCACCTTGGGCATAATATATTTGCTGCCCTAAAGCACGTTGCACAGCCGCCCAATGGCTGCTTTGTGTAAAGTGGCCGCCAGCAGCAAAAAGCTGTTTGTCCCATGCGGCGTCAGGTATTTCGGGCTGCCAAGTCATTAATAGAAGTATAGGCGAGTTTACAAGAATAAAAAACAGTTAGCGCTCTTGCATTGAGAGTGCTAACTTGGCTATAGTTAAAGTCGTTGTAATGGAGGAATTATATGAGCGTAGCCCTTAAACCCCTGGCCGCCGGAATTATAGCCATACGTGAACAAGCCGAAGCCAAAACCGCGTCGGGCCTGTATTTACCAGATGCCGCTAAAGAAAAATCAGCTTTAGCTAAGGTTGTGGCTGTGGGAAAAGATGTAAAAGAAGTTAAAGTGGGCGACCAAGTAGTTTACAAAGAATATAGCGTGACCGAAGCCAAGGTGGACGGCACCGAGTACTTAATTATTAAAGAAGAAGATGTGCTAGCCGTGCTAGCTAAATAGCCCTGGCAATTTCAGCTAAAAGGAGAACATATGGCAAAAAAAGTATTCTACGACGAAGATGCCCGCCGCCGCGTTCTAGGTGGCGCCAAAGCGCTGTACGACGCTGTTAAAGTAACTATGGGTCCAAAGGGTCGCAACGTAATTATTAGCAAAGGTTTTGGTGGACCAACTGTTACTCACGATGGTGTAACAGTCGCCAAAGGCGTTGACTTGCCCGAGATCGACGACGAAACCTTGGGTTACAAAGTGGGCGCCGAACTAATCAAGCAAGCCGCCAACAAAATGAACGACGTTGCCGGCGACGGTACTACTACTGTAACCGTTTTGACCTACAACATTTTGGCCGAGGCCAACAAGCTTATTGCCGCTGGCCATAATCCAATGGAACTTCGCAAAGGCATAGAAGCCGCAGGTGCCGAAGTTGTGGCGGCGCTTGGCAAAATGGCCGAAGATATCGGCAGTAACGAAGCGCGCGTAGCCGAAGTGGCAACGATTAGTGCCGGTGATGCCGAAATTGGAAAACTTATTGCCGAAGTTATGAAAAAAATCGGTCCAACTGGCGTGGTAACGGTCGAAGAAGGCCAAAGCCTGCATCTAGAAAGCGAAGTCGTAGAAGGCTTTACTATGGACCGCGGCTTTATTAGTGCGCTAATGGTCACCGATGCTAATCGAATGGAAGCTGTCTACGACAAACCAGCCATTGTAATTAGCGAAGAAAAAATCACCAGTATGCAGCAACTTTTGCCACTGCTAGAAAAACTGGTTCAGGCCAACAAAAAAGACCTAGTGTTAATTGCCGAAGATGTTGAAGGCGAAGTGCTGGCCACATTGGTTCTGAACAAACTAAAAGGTGCGTTTAACACTGTGGCTGTAAAAGCCCCAGACTTTGGTGACCGTCGCAAAGACAGGCTACAAGACTTGGCTGTTTTGACGGGCGCAACGGTAATAAGTGCCGAACAAGGTATAACGTTTGAAAACGCCGAACTCGACGTGGTGGGCAGCGCACGCAAGGTGCTTGTCGACAAAGACAACACCACCATTATTGAAGGCAACGGCAGCGCGGCCGACCTAAAGGCGCGCATTGACCAAATTCGCGCTCAAGCCAAAACCGCTAAAAGCGAATACGACAAAGAAAGCCTAGACAAGCGCGCCGCAGCGCTAGAGGGCAAGGTGGCGGTAATAAAAGTTGGCGGCGCCACCGAAACTGAAATCGAAGAAAAGAAGTTCAGGGTTGACGACGCAGTAGCCGCAACAAAGGCGGCGCTACAAGAGGGAATTGTGCCGGGTGGCGGCGTGACACTGGTAAACCTAAGTGACGAAATCAAAGCCGATGGTAGCGATAGCGTGGCTGCGGGCCGCCAAGTTCTAAAAACCGCCTTGCTACGGCCGTTTTACGAACTGATGTACAATTCGGGCCTAAACCCCGACGAGTGGCTACCGCAAATCCGCGCCAAAAAAGGTTTTGGCGTTGACGTTAGCAACCCGGGAAAATTGGTCGACATGAAGGTAGCGGGTATTATTGACCCGGCTCGTGTTACCAAAGAAGCGGTGCAAAGTGCAGTGTCTATAGCTGCAACTGCCGCGACGGTGGGTGCATTGGTGGTTGATGTTCCTAAAGAAGAATCATCACCAGCCGGCGGCGGCATGCCCGGCATGGGTATGATGTAATCTGCCTGGCATATAATAAAACTCCGGTCTTGCGGCCGGAGTTTTGTTTTGCAGTAAAGAATTATTGGTGCAACATTGTTGTCACGCCCACCGGGAACATCTGTGTGGTCGCGCCACCGCCTAAATCGCCGCTGGCTGTTACACGGTTAAAATCGCTAAAACTCATGGCACCCCGCACAAGACGTCCGGGTGTACCCTCGGGCTGTCCGCGGAATACGCTAATAACTGCAAATGGGAGCTGCGCATCTTGGCCATCGTCGCCCGACATGTAGCTAACCGAGCCGTAAACTCCGTTGTTGGCATCGAGCACTATTGGATTGGTCACCACTGTTCGTGCACCAGCGCGTGTGTTGGCGGGCAGTTTTGTAACTCTGCCGTTCCACAAAAAGCTAACACCATCAACGCGGTTGCCGGCGCTCAATTCACTACCACCACTAAAGAACGCGCCGTTAAGCGCGTCTTCGTATCCTTTGGCTGTGTCGGTTGCTGCGCCAAGTGTTTCGGCTGTTTTTTCAGGTGTAGTTGCTGGTGCTGGGGTTTCGCCAGAGCCAAAAATGACCCGGTCTGCGACTGCGCCTGCTGTTAATGACGTAGCTATTGCTGCTGCTAACCCTAGAACGCCCCGTCTTTTTACGCCTCTTACAGGCTCCGGTGCTTCGCCGCCCGGTGAGTGTGCTGCTGGAGTGTCTACTACAGCTGTCATGCTTCTATTTAAATAACTTGCGGTTTTCATGTCAAGCACTTTTTTTGTAAGATCTGCAACTTATGGTATGTGTATATTATCTTGCGAAGATAAATTTTTAACATTGCCGACCTCTGCAATTTTAATGTATGGTTATGAAATATGAATACCCAAAATACCCAGGTCCAACAATTTGTAGACAAACTTTTAAACCTCGACGCCCAACCAGGGCAGCCGCTTGCGGGCGACGAACTCGCCTGGCGAATATGGAAAATCTTAACCGACGAACAACGCCTTGCGCGCCGGCCAGACGATAAGTTTCGCGAGGCAATCCTTGCGAAAATCAAAAAATCTATCGAACAAGAACAACCAATTACACTTATAGATACGGCTGGCGGATTCAAAAACTACGCCGCGCCCAACGCGCCGCACGTAGATTGGTCCGAGGTTTTTATGCTAAACAAATTGGTCAAACAATGTGTAAAAGTTGCCTCAATTTACAAACCGGGTGTCTGGCTAGAATTTAGTGGTGATAGTTGCATGCTGACGTTTTTTGATAACTACCCTAAAGAAGCTATAGACACCTATGCCCGCGAGTTTGGCCAGTTGCTTAGCATTTTTCAGAAGCATGTGCCCGCCAACGTAAAGTTAACCAAAAAAGACGTTGACGAGTTTTACGATATACCAAAGTTTCAAGAACGAATCGAAAAATTGGCCGACCAAATGCCCCGAGCCGAAATTGAGGCTTTGGTAAAAAAGAATCGTCTAAAAGCCAGGCACAATTTTATGCTAAAGGGCGTAAAAGACTACAGCGCGGCATCCGAACAAGAACTTGACGCAGCGCTAGAACGCTCGGTAGTGCTAGACCACATTTATATAGATATAGACATTGCTGAACGGTTTGAATATATAGAAGGCGGCCTGCATATTCCGTTAATTCAAACCGCAATTCCTGGCTGTATTGCCTTAAAATCGGTCAATACTAGCAAGCTTGCTTTTTGGTTGGGCAGCGGCTACCTAAGGCCTGCTAGCGGCAAACTTATACCGTATATTCAGCATGGCCAAACGTGGAGTGAGCTTAAAAATCTTGAGTACTGCGAAGTTGAATCGCCATTTTCGGTAATTGACGGCTTAGATAAAATTCCGGTTCAAGAGTAGTTATTTTTGTAACTTGCCGTCTTTTAATGTAAAAGACATGTCGGTTTTGCCGGCAATGCCAAGGTCATGGGTGACGGCTATAATTGTTGTGTTTTCGGTTCGCGACAGTTTGTGTAGTAGATCAAAGATCATTTTGCCGGTTTTGGTGTCTAGGTTACCAGTTGGTTCGTCGGCCAGGACTAGCTTGGGCTTATTGGCGAGCGCACGGGCTATGGCCACACGCTGTTGCTCGCCGCCACTTAAGCGGCCAGGTTTGCGCTTTTGTTTGTCGCTGTTTAGACCCACGAGTTCTAGCAATTCTATGGCGCGACTTTTACGTTCGCTGGCGGGCACATGGGCAAATTCCATGGGTAGCATTACGTTTTCTAGCGCAGAAAGGTTGGGTACAAGGTGGTAGTTTTGGAATATAAAACCGATTTCTTCACGACGGAACTTGGTGACTTTGCGCTCGGCAATGCCACTTATGCTGCGGCCGCCAACTTCTACCGTGCCGCTGGTTGGACGGTCTAGCGCGCCAAGTAGCGCCAGCAGTGTGCTTTTGCCGCTGCCGCTTTTGCCAATTATCGAGGCAAATGTGCCGGTGGGAATGCTAAAACTTACATCGTCTACTGCTACAACTTTGGTGCCGTCTGAGCTGAACTTTCGAGTTAGGTGATCTGCTTTTATCATAGATGCGCCTTATTCCGACCTTATGGCGTCAGCCGGTTTAATTTTTGTTATAAACCATGCTGCTACACCGCTGCCAACCAAGGCCAGTAACAGTGCAGCTAGTAGTCCGTAGGTGATTATGTTCCAACTAATGTTGGTGGTGATGTTTTGTAGGTTGGCCAAATTTAGACCGCCGAAACGGAACTGACCTGGTGTGAAGCGCATTCCAGTCATTACTCCTCCTGCCGTTTGGGCCGTGTTTCGGACAGCCGACTGGGCGTTGTTAACTAATGTATCGGTAATTGGGTTAGCTAGCAGTACGCCTAGGCCTATACCAATTACCGCAGCGACCAGCGTAAAGGTGCTGGCTTCGACCATAAATTGTGCGGCAACAGCGGTGTTGGTAGCGCCAATGGCTTTTAGCACGCCAATTTCGCGTTTGCGCTCGCGCACGATCATGATCATTGTCAAAAGGATTATTACGGCGCCAGCAGCGACCGATGCCACCAAGGCAAACAGCGCTACGTTGCGGATGCTGTTAAGCGGCGCCAAAGCAGTTTCGGCGGCCGATGCCTGGCTGACTACGTCGGCTTTGTCGCCAAGGGCGCCTTTAATGCTGGCGACCACGCTGTCGGTGTTTTCGATGGAATCGACTGTTACGACAGCGTTGGTCACAGCATTTGCTTGGCCCGACAATCGCTGCAGTGTGGTAAGGGGTACCACCACAATATTGCTAGCAAAACGGTTGTCGGACGTATTTAAGATGCCTTTTACGGTCATTGTTTGGCCAAAGGTAGTAAAGGTTGAACCAACCGCCAGGTTGTTTTTGTCGGCAAGGCCGCTGCCAATTTCGGCGTCATTATTGTTGCTGGTGCCGTCGATTTGCGTGCCTGTTTTTAGCGACACATTGCCAATGCCAGCTAGCGCAGCTGGGTCGGTGGTGCCGGTAATTTGGATCGGCGGCGTAAACGTTTGATTAACTCCGGCGCGGCGGCCACGGTTAAAACGCATGCCAAGACTGCCGGCATCTATGGACGATTGAAGCGAAGTGTCGGTCGATTGTAGCCGGTCGCTAAATGTGCTGACCGTACCGGCAACATGCGTGAGGTGGGAAATAGTAGTTATTTGGTCGGTGGTCAGCGCATCGCCGCCGCCTTCAAAACCTTGTACGCCAGCCGGGCTTACAGTTATGGTGTTGCCAATACTTTGCTTAACGGATTCGATTTTTTGCTCCACAGCCTGACGCGCCAAAAGCATGGCCATAGACAAGCCGATAACAAGCGCCAAAATTAACACAATCGAAACGGTGCGAATGCTATTGCGGAAGGTGTTGCGCACTCCACGCGTGACAACGTTCATAAGCTACTCCTTTAATTTAAAGGCAGTGTAGCTAGCTTTTCTGAGATGGTGCTGAGAGCAGTGGTAGCGTGATTGTAAAAGTAGTGCCTTTATCGGGCGCGCTGGCGGCGACAATGGTCCCTTTGTGCTGTTCGACCAGCTGTTTGGCTATAGATAATCCCAAGCCGTAGCCTTCGACATTTTGTTTGGCGCGTGACGAATCGGCGCGGTAAAAACGGTCAAAAATGTGCGGCAGTTCGGTGGCTTTTATGCCCATACCCTGGTCGGCAACTATTATATCGGCGCTGCCGTCGCGTTTTTTGGAACTTAATGTAACTACAGTTTTGGCTGGGCTGTATTTTATGGCGTTATCGACAAGCACTGTTAAAACATCGGCTAACGCGTCTTTATTGCCTTTAACTCGCAGTGGGGCGATGTTGTTTTGAATGGTGATTTGTTTGGCTTGCGCGGCCGAAACCATGCGGCTAACGGCCTCGATTGCCGAGTCTTCAATATTGATTGGCGTCATGGCTAGGTGCTTATTATTCGAAAGCTGTAGCAGGCGGTCGGACAAGCTGCGCAGTTTGTGGACTTCTTCGAGCACGCTGCCCAGCAAGGCGCGCATGCGATCTTTGCTCAGCTGTTTGGCGCGCAGTGCGACTTCTACCTCTGTTTGCATGGCGGCAAGTGGTGTGCGCAGTTCGTGGCTAGCGTCGCTGGTAAAACGGTTTTGAGCATCCATGGCGTCTTGAATTGGCTTTAGCGTACGACGCGCAAGTAGGTAACTACCGCCACCGCCAACCACCAACGTGGCTAGGTTGACCAAAATTAAGTTGCTGACTAAGTGTTCTTTAGATTCGGCCACGCGCTGCTGGCGAAGCTGCTCTACGCCGTCGAAATTATTGTAAAATTGCTGGCCCTGGCCGCTGAATGTGCGCAGGCTGCGGTCGATTTCGCTGCTGTAAACTTGATACAAAATAACGCTAAAGCAAATGCTGATCACCATTATGGTGGCCAGGTAATAGGCAGTTAGTTTTAAAATTGCTGAATTAAAAAGCTCCATACTATCCCAGTTTATAACCAAAACCACGGATTGTCTGAATAAGCGGCGTACCTTTAAACGGACGGTCGATTTTGTTGCGCAGGTAACCTATGTAGGCTTCGACGGTATTGGGGAGGATGTCCGAATCAAAATCCCACACGTGGTTTATTATGTTGGTTTTAGATAACACCCGGCCGTAATTGCGCATTAAGTATTCCAGTAATGAATACTCGGTGTTCGACAGGTGCACGCGTTTGCCCTGGCGCTTAACTTCGTAGGTGATGGTGTCGATAGTTAAGTCTTCTACCTGAAGTAGATTGCCAATATTGTCTTGCGGACGCCTTAGCAGGGCGCGAAGCCGGGCAAGCAGTTCTTCGAAAGAAAATGGCTTTACAAGGTAATCGTCGGCGCCAGAATTTAAACCCGTTACGCGGTCCTTAATTTGTCCTTTGGCGGTCAGCATTAAGATCGGCGTTTGTATGCCCTGCGCGCGCAGTGAGCGGCAGATTTCTAGGCCGTCGATACCTGGCAACATTCGGTCAAGAATTATCATGTCGTATTCGCCGCCTTGGGCCGCTGCTAAACCACCGTCGCCGTCGTAGATTACCTCGACGCTAAAATGTTCTTGTTGCAGGCCTTCTTTAATGGCGCCCGCAATCTTGTGCTCATCTTCGACAAGAAGTATGTTCATGATTTTTAAGTTTAAATTTGCATTCTGAATTATAGCTGAGAGGCGAGCAGCCATGCACAAGCAGTGTAGACTATTAGTATGACCTATAACTCCGAAGTTTCGGCGGCGGTGTTTACTAAGATTGCCAGCGGGCAAACTGTTATTGAGCCGCGATTAAACGACCCAGCGCATCGCAAGATTAAAATCGGCGATCTAATTTTGTTTGTAAATCGCGCCAACCGTGAAGAACGCTTGGCTAAAGTAGTGGGGTTGCTGCGTTTCGACAGCTTTAAAGAATTGTTTAACGCTTATCCGCCAGAACGGTTTGGCGCCGAAAACGAGCAGGTTTTGCTAGCTAACATGCACAGAATGTACACAACAGCCCAACAAGCCGAGCACGGCGTGCTCGGCATAAAGGTGCATTTACTTAGAAAGACCTAGTTACTTTTTGCCGTTGAAGTAGTCGACTTCTTTAATAATGTCTAGCAGTGCTTGAGCGCGTTTGGTGTCGTCGCTAATTTCTTTAGCTGCGGCGTGCGCTTCTGGTAGCAGGCCTTGGTCGTCGGTTGAGCGGATTATTAATAGCAGGGTATCGAACTTTTCTTCAGCGCTTAGGTTTAATTTACCAACCAATGGCTTAAGGTCGTCGAGTGCACTGCTTTTAATGCTGTCTAGGTCAGATGAAGCAGGGGAGGCGGTGTGATCGGAGTCATCTTTGTTATTGTCAGCATCTGCCTGAACTGGCGCTGGCATGGCAGAATCATCATGGTCAGTATTATCGTCACTTGGCTTAGGCATGTCAGTCATGCTTGGTGCTGTGTCGTCGCTGTCGCTTGATGGGTCGGCAATTGGCGGCGCTCCGGCGTGATCTTCGCTTGGTTCGGTTTCTTCGAACTTAAGGCCACCAGTTAAAGTTTTAGCCAGTTCATCATCGCCATTCATAACAGGTCCATTCGTTTGTGTGTCTTCGTTCATCTCCACCCCGTAAAATGTTTACGCTTCTTTTGAGTACACTGTATCATATATACGGAATGCTCGACAACGAAAACGTTCTTAAGCAGCGCGATCCCCGGGGTATCTTGGATTTTATTGGTAGTCAGCCTGGGCAGTTAGCGCATAACTTTGGTGTAAGTACGGCGCATTTTTCTGGCCGTCCTATAGACAATGTGGTGTTTGCTGGCATGGGTGGCAGTGCCTTGGTAGCCGAAATGGCCGCAACCTGGCCGGCTCTAAATGTGCCGTTTGTTGTTTGGAAAAACTATGGCCTGCCGGCGTTTGTAAATCGAAACACACTAGTAATTTGTTCAAGCTATTCGGGCAATACCGAAGAAACTCTGTCGGCGCTAGACGAAGCTAAACTGCGTGGCGCCCAGATAGTAATAATTGACGATGGTGGTGAATTACTTAAAATTGCCAAAAAACAGGGTTACATTTTGGCGCATATTCCACCTTGTCCGCAGCCACGATTGTCGGTTTTTTACGCCTACCGCGCGCTGGTCGAAATTTTAATCGCGGCTAAACTTGCGCCCAATCACGACATTGCCGACCTGGAAAGCCTGGCTATTCCACTCGAAAAAGCCTGCGCCCAATGGATGCCCGATGTACCCAAAAGTCGCAATCAAGCCAAGCAGTTGGCCGAACACATGGCTGGTAAAACTCTAATTGTTTACGGTGGGCCACTAATGTACCCAGCGGCTTATAAGTGGAAGATCAGCGCTAACGAAAACGCTAAAAACACCGCTTGGTGTGGCCGTTTACCCGAATTTAGCCACAACGAATTTATTGGCTGGAGCAGCCATCCGGTCGACAAGCCGTTTGCGGTGATTGATTTATTGTCGAGCTTTGAAAATCCACGTATTTTAAGGCGTTTTGAACTTAGCGAGCGTTTGCTTTCGGGTATGCGCCCCAAAGCCAAACAGCTAGCCGGCGAGGGCCAAACTGCGCTGGAGCAAATGTTGTATTTGGTGTTGCTGGGCGACTACGCCACTACTTACTTGGCGATTTTGAATGGTGTTAACCCAGCGCCAGTGGCGTTGATCGAAAAATTCAAAAAAGAGCTGGGCTAGCTTACTGAAAGAAACGCAGGGCTTCGATTGGATCTTTGCGTGCAGCTTTTATGGCCGGCCAACCACCAAATATAATCCCCACAACTAGCGATACACCAAAGGCTATGGCCAAAATGTACCATTCAAAACCGGGCAGGAAACCGTAGATTGTGGCTATGCCGTATGCAACGCCATAGCCCAAGAACACGCCGATTAAGCCGCCGGTAGCTGTCATAAGTAAGGCTTCGATCAAAAACTGCGAAAGTATCTGTCGGTTGGTCGCGCCGACTGCTTTGCGAATGCCGATTTCGCGTGTTCGTTCGGTAACGCTAACTAACATTATGTTCATAACGCCCACACCACCGACCAGTATTGAAATAGAGGCGATGGCGCTGATTGCGCCGCTTAGCATTTGAAACAGGCTGTCGGTAATTTGCACGGTTTCGTCGGGACGCAAAACTGAAACGTCATCTTCGCCGTCGTGATTAGAAATTATTTTTTGTTCTAGGTTGGCGGCAACTTTTTTGGTGTCGGCACCGCTGACCGCTCTAACTACCACTTGTTGCAGGTTAGAGATGCCTTGGTTAAAGGCCTTGGCGTCGTGCAGCTGCACAAAAGCGGTACGGTTCATGTCGAATACAGTGCTAATTATGGCCGAAGAACTATAGTAGTCGAGTATCCCGACTACAGTAAACGGCTTGCCGCGCAGATTAACTTGCTGGCCGATTGCGGTGTCGGTACCCAAAAGTTCGGTGGCAATGTCACGGCCTAAAACTACGGTGTCAGCGGTGGTTTTATTGTCTAAGAATTGGCCGGCTTTAAGTTTAAGGCCAAGCGCAGTCGCGCCTTCGTCGCTTGTACCCACTATGGCGCTGCTGCTGGCTTTTTTGGGGCCGTTCGACACGCTGCCGGTCACTAACATTATAGGCGCTGCTAGTTTTACGCCCTCGGTTGCTTTTGCTGTGTCTAGGTCGCGCTCGGTGACGGTGGACGACCCGAATGCGGCTAGGTAATCGTACGAAACCACGTTGCCGGCGGCATTACGTGTAACCCGGCCGGGTCGCACGGTAATAATATCGGCGCCAAGTTGTTTTACTTGATTGCGAACTACATTTTTAGCACCTTCGGCTAGCGCTAAAACGGCGGTAACCGACATTACGCCAATAATAATGCCCAGAATAGTTAAAGCGGTGCGCATTCGGGTCGCCCGTAAGTTGTTTACGGCAATCTTTAGGTTAGATACAAATCGCACCATTAATGCTTGCTCCTTTTAGCGCGTTTGTGGGCAGCTTTACGTCTGGCTTTTTTAGCCCCGCGTTTTGGGGGAGTGGGCAGGGCTTCTTCGACCATGGCTTCGGTGGCGTCAGCAAAGTTTTCGTTAGCTTTGGCCGCGGCCTGCATGGCCTTGCGAAAAGTGTTGAGCGGCATTTTAGACTTAGCTTCTTTGGTGGGCTGCTTGCTGTCGCTGGCTATTTGGCCATCAACCATTTGAATAATACGGTCTGCATAAATTGCCACATCAGGGTTGTGGGTGACCATAATAATAGTGTTGCCGCGGCGGTGAATGTCGGCAAGTTCTTCCATAATAATTTCACTCGACTTGGTGTCTAGATTGCCGGTTGGTTCGTCGGCCAAAATTAACGACGGTTTGGTTACGAGCGCGCGCGCAATTGCCACACGTTGTAATTGGCCGCCCGAAAGTTGGTAGGGCATATAGTATTCGCGTTCGTTTAGGCCAAAGGTTTCCAAAATTTTGCTGGCGGCATTTAAGCCGTTGGTGCTTAACGTGCCGCGGTATGTTAGTGGTAGGGCTACGTTTTCGATAACGTTAGCGCGGCTCAATAGGTTAAAGTTTTGAAACACCATGCCAATGTGGTCACGGCGCAAGCGGGCTCGGCGCCTGGGGCTTAAATCGGCGACCGATTTGCCTTCAAGAAAGTATTCACCATGTGTTGGGGTATCGAGCAAGCCCAATATGTTCATAAGCGTGGTCTTGCCAGATCCGCTTGGGCCCATAATTGCCACGAATTCGCCCTTTTCGATCGTTAGCGTAACGTTATCTAGGGCAACAGTGGTGGCATCGCCAACACCAAAAAGTTTACTGAGTCCAAAGATCTCGATAACGGGCTGCATTGCATCTATTATAGGAGCGTGCACGCTGCCTAAACAGAGACTTTTTTCACAACGCGGGTTAATCGACGCTTTTGCGCACGATTGTAGTTAGGCCTTCGGCAGGCGAATCACCCCAGTGAATTACAAGGACTGGTACGCCTTCTTCGGTCAATATTCTTGTCGGGTGAGTTAAGGGTAGTCCATCTGGTCCAGTGGCCAGCATCCATCCGCGTGGGAACTCTACGTGGCTAAAGCCCGCAAGATTGCGATCACCGCAGGGTCGAGCAACTACACCCAACAAAGAAAGGGCTGCTAGCTCGGCTGTAGTAGATGCTCCAGCGGCAGGTATTATGTTTGGCAAGGGCTCGCTGTTCTCGGGTCCGACTGAATTGCTGGTAGATGTTGTTGCAGTCATAATTACATATATAGTGCAACAACTGTTTAATTAAGTCAATCCAAGTGCCATCTGTTAGAATATTTGCATAAGGAGAGGTCGCATAGTGGCCTAGTGCGCTCGCTTGGAAAGCGGGTATGTGGGGCAACCCGCATCGAGGGTTCAAATCCCTCCCTCTCCGCCAGGTAAATGGGGCGACCCTTGCGGTTGCCTTATTTATTGGCTTAAACTGGGATTTGAACGGGAATCCCGGGGGGTTTCCCCGCACCCGAAGGGGCAAATCCCTCCCTCTCCGCCAGTAAATAATAGAATCATGACGATTTCAAAAGCTGTTTATCACGCATCGCGCAACCTAAACGTTGAAGAATTCCAACCGCGTAGTGCAAGCATTCGCGACCCCAACGAGGGTGCGGTAGTGTTTGCCACCCCCAGCAAAGCTTTGGCGACTATGTTTATGGCCAATACAAGTGATAGTTGGGTGACGTGTGGCTTGCAGAACAGAGTGCCCTACATTGTAATATCTGATCGCCATCGCTTTGAGGCTGGCGACCATGGCGGCGCAATTTACACGCTACCAGGGGATACTTTTGTTGCTGATCCAAGCAAGGGCATGGGTGAGATGGAAGTTACAAGTAAGTCGGCGGTTAAGCCAATCGCCAAGCAGGTCTACAAGTCGGCACTTGCGGCTATGCTTGAACATGGGGTGCAGGTGTACTTTGTAGACAAGCCAACATATAAGGCCATAAATAGTTCCCAAGACGACGGCCTGTCTATATTGCAAACACTAGAATCCGAAAACCAAAGGCTTGGCATTAATATCATGAGTTTTGTGCCAGGCAGCAGAACCTGGCCGGCGTAAGCGGGCTATACTCGTTTTTTTCCATGCTTTAAGTACGCCAATGCCAATGCAAAATAAGCACCAAATGTCAGCGTGGCCAAAGCCTGGCCAATAATTAGCGACATGTCGTTGACGCTTATAAATTTGCCCAAAATAATCACTATGGCCGCAAAACGAATTGTCATACCAAAAATCGACAGATCGTTAGACGATTTTGTGCGGTATATGCGCAAAGTTTCAAGAACAATGTCTACATTTAAAGCCAAGTAAGATATAACAGTTAGCCAATCTAGCAGGTTCATAAAAAGCATAGTAGCATAACCAGCTCTGCCGCAGCTTACGGCATGCTAAGATTATCTGTAGGAGACTAATTGTGGGTAGAACAATAGCAGTTATCGACGATGACGCTTTCATCACAGACTTATACCAACGCGCGCTAGAAAATGCAGGTTTTCGCGTAATTGTAGCGGCCGATGCCGACCAGGCCATGAAGCTTTTAGCGCACGAAAAACCCGACTTAGTTTTACTAGATATTATTATGCCCGGCCAAGACGGCTTTGAAGTTTTAAAAGCCATGCAGGCAAGTGAAGATCTTAAGCAAATACCAGTTTTTGTTTTTTCCAACCTGCCGCAAGATGGCAACGAAGAGCGTGCGCGGTCGCTTGGGGCAGTTGAATACATGATAAAAGCCAATACGCCACCCCGAACGTTGCTTGCAAAATTGAACAAAACGCTTAGTCAGCAATAGTCAACACCACTTGCGTATTCGTGATAATCTTATAAGTGCAATGGTGTTGAATGCAGAGGAAATTACCAAAATTTATGGCAAAGGCCAAAACGCCTTTGTGGCTCTTGATCGTGTATCGCTTAAAGTTAAACGCGGCGAAAGCGTAGCTATTACTGGCAAATCTGGGTCAGGCAAGTCGACTTTAATGCACGTATTGGCGGCGCTTGATCGTACTAATTCTGGCAGTATTAGCTTTGCCGACGAAAAATACGAAAACCTTAGCGCTGGAAAGTTGGACCGTCTGCGCGGCCAAAAGTTTGGCTTTATCTTTCAGCAATTCTTTTTAAACGGCCGCGAAACAGTGCTCGAAAACGTAATGCTCCCGCTAAAAATTGCCGGAGTTAAGGCGAGCGTACGCAAAAAACGAGCGCTTGAAGCCTTGGCCGAAGTCGATTTAACTGATAAAGCCAACAATAAAGCCACTGACTTATCGGGCGGCCAAAAACAGCGCGTGGCAATTGCTAGGGCGCTAGTAAACGACCCAGAAATTATTTTTGCCGACGAACCCACCGGCAACCTAGATAGCGAAAATGGCGCCCGCGTCATCGACTTAATGTTCAACTTAAACAAGAAACACGGTATAACCTTGGTAATTGTGACTCACGACGACGATCTAGCCAAAAGGTGCAAACGCCTGCTATTCATGAAAGACGGCCAGCTTAGCGAGGGTAAAAAATCATGAGACTATGGGATTTAGTTGTTACTGCCAATCGCAACCTAACGCGTTCCAAATTACGCACGCTACTTACGATTTTAGCGATTTTTGTAGGTGGTTTTACTTTAACGCTAACAACTGCACTTAATACGGGCGCAAGCCAGTATCTGCAAAGGCAGTTGGGTAATGCTAGTGTTCCAGGTGTGTTCGAAGTTTTGCCCAAAACCGACCTTAATCCTTTTGCAACTGGTGTACAAAAATACGACCCAAACAAAAAAGCAGGTAGCTTGCAGAACGCTTTAACCGCCAGCATGGATCAGTCCGATGTGGACAAGCTTTCTAAGGTGCAAGGTGTCGATACCGTTTCGCCGTATTACACATTACAGCCTGAGTACATTTCGGTTGATGGCGGCGATAAATATCAAATAACTACGCTGTCGCAAAACTATGGGTTAAACCTAGACTTGGCTAGCGGCAGACTTTTAAAAGATAACGACAAAGATTCCGCCATATTATCCGAAGAATACCTGCAACCGCTTGGCCTAAACGCCCAAAACGCAGTTGGCCGCCAAATAAATATTGGTTATAAAAACACGCATGGCAAACTAGCCGAAAAGAAGATTACCGTGGTTGGCGTAATGCGCAAAACTTTTATTGTTCAAAACCAGGTCTTTGTAGATGTAGATACGGCCAAGGAACTAGCTGACGCCCAGGGTCAGGGCAGTCGCTACATGGTTGTTTTTGTGAAGTTCGCGAACGTCAACGACCAAACCGACGAAGGTGCTCTTAAAGAGCGTCTTCAATCTGCTGGCAATTACACTGCCGTTTCGATTAAAGAGCGAATTGGCACGATTGTAACAATAGTTGGTGCAGTAACTGCCAGCCTAAGCGTAGTGGGAATTATTGCACTGCTAGCGGCCAGCTTCGGCATTATAAATACTCTGTTAATGAGCGTTTACGAGCGCACCAAAGAAGTTGGCTTAATGAAAGCACTTGGTATGCACAGGCGTACGGTATTTGGGGTATTTGCCATCGAGGCCGCATTAGTGGGCTTTTGGGGATCGGTTATTGCTGTGCTTGCCGCCGCCGGAGTTAGCGAGCTGATTAACCAGTATGCAACCGCTAATTTCTTAAAAGACTTTGAAGGCTTTACACTTTTGGTTGTTGACCCAGCAGTAGCGGCGTTCGTGATATTATTAATAATGTTAATCGCGTTTTTAGCGGGAACATTGCCAGCCATAAAAGCCTCGAGGCTGGATCCAATTGAGGCATTAAGGTCAGAGTAGCGTAACTAGGCGTATTATGGTATAGTAGTCGGACAATGTCCGACAATTCAGCACAATTTGATCCTTCAGCAACGCCCGATTACGCAGATAGGGCAAGGCAAGTGGCCGCCGACGGTGACCATTCTGATAGTCTTGTAAGGATTGCAGTCGAAGCAACAGATCACGTGCGTAGAGTGATGGATTTGCTGACCGAAGAAAAAGATGAACATGCTGAAACAAGAAGGCAACTTGGCCAAGCCGCGCTAGTAATTGCCCAGTTAGAGCAAGAGAATGCTGCATTAAGAGCTGCATCCGAAACTGACCCAAAGACCGGCCTTGGAAGCGAAGTAGCTTTAGCTAAGGCTAGGGCCGAGCTGAATACACAGATTAGTCGTCAGGTTACCGACAGAAGGGAAAACCCAATTGAATTTACCTGGCTGGTCTGTGACTTAGACGGATTTAGCGATATAAACAGAGCTGTTGGCCATGACACCGCCGATAGATTACTTGTAGAGTATGCTCGAAGAATTAGGGAAGAGCTGCTACGTGACGGCGACAAGGCGTTTCGTAGGGGTGAGGCTAGTGACGAAGTCGAAGTGATCATGTATGGCCTCACGGTTAAGGGTAGAGCTGCCGATGCCATAAAGAAACGCTTCGATGCTATGGCTAAGAGCCTATTTGCTGAATTCGCCGGAATGTTAGACGCCGAGGGTAGACATGCAGAGGCTGCTGCCCTGCGAAGCGCGAAGTTGTCTGGCACAAGCGTTGGCGTGGCTTCGTATGACAGCGCTAAACATGGCTCGGCCGGAGAACCAGAGGCTGCCGCAAACCTAGATATGCGTAGGACTAAAGTTGGCCGCCGTCGCACAGCCGGCTTAGACCCGACTACTAAGGATATATTCCCGCCAGAAGTGTGGGATACGATCCTTAATAACTAAAGCCTTAAGTTATTCGGGGTTAGTGTAAAATATTTGCGCACACACCTGCTATAATTAACTTAGTTAGCAAGTCCGCCTGCTGACACTCGGCACAGAAGGGCGCGGTGTTGGTTTATGGCATATAAAACATGGATAAGTGGCATGCACGACGAAGAGGCGAGGCTTCTTAATTTATCGCGCAAAGACTTAAGTGCACTGCCCACTGACAAACTTATAGATATCATCGCCTGGCAGCAAAATGGCTTGGAAATGCTAGATGATAACTTGCAAAAAGTAGAATCCGAAACGCTTCAGTTGCGTTCGGTTATAAACCAGCTTTCCATAGACCCAGCTGGCGGCGTGTTTACGACCGGTACGCTCGCCATTATGGTCGATGTACTTATGGGCAGTCGCATACTAGAGTTTTTAAAAGCACAGGGCTTTACGCTTAAAATGTGCCTGCTAGATGTCGACGGACTAGCAAGCCATAATCGACTAGGTGGCTATGAAGCTGGTGACGCTGTTTTGAATGAAGTGGCCAAGCGGCTTAAAATACTTTACCGTCGCCGATCTGACGTAGTTGCGCACGGCCTAGCTGATTTTATTGGCGACACAAGCAGTACGGTGCGCAGGAAAGTCGCTAGTTTAGGGTTGCAACCACATCTCGAAAAAGGCAGCGAAATGATAGCGTGGCGGTTTGCGGCACCGACCAAAAACGATATTCAACGTGGCGGCTGGCGTGCAATCAACGAAGTTGCCAGGGTAAAGCAAGCCTTTCAGGGTGCAACTGTAAGCTATCCGCTGGCGTCTGGTCTAGACGAAAAGACAATTAAAAAAATCAACCCAAAAGGGCGCTTTAAAATACGCAGCGGCATAGTTACTGCGCCAATAAGCGCAACTTTTGCCTGTGTGTATTCAATAATGCCAACTAGCCGCCAGGAGACGCGTCGAATTGTGCGCAAGGCCGACCAAGCTGTTATGTTAATCAAGCACGACCAAGCTGACGGCATGCTGTCTACCAGCCATGGCGTGGCAATTACATTTACCGATGACGACTTAAATTTGGCCTAGTGTGCATAAGCAGTATGTTGCTATAATTGTGGGCTATGGATAGAAGTCAGCAAACCCGATATATTTTTGTCACGGGAGGCGTGATTTCAGGACTAGGCAAAGGAATTGCAGCGGCGTCGTTAGGCGCCGTTTTTCGTGCAAGGGGACTAAAAATTACCATGCAAAAGTGCGATCCTTACCTAAACGTAGACGCCGGCACTTTGCGCCCGGCTGAACACGGCGAATGTTTTGTGACTTATGACGGCGCCGAAACCGATTTAGATCTTGGCCATTACGAAAGGTTCTTAGATGTCGAACTAAGCCAACGCAGTTCGACCATGAGCGGCCGTTTGCTACTACAGTTAATAACAGATGAACGTGCCGGTAAGTTTGGCGGCGAAGATGTACAGATGGTGCCGCATTTTACCGATGCTATTCAAAAAGACATTATTAAAGCTGGCGAAGGTAGCGACATTCATATTGTAGAAATTGGCGGCACGGTTGGCGACTACGAATCGCTGGCGTTCATAGAGGCAATCCGCGAAATGGAACATAAAATGCCCGACCGTTGCTCGTTTGTGCATGTGGTATATGTACCGTTTTTGGGTACCAGCAAAGAGTTCAAGACTAAACCGGCACAAAATGCCTTGCGTGACTTGCGCAGTGTGGGCATTATTCCGAACTTGGTTTTGGTACGCGCCGAAACCGAGCCGCCAAAAAGTTCGCTAGCTAAAATTAGCTTATTTGGTGGTGTGCCAATAGATTGTGTGATACCGTTGCCTAACGCAAGTACGGTGTACCAAGTGCCGCTAACTTTGCGCGAACACGCAGCTGGCGGCAAGCTGCTTAAAAGCCTGGGATTGGACGACTCCGAACCCGACATGTCTAAATGGCGCAAAATTGTTAAGGCGGCCACGACTAAATACTCGCGAACAGTCCGAATTGGCTTAGTCGCAAAATATTTGGATAACGACGATACCTACCTGTCGGTTATTGAATCGTTGCGTAGTGCTGCGTGGGCAAACAAAACAAATCTAGATTTGGTTTGGGTAGACGCCGAAAAGTTGCAAAAGGGCAGCTTAGCCGAACTGGACATGCTGCAAGGCATTTTAGTACCGGGCGGTTTTGGCCAGCGTGCGCTTGAAGGTAAAATTCGAGCCGCAGGTTACGCCATGGATAAAAAAATTCCATACCTAGGTATTTGTTTAGGTATGCAAATGGCTGTTGTTGCAGCCGCACGAAAGGCCGGCTTAAAAGATGCCAGTAGCTTCGAGCTTGATCCCAAGTCTAAACACCCAGTTGTCTATATAATGGCCGGCCAACACGGCAAAGAAACCACCGGCGGCACGATGCGCCTGGGTAATTACCCGGCTGTTTTGCTAAAAGACAGTCTAATGGCAAAAATCTACGGCAAGACCAAGGCGATCGAGCGCCACCGTCACCGATACGAAGTTAACCAAGAATATAACGAATACTTTGAAAAAGCTGGTCTGGTGCTGAGCGGCAAATCACCAGATGGCAAGTTGGTAGAAATGATTGAACACAAAAACCATCCTTACTTTGTAGGCACCCAGGCTCACCCGGAATTCCTGTCGCGCCCTGACCGGCCGCATCCGCTATTCAACGGCTTAATCGCCGCGGCACTCAAACGCTAACAGGGGTGTGGTACAATAACAACTGATCATGCAAAGTATTATTGATGCTCTAAAAAGCGCCGCCAAAGAATTGTTCAATGCTGATGTCGAGCCAATATTGACACGTCCCGACGAACAATTCGGCGACTACGCTACCAACATTGCTATGCAGCTGGCGGGTAGGGTTGGCCAAAATCCGCGCCAAGTTGCCGAAAAGCTAGCCGAAAAAATCAAAAGCAGCGAAGTTAAAGACGTAACCGTTGACGGTCCAGGCTTTATAAACATTACCTTAAGCGACGAAACACTGCTCAACCAGGCCGTGGCCGCACCAAAAACCAAGCCGCAAACATATAAAAATAAAGTGGTTGTGGCTGAATATTCTGACCCAAATGCTTTTAAAGAACTTCATGCTGGTCATTTTTACACCACACTAGTGGGTGATGCGATTGCCCGGTTATTCGAAGCGGCAGGGGCAAAGGTGCACCGTGTAAATTACGGCAGCGATGTTGGCTTGCCAGCTGCCAGAGCCATGTGGGGCATAATAAAAAACCTTGGTGGCGAGCATCCAGAAAAGCTAAATAGCATTCCCGAAGACGAAAGGCCAACTTGGCTAAGCCAGCGCTATGTAGAAGGTGCCACCGCAGATGAATCAGATGAAAAGGCCAAAGCCGAAATAGCCGACATAAATAAGCGCATCTACGAAATACACAATAGTGACGACCGCCAATCGCCATTTGCGCAAATTTACTGGACCGGTAGGCAGTGGAGCTACGATGGTTTCGAAAAATTGTACAAAGAACTTGGTGTTCACGAATTTGAACGCTATATGCCAGAAAGCGAAGTGTCACCAATTGGAATGGATATGGCCAGCAAAGCACTGCAAGAAGGTATTTTGCAAAAATCCGAAGGTGCGGTGGTGTTCAAAGGCGAAGAACACGGGCTGCACACACGCGTTTTTATAACTTCTAAAGGACTGCCAACATACGAAGCCAAAGAGCTAGGGTTGGCTGAAACAAAATGGCGCGATTATAAATTTGATAAAAGCTTTATTATCACCGGCAACGACATAATCGACTACATGAAAGTGGTTCTAAAAACCCTAGATCATTTTCACCCAGGTGTGGTTGACCGAACCGTGCACTACACTCACGGCATGATCCGCCTGCCTGGTGGTAAAAAAATGAGCAGCCGTAAGGGTAATAACCCCAAGGCTAAAGATATTATCGACGCGGCTGTCGAAGCCAATAAAAAAGCACGTGGCAAAGATGACGACCGTGTTTCCATTGGCGCCGTTAAATACGCCTTTTTAAAGCACCGCATTGGTGGTGATATGGTTTATGACCCCGAAGAATCTGTTAGCCTAGATGGAAACAGCGGCCCGTACTTGCAATATGCTCACGCTAGAGCACGCAGCATAATAGCTAAAGCTAAACCTGGTAACATCGACGGCAGTGATCTTGATATAGCCGAGCGCAGCCTGGTCCGCAAAATTGCCGAATATCCAAGCGCAGTAGAAAAATCTGTAAACGAGCTAATGCCTCACCACATTTGCAGCTACTTGTACGAACTAGCCCAAACGTTTAATCATTTTTATGAACACAGTCGTGTGGTAGGTGACAAACGCGAAGCTTTGCGTGCCGGTTTAGTGCAAATTTACGCCGATGTTCTGAAAGACGGCCTGGAATTACTTGGCATTCAGGCTCCAGACAAACTTTAGATTGCCTTAGTCGTGGGCCTAGACTAATAGGGTTTATAATAGAAATATGGCAAGACCAAACAAGAACACTACCGAGGCCGAATGGCGCAAAATTCTAACCCCCGAACAGTACCATGTGCTACGCGAAAAGGGTACCGAACTGCCGTTCACCGGTAAGTACGAAACCGAAAACGGCCAGGGCACCTATGTTTGTGGTGCTTGTGGCATAGAACTTTTCGATAGTGGCACAAAATTTGATGCTCACTGCGGCTGGCCAAGTTTTTACGATGCTAAAAAAGGTGCGGTGGAGTTCCATAAAGATTCGAGTCATGGCATGGAACGCACCGAAGTAACTTGCGGTAATTGTGGCAGTCATCTGGGACACATTTTTGACGACGCGCCCGACCAACCCGGCGGCCAACGCTACTGTATAAATTCGGTCTCTCTCGACTTTAAGCCCGCGTCCAAGTAAATTACTAGCATGAGTGAACTACGCAAAATTACTCCGCAAAAACTTTTGTGGGTCGATTTAGAAATGACCGGCCTAGACCCAAGGCAACATAGAATTGTCGAAGTCGCAGCCATGGTTACAGATTGGGACTTTAATGAGCTAGGCGCATATGAAGCGGTGGTGCACCAATCGCCACAGGTGCTTGAACGCGCCGACCCAATTGCCAAGCAAATGGATAAAACATCTGGCTTGTGGGATAAAATTCCGCATGGTTTGCCAGAGCGTGATGTTGAAAAAGCACTGTGCGATTTTATAAAACAGCACTTTGGTGACCAGCCTGCGCTGCTCGCCGGCAACTCTATACACGTAGATCGAATGTTCATTCGCGCTTATTGGCCCAGCATGGATAAACTTTTGCACTACCGTATGTTGGATGTTAGCGCGTGGAAGGTAGTAATGATCGGCAAGTACAATATACAATTCCAAAAATCCGAAAAGCATCGTGCGCTCGATGACATTCGTGAAAGTATAGCTGAGCTAAAGTTTTATCTAGACAAGGCCAAATTTAACGATGCAAACTCATAAACAGATCGAAGAATATATTTTAAGCATGCCAGGCGCCAAGTTGGATTACCCGTTTGGCAAAGATGTAGCGGTTTATAAAGCCAAAGACAAAATGTTTGCCCTGATTAGTGAGGGTTCTGACCCGGTGCGCGTTAGCCTAAAGTGTGATCCGCTTTTGGCCCAAACCTTGCGCGAAAGGTATGAGACGGTTTTGCCTGGTTATCATTTGAACAAAAAACACTGGAACACTATTATTTGCAGCGGGCAGTTAGACGATCAAGAAATCAAAGACTTAGTGCTACTTTCGTACAATCTGGTTATTAAAGCTGGATAGCGTTTAGCTGGTCGCTAATAGCCGACATATTAGCGGCAGTCTGACCAGCGGCGCCTTTGGTTTGTTGGCCGCTACTTTGGGTTTGCACTTTTTGGGCTAGGGTTAGGGTTTGAGCTACTTTATCTTTTAAAATTGCTAAAAATTCTTGGTCGTATTTGCCCTGAGTTACGGCGTCTGATAGGCGAGCGGCACTGGTAGTATCGGCTTCGCTGGCCAAAATGCTGTCGGGCAGAGTGCCGCCATAGGCGTTTTGCAGTTGCCGGGCGCCGCTAATGGCGTATAGGTCGGCTTCGGCGGTAAGATCGCGCAGGTCGCTGTCTTTAAGGGCGGCAGAATTTTTTTCTATGACGTCTTGCAGCTGTTTGGCGCGCGCAGCTAGTCGAGCGACATCGTTTCGTGGACCACTGGCGAAACTGCCAATAATAGTAAACGCCAGCAATAACAAAAGTAACCCGATTAGCGAGCCAACTATAATCATTAACAACTTACCGGTAAAGAAGTTTTTGTTAGTGGGTTTATTGTACTCGGCGGCTGCGCCGTAGTATTGCGGTTGCATGGCTAAATTATAAACCATAAGCCCGAACAGGGGTAGCGGCAACCTGGGAATAGAGGTAATATTAGCTTAATGGAGGCCAAGGAAGACATTCGTTCGCGCCTGAATATAGAAGACGTAGTAGGCGAGTACGTTCAACTTAAACGTGCCGGGCGCAACTTTAAAGGCATGTCGCCGTTCAGCCAAGAAAAAACCGCCAGTTTTATGGTCAGCCCCGAAAAGCATATTTGGCACGACTTTAGCAGTGGCAAGGGCGGTGATGTATTTGCTTTTATAATGGAGGTCGAAGGCCTAGATTTTAAAGGCGCTATCGAACTTTTGGCGCGCAAGGCGGGTGTTGATTTAAGCCAGTACCGCACTGGCGATACCGGCCTTGGCAAAAAGAAAGAGCGTTTATTTGCAGCCAACGACCTGGCGGCCAGGTTTTACCAGCAAAGCCTAATTAAAAACAAACCAGCACTCGAATATGTGGTTAAAAAGCGCCGCATGAACAAGCAGGTTGTGCAAGATTTTAGGATTGGATATTCGCCAAACGACCAAGATTCACTTTTAAAGGCCTTGTTAAAACGCGGCTTTACCGAAAACGAATTGCGCGACTGCGGCCTGGTGGTGACTCGCCGCTATGGCGCAAGCGACATGTTTAGGGGCCGAATAATGGTGCCACTTATGGACCCGCAGGGCAGGGTTGTGGGCTTTACGGCACGTATTTTAACTGATGTACCGGGGGCTCCTAAATACATCAACACGCCGCAAACCCTGCTTTACGATAAAGGCCGTCATGTATTCGGGTTGCACTTAGCCAAAGAGGCGATTCGTCAAAGCGACAGTGCGGTGGTAGTCGAAGGCAACCTAGATGTAATTGCCAGCCACCAAGTTGGCATAAAAAATGTAGTAGCCACTGCCGGTACAGCCATAACTGAACACCATTTACGTGCACTCAGCCGCTTTACCCAAGACGTGCGCCTGGCGTTCGACGCCGACAAAGCCGGTGTTAACGCTACCGAGCGTGCCATAGCCATAGCCAGTAATATGGGTATTAATCTAAGTATTATAGTTTTGCCGTCCGAAAGTGGTGCTAAAGACGCCGATGAACTTATTCAGAAAGATCCAGCCTTGTGGCAAGCAGCTATAGACCGCCCCTTAGATGCCGTTGAGTGGCTGCTTAAGACGTATGCAGGGCGGTTTGACCTAACCACTGCTGAAGGTAAGCGCCGGGCCACCGACCAAGCCTTGAGTGTGGTGCGTGCCATTGAAGACCCAGTGTTACGCGAACACTATATGCAAAAAATCGCCGCTGCTGTTGGTAGTTCGCTGACAGCCCTTAACAGCAAGTTGGATCAACAGCCCGAGCCGCAGGTTCATCGTGCTGGTCAAAAAACCACCAACCTACAGCCCAGCCACGACCCAAATTCATACCAAGACCATTTGCTGGGGCTGGCCTGGGTTTATCCGCAAGCGCGCGACGCATTGGTTAGTGTCGAGCCAAAAATGTTTGCGGGTGACGCGCGCCAGGCAATTGCTGCGGCCATAAAAAGCACGGCTAGCGGACCAGTGTCAACAAACTCCTTGCAATCAGATGACATAAGGGTTAAAATTGGCGAATTAGAGTTGATTGTCGAGACAAAGTATCCGACCTTCGCTGACGCGCACTATTTTGAAGCCGTCGATATTGTAAAAAGAGTCAAAAAAGAACATAAAATGGGTGAACGCATTCTGCTGGCCACACAGTTTAACCAGGCCGAAGATAAAGCCGAGCGTGTACGCCTGAACAAACTTATCAAGCAACTAGACAAAGACATAGAAGCCCTTAAACACTAGGAGTAAATTATGCCTAAAAAGAAAATTACCAAACCGGTCGATGACGACCTAGACGATTTGCCTACAGCAGGTCCAGCAGCAACCGACGACGACACGCCCGCAATCGGCGATGACGCCGTTGAACCATTGCCAGACGAACTCGAAGAAGAGGAGTGGGAAGAAGAGCCTACCACCGCACCGGCCTACCTAGACGACATTGCCGACGACAGCGTGCGCCTGTACCTACGCGAAATCGGTAAAATTCCCCTGTTAACTCCCGAAGAAGAATTAGCGCTCGCCAAACGCGTAAAAACCGGCGAAAAGAAAGCTAAAGACCAAATGGCCGAAGCGAACATGCGCCTGGTGGTTAGCATTGCAAAACGCTATAGCGGACGTGGCCTAGACTTTTTGGACTTAATTCAAGAAGGTAACACTGGCTTGCTGCGCGCTGTCGAAAAGTTCGACCCAGACAAAGGCTTTAAATTTAGCACCTATGCTACCTGGTGGATTCGCCAGGCTATTACCCGAGCTATTGCCGACCAAGCTCGTACTATTCGTATTCCTGTACACATGGTAGAAACCATCAACAAGCTATTGCGCACTCAGCGCCGAATGACGCAAGAGCTTAACCGTGAGCCAAGCATCGAAGAACTCGCGGCCGAAATGGAAATGGAGCCCGAGAAGATCGAGTACGTAATGAAGATCAAACAAGACATCACAAGTCTTGATGCTAACGTGCGTGACGACGATGACGAATCGGTCCTAGGCGACTTCATTGAAGATACCGACGCCAAAACCCCTGACGAATCAGCTGCTATCCAACTGCTAAAAGAACAAGTCAAAGAAATGCTAAGCGTACTAACCGAACGCGAACAAAAAATTCTAAAGATGCGGTTTGGACTAGAAGACGGCAAAAGCCACACGCTCGAAGAAGTGGGCCAAGAATTCAGCGTTACCCGCGAACGTATTCGCCAAATTGAAGCCAAAGCGCTAAGCAAGCTGCGCAAGCACAAAGATTCTAAAAAACTGTACGAATACCTTCAGTAGACCATGGCGGATACACCCGATAAAGCACAGGCAGGCCTGGCGGGTGAGCGGCCACGCCTGTACGTTAACCTTACTTCCGAAGTTGACGCACTCACGACCGCTTTTGGTGACGCTATCGATTCATTTAACTTCAGCCTAACTGCTGGCACTGACCCCGATGTAGCCGCCGAAGATTTTCTTGTTAAGGTTAGGGCGCTTGAGGCGGTTAACCAAGACAACCTGGGGGTATTTGCTAACTCCAGGCGGTTAGTTGCCCAGCAGCTTATTTTGCGTGGCCGTGTCGATAAAGCGGTAGAAGTAATCGCAACAATGGCTAGAGCCGAAGATATATGCGTCGCTGCCTCTGAGCTGCAATTACTAGCAATTCAAGCAGGCGGTGTCGAGGCGGCGGGTCAAATAGAGGATGGTGTCATGGCGTTATTAGATGCCACTGCGCCCGAAAAAGCGCTAGGGTTTTTGCGTCATACCCGACGACTAATGCTAGGTGCGGCGTTGGATAGCGCACATGACACCGATGAGCTGCTGACGCTCGTAGATGACGAGATGGTTAAACGCGTGGGCGCTAGTTATGAACCCATTGCAGACTGGGCTGCCGCCGAAGCCGAGCGTTATCCACGCGCCGACTGGCCAGAACTAGTCGCAATTATCCGCGACGATAGTCTTTGGGGCGCGGATACACCCTTATCTATGCGCTTATATTTAACACTCGACTTAGCCCAGCCGGTCGATTATTTATTGTCGAGATCGGTAGATGCCGTTAGAAATTTTGACAGACTGTTTAAAGAGTTAAGGACAAAAAACGCGGCTATTTTTAGCAACATGCCAGCCAAAAGCTATTTAGATGGCATTATGGCCGTGGCATTTTATAGGCAAGGCCTGCAAAATGAAGCCCGCACTATAATAAAAGCCATAAAAAATTCAGGTGCCATGGGTTATGTCGCAGAGGCGCTGCTGCGGCTTGAACCGCCGGCAGTGACCGATGCTCAAAAGCTTGCTTTAGCGGCTAATGACGGTCGCGTGACCATAGATTTACTTTTGGATGGTAGCTGGCCAGACCGCACTGTGCCAGACCACTTACTAGACGAAATAATAGTTATTAGCACTAGGCGTACCGGTGGTGGCAAAGGCCCAATAGCCAGCCAACATCCAATTGGTATGCGTATAGAATGCTTACTTGCGCTGGCCGAACGCCGCGATAGCGAAGGTTCAGCTACCGAGGCTGCCGAATACCGCCGACGTGCCGAACAGCTAAAATGGCAGCAAGCGAACAAGCTTATTAAGCACATGCCTCGTAAGTAGTAGTTGCCAAAGATCTCTTAACGGCGTAGCATCAAGCTAAGATGCCAAGCAAGGCAGATACCGACACTAGCGGGCGGGCAGAAGTTGCAACAATTGAGCAGCCGTCTGCCAGGCTGGGTCTGGAAATCTTGGGAAGACTGGGAATTAGTGGGCCACCGGACAGCCCCGAACTCGTTGGCCGCGCTGCTGCTAGCGTGTACTTTTTGCGCATTGCTGCTCTTGGTGCAAATGTAAGTGACGAAGTCGTAGGTTTTTTAAGAGGCGAGCCACAACCCGATGATTCCGATGTGGGTTCAGGAATTGTTAGAACGGTGTTGCATCTGAACGAAAGAATCAAACCTTCCACTACGACGGGTGAGCTGTTGGGCATGCTTGCTGTCTATGCCCGTGATACGGTAAATAGTGAAAGAACGGTTACGCCGGCGGGTCCAAGACGAGCCGTTTGGATGCAGAGGCAAATAGACCGAATTTATGCTACCACGCTAACTACTAATGCTGTTAGTCGGCGAAGACCAAAAGCACCCAGGCTTGCGCCTGCCGCGACGGCTGGGTTACCGGCCGATAAAACAGTTGACGACGAAACACCCAAAAGCGCCGAGCCAGATATAGCTGAACAACCTGCGCGTCGTCCAGCCAAAAAAGCGGCAAAAGCCACGCGCACATCAGCCGGGCCGGCAAAAGCCGCAGTTCCAAAGCGCGACAGCCCGCTACCAAGCTTACGCCGACGAAGGTCGCCCGACTACGAGTCCGAACGCTTTGCTGCAACTGTGCCGCTAAGAATCGAAGCCCCAGGTACTATTAACCAGTTTGAAGACCTGCCACCTGAATACAGGGCGTTAAGTTCCAGTGAAGTTTTAGACTGCCTGGTCATGGCCACCGTTTTAGATGTGGGACAGCGAATCGCCATCACCAGCTACCTAAATGGGCGGGACGATACTGACCAACAAGTGCAATTGGCGCTTGGACTAGACGTTCTAAACAACCACTTTGCTGCCTATAGGGACGCGCTGACGCCTGAGCTTAAAGACCACCCGGGATTCTTGCTTGGCTGGAACGTGGCTAGAAGGGTGTTGGGCATAGATACGCCCCGAGCGGAGTCATTAGCAATGGTTGCCAGCGAAATGGCCGGTGGTGACTACGCCAAAATTAACGATGTGCTGACGACTGTAATGCGCAGAGTATTGCACTTTGCATTGGCCAACGATCAGCCAGCAGCCCATCATATATTTGCGGCCGTAAAGGCGGTTAGTGCTTTGCGCGGTGCTGCTTAGCGTCCGTGACGCCGCTCGCGACCTAAAAAGTCATCAATGATATCTTGTAGCATGTTGCTGGTAAAATCTGGCCAAAGTACATCGGGGAACGAAAACTGCGCTTCGCCGGTTAGGAAACCCAAAAAGTTAGCGCTGTTATGAGGGTCGTTATGGGCGCCTGTACGGATGATTAGGTCGACATTAGGCAAGTGTCCAGTCCATGAACATCCGCGTAGCTGGTCCTCGGCCGCCAAAACGTCTTGAGCAGGACTAGGCGGGTTGCTAAGCAATTTTTGAACCGCATAGCCGCGCTCTCGGTCGCCGTCGTAGCCAATTAGCACAGCCAGTGTTGGGCCGGTATTGCTGGCCGTAGTGGCCATGGCGTCTTCAGCTGCTTGTTTGGTGCCATCGCTTAAAACTTCGCGCCAGTCGCCAATAACCTCAATTTTTACACCTTTTTCTTTAACCGACTTATGCGCTGCCAGCTCGTTTAATTTGTTGCGGTAAAGTGTATCAAGCGCCCTGACCAAAATTTTAGAGCGTTGGGTTAAGTTGGCGTAAGATCCAATCCAAATGCTAACGCATTGAACGCTGTTGTTGTAAGCGGTTTCTAGAACATCGGCAATATGTTTGCCTGCCCGTTCGTAAACATCGGCCTCAGTTATGCCGTTGTTTCTGGCCCAGCGGCGATTGCCGTCAAGAATTATTGCAAGGTGATCGAGTTTAGATTCTTTTTTGCTCATAAATAATATAGGCAATTGCCTGTTTCATAACTGTAAAGCCCTGGCAGTGTGCTTGTCAAACTACCAAAGGAGTAACTTAAGGTATAATTACGCCATGAGCGAGAGGTTAGTAATAATTGATGGTAAGTCGGTTTTTTACCGCGGCTATTACGCCATGCCCAATTTGGCCACAAAAGACGGCACGCCTACTGGTGGGGTATATGGCTTCGCTGTCATGGCTTTAGAGATTGTAAAAAAACTAAAGCCAGATTACGTGTGCGTGGCCTGGGACAAACCCAAAACCAATATTCGCGCTCGCTTAGCGCTTTACCCAGCCTACAAAGCTGGCCGCAAGCCGGCGCCACCAGATTTTTACGAACAAGTACCGATATTGCACGACCTGCTGGAAGCGTTGGGCTGGCCCCTGTACGAAGCCGACGATTACGAAGCCGACGACATTATGGCAGCTTTCGCCAAACAGGCAGGTGCCAAAGGTGTTGAGAGCTACCTGGTCACCAGCGACCTAGATGTTTTGCAACTAGTAAACAGCCACACCCACATTTACACGCTCAAAAAAGGCCTAAGCAATATTGAACTATTTAACGAAGCATCCTTCCGCGAAAAATATGGCGTAGGCGCCCATCAATGGTGCGACGTAAAGGCTTTAAAGGGTGATTCGTCCGATAACATTCCTGGCGTAGCTGGCATTGGCGAAAAAACCGCGCTTGATCTAATAAAGCAGTACGAAACGCTCGACGGCGTTTATGAAAACGTAGAACTGCTCAAAAAATCTGTTCGCGACAAACTAGTGCGCGATAAAGAAATGGCTTACTTAAGCCAAAAACTAGTCACGTTAATTGCCGATATGCCCCTAACGCTAGATCTTAAAAAAGCCAAGTTAAAAAACGGCGTAACACCCGAATTTGTGGCCATGGTTCGAAAACTAGAATTCCGCAGCTTGCTGCGACAAGTTGAAGGCGCACTGCCTAAGGGTTTGAGCGAAGGCCAGCTAGAACAAGCTGAAGAACACATAAAACAGCACGAACTGCCGCCAATCAAACAAAAAAAGTTTGCAGCTATCGATTTTGCTCCTGGAAAACCGCGCATAATCGCCCTAAGCCCAGACGGCGCAGAACTTTGGGCCAGCCCGATTGCCGGCTACTACAGCGCCGTGCCCTTGCTTGAAAAAGGCGCGCTTACCCATGACGCCATTGACGCCTTTAAAACGATAGCCAACGGACCACTGGTTGGGCATGATCTAAAGAGCATTTTTCGAACGCTGCTTTTTAAGGGTTACGACTGGCCTGGCGAAGTAGGGCACGATACTCGCATAGCGGCCTTTATACTAAACTCGCTTGCTCGGTCGCGCGAGCTCAGCGACCTTCGTGGCTTCGATATAAAAATGGACGATCCACACCAAGTTTTGCCAAGCATCTGGCAAGCCTACCAAGACCAAAAGCTAGAATTCGACCAGTCGCCAAGCCTTCTAAAAGTCGCAGTCGATCTAGACTTTCCAAGCATAAAACTGCTTGCTAAGGTTGAGCACCGTGGCATTCGCTTAAATAGCGATTACCTCAATAAAATGGGCCAAAAATTCGCCGTGCGCATAAAAGAATTCGAACAAGAAATATACAAGCAAGCAGGCCAAGAGTTCACCATAAACTCACCACAGCAGCTAAGCAAAATCTTATATGAAACACTGGCGCTACCGACTTTTGGGGTTAAAAAAGGCAAAACTGGTTACTCGACCGGCGCCAACGAACTAGATAAGCTGCGCGACAAGCACCCAATAATCGACCTAATAACTCAATATCGCGAATACACTAAGCTTAAAAGTACGTACATAGACACCTTGCCAAAATTGGTCGACGACCAGGGCAAGTTGCACACCACATTCGAACTAGATGTCGCTCCAACCGGGCGCCTAAGCAGCAATAGTCCTAATCTACAAAATATTCCTACCCGCACTGAAATAGGGCAGGCCATTCGCACCGCGTTTGAACCAGCCAAAGGCAACGTGTTTGTTAGCGCCGACTATAGCCAGTTCGAATTGCGGCTAGCAGCCGTGTTGGCTGCTGATATGCATATGATTGATGAGTTCAATAACGATATCGACATTCACGCCGCCACCGCCAGCGAAATCTACAACGTGCCGCTAAAGGATGTAACCAAAGACCAACGCCGCAACGCTAAAACCATAAACTTTGGTGTGCTTTATGGCATGAGTCCACATGGCCTAAGCGTCGCTACCCGCATGACCATGCAAGAAGCGCGCGATTTCATAACCCGCTACTTCGAACTGCGCAAACAAGTGCGCGAATATATGGATAAAGTGGTGCGTGACGCTACCCGCAACGGATACGTAGCAACACTATTCGGCCGCCAACGGCCAACACCCGACCTTAAAAGCAGCAACTTTGCCGTGCGTGAAGCCGCTAAACGTGCTGCCATAAACATGCCAATCCAGGGAACTGAAGCCGACCTAATGAAGCTGGCGATGCTGGCGATCGAAAAAAACCTAGGCGACCTAGGCGAACAGATATTACAGGTACACGACAGCATACTGGTTGAATGCCCCGCAAAAAATGCTAAACAAGTCGAAAAAATCCTGGTAGAAACCATGGAAGGAATTTATAGGCTGCCCGTTAAACTTAAGGCAGATGTTAAGGCGGGGGAGAATTGGGGCGAGCTGTGAGGGTAGCTTGGCTCAACGAGATAATACTTAAACTAAAACAGCCTAGTACTGTTTTGCTTGTGATTAGCATAGCGCTGTCCTTTGTCCCTGGCTTATTAGTTGTGTTGTACTTCAAAGCTACGCTTTTTACTTCCCTTGATACTATGCACTTGTTGCTTTTGTCCGTTGTCTATACGGCCGCACTCTACTCTGCAATATTTACCGCCTACTCTTATTTGAACATAGGCGACTGGATAAAAATGTCCGACGATGTATTTAAGCTGCGTCTTGGGCTTATGGCGTTGGTCAACTTGTTCTATTGTTGTGCGCTTACAACTGCCGTAATCGGTTTCATGTACTTGTTTCACTCCAGATCAATGGGCGTATTTATCGCATCATTCGGAGCTTTTCTTCTTCTTGAAACATCCTTCCAAGCTCTATTTACAAAATATCCCAAGAAAATCAAAGCCGCCGGTGTAATAGTAGGACTCCTTACTTCAGCGGCACTAATATATCTTGCTAAAGGATAACTGCTTAATAATCCTTTCGTCCCGGCCAGGCTGACCTTCTTTTCGTCTTGGCGAAAAAAGCAAAAGCCGCCCAGCCCCAAAACCAAGCTCGATTCATATGCAGATAAAAAAGACGTTCGCCAAAAGAACTCGGCCAGGGTAATGGCCTCAAACAGCTTTTGGCGTGCGACTACCATAGCTAAAGCTGTGGCCGCACCACCGTCTTTTTTACTGCAGCTGATCGGGGGCCAGTTTCGGATGGCTCTGGCTACGGGGCAATCAAAAACTTCCCGAGCAGCTAAGGGCTAAAAGCTGGTGGTAGCGTTAGCTACGCCAAAAGTAGGAGCGGGGTTTTATAAAGGCGACTGTCTTTTGGCGAACCAGCTTTTAGGCTTTAGATGCATCGAGTAATGTTTTTGCTGCACAAATGCTTTTGCCTACTTTTGGCGAAACAAAAGTAGGTCGGCCCAGCCGAAAGAGGGAGCGAAACATGATCCTTTCTAGCTAAACTTAAAGTGAGCCACTTCAATTAGTGCCGAAATAAGCTAATACTTTTCTACCGGCTTTTCAATGTCATGGTCACCCTCTTCCCAGGTATCCGACTCGGTTGCCGTGGTTAGGCCCGCGTCGTAGAGCTCTTGGCTGTCAATGTCGCTGGCGCCGTCGGTGCGCGGGTCGTCTATTGGCAGCTTTTTGTGGCTAGTGTTAGTCGGCGGGGTGAATGGCGGCTGCTCGTCGGGTGAAGTTTTTAAGTTTTCGTCGGTGGCGGGGTCATAAATATCCTCGTCGCCTTGTAATGGATCGTTAGGTTCATCAGTTTGCATAATATCCTCCTATTACTATTCTACGCCGCTTGGCCAAGTAGCGTTTTATAAACTAGCCCAAAATCATCTAGCCCTACGCTGTTACAATGGTTGTATGGTCAAAGCCATATTATTCGATTTTTTTGGAGTGCTGTACGTGCCGCGACAGCTTGGTTTTATGCGTCGTTTGGCGCCAAACCAGGCAATGATTGACTTTACCCAAACCCTGCGACCTAAGTACAAAGTTGGCTTGCTTAGCAATATGAGTGCGGGCGTGATGGATAAATATTTTACTCAAGCTCAACTAGATGAATACTTCGATAACGTCATTATCTCCGGTGATACGCAAATGGTAAAACCCGAACCTGGTATATATAAACTAGCCGCCAAAACTATGAGCTTAGAGGCCAGTGAGTGCTTGTTAATAGACGATAACCCCATTAATTGCCAAGGTGCCAAACAAGCTGGTATGCAAGCCTTGTTGTATAATTCGACCGAACAAGTTAAACAAAGCATGGCCGAACTTTTGGCCAAACAATAATGCCAGAATTACCAGAAGTCGAAACAATTAGGGCGGGCCTAAGCCAACTTTTGATTGGCAAGCAAATAGTTGCGCAGACGCATGATTGGCCCAAAGGCTTTCCAAATGCAAAGCACGATATTGAGCAGTTTTTGCTAGGCGCCAAAGTTACCGATGTTCGCCGCCGCGCCAAAGTTTTGATGATAGACCTAAGCAGCAAATACACGCTGGTGATTCACTTAAAAATGACTGGCCAGCTAGTATTTTTGGATGGCCAAAAACGCTTTGGTGCAGGGCATCCCAACGACAGCCTGCTTGGTAAGTTGCCCGATAAATCTACCCGCGTAGACCTAACATTTAGCGACGGCAGCCACTTATTTTTTAACGACCAGCGCAAGTTTGGCTGGATGCGCTTAATGCCCACTGTGGCGGTTGAAGAACTAGACTTCTTTAAAAAAGTTGGCCCAGAACCACTTGCCGCCGAATTCACGGCCCAAAAATTTGCCGAACGCCTAACGCGCCGCGCAAAAAGCGGCATAAAAACAGTGTTACTAGACCAAACTGTAATTGCCGGCGTGGGCAATATTTACGCCGATGAATCACTGTGGGCGGCAAAAATTCATCCCGAGACCAAGGTACAAGATTTAACCGCCGCCAAAATAAACGCCTTGTTCAAGGGCTTGCAAGCAGTGCTGCGCTTAAGCATTGCCAAGGGTGGATCGACCGATAAAAACTATGTAAACGCTAAAGGCGAAAAGGGGAGTTACTTAAAATTCGCCAAGGTCTTTAGGCGACAAGGCCAGCCCTGCGAACGTTGCGGCACGCAAATTATTAAAATACGTGTTGGCGGTCGGGGCACGCACTTATGCCCGCACTGCCAAGTTGTTAGCCGCCGCAAGGTATAATAAACGCATGATAATCACCCTAACGGGCGAAAACCAGTTTGCTATTCGCCAAGCTTTAGATGCCCTGGCTGACCGCTTTGTGGCCAAATTCGGGCCGCATGGTTACGAAAGAGTGGATGGCGAGCAGTTTGAGCTGGCTAACTTACCAAGTTTGTTGCAGGGTGCATCGTTATTTGCGCCACAGCGGTTGGTGGTTTTAAAAGATGCCGCTCAGAATAAACCACTTTGGGACGCTTTGGGTGATTGGATAACCAAAGTATCAACCGACACAACTTTGGTCGTGGTTGAACCCAGCCTAGATAAACGCACCCGAACTTACAAAGCGCTAAAAAGTGGAACCGAATTTAAAGAATTTGGCACGCCTAGCGATACTCAGTTGATTCAGTGGTTGTGTGCTGCTGCCAAGGAGCGTGGTGCAGAACTGACACCCGGCGACGCGCAGTACCTAGTGGAACGCGCCGGGCGCGATCAGTGGCACTTAAGCCAAGAACTTGCAAAGTTATCCAGCCATCCGGTGGTAACGCGTGAGCTCATTGACCAGTTGGTTGAACCAACACCCGAAGGTAGCGCCTTTGAACTATTAGACGCGGCGCTTGCCGGCCAAACCGACATTGTGCAAAAGCTAGTGCAGAACCTAAAAACCGAAGAAGACCCGTACAAATTATTCGGCCTTTTAACCAGCCAAGTGCATACGTTGGCAACTGTCGCGGCGGCGGGCGATAAAACTGCCGATCAAATTGCTAAAGATTCTGGTCTGCACCCCTTTGTGGTACGAAAAAGCATGGCGGTTGCAAAAAAACTGGGCGCCGCGCGCATTGCCGAAATTGTAGAGCAGTTAGCTAGCTGCGACATGCAGTTAAAAACTACCGGCGCCGATCCTTGGTTGTTGCTAGAACTAATGTTCAAAAAATTGGCAAAAAAATAACCGGCGACTGGCCGGTTATTTTGAGGTAGTAGGGAACTATTTTTTGGTCTTTTTTGGTGCAGCTTTTTTTGCAGTTGGTTTTTTGGCCACTGCTTTAGCGGCGGCTTTGGCAACAGGCTTGGCTGCAGCTTTAGCTGGTGCGGCTTTGGCGCTAGCGGCTTTAGCGGCTCGGTGCAGAGCGGCTTTTTGACGGGCGGCGGTGTTCTTGTTAAGCAAGTGCTTTTTAACAGCTTTGTCAATTTCGGACTGAGCCTTTTGTAGGTTTTTAGGGCTGATTTCAGCGATAAAACCCTTAACAGATGCTTTTAGATTGCGCTTAAAAGCTGCGTTACGAGTGCGAGCCTTGGCTGACTGGCGCATTCGTTTAATGGCTGACTTGATGATTGGCATTTTGTAAGAAAACTCTCGTTTAAACTGATGTTTTAATCTACGCCACTATAACTTATTTGCTTACAGATGTAAATAGGGGACAGACCACTTATAGTGGCGCTTATGTAGTGTGGGCAAAAATATGCAAAGACCTATTTACTCTTTTATGTTGCTTATGCTACTCTTGGCCTAAGAAGTAACTCAAAACAAAAAAGAGTAAAATAAAGGTTATGGCACCACAGGGCGATTCTACCAATGCCAAACAGATGATTGTCGGCCGTATACAGCAGGCGACTAATATTATGGTGGCTGTTGGCGCTAATCCGTCTATTGATGCTTTGTCGGCTGCGCTAGCGCTGTCGCTAATGCTAAACAAGCTAGACAAGCATGCAACGGCAGTATTTAGCGGGCAAGTTCCAGCTGTAATGCAGTTTTTGAACCCCGAAAAAACCTTCGAAAATAACGTAGACAGCTTACGTGACTTTATAATTTCGCTCGATCGCGAAAAAGCAGACCGTTTGCGCTACAAGCTCGAAAAAGATGTAGTGCGGATATTTATTACGCCGTATCGCACCACCATAAACCAAAGCGACCTACAGTTTAGCCAGGGTGATTTTAACGTAGACCTTGTAATTGCTCTTGGCGTAGAAAAACGTGACGACCTAGACAAAGCGGTGATTGCTCACGGCCGTATTTTGCACGACGCAGCGGTTGTCACCATAAATTCTAATGGCCAGCAAAGTAACTTGGGTGCTGTTGACTGGCATGATCCTAATTCTAGCTCGCTTTGTGAAATGCTGGTGTCGTTAACCGAAGCTTTGCAAAAGCCAGGCTTACTAGATGCCCAAATTGCCAACGCCCTGCTAACTGGAATTGTGGCGGCAACGGACAGGTTTAGTAACCAGCACACCACACCGCGGGTTATGACCATGTCGGCCCAGCTTATGGCTGCCGGCGCCAACCAACAACTAGTTGCCATTAATGTTCAAAAACCGGCCGAGCCGCAGCTGCAGGCAGCACCCGCCGAAGAGCCCGATGCAACAGTGGGCGCCGATGGTGAATTATCTATTAAGCATGTCGAAGAAGATAAGCCTAAAGATGTACCGGTTGCCAAGTCTAAAGCTAAAGAGCCCGAGCAGCCAGAAGAGGCCGAACAAACGCCCCAACCAGAACCTGAGGATACATCTGCTGCTGAAGCCGAACTAGACAAGGTGTTACCCAAAACAGCCGAAGTTCCAGATGTCGAAAAGTCGCTTAGCGACCTAGAGGCTCAGCTAAAAGACGAAATGGCCAAACCCGAACCCGCGGTTAAGCGTGGTTTTGTGCATGAAGCGCCGACGTCTGAAACTCAAGAAGAATCTGTTCAGGGCGAAATTGCAGGCGCGGGCAGCCCGCTTCCAGAAGAACCAATGATTAGAGACGAGCGTAACTCTTCTTCGTGGCGTAATCACAGGTTAGAGCCACCGACACTTGGCGGGTCGCTAAGTTCGACATCTGAAGAAGCGCTCGAAGATAGCTTAAAAGTCGAAGAAGACACGCGCAATCATCAAATACTTTCGCACGAAGACGCCGCTGAAGAGCCCAGTGCGCAACCTGCGTCAACCGAAATTCCCCAAATGCCTGCTGGTTTAGAAGAGCCGCCAACTCTTAGTCCGGCTACACCGCCGGCTGCCGAGCCAGTTCAGCCAACCGTACCCGAAGAACCTGCCGACGGCGGGGTAGACGATGCCCGCGAGGCAGTAAACAGTGCCTTAGTCGGCCAAGAATTCAACCCGGCTGGTATGCCGCGCCAAGACGTGGGCGCCCAGCAGCTAGGCGCTGACTCTATTCAGCCGTACATACCCTTAGAACCAGCTACACCGCCGGCTATGCCAAGTGAACCAGCTAAACCTGCTGGTCCGCCAACCGACGCCAATGGTTTGCCAATAATTCCACCAATGCCCGCTTTACCAACCGAAGACCCAAGTTCACCAGGCCTTCCGCCAATGCCGCCTCCGCTGCCACCGCTACCAGGCGAGCAGCCGCCTCCACCGCCACCAACTCCAGGCGCTACGCCTCCGACCGATCCTGGCCAGTTCAAAATACCTAGCTAAGCAATATTTTATTGACCCAGCCAAACCCAGTGCTACCATTAGGGTAGATGTCTAATTTTCTGTCGCCACACGAGGTGAGACGACGGACACTCCTGGCCGCATTGTTTGCTGGGGCAGTGATTAATCTTGTGGGTTGTGGCAAGGCTGAACTCAAGCCGCTTGCCCCAGAAGCTGCTTTACCCAATGACCCATACGATGCCCTTCAGGAACTACACCGGCGAATTTTGGGTAGAATGATCGCCGACGGCATGAATATGCAGCAACAAATTGGCCTACAAAGATATACTTCGGTTGCTGGCGACGGCAGTCAAATAGTGCTCGACTTGCAGGCAGAGTTTGACAGGTCAACAGTGGGTCTAACGCGACCTAGCGCCGATTGGCGCAGCATGACATTTTCGCATGGCCAAACTCAACATGGCGGACGGTACATTGATGGCGTGTGGACTTTTTTATCGGGCAGCGACCCAAATAGTCATGATGGTTGCCATGTACTCCTGACCAGTAACCCCGATGTATCCTCGGCGCTTATTTGGGCCGAAGGCCGGGGTGAGCAGAGTGTACGGGTTGATTTTGCTGGCAATATTTTAAGGCAAATGCTCAGCCAAGCTGCCCAAATTACTGCGATTCAGTCTAATCAGCCGGTTCCGGCGCTGGGTGATATAAAATACAATCAATGACACAGCTTTCAGGGTTAGTTTTGATTGATAAGCCGGCCGGTATTTCTAGTTTTGGTGTGGTGGCTAAGGTGCGCTGGCAACTAAGCAAGCAAGCCGGTAAAAAAGTTAAGGTTGGCCACACCGGTACGCTCGACCCGTTTGCTACGGGCCTACTTATTTTAGTGGTCGGCGATTATTGCAAGCGCGCCAGCGAATTCAGCAAACTAGACAAAACCTACGAAGCCACTATGTACCTGGGAAAAACCAGTACTACGGGCGACCCAGAGGGCGAAATAACAGATTACGCGGCCAGCCATCCAATGCAGCAGCAAATCGAAGCTGCACTAAAAAAGTTTGTTGGCATAATCGAACAAACTCCACCAGCCTATAGCGCTATAAAAATTAACGGCCAGCGTGCGTACAAGCTTGCTCGCCAGGGTCAGGCAGTAGAAATGCCCGTCCGTAGGGTTAAGATTAGTCGCTTAGAACTAGCTGGCTATAAATACCCTGAGGTTAAGATAATTTGCGATGTTTCTAGCGGCACCTATATTCGCACCTTGGTCGAAGACATCGGCCGAGCACTTGGAACAGGCGCGTACACCACTGAGCTAAGGCGCACCAAAGTAGGCGAGTGGTCAGTAGACCAGGCTACCGAACTCAAAGAAGATCAATCCTACATGCCCATAACGCTGTAGAATAAAAATAATGCTTAACTATGTTAAAAAAACACTGAATGTGTTTAGATATTAGTAACAAATTTACGGAGAAGACATGATCGATACATTAGGCGCTCACGTTGATAGGTTCGATAGGTTGCTATGCGACATAGTGGGGTTAGCCGATCCATCGAAGCCGCGCACAGACAAATTACCGTTGCCTTCTGCCGGTGAGGTCTTGCCCCCAAAAGGTGTTAAGGCTTACTTGGGCGCTTTATCTATGACCTACCAAAGTGCGACCGACGCAGCCGGCAACTTAACGGAGCAGGGTAGGGATGTGGCGGCGGAAGCCATATGGGTTATTGCCGCTGCTCAGGTAGACGTACTAATGGGTCACGCTAAGCAAGCTGGGGTTACTAGTAAAAAGTTAGCAAACCTTGTTGCTAGCATGTCATTGTTGCGACAGCCAACTGCACCTGAGCCTAGGTAAGATCGATTATTTTAGCCGATAGATCTGCTGCGCTAACAAGAAAAACGTAAATAACCAAAGGCTGCTGTTGCGTAAAGTATTCTCATCTGTTACAATCTGTTTCTGATGATCACAAACGACACCAAAGCCAAAGTAGTTGCAGGCGTACAGCGTCACAAGACTGATGTTGGTAGCCCCGAAGCGCAAACGGCCGTTCTGACCGCGCGCATCAAAGAGGTAACTGCACACCTACAGGCAAACAAGCACGACTTCCACGCCAGGCGTGGCTTGCTGCAGATGGTTGGTAAGCGCAAACGCTTGCTAAAATACCTGCAAAGCAAGAATTACGAGGCCTACGTGGCACTCATCAACAAACTGGGGTTGCGCAAGTAGCGCGACCCTTGTTCTTTGTAGGTTATAATAAAGAAGCACTGTGAGTGTTGGCGCCGGATTTAGGCAAGTAATTTTTTGCTTATCTAAACCCGCTACCTAACACCACATAAACAGGTGCAGAAAGAAGGTTTATATGGGTTCGACTATCAACCCTTTTGGTAAGGATATTATTAAAGTTGAAACAGACTTTTTGGGCCGCAAACTTAGCCTAGAAGTCAACCGTGTTGGCTTTAGAAGCAACGCCTCGGTCATTGTGCGCTACGGCGACACAGTAGTTTTGGGTACTGCCATGGTCAGCGAAAAAGCGATGGTGGGGTTCGATTATTTCCCAATGACTATCGACTACGAAGAGCGTTTTTACGCCGCTGGCCGCATAAGCGGTAGCCGCTATGTTAAGCGCGAAGGCAGGCCAAGCGAAGAAGCGATCTTGATTGGTCGTATTATCGACCGCCCAATCCGACCGCTATGGCCAAAGGGCTATCGCCACGAAGTTCAAGGCGTAGCTACCGTATTAAGCATGGACCCCGCCTTTAGGCCCGACATGGTAGCTATGATCGCCATGAGCACTGCATTTATGTTAACTGGCGCTCCGTTTGATGGCCCAGTTGCAGGCTTGCGCATTGGCCTAAAAGACGGCAAACCAACCGCCTTTATGTCACTCGACGAACTAGAAGCGAGCGATCTTGACCTAGTTGTCGCCGGAACCAAAGACGGCATCATGATGGTAGAAGCCGGCGCCAAAGAAGTTACCGAAGAACAAGTGGTAGAGGTACTGGACTGGGCTCAAACAGCTATCCAGCCAGCTATTGCCCTGCAAGAAGAACTGGTTAAAAAAGTCGGTGTACAGGCGCAAGAATACGAACTAAGTCTGCCAAGCGACGAAGTTAAAGCCGAAGTCGCTAAATTTGTAGACGGCAAACTTGGCGAAAAGATTCGCACTAACTACCCAGAACGCCACAAGTTAATGAAAGCCGTTCGTGACAGCTTTATAGAGCATTTTAGCGAAAAACTAGGCGACGACTGGGCTACCCAAAGAGGTACTTACCTAGACGCCATAGACATGGAATTTAACAAAGACGTGCGCAAGGGCATTCTGCAAGACGGCTTGCGTCCTGACGGCCGTAAAACCACCGAGATCCGCCAAATTTCTGGCGAAGTCGGCTTGCTACCACGCGCCCACGGCAGCAGCTTGTTCACCCGTGGCATAACCCAGGGTATGAACATTGTTACGCTTGCACCACTTAGCTACAGCCAGGCAATCGACACCATGGAACGCGAAGGCGAAAAGCGTTACATGCACCATTACAACGCACCAAGTTATACCACCGGCGAAATTGGCCGCTTGGGTAGCCCGGGCCGCCGCGAAATTGGCCACAGCTATTTGGCCGAACGAGCATTGCAAGCAGTTTTGCCTAGCGAAGAAGACTTTCCGTACGCCATTCGCAGCGTAACCGAAATCATGAGCCAACACGGCAGCACCAGCATGGCTGCAACTTGCAGCAGCTGCCTGGCACTTATGGACGCCGGCGTGCCACTAACCGCACCAGTTAGCGGTATTGCTATGGGCTTAATGAAAGAAGGCGATAAAATCGTGATCTTAAGCGACATTGCCGATGCCGAAGACTTTGCTGGCGACATGGACTTTAAAACCGCTGGCACAAGCAAGGGAATCACCGCGCTGCAAATGGACATGAAAGTTCACGGCTTGCCTGTAGAAGTGCTTAAACAAGCGCTTATGCAAGGTAAAGAGGGCCGGGCACATATTCTAAAAATCATGCTCGAAACCTTAGCTGAACCACGTAAAGAACTAAGTCCATACGCTCCTCGCATAGAAAAACTGCAAATCAAACCAGATAAAATCCGCGAAGTCATTGGTAAGGGCGGCGAAACAATCAACAAGATTATTGCCGAAACCGGAACCCAAATTGACATCAACGACGACGGTCTGGTAACCGTAGCTGGCCCAGATGAAAAAGCGATCAAGGGCGCTATGGACATGATTCAAGCAATTGTGGCCGAACCCGAAGTTGGCAAAGTCTACAATGGTGTAGTGGTCAAAATTATGGAATTTGGCGCATTTGTAAACATCATGCCAGGCCGCGACGGTTTAGTTCACGTTAGCCAAATCAGCAACTCGCGCGTCGAAAACGTCGGAGACGTTCTGAAAGAAGGCGATGAAGTTAAGGTAAAAGTCATGGAAGTCGACGACCGTGGCCGCTTAAACCTAACTATGCGCGACGTTCCTCAAGAATAGAGTATCAGCAAAAGCGCGGTAATAGTTCTAGTCGGCCTTAGCCCATAAGTCAGAAGGGGCTAAGGCTTGGGCAAGCGTGCCGTAATAAGACAAACAAGCAGCCAGCGCGTGACAAACTCTTAACTGCGTGCTATAATGTAGCCAACATCACCTAAAAGGTGCAGTCTCGTTTTACAAAACTTCGTTCGAATGGATATACAAGCGAAACAAAAACTTCTTGCCCAAATAGCAGCAGATATTACTGCAAATAATGTCTGCGATCATTTGGCCAAGACAGCCACGAACCTTGTTATGGGTGAGGGCAATCTAGACGCCAAAGTAATTTTTATAGGTGAGGCGCCAGGTAAAAACGAAGATTTACTGGGCAGGCCATTTGTAGGCGCAGCCGGTAAGTTTTTAGATGAAATGCTGGGTCACGCAGGACTAAAACGCGAAGACGTGTACATTACAAACATCGTAAAATACCGTCCGCCAAACAACCGCGACCCCGAACCTGCCGAAAAAGAAGCCTTTTGGCCGTATTTACTGCGTCAACTTAAGGTGATTCAACCCATGTTGGTTGTCACTCTGGGCCGGCACAGTATGGAATATTTTTTGCCCAGCCAAAAAATCAGTGCCATTCACGGTCAGCCTAAACGCAATGGCGACCTGGTTGTAATGCCGCTGTTTCATCCGGCCGCAGCGCTATATAACGGTGCAATGCGCCAAACATTAATCGACGATTTTATGAAAATACCAATCGTACTCAAAAAGTTAGAAAAGGAATAATTAAGTTTAGATATGAACAATTCAAATAACCAACCATCTGCTGATGGACAGCCAAGACGTCCACACCAGAATAATAATCGCCGGTTCAGCCAAAACAGGCCTAACCGCGATAACCAACAACAAAATCAACCGCGCGCGGCTCGCCCCGATAACTCGGTGCTAGCCAAAACGCAAATTCGTCGTGGCGAAGTTCAGCGTGCACAACGCCGTACCAGCGAAAATGTAAACATGCAGGCTAGCCAGCACATCATTGATGTTCCTGTTAACAAGTCTGTTTTTAATGGTTACGGCGGACAGCAATTTACGCTTAACATGCAAAAAACCATTCCGCGCCGCGAAGGCCAAACACTAAAAGTTATACCGCTCGGTGGACTAGCTGAAATGGGTATTGGTAAAAACATGATGGCCATTGAATATGGCGACGACATCATTGTTATCGATATGGGCTTTTTGTTCCCCGGCAATGACTACCCCGGCATCAACTACATTGTGCCCGATATTAGCTACCTAGAAGAACGTAAAGATAAAATTCGCGGCATCATATTTACTCATGGCCACCTAGACCACATCGGAGCCGTGCGCCACTTGCTACACAAAATGCCGGTACCAGTTTATGGCGGCAAGTTTACTTTGGGCATGGTTCAGAAAATTATGGAAGAATCAGATACCGACTACCGACCGGTATACAACATTATGAATCCAGAAGCTCACGACCGAGTTCAGCTTGGTAGTAGCTTTGGCATTGAACTTGTGCGCGTTAACCACTCGATTCCGGACTCTACCGCTGTAGTGATTCGCACTCCAGTTGGTGTGCTTATAAACACCGGTGACTGGCGATTCGAAGAAGACCCAGTGGATGGTGTTAAGTTCGATCTTGCTAGGCTAGAACAAGTCAGCCGCGAAGAAGGCCTGTTGCTTCTAATGAACGACAGCACAAACTGTGAAGACGCCGGAAGTCACCAACATGGCGAAAAAGATATCCAGGTTAGCCTGGGCCAGATTATGGATAACAGCAAAAGCAGTCGGCTAATCGTTAGCTGTTTCTCGAGCCAGATTCACCGCATGCAATTAATTATGCAAGAAGCTAAGGCTCATGGCCGTAAAGTGGCAATCGCTGGTTACAGCATGATCCAAAACATTGAAGTTGCCATTCGCACAGGCGCAATTAACGTGCCGTCAGATACCATAATGCGCATGGAAGACATTGTTAAATTGCCAGACAGCCAAGTTGCAATTATTTGCACAGGTAGCCAAGGCGAATTTAATGCTGTGTTAAACCGCATGGCCAGTGGTGCTCACAAGAACCTAAAGATTAAGAATACCGACCTAATCGTGTTTAGTTCGAGCGTTGTGCCGGGTAACGAAAAGTATGTTGTTCGCACGGTGGACAACCTAATGCGCGAAGGCGCCGATGCCATTCAAGACCGCCGCACACATCTTTATAACATTGGTCGCATTCACCTTAGTGGCCATGGTTACTACGACGACCATGTAAAATTGATCCACGCCCTAAAGCCTAAGTACTACATGCCAATTCATGGTGAATTCCATATGTTGGTTCACAACTCTGAGCTTGCTCAAAAAGAATGTGGTATACCGCGCGAACGAATATTGGTTTGTGATAACGGCGACGTAGTAGAGGCCGATCAGCAAGGCATTATACGCAAGGCTGGTCGCGTGCCAGTTGGTGGTGTGATGTATGACGATTCTGGTACCGAAGTTAGCGAAGTGGTGCTGAAAGATCGCATTCACATGGCTGCTGAAGGCATGTTTATTGTTGTGCTAACGGTGGACCGCCGCACCGGTCGCTTAATGACCAGCCCCGATATAATTAGTCGTGGCTTCATTTACCTGCGCGACAGCGAAGAGCTAATGAACACTGTCCGCAGCTACCTAAAGCAAAAGATCGCCCGTACATACGGCGGTCGCGGTGTAGATCTAGACGCCTTTAAGAAAGAACTTAAAGACGAAATTACTCATATCTTGTACGACAAAACCCGCCGCACGCCAATCGTCATACCCGTAGTGAACGAAATCGGTAGCAGTCAGCAAGCTCCAGGGTTGGGCGCGCAAGACGTTCAACAACCCGTTCAATCAGTCCAGCGAGTTGCAGAATACCGAATGGCGACACCTTCGCAGCCCAAGCACAACCCAAGAGTGGGCGGTTACTAGTATCTGTGTTATAACAGATACATGGCATCGACATTTTCGTTCGACATTGTTAGCGACTACAACCTAGCAGAGGTCACAAACGCCGTGGATCAAACCAAGCGCGAGCTTGGTGCACGTTATGACCTTAAGGGCAGCAGTGCTAGCTTAGACTTTAGCGACGCCGATAAGCGGGGCCTAAAAGTTATTGGTGATAGCCAATACCATATTGACGCTATTCTAGACATTTTGCGCAAAAAACTAGCTACCCGCGGTGTTAGCCAAAAAATCTTAGATACATCAAAACAGCCAGTGGTCAGCAACCTAAAAACTACTCAAGAAGTTATGTTTAAAAAAGGCCTAGACGCCGATAAAGCCAAAAAGATAACCGGCCTAATTCGCGATAGCTATCCTAAAATCAAGACCCAAATACAAGGCAGCGAAGTTCGAGTGTTTAGCCCCAAAAAAGACGAACTGCAGTTGGTAATGCAGCTGCTAAACAACCAAGATTTTGATTTTCCGTTGGAATTTACAAACTACAGGTAAATTATGAGTCGAATCCCCGGTGAAGATGCGCGGGGTGGGGAACCCGGCGACGCGCCGCGCATTGAAAATAGCGTCGCCAACGTGGAGGCGTTCCAACGCCTTGCACTTACCGCTTTTCGGAGCGCGTTAATTGCAGACGGAAGCGCCGGTGGTTTTACGCTTGTTGAGGCGCGCGTTATTCGCGGAACAACTTCTGAACGCAAAAAGCCAGACGCTGTTACCACACGAGGCGAAGCGGTAAACTCTCCTTCTGCACGCCTGGCTGTTCTGGCTCAGCTCGACAGTGGCGCCCCAGGGGCCGCTAAAGGTACGGTACATAAAGACATACAGTTCGACGGTGAAGTAGCTCGTGTAGAGGTTGTCTTTCAGCAAGATAAACCAACATTGGGTGATGGCCCAATTATCGACTTTTGGCTGAATTTTTATCGTACATTTCCCGGTGAAGCCGGGTCGCGTTTGTTGCGACAGACCCTTAACGGCGGCATGCGTGGTCTTGGCCACCACCTGGGGCAGATTATCGATTTACTGCAAGTGGGCTATTCCAATAATAGGTTTAATGGTAGGGTATTGCCGTTGAAAATAGAGCAGTGGCTGCCAGAATTAACTGCTCGCTTTGGCTCTGGAGTTGTTGCCCTGGGCAGCCTTGCTTTTGATGCATGGCGTAGTTTGGTCGAAGATCCGCTGAGCGCGGCACATATTCTTCGTAATCGTGGCGACTCAAGCGCTATGGCTAGGCTGGCCACGGGTGGACACCGATGGTCCGGCGAGGCAGATGTCGGTACTGAAGAAGGGGAGATGACCGTTTCCGACGTCTTGGATTTAGCACAATACACTATTGAAGACGCGCAGCCAATCACATCAGAACCGAGTGCCGATATTTTTACATTGACCGAAGCCTCTGTAGACACGGTGGACGGCGGGGCTGCAGCAATACAATACCTGCGGACAAATAGGCCGATAGTAACGGTTGGTGGCAGGAGCGCAACCGTAGAAGAGGCGTCGGCGACTTACCGCGACTTGCTTCGTGTGGCGGTAAAAAGCGGTACAGTAAAAACTTGGAGAGGCACTGCCGAAAAAGCACTGGTAACAAGAGAGGGAGTGGTGAGATTAGAAGTGGCAAGCCACCATCATGGCGACAGCCGGCGTGCCGAAATTCGCCTATGGCGATCTCTTGCCGACCCCAGCATCGTAGTTGAGCACAGACTAATGGTGAGCCAATCGACCTACAGGGGCGTACCAGTCGCAACCTTTGATAACACTCACCGAATCATGAGACGCAAGCCAGATGCCACCGGTCGGGGAGACTTTATAGAAAGTACGGTTCTACCTGTCGAGTGGCAAGACATCGTGCGTGAGCATCCCGATGTTGCTGCGTCACTAACATATGATGTGTGGTACGGGTTGATAAAAAGGCCGCTTATTGCAGCCGACGTTGTGACATAAAGGTCTACCTACGCCCGGGCAAGGTGGATCTGCAACAGCGCATCCGCCAATATATCTAGCGTACCTTGGTCGTAGTTTGGCCGCCCGCGCCTGTCGTTGAGTGTGCGGTGCCGCGGGTATGCTTTTATGGTGCGAGCCAGACTGGCTATTTCGTCGTCGTCTAGCTCGCCGTTAATCGCGCGTCGTGCTATAGAAATGGTTCGATCTACGGGGTCTCCTATCTCTAGACTTCTTCTGACTCCGCGTGCGCTTAGTGCCTTAATGAGCCCTTCTCGGGTCGAAGCACCAAACAGTGGCGCTAGGCTTAGTTCGAGCGTGGCAGCTACGTGTCTTAAGCGCTCCTGAACGGTTTGTTGTTTTTCCAGTACAGACGGCAATTTAACTTTTGCAGGTTCTGGCACGGGCAATATTTCGGGCGCGTGTGACGCTGGCGGCGCGTAGGCGCGCTTGCCGACTCGGCGGAAAACCTTTAGATTAGTGGCGATCGTTTTACCCACGGACATTGCCTTGGCGCGTAGCCTTTGAGCCGCGCTTAATGTGCCGGTTGCATCTAATATGTAGCGCCTGCCATTGTGGTTTAGGTAAGTCTGCATATGAGGTGCTTCTTTGATAGGGCCTTTGCCCGGGTCAAAAGAGTTACCGGTAGTGGTGCCAGCGTCAAAGCCGCAATACTGCAACGAGACAGCTAAAAATGGTCCCGATCCATTGCATTGTGCCCAGAGTTGTTTACTTTTTATTACGGCTTGAAAGTCGTCTAGGGTTTTGGGTACAAATGCTTTTGGCAGGTTGCCGATTTTTTTAGACTTTACGATGGGGTAATATGTTTCACCCTGTACGAGATTTTCAAGCTCGCCGACGCTTATATGCGGCGAAGCACGAAGTGCATCCGCCAGCGTGTGTAGGCCGACTTCTTCGTATTTATCTGCAAGACGGATTCTGGCGTCGTTGGGAATAAGCATGGCGGCACGCGTGTATGGGTCGCCCTCGGGGTCTTGTGAAAAACCGTAGGTTATCGTATCGGTGCCTCGCGCGGCACTTGTTAGTATGTATCCGGGTATATGCGGCGTACCGCGAAACTCCTGCGGTTTAAGTGCTAAAACCAATGTTTCGCTAGCGCCTTGGGTGTGAAAGTCTGCAGGAGGAGAGCTGCCAACTGTTTGAATAAGACGTGGCCCTCTGGCGTTGCGGTCGGCTACGAGCACGTTACCAATAATGTTCTTATCGCGCCTGTCTAGTTCTTCACGCGATATGAAATCTACATTCGCTTCGCTAGTCCTTGCTTGCCGGACTTCGTAGTGCCAGCTTTGGTGGTAGTGGTGCAGCCTAGCGATCTCTTCCCCTGGTATGACGCTATTCGGCGGCATCCTTAACGTGTAGTCTGGCATTCTGCTCAACGCCCCAAGTTGCTTGGTTGTAAATCTGTCTGCCGCTCTTCGGACGGCCTCTTCTAAGGCGCTTTGGTACGTGCCAGTAAAATCGGGGTTGAGAACAATGTTGTACGCCTCGCTAAAAAGGTCATAAGATACGAATCTTTCCAGTGGCGATACTCCGTCGGTTATGCCCGTGTTCTCAATAACGCTGCTGCCAAAGTTATATAAAAGCTCCGTCTGCTCGCCAACCTGAAACAAAATCCCGCCGTAGTCGTATTTCTTGACGGCTCTAACTGGGGAGTCGCTACCGATACCGTAACTCCTTCTGAGGAGCTGGGTAAAACGGCCTTTTGCAAGTTGCAGCGACTGGCTCGGTCTTGTTTTTGTTGCACGTTGCCGGGACTCTTCGAGTTCTTCCTCCATATCAATGGCGGCCATGCCTTTGCTATATTCTTGGCGGGCTTTGAGGCCTTGGGGAGTGGGGTCTTCTATACGTGCCTGGTTTCCAGCCTGTACCCTGTCTAAAAGAGCCGTTTGTTTCCGCAGCCGAGCATATGGGTCGGGTGGGGGAGTCGGTAACTCTGCCGTTATATTCCTGAGCATTCTATACGCGGGCGTTAGCCGTATGTAGGCTGCTGCTTTTTGTCTTATTTCGTCGGCCCTTGTTTTTCTTGACTCGAAAACTGCTTCTTGAATTTCGCTTACTGCAGCGTTGCCAGTTCTCGCACGAGAGCTCGCATTACAGTCGTAGCAGTAACAAGCGCGCGGGTCATATTCCGCCTGAGCGTTTAGGTTGTGCGGACCGGTAAAAACATAGCCAGGTGGCACGGGATCACCGGGTTGTCCGAACAGTGCATATTCCTCAACCCCAAGATACATCTGCAATGTTCTTTGTTCTTGCGGGTCGCCCGTGGCGGCGATAGCATCTTCTACGAGCGCACGGAGTTTTGGTTTATACAGTCTTATTTCTTCAGGGGTTGCGCAGAGCGATGCAGCAAGCTCGACTCTTGCTTGTTCGGAAGGGTCGAGTAATATATTGGCGTTATTGTCTGCCAACTCGGCGTCTGTGTCGCCCTGTGTATCTGCGCGCTCTGCGACTTCTGCTATCATTTTTTGTTTTTTAGGTAGACTCATCTATAAACGTATCATAAAATGTGATACGTGTCACCGAGAGAGCAAGCTTGATTATCGTAGTAAAATCTGCTACAATAAACCTGTTGTAATTGTTTTTCCTCGACGACAAGGGGAAGCGGTCATATAATACAGATACGCTATGGGTAGAAAAAAGAAATCTAAAGTAAAAAAGGCGCCAACTGGGGCAAAGCACAACTTGCCCGAAGGTTTTTGGCAGCAAGCAACGGCTATTAGCCTTATTATTTTTGCGCTGCTTTTAACGCTGGCACTATTCGGTACGGGCGGCCCCATCCTTGAATGGATACACTCAGTTCTTTACTGGTTAGTGGGCTACACCATATTTATAATGCCGATAATTTTTGTTTATCTGGCGGTTGCGATTTTTAGAGCCGAAGGCAGCAAATTACCCGTGGTCGTAATAATTGCCACAATACTATTTGTAGCCGAAGCTGCTGGCTTTATACATTTATTTAGCAAAGACCCAACCACCTTTGACCACATTCGCAGTAGTGAAGGCGGCGGCTTTTTGGGCTACTTAGTTGCAAGTAGCATGCTGTTAATCCTAGATTCCAAAACATCTGGATTGGTGCTGGCTGTAATGGCCTTTATAACCAGTTTGTTTGTATTAAAACTTTCACCGCTTAGCGTGGTGCAGGGCATAGTTAGCATATTCAAGCGTGAAGTCGGCACCGACGAACACAACCGCGAAATCGCCGAAAAAGCATCGCAGATGGATCACAAGCCAATCGGCGAGCTTAAGATGAACGAAGGTGTACCAACAACTCACTCTATGAGTGCTGGGCGTCTATCTGCGTTTCGTAATGAAAAACCACAGATCGACCAGCAGGCGCTCACAAGCACTACCGATCCAGACTGGAAGAGCCCAGACATTAACCTACTAGAAGACAAACAAGTTCCGGCTGACCCAGGCGATGTTAAACATAACGCCCAGGTTATTAAAGACACCTTGGGCGAGTTTGGCATTGATGTTGAAATGGAGGGCGCAAACATTGGCCCTAAAGTCACTCAGTACACCCTTAAGCCGCCTGCAGGCGTAAAACTAACGCGCATTACAGCGCTAGAGACCAACATTGCGCTTAACTTGGCTGCACAGGCTATACGCATGGAAGCGCCAATTCCTGGCCAGCGCGCCGTGGGAATTGAAGTGCCAAACCGCAAGGCGGCCGATGTGCGTTTGCACGGTATTTTAGCTTCGCCACAGTGGCAAACGGCATCCTCGCCGCTTAGTTTTGCGATTGGCCGCGATATTGCCGGCGATCCAGTTATTGGTGCGCTCGATAAAATGCCGCACGTTTTAATTGCAGGTGCTACCGGCTCGGGTAAGTCTATTATGATCAACAGCCTTCTAACAAGCATGCTGTATCGCAACAGCCCCAGCGATCTTAAGTTAATTTTGGTCGACCCAAAGCAGGTTGAACTCACACCTTACAATGATATTCCGCATCTGTTAACGCCAGTTATTACCGAACCCGAAAAGTGTATAAGCGCGCTTAAATGGGCGGTTAACGAAATGGAGCGCCGCTACACTTTGCTGGCCGAAGAAAAAGTGCGCAATATTGAAGGCTACAACAGCCTTAAGACCGACGAGCGCATGCCATACATTGTGATTGTTATAGACGAGCTTGCCGACCTTATGATGCTGGCCGCCCGCGACGTTGAAGCGTTGATTGTGCGCTTGGCTCAAAAAGCCCGCGCCGTTGGTGTGCACTTAGTGCTTGCCACTCAGCGCCCAAGTGTCGATGTTATAACTGGTCTGATCAAAGCCAACATTCCGGCTCGCATTGCCTTTACTGTCGTTAGCCAAATAGATAGCCGCACCATAATTGACCAAATGGGTGCCGAAAAACTGCTGGGTCGGGGTGACATGCTATTGCAAACATCCGAAATGAACAAACCGCGCCGCATACAGGGTGCATTGGTCGAAGAGCAAGAAGTTCTTAAGGTTGCCGACCACCTCCGAATGCAGCGTCCGCCGCAGTACGACGAAGAAATCGTGGCTCAACCAGTACAGCTTAACGGCCGCGGTGGAGTAGTTATGGATTACGACGGCGGTGGCGACGACGACATGTACAAAGATGCTGTACGTTGTGTGGTAGATAGCGGCAAAGCCAGCGCCAGCTTGTTGCAACGCCGCTTACGGGTTGGCTATGCTCGTGCCGCCCGCCTAATCGAGACCATGGAAGAGCAAGGCATAATCGGCCCCGCCGATGGCGCTCGTCCGCGCGACGTACTAATTGGTAGCGTAGATGACGCATTCGGAAGCGCCGGCGATCCTGAGTAATCTCTAGCGGTCATCGATTTAATGAAGTTAAAATAATGAGTGATTTTCAAGTAGCGCCCGTACGGCTTAACTGGGACCCTGAACAAGGTCGCTTAGTCGAGTCTGGTAGAACCGATAAACAAGTAGCAGATTTAGGCGCTAGCGCTATACACCATAGCGATCTAGCAGAACGCGATGCGCTGTTGGCCGGATCTAGCGAAAGGCTGCCTCCAGCATTAGTAGAGGCATTGGGCGAAAGCCGAGCAAGACGTGCTGGCGCAGTGCTTACGCTGCCAGTTTTTCATGCTGTTACCGACACATCTACCAAAGCTTTCGATGAAAGCTGGCGCGTACTAGGTGCTAATGGAAACGACGCCATACTTACTCCAGCCCAGGGAATCCTTGGCCGTCTGAGAGCTATGGACGACCCACTAGAAGCGAGCGTTATTCGCGACGAGGGTATTGTTGAACGCCCAGACCACGACAGAGCCAGAGAAGATAGACCGGTTGAAGACACTGGTGGTACTCTGTATGTTTCAAGTGCCGAAGACATAACGGCCGCCCGACAGGCATACGATGCTGTCCACGGCACACCACCTTCAGCGGAAGAAGCAGCGGAATCGCAAAGAATGCTTGATGAGTGGAAAGTTCAAGCCGCCGCTCATGACGTGATACTTGATGCCCAGCTTGAACAATGGGTTGAAGACCACGAGCCCGATGATAAATGACGGCAATAGATAGAAGTGGTGGAAACCCGCAACAGAACCGTATTGACACATATCGTGCTAGCTTTTGGTAGACTTGCAATTTAGCCTTATTTCTGGTATAAACTTAGTAAGATGCAAGCACCATCAGCAGATCTTGAAGGTATAAATTACCCAATCGATTTACTTGCAGAGCTTACACCGGCTCAGCAGTTCAGCGACGCACTTAATGGCGCTATAGCGGGTGTAGCCGAAACTGATAGTCAATTAGTTTTTGGCAGAGGCTTTAGACGTTTTGAGATAGAGACTGTTCCTTCAAGAGATCCCAACAGGACCCTCGTGCATATTGAGCGGGGACTGGGACAATTTGTTGTTTCTCTTAACCCCGATTTGCCAACGCGTTACTTTAGGCGCGGCAGACCTACGCGCGAACACCCATCAGGACTTGTTGAAATGACCCCAGAAGAAGCTGACACATTTGCCCGAACTGGCCTAAGAGCTATGAGGCAAGGTGTGCGAACTCGCAGAGCGCTGCTCCCCATTAGATAACTATAACCTCGCGCTACATACCGGCCTCATGGCCGGTATTGCATATTACGGGGATTCCATTGTATAATTACCCCTGTTACAAACATAACCTGCGTGTTCTAAAAATCACGCTCCCGCCATACGGGATCCACAGGAGGAAGAATATATGCGAGACTACGAACTAGTAGTTCTGCTGCATCCGGACCTAGAAATAGATCTGGAAAAGCCAATGGCAAAAATCCGCAAGCTAATTGCAGATGCCAAAGGCGAATTAGTAAAAGAAGACAATTGGGGTAAGCGCAAGTTAGCCTACGCAATTAAGAACGAAGACTTTGCGGTCTATACTTGCCTAGAGGTAAAACTGCCAGCAGACGCAGTACGCAAACTACAAGACAACCTAAACATTGCCGACGAAGTTTTGCGCTATCTGCTAACAGCAATTGACCTTAAAGAGCGTGCTGCCCGCGAAGCTGCTGCAGCCGAGGCTAAAGAACAAGAAGAAGACACAGCAAAAGAAGAGGAGTAGGGGTATATGAGCAAAAGCATCAACCAGGTCATATTAATGGGTAACCTTACCCGCGACCCAGAACTGCGCACTACGCCAGGGGGCCAGACCGTTTGTAGCTTCAGTATGGCGATCAACCGCAGCTGGCAAGACCAATCTGGTCAACAGCAAGACGCAGTCGATTACTTTGATGTTACAGCCTGGGGCAAACTTGGTGAACTAATCGCTCAATACCTAAGTAAAGGCCGTCGCTGTCTAGTGCAAGGGCGACTAAGTCAGCGCAGTTGGGAACAAGACGGCCAAAAGCGCAACAAAGTAGAAGTTGTAGCTAGCGATGTTACCTTCCTGGACGGACCTGGCGGAGGTGCCAGCGCCAGCGCCAGCGCCAGCGCTAGTACCGGTACGGCTCCCAGCGCACCCTCAGCAAAAAGCGGTAAAAAAGATGATAATGCAGATGTTGTTATAGAAGACATCGACGATAAACCAATAGACCTAAGTGAAATTCCATTCTAAGGAGATTAAATGAAGCGAACCAGAACTGAAGTAAAATTCTTCGACTACAAAGACGTAAAACAATTGCAGCGTTACATTAACCTGTACGGCCAGATTGAACCACGCACCAAAACGGGCTTAAGCCAAAAACAGCAAACCGACCTAGCTGTGGCTATTAAGCGCGCTCGCCACCTGGCACTGTTACCATTCGTTGCTAACAACTAAATACTATGTACGGCATAACCGATCTTAAAAAAGGTACGCTTATTCAGATAGACGGTCGCCCGTACAGGGTTATTGAATATAATCAAAAAGTTATGGGCCGAGGTGGATCGGTAGTTAACGTGCGATTAAAAAGTTTGCTCGATGGCGCAGTTATACCCAAAACCTACAAAGGTTCAGAAAAACTAGAACCGGCACATGTCGAAGGACGCAAAGTCCAATATTTATACAACGACGGCCAGAACTACTTTTTTATGGACGGTCAGTCGTTTGAGCAGTTCGAATTACCCGCAAGTATAGTCGAAGAAGCTGCACCTTACTTAAAAGAAGGTTCCGATGAAGTTGAACTACAGTCTTTTAATGGCCGCGTAATAAACGTTGAACTGCCAAACAGTTTGTACTTAAAAATTGCTCATACTGACACGGTCGTGAAGGGTGATACTACAAGCAGTGTTATGAAAGATGCCACGCTCGAAACAGGCCGCGGCATAAGAGTCCCATCCTTTATTAAAACCGGCGACGAAGTTAAGGTAGATACTAGGACGGGTGAGTATCTTGAGCGAAAGAAGTAATTTTAATTTAGGTTATTACACTTTTACGCCTAGGCGGATGGCGCCAGCGCGACTGCGGCTTAAGCGCATAAGGTTAATAGTAGTAGTTGCGGCTGTAGTAGCCGCTGCGGCGACAACCTTGCAATTATTGTATCCGTGGGACCTAACGGCTCCGGGTTCGCACATTGGTAAGTTGCAGCTTGGCGGTCTTAGCGTGCAGGCAGCCGAAGAAAAGCTAAATCAGACCTATCAAAACTGGAATAGAGTAATCAAGGCTAAAAGTCATAGTTACAGTGTGGGCAGCGGTGACATTGGGCTTGGTGTTGACGCTGTTAAAACCGCTAATGGCCCATTAAGCTACCCATGGTGGCAACGCCTTATACCGGGTAGTTTTTTGTGGCGATTTATAAATTCAGACATACAGCCCGAACTTCTGGTTCAAGAAAGTAAATTAAAAAGCTTTACCGACCAAATTCAAAAAGAAAATCTTATTCCGTACACTAATGCATCTATTGTTGCCGACGGTCAAAAATTTAGTGTTAAACCCGACCAGGCTGGCCAAGAATACCCCAGTGCGGTAACGGCCGTCGCACTTGGCCGCGAATTTTTTGCCGCCCAAGGCGACCTGCAGCTGAGTGCCAACGTTATAAAGCCGGCTATTACTGCCGGTGATGCACAAGGCGCGGCAGACGACGCTCAAAAAATAGTTAGCGCACCACCTACATATGCAATTGGCGGTAAAACCGGCCAAATAAGTAAAGACACAATTGCTGCTTGGTTGGCCTTTAACGCCAACGAACAAAAGCACCGGCTAGAAACAACAATTAGCGCGGCCAAAGTCGAAGACTTTTTAAACAGCCTATATCCCTACATTTACACAGTTCCAGCTGGCACGGTTGCGCAAGTTGACGGACAAAATATCACTAGTCTGCCCGGTGACGACGCAAATGTCATTAACGTGGCGAGCGCGGTAACTAGTTTTAGGGCTATTGTTGATAAAAAGGGCACGGCTCAAAACGTGACGGCTACTCAGATAGCCGTTAGCTCGGCGATGCGTAACAACCGTCAATACAGCAAATCCCAACCCGGTTTACAGGTGTTACTGCAAGACTTGGTCAAGCAAAAGGGTAACTACGGCATAGCGCTGCAAGAACTAGGTGGAAAGGGGTGGTCGGCGAGTGCTAGTGGCGACAAGCTATTTATAACGGCTAGTACCTATAAGTTATTTGTGGCTTACGCGCTGCTAACTAATATAGAGGCTGGTAGTTGGAGTTGGAATGACACAATCGCTGGCGAAACTGTTAGCGACTGCTTTGATGACATGATAATTTACTCGGACAACACTTGCGCCGAAGCGTTTGGCCATGCTATAGGCTGGAATAAAATCGAAAGCGAAATGCACAATCTCGGTTTGACACACACCACGCTGGGCGCAGTTACTTTTACTTCAACCGCCAACGACGAACTGCTGTACATGGCCAAGCTTGGGCGTGGCGAAATACTGTCGCAAGCCAGTCGCGACAGACTAATTGGTTTAATGAAGCGCCAAGTCTACCGCAGCGGAATTCCAGCAGGCACCGGCTTACCTGTGGCTGACAAAGTAGGCTTTTTAGATGGCATACTTAACGACGCAGCCCTTGTTTACGACCCTAATGGTACTTACGCAGTTGTGATAATGAGTAATGGTAGTAGCTGGGGCGACATTGCTGACGCAGCGGCCCAAATACAAAAGCTGCTTAATTAAACGTTAAACCTAAATTCGACAACGTCATCTGGTTGCATTATGTAAGTCTTGCCTTCAAGTCGCATTTTGCCAGCGTTTTTGGCGGCTAGTTCTGACCCAGCGGCGATAAGGTCGGGGTAACTAACAACCTGGGCAGCAATAAAGCCGCGCTCGAAATCGCTGTGGATTACGCCGGCAGCTTGTGGTGCGGTGCTGCCTTGTTTAATAGTCCAGGCGCGAACTTCTTTTGGTCCGGCCGTTAAGTAACTTTGCAGACCCAGTGTTTGGTAGGCGGCCTTGATTAGGCTAAATAAACCAGGTTCGTTCTGGCCATATTCGGCCAGTAGCTCTTGGGCTTCAGCCGGCTCTAGGCCGCGAAGCTCTTCCTCTAATTTGGCGCAAATAAACACCGCCTTGGCATCTGCCGCAAGTTTTAACAGATCGGCTTTTGACTGCTCATTGCTAAGGGTGGCCTCGTCGACGTTGAACACATAAATTACAGGTTTTACGGTAAGTAGGTGCAGGTCGTGAATTAAATCAAGGTCGAGTGACGGTAGGGCGTGCAGTGGCGTACCGCGCTCCAAATGCTCTTTTAGACTTTGCAAATAAAGTGCCGAGTCTTTTAGTTTGGGATTAGCCTTAGCGTCTTTGGTGATCCGCGGTAGGCGAGCATCTATGGTTTGCAGGTCGGCCAGAATAAGCTCTGTCGTAATGATTTCTATATCGTCAGCGGGGTGCACACGGTTGGCAACATGCACCACGTTGTCGTCGGCAAAGGCACGCACTACATGGCAAATGGCGTCGCATTCGCGGATGTTAGCCAAAAACTTATTGCCTAAACCTTCGCCCTTGCTAGCGCCAGCTACCAAACCGGCAATGTCTACAAAAGTAACAGTTGCCGGTATGACTTTTTCGGCATTGTACATTTTTTGCAAAACGTCTAGGCGCTCATCGGGCACAGGTACGATGCCGGTGTTTGGTTCTATTGTGGCAAAAGGGTAGTTGGCTGCCAAAATATCATTATCGGTCAGCGCATTAAAAAGCGTAGACTTGCCAACGTTGGGCAAGCCAACAATACCTATAGATAAACTCATAAGTATATTTTAACAGAGGTAAACACATAAGTACATCTGCTAACATACCCAGTTTGATATTGGTCACGCTGCGTTTTTTGAGTATAGTAATTATGTAAGCACAAGCACTCTATTTAAATGGCTAAATTTAAACCAAGCAAAAAGTTAAAAACAACCTTAATAATTATTGGGGTTATACTTTTGGCGACCGGGGCAGGGTTTGGCCTTAGATGGTATCAACAGTTAGGCGAACAGCGGCAGCAAGACGCCGCAGATGCGCTAAGTAAAAAAGTTAACGACATTCAAAGAACTGCGCTATCGGGTAATTACGATGCTGCGAACAAGGCTTTAACCGCTGCGCTTAATGATCCTAAAACCACCAACGAAGAAAAAGCATCTCTATACATCCAGCAAGGATCTAATTACGAAAATCAAAAAGACTACGATAACGCCATAAAAAGCTATCAAGCTGCCGCGGCGATAACCGAAACCGAGGGAGCATATTCGTCTATGGCTAGGGTTGCAGAGGCCAAAGGCGATTTTGAGGCAGCTAAGACGTACTACAAAAAAGCGATTGAGCTAATACTGCCTAGCAATCCACTTGGCTCCTCTGACAAGACCTACTATCAGTACAGGATAGACAACATGGGCAAACCTCAATGAGCTTTAGGCGGATCATAACTCTAATTTCGGTAGCAAGCATAGTTTTTACGGTTAGTTATGGTGTTGCGGCTAAGGCCTGGCCAACTCCGTATTGGACAGGTTATTTTACTGGAGTATCCGACTCCGACAAGGCGGGTAATCAGGTATTCCCAACCAATAGCGACACACCAGGCTGTTCAGCTGGTGGGGGATTTTCTATACCATCGGGCATCAACAACTGGTCGGCGTTTGTTAACTTTATTGGCTGCAAACTTAATAGCGGCAACAACTATGCGCCTTATGTGGCCATGGAAAAGTATGGCGCGGCATTTATTATTCAAACCATGTTGGGCGATGGTGGCCCTAGAATTACCTCGACTGCGGATTCGCGCTTTACCGATTGGTCCAACCGGGTAAAATTTTATAGCGACCAAGGTTGGATTAACTGGTCGGGTAGTTTTAGCTACTATTACAACTCGTACTTCACCGGTAACGGCTCAGGTGGTGGGCCTATAGATGACGCGTACTGGCCAGTTAGTGGTAGTAGTAGCACTAACACCTTTACCAGCGATATTGCGATTATATTTAATAATGGCTCTTCAGCTCCATATGCCATTCGCCGACAGTGTGGTAATCCGTTGGGGTCTACGGCTGGCTCGTTGGCTATAGCCTCGCCCTGGGCGGCCGTTGGAAGCACGACCGTTACAGACAACCAGGCTGATCCTGGTGACACGCCAACCGATATTAATACTCGACCAGGTGATACGCTGCATTTTGTGCATGCAATTCAGAACGTTAGCGCTTCGCCAGCTAACAGCATATGGTATGCCACAATGGGTCAGGCAAATCCGGTTAACTTTACGGGTCAGTACTACAACAACCTGACTCTTAGTGGTTCGCCGGCACTTACCAGGAGTGACAGCGGGTATCTAAATTATCAGTGGGACGTTAACTCGCCAGGGCCGGGGGTTAATGCCGATTTTTCTGCTAGATGGACAAAAACTGAGTACTTTACGCCGGGTACATATAATTTTCAAACCATCACCGACGATGGCGTTAGGTTGTATGTAGACGGCAACCTGCTAATTGACGACTGGAATTCTCACGCTCCAACTTCACATTCCGCGGGTCTTGCCCTCACCGAGGGTAATCACACTATTACCATGGAATACTTCGACAGCGGCGGCCCAGCAACGGCTATAATGCTGTATTACTTAGGTGAACAGCCTGGGGCAAATGGTTTTGGATACAGTCCGGGGCAAATAAAATATTTTAACGAAGATGTTACTGTACCAATAAGTGCAGCACCAAATTCTAAAATATGCCGTCGTGTTTTATGGGACTGGAAAAACGGCCAGGGTATAGGCGATTTTGCGCCATACCTTACTTGGGGTTGGGGTCCTTCGGCGTGTGCAACTGTTGGTGGCAACTTCAACCTTGTGCCAACCGTTACGGCTACCACTCCGGGAGGAGGCTTAACCGCCCAACAGGGAGACCAAGTCACATTCCGTTACAAAGTTCAAAATACAGGATCATCAACCAGCGCCTCTGCCAGCTGCACCATAACTGGTTCGCAGCCTGGTGGCACGGCTGGACCACCTAGCACTACCTGTCCGCAAACATTTGCAGCTGGCGCAACGGTGGAGGTTACTAGTTCGCCGCAGGTCATAACTATAGGTTCGGAACCCGCTGGCAGCAAAATATGTCGTACCCTTAGCGTCAACCCCGGTGGTCCTAGCGGTGGTTCTGTGTCTAGCGCGCAGGTATGTGTGCTGGTGGCTAAAACTCCGTATGTGCATTTCTTTGGTGGTGATGTTTGGGCGGGCGGAGGCTTTACCCAGGCCGACGGTACGTGTACTACTAACGCTAACGCTAAGATAACCACCGTTTCGAATGTTGCTTCGAGCGCTGGTTCGACCGATGAATATGGTACTTTTGCGCTAAGTGACGTAAACAAGTTTGGATCAGGCGCTATGCCGCTATTCGATTCTACGAACTTTTCGGATCTTGGCCGCCGTCTGGTGTTTGCAAACAATACGACCAACCTAGGACGGTTCGGTGCGCCGCAGCACTGCATAGACGACCGGTCTTCGGCATACAACTCATCGCCGGCTATAAGCGGCACGGTCAACCTGGCGACCCAGCCAAGCGGTTCGTGGCATGCGGCGGGCAATATAACGCTCGCTGGTACCTTACCAGCTGGCAGCAAGCAGGTTTACTTGGTTGATGGCAATGTAACTATTAACGGCAATATTTATTACACCGGGGCCAACCCAACTTACTCAAGCCCAAGTCAAATTCCAAGCCTGGTAATTATAGCCAAGGGCGACATAAACGTGGATCAATCAGTTGCCAATCTAGACGGCATATACATTACGCGGGGTACATTCTTTACTTGTTACCAAAAACCGTCACCCCCAACAACCAGCACTTGCAATGTGCAGCTGACGCTAAACGGTTCGGTAATTGCCAATAGTCTAGATCTATATCGCACATTCGGCGGCGATGGCTCAACCGTTGCTCAACGCCAACTTCCTGCCGAAATATTTAACCTGAGCCCTGAAATGTTCTTGAATAACGCCCTTAATACCACCGCCAATACATCTATAACCACTTCTGACAGTCGCGAACTGCCACCAAGGTTCTAGCAAAAAAGCCCTTTATAATCTGTATTTAACCAAAATGCTTGTGCTATAATCGTGCTCAGTATGAAGCTTTTTTCTTCGGTGGGCGAATTCTTCGCGCTTGACATCGGTACTACTGCTGTTAGGGTGATTCAACTACGAGCAGCGGGTGACCGCTGGCATCTTGTTAAGTACGGTACGGCACCTGTAGATATTAAAGTGTCTACATCTGACGCGCCCGAAGACCAACGCCGACTTGGCGATGTGATAACTAATCTAATTGGCCAGACCGGTATAACTGCTCGTAACGTAGTAGTGGGTATACCGTCGGCCAAAACCTTCGTTACGGTTGTGGATTTGCCAGACTTACCAATGCAAGAACTTACTAGCACCATTAAGTACCAGGCCGAGCAGTTTATACCTATGCAAATCGACGAAGTTAAGCTTGACTGGTCAACCTTGGGCCGCTCGTTACGCGACCCCACCAAAATAGAAGTGCTTTTAGCCAGCGTATCTAACAAATTTAGTGAAAACCGGCTGGATATGGTTGAAGGGCTAGGGCTTAACGTTGTAGCGCTCGAACCGGATTCGCTAGCGCTAGTGCGTTCACTGGTGCCTGCTAGCAGCAAAGACGCCTACGTCATTGTAGACTTTGGTGACTTTTCGACCGATATTGTGCTGGTGCTTGCTGACGCACCGCGCCTGATACGTTCAATACCTGTCGGTATGCAAACGCTTATAAAGTCGGCTATGCAAAACCTAAACATCGATGCCAACCAAGCAACGCAGTTTATTCTTAAGTTTGGCTTATACCCAGACAGGCTAGAGGGCCAGATACTTAAATCGCTCGATGCCACACTAGAGCAATTTGCTAGTGAAGTTAGTAAATCGGCTAAGTTCTTCCAATCGCGCTACCCAAACATACCGCTTAGATCCATATTGCTATCTGGCTACACGCTATCTATACCGGCCTTTGGTGAATACTTGGCTTCTAAAACCGGCATGCCAACAGCCGCAGGCAACGCTTGGGGCAATGTAGACTTTAGTGCCAACTTGCAAGACCAGTTACAACAACTCGCTCCACAGTTCGCCGTAGTAGTGGGGTTAGCGGAGCGCACCATATGATTCAGCTAAACCTACTGCCCGATCTTAAAAAAGAGTTTATAAAGTCGCAAAAGAACAAAGGGCTAGTTATAAGCAGCTCAATACTGGTTACACTTGGCGCTTTGGGCCTAAGTGCCTTGCTGTTTGTGTATGTGACTTTTGCTCAACAGGTTCAAATTGGGCTTATTACCCAAGACATTAATTCAAAGTCCAAAGAATTATCTGATATCCCAGACATCAACAAGTATTTAACAATTCAAAACCAGCTTGCTAGCATAGGTTCGCTGCACGATGGCAAGGGCATATATTCTAGGCTGTTCGATTTCTTTAGTGTGCTTAACCCAAGCCCGCCAAACAACATAAACTTGTCAGGCGCCCAGCTAATCACTACCGACAGGTCAGTGTTGTTTAATGGCACGACTGGCACCTTTGAATCCTTAAACGTTTTTGTAGATACGCTTAAGAATGCGAACGTAAGTTATACCGCACCAGGCACTGATCAAACCACCAAAGAAAACATGTTCGAACAAGTGTTTGTGCAAAACAGTGGTTTGGGTCGTTCTAGCAACAAGCAAGTGGTGTCATTTACGGTTCGAGCAATTTACAAAGAATCGGTATTTAACGCCGCCAACACCAACGTTAAGGTTGAAGTGCCTGCTATCACCACAACACCGTCGGCAACACAGTCACCGGTTCCGCAAGCTCAGACCACTCAGCCACTTTTCAATAGTGAAGGAGCTAAATAATGGACGGCGGTAAACCAGTCAATACAAACCCCGGTCCTAACCCAGGACAAAACCTAAAGGCCGATACGCCAAGATTAACTGGTCTTAAGAAACGCCAGCAAATAGAAGTTGCGGGCAGGGTTATGTTTGTGTGGGTAGCCATAGCGGCATCGGCATTGAGTTTTTGCGCTGCAACAGGGCAGTACTTGTTTGTTAAGTGGCAGCACAACAACAATGTAATTGCAGCCAAGCAAAAAGCGGCTGACACACTAGCTTCTAACATTGTTAACTCTAAAGAACTTATAAAACAGGTTGATGGCTTGGTGGCTGATGTTCCTCTTAGCACCGTTAAAACCGATCCAAAGGACCCTAACACCAAAAGCGTGCTAGACGCCTTGCCGATTAACTTTGACCCAGCTGCGCTGGCTACGTCGCTTCAGAGGGTGGTGCTTAGCAGGTCTGGCGTATCAATAGATAACATTTCGGTGCCACAAGAACTTGACGTGCAATCACTCGACAGCAGCAAACCAGTACCGCAGCAAATGACATTCAGCTTTATAGTTACAGGCAGTTACGATGGTGTTAAAAAGGCGCTGGTTGATATAGAAAAGACCATTCGTCCTATAAAGATCACCAGCATAAATCTTGCCGGCAGCGATAACAGTTTGCGTGCAGCTGTTGAAGCAATAACGTATTACCAGCCGCCTAAATCGGTTACCTTGGGGCAGGAGGTAGTTAAATGAAAAAGAACGATATAGCACTACTAATCCTTATCGCCTCTATAGCTTTGGTGATATCGTTCTTGCTTGTTAAGACAATCTTCGGTGAAGCACAGGCCGACCAAACTAAGGTTGAAAAGGTGGAACCTATTTCGGCAACCTTGGCCAAGCCACCTGCTTCTGTGTTTAACAACGATGCGATTAACCCCACCGTGGTCATTCAGATTGGCGACCCAGCCAACCAGCAGCCTTTTGGTGGCCAGTAATGCGGGGGTAGTGGCTTGAGCATTCTGACCGACGACAATCAAAAGAAGCTCGAGGCTTTGCTTGTAAGCGAAGGCCTTGTTAAGCCAGACGAGCTAACCAGATTTCAAAAGCAGGCCCAAACTACCAAAAAGCCCTTAGTTACAGTTCTTCTAGATGCCAAAAAAATCGATGACGAAACCCTAACACGCCTAATAGCCCATGTATCCGGCGTTCCATACGTTAACTTAAGTAAGGCACAAATAGATACTGTGGTGCTTGACCTGCTGTCGCGTGACGTAGCCGAACACTTTATGGCCGTGCCACTGGGCGAAACGCAAAAACGCCTGGCGGTCGCTATGCTTGACGCTAACAACGTGCAAGCCGTGGACTATTTGGCGAATAAAATTGAACGACCAATTAAAGTCTACATGGCAAGTGAAGGTGGAATTCGTCACGTACTAGAACAGTATCGAACAAACCTAGAAGAAGGCGTAAGTGCAGCCATAGAAACCGCCAAATCTGAAGAAGCGGGTGAGCGGGTTCAAAAAAAGGCCGGTGGCGAAGACATTAAAACTATTGTGCAAGACTCGCCGATAAGCCGGGCGCTTAGCACAATTTTGGAATATGCCGTAAAAGCCCGCGCATCAGATGTGCACATAGAGCCGCTCGAAGGTTCTCTTAAAATTCGCACCCGTATAGACGGCGTGTTACGCGAAATAATGAAGTTGCCCAAAAGCATTGAACCGGCTTTGATTTCGCGTATAAAAATTTTGAGCAACCTAAAAATCGACGAACATCGCATACCGCAAGACGGCCAATTTACTGTGCGCGTTGCTGGCAAAGAAGTTGACCTTCGTATTGCCATAAGCCCGGTAGTGTGGGGCGAGCAAGTGGTAATCAGGTTGCTCGACAAAAGCGGTTCCAGTCTAAAACTAGAAGATATGGGCTACATTGGCCGTTCGCTGCGCACGATTAAAAAAGGCCTAAGCAAATCAAACGGCATGATTTTGACCTCTGGTCCTACCGGTTCAGGTAAGACCACATCCATGTACGCCTTAATCCAGGCGATTAAGACCGACGAAGTTAATATAGTAACGCTCGAAGACCCAGTCGAATACAAAATGTCTGGCGTCAACCAGATACAAGTTAACGCCGAAGTTGGTCTAACTTTTGCCAACGGCCTGCGTTCTATACTGCGCCAAGACCCAAACATCATAATGGTCGGCGAAATTCGCGACCGCGAAACGGCTGAACTAGCCGTGCAGGCTGCGTTAACGGGCCACTTAGTTTTTAGTACTTTGCACACCAACAGTGCCGCTGGCATCTTGCCTCGTTTAATCGACATGGGTATTGAGCCGTTCTTAATTGCTAGCACTGTAAACACCATTATCGGCCAACGTTTGGTGCGCTGCGTATCAGAAGACCACGAAACTTACAGCTCTGACGAACTAGAGACCAAGAGCATAATGGAAACTGTGGGTAGTATTTTACCCAAAGATAAAGCCAGTATGCCGCAAGTAGCTGCCGACCTTGGATACAAGGACTTGCCGCTAGCCGGTCAAAAAGCTTATACTTTAGTTAAGGGCAAGGATACGCCACAGACCCCGGGAGGGTACAAAGGTCGCGCTGGCCTGTACGAGGTCATGGATGTGACTGAGGAAATCCAGAACCTAATCGTAAAGCGTTCTACCAGCGCCGAAATACAAAAGGCGGCTGTTGCGCACGGTATGATAACCATGCGGCAAGACGGTTACCTAAAAGCGCTAAGCGGAATAACTACGCTCGACGAAGTTAACCGCGTGGCAGCAAACATGGCCTAGAAGGATGGGCAAACAGCAATGGCAGCTCCAGAACTAAAAATCGAGATTCTACTAGAAGAAGTTATCAAAAAACGGGCATCCGACTTGCACCTGCAGGTTTCGATGCCGCCCATGCTGCGTATTGATGGCCGCTTGGCGCCCATTCCTGGCTATAACGCGCTCGACGAAGAAAAAGTCGAAGCTCTAGTTTTTGCAATTTTAGACGACGAACAAAAGCAAATTCTGCTAAAAGACAAAGAATTCGACTTTAGCTTTGCCTTTGGCGACCTTGGCCGCTTTAGGGTAAACGCCTTTCACGAACGTGGTAACTTGGCAGCTGCACTGCGCCTAATACCTAACGAAATTAAAAGTGTTGCCGAACTCGGCTTACCGCCAATCGTTAATAATTTTGCTAACTTCCCGCGCGGATTAGTGTTGGTTACTGGACCGACTGGCTCTGGTAAGTCAACAACTCTAGCTGCATTGATCGACCAAATTAACGACCAAAAAGCTCACCACATTATTACAATCGAAGACCCAATTGAATTTACACACAAGTCTAAAAAATCATTGGTTGTACAGCGCGAAGTTCACTATGACACCTATAGTTTTAGTGCTGCGCTGCGATCAAGCCTGCGCCAAGACCCAGATGTTGTGTTGATCGGCGAAATGCGCGACCTAGAAACAATCAGCGCCGCCATTACCATTGCTGAAACCGGCCACTTGGTGTTTGCAACACTGCACACCAACAGTGCGTCGCAGTCGATTGACCGCATGGTAGATGTTTTTCCGCCGCACCAGCAACCGCAAATTCGTTCGCAGTTAGCTAACATTCTGCAAAGCATTTGCTCGCAGCGGCTTATACCGGCAATCGGTGGGGGTAGAATATCGGCCGCTGAAATTCTGATTGCAACACCAGCTGTGCGCAATATTATCCGCGAAGGTAAAAGTCACCAGCTAGATGCTGTTATTCAGACAGGCGGCGACGTAGGCATGCAGTCCATGGACAGAACCCTGGTTGGTTTAGTACAAGCCGGTACAATAACTTACGACGACGCCCGTGATTACGCAGTAGACTTAGGCGAATTTGAACGCATGATGCGAGGCTAGGCCAACATAAAATGCTAACATTCGACTACACCGCACGCGATACAACCACAAACAAAGTGGTTAATTCGACGGTTCAAGCCGAATCTGAGCGTGCCGCCGCTAAGCTGCTTATGGCTCAAGGCATAATACCCCTGCAAATTATCGAGCAGACAAAAAAAAGTAGCATCATTGCGCGCATAAGCAATCGTGTTACATCTAAAGACCGAGTTATCTTTACCCGACAGCTGGCCACACTTATTAACGCCGGGTTGCCATTGGCACAAAGCTTGCGGACACTGGGCGAGCAAACTCAAAATAAGCGCCTGATATCTATAATTAACGGAATCTTAAGCGATGTCGAAGGTGGTAGTGCACTTGCCAACGCTTTTTCTAAATACCCAGAAGTCTTTAATGATGTCTACATTGCACTTATAGCGGCCGGCGAAGCTTCGGGTACTCTAGACCAGGCCCTAGAACGAATTGCCGACCAGCAAGAAAAAGACGCCGAACTGCTTGGTAAGGTGCGTGGTGCCATGATTTACCCTGCAATCGTTCTGGTGGTTATTGTGGGTGTCATTGCGTTCATGTTGTTCACCATTGTTCCACAGATCGAACACTTGTATAAAGATTTGGGTAAGAGCCTGCCGCTTGTGACCCAGGTGATGGTGACGCTATCGGACTTTTCACTAAGGTTTTGGTGGCTGCTAATATTAATATTTATCGCCATTGCCTACTTTTCGCGCCGTTATATCGAAACCGACGCCGGCCGCAAGACCCTAGATGGCTTAAAGCTGAATGCGCCCGTGCTTGGTTCATTGTTCAGAAAGTTGTACATGGCCAGGTTTACTAGAACTGGTCAAACCCTTATGGCGACCGGTGTGCCAATGCTAGAAATGTTGCGCATTGCGGCTCGGGCTGTTAACAACGTGGTTGTTTCAGAAGCTATTATGCGGGCAGCCGACAAGGTAAAGGGAGGCAAGGCGTTATCGGCTTCGCTAAAGAATGAAAAGGTTGTTTTATCGTTGGTGCCGCAGATGATTGGCATTGGTGAGCAATCCGGTGGTATAGACAAAATGATGGGCAAGGCTGCAACTTATTTTGAAAACGAAATAGATAATGCTGTGCGGTCAATATCAACGGCTATCGAGCCAGTCCTTATGGTTGTCTTGGCTATAGTTGCCGGGTTTATGGTGCTTGCTATTTTGTTGCCGGTCTATGGACTAATAGGTAATCTGCCAACTTAGCAGTGCTACGTATTGCAACTGGGGGTGGGCAGTGTATAATCATAAGCATTATCGAGTATAATGCTCAGTTTAAGAAAGGTGGGTAAAACTTACATGCAGGCTCCAACAAAAAATAAAGGCTTTACGATCATCGAAGTCGTATTGGTACTGGCGATTGCCGGACTAATTTTCTTGGTCGTATTCTTGGCATTGCCAGCTTTGCAACGCGGACAACGCGACACACAGCGCAAGCAAGACCTGGGGCGCTTCATGAGCCAGTTAACCGCTTACCAAAGCAATAACCAAGGCGCGTTGCCAACCGACTGGACGGCAACTGGTCCATTCCTTAGCAATTACCTGACTAACAATCAGAAGTTTGCTGACCCATCAACAGGCAGCAATTACACGGTGACATCGCCAACACCAACCGCTACAGCGCCTGCTCCAACGGCCGGCCAAGCGTTTGTGTATCTAAGCGCATCGTGTGCACCCGGAAACACTTCAGGTGTAGCTCCGCTTGCAACGACCAACAACAGGGTAGTAGCAGTCGTGTTCTATCAGGAACAAGGCGCACTGACCTGCCAAAGCAACCAATAAAAAGTTAGCTTAAGGTAAATGCCCCGCGAGCCACGCGGGGCATTTTGTTTGGTCGGCAATATGCTACCATGGTGGTTATGATAATTAATGCGGTTTTACTGGCCGCCTTAGGTGCGGCTATGGGTAGTTTTGTTGGCGCGCTGGTTTGGCGGTTGCACACTGGCCGCGATTTTGTTAAAGACCGTTCGCAGTGCGAGCGTTGCCATCATGTGCTAGGTGTGGCCGACCTTGTACCTATATTCAGTTGGTTGTTTTTGAGGGGTCGCTGCCGTTACTGTAAAGCCAAGATTGGACTAACGCCACTATTACTCGAACTTTGCATGGCGGCGGTGTTTGCGGCATCTTACATATATTGGCCGTTGGGTTTTACGGAGTTAGCTGCACAGGTTTCATTTGCTATATGGCTTTTCTACATGGTTTTACTGGCCGCGCTTTTTGTATACGACCTAAAATGGTTGCTACTGCCTGATAAGTTAGTTTTTATACTTATAGGCCTATCGTTAATCGACGCCGCCCTGCGCGTTAGTCTGAACGGCGAAAACTACTTTATGTATGTTTTGGCGGGCATTATACCGGTTGCTGGCTTGTACGGTGTTTTATATTTTATGTCGAAAGGCAAGTGGGTTGGCTTAGGTGACGTAAAACTGGGCTTGTTTATGGGCATAGCGTTAGGATGGCAGAAGGCTTTGTTGGTTTTGGTTTTGTCCAACCTGATTGGCTTCTTGGTTGTAGTACCGGGGCTGGCCAGCAAAAAGCTAACACGTACTAGTAAAGTTCCGTTTGGCCCATTCTTAATAATAGCTTTTGTGGTTGCTGGTTTGTGGGGTGATGCAGTCATAAATTGGTACATTTTGAACGTACTGTTATCTGTAGTAGTCTAACTGCTTATGCTATAATCCAAACTGATGGATACTGCCAAGCGCCGGCAGGCGGGGTACACTATTGTCGAACTTTCGTTGTTTTTGGGGATAACCGCCCTTCTGTTTACGATCGCCATTTTTGCAACGGGCAATACTATTCGTAACACCAGATTCACCGATAGTGGCCGCACACTCGAAGCCTATGTCCAAAAGCAGTACGACAACATAATAAACGGGGTAAATCCACGCACCAATCAGCTTACCTGTGCCAATAGCATTGTTAGCTCGGGCACACAGAACCCTGGTACCAGCAACTGCTTGCTAGTCGGCAAGTTGCTACTGTTCCAGGTGGGTAGTTACGTAGTCACCACATACGACATAGTGGCTACAGACCCGGGCATAAATGTAGATTTTAGTAAAACTGACGAACAACTAATCGCCCAAGACTATAAACCGCAAGTAGTTACTACCGCCAACGTACTGCCTTACAGCATCTCTTGGCAGGCACCGGTTACGGGCATAAAGCGTACCTCCGATGGTGTAGCTGCAAATGCGCTGGCGTTAATTCGTAGCCCGCGTTCGCAGCGGATACTTTCTTACACCTACAAAGAAGGAGTAACACCAACTACAGGTCTACTCTTAACAGTAGTGACTAACTTTGCAACCAACAGCTCTAAGACTACAAATTACTGCATAACCAGTGCCGACGGTTTTGGCGCACCAGCAAAACTAGAAGTTGGACCGGCTTCTAACCAAAGTGCGGCGCGAATAATATTCGACGCCAATAGCGGGGATTGCAATGGCTCATAAACAACGTGGCGATACATTGGTAGAAGTTTTGGTGTCGATGGCCGTACTAGGTTTGGTTATAGTTGGCGCTATTACAATAATGACTAGGGGACTAGCGGCATCAGAAATTGCCCTAGAACATTCGCAGGTAAGACTTATAATTACGTCACAACAAGAAATGTTGGCTAAGTTGCGCGATGCCTACGCAATCGACCCCACAAGCTCCGCTGGGCAGTTGTGGAACAGTATTGTAACTTCTAGCAACACCAACCCACCAAGTTACGCCAGTGGCTGCAATGTTAGTACCGACAAAGCCGGCACAGCATTTTACCTGACAGCCCAGTCAACCGGCATAACCAGCGCCGTGTATAGCTCTACTGGTCCATCGTCAGGCCTGCCAACCGCGGGCAGTGGCTATTGGATTGAACCTGCAAAATCGACCACTTTTTCGCCACCATATATGGACTTTGTAATCCGCGCCTGTTGGCAAGGTTCCGGCGGCATTGACCAACGCACAGTAACCGCAGTGAGGCTGTATGACCCAGACAGAATCCACTAAACAAAGCGGCTTTACGCTAGTAGAGCTAACCTTGGCAATCGCCTTTGTGGGCTTTTTGGTATTGTTCACGGTTATCGCCACACTTCAAGTTATGCGCACCTACAACAAAGGCCTAGCCGTAAAAGAAATCGATCAAACGGCGCGTACAATAGTAGAAGAACTTGCGCGTGGGGCTAGGTCTTCGACGTTTACATCTATAATTACCACGCCTAACGATGCCACCCCAACCCAAAGTCGAATTTGTATGGGCGGCGTAAGTTATGTCTGGAATATAGCCGGCGGTAATGTTAATAAATTTTCTGGTGCAGGCACTCCGGCGGTTACTTTCGTTAGGGTTAACGACTCTGGCGGATCACTTTGCAGCAACACATCTGGCTCTTACCCCAATGTTAACCCAGCTAATGCTGCGCAGCTGCTAAGTAACCGTGTTTGGGTGCAAAGTTTAAAGCTTACCAAAAATAATACAACCGGCCTGGCCACCATTAGTCTGCAGCTATCTACGGTCGAAGACCCGGGCAGTCCGCAGCTTCAAGCCGTAGCGGGGGGTGGAGTACGCTGTAAGGGTACTGCCGGTGATGAATTCTGTGCTGTGGCAACTTTAACTACAACCGTCGCAATGAGAGGAGACGAGTAATGCTACCTACAACAAATAAACAAGCCGGCTTCGTGTCGTTGTTTACGGTAATATTTTTTATGCTCCTCATTACCGTAATAACGGTTGGCTTCTTGCGCATAATGGCGTTAGAGCAGCGGCAATCACTAGATAACGACCTGACCGCCAGTGCTTTAGCTGCTGCCAATTCGGGTGTAGAAGACGGCAAGCGTGCGTTACTCGCATACTACGATCCATCCACTAACTCGGCTTTAAAAACAGATTTAACCAACGCCTTTGCGCCTGGCAACACCAACTGTGATAGTCTAACCGGACTTTCCAGTGTTCAAACGCAGCTAGGAATAACAGGGCAGGCGGTTGGTAGTAGCAGTCTTAACCAAAGCTACACGTGCCTTAACGTCCAGCTAAACTCACCCGATTACCTGGGCTCCTCGCAAGCAAGTCAGAGCGAAATATTTCCGCTAAGGGGTGTTGCGAACTATGACCAAATTAAAGTATCGTGGCATCTGCTTAGTAATTCTATTGGTAGCGACGGTGATGGTAAGCCATCTTCATTAGTGCCACTTGTGCCGCAGTCGCTGTTGCCGCAAACCGGCGGCGTACAAAACTGGTCCGGCCAAGGCTACCCCGCATACTTACGCGTGCAACTATTTGGTTACCCGAATGGTAACTTTACGCGGACCGACCTTAATGCCCGTAGCCGAACGGTCTTCTTGGTACCGGTTCAAAGCGGGGGCGCATCGGTCATTGACTTAGGCGCAGCCGATCCAGCACATACATTCGGCACGGCAAAAGGTTCGCCAAACACCAACGTGCAGTGTGGCACCGACTTTACGCAAGTTGGCACATATCTATGCACAGCAACACTAGCTCTGCCGGCTGGCGCAACATACCTTAGTTCTGCCAATAACTACTATCTGCGCTTAACTCCAATTTACGGCGCAACGCACTTTAGAGTTCAGCTTTACGACAGCTCAACAAGTTCCACTATAAATCTAAAAGACGTGCAGCCGCTAATAGATGTAACTGGTAAGGCCCAAGATGTCTATAGACGTCTGCAAGTAAGGGTCAGGGTAAATGCTATTACAGGCCTGCCCGAATTTGCAGCCGAAAGCGCCAATACTATTTGTAAAAACATGCAGGTGGCCGATGGTTCTGCAGGGTCTTGGCTGTTAAACAACTGCCCGTAAGCTATTGTTCTAGGCTGTTTTTGTGGAATTTGCTGTGTACATCGCGCAAATGCGGGTCGGTTACGTGTGTGTAGATTTGAGTTGTCGAGATATTGCTGTGTCCAAGTAGGGATTGCACACTACGCAAGTCGGCCCCATTCATTAACAAATCGGTGGCGAATGAGTGGCGCAGCGTATGTGGGGTTACCTTTTTAACAATGCCGGCTATCTTTGCGTAATGGCTAACGATACGTTGAATGCTCCGTGGTGTAAGGCGTTTAAAGTCGCCCGATTGGTCAACTGCTTCGTGGCCTCCGTAACGTACAAATAGGGCAGGTAGGCTATCTGAGCGTGAGTTCAAATAAGCGGTTATTAATTCTGCTGCGGGTTGGTCAATAAAAACCACTCGGTCCTTTTGGCCTTTGCCGCGCACCATAAATTCGCGGCGTTGCAGGTTAATATGGCCGCGATCCAACTTAGCAAGTTCAGATACGCGTAAACCGCTAGAATATAGCAGGCCAATTATTGCCCTGTCGCGTAAGCCGGCGTTGCTGTCGGTTGGTATGCTGCCGAATAAACTCTTAAGTTCGTTTTCGTTCAAAAAGGCAACTTGTTTTCTTTTTACGCGCGGCAGCTCAACTTTTTCGGGAGTTAAAGTTTTGTGTCCGCGCTTAGAACAAAAACGTAAAAAGCTGCGCAGAGCAATTAAGTGGTAGTTCTGGGTAAGCTTAGATAATTCTTGGCCGTGGTCGTCTTTTAACCTGGCTAGCCATAGACGCCACTTGCGCAGCAATTCGTCGTTTATTTCGTGCAGCTGCACATCGCCTGCAAAATCGACCATCCGCATTAGGTAAAGGTGGTAATTCTCGGCCGTTTTTTGCGATCTATTAAGTTCTACTTCTAAATACTCCAAGAAGTCTACAATCAGCTCGGATAGGTAAGGGCTGTTGCTCATTATCCCTCAAGTATAACACCGTTTACTGGGGTAACAATGTATAAATAATTTGTTCGATATGACCGCTGATGATTGTTGGGTTACAATGTTGCCATGAGCATAATTCAAGCAATCATTTTAGGCGCCCTTCAGGGACTTACCGAATTTATACCAGTATCAAGTTCGGGCCATTTAGTCTTAGCAGAACACTTTATGGGCCTTCCGAGTTCTTCAACTTTTGACTCGCTAGTTAACTTGGGCACGTTCCTGGCCTTACTTTTTTACTTCCGCAAACGAATTTGGGACATTCTTATTAGGCTATTTACCAAAGGCGACTTTAGGCTGGCTCGCAATTTAATAATTTCGGCAATTCCTGTAGGAGTGGCTGGTTTTGTATTTGCTGGATTTTTTGAAAGTGCTGCAATACAAAGCCCCGCAGTAGTGGTGACTATGCTATTGGTTGCAGGTATTGCCATGGTTGTGCTCGATAAACTCCCAAAACTGTCCGAGCAAAAATCCGAAGACAGCTTGCCAGCCAAACGGGCGTGGGTGATTGGGTTTGCACAGGTACTTGCATTAATACCGGGCACATCGCGTTCGGCATCGACTATGATTGCCGGGCGACTAATGGGCTTTAACTACAGGCAAGCGGCCGAGTATAGCTTTTTGCTATCCATACCAGTAATAGGGGCAGTAATTTTGAAAGGCACATTCCTAGATAAAGCGGGAATGGCTTTTATAGCCAACAATACTGGTGCTTGGCTGGCCAGCAACATTTCGGCTTTCGTGTTCGGGCTTTTGGCCGTTAGCTTCATGCTTAAATATTTGGCCAAGGGCAACTTCAAAATTTTTGGTTACTACCGCATTGCGCTGGCCGCTGTAATTGTGTTGTTCCTGACCATATAAACCTATGCTAAAGTAATGGGCAAATAAAGGAGTTACTTTAATGGCCAAAAATTTACATCCGGCAATTCATAAAGTTCGTTTTGAGCGCACATTTTGTATGATCAAGCCCGACGGCGTTTACCGCAGTCTAATTGGCGAGATAGTAAGCAGGTTCGAAAAAGCAGGCCTAAAGATTGTTGCAATGAAAATGGTGGTGCCAAGCCGCGAGCTAGCCCAAAAACACTATCCAACCAGCGACGAAGCTTGGGTTCGCAACATAGGCAATAACACCTACATCGGCTTTGAAAATATGGAAGGTGTAACCGTAAAAGAAATTATGGGCACCGAGGATAAGTACGAAATTGGCAAACTTGTAAGTGACGGCTTGGTTGATTTCTTATGTTCTGGACCAGTAGTTGCGATGGTGGTCGAAGGCGTGCAGGCAATCCAAATGGTTCGTAAATTACTTGGCAGCACACTACCGTTTATGGCCCCTGTTGGCACGATTCGCGGTGACTACTCAATAGATAACCCAATAATTGCTAATGCCCAGATTCGTCCAATCCACAACCTAGCACATGCTAGCGGCAATACTAGCGAAGCCGAGCACGAAATAGCTTTGTGGTTCCAAAAAAATGAAGTCTACGACTATCAGCTAGGCGCTGAAAAGATTACTTACGAGCGCTATTACTAGCTTATTCTCGAAATACAAATAAAAAAATTCCCATTTAAAAAGGGAACTTGGTACTCCGGGTAGGATTCGAACCTACGACACCCTCCTTAGGACGGAGGTGCTCTATCCCCTGAGCTACCGGAGCGTCACGGGCGATTATACATCAGCGTCACCTCTGTTGTCGAGCTAGCGGCTGTAGTGGACGGTGTTTGAGCTATAATATATGCATGCCTAAAGAATTTGAGGGTCAGCATGACGATGAAGAAGTTATCTTTTTATTTCGTCAGCATGTAGTTGCTATGCGCAAAGGGTTTTACGCCCTGCTGATTCCTTTTTTGATTGGTAGTATTCCCGTACTTATTTGGCCTGACAATCTAAACTATCTGTGGTTTGCGGTAGGCGGCTTCGTGCTTGGCGTAATGTTGTTCTTTTATCACTGGATGGGCTGGCATTTTAGTGTGTATATAGTCACAAACCAGCGGCTTCGACAGATCACCCAAAAAGGTTTCTTTAACAAAAGTGTGATCGACCTTGGCATATCGAAGATCCAGAACATAAGCTATAATGTACCTGGTTTTACTGCGGCCATGTTAGGGTATGGAACACTGGTCGTACAGACCTACGTGGGGGATCTATTTTTAAGTCGTATTCACAAACCAGGCAAAGTTTACAACGACCTGGCGGTAGTGGTTAAGAAATACGGCAACGAACAAGTATCGTTTAATGAACAAGCTACTGAATAAGGTAATGGCCAAACAACCCGAACCTCCGGCTGAAGCCGGTGGCCGTATTACTAATGAAACCGTTGCCGAGCATCGCGAACGTATATTGTCTGAGGCTCGCAAGTTTAAATACCCGCTGCAGTATACAAAGCATCGTATTTTACTGATCAGTATAGGAATTGTAATTATTGCAACGATCAGTTTTTTGGGCTTCGCTGGTTGGCAGCTTTACGTAGTACAAAACACCGATAAGTTTATATACAGACTAACCCAGGCTATACCGGCGCCCGTGGCTAGCGTAGATGGAGACTGGGTTAACTACAGCGATTACTTGCGCGAACTGCGCAGCTCGATACATTACTTCAGCACTAAAGAGGCCATAAACTTTAACTCAGACGACGGCAAAAGACAGCTTGAGTACCAAAAACGTTTGGCGCTCGACAAAGCAATACAAGGGGCTTTAGTGGCAAGAATAGCCGGGCAAGAAGGCTTAAGTATTAGCAGCAAAGAACTGAACGACTTTATAGATGCGCAGATAGGTAACAACCACCTAGGCCTAAGCCGTGATGCGTACGCGCAGGTAATAAGTGACTATTACGACTGGTCACTAGACGAATATGGCCAATCGGTAAAAAACCAACTGCTTAGCGAAAAAGTTTCGGCTAAGCTGGACCAAGCGGCGCACGACAAGGCGGCTAGCGCCATAAAATCACTAGATTCTGGATCTGACTTTGGCAAGCTTGTTGCCGATGTATCAGACGATGCGGCTACTAAGGATCGCGGAGGCGACGTTGGTGCAGTGGCTCGTGATTCAACCGACCCCAGCGGTCTTGTGGCTGCGGCCATTAAACTGCAACCTGGCCAACATTCCGATATCATTCAAGGTGTCGATGGCTTCTACATAATCAAGCTAATAGATATCAATAAAGACGCCGTCCACTTTGCCAAAATATTTATAAAATACACCTACCTAGACCAAAAGATTGCCCAGCTAAAAAGCCAAGGCAAAATAAGCGAATTCATAAAAGTCGCACCTATAGCCAGCCCCGCCAACTAACGGCGTTGATTTAAGAGGTGATAGTTGGTAAAATAAGCCAGTCTTACAAGGGCTCGTAGTGAAGTTGGCCTATCACGCCTCCCTGTCACGGAGGAGATCGCCGGTTCGAATCCGGTCGGGCCCGCCATAGAAAAAGTCTCACCCTCAGGGTGGGGCTTTTTCTATGTTGCGAGTTCTGGTTGTGTATTCGAATCGGCGATAGCACAGCCTCGGCTGGGCGCAATCGCCGGTTCGATCTCGAGGACGCGTATAGGTGCTTGCACCGAGCACGCCGCAAGGAGTAACCATCCGGTCGGGCCCGCCAAAGTAAAAAGCTCACCATTTTGGTGGGCTTTTTACTTTGAGCAAAGTACTTACCCATCTAATATATTGCTTACGCTTAACCGCTACTATACTATTGAGATTAAGTATCATTAAAGAAAGTGGTCAATCAATAATGAAGGCAAATCAAAAAGGCTTCGGCGTTGTAGAAATAATAATCGTTGTATTGGTTCTGGTGGCAATGGGCGGACTTGGCTATTGGGTATATAGCCAAAACAACAAAATTGCTACATCATCCACGGCAAATACATCGGCGCAAAGTGCAACGAACAAATCAAACCAGATACCGACTACCGCAGAAGACGCTGCAGCTAAGCTTGGCGACAAACTGACTAGTCTAGCAAGCGGTAGATATACAATCGAGAAGCTTGACGGGTCCGTCACCAAAATAAGCATCAGTGCTAGCCAGACCGTTGCTGTGGCTGCTGGTGACAGTGTGAGATATCGCAGCGATATTATGGGTGATAGTTCAGCAGCAGGGTACACTGCTTATCGCGCGGCGATCGACAACGATCTAAAAACTCTCAATACCTACGCCAAAGATACACTTGGGATGACACAGGTTTACACCCACACAGATACTGGCTCAACGGCCGATACATTCGTCTCAACCGTTTACAAGGTAGGCGACTCCTATCTGGAACTTGAGGGTGGCAATGGCTTCTTTGATCTTTCCTGGGGCAAGTAACACATTCGGATAGCAATCAATGGACCAAAAACAAACGTTAGAACTCATTACCAAAAAAGCCAATAGCACGGGGCGCAGCATAGTCGGGCTCTTTTTGACACCTCTTGGCTTGTACCTATTTGCAGCGGGTCCGGCCGGATATATGGAGGCGCTCAGGCCGGGGACCTATCCAGTCGGTATAGTAGAAATGCTGATAATGTCCGGTATTGGACTGGGGCTCACGCTGTTGGGTTGGCACATGCTGCGCACGCGGTCAAAAATATCACCGCAGGAGCTGACCGCCACCCTGCACCTGTCCTTCTACGCCACCATTCTGGAAGATGGAAAACTCCTTATAAAGGAGGAGCCTGTGAAAGCCATTATTAGCCCTGAGGGTATCGCCGTAAAAGGCACAGGCACGCAAAGCACGCTGGATATGACCATCCGCTGGGCGGACGTGCAAAAAACCGAGTGGCGCGCCGTTTACACTCGCGACGCATACCAGGTTGTAAGTGGCAATCGCATCCTAGTACTTAGTACCACGCCGTTCTCACAAGCCCAATCCGAAGAGCGAAAGGCTTGGTGGCTCAGCTTGCTTGCCGGAAGTACCGCCAGCAGAGCTTCGCAGGTTGCTGTATCCGTTGATGATATGAAAGACATTGGCTCACTCATGCCTGTGCATGCCTATGCCCGGGTGTATGCCCATAGGGTCGTATCGAGGTGGTCGGGCAACTTCGAGCGCTGGTTGTTTGGACTGTTGCGCGCGCTGGCATATCTGACTCTGGGTACGCTCTGGTTAGTCTCCCTGATATACGGCCTAACTGGTGTCAGAAGCGAGCCCATAGAATATACTGCAGTAGCGGTCGGCTTTTTAATGGTGCTGCTAAGCCGCAACGTTGATTTGCGCTTTTCGCAGAAGATCATTGGCCAAAAATCACTAGTCTAGACATCCGTAGGCGCGACATAGAAAAAGCAACACTATTGCGTAGTGCTTTTTCTATGCTATTTTCGTGGGACTAAGAGCCACCCAATATACGTTTTTTAGATTTAAAATCCGAAGCGTGAATGGCAATTTTACTATTTTTATCTAGCACCTTTAATACTTGGAGCATGTCGGGGCGGTTAAGCGCTATGCAGCCGTAGGTAGGCGTGTAACCGGGTCGGGCTATATGCATAAAAATGCAGCTACCCTTACCAGAAATAACTGGGTTTGTGTTGTAGCCCACAACTACTATTACGTCGTATACTTCATCGTCGCGCCACAAGTTCTCGAAGCCACCAGAGTGAGGCAGGTGGACAAATTTGTTGTAATTTTGTGTATCAGTTGGATCATCACACCAGGCGTCCGTTGGTATGGTGGCTCTGGTGGGCAGGGTGGTTTCGGGCCGGCGTACTCTGTCGGGGCGATAAAATACTTCTATTAACGGAAAAGTGCCCGCCGGAGTTATTTTGTCGCCTTCGCCAAGCTTAGTGCCAATTCCCGATTTGCCCAAAGCGCAACGGTATTGGTTACCATTAAGGCTAAGAATGTTATTGCGGTATACGTGCAGTACGGGCATAGCCCAATCGTATCATGCAACTGATCCAATCTGTTATAATCACGTTGCGCCATCTTAGCTCAGTTGGCTAGAGCACCGCTTTCGTAAAGCGGGGGTCCCGAGTTCGAATCTCGGAGATGGCTCCAAGCTTGGGTTTACCGAACAAACAATCCGAAGTTTTTACTTTAGTAAAACTGTTTGCGGGTATCGTATAGTGGTTATTATGCGGCCTTCCCAAGGCCGAAAGGAGAGTTCGATTCTCTCTACCCGCACCACCTATGCACCTTGTTGTATACTTATAAAAAGCGAACATTATGATTAAAAAGGCCGATTGGTTAGCCGTAGCTCGTGACAGAACAGTAGTTGTACTGCTAATTTTGTTAGCTATTGCCACCTTATCGGTTGTTGTATCTTCTTTATTGCGGATACATTTAAGCGATGTGCAAATTCCTAGCCGCTACAGCGCATATGGTACAGCCAATATTTACCGTGACCACTGGTACATGCTCTACATGTTCCCCTTATTTGCCATATTAACGCTACTCACTAATGGCTATATAGCAATTAAAATCCATCCGATTAACCGTATGGTGTCTGTGGGCATACTTGGCGCCACTCTAATAATTGCTGTAATTTGTTTAACGGTCGCCAACGCAATCTTTAACCTGGCACCAACAGTATGACCGATCTAGAAATACCCCTAGGTAAACGAACCTTTAAATATAGATTCTTCGAGATGTTACCAGCACTCTGTACTTATTTTATGGTGGTTTTGCCAATTGTGCTTAGTCTAATAAATCCGCTATATGCGGCGGTGTTTATAGTTGCATATATTACATGGTGGTTTGTTAAGGCTGCCGGTATGGCTTACAGAACCATTCAGGGTTACAACTCACTAGAACGAGCTAAAAAGATTGATTGGCGCGAGAGGCTAGACGATCTTAACGAGCCAGATATTGCTTTAAAGAAGTACCAAATGCGTCCGGATTCCAAAAAATGGCTTCAACACCAGCATTATCTTACGTTGCAAAAAGCGCAACAGTTACCTGAAGAGTACCTGCTTCCCAAGAATGTTTACAACGCCGTTATTATTCCGTACATGACGCCCAATCGTGACGTTCTAGAGCCCACAGTTAAGGCCGTGTTAAGTAGCCACTATGATCTTAAAAATTTGATACTCATTCTTGCGCCCGAACAGCGGGCTAAAGGTGCGACGGAGCTTGGCGAAAAGCTAACAAAAATCTACAAAGACAAATGCTTCTATATGCAAACAATCGAACATCCGTTTGGCTTGCCGGACGAGCTAATAGGTAAGGGCGGCAACATTGTTTGGGCGGCCGAAAAATTACAAAAGTGGCTAGAAAAAAAGAACATCGATCCAGAACGAGTGCTAGTAACTACACTCGACGAAGATAACCGCCCTCATTCGCAATACTTTTCTCTTGCGACCTACGAATACTGCATTGATCCTAAGCGCAATCATCGCGCTTACCAGCCGATAGTACTGTTCCTAAATAACATATGGGATGCATCGGCACCAATGCGTGTGTTGGCTACTGGCAACTCATTTTGGAACATTATTAACTCTATGCGTCCGCACATGCTGCGCAATTTTTCGTCGCACTCACAGGGAATGGCTTCGCTTGTGGCTACTAAATTTTGGAGTAAGCGCACAGTTGTAGAAGACGGGCATCAGTATTGGCGCAGTTACTTTGCATTCGATGGTGACTACGAAGTAACGCCGCTTTATCTGCCAATTTACCAAGATGCAGTGCTGGCCGAAACGTATCTTAAAACGCTCAAAGAACAGTTTACCCAGCTACGGCGCTGGGCATACGGCGCATCGGACATAGCTTATGTGGCGGACAAAGGGTTTAGAAGGGGACGAACTGTACCTTTTTGGGGCTTAGTGGCCAGGTTCTTTCGTATACTGGAAAGTCATGTAAGTTGGGCGACAGCCCCAATAATAATCACGCTTGGCGCGTGGGCACCGTTAATAATTAACCCCGATGCTAGCCGCAGTATTGTGGCGCACGAATTGCCTCAGGTAGCTAGTAACTTGCAGCTGGTGGCTACTTTTGGCTTGTTTATAACTGTTTTCTTGGCCTTTAAAATGCTACCCAAACGGCCCGAACGCTACAAACGCCACCGCAATATATTTATGCTGGCGCAATGGCTGCTCATGCCATTTGTAAGTGTTCTGTATGGTTCGAGCGCGGCTTTTAATGCGCAGACACGCTTGCTAATAGGCAAGTACTTAGAGCGTTTTGACGCTACGGTCAAATCAGTTAAGAAGTAGTCTTTAGCTGTTTTTTAAGTGAGCGCGTATCTATGTCTGGGCTGTGGTAGCTTAAATACTTAACATACGCTGCTAGATTGTATGGTTTTAGCGTGGCCAGTACAACCAGTACAATGTCGGCCTTGTTTATAATTTGTGTGCCGTTTACAGCCTGTCTGTAGAGCTTTTGCAGCACGGTTTGGTAAATATAGTCTGCTGCTTCTTCGGGCTTAGGCAGGTGGTCACAGACGCGCAGAATGCTGACAAGAATGGTAGTGGTGCGAAAGGGCTCTGTAGATTTATTGCCCTTAACCCTTAAGACTGTTGCAGGATCAATGGTTTCAGTGGTCGTAAAGGTTTTGCCGCACAACTCGCACCTACGTCTACGCCAAACATTATTTAGCCTAATGGTTTGGCGTGAGTTGTACACCGAAGTATCTTTATTGCCGCAAAATGGACAAACCATGACTACATATTGTCATTTAACTATAAAAAAAGCTAGTGGAAAAACGGGGTAAAGTTGGGGATTAAAAAACCCGACTCTGTTAAAGCCGGGTTGGCAAAAGTTGCTTATGTTAGTTAGCGCCTGCGGTATTTGCGCGCAGGACGGCGATCTTCTACGCGTTCATAGAAAAGTTCTACTTTTTCAAGCTCTGACTTTTCTGACCTATGAGCAGTTTTGGGAGCACTCATACTTGTATAATAGCATAAGCACCTATAAATGTCAATGCAGCTAGTGCTTGCGATATATATCGTGTATGAGATGTAGTTGCTTGTTAGAGGCTATTGTCGTATCCTATAACACTGTAAAACCACGGACTCTTAGCTCAGTTGGCTAGAGCGCTTCATTGACGTTGAAGAGGTCATAGGTTCGAATCCTATAGAGTCCACCATATTTAAAACCCCAGGCGAAAGTTTGGGGTTTTAAATACCCTTACTTGTCTTCGGGTGGCTTTTGAGGGTAAAATACCACTAGTTATGCGCAAGATAACAACAATTCGACGCACTACGACCCCTAGGGGGTAGTATTTCTTTTACACTCGAATTTTTGTTATTAATCCTAAAACAAGGAAAAACCTATGTCTCAAAACGAAAACGATAAGCTAAGCGCCATTCGGCACAGCCTAGCCCACCTTTTAGCGGCAACTGTAGTCGAAATGTACCCCGGAGCCGAAAACTCTATTGGTCCAGCTATAGAAAACGGCTTTTATGAGGACTTTGAGCTACCGAACCCAATATCCGAGGATGAGCTACCTAAAATCGAAGCTAAAATGCGCGAAAAATTAAAAACTTGGAAAAATTTTGACCGTAAAGAAGTCAGCCTAACAGAGGCACGTAAAGAATTTGCCTGGAATAAATACAAGCTCGAACTTATAGACGAACTTGCACAAGAGGGAAAGCAGATTACCTTCTATACTTCGGGAGATTTTGTTGACCTCTGTAAGGGCGGTCACGCCGAAGACATTTCAGATATAAAGCCAGATGCTTTTAAGCTAACTCGCACAGCTGGCGCTTATTGGCGTGGTGACGAAAAGAACAAAATGCTAACACGTATATACGGCGTGGCGTTTGAGTCCAAGAAAGACTTAGCCGAATATCTTCAAGCACAAGAGGAAGCCAAAAAGCGCGACCACCGCAAATTAGGGCAAGAGCTAGATCTGTTTACCTTTTCAGACTTGGTTGGTTCGGGCTTACCACTGTACACCCCAAGGGGAACGGTACTGATAGAGGAAATTAAGAATGCTCTTAGGCAAATCAGCAAGCGCCATGGTGGCCAGCTAGTGTCTATACCGCATTTGGCAAAAATAGACCTATATAAAATATCTGGTCACGCCGCTAAGTTTGCCGATGAACTTTTCCATGTTAAAAGCCACTACGATCAAGAGTTTGTTATGAAACCCGTCAACTGTCCGCACCATATCCAGATTTATGCAGCTCGACCCCGCAGTTACAAAGAGTTGCCACTTCGTTACATTGAGCAAACAATGCAGTACCGCGACGAGAAGCCAGGTCAAATTGGCGGCTTGCAGCGTACCCGTGGTTTTACTGTAGACGATGGCCACACTTTTTGCCGCGTTGATCAGATAGAGGACGAAGCCAACGAGCTAGTAGAAGTAATACGTGAGTTCTATTCAAGCCTTGGCTTGTGGGGTAAACACTGGGTGTCGCTATCTGTGCGCGACCCTAAGTCGCCAGACAAGTACATTGGTGAGCTGCCCGACTGGGATAGGGCAGAATCTATGCTCGAGAACGTATGTAAAAAACAGGGTCTAGAAGCCAGGCGCATGGAAGGCGAGGCCGCTTTATACGGTCCCAAGATCGACTTTATGTTTAAAGACGCCCTGGGCCGTGAAACTCAGCTGGCAACCATTCAGTTGGACTTTGCTATGCCAAAACGCTTTGATATCTCGTATGTTGACGATAAGGGCGAGTCGCAAACTCCTGTGATAATCCACAGAGCCATACTTGGTTCTTTCGAAAGATTCATCATGCTACTGATAGAACACTTTGCTGGTAAGTTCCCTGTATGGCTTTCGCCAGAACAGATACGAATAGTCACCCTTAATCAACAGCCGGCAACAGTTAAGTTTGCTCAAGAAGTTTTACAAAAGGCGGTCGATCTAGATCTGCGCGCAATTGTCGACAACGACAACGAATCAGTTGGCAAAAAGATCCGCAACGCAGAGCTAATGAAAGTTCCGTATACCCTTGTAATTGGCGATAAAGAAATCGAATCAGGCATGGTACTTGCTCGTATCCGCAGCGACTTAGAAGTTAAGACCGAACACAAAGCCTTGGCTATAGACGATTTTTTGCAAACTGTAGCCAACGAAGCTAAAAGTCGGGCAACCAAAACCTCTCTGTAAGCTATGAAGAAGCTGACCATTGCTATTGATATAGATGATGTTCTTTCGCAGTCGGCGCACGGTTTTGCACAGTACAGCAACCAAAAGTGGGGCAGCGGCATAACAGCCGACGACTACTGCGAAGATTGGGCTGTAACCTGGAAAGTTACGCGCGAGTTGGCTGCAAAAAGGGCCGAGCAATACCACCAAGATGCCGTGGTTAGCGAATTCCATCCTATAGAAGGGGCGCGTGATGCGCTTGTAGTGTTGTCAAAAAAGCATAACTTAATTGTAGTCACTTCTAGAAGGCTTAGCATAAAGCCGCATACAGAAGAGTGGCTTAGGGCGCACTTCCCAGGCACTTTCAGTAAGGTGGTATATGCTGGTATGTGGGACAAACAGCACGCATCTGGTGTAGATGCGCAGCTGGCTTCAACAAAAACCGGTATCTGTTTAAGTCAGGGTGCGCATTTTATAATCGATGACCAGATTAAGCACTGTGAGTCAGCTTCGGGTGTGGGTGTAAAAGCACTACTTTTTGGCGACTATTCCTGGAATAAAACTAACGATCCGCTTGGACCAAACGTTGTAAGAAAATCTAACTGGGCAGAAGTTTTGGAGCATCTGGATGCAAAGTGATCAGTCTTTCAAAGAAGAAATCTACAAGCTTGTAGCTCAAATACCCAAAGGGCGGTTAATGACCTATGGCCAGATTGCCGCTCTTTGTGGCCGGCCCAGGGCTGCCTGGGAAGTTGGCCAAATTGCACATTTTGGTCCGGTGGAATTGCCCTGGCACAGAGTTGTTAACAAACAGGGTGGTTTAGCTAAGGGCTGGCCGGGAGGCGTCGATATTCAGCGCCAGCTGCTTGCCGATGAGGGCGTTGTGGCAAATGAATCTTTGCAAGTAGACATTACTAAACTGCAGTGGTGGCCAGAGTGACTGAGCCACTAGTAGTTATTGTGGGGCCAACGGCTAGTGGCAAGTCGGCTTTTGCCATGCAAATCGCCAAAAAGTTTGATGGCGAAATTATATGTGCCGATTCCAGAACAATTTATAAAGAAATGGACATCGGTACAGCAAAGCCTACAAAAGCCGAGCAGCAATCAGTAAAGCACCATTTGTTGGATATTGTTTACCCCAATCAGCCATTTACTGTTGCCGATTTTAAACGCCTGGCAAACGACAGCATAAAAGAGGTGTGGGCCAGGGGAAAGCTACCTATAATGGTTGGCGGTAGTGGTTTGTACGTAGATTCCATACTATTTGACTATAAGTTTGGTGATCCCTCTAACGTTGCTTTGCGCAACGAGCTTTCAACAAAAACGGTTGAAGAACTTCAAGCGTTATGTAGAGATAAAAACATCGACTTGCCCGAGAACTTCATGAATAAACGCTACTTAATTCGGACTATCGAACTAGGTGGACCATTGCGACAAGCAAAGGTGCTGAGAGCTAATACAATTGTAGTTGGCATAACAACAGAAAAAGAAACACTACAGCTTAGAATTGAAAAACGAGCTGCCCAAATGGTTAAAGAAGGCATTGTTGAAGAGGTGCGTATGCTTGGGCAAAAGTACGGCTGGGACTGCGAAGCAATGAAAGGCGATATATATAGAACATTCAGGCCTGTAGTAGAGGGCAATGCTAGCCTGCAAGAAGGGCTAGCGTCGGTCATTGCTAGCGACAAAAAGCTAGTTAAGAAGCAGCTAACTTGGTTTAAACGCAACCCAAACATCATATGGGGCGACCCGCATAGCTTAGTGAGCCCCATTGAACAATTTATAAAAAGCATCAAAAGATAAGTCCATTACCTAATGTATGCAATATTTTGCTACAATAGGCCTAGCATGACAGGTAGGGGAAAATGATCGACGCATTATTTGGTTCTAAAACACGGGTGAAGTTACTTCATTTGTTCATGAATAATCCCAATAGGGCTTTTTATGTGCGCGAAATAACACGTAAAATAGACGAACAGATTAATTCCGTTCGGCGTGAACTGTCTAATATGCTTAGCATTGGCATTATCCAGAGCGATAGCTCTACTAGCACGAACAACAAGCTATACTACGAAGTTAATCAGAACTACATTCATTACCAACCCCTTAAAGCTATGTTTGGCGATGGTCAAATTGTTACGCCGACCGAAACCGAAACGGCATCTAGCGACTGGTCTAAGCGGCTCAAGCCGTTGGGTGATGTCAGAGTTGCGATACTTGGTGGCAGTTTAGTGCGTGGAAGCGGTAGCGATGTTGATGTATTGCTTGCGGGCAGTGTTAACAAAACTCAGGTAAAACACTTTATAAAATCACTCGAAGACGAAGAGGGCAGGTCGCTAAACTACACAGTAATGACTTACGAGGACTTTTATTACCGCCTAAGTATAAAAGACAGATTTATTACGGATATAATTAACGGTAAATTCACCTTACTGCAAGACACCGAACACGTTTTGTCAGAGGCTTAAAGGAGTTAGAAGTGGATATTGAGTTTAAAGGCGGAAACTGTGTGGTCATTAGTGGCAAAAAAGACACTTTTGTGACCGATCCAAAATTAAGTGACTTAGGTCTAAGCGACCAAGGCGCACATGCGTCAGCGGTGTTGCTTACTCAGACAACTTTTGGTGTTGAACCCGATGAGGACGTTCTAGTAATTGATGGTCCGGGTGAATATGAGGTAAAAAACTGCTCAATACGAGGCATACCTGCTCGCCGTCATAGTGAGTTAAGTGAAACGGCGCATAACGCCACTATGTATAGACTAGATATGGATGACATAAGTGTGGCTATTCTTGGGCATATTGACCCAAACTTGACCGACGAACAAATGGAGGCGCTTGGCACTATAGACGTTCTAGTTGTGCCTGTTGGTGGCAGTGGTTACACGCTGGACTATAAATCAGCCGTAGCGCTGGTAAGAAAAATTGAACCCAAGATTGTAGTTCCGACTCATTATGCTGAAGAGGGTGTTAAATACGAAGTACCACAGCAACCACTCGAAGATTTTGTGAAAGAATTGGGTGCTGCTACCGAAGAGTTGCCCAAGCTCAAGCTGAAGGCGGGTTCATTGCCCATTAACCTAACAGTTTATAAGCTGACCAGAACAAAGTAGTCAGTCAAATAAAAACACCCCGGCTGCGGGGTGTTTTACTTCTGTGGCTGTTACAGAATGCCTTTTTTCTTGAGTGTGCGTATAGCTTGGGTGCTTAGGATCATTGTTACCTTGTTGCCATCTACAACAAAGGTTTTCTTTTGTAGATTTGGCTTCCAATTGCGTTTAACATGGCGCATCGAAAAGCTAACACTGTTTCCAAATTGTTTGCCTTTACCGGTAAGTTCACATTTTGCTGCCATAGTTATCTCTTGGGTTCTTTATTTACAACTTAGGTAATTCTACTAGTTTTGATCTGTTAGGTCAATAGGCAAGTATATTGGTATACTGGTGTAGCATGAACACCGAAGTTTTAACGCTAGTAATTGTTTTTGTAAGCATTATTATATCTATGACGCTGCATGAGGCGATGCACGCATTTACCAGTTATTGGCTGGGAGATGACACTGCAAAGCACATGGGCAGGTTAACACTTAACCCCTTGGCTCACATAGACTTATTCACAACGATACTACTGCCTTTATTGCTTGTAGCGGCAGGTGCTCCTCCTTTCGGAGTTGCCAAGCCGGTGCCATTTAACCCGACAAGACTTAAATACGGCGAGTTTGGCGCAGCGTTAGTTGGGCTGGCTGGCCCACTTACAAACTTATTGCTAGCCGGAATAACTGGGTTAGTGCTACAGCTATTTGGCGCAGACCTGCCTAGTGTGGCGCAGTATATACTTGGCACTTTTGTTCTAGTTAACCTATCTTTCTTCTTGTTCAATATTATTCCTTTCCCGCCACTAGATGGTTCGCGTTTTCTGTACGCAGTCGCTCCAGAACCTGTAAAAGAGGTGATGTTGCAGATAGAGGGCATGGGCTTAGCGGCAATAGGTATATTTTTTGTTGTTTTCTATCTATTCTTGAGCGCACCCTTCGCCAGGTTACTGGCCATAATGCTACAGTTCTTAACGGGTGGTACAGTGGTGATATAATGGTAGCGTCCTGCTGGTGGTACGGCAGATGTATATGATTTTCTGTCAAAACAATCGTAGGGGAGCTCGGACGCCTAGATTCCGTGGAATGTAGGCAATGAGCGCCCACTTATAAAATACGCTCAGGAAATCTACCCATCTGCTCACTGGCAGGGCGCTTTTATGTCGGGATGTGGCGCAGCCCGGTAGCGCACACGGCTGGGGGCCGTGGGGTCGCAGGTTCAAATCCTGTCATCCCGACCAAGTAAAAATGCATAGTTTTTTAGCCTATGCATTTTTACTTGAAGAACGTTATGCGACACCTTAAACTTTTTCTGCTAAAGTATAACCAAGCTTATGAAACAAACACTTACAGTTCGTGCAGTTATAAAACAAGACGATAAAATATTACTTATTAGACGTTCAAACGGTAATCCGCAATACAACGGCTTGTACGAGTTGCCTGGTGGTAAGGTAGAATTTGGTGAAGATCCTAGGGCTGCTTTGCAAAGGGAAGTGTCGGAAGAACTTGGCCGTGAAGTCGAAACACTTCAATTAGAGGACGTTCATTCAGAACTGGACGTAAGTGATCTTCAGCACCAATACGTCGAGCTAGTTTTTGCGGCCACCCTTAAGCCTGGCACATCTGTAACTATGGACGAGTCACACGATAAATATACTTGGAAAAAGTTGTCAGATATACAACTGCAAGAAGTAACTGAAACCACAAGACTAGCCTTGCAAATGGAAAGCCCATCTGTAAAAGCTGCAGATAATTCCGATAAAGATGTATCCATTACAACGGTAGGTGAGGTAATAATTTATGCAGACGGTGGATCGCGCGGTAATCCTGGCCCCTCTGCATCGGGGTTTGTTATTAAAGACGCGTCCGAACGAGTTATATATCGTGGTGGTGAATATGTTGGAATAACTACCAATAACCAAGCTGAGTATCAGGCGGTAAAGTTTGCCTTAGAAAAGGCCTTGGAATTTGGAGCGCAATCTATAAAACTACGCTTAGATAGCTTGTTGGTGGTAAACCAGCTCAACGGTATATATAAGATTAAAAACCGTGACCTGTGGTCTATACACGTCTACATAAAAGAGCTAATTGCTAAGTTTAAGTCAGTTTCAGTTACGCATGTGCGGCGCGAATTTAATAAAGAAGCTGACGCTATGGTCAACAAAATACTCGACGAGCATGCTGCGTAGTTTGCAGCAAGGTGCTTAAGCTAGTATAATAACCTTCGTCAGATCATTGGATGATCGCTTGGCTATTTGCCAAGAGGAAAGTCCGGGCAGCGCAGGACTAGATAGTTGCTAACTGCAACCGGGGGTGACCCCAGGGAAAGTGCCACAGAAACGATACCGCCTCGAAAGAGGTAAGGGTGAAAGGAGTGGGGTAAGAGCCCACAGCGCTTTGCGGTGACGCAAAGCGGAGGTAAACCCTATCTGCTGCAAGGAGGTCCATTTTCCACCTTACGGTGGTAGTGTCCGCTAAATGGGCCGATTGAACCGCTTGACTGTCGTGGGTAACCACGTAGCTAGATAGATGATCGTCCTAGACAGAACCCGGCTTACAGATGATCTGGCAATAAAATAACCGCTCAACTGAGCGGTTATTTTATTATTGGCGAAAAAGCTACTTAGTAGCTGCTTTTACAACCGCAGCGAAGGCTTGAGGTTCATTTGCGGCCATTTCGGCTAGCACCTTGCGATCAAGTTCGATGTTAGATTTTTTTAGGTCGTTGGTAAGCTTAGCGTAAGTAGTGTCGTTCTCGCGTGCAGCGGCGTTGATACGGGTTATCCATAAGCCACGTAGATCGCGTTTTTTGTTGCGGCGGTCGCGGTAGGCATATTGAAGAGCTTTAATTACAGCTTGCTTGGCTAGCCTGAAAGACCGGCGGCGGTTAGCCTGCATGCCTTTAACGGCAGATAATATCTTCTTGTGTTTGGCGCGAGCTGCAACGCCTCGTTTTACTCTCATTACTTTAAGCCTCCTAGGGCTCTTTTTAGATTACGCACCAAAGAACCCTTAACACTGCCCTTAGTGGCAATGCTGCGCTTACGCGAAGCACTCTTCTTTTGCAGAAGGTGCATTCCGTTGGCCTTGCGGCGAACTAATTTGCCAGTAGGTGTGACCCTAACTCGTTTCGCTGTCCCGCGGTGGGTTTTGATCTTTGGCATTTCCTATACTCCTTACGACAATTCCTAGAGTTTTACCGGCCATTATTGGCCTTTGTTCTACGATTGCGCTATCTTGAAGCTTTTCTATTATTTGATCCATTACGGTGTAACCAATTTCTTGGTGAGCCATTTCGCGCCCTCTGTAGAAAACCATAATTTTTACTTTGTGGCCTTCTGCAAGAAATTCCTTAACTTTTCGAAGCTTTATGTCTAGCTCGTTCGCGCCAATTTTTAGGCCTAGTCGTATTTGCTTTAGCTTTGAAACCTTGGCGTTTTTACGACTTCGCTGTTGCTCTTTGGTCTTTTGGTAAATGTATTTACCCCAGTCGACTACTCGTGCAACGGGCGGATTAGCTTGGGGTGAGACCTCTACAAGGTCTAAACCGGCTTTTTCTGCTTCTAAAAGTGCCTCTGCCCGGGTTAAAACACCTAATTGGTTGCCATCCGGGCCAATGACGCGCAGCTCTGGAGCAGTTATGGCTCCATTGATCCGCACAGACTTAGTAATAGAACTTGCTCCTTTTAACCTGCTTAATGTCTATTCAAAGCGAAATTGTAGCAGAGTTACAGATATATTTCAACACTTTAGGCTACTTGGCGGGGCCTGTATTGCAGTGCTTCGGAAATGTGAGCCGGCAGAATTACGGGCTGACCTTCAAGATCGGCGATAGTTCGGCTAACTTTTATGGTTTTAAAATAACTTCGCGCCGATAAACTTAAGGTAGCCGCTGCTTGATTTAACAGATGCTTGGCTTCTTTTGTAAGCTTGGCTATTTGCTCAATGTTTTTGCTTGGCATGTGCGTGTTCGTTTTGCTGTCACTGCCAAAGCGCTGTGCTTGAGCCGCACGAGCTAGTTTTACCTGTTTGGCAAAGTCGATATCTTGCTGGCTACTGCTTACTAGTAGGCTGTTGGGTTCAACTCTTGAAACTTCTAGGACCATATCGATTCTGTCTAGAAGCGGCCCAGAGATCTTCTTTTTGTAAAGTTGTATTTGGTTACTAGTACAGCTACAGCTTTGCTTGGTGTCGCCTAGGTAGCCGCAAGGGCAGGGGTTTTGGGTTGCGATCAGCATAAAATCTGCTGGAAAGGTGGCGTGGTCATTTGCCCTGGATATTGTTACTAGCTTGTCTTCGAGTGGTTGGCGAAGTGCTTCGAGCGTCATTCGGCTATATTCGGGCAGTTCGTCTAAAAACAGTACACCCCTATGGGCTAAGCTAATTTCGCCTGGCCTAGGGTTGTGACCACCCCCAACCAATGCCACATGACTAGCGGTGTGGTGTGGGGAGCGGAAAGGCCGAGTGTGCACAACGCTTTCATAGTTGTCGTTACCCATGCTGTGCAGCTTAGTTACCTCTATGATTTCCTGAGGCGTAAGTGGCGGAAGGACTGACGTCAGCGCCTTGGCTAACATTGTCTTGCCGGCGCCGGGTGGGCCGCTCATAAGTAGGTTGTGGCCGCCGGCCGCGGCTATAACCAGTGCTCGCTTGGCCTGCTCTTGGCCACGAACATCATTAAGGCTTACGTGGCTACTTGTAGGCGCGGCTTCTTCTGGCCCAACAGCGGGGTTTAGTTTTTGTTGGGATGTAAGATGCAGGTAAACGTCGCGCAAGCTGCTAGCTGGAAGCACGTCTATTCCGCTAACCAGCGAGGCTTGATATGCGTTCGCTGCTGGCACAATGATGCTTTTAAGTCCTTTATGGACTGCTGTTTCAGCAAAATGTATCACACTGCGTACTGGTCTTAGACCACCATCAAGCGCTAATTCGCCGACCGCTAAGGTGTCTTGTAGGCTTTCGGGTTGTATTTGCCCGCTGACCATTAAAAGAGCCAGGGCAATGGGTAGGTCTAGGTGTGAACCGTCTTTTGGTAGGTTGGCTGGTGCTAAGTTGACGGTGATGCGTTTGCGCGGAAACTCTAACGACGTGTTTTTTATGGCGCTCCGTACACGTTCTTTGGCTTCGTCGATGGCTTTATTGCCTAGGCCTACAATAAGTAGGCTAGGTAGCCCGTTGGAGGCGTCGCACTCAACCTCTATTAGTTTGCCCTCAAACCCCAAACTTGTAGCTGAATATACCTTTGCAGTCATAAACTTGGCTAATTATGCCAGCATTTGGTTTTAGGCTCAAGCATGTTATAATAACAGATGATGGGGCTGACTTAGCTTCGACGTTTGAACTTTTACATATCACTTTGCAAGCCGAACTACGCGACGTAAACGCGTTATATAACTGCAAAACCTTTTGCACAAGCATTCGCAGCTGTTAAGAACCTTTTCAAGGCTCCTCAACAGTTCGCTTTTGCTGCTGTTTAATTTTTAGACAGCGGTCAGCCACTCGATACCAGATAGGGTAGTGCTGGTCTAATATTTTCTGGTTAGGATATTGCATAGCTGTAAGGTGCCATATTGACACTTTCTTGCAGAACGCGCGCTAGCCGTTCTTGTCTGTTCTTTAGGCAAGCCGCGTAACTTCAGAACACACTATGCTTGTAGATAAGTGATAAGTAATCATACGGACCGGGGTGCAATACCCCGCAGCTCCACCAAATTAAAAGACCAACCTTGCCGTTGGTCTTTTAATTTGGCGATGTTTTACTACACGGACGATATTGCTATAAACCTGCGGATAATAAAAAAGCAATGCTTGGGGCTTGCTGCTGGACTATGTGCCGTTGATGCTAGGTTGGGTTAGTTTTAGGCCTCAAGCAAGGCAATTTTAAAGCATCGTAAGTAAGTATTGGCAGATGAAATTAAAAACAACCGCCTGCGAGAAGCGGTTGTTTAGTATTTTGCTTGTTTTTGTTTTTGAGCACTTTTTTTACTCAAGTGCTACCCCTATAATAGTTATGCTAGAAGCAGGTGTCAACAGTATTTTTTACTATGTGTAAAAACTGTGGAAAACGTTAGTCGAGCCAATATATTTATTACTCAACCATAATTCTAGGCACATAATTTACCTTTTGCGTAATTAGCCTCAAGGCGGTGTCGGTTTTAATATATTGTTTTGAGTTAATTTAAATTCTTGGTGCTGGCTAAGCCAAAAAACGTAGTGTGACCTTGCTATGTATTACCAGGCAGGCCGCTTAAGTCGTAATGTTCTGAAGCAAATGTTTTGTAGCCAGCAGACAAAGCGGGGTCGATGCGTGTTTTTACGTCCATGCTAGAGCATGTAGCGATTTGTGCATTTTGATAACAATTTTTTATGAAGCTTCCAAATTTTGGCTGAGCGGTCTGTGGGCTGCGCCTTGGCAATCGCGTAGATTTGTTAAGCGTGTATTAAAAAAGCAGATAATTATTGGCAAGTGTGTAATTTAGCATCCATGCCAATGAGCCACTTTTATTGTTGGGTAAGTATTTGGGTTTATGTTCAAAGTCTAAAACGCAGCAGGGCTTATAAATAAATCGGCAAAATAATGCCTGAAAGTACCGCAATGGGCAAAGGATAAAGTTACTTCGTAGTATCTGTAACTACGAATATTAGTACGAATATCGTTGCTAGAATATCAACATATATGATCAACGTAGATAATATAACTACAGTTTGTGGTGAACAAATGATTGACAATTACGCTTATGTTTGCTAATATCAACTTAAGCTTTTGAAAAACAAAAAGTGAAACAAAAAGTATCACTCTATGTCAAAGGCTTGTACGTTCCAACTTGGTGTGAGTCTAGTGGCAACACTGCCATGCGACTCGTAGAGCAGTAAAAAGCGTAGGGCTATGTTGCTGCTAGACTCCACCAAACACAATCATCGCTCTCTTAAAGGGGAGCGGTCAGTTTAACCCGTGCGGGAAGCGCTACAAAAGTCAATATATGTAGAGCGCATTTCCCGCCGGGCTTTTTAATATCTATGACTTTTTAGTAATGTATAAGTAATGGAGCAAATTAATAAGCATGCACGAACGATAGCAATAGTCTTTTTGCCAGTGCTGTGGTTGGCTGCTGTTGTGCTGGTTCTTAATATAACTAGTCCCGTAACGGTGGGACCGGCTGGCATATTAGCCGTGTTCTTGTTATTTTACTGCTTTGCCGCCAGCCTTACGTATGTTTTGATCAGATCTGCTGTCGGTCTGTGGCGTATTGTTGGACGCAGCAAAGTATTCGGTAGAAAGCAGTCGGCTTACTTGGCTGCAGTTATTGCCTTGGGTCCAGTATTCTTGGGCGCACTTAATACCTTAGGTCAGATAGGTATTATTGAGGTTATTTTGGTCATAGCCTTGGTTGGTTTAGCTTGTTTTTATGCGTTAAGACGTCTTGCCGACTAATAGCTAAGCTTTAATTGTGGGCTCTCTATTGTTACAATTTATCTAGTTATGAACCCATCCGAAGTCCAAAGCAGACCACCAGAAGTGGTGTTACCCGCTAAACCCGAGCTTGCAGTAGGCCCAGGGTCTGTTGAGACTAGGCCGGAAACAGTATCTGGAGGCGAAGCTCAGCACTCCGGACCATCACAAGACCCAGTGGCAAGCCCACCTGTAATTGCCCAGTTACCCCCGGTGACTAGCTTGCCGCAACAACAACCAGTAACTACAGACGATAACCCGCTTATCGCAGCCGACGACGAAGTAATTGAGCAAGATTGGGTTCAAAAAGCTAAAAAAATCGTTGCCCAGACCAAAGGCGATCCTTACAGTCAAGAAAAAGAGGTTGGTAAACTACAGGCTGACTACATAAAAAAACGTTACGGTAAAGATATTAAGCTAGCGAGTGACTGATAAAATTAAATGCAATATCTAATAATAGCTCTGGTTGGTGGTGTTCTGGTCTTGGTCTTTCTTTATATTGCATATGGCCAATATAAAAAAGTATTACGCGAGGCCAAAAACTATGAACGTGGCTTAAAAATGATGCCCTTACTTATACATCTGCCACCGGCAACGGATGATATTGATGTAGGCAGCCGTGATACTCGTGATGTTACCGAAGAAGCTATATCCCAAGCTCAGATACTGTATAACGTAATAGCCAGTACAGCCACGAAGGGTTTCAAAACTAAACTGTATGGCCAAAGGCACATGTCTTTCGAAATCGTGGCTTCTAAGGGATTGATACACTATTACGTGGCCGTGCCGATGGCACTTATAGAGGTAGTGAAGCAGGCTGTCAATGCAGCCTATCCCACAGCTAGACTAGAAGAGTGTGAAGAACACAACATCTTTAACAAAGTAGGCCAGATTACGGGTACTGCTGGGGGTGAGCTAACTCTTAAAAAGGAATTTAGTTATCCCATTGCGACCTATCAAGAAACTAAACGCGATGCCATGCAGGCAATTCTTAACTCGCTATCTGGTTTAGGCCGTGAAGATGGGGCTGCCGTACAGGTGCTGCTGAGGCCAGCTCAAGACTCGTGGACTAAAACTGCCGTAGCCCAGGCCAATAGAATACGCAAAGACAAGGGTAAAAAGGGTGGCGCGAGTCTTATTAGCATGAAAGAGATTTCTCAGGCCTTGTGGAAACCACCAGAGAACAAAGAGACCAAACCCGAAGATAAGCAGCTTAGTTCGCTAGAACAAGCCACGGTGGATGCCATAGAGGATAAAACTAGGCATCCAGGTTACGAAGTACTTATAAGGTTAGTCGTTTCTTCTAATACATCTGCAAGTTCACAGACCTTTCTAAAGAACATGGTGGCGTCTTTTGCATTATTTGATTCGCCAAGTAAGAACGGGTTTAAGTTCACACCCGCTAAGGACATTGAAGAATTTGTAACAGCATTTATATTTAGATTCTTCCCTCAAGAGTCGGCTCAAAGTGTTCTAAATAGTGTAGAACTTGCAACGATATTTCACTTGCCAGATCAGAGAAATACGCCTACCTCACAGTTACAGCGCCAAGCTTCTAAGCAGGTTGATGGCCCATCGTTCATACCTGATAAAGGCATATTACTTGGCTACAACGTCTTCAGGGGAGTTAAAAAAGAGATAAGACTTGATGACATCGATAGACGTCGTCATGTTTACATCATTGGTCAAACTGGTACGGGTAAGTCTGGATTGCTGGATAATCTTGCCTTGCAGGATATGTTGGATGGCAAGGGGTTTGCCTTTGTTGATCCTCATGGTGACTCGGTTCAAAAACTACTCGGAATGGTACCTAAAGAAAGGGTAGAGGATGTAATTTACTTCTCTCCAGCCGATATGGACCGTCCTTTGGGCTTGAACTTATTTGAATTTGATACGCAGGAGCAAAAAGACTTTCTTATCCAAGAAGCCATTGCAATGCTGTATAGGCTTTATGACCCAGGCCACACCGGTATAATCGGTCCTCGTTATGAACACTGGTTTCGTAATGGCGCATTAACTATAATGAGCGATCCCAATGGATCATCATTCATTGATATACCTCAGGTGTTTAATGATAACGATTTTGCCAAGGCTAAGCTCAAGAATGTAACTGATCCAACAGTTTTGGACTTTTGGAATAAAGAAATGGCTCAAACCAGCGACTACCACAAGAGTGAAATCTTGGGGTGGTTTGTAAGTAAGTTCGGCGCGTTCTTATCCAACCAAATGATGCGTAACGTTATTGGTCAAACCAAGAGCAGCTTTAATCTGCGCGACATTATGGATAACGGCAAGATTTTGCTGGTTGACTTAAGCAAGGGTAGAACAGGTGAATTGAACTCACAGCTGTTGGGTATGATATTTGTAATGAAATTCCAGGCTGCGGCTATGGGTCGCGCTGATATGCCGGAAGATGAAAGACGCGACTTTAGCCTATACGTAGACGAGTTTCAAAACTTTGCCACGGAATCATTCGAAACTATTCTGTCAGAGGCTCGAAAGTATCGCCTAAACCTTATTTTGGCCAACCAGTTTATGACTCAGCTTACAGATAAAATCCGCGAAGCGATCATTGGTAACGTCGGAACAATAATCTCTGGACGTGTTGGTACGACCGATGCTGAGCTGATGGCCAAGAAGTTTATGCCCACATTTGACGCCGAAGACCTTACTAAGCTGCCAAACTTCGAAAGTGTTGCATCGGTTATGATTAACAATGTCCCATCCGCCTCTTTTAGCATGTCTTGGATGCCACCGCTAGGTAAACCAAACCCACAGCTTGCCGATGCCCTTAAAAGGCTATCTTCGGCTAAGTACGGGCGACCGCGCGCTCAGGTTGAAGAAGAAATATTTAAGCGCCTACGTGCGGGTGACGAAGAACGAGAAGCCCGCAAAAAAGCATTCGCTGCACCACCTGCAGGGGGGTTTGGTGCGGCACCTGGATTGCCGGGTCCTGCGCCATTTGGAGCGCCTACAAAGCCCGCTAGCGCCTCGTTCCTAGACGAATGGCTAGCCAAACGTAAGCAGCAGTTTGGAGGCGCTACAGCCGCTCCTGGTGTCCCTAGCCAGCCATTAAGTCCTGTTGCTCAACCACCAAGCAGCGACCTAGCATACAAACCCGCTCCAAGCTGGCAAACAGCCACACCGCCAAGCACACCTGCTAACCCCGTAAGCTTTAAGGACAATAGATTATCAAACCTGCAAAGCTCGGGCTTAGGATCTAACATAAGTTTCAAGACACCAGCCGTTAATCATGTGGATTCGCAAAATCAATTCAGTGAAAGTGATGTCAAAAGTGTAGAAGAAGCCTTATCGTCTACTCGCACTAAAGATGAGATGAAAGTCGCTAGTGATTCTGAGCCAGATACGTTGCATGTTAATGGTGCCGAAGAAGGTAAGACATTAGATGAAATATTCATTGATATGCGCGGAAATCTTCGACATTCCCACGAAGACGAACCAAGTACCAGTAAAGACCAGTCTGCCAAGCCTTAGCTGCGACGCTTTAAGGCCAACCTAAGACTGTCGAATATAATTCCGATCAGCCAGCCCATGGCGAATGCCAGCATAGTTTCGGAGCCTGACAGGGAAAAACCATAGTACTTGGCCACTAGGTATAGTGAGCCGGTTATGATGAGCGCAAACACACTACCGCTTAATATGGCGTTGGGTCTGGCCACTGTAGTGCTTAAAGACTCACTGACTTTTTCTACTGCAGGAATATGTATAAAGCGGCTAAAACCTCTTTGAGCTGCGGTCATATTATTGCGAGTACGAGCCATAGTTTTATTAAAGCTCTGTTTAGCGCTGCCTCGTGGAGTGTTGGCGGACTTCTCTTGCTCTACATGTGTTTGCTCGCGGGGCTTGTAGTCTTCTTTACCTAACGCTTCATCCATGGCCTCAGAGCGGGCTATGGCGGCTTCGTTTCTTTCGTTGCCTACGGGTTTATGTTCTGATCGTGTTTGGACCTCTTTGTGGTCTTGCGGCTCGAATGAAGGTCTAAAATCTTCTTCATGGCTTAGGTGTTCCATATTTTTAGACATCTATAACGCTCCCGTGCTGTAATCTTTACGAATTAGTGCAGTTTCTTTGGCCATTTGCCTTGAGCGTACATAGAAGTAGGTGACAATCATGATAAGCAGCGTTCCAAACACAATATTTTCGCCCGGCCCAGTTGGAGGCAGGGACTTAACTGTAGTTTCTATGCCTTTAACTTGAGGGCAGTCGACTTTAACATTAACCGTGTTGCCGTACGAGTTGGTCATTACGCAGTCGAAAGCAGCAGGATTATTAGCTCCTCTTGGGGTGGCAGGAATTGTATCGTTAAGTTGGACTATGAAGTGCCTTATGTCACTAGCTTTAGGATCAAGTTTTACATCGTTCCAGCTAAGGACATTTGTTTGCTTGTCGAACGTACCACCACCAAGATCGGTCAGCTGTGCGTACTCAAGTACGTCGGATAAGCTTTCGTTAACATTCGTGGTTATTTGTGAATCTCCAACGTTGGTTGTAGCTATTGTGTATTCTATTCTGTCGCTTGCGGCTGCTACTGTGCCATTAGCGTTTGGTATGTTCTTGGTTAAGTTGCGTGCTTCTTTAGATTGGCCTATTTTTATTACGCAGCCGATATCGTCTTTCCAAAGATTCTTATCATAGGGGCAAGCTTTACACTTTGGATTTTCAATAGTTATATCACCGCTACCAATGTACGGACATTTATCGGCAGGGTTAACTGTAAAGTCTTTCTGGCAATCACCGCTTGTCTTATCTCCAATTGTTGTGTGCACAACAACTTTTACAGTGTATTTACCGCTGTTAACCATATCAGCCACGTCGGACAGGGCAGCGTTTGAAGTGGAGTTAACTGTTTTTTCGTAGACTTTTTTACCACTACTATCAGTAACCGTAAAGGTGTACCCACTTATCTTTACCTGCGAACTTACATTAGCGGCAGCGCTAAACTTTGCCGTTGTTCTGCCTGTAGGTATTACGTTTAGATTAGTGCAGACAGCAAATGATTCTTGGGCGGGGGTACAGTTGCCCGGAATTTGTACAGTGTTATCAAATTGAACTGTCGCCTGGTTCCATCCCGGTAGCGGCTCTAGTACGGCCCAAACGTCGGTCGGTGTCTCTGACTTTCTGTAGTCATCGGGGACTGAAAAGCTAAAGCCGTGGCCGCCACCTATAGGTGAGCTGGGCGTAGACAAGTTTGCGTTAATCGGTCCGGAGTCTTTACCTTGCCCTGGTGGGCCGCCAAAGAATAGGTGGGCCTTAACTGGCAGGTCTGACTGGCGCTCATCGTAAGCGTAGCCCTGTATTACCTGACAGCTCGCCATAATTAAATGGCCACGGGGGAAACGTTGAACATTAGTTTTTATTTGTACGTTGCCGCATTTGCGCATTATCGAGAAAGTGCCTAGTGCAGCGGAGTTACCCACGTAAGAGTCGTAGCAGTTTACGCTGTGGTTTACGCTGTCGAACCTATAAAGTGGTACAGAATAAAATGTGGCAAACCCTCCGGTTTGTGACGGTACATTATGCATAAGTTCACCTTCGGCGGTGGAGTAATGATGCTGACGTCCAAAACTGATCCAGCTTTTATCGCTTGAGCATATGTACTGAACACTAGTGTTCATGCCTGCAATATCTGTTCTGGTGATGCCCAGGTAATCCATTAGATCTTTAAAGTTGCTAGCCCCCGAATCGTAAACGCTAAGTATTTGGCTTACGGAGCTAATGCCACCAGGAATTACATCGGATGTACTACTAGCCAGCGCCTGTTCGGGCGGTGTGAATACGGTTAAGGATTGCATGGCAATTGCGAGCACAGTAAATATAAGCCCAAGTTTTCGGGTTGCTTCCTCTTTTCGCAGCCTGCGGATATAGAATCCGAGCTGTCCAACCAAAGCCGGGCTAAACGGCAGGTTGGAAACTAATTTCCGAAACATTTTTGTTTTTGCTCCTTAAGGATAAATTTAGCATAAGAAATATGTTCAATACAATAGTTAGTTGCGCGCCAGAACGGTTAGCCGTTATAATGGATTAGTTGTAAATACATACTGGAGTGAGGGGAATGTCTAAACAAAAACAGACTAGTAGTTACGATGCTAGCCAAATCCAGGTCCTTGAGGGCCTCGAACCGGTACGCAAGCGACCCGGCATGTACATTGGTAGCACGGGTTATGATGGCGTGCACCATCTTATTAAAGAAATTGCCGACAACGGTGTAGACGAAGCTATAGCCGGTTTTGCGTCACGCGTATATGTAAAACTACTTGCCGATGGCGGAGTTATGGTTACCGACGATGGCCGCGGTATTCCTGTTGATATACATCCTAAAACAGGCAAAAGTACACTTGAAACAGTGCTTACAGTTCTGCATGCAGGTGGTAAGTTCGGTGGTGGTGGCTATAAAGTGTCCAGCGGTTTGCACGGTGTAGGCCTGAGTGTAGTGAATGCGCTTTCTACAAGGCTTCATGCTGAGGTCTACAAAGATGGCAAAATCTACGCCCAGGACTACGAAAAAGGTGTGCCTATGGGCGACATCAAAGAGATTGGCAAAACCAAAAAACAGGGTACATCAATTACGTTCTATCCTGATCCCACAATCTTTGAAACTGTTGATCTGGATTACGGTTGGGTTTCGGACTACTTGCGTCACCAAGCCTACCTAACTAAAGGTATGCGCGCAGAGGTAGAGGATGAGCGAACTGGCAAGCGCTATGCATTCTACTTTGATGGCGGCATAAAGTCATACGTTAAGCATCTGAATATCGGTAAAGACATTGTCTCTGATGAAATATTCTATGTTGAGCGCCAGGTTGAAGATTCTATGGTTGAAATCGCTGTTCAATACAACGATTCTTACGTAGAAACCGTTAAAGCATTCGCTAATAACGTGTACAACCCCGATGGTGGTACACACATGATTGGCTTTAGAGCAGCCTTGACTCGTGTTATTAACGAGTACGCTCGCAAAAGCGGTCTGCTTAAGGAAAAAGAAGAAAATCTTACCGGCGATGACATCCGCGAAGGTCTAACTGCGGTTATTCTAGTAAAACTGCCCGATCCTCAGTTTGAAGGCCAGACCAAGAACAAATTGGGTAACCCAGAAGTTAGGCGTTACGTCGAACAGGTGATGAACGAGTGGTTTAATTACTACCTCGAAGAAAACCCAGCCAACGCTAAGAAGATAGTTAACAAGTCTCTTCTTGCCGCGCGTGCTCGCAAAGCAGCTAGGGCTGCCCGGGAAAGTGTAATCCGTAAAGGCGCGCTAGATGGGCTATCCTTACCCGGTAAACTTGCCGACTGTTCTAGCAAGGATCCTAAAAACTCTGAATTGTACATTGTAGAGGGTAACTCGGCTGGCGGCTCAGCTAAAGATGGTCGTGATAGTAAAACGCAGGCGATCCTGCCGCTTAGGGGTAAAGTTCTGAACGTTGAACGTGCGCGTATTGACCGCATGCTGGGTAGCGAACAGATTGTGAATATCATTAAAGCTCTTGGCGTTGGCATAGACGAACAGTTCGATATGGCTGGTCTACGCTATGATCGTATTATCATTATGACCGATGCCGATGTGGACGGAAGTCACATTAGCACTCTGTTGCTAACATTCTTCTTCCGCTTTATGCGACCGCTCATTGAAGAAGGGCACTTATACTTAGCGAAGCCACCACTTTACATGCTTAAAACGGGCACAAACACTCGTTATTACGCCTATAGTGACCCAGAACGAGATCAGATTGTAGATAAGCTTATAGAAGACCGCAAAGAGCGGGGTACTAAAATTAACAACGAAGACGACCGCTTAAAGCAGGCCGGTGTTAACCTGTTACAGCGCTATAAGGGTTTAGGTGAAATGGACGGTATTGAGCTATGGGAGACCACAATGAATCCCGAGAATCGTGTGCTAATTAAGGTTAATATTGCTGACGCAGAACTTGCTGACGCTATTTTTAACAAGCTTATGGGGGCAGATGTTGATCCACGTAAGACATTCATTCAAACCCATGCCAAATTTGCTAATGCTGAGGAGTTGGACATCTAGCCATGAACGACAATGACGAAAAACAAGAAGATAGTGAATTAGTCGAAGGTGTAGTAGTGGATCAAAAACACTCAAAGACACTTGAGCTTGATACCGTCGAACAGGTTATGGAGCGTAGCTACCTGCGCTACTCAATGAGTGTTATTATTGCCCGCGCCTTACCAGATGTTCGCGACGGCCTTAAGCCGGTTCACCGACGTATATTGTTCGTAATGGGACAGAATAATCTGACTCACAGCTCGCGCTACAGAAAAAGCGCCACGGTTGTAGGTGAAGTTATGGGTAATTACCACCCTCATGGCGACGTTGCGATCTATGACTCTATGGTTCGTATGGCTCAAAGCTGGTCTATGCGCTATATGCTTGTGGATGGTCAGGGTAACTTTGGTTCAATGGACGGCGACCCTGCAGCTGCATACCGTTACACCGAAGCTCGTATGGACCGCCATGCCGAAGAAATGCTTGCAGACATCGAAAAAGACACTGTCCCGTTCAGAGATAACTATGATGGCAGCAAGCAAGAACCATCAGTACTGCCGGCCAAATTGCCGAACTTGCTACTAAATGGGCAGATGGGTATTGCCGTTGGCATGGCAACAAATATTCCGCCTCACAATCTTGGCGAACTTGTTGATGCAATCGTGCACATTATTGATCATCCCGAAGGCGTGACTCTCGATGACCTCTTAAAGCATGTAAAAGGGCCAGATTTCCCGACTGGTGGCATTGTTTACGCTGGTGATTCTTTGCGTCAGGCTTACGCCACCGGTAAAGGTGGCGTTGTAGTTCGCGCAATAGCTGACATAGAGGAAAGCTCTCGTAAAGGTGCTCACAGAATTGTAATTACGCAAATTCCATATGCTGTTAATAAGGCAACATTGGTTGAGCGTATAGCTGATTTGGTGAAAGACAAAAAGGTTAATGGAATAGCTGACCTTAGGGATGAAACAGCCCGCGGCAAAGTGCGTGTTGTTGTGGAACTTAAAAAAGACGCATATCCCAAAAAGGTGCTCAACCAGTTATTTAAAATGACGCCGCTTCAGACAAGCTTTCATTACAACATGCTTGCTCTTATCGATGGTATACAGCCAAGAATACTTGGGCTAGAGGAAATCCTGCGCGAATACCTAAAACATCGCCAAGTAGTAGTGCGCAGACGTACAGAGTTCGAGCTGCGCAAGGCTCAAGAGCGTGCCCATGTTCTTGAAGGCTTAGTTATTGCTCTGGATCATATTGATGAGGTGATTGCGCTTATTCGCGAAAGCGAAACTACAGAAGAAGCGCACAGCAGCCTTATGGAGCGCTTCAAACTTAGCCAAATACAAGCCGAAGCAATTTTGGCGATGCAGCTTCGCCGTCTTGCAGGCCTAGAGCGAAAAAAGATAGAAGACGAACTTAAAGAACTTAAAGAGCTCATTGCTAAGCTTCAGGCTATCCTTGCTGACGAAAACATGGTCCTTGCTATCATTAAGGACGAATTACTCGAAATAAAGCAAGCATATGGCGACGAACGCCGCACCCAAATTATTGCGCAAGAAATGGGTAAGTTTAGCGATGAAGAACTGATTCCGGATGAACAAGTTGTAGTTACTATTACAACTGAAAATTACATCAAGCGAACCCTGGTTAGCGATTACCGCAAGCAGCATAGGGGTGGCAAGGGCAAGCGAGCCATGACAACCAAAGAAGAGGACGTCATTGACCAGCTGGTCACTGCAAGTACCCACGACTGGCTACTGTTGTTTACCAACAAAGGTCGCGTGTTCAGGTTAAAGGTGTACGAAGTTCCGGCATCTGGTCTTAATGCCAAGGGTGTAGCCGTGGTTAACCTGATACAACTACAGCCAGAAGAGCACGTTACATCAATGGTTAAATTAGATAAGAAGCATGATGAAAAAGGCTTCTTGTTTATGACCACAACCCACGGCGTTGTTAAGAAGACACCAGTAACAGATTACAGCAACATTCGAACTAGCGGCTTGATTGCCATAAAGCTAGATGACGGTGATGAGTTGCGCTGGATACATCCAACCTCCGGACAAGACGAAGTAGTTATATCTACATCGCTGGGTCAAGCTATAAGATTTAACGAAAAAGACGCCCGCCCAATGGGTCGCAGCGCTAGGGGTGTTAGAGGCATAAGATTACGACCGGGCGACAGTGTTGTTGGCGCAGACCTAGCGGTAAACGAGCGACAACTACTCGTTCTAAGTAAAAAGGGTTACGGCAAACTAACCAAGGTTACCAACTTCCCAGCACACAAGCGTGGTGGCGTGGGCATAAAAGCAGCTATTGTTAATGCTAAAACAGGCGAACTGATGACGGTAAGGTTACTGCCAGAAGTTGCAAGCGAGGTGCTAATAATATCTGCCAAAGGCCAGTCAATCCGCATTAGCGTAAAAGACATACCTGCGCTTGGGCGTACAACCCAAGGAGTGCGCATTATGAAACTGGCCGACGACGACACAGTAGCGTCCTTAGGGCTAGTGGCTGAAGCAGCCATAGACGAACTAGAAGTAACTGAAGAGGGAGGCGCTCAAAATGAATAAATGGCTATCTATTTATCTGGCAGCGCCGCTGCTTGCTTGGTTTCTGTCACACACGGTTAAGTTTTTGCACGATATTCTTAAGCCTGGTGCAAAAGTTAATTTCTTTACATTCTTCAAATCTGGGGGAATGCCAAGTGCGCATAGTGCAGTACTGGTTGCCACGCTTACAGTTATTGGCGCCCGTCAGGGTTTAGATTCTGCAGTTTTTGGATTAGCACTAGTGATGACCGCTGTCGTTATCTATGATGCCTTTAATGTTAGGCGTTCGGTTGGCGAACAGGGTGATTTGTTGCGACAGCTTAGGGATAAGCTAGCGATAAAAAGAAACTTCTTTACCGCTTACGGTCACACTGGCCTAGAAGTCTTGGCTGGTGTTATGCTCGGGCTAGTTACAGGCGGTGCTTTGTTGCAAATTTTGTAACAGCACTTTCCACCAACACTCTATTGACAGATACAATCGTGGCCTATAGAATAGCCAACAGTCTGCTTGTGCTCTGGTGAGAGAGCTCGAGTGTTTAAGGCACATTAACAATGTAGTAGTGCAAGTCAACGTCAGTTGTTAAATAACGTTTTTTATAGATATTACTTCGGTAATATCTTTTTATGGAGAGTTTGATCCTGGCTCAGGATGAACGCTGGCGGCGTGCCTAAGACATGCAAGTCGTGCGGTAACAGGCCCTTCGGGGTGCTGACGAGCGGCGGACGGCTGAGTAACGCGTGGGAATCTGCCCCAAAGTGAGGAATAACTGCCCGAAAGGGTGGCTAATGCCGCATATGCTCTTCGGAGTAAAGCTTTCGAGCGCTTTGGGAGGAGCCCGCGTCAGATTAGTTAGTTGGTGAGGTAATGGCTCACCAAGACGATGATCTGTAACTGGTTTGAGAGGATGATCAGTCAGACTGGAACTGAGATACGGTCCAGACTCCTACGGGAGGCAGCAGTTAGGAATATTCCACAATGGGGGCAACCCTGATGGAGCAACGCCGCGTGGAGGATGAAGGCCCTAGGGTCGTAAACTTCTTTTCTCTGCGATGAATATGACAGTAACAGAGGAATAAGGGTCTGCTAACTACGTGCCAGCAGCCGCGGTCATACGTAGGACCCAAGCGTTATCCGGATTGACTGGGCGTAAAGAGTTGCGTAGGTGGTTTGTTAAGCGAATAGTGAAATCTTGTGGCTCAACCATAAGGCTATTATTCGAACTGGCAAACTCGAGAACAGGAGAGGTATCTGGAATTCTCAGTGTAGGAGTAAAATCCGTAGATATTGGGAGGAACACCAATGGCGTAGGCAGGATACTGGACTGTTTCTGACACTAAGGCACGAAAGCGTGGGGAGCGAACTGGATTAGATACCCAGGTAGTCCACGCTGTAAACTATGGATGCTAGCAGTAAGCCGTATCGACCCGGTTTGTTGCGAAGCTAACGCGTTAAGCATCCCGCCTGGGTAGTACGAACGCAAGTTTAAAACTCAAAGGAATTGACGGGGACCCGCACAAGCGGTGGAGCGTGTTGTTTAATTCGATGTTAAGCGAAGAACCTTACCAGGGTTTGACATCCTCGGAATTACTGTGAAAGCAGTGAGTGCCTTCGGGAACCGAGTGACAGGTGTTGCATGGCCGTCTTCAGCTCGTGTCGTGAGATGTTTGGTTAAGTCCATCAACGAGCGCAACCCTTATGGTTAGTTGAATTTTTCTAGCCAGACTGCCCCGGTAACGGGGAGGAAGGAGGGGATGATGTCAGGTCATTATTACCCTTACACCCTGGGCGACAAACGCGCTACAATGGCCGGTACAACGGGCAGCTAAGTCGCGAGACGGAGCAAATCCCAACAAAGCCGGTCCCAGTTCGGATTGCAGGCTGAAACTCGCCTGCATGAAGTCGGAATCGCTAGTAATCGCAGATCAGAATGCTGCGGTGAATACGTTCCCGGGTCTTGTACACACCGCCCGCCAAGCCATGAAAGTCACCAACACCCGAAGCCTGACATTAGTCGGTCTAAGGTGGGGGGGATAATTGGGGTTAAGGCGTAACAAGGTATCCGTACGAGAACGTGCGGATGGATTACCTCCTTTCTAGGGAGAACTAGCTAACTGTTCGAGCAATCAACAGTTAAGCGAGGTCGGTCTTTTTGTTTTGATGGATCTACAAAACAAATTAGCCTTTCGGGGCAAAGACAAGATTCACCTTTTGGCGCTGATGTTGACTGCACTACTACGTTGTTTATGTTAAAACGCCCTACTATATGTGGGGCGTTTTAAGTGTCAATTGCACCTTGCTCACATCTGGCTTTTAGGATAGAATGTGGTAGTTCTTTGGGAATACGTTACTTGGGGCATTAGCTCAGTTGGCTAGAGCACCTGCTTTGCAAGCAGGGGGTCGTCGGTTCGAATCCGACATGCTCCACCATGAATACTCAAGAACGAGGGGTTATAGCTCAGCTGGTTAGAGCGCGTCACTGATAATGACGAGGTCCCTGGTTCGAGTCCAGGTAACCCCACCAAGTAACGCTTGTCACCGGTGTAAAAAATTGGTATACTAAGCACCGATACGCGAATGTTTTCAGATCTTCTAGAAAACCTCTGGCAACGAACTAAACGAGAGTAGTCCGTTCCCAGAGGTTTTTTGGTGCAAAGACTACAACGTAATTGTCCTTTACAATCTGTTATCGTGCTGATACGATAGTGACACTTAAGGCCAGACACCAGCGATGCATATGCGCTTATGCCTGATCTTAAGAGACTCAGGAGTAATTTAACAATTTGGTTATTGATGATGTAAAAGGATGACGGCGTAATTGGGTTAATACCAATTACTAGTCAAACCAATGCATAAAAAGTTACTCAAGAGCACACAAGGAATGCCTTGACACAAGATACCGACGAAGGACGTGGAAGACTGCGAAAAGCTTCGGGGAGCCGTCTACAGGCTTTGATCCGGGGATATCCGAATGGGGAAACCCGCCGCGAGTCATGTCGCGAGCATCGTTACCTGAATATATAGGGTAATCGAAAGGGAACCAACCGAACTGAAACATCTTAGTAGGTTGAGGAGAAGAAAGTAAATAACGAGTCCCAGAGTAGTGGCGAGCGAAATGGGATGAGCGCAAACCTTTTAAGTTTTTGCCTGGTAATTTATTACAGGGCAAATAAGTTGACAGACGAATACTTGATAGGGGTTGTGAGATAACAAAAGACCAGGAAAGAGGTCTCGATGCTTCGAGAACTCTTTCTTGCGAGGGAACGCCTGTCAGCACCCGTAAGGTAAAAAATTTGCGAAGCTAGCAGAATAGTTTGAATGACTAGCCAAAGGACGTGAGAGCCGTGTACGCGAAAGCTTTGCAGACCTTATATTTGTTTTCTCGAGTAGGGCGGGACACGTGGAACCCTGTCTGAATCTAGGAAGACCACTTCCTAACGCTAAATATATCTTGTGATCGATAGTGAACGAGTACCGCGAGGGAAAGGTGAAAAGATCCCCGGGAGGGGAGTGAAATAGATCCTGAAATTGTGTGCTTACAAGGAGTCGGAGCCGGCTTGTCCGGTGACGGCGTGCTTTTTGTAGAACGATCCAGCGAGTTAATCTGCGCAGCAAGCTTAAGCCATTTGGCGGAGGCATAGTGAAAGCGAGCCTGAATAGGGCGAAATTAGTTGTGCGGATTAGACCCGAAACCGAGTGACCTAACCATGGTCAGGCTGAAGCGTAGGTAAAACTACGTGGAGGGCCGCACCAGGACATGTTTCAAAATGTTTGGATGAACTGTGGTTAGAGGTGAAATGCCAATCGAACTCGGAGATAGCTGGTTCTCCTCGAAATAGCTTTAGGGCTAGCGTTGCGTGGTAGCACATGGGGGTAGAGCTCTGTAAAGGACTGAGGCCCGCGAGGGTACTCACCCTTAACAAACTACGAATACCGTGTGTGGAATCGCAGCAGTCAGAACGTCGGTGCTAAGATCGGCGCTCGAAAGGGAAACAGCCCAGACCATCGTCTAAGGTCCCTAAATCTACACTCAGTGGGAAACAAGGTGAGATTTCTTAAACAGCTAGGATGTTGGCTTAGAAGCAGCCATTCATTTAAAGAGTGCGTAACAGCTCACTAGTCAAGAGATCTTGCGTGGAAAATGTAACGGGGCTAAGTGTAGTACCGAAGATATGGATTTGTAATTTATTACAAGTGGTAGAGGAGCGTTGGTATCGCGGCGAAGCAGAACTGTGAAGTTTTGTGGAGCGTTACCAAGTGAGAATGCTGGAATGAGTAACTTTAAGAGGGGTGAGAATCCCCTCGGCCGAAAGAGCAAGGATTCCTGGACTATGGTAATCATTCCAGGGTTAGTCGGGCCTAAGCCGAGGCGCGTAGCGTAGGCGATGGACAACGGATTAATATTTCCGTACCGGTAAAATTTTGTACTTTGTGCGCGGCATATTAGTTTGAGCGGATTCATGGTTATATCCGTCTAACAGGTGTAATAACCTGGAATGCGAGCTTGCCTTAGGGCGAGTGAGTCAAGCGAAGGTGCTGACAAGAAAAGCAATTGTACGCGTGAATTTTGCCGCCCGTACCGCAAACCGACACAGGTGCTCAGGTCGAGTAGACCAAGGCTTACGAGAGAATCTTCCTAAAGGAATTCGGCAACAAGAGCGACCGTAACTTCGGGATAAGGTCCGCCCTCACGCGAGTGAGGGCCGCAGCAAAAGAATCCAGGCGACTGTTTATCAAAAACACAGCTCTCTGCTAACACGAAAGTGGATGTATAGGGGGTGACGCCTGCCCGGTGCTGGAAGGTTAAGGGGAGGAATTCACGTTCCGAACTGAAGCCCCAGTGAACGGCGGCGGTAACTATAACCGTCCTAAGGTAGCGAAATTCCTTGTCGGGTAAGTTCCGACCCGCACGAATGGCGTAACGATCTGGATACTGTCTCTAGGAAGACCTCGGTGAAAGTGCATTGGCGGTAAAGATGCCGTCTGTCCGTACCAGGACGAGAAGACCCCGTGGAGCTTTACTACAGCTTTACATTGAATTGGGTTTCATCATGTGTAGCATAGGTGGGAGACTTTGAAGCTTAGGCGCTAGCCTAGGTGGAGTCACCGGTGAAATACCACCCTTGATGTGACCTTGTTCTTACGTCACCCCTCAGTAGTTTTTGGCGCCCTTTTTTCGAAAAGGGAAAAGGCAAAAAGCTGTTGCGGGGTGACGGACCGTGTATGGTGGGTAGTTTAACTGGGGCGGTTGCCTCCCAAAGAGTAGCGGAGGCGTTCAAAGGTTGGCTAACTTCGGATGGAAATCGAAGTGATAGTGCAAACGCATAAGCCAGCTTGACTGTGAGGGCTACAACCCAATCAGGTACGAAAGTAGGAGTTAGTGAACTGTTGCCCGTACATTTATGTACATGTGTGTGGATGCGGCAACAAAAACGGATAAAAGTTACCCCGGGGATAACAGGCTTATAGCGCCCGATCGTTCACAGAGACGGCGCTGTTTGGCACCTCGATGTCGGCTCATCACATCCTGGAGGGGAAACACCTTCCAAGGGTTCGGCTGTTCGCCGATTAAAGTGGTACGCGAGCTGGGTTCAGAACGTCGTGAGACAGTTCGGTTTATATCCGGTACGGACGTTAGGAAATTTGAGAGGATCTGTCCCTAGTACGAGAGGACCGGGATGGACGAACCTCTGGTGTATCGGTTGTGCTACCAAGCGCAGTGCCGAGTAGCTACGTTCGGTCTAGATAAGCGCTGAAAGCATATTAAGCGCGAAACTAACCTCAAGATTAGATTTCCCCATGAGCCCCCAGAAAGACTATCTGGTTGATAGGCGCACGGTGGAAGCACAGCAATGTGTGGAGCCTAAGCGTACTAATAGGGCCATTGACTTTTTATGTCCTTTTCAGCATACTGTTGCTTGCATCAGGAAGCTGATGAGGTAGGTTTGACTAGTATTTAGTGCGAACCTGCACTGTTCATTCTTTGACAACATCAATTTACGGTCCGTATGGGCTCCGATATGTGACTTAAGCGCTTAAGTCTTAAGTCGCACAATCGGTGCCCATGGCACTGGGGAAACACCTGTAACCATTCCGAACACAGAAGTTAAGCCCAGTAGCGGCGATTATACTGCCATCAGGCGGGAAACTAGCACGGTGCCGTATTATATAAAACCCTTGGTTAGCGCCGAGGGTTTTATCTTTTTAAGGGCATCTTTGTATAATGAATAACATGAGCGTGATCAATGTGCGCTCGTTAGGCAACATAGCATTTAGGCGTGGCCGTTGTCATAAAGCTTAGTATCTAACAATTAACTAATCTGTAACTTAACAACTTCATCATCTATTTTTGTGTTGTAAATATTGACGTAAAGCATAAACATTGATATAATATGTTGCATACACAAAAGTGTGAGTTAAGGAGAACAATATGGCAGGTACAGTTAAGGGCGGCAAATTGGCCGCTAAAAAGAACATTGAGCGTCATGGTAAAGACTTTTACGCTCGAATCGGTGCTAAAGGTGGTAAAAGGGGAACGACCGGTGGCTTTTACGCTAACCGCGAACTTGCTCGTGCCGCTGGCCGCAAAGGTGGTTTAATTAGCCGCCGTCGCAAAACCGTTGCTTAAGGTTTTTCGCCTAAAGCCACACAGGCGAGCATCATTTACTCGCCACGAACACCTACAGTTTAAACAGCTGTAGGTGTTTTCATTTTGTTGCAACCCCGTTTGCATGCATTGGGGGCAGAGGCTTCTTTGGTGTAGCCACAATCTGTAAGTATCTAGTGAGTCTTCAATAAAGTCTTCGTCGATTTGGTTTTGGTAGCGTAGTGCTAACTCTTTTGCTAATTGCCATGCAGAAACTTCGTACTTCACCAGCTCAACGTCGTGCTTATAGGATGTGTGCTTTAATTCGGCGTGTGCTAATTCGTGTAGAAGTAGCCACAAGTCAGACGGTTTTATTAAAGGCGCATGAGTAACAGTGTTAGTCTTGCTTGACCAATAAAAATTAGAACCAAGCTTAAACTTCACACCCGGATAGTCGGCTTTTATATTGCTAGAGGTCTTGCTGATGGTTGGCGTAGAAGTAACAGCCATAAATTACCGCCTCGTCGGGGTGTCTTGCACCCACAAGTACAGGTCTTTTTATATATTTTGGTAGGCGTTTGTTTAGGATTGCGGTCAGTTCGCCACCAAACTTATCAAAAAAGCGACCTACGCTGCCACCAAAAATTACCGTATCGGGCTGTATGGTCGGCACTAATGCCAGCAGCCCCAGCGCAAGATTTTCTGATACCCATTGCCAATCCTTTGGGTCGGTTAGGTCTCTGGCCATCTTGCCAAAGTGGGCTTTAATTTGCCTGCCAGATACTATATCTTGCCAGGTTTTCCATTCTTCACCTTGCAAAAACATCATATGGCCGGCTTCACTGTATTTTAGAGCGGACACTAGCTTGCCTTCTTGAACTACGCCTTCGCCGATTCCAGTGCTAATTGTTAGATAAAGGCATAAGGGGGGAACGGGCGATAGAGCGTTGGCTTCGGCCAGTGCAGCCATTTTGGCATCGTTTTCTATAAAGACTTGGCCGTGAAAGTCTTTAGCTAGCATGCCTTTTAAATCAAAATCTTGCCAAGTTAATCTGCCGCAACGCTTAACTACGCCTAGTGAGTCGACTATACCAGGTACTCCAACCGACAATACGCTAACGTCGGCAAGTTTATGTAGTGTAGAAGCTAGTTCGGCGTAGAATTCGCTTTGATTCTGCGGGGTTTCGAAGCGAATGTCGGTCTCTATTTTACCGGCATTGTTAAATTGGGCTACAAGTGTTTTAGTGGCGCCAATATCAACAGCGGTGATCATAGGTCAAGTTTAGCACAGGGCTGAAATGGCCTATAGTAACTTAGTTAACAGGTTTGATTTTTTGTAACATAGGTTTTATGATTGTTATATATAAGCGAGGGGAACATGCAACGATCTTCAGTAAATACCAGGGCCATAATAATGTACGGGTTAGTAGGGTTGGTAGTTCTTGCGTTGATGGTTGGCGGAATAACGTGGGCAAAAAGCCGATCACAGCAATACGCCAGTAAGTCTTCTCAGGGCCAAACTGCACAGAATCAGCAAGGTAATCACAGTCCGGCGCAGAGTGGTACAGAAAACAATTCAAGTCAAAGCCAAAGCGCAAACCAGAACCAGAACCAGAACAACACATCTGCTAGCAGCGTTGCAGCAAACGGTCAGACTAACAGTAGCCAGGTTCAAGGCGCTGCAGTTACAGGGCCTTCAGCGGTGCCTGCTACCGGTTCGGGCGATTGGTTACTTCTTGCACCGGCCATAGGCGTGGCAGCTTACTCGGCTGCAAGATTTGTGCAATCGCGTCGTGGGCTGATTTCGCCAAGATAGCCACCTCTTTACATTTAGCCGGCCATAAGGTTAAATATAGGTAATCTTTGGTGCACCTTATTAAGGTCGCGCCCCGAAGAAATACCATTGGAAGGAGTGTGATAAACACACTATGGCGCAAGCCAAAACTATTACTATGGACGAGCTCCTCGAAGGGGAGCAAGTCGGCCAGCTAACGACTGGCGAAGCGGTCGAAGGAAAAGTACTTTCGATTCGTAAACATGAACTATGGGTCGATTTAGGCCCGTACGGAGTTGGCCTTGTGCCGCGCCGCGAAATTGGTGCCATGCGTGCCTTAAAAGTAGGTGACCCTGTAACTGCTAGCGTTGTAGATGCCGAGCTAGAAGATGGCTACGCTCTGCTTAGTCTTCGTAAAGCCGCTAAAGATCGTGGTTGGGACGAAGTTAAGCGAATATTTGACGAAGGCGAAACAATCGAAGTTGTTGCGTACGACGCTAACCGTGGCGGCCTGCTTGTCGAACTAGAAGGCATTCGCGGCTTTATGCCCGTTAGCCAACTTAGCGCCGAGCACTATCCACGCGTGGCTGGTGCCGACAAAGACGAAATTCTGCAGCGCTTAAACAGCCTGATCAACAAGCCAATAAATGTTCGCATTTTAGATGCCGACCGTAAGGCTAACAAATTGATCTTCTCCGAAAAAGAAGCCATCAAAGAAGGCCTAGCCGAAAGATTCGAAAAACTGCAAGTCGGCGACACCGTTAAGGGTGTTGTAACTGGCACCGTAGACTTTGGCGCATTTGTAAATGTTGATGGGATCGAAGGCCTAATACACATTTCGGAAATATCTTGGGAACGCGTAAACAACCCTGCCGACTATGTAAAAGTTGGTGACACCGTAGAGGCCAAGATTATAGCCATAGACAAAGACCGCCTAAGCCTAAGCCTTAAGCAACTGCAAGAAGACCCATGGGCTAAAGAAGTCGAAAAGTTCAAAAAGGGCGACGAAGTTGAAGGTACAGTAACTCGAATTACGCCATTCGGCGCGTTCATTCAACTAAGTCCAGCCGTTGAAGCTTTGGTGCATGTTACCGAACTTGGTGGTGGCGACGATGCTGATCCAGAAAAAATCTTCAAGTTAAACGAAAAGAAAACCTTCAAGATTCTAGACATCGACAAGGAAAGTCGCAAGATTTCACTAAGTCTAAAGAAATAGCTAAACGGCCATAACGGCCGCCAGAAAGGAGTGGGTATCATGGATAAAAAGATACTTGTTATCGGCAACCTGATTACCGTGGGGGAACTGGCGGAACGTTTGGACTTGCCCGTGACTAAGGTCATAGGCGAGCTGTTTAAAAATGGCATAATGGCCACGGTTAACCAGCGCATAGATATCGAAACCGCGCAGATTATTGTTGACGAACTTGGCTTACAAGTCGAATTGCAGCATAAACAAGAAGTCGAACCCGAGGTAGTAAAAACCGAACGTGCTTTAAGTGACAAAGCCCAAACCCGACCGCCAATAGTTGCTGTGATGGGGCACGTTGATCATGGCAAAACTAGTTTGCTTGACGCTGTACTTGATACCAAAGTTGCCAGTGGTGAAGCCGGTGGTATAACCCAGCACATATCGGCATACCAAACGGTCTACAAGGGCAGGCCTGTGACCTTGCTTGATACGCCAGGTCACGAAGCGTTTAGTGCTCTCAGACAGCACGGCGCGGCCTTAACCGATGTGGTGATTATTGTTGTTGCTGCCGACGATGGCGTTAAACCGCAAACCGTGGAAGCTATTCGTTTTGCCCGCCAAGCTAACGCCCGCATAATTGTTGCGATCAACAAAATTGATAAACCAGATGCCGACGTTAACCGCGTAAAACAACAACTTGCAACCGACCACCAACTTACCCCCGAAGAGTGGGGTGGTGACACCGTTATGGTTGAGGTATCGGCTAAAACCAAACAAGGCATAGATAAGCTTTTGGAAATGGTATTGCTAGTAGCCGACCTAGAAGATCTTAAGGCCGAGGTAGACGGACCTGCAGAAGGCTTAGTTATTGAATCACACATGGAACAAGGTAAAGGTTCAGTGGTTGGTATGTTAGTGGCGCACGGCACTCTAAAGCCAGGCGCTTATGTTGTTGCGGGTGGAGTTTACGGCAAGGTTAGAACTTTGTTAGATTATGCCGGTCGCACACTGCCCGCAGCTGGTCCATCGACCCCAGCCACAGTCAGCGGCCTCAAAAGCTTGCCTCAGTTCGGCGACCATTTTGTGGCAGTTGCTAACGAAAAAGCTGCCCGTACGCTTGCCGAACAAAACGCTCAGGCCTCAAAACAAGACACAAGCTCTAGCACAATTTCTAGTACCGACCTGCTGAACTTAATAGACCGCCGTAAAGAAAAACAACTTGCCAACATGATTGTAAGAGCTGATGTACAGGGTTCGCTTACATCTGTTAGCGATAGCCTAAAATTACTCGAAAACCAAGAAGTAGCGCCACGCATAATTAGCTCTGGTGTGGGCGCTATATCCGAGAACGATGTGCGCATGGCGGCGGGTGCCAATGCCATAATTTATGGCTTCGACGTGCAATTGCCGCCAGCGGTTAAAAAGTTGGCCGCACGCGATAAAGTACCCGTACGCATTTTTAAAGTAATTTACGAGTTGATAGACGACGTTAAACTGACGCTCGAAGACCTTCTGGCGCCTGATATTGTCGAAACCGAAGTCGGCAAACTCATTATTCGCGGTGTGTTTCGTACTATGAAAGACGAAGTGGTCTGTGGTGGCGAAGTCACTAAGGGCAAAGTGCAACCTGGGCTTTTGGCACGCGTAAAGCGTGGCGATGAACAGCTTGCTGAAGTTGAAGTTACCGTAGTACAGCGCGAAAAAAACGAGGTAAAAGAGGTTTTTGAAGGCGACATGTGTGGCCTGCAGTTAAAAACCAAGGGTAAGTTGCAACTTGTTGAAGGCGACAGGCTAGAGTTCTTTACGCGCGAAGTTGTAAAGCGACGTCTTTAGGCCGCGACAGAGGCTACGGCCTTGACTTTAATAAGCTTTAGTGCTATGATAATGTAAATTATGACTGGTCCACATCCACCACTTGGCCCACAACCCGGCGACCCCGACTACTCTAGGTACGCTCCTGGCACTAATGAGCGCTTAGTTTTGCGGGAACTTGAACAAAACGCTGGCCGTTTGTCTCATAAGTACGGCGGTTTGCTAGAGGTCGTCGGCCACTCAAATCCACATGTAGCGGGCATTTACCACGACGTCCTAGGGGAAGTTTCGGCGACCCCACACCCTAAGCAGACCGATGCAAGAGATAAGCATATAGCCAAGGCTAGTCATGCCCACGTTGCAAGGTTGGGCGATCTTGATACGATTCGTCAAAAATTTGGTAGCTACGAAAACGCTAGGCGAATGGTACTTCGTGCCCATCATGCTCTGGCTAAGCACGGCATGGCCGGCAACTCACCAGAGGCGAGAGCAAAACAAATTGGTCTTCAATCTGATCTAGCGGCTTACACAGATCTAATGCAACAAATTGAAGCCATGAGGTCTAGTGTTAAAAGCCCCAACATAGTTGTGTTTGGTTTTTTGGCTATAAGAAACGCCAATCAAGCCAAGAATAGGGCCGTCAGGGCCGAAGTAATGACTAATATCTTAGGCATGGGCTACGGCGGCCTAGTCGGCGAAGTCGCTACTGAGCAAAGAGGCTACAACGGTCTTACGCAGATTAAGGAAAGTAGCCTTCGTTGGTTAAGTACAAGGCTACAAGAGGCATTTAGCCCAGAAAGCGACCAGCGAGCCCGAGAAGAGTGGATAAATGATCACGCTGAACGCTTAGCACGACAAGATTTTAAAGACCCAGATGATCCTGTAAACGCAACGGCACTGGCTAATGCTACACGCAGATATGCCGCCCGCATAACACATATGGTTGATGATGGTATTTTTGGTGGCCGAGTAAAGGGTAGGGCAAAACTTATTGCAAGCTATGCCCGGGGCGTGGCCGAAGACCAAGTTGCGCCTGTTACTGATCCAGACGATGAAGCTGCTGTTGCAGCTAGAGCCAAAGAAGTATCCGCTGCCATAGCACGTTACAAAGCTGAATTTACCAGCATGGCCAAAGAGGACGTGCTTGATATTGACGGCAGGTATCGCAATTGGCTGGCCAAACATTCAGCAACTTTGGCCGCAAATCAGTTGGGCTACGCTGGCCCTGGCGAATCTGCTTATGAGTCATTGGTGCAAAGATATCGCGTACTTATAGAAAAAATGTGCCGTAAAGGTATTCTGCTTACCGAAGGTAGCGCGGCCCAATTTGGCCACGCCATTGTTGATTATGAGTATTTAACACAAGACACATTAAAGCGTAGGGAAGAGTATAAAGCGCTTCAGCGAACAGCACGCACACTGATACTATTGGCTCGAGCCTATTACGGTGCAACTGCCACTCCTGGAACTGCAGTGGCATACGCCAACGCTAGATTAAGGTCTAGAAACCGTATACTTAATCCCGGCAAAGCAGAACGCAAGAGGCAGGACATGCGGGCTATTAGCGCCGTAGCCATGAGTGGCGTTCTTGCTGCTGTGGCTGTATTGTAGTCTTAGTTTTTGCTTTAGGGTGGCGGTATGTGCCGTGACCAGTAAAAATAATGTAGAATAGAAACAAAGTAAGAGGAACCTAAGTATATGTTTCAACTAGATGACAAGTTTTTACAAGATCTTGGCCTTGGCAGTATGCCGGATGACCAAAAGCAAGCATTTCTACAGCACTTATATGAAGAACTAGAGTTGCGTGTGGGTACTCGTTTGTCCGAAGGTATGACAGATGAACAACTAAGCGACTTCGAAAAACTTATTGATGCTAACGACCAACAGGGTGCACTTAGGTGGCTAGAAACCAACCGTCCTAACTACAAACAGGTTGTAGCTGAAGAGCTTGAAAAACTTAGACAAGAGGTTCTTGCAAACCGCGATAGAATTCTTGCCGATCTGCAAGAAGACGCTCAGAACGCAAACGCTGCTCCAGCGACACCTGAACAGGACCCAGCTTTGCAGCAACCTGGCCAATCTCAGCAACCACAGAGTCAAGACCCAACAGAACTCCAAATACACTAAAAGGTAGCCCTACGGGGCTATTTTTTATAGCCGCGTAAAAAGTCAGCGCCATTTACACTGCGGCCACTAGGTGCAATAAGTTGCTGCACTTCTAAAAACGAATCATTTGCGCAAGGTAAGACCAAAGCGCCGTCGCCCGCAGAACTAGCAACGCGGGCTTTTGTTACCACGACTTGCTGGCCAAAAATTTGTGCGCGGCTTTTTGGCCAAGTGGCATAGGCGCGCACTTGTCGCTCTAAAATGTTGGCAGGTAGGGATTGGTCAATCATGCCCTGTTCTTTGGATATCAGTTTGCTAAAAGTTACCTGTGATTCGTCTTGGGGGCGAGGTTTTAGTGAGCCGTCTATTATTGCCGGCAGGTCTTTTACGAGCATTTCGCTGCCTAAACGAACTAGATTTTCGGTTAGTTCTTGTTTGGTTTCATGGCCGGTCAAGGTAACCGTTTGCTGGTCGTAAACTGGGCCAGCATCCATTGCTTTTACTAGTTGCATAAGCGACACGCCAGTTTGTTTTTGACCATCTAAAATTGCCTGTTCAATCGGAGTTGAACCACGGTACTGCGGCAATAGGGAGGGGTGAATATTGATTATGCCGTGTGGGAAAGCTTCTATAACAGATTGGGGAATAAGCTTGCCGTAAGCCGCCAGAACACCAATATCTGCCCCAAGCGCTTTAATGTCATCAATAATGTCCGCTGGTTTTTCGGGCAGTAAAACTGGAATATTATTTTGTTCAGCCACCGTCTGAACTTCTAACTGACGCTCGCTGCGGGTGGTGGCTTGGTGATGGCTGGCAACTACTGCTACAACCTTGTAGCCATGGTCAATTAAGGATTGTAGCAGCGGTGCGCCGTTCGGCTTGTAGCCTGAACTTAGGCGTTCATTTCCAAAGAGAATGATTTTTAAGGATTGATTCATGAGTTACCTTGTTTAGTTTGCCTTTTTCGTCTAGCCGGAAAAACGCGTCCTTGTCTTTAATGTGGTCAATAAAAACTATGCCGTTTGTGTGGTCGATTTCGTGTTGCAGCACCCGGGCTAGAAAGCCTTGGGCTTTAACACGCACCTCGTGACCTTGTTCGTTTAGTGCACGCACGCGAACTTTGCTATGGCGAGGCACTAGACCGTAAATATCGGGGACGCTTAGGCAGCCTTCGTGGTCATAGGTAATTTCGCCTTCGAGCTTTATTATCTCGGGGTTTATGAGCGTCACGAAAGTGCGGTCTTCCTTGTCGTCGAAGTTATGCCGAATTATTACCACGCGCTCTAGTTTGTCGACCTGAACAGCGGCCAGTGCAACGCCAAGTTCATGCGGGCGGCTAGCTTCCCAGTTGAGAGTAGCGGCCTTCATGTTGGCTATAAGCAGTTTTACCGCGTCGTTAACTACATGTACGCGTGTTGAACGCTGCCGCAAATGCTTATTTGGCAGAGCGATAATGTCCTTTTTTGTCATTGTCATTACGAAGCATTATAGACCAACACGGGTATATTTAACAGATGTAAATATCTCACAAAAGGTTGGACGGGTCTAAGTCGAACTGCCAGGGTGTATCTAGGGCTTTGGCAATTTCTACAAGCTGGCTGCGTTGGCGCGATTTTACAACCAATTGCCAGCGGTATTTGCCACCCAAAAATTCGTAAAATGCGGGTGTCGGTCCGAGCACTTCTAGTTCCGGATATGCGCGGCGCAGGGCATTTGCAGTTTTTTTACTGGCATCAACTGCGCCTTTTTCGGTCTTATAAACGCACTGCATCTTAAGTAGGTAGCGGTATGGGGGAAAGCCGAGCAGTTGGCGTCTTTGAATCTCGGCTTTATAAAAACTATCGTAATCTCTAGCAATGGCCGCCGTAATTGCCGGGTGGTCCGGGTTGAAGCTTTGAACCACTACCCGACCAGGGTGGTCTTGGCGGCCCACGCGGCCAATCACCTGGTAAATAAGCTGAAAGGTTCGTTCTTCGGCCTGGAAGTCGGGCATTAGCAGGCCGCTATCAGCCTGCACAACCCCAACAACTGCCAGTTTTGGTAAATCGAAACCTTTGGCTAACATTTGCGTGCCGATTATTATGTCTATTTGGCCGTTGTAGATTTCTTGGTAGCGGTTGTGCGCAGCGTCTTTGGCGGCAGTGTCGGCATCGAACCGGGCAATGCGCGCTTTGGGAAAAAGCTTGGTAAGTTCAGACTCAATAAGTTTTGTGCCAATGCCTTTAAAGGTAATTGTCGGTTCGCGGCAAACTGGACAACTTGGTGGAACGCCTTGATGGTAGCCACAAAGATGGCAGCGTAACTGGTGTTGGTCGGCGTGTAGCGTGATCGGCAGCCGACAGTTGGGACATTCGGCAATCCAGCCACAGTTTTCGCACAGAGTTGTGGGTGCGCTGCCGCGGCGGTTATGAAAAATCAACGCCTGTTTTTGTTGTTGCAGAGCCTGGTCGATATTGGCTATAAGACTGTCGGATAAAAAGCGGTGTTTTGTAAAATTGGCACGCCTGCGTGAATCAATAAGTTCGGTTGTGGCGTCGTTAGAATGATTAGCGGCTTTGGTGAGTTTTAATATTGGGCTGCGGCTGGTTTCGGCTATAAAGTAATCGGTCACGCTTGGTGTGGCGCTGCCGAGTATCAGTTTTGCGTTGTGCAGTTTAGCTAGAACGCTTGCTGCGCGCAGTGCAGAATAGCGGGGTGATTGGTCTTGTTTGTAGCTGGGTTCGTGACATTCGTCGACCACAATTAAGCCGACATTGTTTAGTGGCATGAACAGCGCAGAACGCGGTCCGACAACCACTTGCGGGTCTTTAGCCGTCAAAGCCCTTAACCAAACCTGATGCCGCTGGGCCTCGCTCATGCCCGAATGAGTAAGTAGTAGGTTGTTAAAGTGGTTACTAAATTCTGCCACCAATTGGGGAGTTAATGAGATTTCGGGTACTAGTACTATGCACGAACGGCCGCTCGCTAATTGTTGTTTGGCTGCTTCTATATAGACCTGCGTTTTACCAGAACCAGTCACACCATGTAGTAGGTAGGTGGTGTGACCAGACTTTAGTTGCTCGAGTGCCTGCCTTTGCTCGGTACTGAGTACAATATTTGTTCGTGCTCGTGTGGCTTTTTGGCTAGTTTTTTGTGAGTCGCGACGCACTTTTTGCAGGCCGCTAGGTAGCATTGTCTGCAGAACCACTGCTAGGTGAGTTGCGTAATATTCACCCAGCCAGTGCGCCAAACCTAGAAGTGGCTGGGGCAGGGGTGTATCAGTTAAAATTGCCTGAATAGGCTTTGTTTTAAAGAACGGCGGTTGTTCAAGGCGGCTTATCACAACGCCATTCTTGTGGGTCTTACCCAGCGAAACTCGCACTAAGCTACCTATTTTAAGCGGCGTATCGCTATGGTAGGTGAAAACGTTTTCGTTAGCCCTGGCCACTGCTGCTGGCGCTACCTGGTAAAAGTACCTCATATAGCTACTATACTTTATGGCGGTAGGTAAAAGCACATGCGCCTGCTAAACTTTAAGCATATGTATTTTCATTCTAGAAGTGAGGCGGGTGAAAAATTGGCCGACGAACTAATGCCGTATCGCTACGAAAACTGTGTGGTTGCTGCCTTGAACTACGATAGCCTTCTTACTGCCGAACCAATTGCCGCACGACTACACTGCCTGCTGGGGCTTTTTTTGACAGAAGATATAGATATGCCGGGCGAGAACATGAGCGTTGGCACGGTTAATCAAGCTGGTGGATTTTTATATAACCGTAGTCTTAGCGAGGGCGAACGCGACGATTACTACAGCGAATTCCATGGCTACATAGACGACCAAAAACGCGAAAAAACAGAACGCATAAATCGTTTGCTGGCCGACGGTGGCGCAATAAATGCCGAAATGTTGCGCGAGCATGTAGTTATATTGGTGTCAGACGGTCTTAAGGATCCATCGGGTTTAGACTCGGCTGTTGAGTTTATGAAGCCGATAAAAATAAAACGGTTAATAGTTGCTACGCCAATTGCCTCTATTGCGTCAGTTGACCGTATGCACATTTTGGCCGACGAACTACATTGTTTGGGGGTTACCGACAACTACCTAGACACTAATCATTATTATGATGAAAACGTTCATATAACCAACGAACAAGCAATAGAAAAGGTGCGCAATATTGTGCTTAGATGGCGTTAGGGTCGTTGTCATTTGTGGTTGAGCGGTGTAGAATTATTATCAACGACTGGAGTAAATTAAGCGAGGCCGGGGATAATGCTAGACGTATTTATAACATCTAGGGTGCGACGGAAAATAATTGTGGTGTACGCAAAGTACCCAGATTTTCGCACACACGTACGTGGACTTGCCAAGCTTATCAAAGAAGATCCGGGCAACATTCAACGCGAACTTAAGCGGCTAGAAAAAGTTGGTTTCTTGCATTCCGAAAAGCAAGGCAACACTAAAATTTACTCGACCAATAAGCAGTTTGTAATCTTTAAAGAGCTGCAGGGCATTGTTATAAAATCGCAACAATCCAACCAAAGAGCTAAGCGCGAAGCCTAGTGCTTTGCTGCTAGAATGTTGGCATGACGGGGGTTATTGAACAGCTTTTGGCGTCGCGCGGTTTAACTGAACTGGCTTTGCGGCAGGCTTTCTTTTCTCCCGACTACGAGCAAAGCAAACATGATCCTTTTTTGCTGCCCGATATGTCCAAGGCGGTTGACCGCTTACTAAAAGCCAAGCAAAAAGGCGAATTGGTTTATATATATGGCGACTACGACATTGATGGTCTAACGGCTACAACATTGCTTTTAGAAGCGTTCGAAGCCTTTGGTATTAAAGCCAAAGCGTTTATACCTAACCGGTTTACAGATGGCTATGGACTAAGCAAGGCGGCGATGCGCCTGTTGGCCGAACGTAAGGCCAAGCTTGTTGTAACGGTCGATTGTGGCAGCCTTAGTCACGGTGAAATTGAGCTGGCTAATCAGCTTGGCATGGATGTAATCGTGACTGACCACCACACCGTTGCCGATACTATGCCTTCGGCCGTAGCCACAATTAACCCTAAGCGTACCGATCATAAATATCCATTTATCGACTTAGCGGGTGTGGGGGTGGCTTTTAAATTGGTGCAAGCTTTGCAGCAAAAAACCGATGGTTTGCCACTAGGCCAAGAAAAATGGCTGCTCGATTTGGTGGCTTTGGGTACAGTTTGCGATGTGGTTCAGCTGCTCGATGAAAACCGCACCAATGTTTTTTGGGGGTTGCGGGTTATGTCCAAAACTCGTCGCCATGGCATAAAAGCCCTGGCTCATGTGGCGGGCTTGGAACTCGATAAGGTAAATGCCCGAAGCTTGGGCTTTGTGCTAGGGCCACACCTTAATGCTGCCGGTCGAATAGAAACGGCCCAGCTTAGCCTAGACCTTTTGGTGGCCACTGATCCGCTTAAAGCCGTAGAGGTTGCCTACAAATTGCGCGAACTTAATCTTGCTCGTCGTTCTGACCAGCAAAGCATAGCTAAACAAGCTATGGAGCAGGCCGAGCAGTTTGCTGCCGACAAAGTATTGGTACTTTCCCACCCCGATTGGTCGCATGGCATTATTGGAATTGTAGCCGCCAAAGTCCAGGAGTCTTTATATAAGCCAACTTTTGTATTGCAAGAGCTAGGCGAGCAAAGCAAGGGCAGCGCCCGTAGTTTTGGTGACTTTAGTGCGGTAGATGCAATTCGTTCTGCCGACCCGCTAATTATTAAAGGTGGCGGTCACAAGTTTGCGGCCGGAGTAACTTTAAAAACCACTAACATACCAGCTTTTCGAAAGGCATTAAACGACTTTTATTTAAAACAAAATTTGCAAGGGCAGTCTAGTTATTTTGAACCCAAAGCCGACGTTACCGTAGGTGACCTGGGTGAATTAACAGATGAAGTGGTGCAGGTGGTTCGCCAGCTTGAGCCTTATGGCCACGGTAATCCAGAACCAGTTTTTTACTTGCCGCGAGCAATAATTAGCCGCCGGCAACTTTTAGGCAAAGATTCTACGCATTTAAAGCTAGACGCCACCGACTCCAACGGTAAACTTTGGCAGTTCATAGGCTTTGGTATGGCTGAAAAATACAAGTTTAATGTGGGTGATGAAGTGTGCATGTGGTTTAAGTTAATCGAAAACGAATGGAGGGGTGTACGCAGGCTAGAGGGTCAAATTGTAAAAATAAGCGACTACGTTTAGCTTAACACTTGCTTTGTCGCCTCTGTTCTGGTAGAGTTTACACGTATGATTCAAGTAACTCGTAAAGACACCGCCGAGGCCAACGAAAACCTTATTCGTAGGTTCAATCGCAAGGTCCAGCAATCTGGCATTCTTGCTCGCGTTAAAGAACTTCAGTTCTTCGCCAAGCCAATTAGCAAACTAGAGCGCCGCAAGCGCGCTATTGTCCGTAAAGCCCGTAAAGCCGACAAACTCAAGCGAATGCGTTTGGGTCAGCGCTAATGGCCTTAAAAGTAACACTCGAACAAGACATTAAGACAGCTCTATTAGCAGGCGACAAATCCAAAGCCGAAGTTTTGAAGTTACTTAAAAGCGCTATTTTATACGAAGAAGTTGCGCTTAAGCTGCGCGAACAAGGTTTAAGCGACGAGCAGATTATTATGGTGTTCGCCCGCGAAGCTAAGAAGCGTACCGAAAGCGCCGATCTATACAAAAATGCCGGCGACAACGACCGTGCCAACGTAGAAATGGCGGAAAAAACAATTATCGACGCCTACCTACCTAGCCAGCTAAATGATGACGAGCTCAAAAAAGTAGTTGATGATGCCATGGCTGACCTTGGCGCCGATGCTCAAATGGGTCAGGTTATAGGTGCAGTGCGCGCAAAAGTTGGTGCAGGTGCCGATGGTGCCCGAATCGCGGCAGCCGTAAAAGCAAAACTTAGCATTTAAACGGGGGCGGTATGGTAATAATATTTGGAGCACCTGGCGCAGGCAAAAGCTTGCAAGGCCAAATGCTAGCCGCGCGTTATGGTTGGCGATGGCTGTCGGCCGGCCAAATGCTACGCGATACAAAAGACCCAGACATTATCAAACAAATGAGTACTGGTGGTTTAGTAGACGACGATCTTGCAAATAAGCTGGTGGCCGACGCATTAAAACAATCGGGTGATGTAGAGCATGTTGTTTTAGACGGCTTTCCGCGCGAACTGTCGCAAGCTAAATGGCTTGTCGAAAACCAACCTCACGGCAAGCGGTCAATAAGCCTGGTTATTGTTTTAGAGGTTCCGGCCGACGAAATAATCAGACGTCTGCAGCTTAGGGGCAGACCCGATGACGGTCCAACTACCGCCAAGGAACGCCTTAATGTTTATGAGCAAAAAATAACTCCAGTTGTGGATTATTTCAAACAGCAAAATGTGCCGGTAGTGCATGTTGGAGGTACGGGTACGGTAGGTGACGTCTATGGACGTATAGAATCGGAGCTAAAAACGTGGCGATTACTGTAAAAACCGCCGACGAAATTGATGCCATGCGTCAAAGCGGACGAATCTTGGCGCACATACTTAACGTTATGCGCTTAAAATGCAAAGCCGGCCTTACTCCAAAAGATATGTCGGCAATTGCTAAGGCCGAATTAAAACTAGCTGGTGCAAAGTCAACATTTTTGGGTTACGGTGCTAACCCATTTCCAGATGTAATATGCATTTCGGTCAACAACCAAGTGCAGCATAGCATTCCAAACTCACGGCCATTTCAGCCAGGCGATGTAGTTAATTTTGATTTTGGTGTTACATATAAAGGAATGATTACCGACGCTGGTATTACCGTTTGCGTTGGCGATAAATTTACACCAGACACTAAACGGCTAATCGATGGAACACACCAAGCTTTGTATGACGGGCTTAAACAAATCAAAGATGGCTGCCGAGTTGGTGATATTTCAGCAGCAATCGAACGTACCCTTAGGCAACACAGGCTTGGTATTGTGCGCGAGCTTGTTGGTCATGGTGTAGGTCATGAACTACACGAAGATCCTGAAGTTCCGAACTACGGCATTGCCGGAACTGGCCCGGTATTGCGCGCCGGCATGACTATTGCCGTAGAACCAATAACCACACTTGGCAGCCCTTCAATAATGGAAGATCACGATGGCTGGACTCTTGTAACAGTAGATGGTACAGATTCCGCGCAGTTTGAGCACACCGTGCTAGTTACAAAAGATGGTTACGAAATTCTGACCCTTGCCGACGAGCAATAAATCACGTTGTTAGTTGCGCGCCAAAAGGCATAAACGATATACTGTTTTATATGCAACAAGATGGGTCTAAATACGCAGTGGGTATTGATGTTGGTACAACGAATGTTCGTTGTGTGATAGGCCACTTAGACGGTACAGGCGCCGGAGCTACGATTGTGGGTGTGGGTACAGCGTCAAACACTGGAATGCGCAAAGGTGTTGTGGTGAACATAGTCAACACTGCCAAAGCTATAGATAAAGCTTTCGAAGAAGCCGAGCGCATGTCTGGTCACCAGATTCATGGTGCCTCGGTCAGCATAAATGGTTCGCATATTGTGGCCATGAATTCTAAAGGTGTTGTGGCTGTAAACGCCCAAAGTCAGGAAATTACCGAAGAAGACGTAGCGCGTGCAGGGCAGGCGGCAACTGTAGTTCAACTGCCGGCTAACCGCGAAATACTGCAGGTGACTCCTCGCAGCTATAAATTAGACGATCAAGAAAACATTAAAGATCCTTTGGGCATGAGTGGGGTAAGGCTAGAAGTCGACGCTCATGTTATTACAGCGCTAAGCCCAAACATTAAAAACCTGCTTAAAAGCTTAGAAATGGCTCAGACCGATGCGCACCACATAATGGTCGCTGGTTTAGCAGCTGCCAAGGCTGTGGTTACTCCTCAACAGATGGAAAACGGCGTGGTTATTATAGATGTTGGCGGTACTACAACTAACATTGTGGTGTTCGAAGAAGGTGATTTGCAGCATGTTGCGGTATTGCCAATGGGTAGCGTGAACATTACCAATGACCTGGCTATTGGGTTGCGCACTGATCTAGATGTAGCCGAGGCCATAAAGCTCAAACACTCATCTGCTACTGGCCAAACAGGCAAAGATAAGGCCAAAGTTGTCGAATACAAGCATGGCAACGAAACCCTAAGCTTTAACGTTAAAGATATAGAAATGATCGTCGAAGCTCGTCTAGACGATATTTTTGAACTTGTCGACAAAGAACTTAAAAGCATAGATCGGTCGGGAAAGTTACCGGGTGGAGCAGTACTCACTGGTGGAGGTGCCAACCTTGTACACCTAGCTGATTATGCCAAGCAAAAACTGCGTTTGCCTGTGCGAGTCGCTCACGTCAGTGGCATTAGCGGTGTTAGCGAAAGTGTGGCTAAGCCAGAATTCGCCACAGCCCTTGGTTTAATGCTTACTGATTTTGAAAGCCAAGTACATAGTCAAAAAACTGGTCCTGGCAGCAAGGCTTTCGAGGGCGGCAGCCGAATGTTCGGCAAGTTGTTCAACTCGGCCGGTGACTTCTTTAAGAAATTCAAAGCCTAGCAATTTTTTTATTCATAAAACCGCGTAGGCCAAGGGCCTGAATAAATGTTTGTTGTGCTGGCCTTGGCCATGTATACTTAATGTGAACAACGGGGGATAAAAACAACATGCCAGAAGTTAAGCCAGCTGATATTCAAACATTTGCCACTATTAAGGTGGTTGGAGTTGGTGGCGCCGGTGGCGCGGCCGTTAATCGTATGGCCGACTCTGGCCTGCTGGGTGTGCAGTTTATAGCTGTTAACACCGATGCTCAGGCTTTGCATAACTCCAAAGCGGGCGTAAAAATACACATTGGCAAAGACACTACCCGAGGTCTTGGTGCTGGTGCCGACCCAGCTGTTGGTCAAAAAGCCGCTGATGAGTCACGCGAAGATATCAAAAAAGCCCTGCAAGGTGCAGACTTACTGTTTGTCGCTCTTGGCGCCGGTGGTGGTACTGGTAGCGGTGCTGGTCCAGTTGTGGCCGAAGTGGCACGCGAACTTGGCATATTAACTGTTGGTGTGGTCACTAAGCCATTCAGTTTCGAAGGCGAAAAGCGCCGTCAAAATGCCGAATGGGCTATTACCAAACTTGGGCAGCATGTTGACACGCTTATTACCATTCCTAACGACAGGCTACTGCAAACAATCGACCGTCGCACTCCACTGCTCGAAACCTTCAAAATTGCCGACGATGTATTGCGTCAAGGTGTACAAGGTATTTCAGAGCTTATTACCGAACATGGCCTGATTAACCTAGACTTTGCCGATGTTAAAACAATAATGCAAAACGCCGGATCGGCCCTTATGGGTATTGGCCGTGCCAGTGGCGAAAACCGCGCTGTTATGGCCGCTCAACAAGCGATTGAGTCGCCGCTACTCGAAGTTTCGATTGATGGCGCTCGCGGCGTGCTATTCAACATTACTGGTGGGTACGACATGAGCATGCATGAAATCAACGAAGCTGCTGAGGTCATTACTAATGCTGTTGCACCCGACGCCAATATTATATTTGGTGCTACCCTTAAGCCCGAAATGGACGATGAACTGATCATCACTGTAATTGCTACCGGATTCGACTCGGCCTATTTCCGCGAAAAAGCCGGCGCAATGGCGCACCCCGATACGTCTACACCGGCCCAACAAGACGAAGACGCCGATGACCAAGCTCACGTAACTAAGGACGAAGACATAGCTAAAATCGATATGGATCTTGAAGAAAAGAAAAACGAAGACCACTTCAACGACAAAGATGACGAGCCAACCAACATTTGGAACTACGATGATGATAACAGCAGTGACATGCCATCGTTCCTGAAGCGCAAAAAAAAGAAAGACGAATAAGCCCTTTATGCCGCGGCAGGTAGTTATTGCCTTGGTTCTTAATGACCAACGCGACGTTCTTGTTATTGAAAGAACCAAGCCTGTTGCAGACCAGGTGCTTCTTAAGTGGGCGTTTCCGGGTGGCGGACTCGAAGGCGACGAAACTCCTGATGCTGGTGTGATTCGAGAAGTCCTAGAAGAAACTGGCTACGCAATTAAAAATCCAAAACATTTAAGCACTCGAAGACACTTAAACGATGACGTTGATCTTCATTACTACGAAGCAGAATTAGAGCATGGCCAACAAGCAGATATAAGCTCTATTGAAGAAGTGGGCCAGGTCCGCTGGATAAAACTTGATAGTTTAGACAAAATATTCACACCTGATCTAATAAATTGGCTTAAGAGTGACCCAGCGGTAGCTGATTTACTTGGCCTTAACTAGCACCTATACGCCATATGTTGTGTTTAAAACTATTGCATGCCTGCTATATGTGGGGCTATGCTAATACTTAGCTGCGCTAGCGGAGGGAAGTAGCGTAGAGCCAACCACTAATAGAAGGTGTTAACAGTGAAGTGTCCACAATGCCAGCACGAAGAAAGTAAGGTTATTGAGTCGCGCGATGTCGCATCGGGTGAAAGTATTAGGCGTCGGCGCGAATGCTTGAACTGCCAACACCGATACACAACCTACGAACGACTAGAACGACCGGCTGTTGCCGTAATCAAAAAAGACGGTACGCGCCAAATGTACTCGCGCGAAAAGTTAGTTTCGGGTTTGCAAAAAGCCTGCGAAAAAACCACCATCACTAGCGAAGAATTTGAACGGCTTGTCGGTAAAATAGAAAACGCAATTTACGACCAGGCAGATGGTCAAATTGGTACCGAGCAAATTGGCAGCATTGTAATGGAAGCGTTAGCCGACACCAACCAGGTGGCTTACGTGCGTTTCGCAAGCGTTTATCGCAACTTCACTGACATCGAAAGTTTTGAGCGTGAACTGTCGCGCATAAAACAGCGCATTAGTCGCTAAAGCTTATTGCAAAGCGCGGGCGGTTGGTGTAAAACTAAAAATAATTAGCATTTGCTAGGGGCAGAGGTGACCCTTGCAAAAGGCGAATAAAATAAAAAAATCAAAAATTTAAGGAGGGGTTTTATTATGGCGGACATTACTGCCACACTGGCGCTGGGGCGATTCTTTACTAAGCAGGGTGTGCACCCATACGATGATCTTAAATGGGTTAAACGCGATTCACTTATTTCTAATCCAGTAAGCGGCAAGGCTGTATTCGAGCAAAAAGGGGTAGAGTTCCCCGAAGATTGGTCAATGAACGCCGTTAATATTGTGGCCCAAAAATATTTTTGGGGTACTCCTGGCACGGCCGAACGCGAAACGTCTGTACGCCAACTTATCGACCGTGTGGCCGACACTATTACCAAGCACGGATACGAGCAGGGTTATTTTGTAGACGAAGCCGAAGCAGATGTTTTTAACGAAGAACTAAAGGCCATTTTGGTAACTCAGCGGGCAGCTTTTAACAGCCCAGTTTGGTTTAATATTGGTGCGCCTGGTCGCGCTCAGCAAGCCAGTGCGTGTTTTATCTTAAAGGTAGAAGACACTTTGCCTTCTATAATGAACTGGTTGCGTGAAGAAGCCCTGATTTTTAAAGGTGGTTCGGGCGCGGGGGTTAATATTAGCAGTTTACGCTCTAGCCACGAAAAACTAAGCGGCAGCGGGGGTAAATCGTCGGGCCCAGTCAGCTTTATGCGTGGCGCCGATACAGTTGCGGGCATGATAAAAAGTGGCGGTAAAACTCGTCGTGCCGCCAAAATGGTTATTCTAAACATTGATCATCCAGATATTGAAGAATTTATTGAATGTAAGGCGCGCGAAGAACTTAAGGCTCATGCCTTGCAAGACCTTGGGTTCGAAATGGGCTTGGATGGCCGCGATTCTATTAGCATTCAGTACCAAAACGCCAATAATTCGGTACGCGTAACAGATGACTTTATGCGCGCTGTCGAAGAAGACCGCGACTGGGACTTGGTTGGTGTTAAAGAAAAAAAGGTTTTCAAAACGCTTAAAGCTCGCGACGTATGGCGCCAAATTGCCGAAGCATCGTGGAAGTGTGCAGACCCGGGTGTGCAGTTTGATACCGTAATTAACGACTGGCACACAACGCCAAATGCCGGCCGCATTAATGGCAGTAACCCTTGTAGTGAATACATGCACTTGGATAACTCGCCATGCAATTTAGCCAGCATCAACCTGCTTAAATTCCTAAAGAAAGACGGCTCGTTCGATGTTGCGGCCTACAAGCACACCGTCGAAACTATGATTCTTGCCCAAGAGATATTGGTCGGCTACTCCGAATATCCAACCGAAGCTATAGACAAAAACGCCCGAGCCTACCGCGAACTTGGCCTGGGTTACGCCAACCTGGGTGCTTTATTAATGACCCAGGGCATTCCATACGACAGCGAAGAAGGTCGTGCGCAAGCCGCCGCCCTGACAGCCGTTATGACCGGCCACGCTTACGCAACTAGCGCCAAAATTGCCAAGCGTGTTGGGCCGTTCGATGGCTACGAAAAAGACAAACTTGGCATGAACCGCGTGTTGCGCAAACACCGCGCCGCTGTTGACGAAATCGACGCCAGCCTAGTTAGCGAAGAACTGCTAAGCGCCGCCGCCACAACCTGGGACGAAGCCGTTGCGCTAGGCGAAAAATACGGCGTACGCAACAGCCAAGCCACGCTACTTGCTCCAACCGGCACCATCGCTTTTATGATGGACTGCGACACTACCGGTATTGAGCCCGACTTCGCTCCTGTTAAATACAAAACGTTGGTGGGCGGGGGCTCTATGGTAATTGTTAACGCTGCTGTGCCTAACGCGCTTAGAAACTTAGGCTACAGCGAAGAGCAAATAACCGATATAACTACCTATACGCTCGAAAACAGTAAAATTGTGGGCGCACCGCACCTTAAGGTCGAACACCTAGACGTGTTTGCTTGTGCTGTGGGTGACAATGCCATTCACTACTTGGGCCACGTTAAAATGATGGCTGCCGTGCAACCATTCCTGTCAGGCGCGATCAGCAAAACTGTTAACATGCCCGAAACCGTAACCGTTGAAGATGTCGAGCAGTTGCACATGGATGCTTGGCGCATGGGCATAAAGGCCATCGCTATTTACCGCGATAACTGCAAGGCATGGCAGCCACTAAGCGTGAACAAAAAGAAAGACGAAGAATCAGATAAATCTGAACAGCCCGGTCTACAAGTAGCTGTTAAAGCCGGTGCAATTAAACGCGAACTGCCACGTACCCGCAAGGGCCGCACCTACGAGTTCCATGTTGCCGACACCAAAGGCTTCTTTACGGTTGGCGAATACGAAGATGGCACGCCCGGTGAACTGTTTATTAACGTCGCCAAACAAGGCTCTACGCTAGGCGGCATAATGGACAGCTTTGCAATCAGCGTGAGCCACGGCTTGCAATATGGTGTTCCGCTAAAAAGCTACGTAAAAAGCATGGCTAGCATGAGCTTCGCACCGGCAGGCATGACCGATGACCCAGAAATCCAAACAGCCACCAGCCTAACCGACTATATGTTTAGACGCATGGCCATGGACTACCTAAGCTTTGACGATAGGGTAGAGCTGGGTCTAGCTAGTTTCGACGACGCAGCAATGCACGAAGATCAAGCAAGCTTGCTAACCGAAGCTTCAGAAGCAAGTGACGAGCCAAAAGATCAGGCTGCTCCGCAACAATCAGCAAAACCAGTTGCTAGCAGTCGAAAGGGTGTTGAATCGTCGCCGTTATGCGCATCGTGCGGCAATTCCACTCAACGTTCTGGTAACTGCTTTGTCTGCACGGTATGTGGTAGTACCAGTGGTTGCAGCTAGGAGATGCTCGGGCGCGATGACGCTCTTTTGGGCTATGCCAATCTTTTTAAGTGCTCGATAATTTCAGTGCTGGAACGCTTTGGTTGATTGATGTCACGGTCGCCAATGACCACCTTAGTTTTTGGGCGGTAATCTTGCAGCTGCTTCCAAAAAGGGTTAGTCGAGTAAAAAACATCAGGCTGCAAGGCATCGATCACCATCTTATACATGGGGTCGATGCCTGGGGTAAGGGCTACGTGCGGTGCAATAAACGTAAAGTCCACGCCTTTTACTGCATCTACCATAAGTGCGCGGTCTTCTTGGGGTAGTACTGGGCGTTGGTCGCCTTTACCTATGCGAACACGCTCGTCACTTTTTACCATTGCTACCACAATGTCGCCATATTTTGCCAAGCTTTGCAGATACAGCACGTGGCCATAGTGTAAAAAATCGAACACACCACTACCAAGCACAATTTTTTTGTCTTTATATAATTCACGCAGCGCAGGAAGATTTTTAAGTGTAATAATCATGGTGGCAATTTTAATGCTAGACTTAACTATATGAAAGCGTTGCTGCTATATCGCCCTAATTCTGAACATTCAGGTATGGTCGAAGACTACATTCGTGATTTTAAAATGCAGACTGGTAAAACGCTGCCAACAATGGACGTTGATTCGCCCGAAGGCGTAGCGTTTTGCCAGGCGCATGAAATTATGGAGTACCCGGCTATCATTGTGACCGATGATAACGGCGCTGAACAAAACCGGTGGTCGGGCGCGCAGCTGCCATTATTTGGTGAAGTCAGTTATTACGTTGGTGACAGTCGCGTTTAGCTTGATAATGTGGCCACGTAAGAGTAAAATCAGTCTGAATACGTTTTTGCAGTGCGCAAAATTAGCGGCTATCAACCGTGAAGTATTGGGAAGAAATTAGCACAAGCTAAAACTAGAACCCACGGCGGGCCCGAAATCGCCCATGAACTAAGCGCCAAAAAGAGTCATTTCTTTTGGAAACCGGATGGTACCGTCCCTAAGGGGATTCCGGTGATCTAAAAGAAGTGACTTTTTTATAACCCTTCAATAATGCTAAGGGCAAAGGAGACAAACCATGGCAGACAAATCACAATTTGCAAAAACCGAAGAGACTATGCTGGCGACCTGGGAAAAAGAAAAGACCTTCGAAAAAAGCATAGAACAACGCAAAGGCAAAGAAACCTTTAGTTTTTACGACGGCCCACCGTTTGCTAACGGCTTGCCTCACTTTGGTCACAGCCTAGTTACCAGCATTAAAGACTCGGTGCTTCGCTACAAAACCATGCGGGGCTATTACGTACCAAGGCGCAATGGTTGGGACTGTCATGGTTTGCCCGTAGAATTTGCGATCGAAAAAGAATTTGGTATTAGCGGCAAAAAACAGATTACCGAACTTGGAATAGACAAGTTTAACGCCGCCTGCCGTGATTCTATATTTAAGTACAAAGGTGAGTGGGAACGCTTGCTAAAGCGGCTTGGCCGCTGGAGTGAATACGACAACTATTACGCAACTGTAGATAAAAACTACACCGAAAGCGTTTGGTGGGCTCTGAGTCAGATTAACCAAAAAGGTTTGCTGTACAAGGGCTATAAATCGACACCGTACTGCCCCCGCTGCGAAACACCACTAAGTAATTTCGAGGTCAACGACGGCTACAAAGATAACGTGCCCGACCCAAGCCTATTTGTAAAATTCAAGCTGGTCGGTGAAGACGCCTACATGCTAGGGTGGACAACCACACCGTGGTCTCTACCAGGCAACGCCGCAATAGCCGTCAACCCTGACGAACAGTATGTTTATGCCCAACTTAACGACGAGCAAGGTAAGGGTGAAACATTAGTTTTGGCCAAAAAACGCCTAGCCGTGCTAAAAGATGAAAGCAGCTACACAATACTTAATGAGGTAAGCGGACAAGATCTTGTTGGCAAAACCTACGAGCCGCTTTTTGCCTTAAAAGACCTGCAAAAATACGAAGGCCGCGAAAACTTGTATAAAATCTGGCCGGCAAATTTTGTCAGCATCGAAGACGGCACTGGCGTGCTGCATGTAGCACCGGCATTTGGCGAAGACGACCTAACGCTGGGCCAAGAAAATAACATACCAGTGTTTACTACTGTTGACCCAAGCGGAAAGCTTGTGGGCGGCATTGGTTTTGACGAAATCGAAGGCAAGTTCTTTAAAGGCGCCGACCGTCTAATAATTGACCATCTTACCCAAAAAGGCATGGTGTTTGCAGCCGAAACCATGGAACACACATATCCATTCTGCTGGCGCTGTGAAACACCACTTATGTACTATGCGATCACCAGCTGGTTTATCCGTGTGTCAGAAATACGCGAACAACTGCTTAAAACTGCCGAATCTATTAACTGGACTCCGGCTAATATTAAAAATGGCCGCTTTGGTAAATGGCTAGAAGGCGCACGCGATTGGTCAATCAGCCGCAATCGTTATTGGGGTGCACCACTACCAGTTTGGGTAAACGAAAAAGACCCAAATGACTATATAGTGGTCGGCAGCATAGAAGAGCTAAAGCAGCTTGCGGGCGATAAGGCGGATCTTGAAGATTTGCATCGCCCGTATATAGACGAAATTACTTTTACAAAAGACGGCAAAAATTACAAACGAACCGAAGAAGTGCTAGATTGTTGGTTTGAATCTGGCTGCATGAGTATTGGTCAACAGCATTACCCATTCGAAAACAAAGATACTTTAGCAGATACATTCCCAGCCGACTTCATAATCGAAGGCTTAGACCAAACCAGACTTTGGTTTTACGTGCAGCACGTTGTAAACACCGTGCTATTCAACAAACCCGCCTTCAAAAACGTAATTGCCAACGGCATGATAATGGCGGCTGACGGCCAAAAACTAAGCAAGCGCCTAAAAAACTACCCGCCTGTCGAAGAAGTTTTTGACAGCGAAGGCGCCGATAGCCTACGTTTATACCTGCTTTCTAACACCCAGGTTACACAGGGTGCGGACTACATGCGCTTTAACCGCGATGGCATGAAAGACCTAAACCGCAACGTGCTTGGTACATTGCAAAACAGCTTTAAATTCTTCAAAATGTACGCCGACATCGATGGCTGGAAGCCTGCTAAAACGCTAACCGAACCAAAAAGTACTAACGTACTCGACACCTGGATGCTGGCGCGTTTGAACCAAACCATAGCCGAAACTACTAAGCAAGCCGACAATTACAAGCTTGCGCATGCTGTCGTGCCCATATTCGAGCTAATCGACGACATGTCCAACTGGTTTATCCGCCGTTCACGTCGCCGCTTCTGGAAGAGCGAAGACGACAGCGACAAAACCCAAGCTTACCAGGTTCTGCATTACGTATTAGGGCGCACAATGCAATTGCTAGCTCCATGGGCGCCGTTTATCAGTGATGACACGTGGCGGCAACTAATGGCTGGCACAAACGAACCAACGTCGGTTCACCTCAGTGACTGGCCAGAAGCCGGCAAGGTCAGCAAGGTGGAGTTGGACCAAATGCAGCTTGCGCGAAGTATCATAAATGACGCCCTTGCTCAGCGTGCTCAAGAAAAGATAAAAGTCAGACAGCCGCTAGCTAGCCTAAGCTATTGGTCTAAAGAACGGCTAAGCCCGGCGCTTGAAACAGTTATCGCAGATGAGGTGAATGTTAAACATATCGATTATGAGAACAAATCTCGAAAAGTAGACGATAAAGATGTCACTGGAAATATGTTTACAGTCGTTTTAGTGACCGAGTTAGACGATGACCTTAGAGCCGAAGGCACAATGCGCGAAATAGTGCGCACCGTTCAAAATCTGCGCAAAACTAGCGGATTAAATGTCGAAGACCGAATTGTATTACACATTTCTAGCAAAGACCCACAAGTTCAAAAAGCAGTTGCCGATTACGGTGATGTAATAAAAACCGAAACCCTAGCAACAGAGCTGGCCGACAAGCCTCAACAGCACAAATTAGATACAAATGTGGATGGGGCAGAAGTCCACATGTCTTTGCAAAAAGCATAGTTTATACTTAAGTTGACGTAAGCGCATTATTGTGCTAATGTTTTAAGTATCAACAAATAAAACAAACATATGGCATTCAAACTCTTTTCAAAACCAATGCGACTACAACCAGTCACTGTCGAAGAAAACGACGAGCTGATCCAGGCTATAAACGAAGACCCACTTGGTAACGGCGATGTTTTTAACCTGCAAGAAGAACTTGATCCTGAAAATCTAAACAAGTTTTTAGATGCTGCATTAAAAGATGCCGCTAGCGAAAACGCCAAAAGCCAAGGCAAAGTGTTTACAAGCTAAGGTACATCTGTTAAAATTGCCCCAAGTATGAAAGCAATTATTCGTGTTGGCGGCAAGCAATATATTGTCACCGAAAAACAAACCCTACTTGTTGACTTACAAGGCGATTCTAAGGATCTAGACCTTGAACCTTTAATGGTGTTCGACGACAAAGAAGCTAAAGTTGGCACCCCAGTAGTTAAGGGCGCTAGCGTAAAAGTAAAAATCTTAGAAGCCGAAGTCAAAGGCGAAAAGCTACAAATTGCCAAGTTCGAAGCTAAAAAACGCGTTAAAAAAATTACCGGTCATCGCCAAAAGCACACCAAAATCGAAGTTACAAAAATAACAGCGTAAGAATAATTAGCAACACCTGAACTTGGCGTAAAAAGCGCCAAGTTTTTTATTTAAGGAAAATTATGAACTCAATATATTCTGAATGTCCGCACAGGACAGAATGTTTTTACCGGGCATTGCAGGCGGGGCAAGCCGCAGTTGGTTTAAGTTTTATGAACTCAGAAGTTTGCAGCGTAGACCCTGGCGACGTCACAGATTCACCGAACGAATTTACAGACATTGTTGGCAAGGCTCGCTTTGCTGCAGCCGCAATTCTTTTAACTGGGCTTGATGAGGTGGCCCAGCGGCTTAATGCGGGCCAGCCTAGTGATTGTGCGACACCCGAAGCTTGTCCCACGCTACTAGCCCATAAAAGAATAGTGCAATAGGCCGACCGCTACCTGTTTTCACGCCTAGGGCTGTGCTATAATTAGCTCAGTTTTAGAGAGAGGGTACTTATAAAACAGCAATGGCTGGTGTGATTATTGCCGTTACAAACCAAAAGGGTGGCGTTGGCAAAACGACCACCGCTATTAATGTTGCTTATAATATTGCTAAGGCTAAAAAGTCGGTTTTACTGGTAGATTTTGACCCCCAGGGAAACGCAACCAGCGGCTTAGGCATAGATAAACGAACGCTCGAACACACGGTGATCGATGTGCTAGACGGCCAAAAAAATATAGGTGACTGCGTGTTGCCTACCAAGTATGCTAATTTACACCTGTTGCCTTCCACACCCGAACTGGCTAATGCCGAAGTCGAACTGGCTAATGCCGAGCACAAGTTTACTCGTTTAAAGCAGGCATTAGATCGCAACGCCTACGATTATGTAATTATCGATTGCCCCCCTAGCCTAAGTTTGCTAACGGTAAATTCACTAATTGCTGCAAAGTATGTGCTTTTACCGGTGCAGGCGGAGTTTTACGCGCTTGAAGGCTTAGGCCAATTACTTGAGACCATGAAGTTAGTGCGCAAGGTTAATCCGCACCTAGAGCTTTTGGGCGTGGTTGTAACCATGATGAATAGCCGAACGACCCTATCTAACCAGGTGCATTTGGAAGTGCTAAAACACTTTCCGGGCAAAGTTTTTGCAACCGTTATTCCGCGCAATGTAAGGTTGGCTGAGGCGCCTAGCCATGGTCTGCCGGTGGGCGCATACGATCGTTGGAGTAAGGGTGCCCGCGCCTACAAAACGCTGGCAAAGGAGGTGATGAGTCGTGCCAAGAGCAAGTAAGCAAAAACACGGTTTAGGCCGCGGGTTCGAGTCACTGATACCAACGCAGTTACTCGAAGAAGAGTTTGATCCAACAAGTGAACAAGATGAAAAAATTAGCGAGCTGCGGGTAATTAGGCTCGAGGATATAACACCAAATCCTCACCAGCCACGCAGACACTTTGACCCAGTAGCGCTCGATGAACTAACGGTGTCAATTAAACAACACGGCGTGATGCAGCCAATTGTAGTTACTCGCAAACCTAAGGGCGGCTACGAACTGGTGGCTGGTGAACGTCGCTGGCGCGCTAGTAAAATGGCCGGGCAGACCGACATACCGGCAATTGTACGCACCTTTAGCGACCAACAAAAACTTGGCCTAGCAGTTATCGAAAACCTACAGCGTGAAGACCTTAACCCGCTAGAAATCGCAACAGCCTACCTAAAGCTGCACCAGCAGTTCAACATGACCTACGATGAAATTGGCCGGCACGTAGGTGGTAAAGCGATCAGCACAATAAGCAATAGCATGCGCATGCTTAGCCTGCCCGAACCGGCCAAAAAGGCCTTAATAGCAGGTGATATTAGCGAAGGTCATGCTCGGCAAATACTCGCTATAAAAGAGCCAGAAGTTCAGCAAGAACTACTAGATCTAATAGTTAAACATGGCTGGTCCGTGCGTAAAGCCGAGCAGTTTGTAGTGGGCTACAAAGAGGGCGCTAAAAGTAGTAAAACTGCCAAGGCTAAAACCAAAACAGAATCACCCGCCACCAAAGCCTTAGGTAAACGCCTAGGCACAATGGTAAGCATAAAAAACATGGCCAAGGGTGGCCGTTTGGTCATTGAATTTAAAAGCGATGACGACCTAAACCGCATAACTCGCATGCTACTTGGCTAGAACTACAGCAAACTTAGTTCTTTACTTCTGGTGTAGGGAATAACTGCGCTTTGTTGACGGGTAAAATTCGCGCCCACAACTTGCCTTCTAGGTCTTTTGCGGCGACGGGGCCAAATGCGCGCGAGTCGTGCGAGCCATTCTGAGTACGGTTATCGCCCATTACAAACACGTGGCCATCGGGTACGGTGTATTCTTGATCGCCGGTAGAATAGGTAGGTTCAACTTGCAGCCCTAAGCGCTTGTCTACATCAAAACCGTTTGGTTCTTGCTGATTGGTGACAATAACTTTGCCGTCAGAAATATGAATTGTGTCACCCGGCAGACCAATCACGCGCTTAATAAGTTGCTCAGCTGATCCACCAGCTGTTATTAGGCTGCTATCTAGAACTACAATGTCGCCACGGTTGGGGATATAGGGTTTGCCTTCTATGCTGTCGATAGTTTTGCCGACCTTTTCGATAATAAGGCGGTCGTTATTTTGCAAGGTTGGCACCATGCTTGTGCCATCTACAAAATAAGACTGGAACACAAACTGGTTCATTAAAAATGCCGCTAAGAAAATGCCGCCAATAAAGGCAACAAAAGATAGGGCGCTACGTACTTGGCTTGGCCAATTGCCGTCATGACTAATCTTTAGGCCGTTATTTTGGCTAGATTTGGGTGTATGACTAATGTTTGCGGTATGCTGGGTCTGTGGCTGTGTGGGCGCGCCACCAACATTGTTTGGCTGCGGATGAGGTTGGTGGGTAACAGGCTTATTTGGTTCCATATCAACCTATAATACAAAGCCTGACTATAATTAGCCACCCGTGCGATATGGCTCACATAGTTTACGTAAGACTTTAAAAACGCTATAGTTTAAAGAACTTGTTTTTATGAGACATAATTCAAATACAACCGATGGATTTGTTGTGCGTCGAAGGTCAATGGGCGCACCTGGTTCGAACCGCCCGTCTATTGGCAGCACTGAATCGGTGCCGGACCACTTTATGGACAGTAAGCCCACAAAAGCCGAAAAAAATATGCCACTTGTCGCGCACCGAGAAGCGACCGGAATGGACTCGACAGCAATGAAAAATGAAAGCGGAGCCATCGGGTTTAAGGGTTTAGATCTACAGCCAGACGACCACCAGGCAAAAGTAAAAGATGGTGGTAAAAAACTGCCCAGCTCTAAAGAAAAAGGTAAACGCAAGTGGCCGGTTAAAAAGATTGTTAAGTGGTCCTCGATTGGCCTAGCCTTGGCGGTACTAATTTTTGGTGGCTACTTTGTTTATAAACTGTTTGCTACTGGTGGGCAGATATTTAAGGGCAACATTGTAAACGCAGTTTTTGCACCTCCAAAACGGTTGCAGGCAGACGCAAACGGACGAAGCAACGTGCTGCTGTTCGGCACATCCGAAGATGACCCAGACCACGCTGGCGCCGACTTAACAGACTCAATGATGATAGTCAGCACCAATCAAGACACCAAAGATGCATTTTTGGTTAGCGTGCCGCGCGACTTATATGTGGACTTTGGCCGCGCTTGCCCAGCCGGTTACCAAGGTAAGCTAAACGCGCTATATAGCTGTGTTAAAGATAAGTCGGGTGAAGAAGCCGGCCAAGACGCACTGCGCAAAAAAATTAGTGAGATATTTGGTTTAGATATTCAGTATGCTGCACACATTAACTACGCCGCCCTGCGTGAAGCGGTGGACGCTGTGGGTGGTGTAACCGTAAACATTGACAGTAAAGATCCGCGAGGAATTCTAGACCGTAACTTTGACTGGGATTGCCCTAAGGGTCTTTATTCCTGTTACAACGTAAAATATCCAAACGGTCCCGCTAATCTGAACGGTAAACAAGCCCTTTACTTAGCTCGAGCCCGTGGCGCAAACGGCGATACCTACGGCCTGCCTCAGGCTAACTTTGACCGCGAAAAGTATCAGCGCGAAATTCTGGTTGCCTTAAAAGATAAAGCAGTCAGTGCTGGTACGCTAACTAATCCGCTAACTGTTAACAGCCTACTAGATACGCTAGGTAAAAATGTGCGCACTAACTTTAGTGTAGAAGAAGTCAAAACACTGGTAGACCTAGCCCAGAAGGTCAACTCTAACAATATACTTAGCATGCAGCTTAATGATCCAAACACGCCACTTGTAACAACAGGGAACATCGGCGGTCAAAGCATCGTTAAGCCGGTGAAGGGTTTATATGATTACACCGAAATCCAAAAGGTGACCAAGGCGTATTCCACCGGTGATAGAGCTTCGCTAGAAAAAGCTGTAATTGACGTTCTTAATGCATCGGGTACTCCTGGCCTTGCTACAAGCAAAGCTAGCGACTTAACCAACGCCAACCTAACTGTAGGAGTGGTGGCTAATGCGCCAACCAGCCTAAACACCGCAGCACTGCAGGTTTACGATATGACAGGCAAAAAGAAGCCAGCTACACGCGCTAAGCTCGAAAAACTACTTGGGGTGACGGTTAAGGACCAGCCATCGGGTGGAATAACCGGTGTAAGTTCCTCGGCTGACTTTGTGGTGATTATTGGTACTCAGCCTCAGCAATAACTCAGGTTAGTGATGTATAATTGGGCTTGACTATGGAGCTTTTGCGAACCAAAGCGAGACGCACGCGTTTAAGCGAAATTCTTTACTACATTTTTAATGCGGCCTTGCCGATAGTAGTTTTGATACTTGTGCGCGGTTTCGACCCGCCTTACCTTGCGCTGGCAATTATACTTTTAAGCAAATGGCGTATTTTTGCGCTGCGACCACGTTTCTGGTGGACAAACATAAAAGCCAATATGGTGGACGTGTTAGTCGGATTAAGCGTGGTGGGGCTTCTGTACTTATCGTCGGCAGATATTGTTTTGCAAATAATTATTACGCTGCTATACGGTGGTTGGTTGCTTGGCATAAAACCCCGCTCTTCGGCACATGGCATTATGCTGCAGGCGGGTATTGCTCAATTTGTCGCTTTAGTGGTTTTGTTCCATTTTTCGGCTGTGTGGAGCGAACTATTCGTGATACTCGGAGGATGGGTGATTGGCTATGTAACTGCACGTCACGTAGTTAGCAACTACGAAGAACCAAACATAGAACTTTGGTCCGCACTTTGGGGTTTGCTAACGGCGCAGCTCAGCTGGCTGCTGTTTCATTGGACCACGGTATACAACTTAGGCGCGCCAATTCTTATTCCGCAAGCCGCGTTAGTTATGTTGGTGCTTGGCTTTTCGGCTGCCCGTATTTACAGCATGCAGCAAAGTGAACGCTTAACCGCATCAGTTATTCGTGGCACGACTTTGTTCACTGTGGCGCTGGTAGTGGTTATATTACTCTTCTCGCCCTGGAATGCCACGCTATAATAAACTGACTTAATCGTAGGAGGCGCATTATGGTAGAACCCGAAAACTCAGATCAAAAAGTGATTACAAAGCCCCAATTTAAACGCGCTATTGGTCCGGTAGGCCTTGTGGCCTTATGTTTAGTCGCTGGTTTTTTAGGTGCCTGGCTACTTGTTGTTAGCGGCATAGTCGCGCCTAGCCTAGACAATTCTATAGATAAAAACCGCGAAAAAATTGTGCTGCAGCAAGGCGAAATTGTGGCAGATGTTTTTCAAAAAGTTAGCCCTAGCACAGTTTCAATTACCACTAAGGTAGTCAGTGCCAGCAGCTTTTTTGGCACACAACAGGTTAGCGAGGGCGCTGGTAGCGGCATGATCATTTCGAAGGATGGCTACGTGTTGACTAACAAGCATGTTGTGCCAGACGGCTCTAATAACGTTACGGTAATAATGAGCGACGGCAAACAGTATACCGACGTAAAAGTCGTTGGTCGCGACCCGTTCAACGACCTTGCGTTCTTAAAAATCAACAACGTAAATAATCTGACGCCAGCGGTATTTGGCGATTCCGGCGCTGTAAAAGCTGGGCAGCAGGTCGTAGCTATTGGTAACGCCCTGGGTATTTTTAGAAATAGCGTGACTAGCGGTATAATTTCGGGCATTGGCCGGCCGGTGCAGGCTCAAGACGAACTTGGTTCATCAGAGCAGCTAGAAAATCTTTTTCAGACTGATGCTGCAATTAATCCCGGCAACTCCGGTGGGCCGCTGGTAAACCTGCAGGGCGAAGTGATTGGTATTAATACGGCCGTAGCACAAGATGGCCAGGCGATTGGCTTTTCAATACCAATTAACGATGCCAAAGCTTTAATTGATTCGGTTCTAAAAACAGGCAAAATAGTTCGCGCTTATCTGGGAGTGCGCTATGTAACCATCAGTCCAGATAACGCTGCCGACCTGGGTGTGTCGGTGCAAGACGGTGCTCTGGTCACTGGTAGTGGTGGCCAGGCGGCAGTTTTACCAAATAGCCCGGCGTCTAAGGCCGGCTTACAGAGTGGCGATGTAATCACCAAGGTTAACGGCCAAAATCTAGATAGTACTCAAACGCTTTCAAGCAGGTTAGCGCAGCAGCAACCGGGCGACAAAGTCCAGCTTACACTTATTCGTGGCGGCAAAGAGCAAACTGTACAGGTAACTCTTGAGCCTTACAACCCCTAAGATAGCTTAAGAACTAATCCAAAATCTTGTTGGTCAATAAAGGTTAGGCCGTATTGCTGGGCAAAAGTGATGATTGTGTCGTGTTGGCGCGGATCGGCTTCTAGCAACAGGTAACCACCTGGTAATAAAACTCGGCCTATCTGCCTAATAAGTTTTTTGATTAACGCAAGCCCACCGTCTGTGGCGAATAGCGCTACATTTGGTTCGTATCGAGTTTCGGGTGATATCCGCCATTTGGCGTCAACATAAGGCAGGTTAGCAACAACAAAGTTGTAGGGCGGGTTTGGCGCGCTTGCCAGCAAGTCGCTTTGCACAAAAACCACCTTGGCTTTAAGTATCTTGGCGTTTTTTTGGGCAACCTTAAGTGCTTTTTTGCTAATGTCGGTTGCCAAAACAGTAGTTTTTGGCCATTCCAGGGCAATAGTTATGGCAATAATTCCGGCCCCTGTGCCGATATCTATTATTTTGTCGCCAGGTTTGGGGTTAAGGCTGCGCAGCATCTCAATTAGGACTTCAGTATCTGGTCGGGGTACTAACACGGCGCCAGGTGTAAGGCTAAAATCGCGGCCATAGAACTGCTTGCTGCCGACAATGTAGGCGATAGGTAGCCGGCTTAAGCGCATATCGAGCAACTGATTCAACTTTTTAAATAGCTTGGGTTGCAGAGGTAAATCGTCTATAAGACGCCAATTATCGCCCATGACTTTACTAGCGATAACGCGCACGTCCAGCTGCGGTGTAGTGCTGCTGTCTTTAAGCTTAGCCTCGGCTTGTTTAAGCCATTGCTGCAGCGTGAGCTTTGAGTTCGCGCTCGTAGGCTTGTAGCTTTTCGATAAGGTCATCGATTTCTCCGTTTAAAGCGCCTGGAATGTTGCTGCGGCTATAACCAATGCGGTGGTCGGTAATGCGGTCCTGTGGAAAGTTATAAGTGCGGATCTTTTCGCTGCGGTCGCCCGAGCCAATTAAGCTGCGCCGCTCAGCACTTAATTTAGATTGCTCTTGCTCGTTTTTAATGGCAAGCAAGCGTGAGCGCAGCACCTGCATGGCTTTTGCCTTGTTTTTGAGCTGCGACTTTTCATCTTGGCACGTAACGACTAGGCCGCTTGGCAGGTGAGTAATACGAACCGCGCTGTCTGTGGTGTTAACCGATTGTCCGCCGTTGCCGCCAGATCGGTAAACGTCAATGCGCAGGTCCGCCGGGTTGATTTGAATGTCGGTTTCTTCGGCTTCTGGTAAAACGGCTACTGTAATGGTGCTGGTGTGAATTCGCCCCTGGCTTTCGGTGGCCGGTACCCGCTGAACACGGTGAACACCGCTTTCAAACTTTAGCGTGCTATAAACATTCGTGCCTTTTATGCCAAAAATGACTTCTTTGTAGCCGCCAACTTCGGACGGGCTTTCGCTTATTAGTTCGGTTTTAAGTTGGTGTCGTTCGGCATAGCGCATGTACATGCGAAGTAACTCGGCAGCAAATAGGCTGGCCTCATCGCCGCCGGCGCCAGCGCGAATTTCGACAATTACATCTTTGCTGTCGCTAGGGTCTTTGGGTGTTAGCATGTCGAATAGTTTGCTGGCAATATTTGCTTGCTCGGTCTGCAGGCGAGGGACTTCTTCTCGGGCCAGTTCGGCAAGTTCGTCGTCGCCTTGAGACATCTCAAGTGCCTCGGCCAGCTCTTTGGTCACTTGCTGTTGCCGGCTACCTAGCATAATAATTTCGGCTAGTTCTGTTAGACGTTTAGTCTTTTGAGCGTAACCAGGATCGCTAAAAGCGTCGGGTCGCGCCAAAAAGGCCGTTAAATCAGCTTGTTCTGCCTTGAGTTCGGCTAAGTCTAGCTTAATGTCGGCCATTAGTTTGCCCCCAGTGTGGGCTTGCCACCCTGTAGTTACTTGTCTTCTTCGTCGGCTTCAGCGGCTTTTTTGGCGGCACGTACGCTAGCTTTTTTAGCCTTGCTGGCCAAAGCGGCTTGGCGAGCCTTGGCGGCTTCAGCACGAGCTTTAAAGCGGTCAACGCGGCCTTCGGTGTCTACCAAAGTTTCTTTACCGGTGTAAAAGGGGTGCGAAGCGCTGCTAATGAACACTTCTAGCAGTGGGTATTCGTTGCCGTCTTCCCACTTAATTGTTTTGTCGGTCTTGGCAGTAGATTTAGTCAAGAACGCAAAACCGGCGGCTGTGTCTTGCACGACCACTGGGCGATAGTCTGTTGGGTGAACGCTTTTCTTCATAATCCCGTGTATTGTATCTGTTTTTTAGCTCATTGTCAAAAGTGCCTACCGGGGTTAAGATAAGTAAACCAACGTAGGCCAACTAATGACTCAAAGAATCGCTCCTATCGAATTAGGACCCGGGCGCTTCACCCCCGATTTTGAAACTATTCACGCGATCCTGGGCAACCAAGTGCAGGCGCACGGCCGCGAGCCGGGTTTACCAACAAATTCGTACGCGTTATGCAGATACGCTTTGATGCTTTGTGGTTATTCTTCTACAACCGCGGTCACGATAAGCCAAGAGGCTAAATCGGCGCCAGTTGTTATCAGAACACTCGAACTTGGCAAAGAAGCACGGTCTGACGATAATTACGATTTTTTGGCTGGTCTGGTCTGCACCAATCCGGCGTTTGGGGCGTGGTATTGGCGCGAAACTGTAATTGCCCTTGTCGACGGGGAGTGGAGTGTGGGTGTTGGGGTGCATGATAATGTTAATCCTCGCGTTCAGCAGAATTACCCAGGTTTACCCGAAATGGTTCCTGAAAGAAGGCAGTCTATGCAAAACGCCTTGGCGCAATTTAGTCTCGAGGTTGGTTTAATGCGCGTGGACACCGAACTGGCCCGGATTGTATCTATGCTTCCCGAATCTGCTGACGGGCTTTCTTAGAGTTGAGCCGTCGGCTCCAAATTACAGCCATGACCACAAAAAACAGGCCGGCGCTGCCCACGACCCACTCTGGTAGTTGAATATGATAAAGCTCGAGTAACATGACCGAGCCCAAAAAAGCTATTGCCCAATGCGCGCCGTTTTCCAAAAAGATATAAGTTTTCAATACGCCGGTTCGCACCATGTGTACGGTCATTGACCTAACCCATACAGCGCCTGCGCCCAGGCCAAGCATGATCAGCACAACGTTGCTGGTTATGGCAAAGGCACCAACTACACCGTCTAGCGAGAACGAGGCATCCAGAACTTCTAGATACAAAAAAGATACAAAAGCTGCCCAGCCAACTTTGTGCTTAATACTGCTTCTGCCTCGGCTAAGGGCTATATCTAACAGACCTAATCCGCTATGCAAAATCATCGAGCAAATCGATGCCAAAAGCACGACTGTGCGCATGCTAGGGTCGACCGTAAGGTATAAAACCAAGGCCGTGGTTAACATTATGAACGTATTAAAGTTTTCATAGCGTCCTAGTTTGCCCAGGTGGGGTTCTAGCCATTTAAGCCAGTGTGTTTCTTTTTGGTAATCAATAAAGAAGCTAAGGGCAATTAGTAGCAAGAATGTGCCGCCAAAGGAACTTATTATAGGCGCGGCGTGCTGCAAATGCTCGGCGTAACTAGCCGGATTGTTAAATGCTAAATTGACCACCTCGTTAAAGCTAAGGCTAGAGCCAATCATAACTACTGTAATTGGCAACATAAAACGTACCACAAATACGGCAATCACAATGCCAACGGTTAAAAATATACTGCGCCAAAAAGGGGAAAGCTTAACTAAAACTGTGCTGTTAACTACAGCGTTATCGGCGCTAAAAGTGACTTCTAGCAAAGTCAGTATAGCGACAGTCGTCAGTGCGCTTACACCGCCTAAAAAGTAGCTCAATATCCAGATAAAAAGCGTGGCTAAGGCCGCAAACCAATATAGCTTGAATAAGTTCACAAACATCCCCCAAGTTTCTAGGCCTATTGTACGCCAAATTGTTGGGCGTAGGCTAATTTAGGCTACGCTACGAAAAACGTGGGTTTGATCCTGGGTGTCGGGCAGACTGTCTGTGGTGTCGCCGCCTGCCGCACGCGACGTATATACGGTAGATGAGCGGCCAGGGGGGATTGGTTCGTAAAATTTTTCTTCATGATTGGCGTACGATCTCAGGGCTTGCTGGCTAACTGTTGGTACTGCGGCTGCTTGGTCGATAATTTTAAGGGCTTCTAGGTGAGCCCCTCTGTTAGTGGGCTGGTCTTTTAAAGTTCTGAGCAGAGCATCCACATAGGGTGAATCATCGCCGACTAGACTTGCGGCGCGGGCTAGCTGTCTAGCTACGCGCTGCGCGTCGGCCTCAGTGGGGCCGTGCAGTTTATCGAATGGATTTCGTTCGTAGGGTGCGCGTTCGCGACCTGGCCGCGGTGTGTTTGTGTTTGATCCGTAAATCATTAACAATATACTACCACAAAAGGCTTATGTTTGCAATATTGATGAACAAGGTTTATCTATTTAAAAGACGACGCCTGTGACGGGGTGTGTGGCCTATTGGGGCGGGCTGGTCAGCTAGGGGTGTTCCGGCTTGTTCGTCGAATACACGCCGATCTTCGCTTGCTTCCGCTACTGCATTTAGCAAATCTTTTACGTCGACGCCACTATTACGGGGAGGCAGGATGGTCCGCACGCCGGCTCGCATAAGTATTTTATTGACTGCGTTTCGGGTTAATCTTGGATCTTCATTGGGGCTGAATGGAGGCGTACTCGTTGCTTCATACGAGATACCGCCTACTAAACGCATAATAAGTGCGGCGTCGTTGCCGTCACGGGACTCTAGTGCTCTAGCGGCTACATCTCCTAAGTCGTGCGGTACTTTGCCTTCGGTTACGGCCATGCCCAGTTTGTCCAACACTTCGTCTTGCGTGAAGCCACGGTATTTGGGCGTGTCAACAGAAAGGGTTGTTCGCTCGTCGGCGCCTGGTAATGGTGCTGATATTGTGTCGTTCATACTGATAAGAGTAAAAAATATAATACCACTTAGTCGTGCTTATGGCAAGTGTAGCGTATGTGTAGTTGCCTTAATAAGATGCAACTGCTATAATCACCCCTGTAATAAGTTTTAATAAATCACCTGACGCGAGTTGATCCTCCCCTAATAACAGGGGTAAGCGCAGGGAAGGAGTAAGGATTCATGGCTGTAGCCGTAGATATTAAAGACCTGCTCGCCGCTGGCGCGCACTTTGGTCATAAAACCAGCCGTTGGCATCCAAAAATGGCCGCTTACATTCACAGCAAGCGAGCCGGTAGCCATATAATCGATCTAACTAAGACTGTCGAAGCTTTAGAAAAGGCTTTGCCATTCTTAACTAAAACCGTTGCAAGTGGCAAACAGGTACTTTTTGTAGGCACAAAGCGCCAAGCTAAAGAAATTGTGCAAAGTGCGGCCGAAGAAGTAAAAATGCCGTTTGTTACCGAACGTTGGTTGGGCGGCATGCTTACCAACACTCAAACTGTTAACTTGCAGATCAAGAATCTAAAAAACCTTGAAACTCGCATGGCATCAGGTGAGCTAGCTAACCGCTACAGCAAGCTGGAAGTGCAAAGATTCCAAGAAGAAATCGACCTGCTTAACTTCCGTTACGGCGGCATAAAAGAAATGAATGGCCAACCTGGCGCTGTAATTGTGGTAGACGTAATGGCTGACGACAATGCCGTAAAAGAAGCTACTAAGCTTGGTATTCCAGTTGTGGCGATCGTAGACACTAACGTTGACCCCACGGTTGCGACATTCCCAATTCCAGCCAACGACGACGCTATTAAAAGCTTGCAACTGATCATTGATTACATAAAACAGGCTGTTGCTGAAGGCATTGCTAGCCGCAAGGCAGAAGCACCAGCAAAGGGTTAGGGGAATTATGGCAGAAATTACGATTGATCAAATCAAAAGATTAAAAGACCTAACTGGCGTTGGCTTAACTGATGCTAAACAGGCCTTAACCGATGCCGCCGGTGACTTTGATAAAGCGCTAGCCGAAATGCGCAAAAAAGGCCTAACTAAGGCAGAAAAGCGCGGTGAGCGTGAAGCTAGCCAGGGAATTGTAGACAGCTACGTTCATGGCAGTCGCATAGGTGTGCTGCTAGAGGTTAACTGCGAAACCGATTTTGTGGCTAAAACCGACGAATTTAAAGCACTTGTGCACGATCTTGCTATGCACATTGCTGCTAGCAACCCAGCTTATGTCGGTTTGGACAGCATTCCAGCTGAAGACCGCGATGCCAAGCAAGCTGAATTTACCGAAAAGGTTAAAGCCGAGGGTAAACCCGAAAAAATGGTGCCGCAAATTGTGGAAGGCATGCTTAAAAAATACTTTGCCGAACTATGTTTGCTAGAGCAGCCATTCATTAAAAACCCCGACGAAACAGTGGGTGAGTTGGTTAAGAGCTACATTGCCAAATTAGGCGAAAATATTATAGTTCGCCGCATGGCGCGTTTTGAACTTGGCGTAAGCGAGTAACCAACTAAGGGTGGCCGACTTAGCTTTTAGCGACAGTCTTGGACCGGAAAAGGCCGGCAGGTTTGTAGCTGCCATTGATGCGCTGGGCGATCATCTGCCGATGGTTGGTTCGGTTGTCGGCCAGACTTGGCGAGTTGTGGGCTCGGCAGCAATTAATTACTGGTTACGGGTAGGGGGTAAGCCTGGTGTGCCGGTTAGCGATCTAGATATCGCTACGCCAAACCTTAACGACTTAAAACCGGTGACTGGCAGCGAACTGCTTTTAGCACACAGACACCTGCCAAACAGAACTGGCCATTATGCTGCCGTTGTCTATGGGCCGAATGGCGTAAAATTTGATATGTTCTCGTCGCATTCAGATGAGCCTCTTCCGACGCCGGTAAGGCTGGGGCGAGGTGTCGACCGCATTGTGCCGGTTCGCTGCGCCGAAGCGCAAATGGCGGTTTCTATTGGCTGGCTAGCACGACGAGTTAGCGGCTATGGCTTTGGGTCGCACGGAAAATATCTGGTGTCATTACGGGCCTTGGCCGAAGTTGTTGATGATAGCCAGGTTGAAGAGCTGTGGTTGAAACTTAATCCCTATGCCAAAATGGGCGCGTTCGCTACATATGAGTTGGCGGCTAGTAGAGCACATGAACAAGGCGGGTCACCGGAAAGTGGCCTTAGACACAAGGCAAACATGCTTATTAGTAAATGCCCAGACTGCGATTATGGCGATGCTAACTATCCAATCGCATCGCGCTTTAAAGTAGCAGCTACTATTTTGTGGCGGCGAGCGCATCCAAAAGTGTAGAATAAGAGCATATGGATACAAAACAATACGAAGACAGAATGCAACAAGCAGTTGACCACTGCGAAGATGAACTTAAAAAAGTGCGCACTGGCCGCGCTAACCCGGGAATGCTAGACGGCATTATGGTTGAAGCTTATGGCTCACATGTGCCGCTTTTGCAGGCCGCAAGTATTACCGTGCCCGAGCCGCAGCAACTAGCTGTAACACCATTTGACCCAAGCAACTTGCAGGCTGTGGTTAAGGCTATTCGCGACGATCAAACTTTGGGTTTAAACCCTAGCGATGATGGCCGGGTGGTGCGCGTAAACATTCCGCAACTTACGACCGAACGCCGTCAGCAAATCGCCAAACAACTGGGCGATAAAGTCGAAGAAGCCCGCATTGCCTTGCGCAATATTCGCCACGATGCCCTAAAAGACGCCAAGACTAAAAAAGAAGCCAAAGAATACAGCGAAGACGATGTAAAACGCGTCGAAAAAGCTATGGATGACCTAATGCAGACCATGCAGAACAAATTAGACGCCATAGCCAAAGCCAAAGAGCAAGAAGTAATGACAATGTAGTTGTTTAGCGAAGTAGATGTGACCGATAATTTACCTTCACCGAACGACAACAACGAAGCATATGGTTACCTTACTGGTAAAGACTCTTTGATCCGAACATTTAAAGAAATATCACCAATTGGGGAAAGGGCAGTTATAGCTGTTTTTATGGCCTCTGTCGCGCTAGAGGTGGCCGCCGATATTGTGCCCGATAAAGTGGCGCCCGTGCTGACATTTGGCGCAACCGTACTAAGATTGGCTGGGTTTACGGTTGGCGGCATTATTTTAACAAGCGCGGCATATTACAGAATTGACGCGTATTTACGACGTAAATTTTTGGGTTGATTGTATCATTGAGTGTAAGTTGCCCTATAATAGGCGGTAGTTAAGAGGGCTAATTTTTTGAGCATTATACTTTTTATCCTAGGCATCATTATGTTTATTGGCTTGGTGGTTTTGCACGAGCTCGGGCATGCTATTGTAGCTAGCCGCAACGGCGTAAAGGTTGAAGAATTTGGCATTGGTTTTCCACCTAAAGCCTGGGGCAAACGGCTAAAAAACGGCACGTTTTTCAGCATAAACTGGTTGCCACTTGGTGGTTTTGTGCGCCTAAAGGGCGAGCACGATGCTGCCGAAGGCCCGGGCACGTATGGTGGTGCGACTACGTGGGTTAAAACCAAAATTTTGTTAGCTGGCGTTATGGTTAACTGGCTAACGGCAGTGCTTATTTTTACTGTAATTGCTGCAGCTGGCATGCCAAAAATATTTCCCAACCAGTTTACAATTCCTGCTGACACCAACATAGTGAGCGGTCCGGTAACTGTGGCCGAAGTTACCAAAGATTCGCCAGCCCAAAAAGCGGGTCTAGCCACGGGCGACCAAATAACGGGAGTCAATGGGCAGCAAATTAGCCAGGCACAACAACTTATAGATGTTGCTAAGGCCAACGCTGGTAAACAGGTAAGTTTGCAGTATACCCGCGATGGCCAAAGTAAGCAGGCTAATGCCACCTTAAACACTAGCGCCGGTACACAAGGATACCTTGGAATCGCGCCTGCACAGCAGCAGTTGCAGCGGTCTACTTGGTCGGCGCCAATAGTTGGGGCGGGCGTGACGGTGCAGTTTACATACGAAACGCTCAAAGGCCTGTGGCAAACTATTACGCAGGTGTCGCAAGCTAAATTCGCGGAAGCTGGCGAAAACGTAGCTGGACCGGTGGGTATATTTTCGATCTTAAAGACCAGTAGCGATATTGGTTTTCTGCCAGTGCTGTTCTTGATTGGCGTAATATCACTAACCTTGGCGGTTATGAACATCTTGCCAATACCAGCTCTTGATGGCGGCCGTCTATTTGTAACCCTGATTTACCGCGCCTTAAAACGACCGTTAACTAAACGGCGCGAAGAAGCCATTCAGGCTGCGGGCTTTATGTTTTTAATACTCTTAGTTGTGCTAGTCACAGTTGCCGATGTCGGAAGATTCTTTAGGTAAAGACCAGCTTGCCAAAAAAGGTTGGGGAATTCCTGGCGCACTATTTTTGGGCGTGTCTGCGTTCTTGCTGCCAAATGTTTTGCTGATATTTTTAGTGCCAGGTATACAGCAGCTGGTACTTAGTCCAAACATCACTAATTTTTTGTACGAAGCCTTATTCGAAGCGTTGGTAATTATGATGCTGTATATTTTTGTCCGCGCCTATGGTTTGCGTTTGCGTGACCTGGGCTTGGTTAAGTTTAAATGGCGCCAACTGGGGCTAGTGGCACTTGGTTTTGTGGTTTATTTTGCGGTGTCTATTGCCATAAGTTCGCTAGTCCAAGTACTAGTTAAGTTCGACCCAAATCAGTCTCAAGACATTGGCTTTAATGCGCCAAACGGCGCCGAAATTATACTGGTTTTTATTGCAATTGGCGTCCTGGCGCCTTTAGCCGAAGAACTGCTGTTTAGGGGCTTTATTTTTCGGGGTATGCGGCAAAGGTTATCTTTTTGGCCGGCCACACTAATAGTTAGCTTATTATTTGCATTGGCGCACGGGCAAATTAATGTTGGGCTAGATGTGTTTGCGTTAAGCATGGTGCTGTGCTGGCTGCGCGAAAAAACTGGCAGCTTATGGCCGGGTATAATACTTCACGCTAGTAAAAACATGTTGGCGCTGATACTTATATTCGTGCTTGGGATTGGCTAGCGCCTTTTTATGCTATGATTGTTTCAGTTATGCAACAGATGACAGGTTTCAACCCGCGTATTCCGGCCAGCCGGTCGTAATTTTTATACCCCAAAATCTTTTTGCATTAACTTAAACACGAGAATTTTATGAAACGTTCCCAACTATTCACAAAAACAACCAAAAACGTACCAGCTGACGAGGTGGCTAAAAACGCCAAATTACTTACTCAGGCCGGCTTTATTTACAAAGAAATGGCCGGTGTTTACGCCTATACACCTTTAGGTTTGCGTGTTCTGGAAAAAATTAAAAACATTGTCCGCGAAGAAATGAACGCAGTTAATGGCCAAGAGCTAATAATGACCAATCTTCAAGCCCGCGAAACTTGGGAGCAAACTGGCCGTTGGAGCGAAAAAGTTGTAGACGTTTGGTTTAAAACTAAGCTTCAAGACGGCACAGAAATCGGTTTGGCGTGGTCGCACGAAGAACCGATTATCGAAATGATGAAACATCATGTAAACAGCTACAAGGATTTGCCGGTAAGCGTTTACCAGTTCCAAACTAAACTTCGCAACGAACTGCGTGCCAAAAGTGGCATTCTGCGTGGGCGCGAATTTGTCATGAAAGATATGTACTCGCTTAGCATAGACGCCAAGCAGCACGATGCCTATTACAACTCTGTGCTCGAAGCCTACAAAAAGGTTTATGACCGTGTGGGTATTGGCAAAGACACATACATGACTTTTGCCAGCGGTGGCGCCTTTACAAAGTTTAGCCACGAATTCCAAACGGTTTGTGATGCGGGCGAAGATGTAATTTACCTGCATAAAGGTAAGAACATAGCTATCAACGAAGAAGTCTTAGACGATGAAAGTCTAGAAAAGTTAGGCATAAAGCGCGACGAACTCGAAGCAGTAAAAAGCTGCGAAGTTGGTAACGTCTTTAACTTTGGTACTGAAAAATGTGAACAAATGGGTTTTTCTTTCACCAATGAAAAGGGTGAGCAACAGTTCGTGCACCTAGGCTCGTACGGTCTAGGCATTACAAGGCTAATGGGTGTGGTTGTTGAATACTTTGCCGACGACAAAGGTATGATTTGGCCTGAAAACATTGCTCCTTTTAAGGTGTACCTAGCCACGGTTGGCGTAGATAAAAAGGTGACCGATGCCGCCGACCAGCTATACAAAGACTTACAAGGCAAGGGCGTAGAAGTGCTTTATGACGATCGCGATGTTCGCCCAGGCGAAAAATTCGCAGATGCCGATTTAATGGGCTTGCCGTACCGAGTAGTTGTAAGTGAAAAATCACTCGCCGAAGGTAGGTTCGAACTAAAAGCGCGCAAAGCTGACCAGTTGCAACATCTTAGTCACTCTGATCTTTTGGGTAAGCTAGCCTAGTAATTAACAGATACGCACGTAATACATAATTAGTTGCGCGAAAGCACCCTTGTGTTATACTGGTCCGGTAAATCGGGAAAATACGGTAGTGGCCAGAAACCAATTTTTCCCGATTAATCTTATTTTTAGAGTAAGGAAACTCAAATGAAAAAAGCCTATCAAATCACGGCTGCCGGAAAGTTAGATCTAGAGAAAGAACTAGAAGAACTTAAAGCTGGCCGCAAGGGAATTGCGCAGCGAATAGCTGACGCGCGCAGTCAGGGCGACCTGGCTGAAAATTCCGAACACGACGAAGCCCTAAACATGCAGGGCCAACTTGAAGGGCGCATTGCCGAAATTGAAGAGATTTTGCAAAACGCTAGCATAATTAAAGCTAAGCCTAGCGATAAAGTTATCGTTGGTAGCACAGTCGAACTTCAAAGTAATGGCAAAAAAATGCAGTACACCATTGTTGGTTCTGTTGAAGCGGACCCACTTGAGGGTAAGATTTCAGACGAATCACCAATCGGCAAAGCCTTGCTTGGTAAAAAGGTTGGCGACAGCGTGGAAATAAAAACTCCAAGCGGCGCAGCAAGCTACAAAATTACCAAAATAAGCTAAAGGTAATTACCGTAGCTTAAACCGCCGCAAACAAACGCGGCGGTTTTTGTTTTACCTCAAACTGAGCACATCTGATAAAATAACACCTAAAGAAAGCAGCAACCATGAATTGGCTAAACCAAATTGTTGACGAAGTCGAAGCCCGGCAACCCACGGGTGAGATTTTGATTGAATCTGGCGGCGCTCCAAGTGGTACTCATCACCTTGGCCACATGCGCGAACTTGTAACTTGCGATGCAATTTTATTAGAACTGCGTCGTCGCGGCCGCAAAGCCAAGCACATTTATTTTGTAGACGACTTAGATGTTTTTAGAAAAGTGCCCTTAAACGTACCACCGGAGTGGGAAAAGTATTTGGGTATGCCAATTTGCGATGTGCCAGCGCCCGATGGCTCTGATAAGTCGTATGCCGAATACTTTTTACAAAGCTTAATCGATGGCTGTGCCGCATTAAATATAGAAGTAGAATTTGTGCTATCGCACCCTAAGTATCGTAGCGGCTGGTTTGTGCCGGCAATAGAGATAGCTTTAGATAAAGTGCCAGAAATCAAGCAGCTACTAGAGCGCATTTCTAACCGCGAGCTCGACGAAAACTGGAATCCATTTCAGTTTATCGAAGACGGCCGCTTAAAAAACCGTAAAATCCTTAGTGTTGATAAAACCGCCAAAACCGTAACTTACGAAGATGCCAAGGGCGAAAGCCGCATAGCCCATTACGATAAAGGCGAAGTCAAGATGGACTGGCGCCTAGACTGGCCTGCACGTTGGTATTTGTTAAACGTGCATGTTGAACCGTTTGGTCGCGAGCACGCCAGTGCCGGCGGCTCATACGACACTGGCGCGCAAATATGCCGCGCAATATTTAAGCATGAACCGCCATTACCTCTGGGCTATGGCGACATTAACATGGTTGGCGACACTAAAAAGATGAGCGCTAGCAAGGGTACGGCCATTAGTGCACCCGAAGCCGCACAAATTATGCCGCCCGAAGTACTGCGGTACTTTATATTGCGTGCGCCGATTAATACGATTATTCGATTCGATCCAGCCGAAGGTGTAGTCAAGCTAATAGATGAATATGCCGAACTACTGGCAAAAACTGACCGCAGTGAGTTTGAAGAACAGCTGCTTAATGCCAGCCGAAGGGGAGTAGATTCTAAAACTGTTAGTCGTGTACCGTTTTCGCATCTTGTTGCTAGCTATCAAGCCTCGCTTAAAAATCCAGAAGAAACTCTAAAGGTTATTGAACGCACAGAACATGGTGCCGCCGCCCGCGAAGACGCTGTCATAATCAAGCAAGAACTAAAGTTTATCGATGAATGGCTACGCCTACGCGCACCCGAAGACGTAAGGTTTGCGCTGGTTGAGCACGTTGACCCAAGCCAGTTTAACCCTGAGGAAAAGGCTTTCTTGAAAGCGCTCGGCCAAAAGGTGAGCGCGGCCCCAAAAGACGCCGACGGTGCTTACTTTCACCAAGCCATTTACGACCTAAAAGACCAGGTCGGTTTGCAACCGCAGCAAATGTTCAGCGCCCTGTACCGTGCGCTAATTGGCAAAAACAGCGGTCCACGCGCCGGCTGGTTCTTGAGCATTTTGCCCAGAGACTGGCTTGCCCAACGGCTGAGTGAATTATCTTAAGAACTATTCGCCAAAATATTTACCGGCGTAATATCCCCCGATAATCCCAGCCACGGTTCCCAGCATACCGAATAAAATGCTTGTTACGCCAAAAGCGTCGGCGTTCCATAGCAACACAGGAATATATCCACCTAGCAGTCCACCAATGCTAGCGCCGACGTACAAGAGTGTCTTCATGACTTTAGTATAATAAAGCTCATGGCTAACTACAAAGGACATATCGCGGGAGGGTTGGCAGCGGGTGTGGTGTTTGCGTCGGTGCTGATGTATGCGCCCATTACTTACTTTGCCGAAATAGCAGGCGTTCTGCATGGCTGGGAGGCGATTGCAGCGGTTTTTGTGCTTAGCATGCTATTTGGGTTATTCCCCGATGTAGACACCAACAGCAAGGCTCAGGACATCTTTTTGGGTACAGCGTTTATTGTAGATGTGGTGCTAGTAGTTACCGGGCGCATCCAAGCTGCTGCTTACTTGGGATTGGTGGCAATGTTGCCGATAGTCACGCATCACCGCGGCTGGACACATACTAAATGGGCGATGTTTGTAGTTCCGCTGCCCATTTTGTTAGTGCCGTACTTTTACAACAATGCAATTCTGCCCGCCAGCATAGTTTATTATGGCGCGGCTGTGGCGGGCTACTTTAGCCACCTATTGCTAGATGGTTTGATATGGAGGCGCATTAGGGTAAAAGGGGGCTATTGGGGCTCCTAAATTTAATTCAATCAAAAACCAGGCGGTTATTGCCTGGTTTGTGGTTTTTGTTTTTTTAACCTAACTTTTTAGCGGACGTAGTCGTTCCACTTGCCAGATTGAGTTTTACCTTTGCGATCCATAACTAGGGTGAATCCTAGCAATGCCGCAACTACTACTATTGGCAGAAAACTGTATAGTTCGTTCATTTTTTTACCTTTTTGTTTTTTGAATGTTAATAAATTGAATATAAGGCTTATGGTGAGGGTGCGCAAGGGGTTTTTGTTGCGCAATTGTCAACTACGCAGTGCATAGGTAAATATATTCCCACCCCTGTTAGCGTGAATCTGTCTTCATCGAATAAAAAAGTTATACAAAATGTTTGTGCTTTAAGCTAGCTGGTGATTAAATAGTTATATGAACGATAAATTACAAACGGCAATCTTTGCAGGCGGTTGTTTTTGGGGAGTGCAAGCGTATTTCGACGAAGTTCCGGGCGTAGTTAAAACAACCGTTGGCTATACGGGCGGACATGTTGTTAGTCCTACCTATGAGCAGGTTTGCACGCACAATACGGGCCATGCCGAGGCAACTAAAATAGAGTTTGACCCAACTAAAATAAGTTATCGCGACATGGTGCGCCAATTTTTTAGAATGCATGACCCGACTCAAATGAACAGACAAGGTCCAGATATTGGCGACAGCTATCGCAGTGCCATATTTTACCTAAACCCCGAACAGCAAAAAATTGCCGAAGAAGTAAAAAAGATGGTCCAGCCTAATTTTAAAAAACCAATTGTCACCGAAGTTACAAAAGCGGGCGAGTTTTATGTAGCCGAAGATTACCATCAAAAGTACTTCCAAAAAACTGGAGTTGGCGCCTGCCACGTACCATACGCACCTCTTGCGTAGGTTTGTTAATAATGTTGTAGTAAGTTAGTTTTGTATGTGCTAGTGTATCTGTTCATCATGAGTTTATATGGCGGTGATGACCTAACGCGTTTGGATTTTCAAATTAATGCTCTTGGGCCTGGACCTCAAGAATTTGTCGATAATTTTAGCGGTGTTGACCAACCTGACCTTGTTATACCAACCTCAACTTTTCGCGGCTCTGCTAGTAAAGTGGGCAATCTGGTAGTAATAAGCCCTGGTGTGACTGGTGGCCGATCGCGCTTTATAGAAACGGTTACCGGCTTGCGGGTGGTTGTCACTACGCCGGATCTTCGGGGCGTTAGGGTCGTTGATATAAATCGTGCGCCCGCACAACGCCACATCGGTGGAATAACGGTTAGCGACTTAAGACGCCCGGATGCTGACGCCGACCTGCAGGTAGTAGAAACTAAAGAGCATCAAACGAGTTCGGGCCAGCAAATAACAATAGAAGTGCTGCGTCACGGGCTAGCCAAGTCGTATCACGCTGATCAATCTGCTGGGCAGCCAAACCCTAACCTAGAAATGGTCAGGTCACTGATGGATCAAAGGCAGCAACAAGAGTTTGGATTGCTAGCGGCAGTGCTTAGGGCCCTTGGCGAGGTCGCAACTAGTTAGGCATCTGTTATAATTCTGACATGCTCGATATTCGCTTTATTCGCGACAACGCAAAATTAGTACAAAAAAAATCTGAACAAAAAGGCTACAAAGTTGATATTGCGGCACTTCTAAAGTTAGACGATGAACGCCGCAACCTGCTAACCAGCGCCGATAAATTACGCCAAGAACGCAATGCGCATGCCGATAGCCTTAAAAAAGGCAAACCGACAGAGCAGCAACTGACTAAAGGGCGCGATCTTAAAACCAAACTAACCGCCATAGAAGAAAAGCTAGCAAAGACCGAAGCCGAGTTTACTGCTCAACTTAAAAAAGTACCTAACATGCCACTAGACTATGTGCCGGTTGGCAGTAGCGAAGATCAAAATGTGATCACAAAAGCTGTTGGTAAACCGACTAAGTTTAGCTTTAAACCTAAAAATCATTGGGAAATCGCGCAAGAGCGTGATTGGATCGATAAAGAACGCGCCGCCAAAGTTGCTGGGTCTCGCTTTGCGTATGTAAAAGGTGATCTTGTGCGCCTACACTTTGCGCTGGTGCAGTTTGGCATGGACGTTTTGACCAATCAAAAGCTGCTACAAAAAATCATAAAAGATAACAAGCTAAAAGTTAGCGACAAACCATTTACCTTGGTTATGCCGCCAGCTGTTGCGCGTACCGATGTCTACGATGCTACTGGCCGCTTAAATAAAGAAGAGCAAACCTACAAACTAGCCGAAGACGACCTATGGCTAAATGCTAGCGCTGAACATGTCATGGCGCCAATGTACATGGGCGAAATTTTAGATGAAGCCAGCTTGCCAATCCGTTTGCTAGGCTACACGACCGCTTTTAGGCGCGAAGCCGGCACGTACGGCAAAGACATGGAAGGCATCTTCCGCTTGCATCAGTTCGACAAGCTGGAAATGGAAAGCTTCACCGTTGCCGAGGATGGGCTTGAAGAGCACAAGCTTATGATTGCCATTCAAGAATACCTAATGCAACAGCTGGGCATTCCATACCGAGTACTGCAAAAGTGTACCGCTGATATAGGTGGACCAAATGCTGCCGGTGTCGACATAGACAGCTGGTTGCCTGGGCAACAAAAGTATCGCGAAACCCACACCGCCGACTACATAACCGACTATCAGACCCGCCGCTTGCAAACTCGTGTGCGCCGGGCAAATGGTGACTTACAGCTACTGCACACTAACGATGCGACCGTATTTTCGCAGCGCCCATTGATTGCAATTGTCGAGAACTTTCAAACAGCCAATGGCCATGTTGAAGTGCCAAAAGTTTTGCGCCCCTACATGGGCAATAAAAAAATAATTTAGTACGGATGGCGTGCTTTATAGGCGGCAATGACTAGCTCTGTTTCGTAAGCGGCCGACGGATGATAATCACTGGGGTTAGACCTTGCCTGGCTAACAAAATCGTCGGGCAAGGTAGCCACGGTGCCGTGCTGCCTAATTATAGCTTGGCTACTTATTATAAACGGATGCACTACGATACCGGCATACTTTGTTGTCTCGCCCAGCTTACTAGCTCTACCTACTTCTACGCGGAGGTAAGGTCGTAGCGCGTATGGTTCATGTTCGGCGCGTTTTACCCAGTATGGTTGGGCTAGTTCTGCTGCTAACTTTGTTGGGGTGAGGCGTCGCCTCAAGGTATCTCTTGCTGACACATCAATTAAGCGTGCGGCTGTTGTCGGATGCGTGGTCATAAGCAGGCGGGTCGCGTCGCGAGGGTTGGTCATAAGCACCAGCAGTGACGCCTCGGTGCCTACTAATCTGACGCGTTGTCTAATATCTCTTAAACTTCCCTGAATCTCCCTATGGGTTTCAGGTAGGTAAATTGGTACGGAGTCTTGCTCGCCCCAAGGTAATTTTGCTGGCATACCAAGGCATTATACACATGCTACTTTTTAATTACAGCCATGCCGCCGATGGTATAATTACAAGAGTAATCTGTTCAAAAATAATCTACATCGAGGTTAAACTTAATGATTTCTCACATAGACATAGCTGGTATAAATCTCGAACTTGGGGATGATATTAAAAAGTACATTAGCCGCAAGGTGGGCAAGCTAGATAAATACATGCCGCGCCATGCCCGCGAAAGTGCTTTTGCCGAAGTAAAGCTTCGCCAAGCCAATAAAAACCTGGGTAACAAGTACGAATGCGAAATAATCATGCATATGCCAGGCGAGCAAATTCAGGCCAAAGAATCTACAATGAACATGTTTGCGGCTGTTGATATTGTCGAGCAAAAAATAAAAAATATGCTAGTTAAATACAAGCAGGCACATATAGCGCACATAAAAGAAAAACGCCCTAGTTTGCTTAGGCGGCTACGGGCACGGCTTAACCGCCAAAATGATCAAGATTTAAACGGCGGGTAACAGTTCCATTTGACGGCGAACACCGCTATACTAACTAAAGACTTTTTCGAGCGACCTAATATAGTCCGAGGCGAGGGATTTATAAAATATGGCACAGTTTTTAACAAAAATCTTTGGCGACCCACAAGCCAAAGTAGTCAAGCGGCTGACTAAAAAGGTCCGGGTTATTAACGACCTAGCAGGCAAGTACAAAGCCATGAAAGATGGCGACCTTAAAAAACAGACTGCCTTGCTAAAACAAAAATTTGCTAAAGGTAAGGGGCTGGATGATATTCTGCCCGATGCTTTTGCTTTGGTGCGCGAAGCGAGTGATCGAATTCTAAAAATGCGCCACTTCGACGTTCAGCTAATCGGCGGCATGGCGCTGCACGAAGGCAACGTGGCCGAAATGAAGACTGGTGAAGGTAAAACCTTGGTGGCGACCCTGCCTAGCTACCTGAACGCATTAAGCGGTAAGGGTGTGCACGTCGTTACGGTTAACGATTATCTGGCACAGCGCGATGCTGGTTGGATGGGACCAATTTACGATTTTTTGGGCATGAAGGTTGGTGTAATTATTGCCGACCAGTCGTTTGTATTTGACCCAAGTTTCGATAACGACACACACAGCGACCCGCGCATGCGCAAACTAAAACCAGCTACTCGCAAAGAAGCTTACGAAGCCGACATTACTTATGGTACAAACAACGAATTTGGTTTTGACTATCTGCGCGACAACATGGTAAACGAAGTCGACTTGCTGCGTCAGCGCGAGCTGAATTTTGCCATAGTCGACGAAGTGGACAGCATTTTAATCGACGAAGCTAGAACGCCATTAATTATTAGCGCACCCAGCAGCGACAGCGGCCAAAGCTACTCTACATTTGCCGCAATCGCTAAAAAGCTTGTCCCCGACGATTACGTACTCGACGAAAAGCGCAAAGCCGTGAACCTAACCGATCAAGGTGTGGCAAAGGTCGAAAAACTACTAGGTGTCGATAATCTGTACGGCACCGACAACGTGCGCGCTGTATATCACATGGACCAAGCCCTGCGCGCTCAAACCTTATTTAAACGCGACAAAGACTACGTAGTCAGTCATGACAACGAAGTAATTATTGTCGACGAATTCACTGGGCGTCTTATGCAAGGCCGCCGCTATAACGAAGGTCTACACCAGGCAATCGAAGCCAAAGAAGGCGTGCCGGTTTTGCAAGAAAGCATGACTCTAGCCACAATTAGCTTTCAGAACTACTTTAGAATTTACAAAAAACTTAGTGGTATGACCGGTACGGCCTACACCGAGGCAGAAGAGTTCCAACAAATTTACGGCTTAGACGTTGTGCAAATTCCTGCCAACAGACCAGTGATACGCGATGACCGTCCGGATATGATTTTTAAAACCGAAGCCGGCAAAATACGCGCCATAGTGGCCCAAGTCAAAGAGTTTCAGCAGCTGGGCAGACCAGTGCTGCTTGGATCGGCATCTATCCAAAAGAACGAGCTGCTTAGCCAGGCGCTAACTAAAGCTGGTGTTAAGCACGAAATTCTAAACGCTAAAAACAACGAACGCGAAGCTGCAATTATTGCCAAAGCCGGCCAAAAGGGTGCTGTGACGCTAGCTACCAATATTGCCGGCCGTGGTACTGATATTGTTTTGGACGAAGGCGTTAAAGAACTTGGTGGGCTGGTGGTGATTGGTTCGGAGCGTCACGAAGCGCGTCGCATAGACAACCAGCTGCGTGGTCGCTGTGGTCGCCAGGGCGACCCTGGCCTAACCCAGTTTTATGTGTCAACCGAAGACGACCTAATGCGTATATTCCAGGGCGATCGCATACGGTCGCTAATGGACCGCCTTGGTGTCGACGAAGATACGCCAATCCAGAACCGCGCCGTTAGCAAAACACTAGAAAACGCGCAAAAAAAGGTAGAAGGCTACAACTTTGACTCGCGCAAAAACGTGGTGCAGTACGACAACGTCATGAACCGTCACCGCCGCGCAGTCTACACCATTCGCCGCCGCATTTTACTGGGTGGAGACATATCCGACGAAATCAAAAAGCTGGTTAAAGAGCAGGCTGAACTTATGGCTGCCGACGACCCTAAGCAAAACCCGGCTTTTGCGACTGAATTCGAATCCGTAATTCCATTAAGCGGCAAAGAACTAAAAGCCATTACCAGTGCTAAAGAAAAAGACCGTGCCATACTTGCGGCCAAAGGCGCTGAAAGGCTTTACGCCCAGCGCGAACAAGAACTAGGCACAGAAGTTACCCGTCAAATAGAGCGCGAAGTTTACTTGCAGGTTCTAGATACGCTGTGGATGCAACACCTAGAAAACATGCACCATTTACGCGAGGGCATTCACTGGCGCAGCGTTGGCCAGCGCGACCCGTTGGTCGAATATCGCCAAGAATCGCAGCGTTTATTTGACTCGCTACAACACACACAGCGTGCCGAAATTGTGCGTGCCATGTTCCACATAACCAAGCGCGATGTTAACCAAGCGCAAGACGAAACGTTTGATACCGAACTAACTCGCGCCGCTGAACAATCGGTGGAGCTAGGCGTTAACGAAGTCAGCATGACGGCTGCCAACGAATTTAAAGACGCCGCAAGTACCATGCGCGAAGAAGACGATGCTGCTAAAAAGAAGAAAAACACCATTCGTAAAAAGCGCAAACAACAGCGCCAGAACAGAAAGAAGAAACACTAGGAATGAAGCACATTGTCGAAGAGGTAGTTTTAAATAATGGTAGCCGGGGGCTGTTGATCCACGTACCCAACGCCACGGTTATGGCCTATGACTTTGAATTTAGGGCCGGCAACGATTATTGCCCCAGCCAAGAAGTATTCGAAACTGCTCACATAATGGAGCACATGGTCATGGGCGCTAACAAAAAGTACCCCGAAGCAAGGCTTTATAGCGCCGAATTCGAAAAAAATGGCGCTTATCACAATGCCACAACATCGAGCGTTAGTCTTAAGTATGTGGCCGACTGCGCTGATTTTGAATGGGACCGAATTTTAGAACTCATGCGACTGGCAATAACCGAGCCAATCTTTTTGCAAGAAGAATTTAAAGCCGAATTTGGCAACGTTAAAGAAGAACTAACTGGCTACTTAAGCAATAACGGTCGCGTACTTTGGCAGCGTATTGGGCAGGCCAGTGGCGAAAACTTTTTGAACGACGAAGAGCGCCTGAAAGCCATGCATAATGTAAAGCTTAAAGATATTAAAGAACATTACAAGCGAACTCACACCAGCGACAACCTACGCTTTGTAATCGCCGGCAACTTAAAAAGCGATCGCAAACAACAGATTATTGGCATGCTCGAAAAATGGGATTTGCCACGTGGCGAACGCTTTAGCTTGGTGCACGAAGAGCTTGTTGGTTCGCCCACACCGATTCACTTATTTAGAAAAGACGTCGAAAGTTTGATCTTTGGCCTAAGCATTCAAGCCAATTGGCGTCTACCCGACGAAGATGTAACATGTGTTGCCGCATTGAACCATCTGTTAACCGGCACGCTGCATTCAGCGATTTTGGGCCGTGCCCGACAAAAAGGTTTAGTGTATGGAATGTGGTCCGACTGCATTACCAACGATTCTGTTAGCGAATGGTACTTTGGTGGCCAGGTGAGCCTAGAAAACGCCCCCAAACTTTACCAAATTGTCGACGAAGAGCTTAAAAAAGTGCTGGCGGGCGACATACCGCAAGCCGATATCGAGTCTGCCAAAAGTTTTGCGCTTGGTAAACACCAAATGAGCTGTCAAACAGTAGGATCAATCGGTAGTTGGTACACCAGGCGATATTTCTTTGATGGTTATATAGATAATTACGGCGATTTTCCTGCTAAAATTTCGGCGCTTAACAAAGCTAGTATGGTTCGTGTAGCAACCGAGCTTATGGGCGGCAAGCGCTGGGCGTTTGGCGGCTTAGGCAACGTAACAGAGCCCCAGCTAAAAGAACTACACACGCAACTAAGCACGCTTTTTGAATAAACTATGGACTTAAACAAGCAAGCCAGCGAACTACAAAGCGGGCTTAATGCGGCGCTTGCCAAAATAAAAGCCGATGACCTGGCGAAAGAAATCACGGCCTTGCAGTCACAGATATCGGCGCCGGGTTTTTGGCAGGACAATCTAAAGGCGCAAGAAGTCGTTAAGCGCGAATCAAAACTGCGCGCACAGCTAGAACCATGGCAGGACTTACGCAAAGAGGTGAGCGATATTATCGAGCTTGCCGGCGACCCGTCTTTGGCGGATGAGCTAAAGCAGCAACTGGTGCAGGCTCAAAAAAAGTACGAGGCATTACAATTTAACCTAAGATTTTCTGGTAAATACGACGACCACGATGCAATCTTACGCCTAAGTGCCGGAGCTGGTGGCACAGATGCTCAAGACTGGGCGCAGATGCTTGAGCGCATGTATTTGCGCTGGGCAGAAGGCAACGGCATGAAAGCCGAAGTTATTGAAGAATCATCTGGTGAAGAAGCCGGGCTAAAAAGTGCCACAATAAGTATTAGTGGCGCCTATGCCTATGGCAAGCTAAAAAGTGAACATGGTGTGCACAGACTGGTGCGCCTAAGCCCCTTTAACGCCGACAACTTACGACAGACCAGCTTTGCCTTGGTCGAGGTGTTGCCGCAAATAGATGCGCCCGACGAAGTTCAAATAGACGATAAAGACTTGCGCATAGATGTATTCCGTGCAGGCGGCCACGGTGGCCAGAGCGTTAACACAACCGATAGCGCCGTACGCATAACCCACTTGCCAACCAATATTGTGGTAGCAATCCAGAATGAACGTTCGCAGTTGCAAAACCGTGAAACTGCCCTTAAAATTTTGCGCTCCAAGCTAGCGCAGCTGCAGTTAGAACAGCACAAAGACAGGCTGAGTGACTTAAAAGCTACCAAGTCGGCCGACTGGGGATCGCAGATTCGTAACTATGTGCTGCATCCTTATACACTTGTCAAAGATACGCGCACAGGGTACGAAGAACATGACGCACAGGCAGTGCTAGACGGCAAACTAGATAGTTTTATAAACGCATATTTAACTCAAAACTAGGCTTTGGCAGCCGCTGGTTTTGGCTTTGCGGGCTGTCCTAGGCTATCGGTGTCGCCATAGAATCGTCGCTTAATAAGTTGTGCACAAACTAGGTAGGCAAGTACCACGCAGCTAAGGGCCAAAATATGTATTGGTTGCAGATCGCCAAAGTGGAATAAGTTATGCACAGGCAGCAAAACAATTAACAGTGAGACCAAAGCAACTAACAATGTGCTTGCAACTAGTATTGGCGCCGGCCGGCTGTCCTTTAGCGGGTTTAGACGAGTGCGAATAATATAGACTACGAATATTTGGGTGAGTATAGATTCTAAGAACCAACCAGCCTGAAACAGGCCTTCACCGGCGTGGAAGACAAAAATTAAAACACCGAAAGTCACAAAGTCGAAGATCGAACTAAGCAGGCCGTAAGACCACATAAAACGCTTAATACCTTTAATGCTTAAACGGCGCGGGTTGGTGATTTCGGATTCGTCCACATTATCTAGTGGTACGGCAAACTGCGATGCATCGTAAAGCAAGTTGTTAAGCAAAATCTGTGTAGCGAGCATTGGCAAAAAGGGCAGGAACAAACTGGCACCTGCCATCGAAAACATGTTGCCAAAGTTACTACTAAGGCTCATTCGTAGGTATTTCATGGTGTTGGCGAAGGTGCTACGGCCGACCACAATGCCGTTTGTTAGTTCGTGCAGGCTTTTACGCAGCAAAATAAAATCGGCTGCGTCTTTGGCTACATCAACCGCGTTGTTAACCGATATACCAACATCGGCGGCGCGCAAACTTGGTGCGTCGTTAATGCCATCGCCCAAATAGCCAATAATGTGCCCGTTCTTTTGCAAGGTTTGAATTATAAGCATTTTTTGTTCCGGATTAACCCGGGCGAACAGCGTGGTCTTTTCGACCGCAATGGCGATTTCGCGGCTATTAAGCTTGGCTAGCTCGTCGCCGGTTAATGTGCCTTGTACGTGAATGTTTAAGTCGCGGGCGATTTTTTCGGTTACGTATAAGTTATCGCCGGTTATAACTTTTACGCCAATGTTCATGCCACGCAGGCGGGCGATAGTTTCGCTGACTGACGCTTTGGCGGGGTCTAAGAATGCCAAAAAGCCGTTGAGTTGCAGATCAATCTCGTCGCTCGGTTCGTAGCGTTTTTCGTTATCGATTTGCTTGGTGGCAATGGCCAAAACCCGGAATCCGTCGCGGCTTAGATTATCGTAGGTATCTTGAATTATTTGTCGTAAGTGGGGAGTTAGGGTTTTGCCGTCGTAACCGGTGCAAATTTTAAGCACTTCTTCGGGTGCGCCTTTAACAATTAAGAAGCGACGACGGTCTTGGCTGTGATGAACAACTACGGCTTCGCGCTTGCGTTCAAAATCGAACGGAATCTCATCTATTTTTTTGTAGTGGTCAATGTTTATATGCTTGAACTGCTCGACTGCAGTGTCCAGCGGATTAGTAAAGCCAGTCGAAAACACACTAGAAATATAACCAAGCTCCAGCACGTGTTCGGACTGATCATTGTGACCGTCAACATATTTGATAAGGGCAATTTTATCTTCGGTAAGCGTACCGGTTTTATCGGTGCACAGAATATCCATGCTGCCAAAGTTTTGCACCGCCGAAAGTTGCTTTACGATCACGCCTTCTTTGGCCATACGCAGCGAGCCTTTGGTCAGGTTGAGTGTAATTATTAAAGGCAATAGTGCAGGGGTTAAACCGACCGCCAGCGCCAAGCTAAACAGCAGAGATTCTAGTGGGTTGCGCATAAACAAAACGTTCACTGCAAAAACAAAAACCACCAGCCCAAAGGTTACCTTAATGACCAGGGCGCTAAAATCTTTAATTTCTTGCTCGAACTCTGAACTGCGTCGCGCCGACTGCAGAGCGGCGGCGATGTGCGAAAATTTGGTGCGCGTGCCGGTTTGGGTTACGCGCATAGTGCCTTCGCCGCTAATTATGCCGCTGCCCATAAACACTTCGCTACCATTAGTTTTTTGTTGTGGGAACGACTCGCCGGTGAGGGCTGCTTCGTTGGCAAATAAGTCTTTACCGCTCACAACTTCGCCGTCAGCAGGAATAATTTTACCTGCGCCAAGCAACACAATGTCGCCCGGCACAAGGTCGCTAACCAAAACCTGTTGTTGGTGGCCACCGCGTACGACTGTTGCGCGCACCCGAACCTTATCTTTTAAGGCTTCGGCAGCTTTTTCTGATCTGTAGGTGTTAAAAAAGTCCAATCCAACACTAAGCAAAACGATGGTGGCAATTATAAAAAAGCTAGCCCGATCACCAAAAAACAGTGATAAGCCGGCAGCAAAAAGTAAAATAATTACCAGTGGGTTGGCAAAACGGGCTAAAAACGCCATAAGCGCCTTGCTGCGCTTTTTGCCACTCTGTAAAATATTCGGCCCGTACTGGCGGCGCAATTGAATAACCTTGCGCTCGGAAAGCCCGCTAATCATATGCATTATTGTAGCTTACTTTTAGCGGCCGCATGTAATAACGTGCTGTGCTAGAATTGATACTGTTATGATCTTGTTGGATAGGGTAACCAAACTATTTGGGAAAGAAAACAAGTCCGCGCTCAGTCGCGTTAGCGTTAATATTGAACCCAAAGAATTTGTAATTATTGTTGGAACCAGTGGTGCGGGAAAATCTACATTACTAAAACTTTTAACGCGCGAAGAAAAACCTACCAGCGGCAAAATAGTTGTTGGCGGCATAGACTACGACACCTTACGTGACCGTGACGTGCCGCTGCTGCGGCGTAAAATTGGCGTGGTTTTTCAAGACTTTAAGCTGCTGCCTCAGCGCACCGTATTTGAAAACGTGGCATTTGCGCTAGAAATTGCCGGCATGAGCAACCGCGAAATTAAAAACACCGTGCCAAAAGTCATTGAACTAGTAGGTCTAAACGGTAAAGAGAACCAATTTCCAGGGCAGCTATCGGGTGGTGAGCGCCAGCGCGTGGCCATTGCCCGCGCCGTTGTGCGTCAACCTAAAATTTTGATTGCCGACGAGCCCACGGGTAACCTTGACCCCAAACATAGCTGGGATATTGTGCGCCTACTAGAAAAAATTAACCGTTACGGTACGACTGTTTTGCTGACTACCCACAACCAGGACATCGTGAATAAACTTAAACGCCGGGTTATTACCATAGATCACGGAAAAATTGTGGCAGACGAGGCGCAGGGCAGTTATCGCCAAGGAGCGTAAAGTTAAGACTATGCGAAGAAAATGGATTACATTTCTTAGGATTTGCCGCTACGGACTAAGCAACTTTAGCCGTAATGCTTGGTTAAGTATGGCTGCAACTGTAGTGATGGTTGTTACGTTGACCATTATAATCACTACATTTACGGCGCGTTTAGTTTTTGACGACACGCTGGCTGGCATTCGTTCAAAAATTGATGTTTCGGTGTACTTGGCCGATAACATTACTGATCAACAGCGCCAAGAATTAACCGACGCCATAAAAACGGTGCCAATTGTAACCAGTATTGAATACACCAGCAAAGAACAGGCTCGTGAAATATTTAAGCAGCAGAACGAAAACTATTTCAGTCAACTAGAGGCACTGGGCGAGTTGGGCGAAACCAATCCTTTCCCGGCTAGCTTGCGCGTTAAAACTAGTGACCCAGATAAGCTGTCGTTAATTAACGATGTGGTAGGGCAAGATAAGTATAAAAGCTACCAATCAGAGCCGGCAACTATTTCGGGTCAGCGCAGGCAGGCTATAGAAACGATTGCGCGCGCCGCTAGTTTTTCGGAAATTGCCGGTTTTGTTGCTTCGGGCATATTTTTAGTGTTGTCGATTATGATCATATTCAACACCATACGGATGGCTATATTTAACCGCCGGGATGAAATTGAAATTATGAAGCTAATCGGCGCCGAAAAAAGCTTTATACGTGGACCGTTTATTGTGGAGGCATCGCTTTACGGTGTGTTTGCAGCGGTAATTTCGGTCGCACTTATTTACTTGCTGCTTTTGACTGCCGCTCCACAGCTTGCAAACTACGACATTGTAATTGGCCCAACTATTAAATTGTTTACAGACTGGCCATGGTTAGTGTTCTTGGCTCAGCTGGGTGCGGGTGTGATAATTGGTATTGTTTCCTCGCTGCTAGCTATTCGTCGCTATCTGAAGGTGTGATAATTTTACTTTAGCTACTTAACATTTGTGCTACCATGATTCCATGAGTAGTGCAGTCGTAGATGCATCACCAGCCGTTAACTTTGGCGGCGAGCCTTGGGTTGTGCAAGAAAATAAGGTAGAAATTAGATCGCATCGTCGTCCTGCGGGTAGCTCTGCCTGGACGGAGCTGCGTGACACAAAAGATGCCCTGGCTATTGCAAGGCGTGGCAGTAGCTTGCCGGTCTTGGCGCTGCGACACCTTAGGCCGGAAAGCCTCCGCCCAGAACCGCTGTTTAGGTGGCGGCACCGCCCGTTACCGCTGGCCGAACACCGGCGGCTAAGCGTTGAGCAACTTGCTCAACTGCGCCTGCAGTTTGCTAACAATGGAATGGCCGAAAAGAGTACAGCCGAAAAAACCCACTGGGCTAATCTGGCCGGCATGAGCCTGGTAGCATACGACAACGAACCCGATGAATACCGCCGGCGCCAGGCCAGAATGCACTGCATGCAGACTGTTAATTTTTTGGTACGCGAAGGACTGCTGGCGCCAGACTGCCCCGAACAAACAGTAGAAGACATAATTGACTTACTTGATGGCTACGATGAGCTGCGCTTGCGCCGCAATAAACTCGAGGCCGAACTTGAAGCCTTAGCATCTAAAAGCATTGTGCACCGCGTGGCTTTGTTAGGAGCCAGTGCAGTGCGTGGGGTTTACCGTTTGGCCGTGACGCCGATATCTTGGCCCACATTAAGGCTCTCTGTGGTGCATGGTCGTCTGGGCCGCAACACCACTAGCGAGTTACGCCAAGGACGACGGTTTGCCTATAGATTAGCCCTGGGATTAACAGCGATCGGCCTGGCAGCTTTTTGGTATAAAGCTGCGCACAGTCACGAACACGCAAGTTTGACTGCATCTATACATCTACCTGCTAGCCCAGCATCGCCAGATTCGGTTAATGTGCCGCTGACGCCCACTGGTAGCGGCGCTCACAATACCATGGAGTTCAGTTTGCAGGCTAGAACCATTAGCCCTGGGGAGGGCTGGGAATCGCAGCTCTCGCAAATGCATGTTAAATACAGTACTGGTTTAATGGATTCTGTGGGCCCTTGGCTAAAGGTTCGTGGCTATGCGTACCAGGCTTTAAGCGGCGAGTGGCGAATGAACTTAATGAGTGGTCAAATAGATCAAGATACATTGCAACAGCTGTACGGAAAAGCCCAAGAATACGGTGCCGTCACCTAGGACCTAACTTGACTTTAGTGCCATTTTGGGTTATTCTTATCTGTAGCAAATATGCGTGATAATACACTAAGTGTGATAAGACACATATTAAAATTGCCACTGAGGGTCAGCACCGTCATAGTGCTTGCGGCAACTCTTGTATTCTTCCCAGTTACCCAGGTTGCGGCCGATTCGTTCGACGACCAAATTAAGGCCCTTCAACAACAATCCGACCAATATCAGTCTCAGCTTGGTTCGTTACGGGCTCAGGCCGACACGCTTCAAAACCAGCTAAACACTTTAAATGCGCAAATGTCGTCACTGCAAAACGACATACAGCTAAAGCAGGCCGAACTAGACAAGATTAACGACACAATTGTTAAGACTCAGCAACGTCTAGACAATCAAATGACTTTGCTTGGCGGCAACTTACGTGCCATGTATCTTGAAGACCAAGTTACGCCGCTAGAAATGATCGCATCGTCTAAAAGTATTTCTGACTTTATAGACAAGCAGGAATACCGCAACAAAATTCGCGATCAAGTCGAAAAGAGTATTACCGACATTAAGCAGCTTAAGGCCGACCTTGCTAAACAAAAGACCGATGCTGAGCATGTTTTAGCCGACCAAAAATCACAGCGCGATGTGCTTGCTGATACACAACACCAACAGGCATTATTGCTATCGCAAACCCAAGGCCAAGAGTCTTCTTACCAACAGCTTGTGCAGCAAAAAAGCTCGCAAATAGCCATCCTACGCGCCCAACAGGTTGCTGCCAACCGGGCTTTAGGCGGTAGAGTTACGCCTGGCGATCCGCATCATGGTGGCTACCCCAATAGTTGGAATAATGCGCCCAAAGACAGCTTTTTGGATAACTGGGGTATGTATACGCGCGAGTGCGTTAGCTATACCGCATATCGTGTGTGGGCTTCCGGTAGGTATATGCCTTATTGGGGTGACGGTAATGGTGACGCCAAGTATTGGGATGACAAAGCCATAGCTGCAGGTATACCGGTCAGTAACACGCCAAAGGTAGGTGACGTAGCTATTTCTAACGCTGGCGCCTACGGACACGCAATGTATGTCGAAGCGGTTTTAGACAACGGCCAAATATATGTAAGCCAGTACAACTATGGTTTCACTGGTGAATATAGCGAAATGACAGTATCTGCCAGCGGTTTAGTATTCATTCACTTCTAGTAATAAAAGTTAGTCAAAACGGCGTCAAAAAAGTGGCGCCGTTTTCAGTTTTGCGGCCCAGCGGCATGGTAGTATATAAGTAACCAAAACGTGGGGAGTAGAATGAAACAGCCAGGTAAAAGACCCGAGCCAGAAGCAGCTATGCCTAAAACTAAAAAGACTTTAGGGTGGGGAAGTGTAGCCACAATTGCGGTGCTTGCCGTTGTAGTTGGCTTTGTAGCTGGTTCGCGCTTTGGCAATGTTTTAAGTTTTTTGCATTTCGGCGGCCAAAATAGTAACTTGCCAACTCAACTAGATTTGTCTAGTGTTCAAGATGTTTATCAAAAATTACGCGACCAGTTCGACGGCAATCTTGACGCGCAAAAGCTTATAGATGGCGCTAAAAAAGGCCTAGTCCAAGCTAGTGGCGACCCGTACACTGTTTACTTTACCGACCAAGAAGCTACGCAGTTTTTGAGCGACCTAGACGGTAAGTTTTCGGGTATAGGCGCCGAGCTGGACAAAAAAGATAACAACTTGGTTGTGGTTTCAACTCTTGATGATTCACCTGCTCAAAAAGCCGGCTTGCAAGCCAACGACATAATCGCCAAGGTAAACGACCAAGATGCAACAAGTTGGTCGATTGACCAAGCAGTGGCGCAAATTCGCGGCGACAAAGGCACTACTGTTAAGTTGGCGGTTGTCCGCAACCAGCAGCTTAAAGAATTTTCGATTGTGCGCGATGACATAATCAACCCAAGTGTTAAATACGAAGTAACAAGTGATAACATCGGCTATATGCGCATATCGCGCTTTGCCGAAACCGACACAGTAACTCTGGCCCAACAAGCCGCTAACCAATTTAAACAAAAAGGCGTCAAAGGCGTGGTGCTAGATTTGCGCGGCGACGGTGGTGGCTACTTAGGCGCTGCCCAAGAAATAGCTGGTCTATGGCTTAAAGACCAAGTAGTTGTGCAAGAAAAGCGTGGTGATACAGTGGTGGACACGCTTAAGAGCGGCGGCAATCCATTACTAAGCGGCATTCCAACTGTAGTTCTTATAGACGGTGGCAGCGCTAGCGCCAGCGAAATTGTAGCCGGCGCACTGCACGATCACAATGCCGCTAAACTTGTAGGTGAAAAGTCGTTCGGTAAGGGTAGCGTTCAGCAGATTGAACAGGTGGGGAGTGGTGGCCAACTTAAAGTAACAATTGCCAAGTGGTACACACCAAATGGCAAAAATATCAATAAAGAAGGCATAATGCCTGATGTCATAGTAAAGCCAACAGACGCCGACATAGCGGCCGCCAAAGATGTGCAAAAAGACAAAGCCTTTGATCTAGTGAAAAACCAGTAAACGCGTGGTAAACTAACGGCAGATGAACCCCAAGAAAAAAATTCTACTTGTCGAGGACGATAAAGCCTTAGCGGCAGTATATGTATCGAGGCTTCAGCTTGAAGGCTTCGATGTTAAGCACGTAATTAATGGTGAAGAAGCCTTAAGTGCAGCGCTGGCCTACAAGCCCAATCTAGTGGTGCTTGACGCTATGATGCCAAAAATTAGCGGCTTTGACGTTTTAGACATTCTGCGCAACACACCAGAAACCAGCAACCTGCGCATAATCATGCTTACAGCTCTGAGCCAGGCTAAAGACAAAGAAATGGCCGAGCGCCTAGGCGCCGACGATTATCTAGTAAAGTCTCAAGTTGTAATTGGCGATGTAGTTGAGCGTATAAAGCACCATTTGGGGATTTCAAGCGAGCCCGCACCAGCAGCTGCTGCCTAATTCGCCAGACTCATAGAGCTAATGGTTTCATTGACATTACTAGGTCAAAATGCTATTATATGTGGGTAAACTAGATATTATTTATGAGCGAACTATACCTTCATCCCAATCCACGCGAACACGAATCGGTTTCGTTAGTACAACTTGGCCGCCAAGCGGCTGCAGGGACTGTTGAAGTCGCTAAATTCTTTATAAACACTTTCAGTGCAGCAGGTGAACAAAGAAATCACCAAAGATATGGCCACGCAGATTATAGCAATAGACCGCTTGAAAGGCAGTTGCACGCAGCTCACACCAGTGAAATTGCGCAAGATCGCAGAGAGCGCCGTGCCGACTGGGAATACGGAGTATTAGGACGCTTAAGAATAGCTGCCAGCCGTAGCCCGCTTGCCAGCATTGCGCTTGGCACACCAGTAAGACATCCATCCGAAGTGCCTCGATACAGAGCCAAGGCCGAGAAAAAAGCCGGCCGCAAATAATTTTGCTAAAAACATCTAAAAAAAGACTGCGATACGCAGTCTTTTTATTTAGAGAAGCCTTTTACTCTACGCTAACTTCAGTTCGTGGAGCTGTTCGGCCGGTAAAGCGGCGAGTGGCAACTTTTTTGAACTTAACAACACCATCTTTAGCGGCGTGAATAGTGTACTGCTTGCCCATAATAGTGCCAGGACCGGCAAGTTTGGTCTGGCCAACTTGGCGCACCAAGACTTCGCCTGTACGGACTTTTTGGCCACCAAAGCGCTTAACACCAAGACGTTGGCCGCGTGAATCGTGGACGTTTTTACTAGTTGTACCTGCTTTGACGTGTGACACTTTGGCTAATCCTTAACCGTTAATATTAGCAGCTCGCGGGCGACAACTTGGTCGGGGCGGTGATAAATTAAATCACTCCACGCGGCATGCTTAAACTTTAGACGATTATACCCCAAGTTCTCGATGTGATCAAGTAGTGACAAGTGTTTAAATGAGCCATTTGTCTGCCAAGCGGGTACGGCCAGACATAAACGAGCAGTTTTTGGCAGCTGTGGCCGTAGGTTTTTTAGGAACTTTTCGATAATTGTATTGCAGTCACTAACAATTTCGTGCAGTTTTTCAGGGGCGGGTATGGAATTTAGTGGTCGCCCAAGATAGGTCTCGCTAGCGACTAAACTGGGGTGGGGAAGGCTGTACTTTGGTTCTTCATCGTCGCCCGACCATGTAGCAGTTGTGGCGTCAGCAAGATGAATGCTAGCGCGCCCTTTAATATTTTGGTGATATAGCGGCCAAAACCATTCAGTTATGTTGTGTGAGGCGTACTGAACCATTTTGGGGTCGATATCTGAGCCCATAGCGCTGAAACCCATAAGCAGTACTTCTTGTAAAACAACACCAGTGCCACAAAAGGGGTCTAAAACTGTTATATCTGGTGATGGCGGTGTTCCGCTGGTAGCTAGGTTTATGATTGTTTGAGCTAACTTAGGCGGCAACATGCCAACGCGTGCGTCGCGCATTGGGCGGCCATGGTCGCGCTCCGCGTAAGCGTCGACATCTTGTACTGACAAAGTTTGCGCCAACCAGGTTTTGCTACCGTTTCTGATGTAAACAAGCTCCATTCCTAAGGGGTCGCCCGCTAGTTTGTTGTTTAGCACCTGAGCGCTGTTTAAGGCAAGTTCAGTGTTTGGGACAACTCTGGTGCTGCGTCCACTTTGTTTGCAAACTTTTTTAAAATCTAGACCACTGCGAAATAATTGCTGAACGCTAACGCTAATATCGTAGGTGCTAATTCCAAGTTTAAGTTTACCTTCGCCAAGGCAACAAACGTGTTTTGGTAGCTCGCGGGCGGTGTAGCCGGCAAGGTCTGACCATTTTGTGCTGTCGATTTCGGTAAGTGGCTTGGCGATTTTAATAGTGCCACCAAGTCGTTTGTGGTCAACGTGCTCGGCGTTAACCATCGCAGCAATGCTGCCGATTGGCTGTACATTTTCGGCGCCGTAAAGACTTTCAAGTTCGGCCAAGCCAATTTTTGGCTGGCGGCCAAGGATTGCAATTACCATAGCCTGATTATACAGGTTAGAGGTGTTATTAGAGCTATACAAAGCGGACTTCTGCCGTGGCTAACCTAATCGGCTGTTGTATAGTTATATAAGCTATGACATTAAAACGTTGGTTGCTTGTTGGAACTTTTGGCGCCTTGGCGCTGATTATTTACTTGGCCTGGCACGATATTATTAGGGCTTTTTACCGCTTGGACAGTTTAAATATATGGGTGCTCTTACTGATGGTGCCTATGCTGTTTTTGTTCTATTTTTCGCTGGGCAAGTTTTTTGAAAGTTTTTTTGCCGCACTGGGAACCAAGGTGCGCCAAAGCACGCTGTTTACCACCATGCTTGAGCTCAACTTTGTGAATCACGTTTTTCCTAGCGGGGGAATATCCGGCTTTTCATATCTTACAATAAGGTTAAAACCATACGGTATTTCAACCGCCAAAGCTACGATTGCCCAGATGGGGCGATTTGGTTTTGCGTTTGTCAGCCACATATCTTTAATGTTTATATCGCTCTTTTTGCTGGCGGTCGAAGGCCACACTAGTTCGTTAATTGTGCTGCTTGTTAGCATGTTTGTGTTTTCACTTTTGGCGGTAGCGGTAGTCGGACTGTTTGTGATCAGCAACGAACAGCGCTGCATTAACTTTGCCCGGCGATTTGTCGGTCTTATAAACCATGTGGTGCATATTGTCCGTCGTAAACATCCCGAAACACTAAGTTTATCTAAAGCCGAAGTTACCTTTGTGGAATTACACGCCGATTACATGCAGATGCGCCAAAACTTGGGTAAAATGCGCCAATCTTTCTTTTGGGTTACGGCAGCGTCAATTTTAGAAATCGCCTTGCTTTACGTGGTATTTGTTGCTCATGGGGTGTGGGTAAATCCTGGCGCAGTAATAATCGCTTTTGTTATAGCCAACACGGCAGGCTTAATTGTTGCCTTACCTGGTGGTATAGGTGTGTTTGAGGCGCTTATGACTACTGTTTTTATTGCGGTTGGCGTTGAACCCGGCCTGGCATTAAGTGTTACGGTTGTTTACCGTGTGATCATTTTGCTACTTAGCCTAGTGACCGGCGCCGCGTTTTACCAACGCGCAATTAACAAGATTGGCAGCGATGGAACAGCCGATATTCACAGTTAGCCAGCTAATAGCGGTTGTTAACCAGACACTTGAATACGCTTATCCAACGGTATTCGTAGAAGGTGAGGTGTCTTCTTTTAAGGTCAGCAAAAGTAAGTACGTGTTTTTTGACGTAAAAGACGACGCCGGGGCGGTCGGTTGTTTTATGATGATTTACCAATTACGCATGCCGCTCGAAGACGGCATGAAAGTCCGCCTAATCGCCCAGCCCCGCTTAACTGCTTGGGGCAAATTTAGTTTGAATGTGCGTGAAGTTATGCCGGTTGGGGAAGGTAGCATAAAACGAGCCTTTGACATTTTAAAAAGTAAACTACAGTCGGATGGCTTGTTCGACACAGCGCGCAAACGACTATTGCCTAAAATTCCGCAGAGCATTGGTCTGATTGCTTCGGCAGAATCGGCCGGCTACGCTGACTTCATAAAAATCGTTAACCATCGCTGGCGCGGCTTACAGATTAGTGTTGCTGATGTTCAGGTGCAGGGTGTAAGCGCGGCTGACCAAATAATCGCTGCCATAGATTTTTTTAACCAGCAGGCGGAACTACCCGAAGTTTTGGTGATTGTGCGCGGCGGCGGTAGCGCCGAAGACCTGGCTGTATTTAACGACGAGGCATTGGTGCGCGCGGTAGCTGCCAGCCGAATTCCAACACTTGTGGGCGTTGGGCACGAAGTAGACACTAGTCTGTGTGACTTAGCTGCCGACGTGCGCGCAGCCACCCCGAGTAACGCGGCTCAGATTTTAGTACCTGATCAACAAGATCTTTTGCGTGATATTGCTCATCAAGAACGGCATTTGCTAGAGCGTGTAGAATCGCGTGTAGCCGATATGAACCGCTGGGTCAGCGATGCCGGCAAAGACATGCTGAGCCGTCTTGAGCACACCCTAGGCGAATATATGCAGGCATTACGCCACGCCGAAGCAACATTAAAACAACTTGACCCCAAAGTAGTGCTTAGCCGGGGTTATGCTTTGGTACGCGACACCGCCGGCAAGCTAGTAAAGGGCACAGCGGCCAACATCAAAGCAGGCGACAAGCTGACAGTAACCACTGCCGGTGCAATAATAGACGTAGGAGTAAATCATGTCCGAACCCAAAAAAACCCTAACTAAACAGCTAGCCCAACTAGAAGAGCTGATTGCTTGGTTCGACCAGCCAGATATCGACCTTGACCAAGCTCTAAAAAAATTCGACGAAGGCGTAAAACTTGCCGACGAAATTAAAAAACAGTTGTTAGAAGCCGAAAATAAAATAACTATCCTAAAAAAGCGGTTCGATAAGCCGGTATGATCCTTTGGCTGGGTCTGTTTATAGTGGTGGTAATATTTGCGGCCACCGCCTTGATTGGCGCGCCATACGTGCCAACGCACCGTGCTTCTATAACTAAAGCTCTGGATATGCTGGCGCTAAACCCAGGCGAAACTGTGGTGGACCTTGGCTCGGGCGATGGTGCATTCTTGGCCGCTGCCGCCAAACGTGGCTACGTGGCAGTTGGCTATGAAATTAATCCGTTCTTAGTTGTGGTTTCAACGCTAAGGTGTCTGCCGAACCATAGGCTTGTAAAAGTAATGTGGCAAAATTTTTGGCGCGCTAAATTACCGCCAAATACTAAGGCAATTTTTGTATTTTCGGCCGGGCCATATTTGCAAAAGCTAGTTAAAACTCTTAATAAACTTGCAAGCAACCGCACCGATGAGCTGCAAGTAATAAGCTATGGTTTCGAGTTGCCTGGGCTAAAGCTGAAAAAATCTAAAAATGGTTTGCATCTGTACGCGCTGCTGCCAGGCAAGCGCTAGCTTTACAAAAAACCGGCTTGTTTTTACTATTAGGTGTAATGAGTTCGCAAGATCAACGCGGAAATACCAACCCACTGCTTATAAGCAGCATATTTTTGGGTGTACTGACGGTTGGCTTACTGGTTTTTGGTATTTGGGCGTTCATAAACTATATGGACCAAAAAAATAACGTCGATGCCAAAATAAGTGATGCTGTAGCCACCGCAAAAAAACAGCAAACCGACACAGACGAAGCGGCATTCGCCGAGCGCGAAAAACAGCCCACCAGACAGCTTATTGGCCCGGTTGATTTAGGTAAGGTAACGGTTAGTTATCCTAAAACCTGGAGTGTTTACGTCGATAAAGACGGCACCACTGGAGCATATGCGGCCTATATGCACCCCGGCTCGGTCCAATCTGTTAGTCAAAAAATTACTAACGCCGTATTGGTAAGTGTGGACGACAAAAAATACGAAGACAGTCTAAAAAGTTACGATTCACAGGTTGCAAAAGGGGACTTAAGGGCGTCGGCCGTTAAAGTCGGCGACTTGCAAGGTACAAGATTAGACGGCACGTTTAGCAAAGACATACAAGGCGCCGTGGCGCTGTTTAAGTTGCGCGACAAAACTGTAAAAATTGCCGTACAGCTTAACGATTACATGGGTGATTTTAACAACATAATTTTGCCCTCGCTCAAATTTAACCCCTGATACAACGCTCATGCTTATCTGTTGGCGCCTGTGCTAGACTAAGTGCAGAGTGAAGGGTAGAGAAGACTCCAAAGCCTTATTGGCTGGGCGAAAACATAAGCCGGCTACCGAGGCCGCTTTGGTCGCTGCTGCGCATGAATTAAAAGCGCCGTTAGTGCTCATAAAGCACCTGGCACAGTCGCTAATCGACCCAAGTACGCTTGCCGCAAATCAGCAGTGGGATTATTTGCAACGAATTCAAATGACTGCCGACCGATCGTTGCGTTTTGTTCAACATTTGACCTTAAGTTACAGATTACAAACCGACCCCCGGGTTGTGCCTTTTGATTTTGCGTTAGAGCCCTTAAGTATGAACAAAATATGTAACGACGCGCTCGACGAGATGACTCCTTACGCCAAGCAGCACAAACAACAGCTTCGCCTAAGTGGTCTGCATTGTCCGCACCTGGTTTTAGCCAACGAAGACATTTTGCGCGACATAGTCATAAACCTTGTAGACAACGCCATACAACACAACCCAAGTGGCAATGTGGTAGACGTAGCTGCTGAGTGTCGCGGCGAACAAGTGCGGCTGGTAGTTCGCGATAACGGCGGCGGCGTAACGCTTAGTGAGCTGCGCAGTTTGCGCCAAAACTTGGGCGCTCAGCCCCAGCCGCTTAGCGGCCGGTCGGGCACAAGTGGGTTGGGGCTTTATATTGTGCAGCAATTCGCACAGGCCATGGGTGGCAATTTAGGGCTAGGCCGCGCGCCACAGGGCACAGCTTTTTTTGTAGATTTGCTAAGGTCTAGACAGTTGAGTTTATTGCCATGAAACGCGTTCTGCTGGTCGAAGATGATAGGTGGATGGGTGAATGCTACTTGGCCTGGTTACAGGGCTTTGGCTACGACGTGACTTGGGTGCAAACGGCGCAGGACGGAATAGATTCGCTAGACGAGCTTAGGGTCGATATCATAGTGCTCGACATTATGCTGCCATTTGCAAACGGTGTGCACTTTTTAAACGTTTTAGCGTCGCATGCTGACCTGTCGCAAATACCGGTAGTAGTTTGCAGCAGTATGGTTCCAGACGGCCTACAAGACACTTATGGCGTTAAGGCGGTGCTAAATAAAGCCGAACTAAACCCTAAACACATGAAAGAGGTGCTAGCGGGAGTATTTGCCAATGCGCCAGTTTAGAACCCAGGCCATAATTTTGCGTCGCACAAACTATGGCGAAGCGGACCGCATATTAAACTTGCTAACACCCGACCATGGCAAGCAAAGCGCTATAGCCAAAGGTGTGCGCCGCCCTAAAAGTAAGCTGGCTGGCGGGCTAGAGCTATTCGCGGTTTGTGACGTAACAATTTTGCAGGGTAAAAGTGACATGGGTGTTATAACAAGCTCACGCATTAAAGTTTTTTACGGCGATATTTTACGCGACTACGATCGCATGCAAGTAGCCTACGAAGTAATAAAACAGATCAACAAGGCAACCGAAACTGTGACCGATCCTGCTTTTTATGCTTTGCTGCACGACAGTCTGTTGTACTTGGGCGATCTAAAGATTGATTGGCGCATTACCGAGTTGTGGTTTGGTCTGCAACTAGCTAATGTGCTTGGCAGCGGCATTAATTTACTAACCGACCGCGATGATAAGCCGCTAGCCGAAGATAAAAAATACGGTTTTGACTCACAGCTAGGAGTATTTTATGCCAGTGACCGTGGGGTATTTGATGCTGACCATATTAAGCTGCTGCGTGTAGCGTTGGTAAAAACACCCATAGTTCTAAGCCGTCTTGGTGGCCTAGAGAAGCTAGACTGGTCTAGACTCCGCGAGGTTATCGGAAAATACTAAAAAGGCAACTCGAACTGTATAGATAAGGGCTCTACGGTGCCGCGAGTTCGTCCACGGCGCGCCAGGTCAAAAGTGCGCTCGGCGTATCTTAAAAGGGCGGTTATGGGTCTAGAGGTGTTGCCGCTTGCTGCGTTTATAAATTCGCGTAATCCCTCTAGTATCTCGTTGCTTACCTGGTTGGCGTGCCGGCTTGCTTCGGCAAATATGCAGAACAGCGTGGCGATATATAGGTGTTGGTCTGGGTAATCGTCGTCGCCGTGCGCCACACCGAGTTCTAGGCCGGCAAGGCTATGTGCCACTGCATCTGTTGCCCGGCCTTGCATAAGATAGGCATCGGCTTTAATGCCATGCCAGCGCTGCGCTATATGTAGCGTCTCTAGGTCTACTACATCAGGTGCTTCTTCGCCTAAGCGCAGGTGTACGGCGTCGGGCTGCCTTGTACCTAGTTCAGCCCGTGCGCCAGAAATTACCGACGGGTGTATCAATCGTAGGGTTGTATCTGTTTCGGCAACACGAACGTAAGGTGGCTCTACGTGAGCACTGGGGTCGCCGATGCTGTGGCGCCACTTGAAGCCTGTTACTCCTGTGTCATCTTCATTGCCGCTCATGCGCTAACCAATCGACAAGTACTGTTACTTATATTGTGCGTATATATACTCCGATTTGGCTTAGTTTGCAATATGTTTTATGAATAACGTTAACAGTACGTTGCTAAACACACATCTGGTATAATCAAATCAATATGGCTAGAACAGAGGTGACTTTAGATATACTAGTTAGCCTCGCCAAGCGGCGAGGTTTTGTGTTCCAGGCATCCGAAATTTATGGCGGCATTGCCGGTTTTTGGGATTACGGTCCTTATGGCGTGGAACTCATGAACAACATCAAAAAGCTATGGTGGAAAGCTATGGTTTATGAAAACCGTAATATTTACGGTATAGACGCTGCTATAATTCAGCATCCCAAGCTTTGGGAGGCTAGCGGACATGTGGCTGGCTTTAATGATCCTATGGTTGATTGTAAAAACTGCAAGGCCCGGCATCGCGCCGACCACCTGGCAGGTAAAGACACCAATGATCTTAAAGAACTTGCCGAACTGCTAAAAGACAAAGCTTGTCCTAACTGCGGCAAAAAAATGCTGACCGAACCGCGAACCTTTAACATGATGATGAAAACGTGGGTTGGACCCGTGCAAGACGAAAGCGCAGTCGCATACCTGCGCCCCGAAACTGCCGGCCCAATGTACACCAACTTCGAAAACGTGCGCGAAACTACGCGCAGCAAAATTCCGTTTGGTATTGCACAGATCGGTAAGGCTTTCCGTAACGAAATTAGTCCGCGCGACTTTATTTTTAGGGTGCGTGAATTAGAGCAAATGGAAATGCAGTATTTCATACACCCCAGCATGCAGGATGAGCAATATCAGCGATGGCGCGACTGGGCGTGGGAATTCTTTACTAAGCGAGTGGGGTTGAGCGAAACTAATCTTAAGTGGCACGAACACGACGAAAACGAGCGCGCCCATTACGCCAAAGCTGCGCACGACATTTACTTTAAATTTCCGCATGGCTTTAAAGAACTAAACGGCACCCACAATCGTGGCGACTTTGACCTCGAAAGCCACATTAAAGGCAGCGGTAAAGACCTTTCGTACTTCGACGAAGAGTCGCGTGAACGCTACGTACCCAATGTTATTGAAAGCACAATCGGCGCCGGTAGATTTATGATGGCGGTTTTGACTGACGCCTACCACGAACAAAAAGTCGGTGATGAAACAAGAATTGTACTCAAAATAAAGCCAGAACTTGCGCCAGTTAAGGTCGCGGTTTTACCCCTTAGTAAAAAGCCAGAATTGAGTGCTCTATCTGATAAAGTGTATAAAAAACTTGTTCAAGAAACAGGTTGGAACGTAGAATACGACGAAACCCAAAGCATTGGTAGACGCTATCGCCGCCAAGACGAAATTGGTACGCCATACTGCGTAACTATAGACTTTGAAAGCCTGCAAGATGGTGAAGTTACAGTGCGTGAACGCGACAGCATGGAACAAAAGCGCGTCAAAATAGATGACCTTGCCAAACATATTGTGATCTAAGCAAAGGGGCTAGCAAATGGGATTATTCGACTCAATGAAACGCATAATCATGGGCCAGCCAGTTTTTGGTAACCCAAAAATACAGAACCCACCCACACAAAACGAGCAGGTGCAAAATTCAGGCCAAAAAATCTTGCCGCAGGTAATGGTCGAAAAAATACTATGCACTCATGACAGTGGGCCGGGTTTGCAGGTTGAGCTTTACGTGCGCAACTACTCTAAAGAAGGTGTAGAACTGGAGCGCTTAGAGTTCCTAGACATCCGTTACGAAATTGGTAAACATATCAACGTTGGCGAATCGTATGAATATCTTGTGGATTTGCCGTCCCGCCCACACGATACGGTAAAGCACGAGTGCCGTATTTATTTTAGAACAGATGCCGGCGATTATTTTTGGTCATTGCACTTGGTGGAATTCGATGCCTTGGGTGATGGAACATACACTATTCGTCGCATTAGGTTCTTGCCACCCATAAAAGACGTTTAGCATGAGCAGACCCAAACAATTTATAGCCGATCTTAAAAAATACTCCGACAAGCGCAATCCGGCAGATATTGAATTTATGAAGCACTTTTTTAAAACTGGCCTGGGGCAGTACGCTGAAGGTGACGTACCTATGGGCGTGCGTGTACCAGAGATTCGAATAGTTTGTAAGAAATATGCTGATCTATCCTTGGCCGAAATTGAAGAACTTTTAGAAAGCCCGCTACACGAGGTCCGTGAAGGCGCGGCCATTATTATGGCTAATCAATCTGTTAAAACTAAAGATGTTGATCTTAAAAAAGCACTGTTCGATCTATACATTCGTCGTACCGATCGTATAAACAACTGGGATATTGTTGATTGTAGTTGCCGCGATGTAGTGGGCGGCTACTTGTTAGATAAGCCGCGCGATATTTTGTATAAACTGGCCAAATCCAGCAACTTGTGGGAGCGCAGAATCGCCATGGTTAGTACATGGCAGTTCATTAGAAAAGGCGATTTAAGGGATACGTTCAAGATTGCCAAGATGCTACTTAATGATAAACAGGACCTAATTCATAAAGCTACCGGCTGGATGTTACGTTCGGCTGGCGATAAAGACCCCGCAGCCTTGCTTGAATTTTTAGATAAATACGCCGCTACCATGCCCCGAACCGCACTGCGTTACGCGCTTGAACATTTAAGCATTGAACAAAAGGCATTTTACATGCGCCAAAAGACTGACAGGCTATCGGCATGAGCATGTTGCTAGCCGATCGTATTAGGGGTAGCCATGACGCGCCGCCACCAAATCTGTGCCAACGCAGCGGCGAAGATAGTTGTCGGGACTGCCCAGTGCGTGCGGCTATGCTTCATGAAATTGACCTTCATACCCGAGCCGAGCAACAACCCAATAATTATGAGCAATGGGCGGCTGAACTTGCCGGCCTTACTGTCACTATGGATGGTCTTGTGAAGCATCCGTCAAAAGAGGAGTGCGAAGTGGTGCTTTTGGATACCTATGTTGGCTGTCATGGCCCAAGGGAAGTTGAGCGCTGGCCAAACGGTATTTCTGTTGTGCGGTGGCTTGGCGGCAGGATTATTGAATGCACTAATCAATTTGTACCGCCAAATTTTCGCAAACGCTACATAGCTAAAGCTCAAGGCACTAACTAACACCTATATAATTAGGCCAAAATTGTTTCAGTTGCTTTGTCTCGCAAAAAATAGCTTGTGAACAGCTCGTCTTTTTCTTCGCCGAATGTGCGCACCAAGTAATTATCGAAGCCTTTGGGCGACAACGACTGCACGCGATGCGCCAGCCGCATGACTGCGTCGAACATCTGTTGCTTGTCGGCACCAATGGTGGTTATTGGCTGGGCAAGGTGAATCGAGTAACGCAAGCTGTTTGCTGCTTGTAAAAATTCATGGCTGTGATTAAGAAGTGTGTCGAGCGCCTCGTCGTTACTGGGGTTGCTATTTTGTAGCCTACCAGGATTAATCCGGCGATGATTAAGCAGGGCGACCATGTTATGCCAGTCATTTAAAACATGCGATTCTAGCTCAACCTTCGGTCTAAGTCCCAAAGGGCTCATAGCTATACCAACGTCAAAGTTAACTAAGGTGGCGCAGTTTGGCATGGCTTCGACTGCTTTTAAAATAGTGTCAGCCGGTAAAGCGTCGCATAGGTACATGGTAAAACAGCTTGGCGGAAGTGAATCTAGTTGCTTGGGCGTTACAAAATATACCTGTGCGTCGGGTACTTGCGTAGAGGTTTTAGCCACAAACTTCATGCGCTGCATGTGCATTATGGTGTGAGTAAGACGCAGAATTTCTTCGGGGTTAAGTGTGCCGGCGCGTTGTTTTTGCAGCTGCCGCGCCAAATGTAGCCATGTTTTGCGGACCACGCTTATCATAGAGTGCGGGTCGCTGGTCACGACCACGGCTGTGCCAAGGTCTTGGCGCACCGCCAAGTGCCTAGCTATTTCGGCGCCCATTGTGGTATTTGGTTTGTGCTTAATGGTGCGCAGTTCGTAATAATGAGTCATTTTACCTCCTATAACAAATGTCTTTGCCTAAAACTATAATCGCCAAATTTAGTCACAATAATGTGGTCGCGAAGGGGAATACCAATAAGCTGACCTGCTGCTGCAAGTTGTTGGGTGAGTGAGACGTCTTTTTGGCTAGGCTCAGCTTCGCCCGACGGATGGTTGTGCGCCACAATTATGGCTGCTGCGCGGTCGACAATTGGGTCGGCAAAAACTTCGCGCGGATGTGCCAGAACCGTATCCAGCGTGCCAATAGTAATAGTGCGCTGGGCGATCAATCGCTGTCCGCCATCTAGGCTTAGGCATATAAAATACTCTTGCTGCTTGTCGCGAATGTCAGATAGCCGCGCCAAAATATCTTGGTGGGTGCGCAGCGGCTGAACATCTTTAACTAGGTGGCGCTTGGCAAGCTCTAGACCGGCCAAAATCTTAGATGCCTGGGCTATGCTTACGCCCGTTAGGCGGGTGAGTGATTCAAAGCTTAAAACCTGCGTGCCACGCTGCAGTAGTTTATGGATTTGGCGTGCAATACTGCCGACGTCCGCTTGGCCGTTGCCGCTGCCGATCATTACTTCTAGCAGTTCAAAATCAGACAGTGCGGCGGGGCCTTTACGCTGCAATTTCTCGCGCGGTCTATCTTGTAAATCGCGATCGCGCATACGCTTTATTTTTGGCATGACGGCAGTGTACCAGACGTTGGGTCAAAAGATAAGTAAATTGTGGAAATTGTTAATTGGTATTGGCGCGCAAGAATTGCAGTTTAGTAATATGTAAGGATGAATTACAAAAAACTTATGCAGGTAATGGAGCTGGCTGCGCGTGAAGCTGGCGCAATAATGCTGCGCAACAAACCCGGCAACAGACGTTCAAAGATGAAAACTAGCAAACGTGACTTTGTAACAGTGGCCGATATAAAATCACAAAATATTATAACCGCGCATTTACAAAAAGAATTTCCACATATTGTCTTGCTTTCAGAAGAGCTGACACCCCAGCAGCAAAAAAAGGTCTTCGATGCCGATTTTACCGGCTTTGTGGTTGACCCAATCGATGGCACATATAATTTTAAGCGTGACATGAGTGAATCGGCCGTATCGGTAGCTTATGTAGAAAGTGGTGAACCTGTAGCGGGAGTTGTGTTTGACCCTTATAAAAACGAGATGTACACGGCTATAAAAGGGCGGGGTGCAATGCGTAACGGTGAGCGGGTACGGGTATCGGGCCAAACAGATATGCGCGGCGCAAGCGTGACTACCAGTAATAGTTATGACGACAAAGCGATGGCTCAAAATTTGCTACGCCACTTGGCTATATATAACAGCACTGGCGTCATGCCATGGACTAACTGCACCGGTAGCGGAGTGTTAATTCTTACTTACTTGGCTTGTGGGCGCATGGATATCTATCACCATAATGGTCTGAAACCGTGGGATAACGCCGCCACATTCTTGCTTATACGCGAAGCTGGCGGAAAGGTGCTTACGCTAAAAGGTGAAGAGGCGCGGTTCACCACAAATAATGTTTTGGCAGGAACTCCGGTACTGGTAGACCAACTAGCCAAGGTGTTTAGCAGTTTTGATGAAGCCTTACTGAACTAGTAAGGGTATAATGTTGGTTGTGAATCAGCAAGAAAAGCCAATTCTTAAATTTCCGCCCCATTTTTTATGGGGCGCTAGCAGCTCGGCTCATCAAGTAGAGGGTGGCAACCATAACCAGTGGTCTGTTTGGGAACTAGAAAACGCCAAGGCGCTTGCCAGCATGGCCAAAAGCCAGGCTAACTACTTACCAAAATGGGACGAAATAGAGGCGCAAGCGACCAACCCACATAACTACGTATCGGGCGAAGCCACGGACCATTACCACCGTTATAAAGAAGATTTTTTGCTACTTAAAAAACTAAATATGAATTCTTGGCGCTTTAGTATTGAGTGGTCGCGCATCGAACCCGAAGAGGGCGCATGGAACGCCGAAGCCATTGAACATTACCGGACATATCTACAAACCCTGCAAAAAATCGGCGTCGAACCAATAGTTACACTTTGGCATTGGACAGTGCCGGTGTGGTTCGAGCAAAAAGGCGGCTGGACTAAACGCCAAAACATTGCTTATTTTGTACGCTTTGCCCAAAAGGTGTTTGAAGAATTAGGCCGTGAGTTTAGCTATGTAATTACCCTTAACGAACCCGAAGTCTACGTTGCCAAGAGCTTTTTAACCGCCGATTGGCCGCCGCAGCAACGAAGTCGCCTAAAGGCTTATCGCGTGCTCGCTAATCTAATAAAAGCGCACAAGCGAGTTTATAAAATGGCCAAAAAACTTGGCCGGAAGTTTAAGATAAGTATCGCTAAAAACACAGCGCATCATTACGCGGGCGATGATTCAATCTTAAGTCGTGCTAACGCTGGTCTAATGCGCTGGGTGCAGGACTACTTTACTTTGAACCGTGTTAACAAAACCACTGATTTTATTGGACTAAACTATTATTTTTCGAACCGCTATTACGGTATGCGCATGCATAATCCAAACACCAAGGTTAATGATTTGGGTTGGGATATGCAGCCGGCGAACATACAGTACGTACTAGAAGACCTAGCTGATCGTTACGAAAAACCCATAATTATTACAGAAAACGGCTTAGCAGATGCCGACGACGAGTATCGCCAGTGGTGGCTTGGCCAAACCCTAATGGCCATGCATCGCGCTATTCAAAACGGCGTAAAACTACAGGGCTACTTGCATTGGAGTCTAACCGACAACTTCGAATGGTCCAGTGGTTTTTGGCCGCGATTTGGACTAGCCAAAGTCGACTACAATACTAAAAAGCGTACACTTCGTCCAAGTGCAATTTGGTTTGCGGGTGTTATAAAAAAGCTTCGCCAAAGTTAGATAGAAAAGTGGTAAATCCCTAAGAGTGTTGTTCTTATGGGTGGCCCAGGTAACTATCACTAAACTTATCCCCAGAAGTGTGGATAAGTGGGTAGAAGGGGAACTATTCGCCAATAAAAGTACTTGCTGTGGGTAGTTGTGGGTAGTACACTCGTGTCAGTGGGTAGTTGTGGGTAAGCCACAACGAAGCAAGAACAAACACCACGTATTAACAAAAAACTACAAATATGGCCACGGTAGATTATTTCGAGCGAAAGCTAGACGACAAGCGCCGGCTGACAATTCCAGCCGAGCTTCGAGCCGAATTCGCAAGCGGAGTAATTCTTACCAGGGGTTTCGACAAGTATTTACACCTATACCCAAAATCGGTATGGGATGAACTGGTCGAACCGGCCTTAAACGGCGACATTTTGGATAGGGCAGTTGCGGACTTGAACGTTCAGTTTAGAACGGGCAAAACCGAAGCCGAACTAGATACCAAACAAGGTCGCATAAGTATCGAGCAGCACTTGCTAGATTTTGCGGGAATTACCCACGAAGTCACGGCAGTTCGTGCTGGGCGCTACTGGCGTTTAACTGCCAAGTAGTAAGTTTGTACATTAAAAAATTGACGACACATATTTAAGCCAACTAGCTAAAAGCAAAAACGGACAGGTCAAACCCCTATGGTTTGCGTCTCGTGGTCAGCTACTTGGCAGCCAGTGGGTGGGCCGAGGACTTCCACCTAGTAAGTCCTAGCACCTTTCCCCTCCAAAACACCTCCCAAAAAACTCCACCTCACATAAGTCTCTCACTATAATGGAAGACGGACATTTTCGCTTTATGCGTTAAAATGACACCACAACAACTCCATTAACACAAAAACAAAAACGTTCGAATAAAAACAAACACACTGGCTGTCGAATAGGTGACTACGAAATGAACAACAAAACACCACAACAACTCCATATTCCGGTATTGCTAAGCGCTGTTTTAGACGTGCTCAAACCACAAAAAGGGGATTCATACCTCGATTTGACGGCTGGGTACGGCGGGCACGCTACTGCTGTAATCGAGAAGATCGGTTCAGCTAATTTAGCAACCTTGGTTGATCGTGACGAAAACGCGATTTCTGCATTACAGCCCTTAAGTAAAGCAGGCGCCCAGGTAATTAAAAATGATTACGCCACGGCCGCCGAAGATTTACACAAAGCAGGTAAGCAGTTTGACGCAATTTTGCTCGATATTGGTGTGTCGTCACCACAACTCGACGTATCTGAACGCGGATTCAGTTTTATGACTGAAGGGCCATTAGATATGCGCATGGATCAGTCCGCCGGCCAAAGTGCCGCCAGTCTGCTAAACAGCATTAAACGCGATAAGCTAATAAAAATTCTACGCGAATATGGCGAAGAGCCAAAAGCGCCAAGAATAGCCGATGCCGTAATTGCTGCCAGGCCACTGAGCACAACCAGCGAACTTGCCAAATTGGTACTGGGTGTATACAAAGGCCGTTATATCGGCAAAAAAAAGATGCATCCGGCCACGCGCACATTCCAAGCCATCCGCATTGCAGTAAACGACGAGCTAGGCCAACTTGCCAGAGCACTAGAGGTTCTGCCGGACTTACTTAAGCCAGGCGGTAGGGTAGCTGTTATAAGCTTCCATAGTCTCGAGGATAGATTGGTCAAGCAAGCGTTTAAAGAGCAAGCAGAAGCCGGGTACGAAGCGACGCTGAAAATTCTGACACCTTCGCCAATCAGCGGCGCCACTGATGATGTTAACAATCCGCGATCGCGTAGTGCTAAACTGCGCGGCGCAGTAAAAATAAACACAAAAAAAGAGGGATAATATGAAGATCAATGTATCTCAAACCTCACGAACCGACAGGGTTCAAGTCCACGTAGGCTCAAGCAAAACCTAAAGCTTGATCCCACTAAATGTAACGCACCTATGCAGATGGTGCACCAATCATCTGCATAGGGCACCAGGAATTTAGCACCTGAGCTTTAAAACAAAAAATAAACAACCACCACCACAAAATGACTTATCAACCACTAGCTTTAAAACACGCTGCGTTTATGCCGGCATGGCGAGCCTCGACCAATAGCGATTCTTGGCGCCGCAATCAAAATACCGTAAAGTTCCAAACCTCAAGAAGGCTGGGCCCAGTTGCCCATGCTGTGCTTGTGGCTGTTATGCTAGCGGTGCTGGGTTTGATTTATTTGACACAAATCACCAAGACCAGTACTTACGGATACCAAATTAACGACCTCAACACTCAAAAAGAGCAGTTGCAAAGTGAACAACGCGATCTTCAGGTCGAAACCGCACGCCTGCAGGCACTAGAAAAAGTGCAGCAAAGCAATGTGGCCCAGGCTATGACCACGCCCACCCAGACCAATTACGCCAACTAATAAACTATGCCCCCTAAAGCGCCCAATCTTGCCAAACGTAGCCGTGTGCTCGCGACCCTGGTTTTTGTGCTAGGGGCGATTATTATTGCGCGCTTGTTCTATGTGCAGGTAATTATGCACAGTTACTACGAGGCGGCAGCTCTAAAAGAGCACATTGGTAAATTTACAATCGCCGCAAAGCGCGGCGAAATTTACGCACGCGACGGCCAAGATAAAATTGCATCACTTGTTTTAAACGAGCCGTCGTACACCGTTTATGCGGATGCTCGCTATATTAAAGATGTCGATAAAACCGTAAACACTCTGCGTAAAATCGCCGGTGGCAACGTTGTGAATGGTTTCGACCAAGACGTTAAAGATAACACCAGGCAATATGTGGTGCTGGCCAAGCAACTTAATCAAGACCAAGCTAATCTTCTTAAAAAAGAAAACCTGCCTGGGGTGGGCCTGCAACAAGGCGAGAGCCGAGTATACCCCGAGGGCTCGCTAGCCGCGCAGGTGCTGGGTTTTGTAAACGGTGATGGCCAAGGCCAATATGGCATCGAGGAAGGTATGGCAGGCGAACTAGCCGGTATGCCAGGACAGCTTAAAGCAGTTACCGATGTCAACGGTATACCAATCTCGGTTGGTCAAGATAGCGTACAAACACCGGCTGTGAATGGAACCGATGTAGTACTAAGCATTGACCGTAATATTCAATCTTATGCCGAACAAGCGCTAAAAGCAGGTCTAGACCGCGTTCATGCCACACATGGCAGCGCGCTAGTACTTAACCCCAACAACGGACAGGTGATGGCTATGGCGAACTATCCGACCTACGACCCGGCAAAATATCAAGCCACCACCGATTACAGCGCCTTTCAAAACACCACAGTTAGCGGTTCTTACGAACCCGGTTCGGTCATAAAAACCCTTAGCATGTCCACAGGCCTGAACGAGGGGGTCGTACAGCCCGACACCACCTACAACAATACCGGTACAACTCCGGTTGCCGACGCGGTTATTAAAAATGCCGTAATAAACGAAGATCTTGGCACCAGAAGCATGAAAGAGGTCATAAAATACTCGCTTAATACCGGTATGGTCTATGTGCTGCGCCAGCTAGGCGGGGGAGATATTAATGATGCAGCAAAACAAAAGCTATATCAGTACTACACTGATAGATTCTTTTTAGGCCGTGCGACCGGTATAACTTTGGCTGGTGAACAGGCCGGATCAATTGTGCCACCTAACGATGCCCAGGGCGGGCCGGTTCGTTACGCCAACATGACCTTTGGACAGGGTATGACGGCCACCATGGTGCAAGTTTGTTCGGCATTTTCGGCTGCAATAAATGGGGGAGTGTACTATGCTCCGCAAATTATTTATGGCCGCAGAGCAGACAGCGGTAATGTAACGCCGGTTTCGACCAACGTTCGAAAAAGCGACGTAGTTACTGCCGATACATCGTCGAAACTGCGTAGTATCTTAGAGTGGTCGCGTAGTACCAGCGACCAAGGCAAACGCGACAAGCAAGGCTACGGCATTGGGGGTAAATCTGGTACAGCCCAGGTGTACGATTCTAAAACGGGCACTTACAGCCAAACAGATACAATCGGTAGCTACATAGGTTATGGTGGTGCAACTAAGCCAGAATATGTGATAATGGTCCGTGTAGACGATGCCCATATTGGCGACTTTGCGGGTTCGGGCGCTGCTGCTCCAATATTCGCAGATATATCTAATTGGTTGTTAGACTACTTAAAAATACAACCGCGAGGGTAAAAATGGCACTTACAATTACGCCGGAACTTATCAACCAAATATCGACCATCTTCTTGCTGGGCTTGGTCGCTTTTAGCCTTAGCATGCTGCTTACGCCTGTGTACACCTTTTTTGCATACAAGTACAAATGGTGGAAGAAAAACCGCACCGAAGACCTTCTGGGTAACAAAACGCCTATATTTACCAAGCTTCATGCTGCAAAAATTGCGCGGCACATTCCAACCATGGCCGGAATTGTATATATATCGGTCATAGCCGTTCTTACGCTACTGTTTAATTTTGATCGTACTCAAACATGGTTGCCGTTACTTGCGTTAGTGGGCGGGGGACTTGTCGGCTTAATAGATGACATTATCAACTTCAGGGGGCTTGGCGGGGGAGTAAAAGGCCTACGCGCGCCAATTAAGTTCGCCATGATCACCCTTGTGGGGCTTGTTGGTGCTTGGTTCTTTTACTACAAGCTAGGGTTTGATAGTATTCATTTGCCATTCCCTCCATATGACATAAACATTGGTTGGTGGATGATTCCACTATTCACTTTTGTAATTGTCGCTACTGGTAACGCCGTTAATATAACCGACGGCCTAGACGGCCTAGCTGGTGGCCTATCGGTAATGGCGTTTGCATTCTTTGGTGTAATTGCCTTGCTGCAAGGCAACACGGGAGTAGCTGGATTCTGCTTTACTGTTGTTGGCGCTATGTTGGCCTACACATGGTTTAATATATTCCCGGCGCGGTTCTTTATGACCGATGTTGGATCGTTTGCACTGGGCACATCACTTGGTGTTGTGGCCATGTTAACAAACACATTGTTCCTACTGCCCATAATTGGCTTTGTGTTTGTGGGCGATACTGCAACTAGTCTTATACAGATACTTAGTAAAAAGTTCTTTAAGCGAAAGATATTCTTGTCGGCACCTGTGCATCACCACCTAGAAGCAATTGGCTGGCACGAAAGTAAAGTAACTATGCGGTTTTGGATTCTGGGCCAAATAAGCGGGGCAATAGGCCTAGTGCTGGCGCTAATTGGCGGCTACATTTAAATAAACCAAAAAAGTTAAAAAACAAAAACCAAATGAGACCACGGTCAAGCAACGTAACAGATGAATTTTCCGGTGTCAGGCGCCATAGACCCGACATGCAACTTTTGTTGTTTGTGTCCATTCTTGCCTTGCTTGGTCTGATTGTAATTTACGCGATTAGCCCTGCGTTGATTGCTCGTATTAACACTGGCGGCTTTGGGCTGGGTGATAATTACTTTTTGTACCGGCAACTGGCATTTTTAGTCGCCGGTATAGCAGCATTTGTCGGCGCATATTTTGTGCCACTTGGCTGGTGGCACCGAAACTCTGGCCGGTTAATGTTGATCGGTATTGGCGTGGCCATACTGCCAGTAATCCTGGGGGCTACACCGCTGGCATCCTGTGTAAACGGTGCCTGTCGTTGGATAGACGTGGGCTTTTTAACGTTCCAACCGGCGGAATTTATGAAGTTGACTCTAGTAATTTTTTTGGCCAGCTTTTTGTCGGTGCGCATAAAACAGGGCAAGCTTAACGACCTACATCAAACACTTGTACCAGTCGGACTTTTGCTGCTAACAGTTGGCGTTATAGTGGTGGGTTTACAAAAAGACCTAGGTACCGGCATAACGGTCTTTGGCGTGGTACTTAGTATATTGTTTGCCGCAGGCCTTAGGGTTAGATACTTTATGGCTTTAGGGGCTATTGTGCTGGCGCTAGGAGTAGTTTCGATTGCTATAACGCCTCACCGTATTGAGCGTGTGCTAACCTTCGTAGACAGTGCAAGCTCAACCGATGAAGGCGCTAGCTATCACATCAATCAGGCGCTAATTGCTGTGGGCAGCGGGGGCCTAACCGGCAAGGGCTTAGCACAAAGTGTGCAAGCCTTTGGCTACTTGCCAGAAGCAGCCAACGACTCGATCTTTGCCATCTTGGCCGAAAAGTTTGGTTTCTTGGGAACCCTAGCTGTTCTAGCGGTTTTTGCTGCGTTATTCTTGCGATTGCTACGCACTATGCAGCACACGATTGGCATGTACCCTAAACTGATTGTAGCGGGCGGCTTCGGGTGGATATTTACACACACAGTTATCAATATAGGTGCTATGCTTGGCATATTTCCGCTCACTGGTATTACGCTGCCATTTGTCAGTTTGGGGGGAACTAGTTTACTCTGTATGTTAGCGGTTTTGGGCATGATATTTCAGATTTCCCGCTATACAACCCATTCAGTACCCTTAGAAGGAGGCCAAGTTAATGAAGATCGTCGCCGCGGGCGGGGGCTCGGGCGGACACGTTACACCAGTTTTAGCAGTACTGCGTGAACTAAAACGCCACGACCCCAATCTTAAAGCCTATTTTGTGACTGATCGCCCCTTTGGCGCACAGGCTGCTGCCATGATGAAAAAGGCGCCGTTTGAAGTACCTGTCAAAAAAATTTACGCTGGTAAGTTTAGGCGTTACCACAAAGTTAGTTTTTGGCGCCAGCTGTTTAATGTGCGAGTCTTGGCACGAAACTTTTTCGATATGTTTTTAGTTGCCATAGGTTTTTTGCAAAGCCTGCGCTACTTGCGCAAAGTTAAACCCGATGTTGTGTTTACTAAGGGTGGCTACGTGTGTCTGCCGGTGGGTTATGCTGCTCATTGGTTGGGTATTCCACTTGTTATTCACGATTCCGATTCACACCCCGGCTTAACAAACCGCTTGCTTGCTAAATATGCCACATCTATCGCCACAGGTTCACCGCTCGATAATTACAGCTATCCGGCTTCAAAAGCACGTTACGTAGGCATACCGGTTAGCACTGCCTTTAGGCCGGTTAAAGCGCGCGAACAACAAAAGTGCAAAGCAGCCTTAGGATTAGCCGATACTAAAAAACCGTTAGTAGTTGTGACTGGTGGCGGGCTAGGTTCACGCAGCTTAAACCATATGGTAACCAGTATTGCGCCGCAAATTTTGCAATACGCCGCAATTTTGCATGTTGCTGGGCAGGCTAACTTTCAAGAAGCTTCTACTAACGCGCCAGAGCACGTAGACTACGTTGTTAAACCATTCTTACCCGAGGGCATGGCTTTAGCTTTTGCGGCTGCCGACGTGGTTGTAAGCCGTGCAGGCGCAACTGCGATGGGCGAGCTTGCTGGTGCTGCAAAACCAGTAATTATGATACCTAGCCCTTACTTAGCTGGTGGTCATCAACTTAAAAATGCCGATGTATTTGCTAAGGCTGGTGCGGCAATTGTTCTTGACGAAGAAAAACTGGTTTTAAATCCGCTAAGGTTAAAGCAAGCTATTTTGGGCCTGCTAAGCGATGAAAAACTGAGGACTCGCATGTCCAAGGCTATCCACACTTTTGCCAAGCCTGATGCGGCTATAGATACATCTGCAATGATTGTTGACGCAGCCTATAGTAATAAAAAAGGTAACAAACAGGGAAAAAATTAGTATACAGCTATGAGGTGGTGGCCATGGTCAAAAAAACAACAGTCACAACGACAGCCCTCTTTGATGACGGGTCAAGAAGGCTATGTTTTTAGGCGTAGCCGTACGCTTACGGGTACAACATCTAGCCAGGTTACAGCTAGCGCCGAGGGCAGGGGACAACTAAAAACCCAACGTTTAAAGCTACACGAGCTAAAGTTGCACCGATTGCAGATTTTAAAAGCTTTTAGCGGAGTTGTATTGCTAATTGGTGTGGTAGTTTACTTGGCGGCCGTTTACGTGGGTAAGCCGCCGCTGAACTTTGCCAAGTCCTCGTTGGCTCAGCCAGACATTAAAAGCTATGCCCAAACTGTACAGGATTATCTTGCCAGTCGGCCGCTGGAGCGTTTAGGCTTTGCTACAAATGCGGCCACACTCGAGGATTATATTAAAACTCATCACCCTGAAGTCAAAAATGCCGCAATGTCTCGCGCCTGGTATGGTGGTGATGTATATTTTACATTAACGTTTAGACAACCACTTTTGACCTGGACAACCGGTGGTAAAAAATATTATGTAGACAATCAGGGTTTCGCCTTTAGCTACAATCACTTTGGCGAGCCAAATGTAGCAGTAACGGACCAGTCTGGCATATCGCCCGACGTGGGTGGTGGCGCCGTGGCATCGGGAAGGTTTGTGAGCTTCTTAGGGCGCATGGTTGGCGCATTCAATGGCTATGGCAAGGGCAGGGTAGAGTCGGTCACCTTGCCTGCGGCTACTCACGAAATTGATCTTAAAATACAAGGCAGGGGCAGCCTGGTACGTACAAATATCGATCGTGATCCGCTAGAACAAGCGGAAGATATTGCAAAAAGTTTTGCCTACTTTGACTCAAAGGGGATAAAGCCCGATTACGTGGATGTACGAGTGGCTCACAAGGCATTTTATAAGTAGCTGTAGTACGGCATTTCTGCGCAGTTATTGCACTGCCAGGGGCTTAGGTTATTTGAAAAGCACTACTCTGTTCTCTTTTCAGTTCGTATTTTGTTCTATTAAATCTGTCTTGATACTTAATAAAACATATATTTTAAAACCAGATTATGAAAAATCAAATACCCTTTCACTAGGGTAGAGGGTGTGGGGAGGCGTGAAAAAACATATTGCGACATAACAAAATAAACAATATGCAAGCCTCAGCCTGTGGAAAACTCCACAAACTATGTACTTAACATATGACATTGAAGTGATTGGCGCAGCTTAACTGATATAAATTCGTGCCCACATACGCTAAATAGCACACTCTACAGATACAATTAGCATCACTTCTCTGGCGGAGAGGATACATTAGTCATGTCTGTTCAATATACTTCGTGTCGCAAAATATACATTGTGCGACACGAGATATATCCACTATCAATGTAATAACACTCATGTTTGGGTTCTTAATTTTGCTTGATTTTGCTGTGCGCTTTTGTGGCCGGCTTTATTCCCTGCTTGTTTTGTGGCTACAAAGTTAGCTTTTGTGATTTTAATTTTTCTATTGCACTTACGCCCTTTGTTTACTATAATCATGTGTTCTACTTTTGTACGCCTTGCTGAATTTTTGATAAGGCTACTGTCACGACGAAATAAAAAGTGCGGCGAACTTTAAGTCACTAAATGCTAATCAACGTTGTCGGTAGTTCGTGCAGGTAGGGGGAGCCGCGCATAAAAGGGGTCTTACTTGCGCTCAAGTTGCTTACTTTGCCCTATTTTCTTAACCTAATTACAAATTCCTGACTTTGCTGATCGGCTGTGTGGCTTGCCTGGTGGTGCTCGTTTTTAAGATAACTACGCTTTTTATGGTTAGGGGCGTGATGCGTAGGACCGCGACTCCCCTGCCCCAGATTAGTATGGATTAATTTTTCAACGTTCACACGTGGCGTAGAGTGCTTTTGGCGCGTGTTAGATATAATCTGATCCGACAGATCGGCTTGTGCGGTCGGTAGGCTAAGTGTTGTGCCGGCAAACGGAGGTATTTTTTCACCTTTCACAACCATACTTATTAGGTAGTGGCGGTTGTGTAGTTGTATCAGATCAACACTAGTGAATTGTGGCTCAAAGTGTTTACGAAGTACTGGCGCGTCGTCGGCGCTAAGTCTAAACGCCGCAATAGTGCCCACGTTGCCAAACACTGCATCGCGCACGCTTGGGGTCATTTGAGAGACATACTGGTTGGCAACGGTTAAGTTTAGGCCATATTTGCGCGCTTCGCTTAGAATGGCTGCAAACGAGTCTGTGGCAAAGTTTTGAAACTCATCTACGTATAAGTTAAATGGCAAACGATCTTCGGCGTGAGCAATGTCGCTGCGGCTCATGGCGGCTAGCTGGATTTTGGTAACCAGGAACGACCCCAGTACGGCAGCGTTATCTTCGCCTATTAACCCTTTAGATAGATTGACGATTAATATTTTGCCCTCATCCATTATTTGGCGAATATTAAAGGTGCTTTTGGGCTGGCCGATGATGTTGCGAATTATCGGATTAGCGGTGAAAGCACCAACCTTGTTTAGAACCGGCGCAACAGCCTCGGCGGCGAAACGGTCGTTCCAGGTGGCGAATTCGCCATACCAGAACTGGCGCACCACTGCGTCGGTTGTGTGACGCAGCACAGTTTCGCGGAAGTGCTTGTCGGTTAGCATGCGGGTTATGTCTAGTAGTGTGGTGTCGGGGTAGTCTAGCAGCGCCAGTAGTGTAAAGCGAAGAATATGCTCTAGTCGTGGACCCCAGCTATCGCCAAACATCCGTTTTAACACGCCTATTACCTCGGAACAAATAATGCTCTTCATGGCGGGATTTATGACTTCCATAGGATTAAAGCCTATAGGATTGGCGGTGTCGGCGGGATTAAAGTAAACTACGTCGTTTACTCGCCAAGCTGGAATGTAGCGCAGATTGTTAGCCGCAAAATCGCCGTGTGGATCGATTATGGCATAACCCTGCTTGTGGAAAATGTCGCTTATAGCCAGTAATTCAAGTAGCGCGGTTTTGCCTGTGCCAGTTTGACCAATAATGTACATATGGCGCGAACGGTCGCTGTTATAAATTCCGAACTGCTGGCTAGTTTCGCCCACTACTGTTAGACCGAAGGCGCTAATATTTTTGTCGGCCTCGCGCCCAGTTAGTATTGGCAGGTTAGATGTTGGCTGTGGCTCCGGTTCGGCTACAGCTGGCTCTTCGGCTTTAGGCGAATATGGCAGGTGGTACAAAGTGGCAAGCTCTTGGGTGTTTAATATGTAGCCTTTATCAATAAAGAACCGGGCACGGTATTCGGCCAGGCCTTCCGCGCCAAAAGCACCTCTTTTTATATCTAGGCCGTTTAGGTCGGCCTGGTTGAACTGTTTGAACGCTGCTGTGACAGCTGTTACGCGTGTTTTGGCGCCATGTTCGGTGGGCGCAGCTGCGAGCAGGCGGATTTTAACCCTAAACCCAGGCATGGTCCGTTTTTGTTCCATAGCCTCTATGCGAGCTTTATCACGCGCACTGAGCTCTTTGTTGTTCCGGCCTTGCGGCGGCCGCCACATGGCTTCTGCTATCTCCAAAATATATAACAAAAGACCAGTGCTACCGCTGCCGCCGTTTTTTATGCGCCCAACGGTACGTTCAGCGGCTGCGTGCCAGTCGTTTGCAACTGGACGGGCCAGGACTTGTAGCCAAACTTCTTCTTCGGGCTGTACCTGCAGCATGGCGTCGGTTATTGGTTGCAGTGGATCAGACCCAAACCCGGTATGCGTTTTTATGGGCAGTAAGTGACTAGCGCTTAATGTAAGTTCGGCGCTGTAAATGGCTTTGTCGAGTGGCTTTGTCGAGTAGTCGTGTTCGGATACATAAACTTTTGCGTTGGGGTACTGAGAATAAATTTGGCTTTCAACAAAGTTTTGCAGGTGTTTTGGCACCCAAATGTAATACTTTAGGGCGGCGCCAGTGGCGACAATTTCGAAACTGATATGTTCCTGCAGGCCACCCTGCACCGCTAGTTCGCGCCGGTTGTGGAGTGTGCCGTGCAAGTTAGCAAAAAACTCTTCGGCAGCGACAGCACTCTGCACGCCCTGGGTTGGTAGTTCGATAGCTAAAATAACGTGCTCTAGACCGCGGATAAGTTTGGCACGTTGGTTGTTACGAATGGCCAAAAATCCAAAAACTGCCGCAAGCGACACCCATAGATACCAGGTTCCAAATATGCCTCGCAAAAAATCAAACATAGCTATAAATGCCCCGCATGGTGCATATCTATATTGTTACTCAAACTGATTAGATGCGCAAACAGGTTATTTTTTGTCGGCCAAGTCGTAGGTGGCTTTGGCGACCCGCTTAAACCGCTGTTTACCTTGCAGGTTTAGCAGAATGGTAGTTTCTTTAACTTGTCGGTGCTTCAGAACACGGCGTACGATTTCGTCGCGGTGCAATGGGCCACCTTCTTTTTTGAGTACTTCGGTAATGATGTCGGCGACGGTGCCTTTATCGTAACCCCAGTCTTTAAGGGCGTAGATACCACGGCCAATCAGTACAAAGCGGCCATCTTTTATAAGTTCGTTGTGAATGGCTTGAGTAGTTACGTCTTTGCGGCGGAAGTCGCTATCTTTAATAGATTTAGCGATGTCATTAAAGTGCATCGGTTTGCCATTTTCTTGCAAGATTACAAAAATTTTGTCACGGATGTTCTTAGGGTTAACGGTTGGCCACTGCGTTAAGCCCCATTTGTCTTTAAGGTTAGCCAAACTTTTGCTGCTGGCAGCTAGGGCGCGAATATGGTCCGGGTGGTCAAATGATAGCTTGAGGTGCAGGTCTTCAATCGAAACTGGCTGGCCAAGTTCTTTGATTGTCTTGACTACTTCGTCGATGCGTTTCTTGATCTGTGCTTCGTCGTGGTATTCACTTAAGCCAATTGTGTAATGGTAGCGGTCGTTTTCTTCAACCACAGACAGGCGGGGCGCTAGTGTGGCGATAAACGCAATGTGTGCGCGGTCACGTTCGGTGTTTTCTTTGGTAGCACGCTTGCTGAGTTCGGTTATGCGTGCAACACGGCCAAGGTCTATCAGATGACGGACCAAAGCTTTTTCGATAGCGTGCAGCTGGGCCAAATTTTCTTCGGCAGCTAGGCTTAAACGGATCATAATTGCTTTTTCAAGCTGGCGGACGCGTTCGCGGGTAATGCCTAGCAGTTCGCCTACTTGCTCGAGCGTTTCCTTGCGGTCATAAAGTCCAAAACGACGTGCGATGATTTCGCGTTCGCGCTCACGGTCAATTGTGTCTAGGATCTCTTTAACAGTTGACTGTAAATCTACAGTCGTTGCTTCGGCCGCATCGCTCATAGCAATTTGCTCTCTCTGGTCTGAAGTGACACTCATTATTAATGTTTATTCTGACACAAACTGAGATACGTGTCAATAAGATTGGTATATCTAATTATAGCACCAACTCGACGGCAATCACAGCCTGTGTTGTAGTGCTTTTAAGTTGTGGAAAAACATGTGATACGTAAACAAAGCTTAAACGCTTTATTCCAGAGGCGTAACAGATTACGCTATTTTGTGGAAGACTACCTTCTCTAGCTTGCTTGCCGCACACGGCGCTTTCGAGCGGGCTTTGATGGAGCTTCTTTAAGCAACTTTTCGCAGTCTTTAAGAGTAAGTTTTTTAGGGTCTTGGTCTTTTGGAACTTTGGCGTTGGTCTTGCCGTTGGTTATATACGGTCCAAAGCGGCCGTTTAATACTTTAATTCCCTCGGCCGTGAACTCTTGTATGGTCATTTTGGCGCGTTTTTCGGCGTCGGCTTTAATTAGTTCTTTGGCCGTTTTAAGGTCGATTGTACTTGGGTCGTGTGGCTTTATAGACACGTAATGCTTGCCAAGTTTTACGTACGGTCCAAAGCGGCCATTATTGGCTTCGATGTCTTGGCCGTCATCTGTTTGGCCGACAATTCGTGGCAGTTTGAATAGTTCTAGCGCTTGTTTTAGGGTTATGCCGTTTATGGTCATACCGGTTGGTATGCCCGCGAACCTTGGTTTTTCTTCGTCTTCAGCTTCGCCCAGTTGAACCATGGGTCCAAAGCGGCCAAAACGGGCGCTGATTGGCTTGCCGGTCTTAGGGTCTTTGCCTATTACTCGGGCCTGCATGGCTTCGGCGCGGCTAATGCTGTCTGACTTTTCGACTACCTTGTGAAAGGGTCCGTAAAATTCCTTTAGCATTTCTTGCCACTTTATTTTGCCTTCGGCGATATCGTCGAATTCTTGTTCAACGTCTTTGGTAAAGTCGTAGTCGATAATGCTTGGGAAGTGTTGCACCAAAAAGTCGGTAGTTACTTTGCCGATATCTGTTGGTACAAGTTTGCCGCGATCAGTTGGCATGGGTTCGACTGCTTTTTTATGACGCAGTGTAAAGCTACTTGCCGCCTTAGTGTCGCTGGTAGTTACTTGTGGTTTTTGGCTGCCGGTGTCCGTGGGCATTTCGGGTAAGTCACTTGCAGATGTGTCGCGCGGTGATTCCACTAAAGCAGTTAGTTCTTTAGCGCTTTTAGCCAGCGCAAGCCGGGTGACTTCGCGCTCGCCGCCTACAACGTCGGCCTTTTCGACATAGCCGCGCACCTGAATTGTACTGATGGTTGGTGCGTAAGTGCTTGGCCGGCCGATGCCTAGTTCTTCTAGCTTACGGATTAGACTGGCTTCGGTGTATCTGGCGGCTGCATGGCTGTAAACCTGTTCGGCTAGGGCGGTTTGCAGGTCTAGCTTGTCGCCTTTTGCGACTTCTGGCAGTATGCCGTCTTCGCGGCGGCTAGCGTAAACCTTTAAATATCCTGGGAATAGTACTACTTCGCCTTTGGCTTCGAAGGTGTCACTGTTTTCGCTAAGGCCGATTGTAACAGTGGTTTTTTCGACCTTTGCCGGAGCCATTTGGCTGGCCACGGCGCGGCGCCAGATTAACTGGTAAAGCTTGATTTGTTGGGCGTCTTTGCCTGCCTGCAAGTGATCGACATGTGTTGGCCGGATAGCTTCATGGGCTTCTTGGGCGCCAGCGGTTTTAGTGGTAAATTTGCGAGTCTGTAAAAAGTCTTTACCGTATTCTTTAGTGATAAAGTCGCTCATTGCGCCGATTGCAAGGCTGCTTAAGTTTAGCGAGTCGGTACGCATGTAGGTTATGTGGCCTTCTTCGTATAGGCGCTGCGCTAGCATCATGGTTTGTTTTGGACTAAAACCAAGTTTGCGCGAAGCCTCTTGCTGCAGTGTACTTGTAGTGAATGGTGGGCTTGGGCTGCGTGTGCCGGGTGTTTTAGAAACATCTTTAATAGTGCAGATGCTTTTGGCTAGAGCTTCGAGTAGTTTTTGGGCAGCAGCTTCGGTGGCATACTTTTTGGGCGCTTCGGCGTTAAGTTCGGTGCCGTCTTTTAGAGTAAACTTTGCGGTAACTTTAAAGGTTGTTTGCGATTCGAACTTTTCGATTTCGCGTTCGCGCTCGGCAATTAGGCGCACGGCAACAGATTGTACGCGGCCAGCACTTAAGCCTGTGCGAACCTTTTTCCAAAGTACTGGGCTAAGTTCGTAGCCCACAATGCGGTCCAGAATTCGCCTGGCTTGCTGGGCGTCTACCAACTTTATGTCTAGCTTACGTGGGGTTTTTACGGCCGCTTCGATAGCTGGCTTAGTGATCTCGTGGAACACAATGCGGCGTGTTTTGTCGGCTTTAAGGCCCAAAACTTCGCTTAAGTGCCAGGCAATTGCCTCTCCCTCGCGGTCTTCATCGGTTGCTAGCCAAACGACTTCGGCAGTCTTGGCGGCGCTTTTTAGTTCGCGCACGGTCTTAATTTTGTCGGGGCTGACTTCGTACATAGGTTTAAAGTTGTGTTCTATGTCGACGCTCATACCCTTTTTGGGCAGATCGCGTACGTGACCGAAGCTACTTTTAACCACAAAATCGCGGCCTAGGTAGCCGGCGATAGTCTTGGCTTTAGCTGGTGACTCTACTATTACTAAGTTCTTGCTCATAAAAATATAAAGGCGCTAATGGTTATTGGGTGATTGTAGTCTAGTGCCCTACATTACGCAAAATTTTGAATATTGCAAGGCGCTTGGCTTTTGGTTGCCACAGGACTATAGCGCTATACGGATTTTTCGTAAATAGAAAAGTTCTCCACGCCCTTAACGTAATGACCACTGGTTGCCACCAAGAGGTCGAATCTTGCCTGTTATCTCTAGCATAGTTGCTGTTTGGCTGAATTCGGCTGGTGGTAGTCCGCTTTTAAGCTGTAGTTCGTCGCCATCGCGCACTCCGGCGGCTATTAGCTGCAGCACGGCATGTTCTTGGGCGTTCGCGGCAAGTGGCAAACTAACTTGCTCGCCTAAGGCCTGGCAGCCGATTTCTTCTAATACGTCATTTGCGTCGCAAACCAGCCGGCCGCCAGACTTTATAAGGTTATTGCAGCCTTGGCTCATAGGATTGTTTATATTGCCCGGCACAGCCATTACTGGCTTGCCTTGCTCGAGCGCAAAGTTTGCGGTATGCATGGTGCCGCTTTTGGTGCTGGCTTCTACCACCAGTAGTCCATCACTAATACCGGTGACTATGCGATTACGGGCGATAAAGTTGGCTTGGTATGGTGTTCTGCCTGGTTCGTATTCGCTAATTAGTCCCCCGCCACTTTGCAGTATTCTTATGGCTAGGTCGCGATTGCTGCGAGGGTGCATAGAATCTAGGCCGCCAGCCAGAATGGCTATTGTTATGCCGCCGGCGTCTAGCGCGGCTTTGTGCACTATAGCGTCGGTGCCTAAGGCGAGCCCACTAACGATCACTACTCCCTGCTTGGCTAAGCTATATGCAAGTTGGTAGCCTACCTCTTGTCCGTACACAGTTGGGCGCCTAGTGCCGACGATTGCTACTGTCGGCATTCGCTCGGCAGGTATCTTTCCTAACAAGTATAAGCTTTTTGGTGGTTTGGCAATGTTGCTAATGATCTGTAAGAATTTATGTTCATCTGGTAGTATATTATTGATTTTCATACTCAATATGCTAAAAAGTATTGACACAAACGACCAGGTATGTTAAATTAGCGCTTGGTAAGCCCATTTGGGCAAAACAGCACCTTATACCCCCAAAATTCTAACATTCGTTCGTAAGAACGGAATAGTTAGATTGCATGCGAAGGCGTTTAAAGTTTTCTACCCTCCACTTTAAACATCAAAAGCGTTCGCGTGCAAACTAACCCCTTTAACCGGCGGACCTCTTATTATTGTGAGGTGGGTCACGCTAATACCCTTAACGGGTGGGTTGAAGGGTGAAATGGCGCCAGGTGATGCCCACCCTTACCTGGCGCCTTTTCATTTAAAATTAATCTTATCGCCATATGGCATATCATCAATACAGCGACATTCAAATCAGTACTTTAGACGCCGGCTCAAACCAACAAGAACTTATTGAAAGCGTATTTCTTGTTAGAAGGCTACTTGGCAGAGTGGCCTACGAAACATTCGAAACGCCACCTGGAAGATCCTTGTTTAGGCTTCAGTCGGATGGCGAAGATGAAATGCTGGTCGGTGAACATTATTTTCCTAACGGCGATGTCGACATTACTATGCATACGGTTCGTGCCGTACCGCGCGATCTAGAAGACAGAGAATTTATTGGCCTAGATGATGTGTCCGATCCAGAAGAATTTTTGCGTATTGTTTCTCAAGATGAAGTTGCAGAGTGTAGCTACGTCTTAGAACCTGAATATGAAGACCATCCTGATATAGAAGTTATTGACGCAGGCGACATAACCGCTCTTGAAGCCCTGATTGCTGCCGACAGCTTAGATGCCGATGCCGGCATACAAAAAGCTAGCTAACGTGCCAGCTAGTATTGGGTAGCCTGCCCTGTTGAATAAACGTATTTACGAGTCTCATAGACTCGCTTTTAACTTGTGGTAGTTGTTCGCGTTCATAGCCAGTAAACTGGCCAAGCACAAAGTCAGCGGCATCTTGATTGGCAGAACGTTCGTTAGCTATACCCAGACGCAGTCTTGGCACGTCTTGGCCTAGGCTGGCAACAATGCTTTTTACGCCGTTGTTGCCAGCGTCGCTGCCCGCACTACGCGTGCGAATGGTACCAAACGGCAGTGCAAGTTCGTCGTGCACAACTAAGATGTCGCTGTTTTCTAGCTTGTAGAAGTCCTTTAATGCCCGTACCGCATCACCCGACAGATTGTAGTAAGTTAGCGGTTTTGCCAGTAAGACCTTTTGGCCGTCTAGCGTGGCCTCGGCCACGACGGACTTAAACTTGTCTTTGACTTGCCAAACTATGCTGCTTGCGGCTGCAAAATGGTTTAGAATATCAAAACCAAAGTTGTGGCGTGTACCTTCAAAGTTTACGCCGACATTGCCCAAGCCGACTATTAATCTCATTGCCAGGACGCGCCCGTGTTAAAAGGATCGTCGTCGGTGCTAAGTTCGCTAAAGTCAACTCTACCTGCGGTTGCTGGCTGCTGGTCGGCAGCTGTATCTTCAGATGGGCAAACTTGGGCTAAGTGTGAGATCAATGCGTTGACCGCCGCCCTGCCGGCTGGGTCATTTGGTATTGGTGGATCAAATTCACATAACCCGCCCCTAACTCCTGCCTGACGGGCGTTTACGGCAACGCCACCTATAGTCAAAGTGTTTTGCCTAAGCCATAGGTTTGCCTCGGCAACCATGTTAGGGATGTCATATCCTGTGGCGCGGATTGCGCGTATTTGGGTGTCGGTTGCTAGTGTTTCACCATTTACTCTCATTTAATCCTCTTTCTTATTCTTTTCTTCGCGGAAGCTAAACATTATTGGTGTGCCGTTAAAATCGTAGGCATCTCGCATTGAATGTTCCAAAAATCGTTTGTAACCCCAGTGCAAAAAGCCTAACTGGCTGCCAAAAATTACAAACCACGGTGGGCTGGTATCTGTTTGAACCATATAGCGTAGTTTTGGGTGGCGGTTTTTAAGCCCGGCTGGCGGGTGCGTGTTGACACAATTTTGTAGCACTTTGTTTAGCTCGGCTGTTTTGAATTGCTGATGGCGTCTGGCGTCGATTTCGGTCGCCAGGTCAAATATTTTAGCTACGTTCTGCCCGGTAACGGCGCTGGTGAATAATAGCGGCGCCCATGGCACGTGCTGGTAGTTGCCGCCTATGCGCTTAGCAATCTCATCGCGGCTGTACGGCGTTTTATCGTCGAGTGTGTCCCATTTGCTAACCACAATAATTAAGCCCTGTCCGGCGTCTTTAATCATGCCAGCCAGCTTTTGGTCAAGCGTCACGGAAGTTTCGTTTACATCTATTAAAAGCAAGCAAATATCTGCTTCTTCTATGGCTTTGATTGTTCGTAGCACGCTGAATTTTTCGATGCCGACTTCTATTTTGCCGTTGCGGCGTACACCTGCGGTGTCGAGCAGCTCGACGTCGCGGTTGTGGTAACGCATGCGCAGACGGTTTATGTCGCGGGTGGTGCCGGCCACGTTGGCCACAATCGCCTGCTGCTTGCCCGCTAACGTGTTAAACAGGTAAGATTTGCCGACGTTGGGCCGACCGATTAGGGCAATACGCAATACGTTGTCGGTTGGAGTGTCTTTGGCGGCTGGTATTAACTTGGTAATTTCGGCCAAAAGCTCGCCTATTCCCCTGCTGTGTTCGGCGCTGGTGCGCATGATTTGCTTTACACCAAGACGTAAAAACTCTTCGCTCGGCAGGGCTTCGCTTTTATCTACCTTATTTAAAACTAGGATTACTGGTTTTTTGGACTTTAAGGCTTTTTTGGCTATGCCGCGGTCTTCGTCGGTGGCAATGCTGGTGGCGTCTAGTACGACCAAAATAACATCGGCAGCATCGGTGGCCTCTTGAATTTGGTCTTGAATGCTAGCTTCGAACTCGTCTTGTGGATCCTTAAGTCCAGCAGTATCTACCAACCAAAAATCGTGGTCGCCTTCGCTGACCTTGCCAATTACTCTGTCGCGGGTGGTACCGGCTTCGCGCGCCACAATCGCCTGCTGCCAGCCGATCATGCGATTAAACAGGCTGGATTTACCAACATTGGTTTGGCCAACAATGGCGACTGTGGGTAGTTTTTTGCTCATTAACAGATATTGTACCACTTATGGGGGCACAAGTTGACTATTTTTACGCAGATGGTATTGTAGTTTCGAATTTACGGATGGAATTTAGCGTCTAGAAATATATAGCCTAACTTTGTCCAGGGGTGGCTAAAGGTTCACCAGTTTGGTTTGGCCGGATTTTAAATCTTGCAGTTGCAAATCACCAAACTGCGTACGGTGCAGTTTGGTTACGTTGTAACCTAGGGCTGCAAATGTGCGGCGGATTTGGCGATTACGGCCTTCATGCATTGTAATTATCCAAGCGTGGCTGTCGCCGTCATTTTGGCGTTCCAGGGTTAATTTGCTGGGGCCATCAGGCAGCTGCACGCCGTGGTCGTTGATCATTTGGTGGTGCAACGGTGCGAGCGGCTTATCTAGTGTGACTTCGTATTTTTTTATTTTGCCAAAGCTGGGGTGTGTTAGCTTGTGGGCTAGGTCGCCGTCGTTTGTAAGCAGTATTAGGCCGGATGTGTCTTTGTCGAGCCGCCCTACAGTTTTTAAACTTTGGTACTGGTTTGGTAGCAGACTATAAACAGTTGGCGTATCGCCTTGCTGTCGTCGGCTGCAAACGTAATTCACGGGCTTGTTCATTAGTAGGTAGATGTATTGTGGTGCGTCGTCAGCGCTAAGTTGCTTGCCGTTTACCTCTACCCTATCGGTGCCGCTAATGCGTGCGCCTAAAATTGGAGTGCTGCCATTAACGCGCACCTGGCCGGCGGCAATTAGGTTGTCGGCCTGGCGACGGCCAATACCCAGATGCACAGCCAAAAACTTGTTTAAACGATTACCAGATTGTTCCATGGGCTAATTATATAGTAGGAATGCGCGGTGGCGCCTGAAGTGGTGTATCGCGGCTAGGCACCGATGGCGCTGGCCTGTCGGTTGGCGGCGATGTTGGGGCTGGATTTGGGTTGAGGGTTGGTGCGGCGGCTGGGGGTGTGGGTTGTTGTTCGGTGGCTTGAATTTGGCTTTCAACCATAGCCTTTTCTTGGCTGGTCGATTCTACCTGTGGGCGGCTGAGCATGTCTAGCCCAGCTTCTTTGGCTAATTCTTTGTCGAGTAGCTCGTTGATGTCTACTTTGTCTTCGGGGGCTGACAGTGGCTGTATTATGCGCTGTTTGGCGCTGGGTGTGGTTGGCACCGTAGAGGTCTGTAATGGCACTGGCGTTGCGGATGGCTCACTTGGCTGACTGGCAGACGGACCTGCGCTGCTTGGCTGGGTAGCGGGCATTACTGCGCCTTGTGTGACCGGTGCTGGTGTTGGCATAGCCGGCATTGGGCTTGGGGTTGGTTCGGCTGCTGGTGTAGGTGCCGGTATTGGCATGGCTGCAGCTGGTTGTGCTACTGGTGCTGCTGGTGTTGCCGGTGCTGCGGATGGAGCTGACGCAGTGCTATCGCCTAGGACTTCATGCACGGTGCGCACAACGTCTTCAATGCCAACCTGTGACTTAACTAAGTATTTGTTAGCGCCCATGCGCTCGCCGCGGTCACGTTGGTCGTCGGAGCTTAAGGCGGTCATCATAATGACCTTAACGTCTTTAGTTTCGGTGGTTGAGCGCAAAATATCTAGCATGTCAAAGCCGCTTATTTTGGGCATCATAACATCTGTAATAATAAGGTCGGGGCGCTCTTTAATAGCAACTGCTAGTGCCTGTTCGCCATCGCTAGCGACCACAATTTGGTAGCCTTCGGCCTGCAAACGTACATTGTAAATTTCTAACAGGCTTTTGTCGTCTTCGACTAGTAGAATCTTAGCGGCCATATGCGTTTATTGTATGAGGTTATGCTTAAAAAATCTAGGACAAAGGCTTAATACTTGGTTGCGCGGGAGCTGGAGCAGCGTTTTGAACCGGCTGTTGGGCGGCTTCTTGGCTAGATATGCTAGCGGCTTGGTCGCTAGGAATACGCTGTAGCTTAACAGTGAACGTGCTGCCTTTTCCGTATGTACTGGTAACGCTAACGTGGCCGTTGTTGGCCTCTATTAATCGGCGCGAAATGTACAAACCAAGGCCGGTGCCGCCGATTTCGCGGGTGTCGGAATTATCTACGCGGTAGAATTTTTGGAACAAATGCCCCACATCTTCGGGCGGAATGCCAATGCCGGTGTCCCCAATATTAACCGTTACATCGTTGTCATCGCCCTTAATGTCCACAGTTACAGTGCCCTGCTTTGTGTATTTTATGGCGTTATCCACCAGGTTATTAAAAACTTCGCGCAGTTGGTTTGGATCGGCGTGAACGTAGTAGGCTGGCTGGACATGCTTGCTACCTGTGCCAGGCGCAAATACTAAGCCAATATTTTTATCTTTAGCTTTTTGCGCCAGACCATCGACAATTTCGCGCATAAAGGCGGTTACATCTATTATTGCGGGTCGGGTCATTAACCGGCTGTCTTCGGCTTTCGATACTGTTAGCAAGTCTTGAAACAAGCGCCCTAAGTGTTGGGTAGATTCGTAGGCTTTTTGCAGGTAGTTGCGCGCCTTGTCGTCGATTGTGGCTGTCTGCGGGTTCATGGCTAGGCCTAGGTAACCTTCCATGGCGGCCACGGGCGTGCGCATTTCGTGGCTGGCGGTGCTGATAAATTCGGCGCGTTGGCGCTCTTGTTCGCGTTCGTGGGTTATATCGCGAAAGACCAAAATTACACCACTGGCCCGCGATTGTTCACTGACCGGCGTTACTGTTACCGATACCAACACTTTTTTACCACTTTTTGTAAGCAGACTCATGGTGTCGTTGGTGGCGGGTTTATTGCTTAACATCCCCTGTTTTACGGGTGAAAGATCTTCGGTTACTTCTTGGCCGTTGCTGTTGATCAGTTTAATAACCGACTTGTAATCTAGCCCAATTGCGTCTTGCTTGGGCCAGCCTAGCAGGTTTTGGGCAGCCGGGTTGATTAGTTGAATTAGTCCTTGCGCATCAACCGCCACTACGCCGTCGGCAATTGAATTAATAACAATTTCGGACTTGTTGGCTACTTGCGAAAGCTGTGCTGCCAAGGCGCTATATTTTTGGTCACCATCTTGAGTTTTAGACTCTTTATGCCAGATTATAAAACTAGCCAGTGGTGGTGCTTCGGCTACCAGCAACATACGCACGATTAGGTCAATACTTAGCACTTGGCCCGAAAATAACAACTGGTAAGCGATGTGGGCATTGGCTCCGGTAAACACCAGCAGCCATACCCAGTTGCCAAACATGCCCGAGAGCACGCCAACCATAAGCCACAAAGCCACGAATGGTGAGCTTACGCCGCCAGTAAGAGTTATTAGCACACCAATGGTGAATGCTGTAGCTAGGTAAGCAATTAGCCCTAGCCAGTAAGACGTTTTATTGCGTCGCCATATCAAAATAACCGCACTAAAAATCCAACTTGCACCCGACAGCCACATGGCAACATCTGGCACAAATAATCCTTGCTGCGGGCTGTCTATACCAAGTGCGTAGCGGCCAACAAAATATAGCGCAAAAATAAGCAGTGACACCATAAGCGCTAGCTCACAGATGCGCTTGTACCAGAATGGTGACAGCTCGAGTGTTGGTGTTATGACGGCCCCCTAATCGATAATCTTTATGGTTATTATGGAGCGCGTTGCCTCAAGGGTCAAGCTAGTAGAGCCTGCAGGTGCGCGTGGGCAAGCTTTCGAATTTTGCCGCGGTTTAATAGTGGCGCCAATGTGTGCCTTCCGTTTATGTATAGCTTGGTCTTTGCTTTTTGCCATATTTGGTCTTGGCACAGAACTACTTTATCGCCCTTGTTTATTATTGCCAGCGATCTGTCGGCTGCTATGCCTTTAGTAGGCGTTTGTGTCGGGATAAGTTCGTGGTTTTTTGCAAGAGCGGCCAACATGCCGGGATCGTATTCGTAGCGGCCGTATTTGGCGTGAAGTACAGTTTGTACAATGTCGCCACCTTCTATTGCCACCATTGCGTCGGGTATTTCTAGGCCGCGGCTTAAATAGGCGCCGATAATGTTTGCGCCATACGAAAATCCGACCAGCCCTACTTTTCTGCCCTGCTGATGTGCTTTTTGGATTTGCCTAGCAAGTAAGCTAATGACCAGCGCATATGCATGCTGTGCGCCCTCGGCTGTGTCGGATATTTTTGCAAGATTGCCGCGAGTTTTGAATGGATCTAGGTTAAGCATAGTCCATGTTGGCTGCTGCAAGCCTAAAAACTTTTTTAAACTTGCGCTTTTACCGCCAAACCACGGTATTAATATTAATACGGGACCGTTATCGCTGCCCTTTTGCAGTACCTGCGATGTAACCTCAAGCGTGTAATGGTCTGTATTGTGGTGATAATTTGCGGCTAAACTTTCAAGCTCGGCGTTCTGGTTTATTGGTAGCTTGTTAATGTCGGCAAGAATAGCCCCAAAGTTATTTAGGGGTGAATTGGGATGTACGCAAAGTAGTTTCTTTTTAAACATGCTGGCCTTATGATTGCGGTGATGCGTTGGCAAGGCGGTCGGTCAGGCTGGGTGGACCTGTAAGATCTTCAATGCCCCACATTCCCCCAACATCGTTTACTACGTATACAAACTTGTAACCCCAGTCTGCCCAAGCCGCTGTTGTTGCTTCAACCATTTCTGGGCTTAGGGGGACGTTTACGGTTGTAGACACTTGTATGTCGTCGGGCGTGGCGCTTATTTGTAGTTCGGTTGATTGGCAGTCAACCCGATGGCCCCGTATTTCGAAGGGTTGGAATGAATCGCAGCTTATCGTTAGGCCGCCCCTTACGACTGCCGCTTCGAAGCCTTTTATAGCGTTTATACCCAAGGGTGTTAGATGTTCTACGGTTACATATATCTCGACCGACCCCGAATCGGTATCAGTTAGAACTGTCCGGCGAGCGACAACCGCTAGTGGGTCTAGGTCGGGCAATAAACCAGCGAGCATTAGGGAGTTAAAGGCAGGCATATCCTGGGCGGCAACTGGCGCTCCTAGCGCGGCTAGCCTTTCCATCTGGCCTAGTACGCTGTTGGGTGAATCGCTGTCGTGTTCTGTCATAAATCCCCCTTAGTTAATCGAAGTATAGCAAGTTTTAGAGTGCAGTTTATAATAGCCTTTTATTAGGAGTAGCTATGTGCCGAAGTATAAAACCACTTTTTAATTTTGATCCGCCTACCAATAATGATGAAGTTAAGGCTGCTGCGTTGCAGTTTGTGCGCAAGGTTTCGGGTTATCGTGAACCATCTCGGGCCAACAAACAGGCTTTCGATGAAGCCGTGCAACAGATTGCTCAGGTCACCCAAGTTTTGCTAAAGTCGCTCAGCACTACTGCCCCACCCAGAGTGCGCTAAGCAATCGCCGATACTGCAAACATAAATACTACGCCCAAAACCGTCAGGCCAATGGTTAGCCTTGATGGTCCGTCTTCGTGCGCCTGCGGTAAAATATCGCTTGCGCCAATGTATAGCAAAAAACCTGCAAAAAAACCTAGGTAAATCACCAAGCCTGTTTCGGACAGGTGAAAAAAGTTAGTCGAAAGTACGCCCAAAATTGGTGCAATCGCATCGAGGATTAATAGTTTTGTGGCTTTGGCGGCGCTATTTTTGTTGACCAACATTAGGCTAACGGTGTTTAGGCCGTCGGCAAAGTCGTGGCCAATAACAGCTATAGCAACCGCCGCGCCTACCATCGGGCTAATCTGAAAGCCCAGCCCAATTGCAACGCCATCTATAAAGCTGTGGCCACTAAGCGCCAAAGCCGATAGCACGCCAACGTGCGGATGATGGTGTTTGCCGTAGTGTGTTTCTTCGGCATAGTGCATTAGCAAAAACTTTTCTAAAATATGGAACACCAAAAACCCCACCGCTAAAGCTATCATCGGTATAGTCGTGGATATTTTATTTTCAGAAACTATGCGGAATATTTCGGGTAAAAGATCAAAAACAACTACACCCAAAATAACGCCGGCCGTAAAACCCAGAATCCGTTTTATTTGCTTTTGATTGCGCAGCGCCGTAAAGCCACCGGCCAATGTGGAAAGAAATGCTGTGACTGATAAGAGTATTGGAGTCATAGAGTTGCTGATTGAGTAATCGTTTCTAATAATACCCTTTGCAGGCCGGGTGGCCAATGTGTTTAGGCCTTGATGCGTGAGTTTTTAGATGCTATAAAAAGCCAATGACAAACCTGATGCTTGCCTTCGACGCACTGCCAGATCTAGAATCGACCGCAAACCAGCCAGGTCATTTAAAAAGATTGGCGATTGAAAACCGCAAAATCATAAAGGACCGACAACTTTGGGAAACGTATTATCATGCTTTGCAGCCGGCATTAATTAAGTATTACGACTCAGTTAATGCTGGCGATTTTCTGGCATCGTCCGAGTCTAGCGGTTACCGCAAATGGGCCGACGAAAATAACATCGCCCGTTCTTTGCAGCTGGCATTCGAGTTATTTGCAGTCGACAAAGCGCCTGCTGGGCCAGTTTTAGTTTTAGGCACGGGTTCGGGTTTTGATACGGCTATTCCGGCAGCAAGTTTTCAGCAAAGAAAATTCATCGCGACCGACGCCTCGCCTATCGCCTGTCAAAACGCCAGTCAGTTACTAGAAACACTTAAGCTTGGCAATGCCGAAGTGCGCAATATAGACTACCAATCGTATCTTGAAGAACTGCCACATGACAGCCTGGCTGCCGTTATTTCAAACTGGACTATGTCTGGCTCGCTTAACCCGCTAGAGACATTGGCAAAAATTTATGCAAAACTTGCACCAAACGGCCTGCTTGCCATTACCGAAAGTCCCGGTAGCCGCCTATCCAAAGACGCGTACGATGAGCTGGGAATCGCCAGGTTGTTAGAGCGCAGAGGCGACGGCATTGCTCCTAAGATTTATTTTCGGCAACTTGCAACCAGCCTAAAATCAGCCGGCTTTAGAATTATCGCAACCAGCAAGGGCGTTGCCGACGCTTCAGACACAGTAATTGCCATAAAGAGCGACAGGGCTAAAACTATGCAGGCGCATGAGGTCCTGGCGGCTGCGAACGTTCGGTTGGAGCGATCTAGGCGAATGCTGGCTGACCTATTTAGCTAGAGGCCAAATCAAGCCAATTTATATTATTGATCACTATATTTTAAGCTTGCGCAAGAACTGTGCGTTGACTGCCACCACAATAGTTGAAAGTGACATTAATACTGCACCGATTGCCGGTGACAGCACAAAACCGAACGCCGCAGTTACTCCGGCAGCAAGGGGTATGGCTAATGCATTGTAGCCGGTGGCCCATGCCAAATTCTGTAGCATTTTGCGGTAAGTGACCTTGGAAAGCTTAATGATTTTGGCAACTCCGCGTGGGTCGCTAGATACCAACACAATGCCTGCTGATTCAATCGCCACGTCTGTGCCGGCGCCAATAGCAATGCCAATATCGGCTTGGGCAAGTGCCGGAGCGTCGTTAACGCCATCGCCAACCATTGCAACTCGGTTGCCGCCTGCCTGCAGCTTTTTGACAGTTTCGGCTTTGTGTTCGGGTAAAACCTCGGCAAAGTATTCATCAATACCAAGTTCTTTCGCGACCCAGCCGGCTACACCTTGGCTGTCGCCTGTAAGCATGGCAACGCGTTTGCCCATGGCGTGTAACATATCGACTGCTTGCCTGGATTCGTCACGAATAACATCGGCTAGCATAATCGCACCGCTTACTTGCCCACGCTCAATGACATACACCACGGTTTTACCTTCTTGGGAAGCTTGTGCTGCCGATTGGTAGATGCTTGCCGGGACACTCACCTTTAGTTCTTCGAGCAGGCGCGGCCCGCCAACGTGTACGACAACCCCGTTGATGTTAGCTTTTGCGCCGCGCCCAGCTAGTGCCGAAAAGTGGATAGCTTTTGGAAGTGGCACTTTTTGCGCTTTGGCTGATCGCACTATAGCCTGCGCTATAGGGTGTTCGGATTCGTTTTCGACAGCCGCAGCCAGTGATAGCAGCGCCTTTTTATCGCCGCTGCCTACAATATCCACAACGCCCTGTTCGCCTTTGGTGAGCGTGCCTGTTTTATCAAACAGAATTATGTCTATGTTGCGAGCGGCTTCTAGGGCCGGACGCTGCCGGATTAGCAGGCCATTTTTAGCAGCTAGTGTGGTGGAGATGGCCGTGACCAATGGAATCGCTAGACCCAGCGCATGTGGGCAAGCAATTACCAGCACTGTGACAATGCGCTCTAGTATGAAGTCTGCCGATTGGCCGGCCAATGCCCAGGCAATCCAGGTAATAATAGCGGCACCCAGCGCTACAAACGTTAGGTAAAACGCTGCTCTGTCGGCTAGAATCTGTGTTTTTGACTTGCTGCTTTGAGCTTCGGCTACCAATTTCATGATGCCGGCTAACGCTGTATCGTCGCCTACTTTAGTAACACGAATAGTTAGCGAGCCACTACCGTTAATGCTACCTGCTACTACTTGTGATTGGACGGTCTTTTTTAGGGGTTTGGATTCGCCGGTGAGCATAGATTCATTAACTTCAGATTCACCCTTGGTAACCTCGCCGTCAGCCGGAATTTGGCTACCTGGGCGCACCAGCACAAGATCACCCACCTTAAGCTGCGATAGTGGTATTCTTTTAATAGTCTCGTTTGTTATTAGCTCGGCCTCGTCGGGCAAAAGCTTGGCGAGCTCTTTAAGTGCTCCTTGTGCATTAGCCACCGAAGCCATTTCAAGCCAGTGCCCAAGCAGCATAATCGTTATTAGCGTAGCCAGTTCCCACCAAAAATCCATGCCCTGGACAAAGCCAAACGTTGACGCCAGGCTGTAGCCAAAGGCCACCGTTATAGCCATAGAAATAAGCGTCATCATGCCCGGTTTTTTGTCGGCTAGCTCGGCTTTGGCGCTTTTAAGAAACACTAAACCACCATACAGAAAAATAATTATGCCAAAAATGGCCGGTATGTACTGGCTGCCAAAGAATGACCAGCTAATACCAACCCAGCTCTGTACTGTGGATGAAAAAACTAATGTGGGGACTGTTAGTACTAAACTCAACCAAAACTTTTGCTTAAACATATTGGGGCTGTGGCCAGCGTGCATATCGTGTCCTTCGTGGCTATCCGGCATATTGTTTTCGCTGGCGTGAGCCATTGTAAATGCTCCGAACTCCTCGGCCCGGATATTATTTTTGTTTACGCCAGCATCTTTCAAAAGTTTTTGCATGGCTGCAACCATTTCAGTTAGGCCGGCAATGTAGTAGATGGGTGGGTTGATGTCGCCAATGTATTTTTGGATCATCAGTTTGGTTATAAAGCCCGTTTCACCTTTCCATACCTGGGCTGATTTTTCGGGCTCAGTCATGGTGGGCACTAGTTCAAAGACGGCAGAGTTATTCTGGGCAAGCTTTTGAAGGTCGGCAAGATAGGGTGCGTCTTCGGGTCGGCGGTTTGAATAGAATAATGTAATTTTGTGCCGCACGCCGCGGGCCAGCGCATCTTTAATCATTGAAAAAACTGGCACTATACCAATACCGCCAATCAAGAAAACTGCCGGGCGATTCGCTTCATCTGCGTCTTGCAAGGCAAACGAGCCATGCATATTCTTTTGGCGCATCTGGAACAATACTTGTTCGCCCGGTTGCAGACGGCTAAGCACACGCTTAAATGCGGTACCGCTCATTCGCATTGCAAAACGCAGGTCTGGTTCATCTGGCGTGCTGGCGAATGATAGAAAGCGGGCATCACCTTCTGCATCGGTTTCGGGCGGATTAATTAGCGTCATCCGGCCGTGTTGACCGGCTTTGTACGGAAAAAAATCGGCGGGTTTTGCAAAAATAAATTCGTAGGTACCTTCGGCGATTTGCCGCTTACTTTTAAATGTAAGTTTAGACGATACTATATCTTTTGGTGCGCCCTTACCCTGAGCACCATGGCCTTGCATCATTCGTTCGTGTAGTGACATAACTCTACCTCTTTTAATATTTTTAAGAACTATTTGCCTCGGATATTGTTGAGCTCGTATAGACTTAACAGCTCTTCTATTGCTTTTTCGCTGTTCTTTGCGTCGCTTGCGCCCATCATGTCGCTAATATGGGTGCGCAGATGATTTTCTAGAATCAGCTTGTTTAGCGAAGCCAGCGATTTTTGAATAGCCAGGCTTTGGGTAAGAATGTCCATGCAGTAGGCTTCGTTTTCGATCATCTTTTGCAAGCCTTTGAATTGGCCCTCAATAATTTTAGAGCGGTGGGCCGCACGCTTTTTAATCGATGCTATCATAACCAAAGTATATACCCCCTGGGGGTATATAGTCAATTATACTTTTGCTCTGCCGATTCCTGCTTTTAGCGAGGGCACAAATAAAAACGACCTTTCTGGATCAGAAAAGTCGTTTTTGGTGACCCTACCGGGAATCGAACCCGGGTTGCCAGGATGAGAACCTGGTGTCCTAGCCGCTAGACGATAGGGCCGTTTTTGCGCTTGGCAATAACGGGGCTATCTTAGCATAACAGAGGTGGGATGTCTATCGGCTTGAGCCAACAAGCTCGTATTCGGCTGTTGGGTAATCGCTAGGTGCGACAAACATTGGTCGGCTTGGGCCTTGCACAACGGCAAAGGCTTCTTCGATGCGGTCAAGCTGTTCATCGGTGAACAAACCGACGGTTACGTCGTCAAACTCGTTTTCAGGTACCTCTACATGTGCGGGGGCCGCTTCTGGCCGAGCGCCATGCAGCACCTCTTGTCTTAGAGCAGCGGCAACTTCACCCAGCAGTCTTAAGCCCTCAACGTTGAACTTGTGCTCGGGTTGTAGTAGGTCTGCCCATTTAGGTTCGGTATCATTGGTTTTTAATGCGGGCTGCTCAGGGGTAACTGGGCCAGCACTTGGTTTTAAGAACCTAGCGGCAGCGACAATAAAGCGACCGACTTTGCTTTCGGCGGCGCGTCGCAGTTTTTCGCCTGCCAGTTGACCAAGGCGTTGTCTGATAGTGCGTTGGTCCGCGTATTTAAAAGGCGCCTCACGGTAACCGCGGGTTTCAGCGATTCTAAGATCGTCAATAGTTGGTGCTGAAAAATCTTGTGCTGACATACGCTCAACATATTAACCGAATTTGGCAACAATGTAAAGCTTATTTACAATTTTTTTAGTACGTTTTTTGACCGATTGATCCAACAAAAAAATGGGCTATTTTAACGACTGGATAATTTCGATAAGTTTGCGTGGCGTTATGTCGGCTTTAATTAAGTAGCCATCGGCTTTGCTTTGCATTGCCTGGCGTGATTCGTCGTCTTGGCTGAAGTTGGTTAGCACAAGCACCCGGCTATTGGGCACCAAATCTTTGTCGCCACGCAAAATTTTTAGCACTTCACTGCCCTGTTTTTCGGGTAGTAAAATATCTAGCAAAATAAGGTCGTATTGCTTGGCTAGGGCAGTTTTTGCGCCATCTTCACCGTTGCTTATAAGATCAACTTGGTAGCCAGCTTTGCGCAGGCTACGGGCGTACATATCCGAAATAAACGGATCATCTTCGATTAACAGAATTGTTTTGACGGGTATGGCCATTTTAGTTCCTGTACATGGCGTGATTTTTTATCCAACCTTCGGGGCGCCTGACTATCCCCTTGGTGCTATTATTGCCGCTTTGAAGCCGGTCTGCAACGCTGGCATAGGTTGGCATGGTGAAGCCAAAGGTTGTCCCCTGGCCTTCGACAGATCGCACCCAAATTGAGCCACCGTGGGCATCGACAATGGTTTTGCAAATGTATAACCCCAGGCCTGTGCCGCCTACCTGTTGGCGCGAGTGGTGCGAGCGGTAAAAGCGCGTAAACAAATTACCCACTATGTTAGACGGCATGCCAATTCCTTGGTCCTGAACAGTTATTTCTACCCAGTTTTCTTTGGGGGTAGCGCCAACGGTTATTTGGCCGCCGTCGTGACTGTATTTTATGGCGTTGTCGACCAAGTTGGTGATTACTTCGCCCAGGCTGCTGCTGTCGGCGGCGATTGTAGGCAGATCGTTCGAAACCTTAAACACCAGGCTGCGGTTTTGAGTTTTGGCGCGCAGCATTAGGTCGGGTCCAATGCTTTGTATTAGCGACGGCAGACTTTCTTCTTGGGGGTGCAAGGTAAATTGGTGGCGGTCATAGCGCGATACATTAAGAATATTGTTTACATAGCCGGCAAGGCGTTCAGCCGAAACTTGCAGTCGTTCAAGAAGCATGTGTTCGTCGGCCGTTAGCTTGGGTGCTAGCTCTTGGTTAAACACATCTAGATAGCCGCGGATAACGGTTATTGGTCCGCGCAGCTCGTGTGCGGCCAGGGCGATAAAGTCCATGTCTTCTTGGTCGTTAATATATACGGCCGTGCGGTCAAATGTAACCAAAACTACCTCTATGTCGCTGGCGTCGTTCTTTTGGTAGTAGCCGATTATGTCGAAAATTCGGCGGTCGGGTTCACCTGGCAACTTATCACCCACCCTAAACCATTGGTGGGTATCGCGTACCTTGTTAGCCCGAGCGTCGCTTAACCATGCGCCTAAGCTGTTGTTTTGTTCGAATATAAGGTCTATGCCACGGCTGCCGCTGGGTGTAGGACTGGTTGGCGCGGCGGTGTTAGCGTAGGTTATTGTGCCCTGCTTGTTGATGACTATTATGCCGCAAGGTGTTAGATCGGCCACGGTTTGAAAAAAGTCGCTAGCGGCAGTTGGCTTAACTGCTCCGGCGTTGGTTCCAACGGTCTGATCGGCAGTTTTTGGGTTTGTGGCAATCGCCAGTTCGTATACAGTCTGGACTAGTGCTTTTAGGCCGGTGCGCTCGTCGCTGGCGCTAAGTTTGGGTGGTGGCGTAACGACTGGATCTTTAGAAATATGGGCTATCGCCTGGGTAAGGGTGCGCGTGGGGTGGTTAACTGCCCACCAAATAATCGGTGTAAACACCAGGTTTATGGCAGCAACAGTCGCTGCAACGGTGATTGCAAAGTTAAGCGCTCCGTCGCTATTTTGTTGCCAAACAAGCCATAAAAAACCGCCAGCTAAGGCTGCGGCTACTAATTGAATTAGTGTTACGAACAATATCGATCGGCTACGGTAGCGCGCAAAATAGTCATGAATTTTTATTGCCATGTAACGCTCTTTTCGGGTGCGGTAACGGTTATCCAGGTTTGGCCGCGGTTGAACGGAATTTGGTGGCCTAACTTATCGTAAAAAAATATCTGGTCTTTTTTGCCGGTTTTTGACCAAGTCGCCTCGGTTACTGTGCCATCTTGGAATACATAGGCTGTGCCGCTGCCGATAGTGGTCATTTGTTCGCGGTAGCCGTCTTCGAACCCAATTTGAGTTTGTACTTTCATGGCAATAACTACTTTTGGTGCAATTTGCCCGGCTTCGCGGTCAACGTGCTTGGCGCCGCCCTCTGCGCGAATATAGTTATTGTTGCCTTTGTCGTAATCGTAATGCACGTCGTATAGCGGTCCGGATATGGCGATGTTTATTTTTTGGGCTGTGGGTGCGTCGCTTGGGCCGTCTTGCTTGCGTGGCCAGCCAGTAAATGTGCTACTGGTGTAGCCCTTGGAATTGTTCATATCAACAATATTTTTGGTATTGGTGTAAACGTTGTGTGGTGCTGGGCGGTCGTTGGCGCGCCAGTAGTATTTGGCGTTAAAGAACTGGTCGTCGTCTTTGTATTGGCCGTTACGAACTTCGGCAAGTGCATTTGCGCTGCCACCTACGTGCGACACGCTGGCGTCGAACGCTGCCAACCAATCAATATAATATGGACGCACGCTGCGCACCGGGCCAATTAGGGCTGGCGCGTCCTCTTGATGCAGGGTCAAAAAGCGTGTAATGCCGCCTTCGGCAATCGCTTCGAACACAATGCCGGCATCTTTAATGCCTGACTGTGGCCGTGCCGTTGGGCTGTTTTCGATCATAATCGCCCGCACTTGTTGCTTAGTGGCGTTTTGGTCGGCTACTTCTACTCCAGTTAGTGGCGAGTAAAACTTAGTTGGCGCGGCGTCGCTGACTGGTTTTTGACCGCTAATAATATTCACAATCGACTGTGGAGATGGATAAATAATGGCAGCCGCAACTGTACCGATCGCTAATAACGCCATAGCGACGGTCAGGCCAATACTGATTTTTGGGTGCGAGCTGGCCCAGCGTTTAAAGCGCGCCCAAACGCTTAAACTTCTCATGATTAGTATTGTAGCAACACCCGTAGTTCGGCGATAGCTGCGATCTACAAACTGTCTAGCATGGCGTCGATGCGCCTAAGCGTTACGTCGCGTCCCAAAACTTCTAGTGTTTCGGCTAAGCTAGGGCTGGCAGGCGCCTGGGTAGTGGCGATTCTAATTAAACTAAACAGTATGGCTGGCTTTTGACCAGTTTGCTCTAGCAGGCTGTTTAGCCGTTTTGTTAGGTCGTTAAGGGTAAAGTCGCTTTGCTCTAGTTCGGACTTGGCCTGGATTAGTAAAGTCTTTAGGTTGGCAGCGCTTAGTTTGCTAAGCAGCTTGTTGTCTTGCCACAGGCTTTTGTTAACCGGCAAATCTTCAAAAAAGAAACTAGTTAAGTCTGGCAGTTCGGCCAAAAACTTTAGGCGTTCTTGCACAAGAGCAAGGACTTTTTTGCGGTACTCTGGCTTACTTTTTTCGGCACTTTTAGGCCAGAAGGTTTCGGACCGCGCGTAAAGGTCGTCTAGTTTTAACTGGCGAATGTGTACGCCGTTCATCCAAATTAGGCGCTTTTCGTCGAAGTTGCCGCCACTTTTTTGAATGCGGTCTACGCGGAACTTTTTGATCAGTTCGTCTACACTGTAAATTTCTTGCTCGGTGCCATCGTTCCAGCCAATTGTCGCCATAAAGTTGACCATGGCCTCTGGCAAGAAGCCCATATCGCGGTACTCCAAAACAGGTTTGGCACCCTTACGTTTGCTTAATTTGGCGCGACCCGTTTCGTCCATAACCTGCGGCAGGATTAAGTTAATTGGTGACTGCCATCCCAAAACTTCGTGCGTTGCCAAAAACTTTGGTACTGAACTTATGAATTCTTGGCTGCGCGTAACGTGCGTGACTTTCATTAAATGGTCGTCGATAATGTGGCAAAAGTTGTAGGTTGGGAAACCGTCGGCTTTAAGAATTATGTAGTCGTCGATCATTTCGGGGCCAAGCGTCATTTTGCCCATAACTGCGTCATCCCAGGACCATTCTTTTGGTTCTAGTTTTATGCGCACCGGCTGCGAGCCGTCCCACTTTGGTGGATTTTCGGGCCGATGGTCGCGGTATATAAATGGTCGCTTTTCGTCTTGGGCTTTTTGACGCAGCTTATTTAGCTGTTCTTCGCTGGTTGGGTCGGCATAAGCTAAACCCTTGTCTATAAGTTCTTGAACGTATTTTTTGTAGATGTCCAAACGTTCGGATTGAACGTAGGGTGCGTATGGACCGCCGACATCAATGCCTTCATCCCAGTTTAGGCCGAGCCAAAGCAACGTGTCTTTAATAATTTGCACGCTGCCTGGTACTTCGCGCTTTTGGTCGGTATCTTCAATGCGCAGCAAAAACTGACCGCCGCTTTGGCGCGCCATAAGCCAAGCAAACAATGCAGTTCGTACAACACCACAATGCAGGGCGCCAGTTGGGCTAGGAGCAAAACGAGTTCGGACGGGTTTCATATCTGTTATAGTAACGTGCTACCCATAAAAAGCCAAGCAGTCTACATTGGCACGACATACTTAACATAATTTTGCCGTTCGCGAACTAAGTGTTTATAATATGCCCGGTCGGCTCGTTCACTATACCCGGCTGAATAATAACGTCGTAGAAAGTACCGTTTGCGCAGAAATCACAGAAAACACAAGGGCAGGCTTAAAGCAGTCGTAGGTCACAGTTGGCAGCTTGTTGCTACCTCCGTGATTTTAGGCATTTTATTTTTTATTGTAGTTAGCTTTTATGTTTTTTCATCGGTCGTTAGTCTTAATTCGTTTATAGTAGCGTTCTTGCTTGTGTCGTTGCTAACCGACGGTTTGTTTGTGGTTATTCATATATCCAGAAAGCGCCGGCAAAGGCGGGTGTATTTTCACCCCTACAAACTAACTATAGTAATTGCTTGCTATAACGGTGAAGATGTCATTGGCGAAACAATAGACAGCGCCTTAAAGCACGTACCGCCAGATCAGGTAATTGTAGTTTCAGACGCTTCCACTGACCGGACGGCAGAGATAGCTCGCGGCAAGGGTGTGCGGGTAATCGTTAACAGCGTCAACATGAGCAAGGTCCGCAGTATCAACGAGGCCATACCGCATGTGCACACTCCTTACGTGCTAGTTATGGACGATGACATGTTGATTAGCGACACAGTTCTGCCCACTAATCTACTGGACGAGGGATATTCTGCGGTTGCGTTCAACGTCATGCCCAAAAAAGAAGACGGTTTAATAAACGAACTGCAGCGCTACGAATATCGCGTAAGTATGCAGGTTGGTAAGCACCTGCGTGCCAGCAAGGGAGCGATTGGCAACGTGTCTGGCGCCATAGGAATGTTTAGAACCGAAGATCTTGCCAAGCAGATCAAACTGCATTCTGGTCAATTTGCAGGCGAAGACGAACAGCGTACACTTTTGGCGCATCTTTATGGCGAAGGCCGCGGTGTAACTTATACCGATTCGCTTGCTATAACGCATGCGCCACATACCTGGAAGCAGCTTTACAGACAACGTGCCTATAGCTGGTCAACTTCTGTGCCTGAACTGTTTGTGATTTACTGGCAAGTTCTGCTATCGCCAAAATTTCATTTTTTGCTCAAAGCCGAAAAGGCCTACCTTGTTTACGTTTATGTAACTGACCCGCTTCGCATTCTGTTTATATGGACACTGTTCTTGCGCCCGACTAACTTGATTGTGGCGTATGTATTCTATTTTGCTCTGAACGTAATTATTTGGATGCGGCTTGGCTGCAAAGACAATTTCAAAACAGTCGCGTTAATGCCGATATACAGTATCTTTTTAACTCTGTGCCGCTTTATTGGGCACTTCTACTGGCTAAAAGAAAAAGGCCGATATATCGCCAAGGGCTTGCACAAGTTCGCGACTGGCCGCCTGTTGTTGGTTGAGTATGGAATCACTTTTTTGGTGATCATAGCTACTTGGGCGATCAGTATTGAGCACTTTTTGGCAGACATGAATTTATTCGACAAAATTCGTAACGATCAGCTAAGCAGCAACGAAGATACATTTAATTACGACACCGGTCTTGCCCCGGCAAACATTACAGTTCCACCTGGCGCAAACTATGTTTTGGTGCAAGCAGTGCAGGGCGACAATAGCCGGGCCGTTGCGCATCGTGCTGTAGATATTTTCTTGAATGAGCAACCGCAGTATTTTGATATTCTAAACAACGACGATAAGCGTTGGAAGATTGATGCGTTGGTGCAGGCCGGTTTATCTAGCTCCCAGATTTATGCTAATTCGCCCGTAAGAGTAAGCAAAGATTCAATTCAAAAAGCTATAGATTTGGTAGGTGCACAATAATGCGAAAATTTGTAAGAAAATTTTTCTTGATACTGTCCGCGGTAGTGGTTATTTGTCTTGGTGGGGTCGTTGCCGGCTTAATGTATTTTGCAACTACCAAAGTTCCGCTTAAGCAATATTTCCCAACCGAATATACAAACGCGGTTTGGGATTGGTCCAACCCGTTAAACAAGACAAGCGGTGACTTGCAAACCCAAGCAGACTTTATGTATCTGCATCAGTTGAACGCGGTATATGTAGATGTGGGGGCATACGCAAGTACTATTGACGAAAAAGATGCCTACAAAAAAGCTAGCGATACCAGCCTTTTGCAGTCAGCTTTGCGGCGTTACGTAGATGCTATGAAGGCTCACAACATTTCAGTTTACGCTGCGGCCGGCGATGTTAGCTGGAGCGACCGAGATAAACAATACATTCCGCTGGCTATTCTGGATTTTGTACAGCAGTATAACCAGACATACACATCCGACAAGCTAGCGGGTGTGGAATTTGATATTGAATCATATAACCAAAAAGATTTTTCCACCGGCTCGGACACGGTTAAAAGCCTTGTGCTAACCGATTACGTTAGCATGGTAAATAGGTTGGTGGCGGCCAATTTAAGCTATAATCACGGCAAAGATTTAGAGCTAGGGCTAGCACTGCCCTATTGGTTCGATAATGAAAACGGAAACATTCCTTCTATAACCTGGAAAGATAAAACCGGCCCCACCTTGTACCACGTGTTAGACGGACTAAATAGCCTGCCCAAGAGCAATATTGTGGTTATGGCCTATAGAAACGCTGCTAGGGGTAACGATGGCGTTATATCGCACAGTCGCACAGAGGTGGACTATGCTAACGCCAAAGCTCAAAATGTAAAGGTTATCATTGGCCAAGAAGTAAACGATGTTGAACCGGCAAAAATAACCTACTTTAACCAATCGGCCGAGGAACTTTCTGGTCAATACCGCTACGTTGTTGATGAATTCAAATCAAAGAGCCAATTCGGTGGCATAGCAATAAACGACCTAGCCGGCTACAAGAATCTTACTGGAGTTAACTAGCTACAAACTAGTCGCAAGCCTAAGTATCTGGTCTGAACTCAAGTTGGCGTCGCCGTCTATTGTGTAAAGCAGACCACCGTTGGTCCAAGCGGCTTTGTTGGCAAAGGTGTAAACCGTTACACCACGCTGCTGGAACGTTAAGTAGGTGCTGGTTTGCTTGCGTACGTAGTTGTCTAACACACCTTGGCTGTCCCAGTTGGATGATTTTTGGGTTAGCGTAAAGTTACCATCGCTGGTGTTAGAGCGGTAGTTAATGTCTACTTCGCCCGGAGCGTAAGTTATTGGGCCATTTAGGCTGTAGCCATCTGGCTTATAGCCGGGAAAGCTGGCGTTTATGCCTGCGTTGCTAGCGGCTACCCGCATGGAGATGTTGGTCAAGTTTATGTATGTAAAGTAGCCACCAAGTATTAATAGCGACAAGCTGCTAACTAAAATGCTGGCCAGTTTTGGCTTTCGGGCAAATATACCTATTTTTGGTGCGTCGTGGTTAGTGCCAACTTCGGCCAACCTTTCGCGTATCAAAGCTTCTTTAAGCTGCTTACTGCTTTGTGGTTCTGACGCTTGCTGCTCGGCTGCCCTTTTTTGCATGGCCGTAACTATGCTGGGATGTAGTGGCGTTGTGTTGGGGTGGATGTTCGAGTGGGCCGTCGCTGCTTTTGGCCTGGCGTTATGGGCTACCGGACTAACAACTGCTGGTTTAAACCTGTTTATTAGTGGGCTTCTAGTTGCGGTGGCTACGGGCGCGGCCTGTGGTTTTTTAAGAGCTAATCGGTTTAGGGTTTGGGGGCGCTGAGGGTGGTTGTGCATTGCGGCTGCTGGGCGTTCGGGACTGTGGGGCCGCGCTGGCCGGGCTATATCGCTTACCGTTTTGTTTGGTGCGGAAGCTTGGCTTGAATTAGCCTGATCTTTTTGAATTGGACTACCACTTAGGGCATCATATAAACGCCCATTTATAGTAATTGTTGCTTGCTTCATACCCCTGTTGTACCCTCGGCCTGCTCTTGGCCTTTTTTTTGTTTGCTTGAGCAGTGTTTGTACCCTTTATACTAAAGTCATTGTGCTTAACGCGCAAGGGGTAACTACTCAGCATAACCTTTTAGTCTGTGGTATAAATGTATATGATGAACGCCAGTCGTTTTAAACAGTTAATGTCAACCAGACATGCCAAATTGGCCCTAAGATTCTTTACATATGGGGTGATGGCGGTTAGCACGATTCTGCTTACATCTTTGGCTATTTTTTACGCCATGGGGTATCGCTTTAACCAGTCCAACTTAACTATCGAACAAGGCGGTTTGGCGCAACTAAGGTCAACGCCCGAAAGTGCGACAGTTTATGTGGATGGCAAACTTAAGGCCGACCTTAAAACACCATCGCGCGCTTACCTTACTGCTGGTAAGCATTCGGTACAAATGCACTTAGATGGTTACGACGATTGGAAGCGCGATTTTGACCTTCAAGCTGGCCAATTGCTTTGGCTAGATTACGCCCGGCTTGTGCCCAGCAAGTTAACCACCACGCCACAGCGCGCTTTGGCTGGCTTGGCGGACGCGCAGTTTTCGCCCGACCGCCGCTGGCTAATTTTAAACGAGGCCGCCAATAAGCCAGCGTTTACATTGTTTGATCTTAGTGACGAGACTAAACCATCTAGTTCGGCCTTAACTATCCCAGCAGACCAGCTTACCCAAGTGGCGGGCCAAACCGACAAATTTAGCATTATTGAGTGGGACTTTGGTTCACGCGATGTGCTGGTGCGACACGATATTGGCGATGTGCACGAAATTCTACGCATTGACCGCACCAAATCAGATTCGGCCGTAAACATTAGCCGCCTGTTTGGCTTAAACATAGACGAAGTCCATTTTGCAGGTGGCAACCAAAGCATTGTCTACGCCCAAACTAGCGGTGTTTTGCGCCGGTTAGATATCGATAGCTCTACGGCATCTGCTGCCCTTGTAGACGGCCTAAGAAGCTTCGTGGTGTATGGCGATGACCGCCTTGCATTTGTGGCCGACCGCCAGCTAACAGCAAAGTCCACTACTCCGCGCCGAGTGGTCGGCATTTATCAGAACGGCAAAGAAGTTTTGGTGCGCGACTACGATCCTAATGCCATAATTAACATTGCTCTAACCGAATATTTTAGGCATCAATACTTGGCTATAAATGGCAGCGCCGGCCAAGTAGAAGTGCTGCAAGACCCCGCTGACAAAGCCACCGAAACACCAACCTACGCTAAGTTTGATATTGGCAAACAAGTGCAGTGGCTAACGTTTAGCAGCAACGGTCGCATGATTGCTGCTGGCAACGGTAACAGCTGGACAACCTATGATCTTGAAGTCGCACAGACCTATGCCGCAACACTTAGCGGTGCAGATGTCACAAAGCCGCTAAAATGGCTAGACGATTACTATCTTTGGACTAGTGACGGCGGCGCAGTGCGCATTGTTGAGTTCGACGGCCTAAATGGCCACACCATCGCCACCGCCGCTGGCGGCTACACAGTTAGCTTAAGCCAAAACGGTAAATCAATCTTTAGTTTTAACAAGCCTAGCGCCGATGCAATTTTTCAGAGCACGCGCATGGTTACTAACTAGCTAAAAGAACAAGTTCCAAAGCTGCTCAAGTAGTGTTGGGTCGTTGCCTGGGATAGTTGTTTGTGTTGGTGCGTTAGCGACGGGCGCGGCGGCTTGCGTAGCACCTGCAGGGTCGGGACTAATCTGCTCGGCAAAAACCAACAAGCGATTAATAGATGTACCGGGGGGTGTGCAGGTTACAAGCGTAGCCATGGGTTTAGCTGTGCCTACTTGCAAGGCACTTAAATCTTGTGGTGCGATTGTCTTTTTTTCGGTTACTTTGTAGGTGTAGCGCGTGCCTTTGTAGTGGATGTAAAAGGTGTCGCCTGGCACAAGCTGGTCAGTTAAAACAAAGGCAAACTTGTAGTTGCCCTTAGCAAATACGTCGTTGCTAGAATGCCCTAGAATAACAGCGTTGCCAAACTGACCCGGCAAAGCGTTGGCTTCGGGTAATTTGTAATGCACGGCGGCGGTTTGTAAGGCGTTCTGGATGTCGGCTTCGTTTGTGGTTGTAATGTCGAAGTTAAGTGGAATATCTACGTTAATTTTAGGAATAATCAATCGTGGGTCTTGGCTAACGGTAGTGCTGCCAGTCGGATCGGTTATAACTAGATTTTTTCCCTCGATAGCGCCAGGGCTGATATAAGATTGGACTTGCGCAAAAACAATCGTGTTGAACTGAATAAACAAAAAGCCCGTTCCCACCAGCACTGCGGTAACCAGGGGCCAAAAATGATGACTGCGCTTAATTTTGGTAGCCTGACGCTTTACTTGGGTGACTACATCTTTTTTGAGCTCTTCTACCCTAGCACTGTCGTCGCCAGTTACGCTTTGGGGTTGGCCGGGTTGTTCGATTTGTTTTTTAGAATCTAGGTGGTTGTAATAACGGCGATAATATTCTTGGTAATATTCTTGCCATGCCGAATGGTACTGGCGCCAGTCAAAGTTATCTTTGTGAGTGCGACGGTACGGGCTATTAGTAGGCAGCGTGGGTGCTTTGGATTGTTCTGGGCTTGCGGCTGGCTGTGGCTGGTTCGGCACCGATTGCTCGTAGATGTGTTTAATCTGCTCGCGCGTTACGTTGGCCGCGTGTTTGCTGCTGTCGGCCAGCTGCTCAGCCTTAGCCTCATCATCGCTTATAGGCGTTGGTGTTTTAGGGTTGTCATTGTCCATTAAAAGTCAAATTAAATACGCCCATCCAACAGATAGTATATAGCATTGGTTGCCGGGTTTCACGGTTAGGTCCAAAAGGCGCAGCAATCTGTTATAATATCCCCTGTTAATTTCATTATTTGGGCGAGTGGCGGAATGGCAGACGCGCTGGACTCAAAATCCAGTGATAGCAATATCGTGAGGGTTCAAGTCCCTCCTTGCCCACCAAAATATAAAACCCAGGCTTTATGCTTGGGTTTTATATTTTGTGCGGTAAATACGAATACCTACAGTCGATGCTTACTCGCGCGATTGACGCCATTCTTTCATAGCCTGTAGCGCTTGCCCGCGAATATCTGGGTCGTCACTGAAAACAGAAAACAGCACGCCAAGTGTACCTATACTCGGCGACGCAGTGCCATTCATGGCCGCACGGGCGAGTTCAAGCGCTCTTGCGCGGTCAGGTAGTTGGTCGGATGTAATAAGAGCCGCCAAGTCCTTGCCTGTTTCGGGATCGATAACTGGTGGCTCATGTCTTTCGGTGGCGGCTTGTAGTAAGTCGTCACGAAAGACGCCGGCCATCCACCGGGCCGCATCTACATATGTGTCGTTTGGGTTGTTGGTTCGATCAGTCATACCGTTTACCTTATAAAACTAGCCCGCTAAAAGCAATTACTTAGATACCAGCGATGCGCTAATGGCGGCTACGATGTTACTGGGGTGATGAATGCAGTACGTTGCCGCCTTAGCCGCTACACTGCCCCGCCAAATAAGCATTGGTTGGTCCCACGGTGTAGAAGTTACGCGCACGGCTTGAGCGACTACCAGTTGGTTTTGGTGGAACACAACCATAGCGCAGTCGTATGTAATGGTAAATTTATGCAGCGTCTCGGCTAAGTTGGCTAGCTGCATGCTGAACAAAATAGTTTTGGGGTAATAAACTGCTTGAAACAATTTTTGCAGCTGGGCCAGCGTAATTATTAGCGATGTGTTTTTGCGCGCGATTAGGCTAGGCCATAGGCCTTTTAATAAATCAAAGCTGTCGCGAGTTATAAACGTGGGCTTGTCGGGAAAGGCGTTTAACAGCTGTTCATAAACAATTGCAGTTTCACTGTTGCGGCCAGCATCGCCAATTAACAAAAGGCCATCTGCCCATGCCGCCGCAGCCTTAAGTTGATTTATAGAATCTTTGGTTATGCCGCCAGATTGATTGGTGGGCACAAAAACGCAGTCAATCGTTGCGTCGATGTTCTTTTTAAGCGCGTCTGGCAGCACAACGCGGCACTCGCCTATGCCAGCTTGCACTGCGTCTTGGTAAGCTTGTGCAACTGCCGCAAAGCCGTGGGCGTTGCCGCCAACAATCAATAGATTGCCGGCTAAAGCTTTTTGCTCGGGCTTTTGCCATTCAATGTCTGGGTACAGCGGCTTTTCGGGTGTTTGCTTAAGCCAGTAGTCGAAGTCCATATTAACAGATTAGCACAGTAATCGAACCGTTATTCAAAACGACGCTACAAACTACTTGATGTTTCGTCGCAAGATAATCCGGTCAAATATCAAGCGTAATGCTAACAGGGCAATGGTCGCTGCCCATAACGTCGGGGTGAATTTTAGCCTCAACGATTTTATCTTTAAGTGATTTGCTAGCTAACCAATAATCTATGCGCCAGCCTACGTTGTTGGCGCGGGCGTTGGCCCAATGTGTCCACCAGGTGTAGTGGCCGTTGCCTTTTACGAATAATCGCAGGGTGTCTATGAATCCGGCGTCAATAAACTTTTGAAAGCCCTCGCGCTCTTCGGTGGTAAAGCCTTTTTTGCCAACGTTTGGTTTGGGGCGCGCTAGGTCATCTTCGGTGTGAGCTACATTTAAGTCGCCGCTAAAAACGACTGGTTTCTTTTTTTCTAGCTGCTTGCAGTATTCCAAAAACGCTGGGTCCCAATGCTTGTGGCGCAGCGGAATGCGGCTAAGGTCGTCTTTGGCGTTAGGGGTGTAGACTGTCACAACATAAAATTTGTCGAATTCAGCGGTTAGCACGCGGCCTTCGGTCGATGAATCGCGGTCTTTGTTATCTGTTAGGTCGTACTTTTTGGCAATGTCGTCAGGGAAACCGTTAAATGTGCTTAGTGGTTTAATTTTGGTAAAAATCGCCGTACCTGAATAGCCTAGCTTTTTGGCCGAGTTCCAAATTTCGGTGTATTCTGGCAAGTCAATTTCAGCCTGGCCTTGCTGCGCTTTGGTTTCTTGTAGGCACAAAATGTCCGGCTGTTCTTTTTTAATGAACGGCATAAACAACTCTTTGCGAATTACCGCGCGAATGCCATTTACGTTCCACGAGTACAGTTTGATCATATCTTGCCTTTCATCATGCTTTTTTGCTCGCGCTCGATGTCGCGGCGCTTAATGGTTTCGCGTTTGTCGTAAAGCTTTTTACCTTTGGCGGTCGATATTTTTAGCTTAATAAAACGGGTTTTAGTAGTCATGGCGGTTGGCACAATAGTTAGCCCTTGGTCTTTGGCTTCTTTAAGTTCGGCGATTTCGCGGCGGCTAGCCAGCAGTTTGCGTGGACGAGTGTCTACCACGCGGTGCGATTCACCTGGCAGGCTTTGTATAACCGAAAACGAAGCGTTAGTTAGCCATAGCTCGCCGTCTTTTAAGTTGACATAACTGCCTTTCAGGCTAACCTGCCCGGCCCGCACAGCTTTAACCTCGGCGCCATTTAAAACAATGCCCACACTGTATTCACCCTGCAACGTGTAATCAAACCGTGCTCGACGGTTTTGAATGCTGGGTGTTGATTGCTTCTTTTTGGCCATGAGCTAATTGTACCTTAGTGGTAGCAATTGACACTAGAGCCACTTTGTTCTATGGTTAACCTAACATGAGCGCCAATATTGTTAATGTGCACAACCGAGATCCGGTAAATGTTGGCGACAGATTTAGCGCGGTGCATAGGTACGGCGAAGAACTTAACCTGCCGGCGCTGTCTCGCGCAAAACCAGGTGCTATTTGGACCTATAACTTTGCCAGTAGAGTTCCTTTTGTGTCCCCGGACCTTGAAGGCAAGAATGTTATTGTAGGTGGTGGCGGCCTTGTTGGCACCGACTTTTTTGACGCCGGAATGAAGCGTATTTCTGAGATGCGCCGCAGCGGCAAAATACCCTTACTAATTATGTGGGGCGCTGGCCATAATGCTGAATTTAGCCGTGGTGATGCGCGGCCTACCGACTATCTTGGGGCTTATGACCTGATAGGGATAAGGGATAAAGACTCGCAGCTTCCTGGTGAATGGGTGCCTTGCGCCAGCTGCATGATGCCACAGCTCGATGCTGCTGCTCGGCTGCCCATTGAGCATGATGTTGTTGTATATGACCAGCGAAGTTATAGAACCGGGCTTGCCGGAGAGCATCCAACCCTGAGTAATAAAACGCGAGACATTAACCAAGTTTTGGCCCACTTGGCTTCGGGCGAAACAGTAGTAACTAGTTCTTATCATGGTGTTGAATGGGCTACTTGGATGGGCAGAAAAGTAGTTTTAATGAATCCGTTCTCGACCAAATTTAGCCATATGGCTCACCCACCTGTAGTTGGCGATGGCATTAGCCTAGATGAAGCAGTGTCCCGTGCCCGTGCTTACCCAGACTCTTTAGCTGAAAGTCGGAGTGCCACGAGGCGGTTTAGTTTAAAAGTAGCCAGATTGCTCAACTCCTAACAAAATTGCGTGTTACCATAAGGCTATGAAACTCCTGCACGTCAGCGAGGTTTACCCGCCTTCTCTTGGCGGTGTGCCTACTTTTGTTGAGTCTATTACTCATGATCTGCAAAAACGCGGACATGATGTAACAGTTTTCACTACTTCGCCTGTTTCGACATTCCACACCACGGTCAGCCGCCAAAAGGATGGCGTGGTGGTTATGCGTGCGCCGGCCATACGGTCGCCTATTAACCCTATGAATAACTGGATGACCCTGTTGCCGTTAATAAGTGCGACCAGAGTATTTTTTAAAGTTCGCCCAGATTGCATTCATATGCACACGCCAATCGCTGGGTTGCACCGCGTAATTATGTTCTGGGCCCACCTATTTAAAACCCCTGTGGTTTTGACCAACCATGTCATGCCCGAAAACTTGTTGCTTAACACCAGCATGTCTCATCGCTGGCAAAAACTGACCAGGCGCATTATTTGGACCGACATTGTGCGTTACGCGCGTAAGGCAACCTTTGTTACTGCCCCAACGGTTACGGCGGTTGAAATGCTCAAACGGCATCGTTTTAGTACTCCGTCCGAGGCTGTCACTAACGGCGTAGACGAAAAGAAGTTTTCGCCTGGCCCTGCCAATAAGTCGCTGCTAAAAGAAATTGGTGTGCCGGTAGATTCTTGGCCCAAACTTATTTATGTCGGCCGCATGGACGGCGAAAAACGGGTAGATATTTTGCTAGAGGCCATGCCGTTTGTTCTTAAAAAATATCCTAATGCGCACCTCATTTTGGTAGGACGCGGTGTGTTGCAAGACGAGCTTAGGGCTTTTGCCAAAGGCCTTGGCATTCAAGACCGCGTAACGTTTACCGGGGCTTTACCAGAATCGCAAAAACCAGATATTTTGCGCAGCTCTGACCTATTTGTAATATCGTCGCCAGCAGAGCTGCAGTGCATTTCCGGCCTAGAGGCGCTAGCAACCGGCATACCTATTGTAGGTACTGACGTGGCGGCGCTGGTAGAAATGTGCCAGAACGGTAAAAACGGATACCAGTTCCACTACCCTGACGCAGAAGACCTGGCTCATGCCATAGATAAAGTATTTGCCGTTAAGGGCCGTGCGCAAGAATATGGCAAGTACGGCCGAGCCTGGGTTGTAGCCAACCATACGCACGAAATGTCTGTCGAAAAGTACGAAAGCGTATATAACCGAGTAGTTTCGCATTAGTTTGCTATAATTTGCACAAATGACCATTGGTTTTTTTATTGACGAATTCCTGCCAAAACTAAATGGTTCTATAACATCGACCATTGCCTATAAGCAGGCGCTCGAAAAACTGGGACACACAGTTTATATTGTGGCGCCGGCCGAACCTGGTTACAAAGATTTAGATACTAGCGTGGTTAGAGTGCCATCGTTTGACCCAAAGATCCTAAAAAACACGGCACGTATGGCGCTACTCTATCCTGGCCTGGCGCGAAAAATCGCCAAGTATAAATTTGATGTGGTGCATTCGCAAACCCAGTTTGGCTTAGGTATTTTGGCCCACGAAACCGCCAAAATACTAAAAGTGCCACATATTTCTACGATGCACACAATTTACGCCGAGCTTATGGACGAATACGCCCGCGATGTTTACATTGGAGTGGCGGTTGTATCGGTGGTTTACCCCATATATTTTCGCACTATGCCTAAATTTGACTGGCGCATGGGCGAAGGCAACGATGAACGAATGCGCATCAAAGACCAAGCCTGGCGTGCGGGTAATGTATTTTTGAACAGCACCGATGGTGTTGTTGCGCCTTCGGGCCATATTGCCGAATACTTAAAAAAGTACGGCCTAACCCAAAAGTGCTATGTTTTGCCCAATGGCGTTGATGTTAAAGAGTTGCAGCAGCAAGGCAAAGCCGCCTTGCCAAAAGACATTCCACCAAAAGGTAAAGATTTTTGGCTAATCTGCGTATCGCGCCTTAGTCCCGAAAAGCGCCAGCGGGCGTTAATAGACGCCATGGCTCAGGTAAAAGACAAGCGCGTTAAGTTAGTGCTGGTGTCGCCTGGCCCTTCCGAAGAAGAGCTACGTGAGCGTATAGCCGAACTGGGCCTTGGTGACAGGGTTTATATGTTAGGCCGTCGCGAAAACAGTGTGGTTAACGCCATAATGAGTCGCGGCGATTTGTTCGCGCTGGCGTCTTATCGCTTCGACAACCAACCCATGGTTATTCTTGAGGCTCTTGCCGCTGGCTTGCCGCTGCTTTACTGCGACGATCACCTTAAAGAAGGCTTTACTAAAAAGAATGCCTACCTTACAAAAAGCCCAAGCCCCGAAGACTTTGCGGTGGCGATTGACCAGTTGGTGAAAGACACCAAACGCCTTAAGACTATGAGCGAGGCATCGCTGGCACTTAGCGCAGAGTTCGACATTAACATTTTGGCCAAAAAACTAGAAACAATCTACACCAAAACTATTGCCGCCAAGGCAAAAGCTGGTAGCAAGCAAAGGCCTTTCTTGCACCGTATTTTGCGCCGCAAGTAGCCTAGTAGTCTTTTTGTTGCTTTAGTTGGTCACGTATGGCTTCCCAAATGCTTGGATCGCCATTTACTTTGCGCCAGTACCACCATTCACTGCCCCAAAAATCGGCGCGCTGGAATCCGCTGCGGCGGGCAAAGTCGGTCATTTTACCAATTTGCTCAACACTCATAGATTTGTTTTGCTCGTCGGTACTTAAATACCAGTTGTCGCCTGGTCCCCATGGTTCCATTTGTAGTTCGTCGACGGCCATTGGCTTGTGGTAGATAGTGTAAATTATGGCAGCGCGTAGCCGGTGCCACCAGACAGATGTTGGGTAAAGTGCGTAACCTCGCGGTCCAAAGTTGGTGTTATAAACTATGCGGTACATTGTAAAGCCAAACGAATCTGGCGTTGGCTGGCCAAGTGGTATGCCGTGTTCGTCGCTAAGGGTCATTTCGATGGGATGTTTAGGATCCCATTGTTTGACCAGGTTGAATTCTTCTATCACCCGCTGGCGGTCGGCTGGGTCGCAAATGCCAAACCAGTTGTTTAAAAATTCGTTTTCTAGCTGGTAGCTATCGAGCGCTGGGCTGTCTTTATAACGCTTAATGACAAGTTCCATGTAGGCGTACAAGGCTTGTTTCCAGGCGTTGCCACTCAACTGACCGGCCCAAGTTGGTGGGTGGCATTCTGGCCAACGAGGCTGGCGCAAACCTATGGAAAGGCTAACTTTGACTCCCCTTTTTGCGGCTTGGTCCATTTGCCAGTCAAGGTCGGCAAAATCGAACTGGCCGCGAACGGGTTCGATGTCGCTCCAATAACTTGTAAGCCTAAGATGTTTAAACTTTAGGTCATCAAGTAGCGCCAAATAGTTGGCTTTCCAATCTAGCCCATAAAGCCTAGATTGGTCTACAGAAAAGCTTGCCCCGTAAACTGGGTTGCTAACCGGCTGAAACACCACGTGGTTTAAAAATAAATCCAGCGCAATTACACCCGCTATAACCCCGCCGACTATAGACAGTATTTTGACCCATTTTTTGTGTTTGGGCTGTTTTTTGAGTTCTTTTTTACCAGGCATATTGTACTTAGGTAGCATAACACGTGCGCTTATGCTTTTTGAGTGGGCTATAATTTAATGGAAAGGTTTTTATGCGCGTTAGTTTGTTTGACCAGCGCCACTTAGGCAGTAGCCACATGTTTAGTCATAGTGGCCTAGCGGGCAGCTATTATATTACCGGCGACCCAAACGGCGAGCCGCTAATAATTTTGCACGGACTTACTGGCAACCATATTGGCATGTTGCCGCTGTCGGCGCATCTTAGTAGATATAAGTGCATTTTGGTGGTTTTGCCAGGGCACGGTCGCTCACCAATACCACCTAGCGAGTTAGGGCTTGATGAGCTGGCTGATTGGTTTTTGGCGTTTACTAAGCAGTGGCAGAATCCGTTTGTTGTTACACATTCTTATGGTGGTTCGTTGTCCATGATGGCCTTCGCCAAAGACCCCGCTGCTATTCGCGCCTTAATAATGATGAACCCAGTGGCCGAAACCAGCCTGCTAACTCAAGGTTACAGACATTTTTCAGAGCTTTTGCGGCCAACTCTAACTGCGGTGTTAAACGATTTTTCGCTGTTGCGCCGCCGAAGGCACGAATATTTACTGCAACGTTGGACACCGCAAGTCACCGATGTTATGTCGCAGTTATTCGAAGCCGAATCAGGGCTGCACACCAGTCCCGAACAAGCGGCGTACTTTCAAAAAATTGCCAGGCACTTTGATAACCCCAAAATATTTAAATCAATACCGCCTGAGCTTGCGGCCAAAACTTACTGCATTGTCGCTAGCCGTGATCCCCTGCCGTCGCGCGGTAACACCAAGCTTTTACGAAAACTGTTTGGCAGCCGGCATGTGCGCACCTGTCGTAATAGCGGCCATTTAATGCCGATCGAGGCTTTTGACGATACCGCCCGAATAATTAACAAAATTCTAAAGCGAGTTACTGGTCCAGCGCCCACCGTTAAACGTAGGGTTGCACTGCGCCCACAGGCCTAGCTTGGCCGATTGGGCCTGTTCTTGGCTGGCGGCAAACTCGGCCGATTTTTCGAACGGAAAACTTAAATATGCAAAGCCAAACCCCTGCTGAATTAATGATTGGTCGACCAAAACATCTTTGTCGGTATAAACATAGCGCAGCAGCCTTCCGTAGCGGTCGCGGTTGTCGTTGGTTGGATCAGCTTGCAGCCTAACAACTGCCCCAGTTAGTAACCTTTTTGTGTAGTCGCTAGCCTGGGGCCCAAAACATTGTACTGGCGTGTTGGGCTTGTGTGTTTCGGGTGTATCTACACCAATAAAACGCACTTTTTCTAATGTGCCATTCATGTTGACCTGAATTGTGTCGCCGTCATAAACGGTCGTAACTTTGTAAAATCCTGGCGCAATAACTTCGGCGGGCAATATGTGCTTAAGATCGACACTTTTGTAAGCAAGACCGACCAGCCCAAATATAATTATGACTAAAGCCAGTCCCAAAAAATATGCTCGCCGTTTGGTCATGCCAGCATGATACTAAAGTTTGGGCTCAAATAAAAAAGCCCCCAGGGGCTTGCATGGTGGAGAGTACAAACCGAAGTAAGTACTCCCCGCAAAAATTATACACCAACCACGGCTACGCACAAGATGTACATTAACCTCCTTAACAACATAGGTTTTGTTTTGTCAATGATGCGGAGTATTATTAATGCAATAAATGGCACGAAAACCTGTTACCCCAGAGGCCACTGTTGAGCGCCCTCGAGCCGACCTTGTATACGTTGGCGGTGATAGCCATGAGCACGTGCTACTTTCTTCTATGTGGCTTGGCCCGCAAATTAGGCATACTGTCGATCCAACAGAGATGACCGAGCTAGAGGTGTCCATTGACCGTCAAGGTAGAAACGGTAGTCCCTATAACATAATCAATGATCCTGAAGTCGCCCTGCTCACTACGCGCCAGGGAGCTCACGATTATGTAGCAGAACTGAATACTTTTTGGGGAACTGATGTTGCGCCGCCTGAAAAACCAGATCCACTTACTGGCTGCTACGTGTTGGTTATATCTGGAAATCGTCGCACCATTGGCCTGGGTAATGTTACTGCTCGAAGAGGACTTCGCCCCGACGATGTGGCAATGGGCGTCGTAGGCCTTAGGGATATAACATTCAAGCAAGCCTTACTTCGCCAGCTGCAAGAAAACGAACACGTTAATGTGGTGCTCGAAGAAGAAGCCAGGGCTATTAGGCTTCTATATGATGACATGACGGCAACCAATCCTGGTCTGGATAAAAAGGATTTTGCTGCGATTATTGGTAAACGTCCGGCCAGAGTGTACGATGCTCTGCTATTTTGCGAGCTTCCAGCCGAAGTTCAGTCGGCCGTGGAAAATGGTGATTTTAGCTACGGCATTGCGGTTAAAATGGCTAGCGCACAGCGTAAGTATTTAAGGAGACACCAACTATGGTCTAGGCAAGGCCGCATTGCCGATGCCGACAAGGACCTAAGCCCGGCGCAGTGGGCTGCAGAGCGCACAATTAATCTGTCACTTAAGCTTAGAGAGCTCAAGGAGCGCAGCCGGCGCGGTGCTTCCGAAAAACTTGGACAGTTTGTTGCAGCCCACCTAAGAGACTTGAGATTCGCCAATAGGATGGACCAGAACCCCCTCGAACTTATGGCGCAAGAAGAGAGCATCGGGCAAGACCGGGCTAAATTGGTGTTGGCGCTAGCACGAGTTAGCTTGGCTAACTTAGGAGCAGCGGTTAGGTTTGATCCTGAAGTGCTGGTACGAGCCCTGGAAAGAGATGCAAACCTACTTACGCCCGCTCAACTATTGCAAAAGGCCATAGAGCTAGCGCTGCCAGCGCCGGTAGTGCCAATAAGAGCTAGCCGCAGACGCAGGGGTGCCGCCGCTTAGTAATCTATCCCCTTATTCGCCAAAAACTTATCGTCAAAATGGTGCTTTATTTTAGTCATGTTGGTAGCAATATCAATTTTGGATAGCAGTGATTTAGGAAAATTGCGGCCGGTTAAGCACAGGCTAGTCTTGGGCGCGTGGTTATCTATAAGCATTTCTAGCTGGGCTTTGCTTAGCAGACCATCTTTCACGGCGTTGTTTATTTCGTCGCAGACTACTAGGTCGTACTTGCCGTTTCGCGCACAGTCTAGCGCGAACTTAAATGTTTCGCGGGCAGCTTTTTTATGCTCGTCTTCTGACACGTTTTTAGCGCTTAGGTTACCGGCGTTATAAAAACCTTTGCCGCCTTTGTATAAAACTAAGCTGTCGCCAAAGACTGGTTGAATCTTATGTATGAAGGCGTGCTCGCCTACTTCCCAGTGTTTAATAAACTGTACGTAAGCTACGCGCCATCCGGTTCCCAGAGCGCGGCACATTAGTCCAATGCTGGCACTGGTTTTGCCTTTGCTGTCACCGGTGTAAACCACTACTACACTATCTTTGGTTTTGTAATCTTCGAACGCCATTTGCGCCTAAGCCGCTGCTTTTAGCGCTTCGTCGATTTTGGGGCGGTCAAAACCTATAACCACTTTTTCGCCAATGGTAATTATTGGAGTCACGGCTTGTCCCACTTTATTCAGAACAAACTCTAGTGCTTCTTGGTCGACGCTAATGTCCTTTTTGGAATACTTTTTGCCTTTTTGGTCTAGGTATCGTTCGACCATATAGCAGAACCCGCAGGTTGGGCTGGTGTAAATCACTATTTTTGGTTGTTGTGCGTTTGCGTCCATAAAGTACCCCACTATTCTACTAACAATTATACCAGCTTAGGCCTAGTTAAGCTGGTAGCCGCCAGAATTATCTGTGCTTGGTTGAGTGCTAGGAGTTTGGTTTTGCAAACTGTCTTGGTAGTATTTTTGCAATTCTTGTTGTAGTTGTTGGTCGCTTGGTACGTTCGAGTTGGTGTCTTGCGAGCTGCTTGGCAGATTAAAGGCTGGTGCGGCTGGCGAAATAGCTTTGGTTATGTCGCTGACTATCAATGACACAATTAGCGCCAGTACAAACATTCCAACATTTAGCGTGTAGTTTACTTTGTGATGGCTCTGGCCTACGCTACGCGCTTGGTTAAATCGCTCGGCAACTACGGCAACGCCGCCTACACCAAGGGCAATTCCCCATATCAGCTCAAGAATGCCAATAACTAAGCTTATTCCCGATGCCGACTGTGTGGCGTTAGACAGGAACAAGAACAAAAGATTTACAATTGTGCCCACAGTGCCAATAACACTAGCTGCACCAAGTATTTCCCAGGTGCGTTTTTTAGTTAGCTGCCAGCTGTAACCAAAGGCTTTGATTGGGTTCATTTTTTCGGCAACGACCGCTAACGCAGCGAACGAAAGTCGTAAGCCTACCCCAAACGCAACTACTACTGCAACTAACAGGTACAACACAATCCCTATAGTTATAGCTATGTTGGTCAAAGTTGGGTCTGAGGGTAGGAAAAAGAAAGGCAAAGCGCCAACAAGTACCAAGGCTGCCAATATTATTAGCACTTGAACCATCAACGGGCCTGTTCGTTTGAACGCCAGACTCATTACTTGGCCAAAATGCGCAGTTTGGCGTTGTACAACCGCAAAGCTAGCGTAGCTTAGGTAAATTGCTTGCATGTAGGCAATGGCAAAAGCAGCAATTGCGCCAGAAATTATAGCAACAACGGTTGCTGCACCACCCGCCCTAAGAATAGATTCTAAGGATTGCAAGTTGTCTGGCGATGCTTGGCCCGAAAAACCTATCAGAAATTGTTCGAGCGCGCCACTGTTTACTAAGTAGTTGCCTAAAATAGCAATTAAAGCGGCAACAAGCGCAATAACAAACGCCACACCAGCTACTACTGCTACCAGCACCTCAACAGCTACTATTCCACCGAATACACTGCCACCGTTGCGCCAAAGAGTTGTGACGGCGTTTTTGGCGGTCAGCAAAGGGTTGCTGGGATAGTCGCCATGAACAGGCGCTGCTGCCTCGTGCATGGGCATGTGGTGCGCTGGGGGCATTGCTGTTGCACCCATGCTATGTTGATGTTGGTGCTCCGGCTGCGGCGCACTTGGCTGGTCTTGCATAAATCCCCCTTATTTTCCCTTAAGCTTAGCAATTAGTTTGGCTGCTGTAAATTCTACTTATTAACCAGGTCTTGCTCGAAATCTAAAATGCCTTGGTAGTTTGGCGGGTACTTGCTTGTATCGGGGAAATCCAGGTGCATTATGTGCTGCCATATGGCGCCTATAAGCTGTTTAAATTTATCTAGTTCGCTAGCATCAAAAGTTAGCTCTAGGCTGTGCAGGTTACCGTCGTTATCGGGTTCAACAAACTCAAGCACGCCTTTTTCGACCGTGTAGCCGCTGTATTCGCGTGAGTGCTCGACCAGAAGCTTATATAACAATAGTTGCTGCTTATATTTATGCAGTTTTATTTTGCCAAAATCGTCGGTGGCGCGCCAAGTTGGTGCTGGCTTGCCGGTTTTGTAATCGGTAACAATAATGGTTTTTGCCACTTTGTTGATTTGCATAAGGTCTAGCGCACCGGTTAATCGCACATCGGCTACGGTTACGTCTTGGCCGTAAAAGTTACGTTCGGCTACTTGTTGCGGCGTGAAGTTGTCGTAACGGGCATTAAGGTAGGTGCTTAGTACGTCGCTGCCTTTTTGCAGCCAATAAGTTAGTTCACTTTCGGTTAGGTGTGCTTGCTGCAATTGCAGTTCGTAGTCGTGCAATATGTCTTCGATTGGGCGACGTTCGCCGGTTGCTGTTAAGTGAGTGTGGGCGCGCTGCAAAACAGCGTGAATCGCGTAGCCAAACGCTTGGTGTGGGGTCATGGCTTGCGGAAAGCGCAGCAAGTTTTGCAGCAAAAATGCTTGCGGACCGCCGCGGCTAACATCTAAAAAGTTGTTTATGTGTGTGGCGCTTAGCTTGTATAGCTCGAGGGTCGGTTTTAGTAAGTCTGCCTGTTTAATTTTGGGCAGGTTTAGGTAGCGTGTTTCCCAGCCTGGGGTCAGCTGCTCGAAGTCTGGCATTGCGGTTGTGGTGTGCCCGATGGTTTTAATGCCAGATTCTTGCAAGAACTCGGCCAGCAGCACCGGTTTACCGTCGCCATTTAATTTATGGCTGGTTAAGAACACGTTTTGTTTGGCGCGAGTAACGGCCACAAAGAACAGCCGCAATGCGTCATCGTACGAGCCGCCAGCTGGTTCGATTGGCAGATTGTGCGGAAAGCTAAGGCTGCTAGCCCGGTGGCGTGCTCGCCTGCCCCAAATATCGTCTTGGCAACCTAAAATATATACACTGTTGTATTCAAGGCCTTTGGCTTTGTGGGCGGTCATGACCGTTACGCTGTCGGTGGCTGCCACAATGCGCGAGTTATCGACTATTGGCGTGTCGGTGCGTTCGTGCAAGCCGATAAGTTCGACAAAATCAGCTAGCCGCAAGTTGCTAGAGGCCCGAGTTTTAACCCTTTGGCGAATTGCGCGCAGTCCGCTAAGTACCGCTAGGTAGTCGTTTGGCTGGGTTTTTAGGCGCTGGTCGCTAAAGTAATAGGCGCGGTATGGCGACGAATAGCTTTCGTGCGGACCATTGCTGTCACTTTGAAACGGTTCAACCATGTCGTTATCAGGCGCCTGTTTTTCGTCGGTGCCAATTAGTTCATCTAGCATGCGCTCAAGTGGTTCGTGCAGGGCCATATGCGAACAAACTACTAAAAATTCGGCAATCTGCCTTAGCTTATCTTTAGATTCGAGCATTAGCTCTAGCCACATGCGGCGTTCTTTGTGGGCGCGCAGCGACAACTGCCAAACATCCGATGCTTTGACCTGCCAAAAATCGTAACTTAACAGCTCGGGTAAAAGTTCGTCGGCAAGGTCGAACCGGCCATCGCCAATGTATACCACCACTTCGGCTAGCGTAATTAGCTGGTTGATCTGTGGATTTTCCAGTACATTGTTGCGCCGCTCGTAGTTGGTAGCGATGTCGGCGGCATGCAAGTGTGGCAAAAGCTCTATTAAGTGTTTGTGATTTCGGGCGATTATGGCAATTTCGCTGGGTGACTCGCCGCTGCTAATTTGTTTGGCCACGGCTTGCGCTACCCATTGGCATTCGCTAAACGGCGTTTGAAATTCGTTTAATTCAACCCTTGAAACTCCGCCACGGTGGGGAGTAAGTTGTTTGCTGATATTTTTTAGAGTGGTCTCCAAGCGGTTTTCGGCTTTGCCTATAATATTGCGCGCTTGGTCCAGGACTTCTTGGGTGGAACGATAGTTTTCGGTAAGTGTTATTACCTTTACGTCGCTGTAGCGCGTAGTAAAGTCCAACACGTTGTTAAGTTCGGCGCCCTGGAAGGCATATATTGCTTGGTCGTCGTCGCCCACTGCCAAAATATTTGGCCGCCCTTCGTTGACTGGATTTTCGGCCAAAGCGCTTAGTAGTCGCAGCTGCGCACCGTTGGTGTCTTGGAACTCGTCGACCATTATGTATAAGAATTGTTCTTGCAGGTTAAAACGTAATTCGGGCTTTTGCTCTAGTGTGTGGGCAACAAGGCTGACCATGTCATCAAAGTCGAACAGCTCGGCTTTGGTTAGGGCTTCGCGGTATTTTTCGTAAATATGCGCTAGTGCGCGCAGTTTTTTAGCACGCACACGGTCTTTAAATACGAATTCGCCTTGGGCGTTTTTTTCTAACCAAGCGTTGCGCCAAGCAGTTATTAATGTAGTTTTGCCGCTGGCTTTGGCAGCAAATAACACTAGTGCAAGTTCGTGCAGGCAGATTTCGGACACCGGTTTTACGAATGCAAATTCGGTTGGTTGCGGCTTGAACTGGCTTAGTTTAACGTGCGCGGCTTCTAGTGCGTCGAAGTCTTTTTTGCCTAGGCGTTTTGCAAATATTGGCGCTAGCAATGGTTCGGCAAATTCATAGAATTTTTGATTGTGGTCCAAAACTTTTAGTAGTTCGTTTGGCAAAAGGCCGGCACGCTTTAAGTGCGAAATTGCTACCTGGGCATCACGCAGCGCAGCAAACTCGCCGTTCATGGTTTTGGCTAAGGCATTGGTATGCGGCAGGCTTTTAAAAATATCTTGTAGAATTTCGTAGCCCGACATGTCGTCGGCGGGATTAAAACGGGCACCATTATAAAAATATTCTGGGTTTTGGTTAATGACTTCGGTGCCAAAACTATGGAACGTGTGCACGGCCACTTTGTTGCCCTCGGGTCCCATAAGCGCTACTAACCTTTCACGCATGGCAGCTGCAGCCGAATCGGTAAAGGTTAGGCACAAAATGTTTTGTGGTGCAGCGTCGGTTTGCTTAACAATATTGGCAGCGCGCATGCCTAGTAGCTGTGTTTTGCCCGTGCCAGGACCGGCAACGACCAAAACTGGGCCTTCAATGGTGTCGACCGCCAAGCGCTGCGCGGTGTTAAGTAACTTTAGGTTTTCGGCAAAGTTTTTCACTTAACACATTGTACACCGTTCCCACCCCATAAATTGGTATGTAGTTAAAAACACTTGTAAAGGGTAAACACTAGAGTTATGCTTAAGCCATTAACACATACGGGGGTAATATGAAGGCTATCGAAAACAAACTGGACGACTTGCTCGTTAAAAAAGCGCCGTATAAGTTGCCAGAAAACTTCAAAAGAGGTTTGGTGACCGCAATGCCTTTTCTGGCAGTGCTTGGTGGTATTGTATCGCTGCTTGGCGCCTGGAATGTTTATCAGTTAGTATCTTGGGTTAGCAACTGGATGGGTGTGGCTAACGATCTTGGTGCCGCCTATGGCTACTACACTGGCTACTCGGCCAGCTTTGGACCACTTCTTTGGCTTAGCTTGGTACTTTTGATTGTCGAAGCCGTTGTTTCGTTTATGGCTTGTGGACCTCTAAAAGCACTCAAAAAGCATGGTTGGGATTTAATGTATTGGTTAGCTCTGCTTAACATAGTTTATTCAGTGATTTACCTAATTGCCGCTCCAAACATTATGCAGTTCATATTCTCGTTGATTGGTTCAGCGATTGGCCTGTACTTACTGTTCCAGATTCGCAGTTACTACACAGTTAGCAGCGCGTCCAGAACAAGTAGCGCGTCAAGCACGTCTTCTAGTTCTAAATAGGTTTTTATAGCCTTACCAAAAGGGCGTCCCCACTGGGCGCTCTTTTTAGGTATATAATATGTTTAATGAATAACGAGGCCTTCGATAACGCCACAATCGAACAGGCTTGCCGGGACCAATTTGCAGTAAGTCTTAGCATTGCCGAAGTTGTGGTGCGTGCTGTGCCAACCGGCCAAAGTGCCTACGCCGCAATTTTTAAAACTACTACCGGCCAATTATTTTTATATATACTGTCGCGCGGCTCGCAACTGCTAACCGATGTTCAAAAAATGGTTTCGCGCATGGAATGTGAAGCCGAAACTTATCACCCGCCCCATGGCGAAAAAGAATATTTTGAACGTATTGGCCGCGAAAAGTTTAAAGCCATGTTTCCTGGCAAGCACATTTTGGGCGAAGATGACCTGCGTCATTACAACGGACTTGCACCGTACAATCCGGCGCTTGTGCGACTAAGCCGCGTTAAGGGTGAAATTCGCGCATACGACAACCACTTAAAAACTTGGCGCAAGGTTAAAGATTATCATTACAGCAAGATAGCCACTATTTGAAATTTTGCCTCAAACCACGAATGAGTGCATAATAATTCTACTATGCTTCAATCTATGGCAAGTGATGGTTACGATGCTGCTGAGTCGCACGAACTTGCACTTGACCATTTGCATTGCGACAGACGCCCTCAGGTTAGACTAGCTCTTTTGTTTCGCGATGCGCGTGACACAGATGAATTAAATAGGCGCCATATTGGCCGGCTGATAGCCGCCTTACTTGGCCCGCCCCACGTGCTTGTTGGTGACCATCAAAACACTCCCGAGCCCAGACCCAGTACGCTGTTAGACGCCATACTATTAATCGCCCGTGCCTACGGACTTACTGTCGATGAAACTGTGCGACTGCACGGCGACTATACGGAACTATACGCCAGCGGTTCTAAAGAATTATCGCCAGAATGGGCCGCCGCTGTTAGACGTGCCGATCAGGTTAGGGCGCGTGACCGCGGCGCACCGGCGTGGCACGAATTTGTGTTTCCGGTAATCGAAGACGACCAAGACTACTGAAGAAAGTTTCACTAGATTTTTAAAACGCATGGCGTTTATAGTTGCCTCATGAGCATAGAAAAACAACTTCACCCAGCCCACGTGGCGATTTTGCACGTATTACTTTTTAAGCCAAAGGCCAGGTTCGCCGACTTACAGAAAGCCAGCCAACTTAGCAGCGACCACTTCAACTTTTACCTTAAGCAACTGCTTGATGAAGAGTTTGTGGTTAAAAACGCCGACGGCGACTACCACCTATCACCAAAAGGCAAAGAGTTTTCGAATCGTTTTGATACCGACGAACGCAAGGTCGAACGCCAGCCAAAAGTAGCGGTGTGCCTAATAATTGAACGCGAAGATGGCAAAATATTAGTGCAGCAGCGCCTAAAACAGCCATTCTATGGCTACTGGGGCCGCCCAACTGGCAAGATTCGCTGGGGCGAAACAATTTTAGAAGCCGCCGCTCGCGAACTAAAAGAAGAAACCGACTTAGAAGCCGATCTTGCCTATTACGCCGTCTACCACAAAAGCGACTTCAACAAAGTAACCGGTGAGTTGTTAGAAGACAAAATATTCTTTATGGTTTCGGCCACTAACCCGCGCGGAAAGTTAATCGAAGATTTCGAAGGTGGTCGCAACGCCTGGATGACCTTAAAAGAATATGCCAACCAAGAGTTGTCGTTCGAATCTAACGACACAATTAACTTAAAGAACGACCCAAGCGTGCCTATTGTAGAAGTCAGACACGACTATGCTCCAGAACACTACTAAAACCCATCAACTTGAACGAATTAAAAAGCTACTCGCCTATTTTGAACAAGGCCTAATACCCACGCTTACGCAGCACGAAGTTAACCCTGGTTTGCCAAAAGGCAGCCGCGAAAACTACCTATATTTTACTTTGCCGGTTTGCATAAATTTTCAGCGCAGTTCACCAGCAATGTGGGCTGCGGCGCTGGCCACGTTTAACGATCCAGAAACTAGGTATGTTTACTTCCCCGAGCTTTTAGCTAAAACACCTATCGAAAAAATACGTACTGATTTGGTTAAACACAAATTAGCTCTGCAACCGAATAAACACGTATTAATTTGGACAACCATTGCTAAGACTTTGCATGATTTTTATGGCGATGACCCGCGCCGAATTATTACTCAGGCCGACAGTGATGCCGGTGAGTTAATAGAAATTCTGCAAAAAAGGCACAAAGCTAAGTTTCCATATTTAAGTGGGCCTAAACTGTCTAATTACTGGCCTTTTATATTGTCGCGCTACACAAACGTTGAATTTAAAAACAGCCACTTAATATCAATAATCCCCGACACGCACGTTATTCAAAGCAGTGTAAAACTTGACTTGGTGGCCGCAAACGCCACGTCGACCCAAGTTGAACTTGTGTGGAAGGACTTGCTAGAAAACACGAATATTCTGCCCACCACAATGCACCCGGTTTTGTGGAACTGGAGCAGAAATAAGTTTTTGCCAGAAGTTTAGGCCTGGTGCTGTTCGATCAAGTGTCTAATACCGCCGGGGTATATGGGTCCAATGCCGTGGCTTTGTGATGCGCGGTGCGGGTCAATATAAAGCACTAGGTTGCCGCCGAGTACGCCGTTCCAGCCGGGGTAAGCGGTTTCGGTTATTACCAGCGGGTCTATGCCTGGTTTTTTTTGTTGTTCGCCAGGGCCGGCAGGACAAGTCATAAAATATGCCCACGTAGCAAAACCAGCTAGAGCGTCTGGTAGTATTTGTCTGCTTAGGGCGTTAACTTCGGGAGCGGTTCTGGCCAGGCTTGCGTTTACGGTAAAGCTGCGGTGGGCTATGGCAAGGTCTGCTGGTACGCCTTCGGCTTTGTCTTGAGTGGCGTCGTGTATGGTGTTGTCTTTGTTTTGCTTAAACATCCAGTCTAGCCAACCAAAGTAAGCGATTTCGCTGGGCATTGCGGCCGCTACGCCATTTATGCCGCGCAGGTCAGCTTTGGTAAGCGGGGTGCTGTCTAGCATGGCTAGGTCGGCCTGCTCGCCTAAGTCGTGAACGACTGGCGCCATAATAACGCCGCCAACCGATAGCCAGTAGTGCCATATGCGCATTTTAGATGGTTGTGGAACATCCAGTTCGCTTAAAGCATCTTTAACGACCTTAGCTATAGGTTTTGGGTCGACGTTGTTTTCGGCGTAATCTACGCCAATAATGGTTGCTTTGTCGCCGACTGCATGTTGCAACAGCTGCCCTACGGCCGTGCCGCTGTTGCCTGCACCGGGTGCGGCGATTAGAACATTATTGCTCTGGGTGTTCGGCCATACGCGGGCCGCTGGGTTCGGGTTGGCAAACAAATCTGCCACGGCGTTGGTTTCGTAATTGGCGGCAGTGCCAAGCAATACTGCTCCAGCTGTGGCAACAACAAACTCGCGCCTGCTCATGTTAGGGTTCAGAAGTCCGTCTGGGCCGACTTTATATGGGGTGGGGTCGCCCCCACCTTGTTGTTTAGTCATTAACTATATTATAGAACGTTTTTATGATCGTCACAAGCTGAGAATGATACTTAGAAGGGGCTGGTATAATCTTAAAAATGAACCTATCGCCTTCAGCACTTAAAGCTAGGCTTATCGCTGCGCATCATCGCAATCCGACAATCTTTTGGATACGCGTATCTACAGTTGTGGCGGTCTTAATTTTATTTGCGACCAAGCGCAGTTTTTGGACGCCGGATACATTATTTTTGGTAATGCTAGCCGTATTTGTAGTGTTTGGCCAAGCGCGCCAGTTTTTAATACGCTTTGCACCAGTGGTGCTGTTGCTGCTGGCTTACGATTCGTTCCGCGGCATTGCTGACGACCTTAATAGCCATGTGCATTACTTTGAAATGATTAACTTTGACCGTTTTTTGTTTAACGGTTCGCTGCCAACCGATTTGTTGCAAAAACTTTGGTGGCATGGCAGTGTGCAGTGGTACGATTTTTACTTTTACTTTTTGTACACCATGCACTTTATTGCGCCGTTGGTTTTGGCGCTGGTTGTGTGGAAGTTCCGCGACAAAATGTATTGGACCTATGGCGCCGCGTTTATCGGGCTATCTTTTGCGGCCTTTCTAACCTATTTAATATTTCCGGCCGCACCACCGTGGATGGCGTCGGACATGCATTTTATTGAACCAATTCACCGCATATCAAGCGACGTTTGGCATGCCATGGGCATTACCGACTTTTCAGAAGTTTATTCGCACTTTTCGGCCAACGAAGTGGCGGCCGTGCCGTCGTTACACGCGGCCTATCCCCTGCTGGTGGTTCTGTTTTTAGGCAAATTATTTACCTGGCGCCGTGTTTGGTGGGCAATGATCTACCCTATTTCGGTATGGATTGGGGTGATTTATTTAGGCGAACATTACGCCACCGATGTTATTTTAGGCATTATTTATGCCCTGGCCGCCTATTTTATAAGTGTGGCTTACTTTAATTGGCGCGCTAAACATCCGTCGAAGTTTAAGGCTGAATACGCTCGCGGCTACGATCACGGCAAAAAGATTGCCCACTCTTCAAAACGCAAAAGCTAATTAGCTGGTTATTTATCTGACCAAACTGCTAGCTGGTTGCCTGCAGGGTCGGTAAAGGCAAAACGACGTCCGCCCGGGAAAGCGGTTATATCGTGCGTTACCTTGCCGCCAGCTTGTATGACCTTGTCTTTGGTGGCTTCAAGATTGTCGGCATAAATAACGGTCAGTGGCATGGTTTGCTCTTTAGTCGAGCCGCCGTTAACGCCGGCCTTTACGCCGCTGTCGCTGGTGTCATGGTATATAGGGTCCCATTCTTTAAAGTTCCAGCCAAAAACGCTGTTAAAGAATTTTACAACTTGCTTTGACTCTTCGGCCGATGACGCTGGGAACTCTACTAAATCTATTTGATTATTTTTGCTCATAAAACTCCTTTATAACAGTATATATGGTCGCATGACTTATAATTAAGCCATGCCAGAACAAGAGCACCAGTTCCCTATATTAACCATTGACCCAGTGGTGTTTCAGCTTGTAAATGATAAGCTTGCTGTTTTGCTGATCAAACGCGGTTTCGAGCCGCATAAAAATGAACTTGCTTTACCCGGTGCTTACGTGTCAAAAGACGAAACCACCCGCGAGGCGTTTAAACGCGTACTTAAAGACAAAACCGCTATTGATCCGAGCCAAATTAATATTGTCGAGCAACCATATGCCTTTGACATGCCAAGCCGCGACCCGCGCGGCTATGCTGTGACTGTTATGTATGTGGGATTAGGTAAAAATTTGGTGTTTGGCGATGCCGGCTCGGCGCGTCTGCTGCAAGAACCGCAATTTGTTGCTGTTTCGGAACTGCCTAGACTTGCCTACGACCACAACAACATTGTGGCGTTTGCTGTAAATCGCCTTAAAGAACTTGCCATGAACACAAACGTTGTTGCCGGGTTGCTTGCGAGCCAGTTTACACTTTTGCAGCTGCAAACCGCCTACGAAGCTATATTGGGCGCCAAGCTAGACAAGCGAAACTTCCGTAAAAAAGTGCTGCAACACCAGCTTGTTAAAACCACTAATAAAGTCGAAAAAGACGCCGCCCACCGCCCCGCCGAACTATACGAATTCTGCAAAAACACGACCAACATATTCGCCTAACTGCTCACAATACTGTGTAAAACACATGCCAACTTAGTGTTGTTGCTACACTAATTCTACGTTAGAATACTTTTCATAACTTAGTGTACATCGAACAATAAGAGGGGTTGATTTATGACGTCTGACGCCCATGCACGCAGAGATTCTACCAGTACCGAAGAAGGCCTTAGGGGCTTTGTTAGCGCGATTCGCTCTAGCACCTTGCTGGCGGCAGAAGTCGATGATCCTAGCCGTGAGCGCGTTAGTGTGGAGCAAGTCGAAAGCGGTGTTTTGGCCGACGACCTTGCCATATTGCTAGAAGCCAGGTCTACCGGTCGAACGATTGACCAAATAATGCGGCAATCGCCAGTGGCTGTTCGCGTAATGGCGCGCTACGGCGTATACACCACCATGAACGTCGCGCGCGACCCCGGCGGCATGTGGGCGCACTATCAAAGACAGTCGGCCAACAGGGTTTTAGGCAGATGGGCTTCGCGCCTGCGTAAATCGTTAAGCGCCGTGCCTGAATTCGCGCCTGCCGGGCTGCCGGTAGACAAAAAAACTAGCAAAGCCGAAAGAAGGCAACGCCAAAAAGCCGGCGAAAGAAAAATGGCTATTTTGGCAGTTCAAGCTTATTGCTCTACCCTTGCAATGGAAGTTCACGATCCAAACGTGACCGAAGCAAAAGTCGCCAAACGCGGTCCTAGAAAAGGCCAAGTTGTAGAAGGCACGATAGGCGTCGCTAAACAAGTGTACGTAGTGCCTCAAGAAGGGGCTCGCCTGCTAGCCGGCACCTTGCAAGCAACCATGCGCGCGGCTCAGCTAGATAGATTGCACCCCGTCTATATGGACACCACCGACGACGATGCCCTAAGAGTTGTCGAACTAAGCCGCCCGACCGAATTTACCAACAGAGCGGCTGGTGCGGTCACCTATCGCATGGTCGAAGACGTGTTGGTGGACTATGGTTTTGTGCCTCCGCACGACAAACGTTCCCCCCAAAATTCGGGCGAAACATTTCATCCGCTTGTAGCGCAACTGCGCAGCGACCTTGGAACCGCCTACCAACAACTGCCAGTCGCTATTTACGAGCGCGGCCGTTTTGTGCGGCTTGTATTAAAAGACCCGGGCCTACTTATTCAAGAAGCTAGCCATACCTTCCAGGCGTTTCGCGATGCCATTAGGGAAATGATCGAATCGGTGCGTGGTGACAGCAACCACAACAAAGAACATCACAAATTCATAAGGCTACTTTTTGAAGGCAAAGATGTGCTAAAACGCCGCCGCGTCAGACTTGGCCAAGCGCAAATGGGCCCGGCTAGTGCGCGCGGCAGAGACCCAAGCGAAGTTGTAACCGACTACGTTGACCAACTTGGCCAGCGCATTAAGGTCGACCCGGTAGAAACCCTTCTTGAACTTGGCGCCTCTGTTCCAGCTAGCATTCAAGAAGTGGTACTATCTGGCCTTAAGCTTGTACTGCGCATTGCGGGCAGCGTTGGGTGGTTCGGCAGAGATGCAGTGGCGTGGGCCAAGAAAAAACTCGCCGCCAGAAAAGACACAACAGTCGACGACCTAATAAACAACATGCAAGCCGAACTAGCCCAGCGCTAGTAGACGCCACTTGGCTAAAAAAGCCCAATCGGTTATAATTACCCCTGTTCCGGCCCTATTGAGGGTTGTATGAAAGTTGCGGGGTCGCCGAAGGTGACAAGGCGCTGGATAGATATCCAGCAACCCTGTACGTTACAATTAATCCCAAACATTGGGGAGTCGCCAAGTGGTAAGGCACTGGTTTTTGGTACCAGCATTCGTAGGTTCGAATCCTACCTCCCCAGCCATGAAAAAAGATTGACTTTTGGTCAATCTTTTTTCATAGTTAACTTTTTTGGAATCTGGATGCGTTTGACGCCTAATCTTTTTTCCATAATTTGAGTGTATTCCTCTGACATGTCGCCAAGGATGGCTTTTCTTCCATGCATAAGAGCTGCTTCGCCTGTGGTGCCTGAGCCTGCCATGAGGTCTACTACTAGATCTCCAGGGCGAGTGCCCATTAATATTAACTTCTCATACACTGGTACGGGTTTCTGTGCAGGGTGTCCAGTTTGCTCTTTCTTGCCTATGAAGCCCACTAGGAGAGATTGCTCTATTACGCTGGTTGGACCAGGTATGAAACGCATCTTACCTTCGGCAAGTTTCTGCCGCTGCTCCTCATTAAGGAAGTGCTCGGGATGCATAGTTGCGTCTTTTTTGGTGATATGAAGGCAGGCCTGTTGACTTGAACGCCAACCCCTAATAACAGAGGGGTTATTCTTATAGAACCATGTTAGCCAAACATTTAGATTGCAGCTTGGAGGAATCTTACCTACAAAAAGGGCAGTTATCTCTGGGAATCCCCAAAAATAAGTATGTTCACTCGCTTCACAGCATTTCTGCAGTATACCGCTCATGTATTCAACGTAATCATCTCGCACACCTCCTACTCCTTTGTTGTACCAAGGGTCGAGAATATTCACGCGACTCTTAACCGACGCTCTTTCCAGTAGTTCAAGTGATTCGTAAATATCACTGGGAGGAAGAATTACGACACTGTCTTTTTCGAGCCCAGCATCAATGAGTAAGGATAGCTCCGCGCTTTTCGGATCTAACTGATTTACTTCGGGGATTAAAGGTATAGCGAGATCATTTTTTTGCTTCATTGAAATATTCTAAGAGAAAGTCTAATACTACTCTTTTTTCCTTTTTAGGTATCGATTGAATAATAGCCATTACATTGATTTTGCCAGTGTTAGAATCCCAAAAGTTCTTTTTCATTACTTGATGTCTTCCGCACAGAGCTTGCCATTTAGTTGGATCATCAGGGTCAACGGTTGCATTAATTGAGTGAGGCGTCATGTGATCTGCTGTTAGTACTACCGTTCCGCCGCCTACAGGGTCAATTTCACCATTCACCAATCCACATACGGCGCCATCATTGCTCCACTGGCATCGGTTGTTGGCTCGTTTTAGTATCTCAAGCCAGCATTTGTTTGTGGGCTTTACTCTTTTACCGGAGGCTTGTCTTTTTTCGGCTGTAGGCATCAAATACTGAGATACCTTCAGGTCTTTGCGGTCTCGCCAAGATTGAATTGTATAGCCGTCATCTGTTCTTAATTCAGATAATCTCTGATGCCAGTTTTCAGGAACTTTACCAGTAGTAGGATCCGTGGCCACGGCAATTATTTGCTCACGAGTCACTATTTTCCCTAAATTATCGAGAAAAAGTCGTTCAACACGTTCCTTAATTGTTTTTTGATTGTATTTGCCTGTAACGACAGCTTCGTCAATTCCAGCAGAATCCATAATCTATACCTCCGCTATTCAAAGGTATTATATACGGCTCTGGATACATGACTAAGCGCTGTAGTTAAAATTTATTCTTTTGTCGCTCCATTAATTTTAAGTTTTGTACCTTAATTATTGCATACCTTAAAGATAAAAATCAATGATATTGTGACTTATAGTCCGTATACTTATAAGCATCATAAGTACAGAATAGATTTATGGCACGACTTAGCGTTCAGCAAAAATTAGGTAAAAAGATTAAAGAATACAGAGTAAGGCTAGATGTAACTCAAGAGAAGCTTGGTGAGACTACGGGATTAGATAGGACTTACATCTCTGGAGTTGAGCGTGGAGTTAGGAATCCTTCCCTTCGTAATATTGAAAAGATTGCAAAGGCATTGAAGGTTAAAGTCTCTGATTTACTACAGTAGATTTTAGGTCTCCTTCTTATGGTTAGCTTCATCAAATTGGATAAGCAGAGTTAGGAACTCAATGAGCTCATCCCCAATTTCTTTAGCTTCTTCAAACGTGTAGATTCTTTCATTCTGCTTTTCCAAAATCTGTCTAAGCTGCTCGTAGGTTTCATCATTAATTTCGGCCATAGCGCTCCTCCAAAAATCCGGTTTGGAAAGTTTGGAATATGTCCATTGTCCCCAGCCAAAACACTGTTTTGCTATAGTTAAAACATGATATAGCGAACTTCATCTAACTTACGTTTTAGCAACTAAGTTTTGATAGGAGTTTAGCGATGAGTGAGTTTGAAAGTGCTGATGGTGCTAGAGTACCTTTTAAAATGGACACTGAAGTTATCCCAAAAGGTGTTGACGTAGAGTTGGCAGCCGAAAGAACTCGCATAATTGAGGATTTTCGTGCTGGTGATAGCGGTGCTGTAGATGCCTTTATAGACTTGCTGGCTTTATACTGGAAGACCCAAGCTCTAACCAATGGTGCTACTAACGTCTACCTTATGCAAGCCTCTTATCAGTTCCCCGTTGAGGCAGGCATAAGCGCAGGCGATGCCACAGAAATTTGGCGTATGGCACGGGAAGGCTTTGCCTGACTGCAGGCCGAGCCCTACTAAACCCCGCGCAATTTTTCTTTGCTTGAGTAATGTCGAGCAAGCTGCGTATCGACAAGTGTGGCGGCCTGCATGTTGAACGGTATCGGTATACGTTTTATAATATGTAAATGATTCGTAGACCTGGTGAGGCCATTATTGCTACATCTGTGCGTAGTGGCGAAAGCCAGACGTTTATTGTTGACTCCTGTCGGCCGCTTCGCGGCGGTGGTGACGAACCTGGGAAGTGTTTGGTGCTTGCAGCGACCCACATTGGCCACGCCGCGCTCTCGCGATCGTTTGTTGAGCGTGGCAGAAGCTACGACTACGTGCGCAGGTACGCTAATGGCTGGCGACTACTCAACGGCATAGCGCTCCCAGTATTTTCAGACATAGACACCACGGACTCCGACACAGTCCTGACCCCCGACCTCAAAGCAGCCAACGTAGCAGGCGGGCCTGTAGAAATATACGGCCGCGGCTTTCTGAGCTGTTTGATGACCGGCGAGGGCTACGACCGTCGCAACTCAGTAAGAGACGCCGCTTTTGTAGGGCTAACCACCCGGAAGGGGCTGTCCGCTCTGCGCGAGCAAGTGCGCGACCACGCCCATACTGCTACCGAAAACGGCATCAAATTGCCCGAAGATGCGTTCGAACTTGTAGTGGACTCTGATTTCGGCAGAATTTCAATGATCGACATCCACGACACGCGGTCAGTGGCGGATCTACGCCCAGACATGCCGCCGTATGTAATTCCGGAGTTTAACAGTGATCGTGCTGACTTTTTCATTGAATACCTCGCGGATATACGCGAAGCGGTGCGTTAGCAACGGATCATTCGGTGTCGAGCGCGATATAAATAACCCAGGGGTAAGCTAACCACGATATCGGGCTCGCATGACAAAGGGAGTATCCGGCGGGATATCAACACCACCTTCTTTATATTTGTTGTAGTTATTGATAATTAGATTGCCTAGGCCCTCTAGCACATCCCCCACCGTGGCTTCACTTTCAAGACGAGCGCCAGCGGCTGTAATACGTAAGTCGCTCCGACCTTCTTCGCGCGCTTTTAGGATAACGTCCAGCCAAGAGCGGTAAATGTTGGGCTGGTGCGTCATAAGAATGACGCGACTTCCTTCTGGCGGCTTATGTAAATCAAGCCATTCTTTAAAGCAGCTTCTACCGTTGGGCCGTGCTTCTTCGACTGGCAGTTTGCGCCCAGCATGTTCACGCCATCTGGCCGGTGCGTTCAGAACTGTCACGGTCTGGTCGCCGAGTGTGAACACATCCGCTGCGGTAGATGCCAACGGAATGCTCGGATCAATACGCACTTTGGCGGCATTTGGGCGCGGTACGGATTCAATATGTTGCAGTTGCCGGCCATATAGCTTCAGTAAACTCAAAAAAGCCAACTCGCGTTCGGTTGCAAATGGCCGAAGCCATATATCATTACGTATGCTGTGCGGACTTAGTTCGCCTGCTAACCAGTCTTCCGCCCAATCATCGACACCATTTTTTAAAGCCTCGGCCCGCCTTACCAGGCGATCGAAGCTGTCGGTCTTATCGTTGCGCGGGCACTGCCCACCAAATACTACTAGCTGGGACGTGGCCAGCTTACCAGCAACACACAGTTCCCTAGTCTTTGTCAGTCGTATGTCATAGCGATTTGAGTTGCCGCCATCTACTAGCGCAAAGTCTTGTTCTGGTATCTTTGGGTCAATCTCGTGCACCAATCCTACTTCGCCCAGCAGTAGACCTAAGCCTGTGTCACTGACGAGTTCATCATGGAAAGGGTCGTGATAATCAGGCAAGCGCTCTACCCAGCCTACCCCATAGCGCGTGTATTCGGTGAGTATATCGTCTGGGCTTGCAGGATCGAACCGTACTGCAAGCCGGCCCATCAGTTCCTGCCACTTTTCATCTTCGTACGGCAATGGCGGGAAATCCTGGCCGGCTCGCAGTTCAGGGTTATAAAACATACTAAACAAGCATACTACGGAGGTGTTTTTGTGCTTGGACTAATTTATTAAAGCTCTAAGTAAGCTTTGAAAATCTTTCGAACTAACAAAATGTTAACCACCAAAATGGCAAGATCGGTCATTATGCTTGGGCCAATACGAAAACTAAAAATACCGCTTACCAAGGCAACTCCAAAACCTATGCCAGCTATTAGAATGATTGTTTTTGCACGGGATATGTTTTTAGTAAATAACAATATAAAAATTGCAATTACCTGAACCAGCAAGATTGCAATGCCAAGAACGCCATTGCTGCTAGCAAAGAACGCAAAAAAACTAGTTTCTGTATTGAACGACTTAACTGTTAAGTATGAAATAATTTGGCCAAATAAACCTAGGCCAAGAACGGCTGCTAGCAATACGGCGATATTTCTAACCTCTGGGCTTTTATTGGCTACGCTTTTTGCGCTGTCGGCCTTCATTATTTCTAACTCGGCCAAGGCCATTGGCGGTGGGGTAATTTGTTGATCAACGGGATTAGTTTTGGCCGGGCCGATTGGTTTTTGTTTAGGTTCCATTTAGAAGTATTTTAGCAAACACAAAACTAATAGGCGTCTTATGCATGAGTAAGCGATTGGTTTAGCACCAAACCCGCAAACGGTAGGCATGCTACACTGAGCATAAGAGGTATGCGCGTCATGTCCAAAATCGCTCATTCAAAATCACAAACAGTAGACTCGTCTAAGAGCCTCGCGCCAAAGTTAAAATGGCGGGCGGGCGTCGTGCTCGGCGCGCTAGCCGGGGGCGCGGTCACAGCTTTTTTACTCTTCGTTTTCATAATTCAAAAGAAGCCACCTATGCACAAAGCACCATTCCAAACCAATATAATTCAGGCAACGCTAAATAATCAGGACTATCGGCGTGTGATCTTTACCGGGTCAAATTCACAGCTTGTGGTTATGAGCATCCCCCCTGGTGGCGAGGTTGGCCAGGAGACACACAAATATGCTGAGCAGGTACTGTATTTTCAGGCAGGAACCGGCGAGGCAATCCTGGATGGTAAAAAGACATCGGTTGGTCCCGGCGACGTGGTTGTCGTGACCCCCGGCACGCAGCATAACTTCGTAAACACCGGAACAGTTCCACTTAAGATCACCACAACCTATGCTCCACCCAACCACATAGATGGCCGGATTCAACACACTAAGGCCGACGCCGATGCCGACACCCAAGACGAGGCATTTGGCGAAGCGCAACGGTAAGCAAGCGTATGGAAGCATGCGAGCACGAAGCACGATGAATGTACTGTTAATTGGCAGTGGCGTTATTGGCTCGATATACGGCG